>MDTG01259396.1_pt1 | contig 214857 bp, 179 predicted proteins | sample 811421 | NCBI WGS metagenome assembly MDTG01 (sample SAMN05326645, study PRJNA326480) | marine metagenome | isolation source: seawater | place: Pacific Ocean: South East | collected 2011 | reverse complement strand
GACCTCCGACGCCTTCGACGAGGACGACGCTGCGGTCCTGTCCGGTACGCTCACCGTCTCCGACAGCGACACCGGCGAGGCCGGCGTCCAGCCGCAGACGAATGTCGCCGGCACCTATGGCGTCTTCTCCATCGCCGCCTCCGGCGCCTGGACCTATGTGCCCGCCACCGGCTCGGCCGCACTTGAGCCCCTGAGCGAAGGGCAGACGGAGACCGACAGTTTCCTCGTCACCTCGACAGACGGCACCGCGACGACAACCGTGACAATCGGCGTCACCGGCGAAAACGATGCGCCGGAGATCGACGTTTCCGCCCTGCCGGAGTTGTCCACCGACGAGGACGAGCCGCTGATGATCAGCAGCCTTGCGGTTTCGGATGTCGATGCAGGCGCCGCCCCGCTTGCCATGACCCTGTCCGTCTCCGCCGGCACGCTGGCGCTGACGCAGACGACGGGCCTCACCTTCACCGACGGCGATGGAAGCGACGGCACGCTGGCCTTTTCCGGAACGGCCTCGGCAATCAACGCAGCGCTCGCCAACTCCATCGTCTACACGCCACTCGCCAATTCCTTCGGCACCGACACGCTGAGCGTCACGGTCGACGATCAGGCCGGCGCCGCTGCCCTGAGCGACACGCAGGACCTCTCGATCACGATCGAGCCGGTCGACGACACGCCGCCGGTGATCGTTGCCGGGCTGATCGAGGGCTTCGAGGGCGGGCTGAGCGGCTGGAGCAATGCGCACGCCCAGACCCAGACCGGCGTTTCCACCGAAGGCAATGCGTCCGCGCTGCTCGACACCAGCGCCGGCGCCTTCAACATCACCGCGCTGGAAGCGCTCTTCGGTCTGACGTCGGGAAGCTTCGCGAGCCTCGGCAACGGATCGCCGCAGGAAGGCGCTGGGCTGCGCACGACGATTGCGGCAACGGCGGGAGCGACGCTGACCTTCGACTGGCGCTTCACCACCAGCGACTATCTGCCCTTCAATGATTTCGCTGCCGTGGTGCTCGGGTCGACGGTGACCGAACTTTCCGATGTGGCAGCGCTTGGAAACACTGTCGGCAACACCAGCAGCACGGGCTGGCAGACCACCTCGCTCACCATCGAGGACAGCGGCGAGCTGACGCTCGGCTTCGCCGTCTTCGATATCGGCGACGGCGTCGTCGACAGCCGGCTGGAAATCGACAACATCCGACTGGAGACCGGAAACGGCGCGACGATTGCCGAACTGGCCGACGGCGCGCCCGGCGAGAACAGCGCGACGCTGACGACGAGCGGCGCCTTCAGCTTCACCGACATCGACCTTTCCGACACGCATGGCGTCTCCGTCACCTCCATTGCCGCAATCCTCGGCGAGAGCGAGACCGTTGCCCCGCTCGGCGCGCTGTCGGCCACGGTCGTTCAGGCGGCGACGGACGGCGCGCTCGGCATCGTCTCCTGGACGTTCTCCGTCGACGACGCGGACCTCGACTTTCTGGGTGCGGGCGACACGATCACCCAGACCTACACCCTCACGCTGACCGACAGCGGCTTGCAAAGCGTGACCCATGAGGTGACCGTTCTCATCACCGGCACCGACGATGCGCCGGATGCGACGGGCGAAGCCATCCTGACCAACACGGTGGCCAGCTCGCTGGCCATTCCGGTCGCGGCGCTGCTCGCCAACGATTCCGATCCCGAAGGCGCGGCGCTGTCGCTGCAACCGACCGGCGAAGGCGCCGCCCTCAGCGGGACATCGGTGCTCTACGACTTCCTGGAAGGCGGCCCCGCGAACGGTGCGGGCGACGGCTTTTTCTACCAGGTCGGCGACGACGGCGAGGCGACCTCCACGGCCTTCGCCTCGGTCGCGCGCGGCGCCTCGGACGCGGCGGACGAGGTCACGGGAACAGATGCCGACGAACTCCTGATCGGACGCGGCAGCGCGGACGCGGCCGGTGGCGAGGGAGCGGAAGCCCCCCTGGCCGGGTCGCTCGACGATACCTTGCGCGGGCTCGGCGGCAACGACCGCCTGCTCGGCCTTGAGGGCGACGACACGCTGGAGGGCGGCGACGGGGAGGACGTGCTGGCCGGCGGTCCGGGCTTCGACACGCTGACCGGCGGCGCGCAGGCCGACACCTTCGTGATGAGCGATTTCGACGGCGTCGACACCATCACGGATTTCATGCCCGGCGAGGACCGGCTCGACATCTCGGCCCTTCTTCAAGCCTATTTCGCGCCCGGCGCCGAAGCGGATTTCGTCAGCATCCGCCAGGACGGCGGCAACACGATCGTCAGTGTGGATGCCGACGGCAGCGGGACAGCGGCGGACTTCGTCGACGTGGCGGTTCTCACCGGCGTCGGCGCGGGAGCCGCCATTGACATCGTCTTCGACAGTGCACCGGGCGCTGCCGAGATTGCCGTCTAGGCGGCGTGGCGACAACACGGGAGGCGGGGTGAGGAAGGCCAGCAAGACGCCGCCGAAGGCCGCCGCGAGCGCATCTTCACGGTTCGTACGGGTATTCCGCTGGATCGGACAGGGCCGGCTGGTCGCCATCGCCTGCATGCTGGGCCTGGTCGCCTTCCGGCTCTGGGACCCGGCCCTTCTCGAGACGGCGCGCCTGCGCACCTTCGACTTCTACCAGATCCTCAAGCCGCGCGAGCGGGCACCGCTGCCGGTGGTGATTGTCGACATCGACGAGCGCAGCCTGCGCGAAATCGGCCAGTGGCCATGGCCGCGCTCTGATGTCGCCGATCTCTTGCGCACCATCGGCCGGGCCGGCGGCATCGCCGTTGCCTTCGACATCCTCTTCGCCGAGCCGGACCGGCTGTCGCCGGACCGCTTCGGACGCTCCATCGCCAGACTGTCCGGCGAGGCGGCAGCCGAACTCGACCGGTTGCCGAATACCGACACGCTGCTGGCCGAAACGATGGGCCAGATGCGGATCGTCGTCGGACAGGCAGCGCGCGGCCGCGACAGCGGCGAAGATGCTGAGCAGCCCGGAACGCCGGTCGCCTTCATCGGCCCCAATCCGCGCTCGCACCTGATCACCTACCCCGGGCTCTTGCGCAACATCGAGCCGCTCGACGCGGCCGCAAGCGGTCGCGGACTGCTGTCGATCCTGCCCGATCTCGACAGCATCGTGCGCCGCGTCGCCCTTGTCGCGGCCGTCGACGAGACCATCCACCCGTCCCTCAGCGTCGAGCTGCTGCGGGTCGCGACCGGCGGCAACGCGGTGGCGATCAAGACGGATGCGGCGGGCGTTCGCTCCGTCGTCGTCGGCGGCGTGGAGGTGCCGACCGATCCGCGCGGGCGCATCTGGATCCACTATACGCCGCACGACAAGGCCCGCTTCGTCTCCGCCGTCGACCTGATGCGCGGCAGCTTCAACGTCGACCGTATCCGCAATCATCTGGTGCTGGTCGGAACCTCGGCGATCGGCCTGCTGGACCTCAAGGCAACGCCCCTCGATCCGGCAATGCCGGGCGTGGAAGTCCATGCCCAGATCCTGGAGACCATTCTGGACAAGAGCTATCTCGTGCGCCCGAACTACGCGCTCGGCGCGGAAATCGTGCTGGCGATCGCGTTGTCGCTGCTGGTCGTGATCCTCGCTCCGATCCTCGGGGCGATCCCGGTGCTGTTCCTGGGCATGGCGATCGCCGCGGCGACCGTCGGCGGCAGCTGGTATCTCTATATCGAGCACCGGATGCTGATCGACGTGGTCTATCCGCTGATCACGAGCTTCACCGCCTTCATGATCCTGGTGTTTCTCAACTACCGGCGCGAGGAGGTTCAGCGTCAACAGATCCGCAGCGCCTTCGGGCAATATCTGGCCCCGTCCTTCGTCGAGCAGATCGCCCGCAATCCGGAGCGGCTGTCGCTGGGCGGGGAGACCCGCAACCTGACCCTGCTGTTCTCGGACCTGCGCGACTTCACCTCCATTTCCGAAAGCTACAAGAGCGATCCGCAGGGCCTGACGACGCTGATGAACCGCTTCCTGACGCCCTTGTCGGACGCGATCCTCCGCCAGGGCGGCACCATCGACAAATACATGGGCGACGCCATCATGGCGTTCTGGAACGCCCCGCTCGACACGCCGGACCATGCCGCCGACGCCTGCGCGGCGGCGCTGGAAATGGTCCGCCGGCTCGCCGAGGTCAACGCCGCACGGCTCGCCGAAGACGAAAGGGCGGGACGCACCCATGTGCCGCTGCGCGTCGGCATCGGCCTCAACACCGGCGACTGCGTCGTCGGCAACATGGGGTCCGAGTTCCGCTTCGACTATTCCGTGATGGGCGACGCGGTGAACCTCGCCTCGCGGCTCGAGGGACAGACCAAGACCTATGGCGTCACCATCATCGCCGGCGCGGAAACGGCGCGCGGCGCGGCGGACGACTACGCCTTCCTGGAGATCGACAGGATCCGGGTGAAGGGCAAGAGCGAGCCGGAGACGATCCATTGCCTGGTGGGCGACGCGAAGATGCGCCGCGATCCGGCCTTCCTCGAGGCGAAGACCGTCTTCGCCTCGATGCTCGACGCCTACCGCGGCCGGGACTGGAGCACGGCCGCGGCCGCGCTCACCCGCTTCGCGGAGATCGCGCCGCCGGCCCTCGCGGGGCTGGTGCCCGCCTACCGCGCGCGCCTCGCCAGCCTGAGCATGACACCGCCCGGCCCCGGCTGGGACGGCGTTTTCACCGCAGAGACCAAGTGAGCGCCGCGCGCCGCCTCAGCGGGCGAGCGCGTTGGGGATGTAGAGCGCGATCTGCGGCCAGGCGATGACCGAGGCCAGCGCCAGGATCTGCAGCACGACGAAGGGAATGACGCCGCGATAGATCATCCCGATGGTCACGCCCTTGGGCGCGATGCCGCGCAGGTAGAACAGCGCATAACCGAAGGGCGGCGTCAGGAACGAGGTCTGCAGGTTCACGGCGAGCGCAATGGCGAACCAGATCAGCACCTGTTCCGGCGGCAGGCCGAAATCGAGCGCGGCCACCACCGGCGCGACGATGGGCACGACCACCAGCGTGATTTCCACCCACTCCAGGAAAAAGCCGAGCACGAAGACCAGCGCCATGATCATGATGAAGACGACATAGGGATTGCCGTCGTGGATGGCGAAAGCGTCGGCGATCAGCGCGTCGCCGCCGAGCTTGCGGAACACCACGGAAAACACCGTCGCGCCCATCATCACGAAGATGATCATCGCCGTCGTCTTGGTGGTGTCGCGCAGGGCCGAACTCAGCGTCTTCCAGTCCAGCTTGCGCGAGACAAGCGCGAGAAACATGGCGCCCAGCGCGCCGATGGCAGCCGATTCCGTCGGCGTGGCGATGCCCGCGACGATGGTGCCGAGCACGGAGACGATCAGGACCACCGGCGCCAGCAGGTCGAGCGCAAGCGACGCCACCGCCGACCAGAACGGCTTGTGTTCGGCAACAGCGGCCGGCGGCATGCGATGCGGCTGGAAAATGGCGACGAGGAGCAGGTAACCGATGTAGAGACCGCCGAGCAGCAGCCCCGGACCGACGGCCGCCATGAACAGGTCGCCGACGGACACGCGCAGCTGGTCGCCGAGCACAATGAGCATGATGCTCGGCGGAATGAGAATGCCAAGGGTACCGCTTGCCGCGATCAGGCCGGAGGAGATCTTCGGGTCGTAGTTGTTCTGCAGCATGGTCGGCAGCGCCATCATGCCCATCAGGACGACCGACGCGCCGATAATGCCGGTCGACGCCGCCATGATCACGCCGATCACCGCCACGGCGAAGCCGTAGCCGCCTGGCAGCCCGCGAAAGATCGAGGCGAGAGATTTCAGCAGGCGCTCCGCGATGCCGGAACGCTCCAGCATCAGTCCCATGAAGACGAAGAGCGGGATCGCGATCAGCAGCCAGTTGGTGAGAATGCCGGAATACATCCGCGATACGGTGGTCGACAGGAACAGCATCGGCACGCCGGCGAGGACGGCAAAACAGATACCGATGCCGGCCAGTACGAAGGCAACCGGATAGCCGGCGAAAATTCCGCCCATCAGACCGATGAGCATCAGGACGGGCCAGAAGGCATCTTCCATCATTGCGCGGGCCTCGTCTCGTCATCTGCTGCCCGTGGGCCGAAGAGGAAGGCGGCCGTCGACAGGATCCGCGCAAGCGCGGCCGTGCCAAGCAGCAGGAAACCGGCCGGAATGCAGGCCTTCACGAACCAGCGGTCGATCATGCCGCCATAGGTGGAGCCTTCGCCGGTGAGATAGGCGCGATAGGCGAACTTGGTGCCGAACCAGACGACGATCGCGCAGAAGGGAAGCAGGAAGAACAGGTCGCACAGCATGTCGACCCAGCCCTTTCGCCGCTTGGAGAAATGCGCGGCCAGGAAGTCGACGCTGACATGCTCGCGGTCGCGATAGGCGTAGACGCCGCCGAAGAGCACCACCATGGCGAAGATGTGCCACTGCAGGTCGAGCATGCTGTTGACGGTCAGCGCCTCGTCGAAGAAGGGCACGCTGCCCTCCCAGTCGATCAGTTGGTTGATCCCGAGCTGCGCGGCGACCACCCCGAGGCACACCGACACGATCAGCGGCAGGATCAGCCACCCCACGATCATTCCGGGAAGCGCGCACAGGCTCCCCACCGTTTCACCAAGCCGTTTCACGCCCAAGCTCCCCGATCCAAATCGACAGGCGGCCCCCGTACGGGAGCCGCCCACCGATGTCAAAGTCTACCGGTTCAGCGCGGCAGAGCCTGAAGCTCGCCCCATTCGCCGACCCGCTCGACGTAGGCGTTAAGCGATTCATAGGCTTCTTTGAAGATCGGATCCTTCTCCGCTTCCTCGTCCATCACCGCGCGCGACGCCGCCCGCAGTTCGGCGAGCACCGGATCGGGGAAGCGCTTGATCTCGACGCCAGCCTCGCGGATCGCGGCGATCGCCTCGGCCTGCTGGTGGATCTGGTCGCCAAGGTTATAGGCGATGTTGGCGCGGCAGGCCTCGACCATGATGGTCTGCTGGTCTTCGGAAAAGCCGTTCCACACATCCATGTTGATAATGATGGAATCCCAGCTCGACGGCTGGTGCCAGCCCGGGAAGTAGTAGTTCTTGGCGACCTTCTGGAAGCCGAAGCCGAGGTCGAGCTGCGGCGCGGAAAACTCGGTCGCGTCGATGCGGCCGGTTTCCAGCGACACGAAGATCTCGCCGGCCGGAACCAGCTGGGTGTTGGCGCCGAGACGGGCCAGCGCCTTGCCGCCGAGACCGGCGATGCGCATGTTGAGGCCCTTGAAGTCCTCGACCGTCTCGATGTCCTTGTTGAACCAGCCGCCCGCTTCCGGCACCACCAGGTGGCAGGGGATCACCTTCACGCCATGCGGGTCGTAGGCCTTCTGGATGATCTCGAGGCCGCCGCCTTCGAACATCCATGCGTTGGCGACTTCCGGCGTCGGGCCGAACGGCATGGAGCCGATCAGGTTGGCGACCGGAATGGTGCTCGCCCAATAGCCGATCCAGTCGAAGCCCATCGGGATCGCGCCGGTGCTGACCGCGCCGAACACCTCGAAGGGCGGCACGAAATCGCCGGCGCCATGCACCTTGATGTCGATCTCGCCATTGGTCATGAGCTTCACGCGCTCCGCCCATTTGACCGGGCTCGGACCGATTGACGGCACCTGAAGGCCGAACACGCTTTGCAGGTCGTAGCTGTCGGCGACGGCCGGGGCCGCTGTGAGCATCGTTGCCGCAAGTGCTGCGGACATAAGCCGAGCTTTCATGAAGTCCTCCCTTTGTGGCGTCCTTTTCGAACGCATTCGTTGCGCCGGTTTCTCAACGCATTTCGCGCGCCATCCGCTTCGATACGGCGACGTGGCGGGCCGCCCGGCTTTCCCAATCAGCCGCTTGCCCTGTCCGAGTATTATCTATAATCAAACGGATTAGCAATATACTAATCTGTGGAGGACGCGATGATTGGTGTGAGCGGTTCGGTCGCCGTCGTGACCGGCGCAGGCCAGGGAAATGGCCGCGCGATCGCCCTTGGTCTGGCCCGCGCCGGCGCCCGTGTGGCGCTCTGCGATGTCGACCGGGAACGGGCCGAAGACACGGCAGAAGCGATTCGCGCAGCCGGCGGAGAAGCGTTCGCGGACATTTGCGACGTCTCCGACCATGCCGCGGCCGGGGCCTTCGCGGCCCGCGTCGAAGGTGAGCTGGGCGCAGCCTCCATCCTGGTCAACAACGCCGGCATCATCCGCCGCCAGCCGTTGGACGATCCCGGGTTCGCGGAGGGCTGGGACGCGACCTTCCGCGTCAATGTCGACGGCACCCGCAACATGGTGCTGGCCTTTGCAAGCCAGCTCGAGGCCACCGGCGGACGAATCGTCAACGTCGCCTCGATCATGTCGCAGACCGCCGGGCCGGGCATTGCCGCCTATGTCGCCAGCAAGGGCGCCATCGCCCAGTTCACCAAGGCGCTCGCCCATGAATTCGCCCCCAAGGGCCTGCGCGTCAACGCCATCGCGCCGGGCGTGATCGACACGCCGATGACCACCACGACCCGCGCCAACGAGGCGGCAATCGCCCGCTTCATGGCCCATACGCCAATGGCGCGCACCGGCCAGCCGGAGGAACTCGTCGGCCCGGTCCTGTTCCTCGCCTCCGACATGTCGAGCTACGTCACGGGCGCCATCCTGCCCGTCGATGGCGGCTATCTCGCGGCCTAGCTCCCCGTTCTTGCCTGAAGGAAACATGAGATGAAAAAGCACATTTGCGATGTTCTGGTCGTTGGATCGGGCGCGGGCGGACTGGCCAGCGCGGTCTCCGCGGCCCACCGGCGGCTCGATGTTCTGGTGGTCGAGAAGGAACCCGTCTTCGGCGGCACCAGCGCACGCTCCGGCGGCTGGATGTGGATCCCCTGCAACGCCCCGGCCAAACGCGCCGGCGTGGAAGACAGCCCCGAAAAGGCGCGCCGCTATCTCGAGCATGAAGCCAGCGAGCACTTCGATGCCGCACGCGTCGACGCCTTTCTGGAAGCCGGCCCCAAGGCGGTGGAGTTCTTCGAGCAGAACACCGCGCTGCAGTTCGACCTCGGTCCGACCTTCGCCGACTATCATCCGGACGCGCCGGGCGGCATGCCGGGCGGACGCTCCATCGTCGCCCGTCCCTTCGACGGGCGCGAGATCAAGGACGAGATCAAGCGCCTGCGCCCGCCGCTCGCCGAAATCACCTTCCTCGGCATGATGATCGGCTCGGGCAAGGAACTGCTGCATTTCTTCAAGGTCACCAAGTCGCCGATCTCGGCGTTCTATGTCGCGAAGCTCTTCCTCAAGTTCCTGCGCGACATGGCCTTCTACGGCCGGCCGATGCGGCTGATGAACGGCAACGCGCTGGTCGCCCGCCTTGCCAAGTCCTGCTTCGACATGAACGTGCCGATCTGGACGCGCGCCGCGGTCAAGGAACTGCTGCGCGACGAGACCGGCAAGGTGACCGGCGCCATCGTCGACACGGCCGAGGGTCGCGTCGAGATCGAGGCGCGCAAGGGCGTGGTGCTGGCCGCCGGTGGTTTTCCGCAGGACGCGGTCAGGCGCAAGGAGCTCTTCCCGCATGCGCCGAGCGGCCACGAGCACGTCTCGCCGGCGCCTCCGGGCAACACCGGCGACGGCCTGCGGCTCGGCTCGGCCGCCGGCGCCGCGATCAAGGACGGTCTTCCGAACGACGCCGCCTGGGTGCCGGTGTCGCGCCCGCCCAAGCGCGACGGCACGCTCGGCGTCTTCCCGCATTTCGTCGACCGCTCCAAGCCCGGCGTCATCGCGGTGACGCGCTCGGGCAAGCGTTTCGTCAACGAGGCGGATTCCTATCACGACTTCTGCCAAGCGATGATGAAGGCCTGCACGAAGGAAGGCGGCGAGATCTGCGCCTATTTCATCGCCGACCACAAGACGCTGCGCACCTATGGCCTCGGCTTCGTCAAGCCGTCGCCGGTGCCCTATCGCAACCACATCCGCTCCGGCTATCTGTTCGAGGGTCGCACGCTGAGCGAACTTGCGGAACAGATCGGCGTTGATGGCGCCCAGCTGGAACGCACCGTCGCGACCTTCAACGAACATGCGCGCAAGGGCGAGGATCCGGAGTTCCACAAGGGCTCGACGTCCTACAACCGCTCGCTCGGCGATCCCGAGCACGGCCCCAACCCCTGCGTCGCGCCGGTGGAAAAGGGTCCGTTCTATGCGGTGAAGCTGGTGATCGGCGACCTTGGCACCTTCGCCGGGCTGCGCTGCGACGAAAACGCCCGCGTGCTTGGCGAGGACGGCCAGCCGATCGGCGGGCTCTATGCGGCCGGCAACGACGCGCTCTCCATCATGGGTGGCAATTATCCCGGCGGCGGCATCACGCTCGGCCCGGCGATCACCTTCGGCTATATCGCCGCAAGGCACATGTCCGGCGCCAATTCGTGAGTGACGCGACGCCCGCCGTGGCGCAAACCCCGGGGAGGCGCCTTTTCGAAGGCGTTCTCCTCGGGCTTGCCGCGGCACTCACCTGGGCAATCTACAACATCGGCGTCGACATCGGCCGCGCCGATGGCTTCTCCAGCGCCGATTTGGGGATCCTGCGCTACGCCGGCGCGGGCGCGCTGCTTCTGCCCATTCTGCTCCTGCGGCACGGACGGATCTCGGCCGGCATGACGCTGCCGCGGCTCCTGCTTCTCAGCATTGCCATCGGCCCGCCCTTCGCCTTCCTGATCAACACCGGCTACGGCATCGCCCCGCTCGCCCATGCGGTGGTGATCTCTCCCGGCATGACCATGATCATCGCCAACCTGCTGCCGGTTGTGTTCGACGGGGCGCGGCTGCCGCGCCACCGCAAGGTCGGCATCGCCGTGCTGATCGCCGGCCTCATCGCCATCGCGCTTGACCAGCCGCCGTCGAAGGATCCCGATGTCGCGACCCTCGTCGGCGACCTGTGCTTCCTCGGATCGGGGACGCTCTGGGGTCTGTTCACCTATCTCGTCGGGCGCTGGCGGATCCCGGCGATCGAGGCCATCGGCACGATCTCGGTGCTGACGACGCTGGTCTGCCTGCCGGTCTATCTGGTCGCGGTGACGCCCGCGAGCGCCACTGCCGCGCAATGGGCCGAGCAGCTGTTTTACCAGGGGGTGCTTGGCGGCTCGATCGCCATCGTCGTCTATGCCGCCTCCATCGCCCGGCTCGGCCCCGGCCTCGCCGGCCTGTTCCCGGCAATCGTCCCGCCGCTCGCCGTGCTCATCGCCATCCCCTACGCCGGCATCTGGCCGAATGCGGTCCAGTTGCTCGGCGTCGGCATCGCAGCCTTCGGCCTGATCCTGTCGCTCGACGGCTTCGCCGCGCTCGTCAGGCGTCTTCGATATGGCCGAGATCGCTGGACAGCGCCTTCGTGAAGGTGATCAACCGGTCGAGCGTCGCGCCGTCGCGCGACAGGTCGATGTAGTTGGTGGGGCCGATGATGGTCACCGCCAGCTGGATCGTGCCGGTGTGGTCGAACACCGGCGCGGCAATGGCGCTGACGCCCGGGATCGGTGCGTCCCTGGTGATCGAATAACCGACCTTCGCGGCATCGCGCACATCGGCGCGATAGGCCTCCTCGTCAACGGCCGGTATCGTGTAGAGCGGCGGCTGCGCGCCCGAGAGTTCCGCACGCACCAGCGGCTCGGTGGTGGCGAGCGGCAGGAAGGCGGAAAACACCTTGCCGGTTGCCGTCGCCGTCATCATGAAGGTGCCGCCGACCGCGACGTTGGAGTGAATGCGCGCCGTCGATTCCGCGATATAGACGATCGTCGGCCCGTGCAGACCCCAGACGCTGATCGCGACCATCAGCCCGAGCTCGTCGGCGAGATCGGGAACGCGGCGGATTGTCTCCCGGTAGGCGTTCTGGTTGCGCAGCCGCGTCAGGCCGAGCCGCAGCGCGAAGGGCCCGAGCTGATACTGGCCGGTCTCCGTCTGCTCCACCATGTTGATATTGCGAAAGCTGACGAGATAGGGATGCAGCTGCGCCGCCGCCATGCCAAGCGTTTCGGCAAGGTCACGCAACTTCAGCGGGCCGCCGGCCTGCGCCAGGGCCATGAGTATGGCGCCGCCGGTTTCGATCGACTGCACGCCACGTGGCGCACGCGGCTTTGTCGTGGCTTCCTGACCCACCCGCAACTCCCTCACAAATAAAATAGAATTATGGAACCGCAATGACCGGTTTCATAGCCATAATTTGTACCGCGGTCGAGTGAGGGAGGCTTTTTCAGCGCCCGGAAAAGACCTTCAACCCACCGGAAAAGACGCCCTGCCTAGACCGGCAGCGCCGGCGCGATCTCGAGCCGCGTGCCGGCGTCGCGCAGGCGCTCGGCAATGGCCGGAGGCGGCGGCGCGTCGGTGACGATCCGGTCGATCTCGGAAAAGCCGGCAACGCGCACCAGAGCCCGACGGTCAAACTTCGTGTGGTCGGTGATGACGCTGGAGGTCTCCCCGCACCTGAGCGCCGTGCGGGCAAAATCGGCCTCCGCCAGCTGGTAGTCCATCAGCCCGCCGATCGGATCGACGGCGGAGATCGAAATGATGACATGGCGCACCCGGAAGGAGGCGATGAACTCGATGGCCGAGCGCCCGAAGGCGCCGCCATTGTCGCCGTGCAACTCGCCGCCGGCCATATAGACCCGGTTGCCGTTGACGGTCGCAAGCGTCCGGGCGACGTCGGAGGAATTGGTGACGACCGTCAGCCCCGCCTTGCCGCGGAGCTCGCGCGCCAGCACGCTCGTCGTCGTGCCGGTGTCCATCATCACGCTGTCGCCATCCTCGATGCCGGCGGCGACATGGCGCGCGATCGCCTGTTTGGCCGGAAGATTCTCGCGCATGCGCCGTTCGAAGGGCGCCTCCGCGTCCTGACGTGCCAGGCTGACGAAACCGTGCGACTTCAGCAGGTCCCCCGCCTCAACCAGCGGACGAATGTCGCGGCGGATGGTTTCCAGCGACACGCCAAGCTCGACCGCGAGATCGCCGATACGCGCGCTGCCCGCCTGCCGCGCCCGCTCCAGGATCTTCATCTGACGTTTTCCAAAGCTCATGACGGCCTCGACAGCGATTTGGTTTCCATGCCCGATTTGTGGCTATTAAAGAGATAAACAACATAATTACCACATCCAAAGCATTTAAAGCCAAAAAATTACCTCAAAATAATTGACAGCGAAATGAAACGAATGCGACGATCCGGTGTCGGTTGCTGAAAGATCCCGCAAAAAGGCCGCTCCGGACGGCCGCAGGGACGGGCACCGCCTTCCAGACGGTCATTTCAAGGGGGACCCGCCATGACCTTTGCCCGCCGCCCTGCCGCCGCGCTCCTGTCGACACTGCTTGTCGCCACCGCGCTTTCGGGAACGCCCGCGATTGCAGCGGAAAACGACGATCCCATTCGCCTGACGCTGCACGACTGGACCGGACAGCTGCTTTCGACCCGCATCATGGGCGAGGTCCTGAAGAAGGCCGGCTACAACATCGAATATGTCCAGGCGGACTACATCGCCCAGTTCGCCGGCCTGAAGACCGGCGACCTGCATGTCGCCATGGAAATCTGGGAAACCACCGGCCGCGACGCGCTCGACGAGGCCACCGCGACCGGCAAGGTCGAGAACCTCGGCGACAGCGGCATGTTCGCCATCGAGGAGTGGTGGTACCCCTCCTACATGAAGGAGATCTGCCCGGGCCTGCCCAACTGGGAAGCGCTGAAGAGCGAGGCCTGCGCGGAAGCCTTCGGCACCGCCGAAACCCTTCCCAAGGGCCGCTATCTCGGCGCGCCGGTGACCTGGGGCGGCTATGACGACGAACGCGTCGAGGCGCTCGAGTTGCCCTTCGAGGTGGTTCATGCAGGCACGGACGCAGCCCTCTTCGCCGAACTGGAATCCGCCTACCAGCGCAAGGCGCCGGTGCTCCTGTGGGTCTACGCCCCGCATTGGGCGCCGCTGAAATACGACGGCGAATGGGTGGAATTCCCGGCCTATGAAAAGGCCTGCTACGAGGATCCCGCCTGGGGCTCCAACCCGGACATGGCCTATGACTGCGGCAAGCCGCGCGGCCCGATCTGGAAGGTCGCCTGGTCCGGCGTCAAGGACACCTGGCCCGGCGCCCACAAGGCGATTTCCGCCTTTTCCATCGACAACGACGAAATGGGCGCGCTGATCACCCGGGTCGATCTGGACGGGGAGACCGTGGAGAACGTGGTCGCCAACTGGATGGACGAGAACGAGGCGCGCTGGTCCGCCTGGATCAAATAGTCGATCTCTTGCCCGACTGGCTGCCGCCGCCCTGTCCCCTTTGGCGGCAGCCGCTTTTTTCGCATTCGTCCGCGCCCTTGCGCGCCGGGCCCGACAGGCGCGCCCGTTTTTCAACCGGATGGTTCGACCTTGCAAGCTTCCGCCGCCCCCTCCCCTTCCTTGACACCGGCTGCAACCGACGCGGCCCCGGCGAAGCTTGAATGCCGGGGCGTGTGGAAACTGTTCGGCAGCGGCGCAGAGACCTATTCCGTTGGCGAGCCCGGCGCTGCCGACAGCGCGAGACTTGCCGCGGCCGGCCTCGTTGGCGCGGTGCGCGACGTCAATCTCACTGTCCGCGAGGGCGAGATCTTCGTCATCATGGGCCTGTCGGGGTCGGGGAAATCGACGCTGGTGCGCTGCCTGTCGCGCCTCGTCGAACCGACCGCCGGCGAGATCCTGTTCAACGGCGAGAACCTGCTTGCCGCCAGCGACCGGCGGATGATCGAGATCCGCCGGCACAGCATGGGCATGGTGTTCCAGCATTTCGCCCTGCTGCCGCACCTGAGCGTGCTCGGCAATGTCGCCTTTCCCCTCGAGGTCCAGGGCGTGGGCCGCGCGGCGCGCGAGGAGCGCGCGCGCAAGATGATCGAGCTTGTCGGTCTGGGCGGGCGCGAGGCGTTCTTCCCGCGCGAACTCTCCGGCGGCCAGCAGCAACGCGTCGGCATCGCGCGGTCGCTCGCCGTGGAGCCGGAGCTGTGGTTCCTGGACGAACCGTTTTCCGCCCTCGATCCGCTAATTCGTCAGGAAATGCAGGACGAGTTCATGCGATTGCAGTCCGTCCTGAAGAAGACAATCGTCTTCATCACCCATGATTTCGACGAGGCGATCCGCCTCGCCGACCGCATCGCCATCATGAAGGACGGCGCCGTCGTGCAGCTGGGCACGCCGGAAGATCTGGTGATGAACCCGGCGACCGACTATGTCGCCGAATTCACAAAGAACGTCACCCGCGCCAAGGTGGTACGTGTCGCATCGGTGATGGAGGCCGGCGCACCCGCCGGCGACGACGCCCCGACGATTGCTGCAACAGCGACCGTGTCGCAGGCGGCCGGGCTGTTTTCGGACGGGGTCGCAGCGGTGAGCGTCCTCGGCGGGGACGGCCCCCCCGTCGGCCGCCTCACCCGCGACGCGGTCATAAACGTCCTGATGCTGGGGTGACGATGACCGCACCGCTCGCGATCCAGACCGAGACGTCCGCAACCGATACAGCCCCGCCGGCTGGCGCGTCGCTGCCGGCCTCGACACCGGAAAACCGCTGGCCCGCGCGGGTGGTCTGGTGCGTTGCGCTCGCCGCCTTCATCCTCCTGTGGCAGTTCGGCAAACCCGTTGCCGACTGGGCCTTCGAGGTGCCGCGCGACTGGCGCATCCCGGCGCAGCGCTGGATATCGGATGCCATGCGCTGGCTTCTCGACGAGGCGAGCTTCGGCCTCTTCACTTTCACCGACCTCACCCGCTTCATCGCCGGCGCGATCGAGGCGCCCTATCGCTTCATCCTCGGCCTTTTGTCCACCGGCATTCTCGACGGGCGCGGTTCCTCGGCGACGCAACTCCTGCCGCCGCTCTCCTGGATCGCGGTAATCGGCGTGGCGATGCTGATCGGCCATTACGCTGGCGGACGCCGGCTTGCCGTCCTGGTCGGCGGTTGCTTCGCCTTCCTCGCCGTCTTCGGACAGTGGAGCGCGGCGATGGTGACGCTAGCATCGATCCTGATCGCCGTGCCCATCGGCATCCTCGGCGGGCTGCTGCTCGGCCTGGCCGCCTTCCGCTGGCGCCCGGTCGAGACGGCGCTGCGCCCGCTGCTCGACCTGATGCAGACCGTGCCGGTCTTCGCCTATCTGGTGCCGATCCTCTTCCTCTTCGGCTTCGGTCCGAGTTCGGCGATCATCGCCACCATCGTCTATGCCCTGCCGCCGATGACCCGCATCTCGCTGCTGGCGCTGCGCGCGGTGCCGGAAGAGGCGCATGAGCTCGGCCGCATGACCGGCTGCTCGAAGCGGCAGATGACCTGGCGCATCCTGGTGCCCAGCGCCATGCCCGGACTGATGGTCGGCGTCAACCAGGTGATCATGCTGTCGCTCAACATGGTGATTATCGCCTCGATGATCGGCGCCGGCGGTCTCGGTTTCGAGGTGCTTGCAGCGCTGCGCCGGCTCGACATCGGCGCGGGCTTCGAGGCCGGCCTTGCCATCGTCGCGCTCGCCATCGCCCTCGACCGGCTGAGCCAGGCCTTCGCCGCCCGCCGTCCGCACCATGAAAGCGCGGAGGAACGGGATCGCTCCATCGCGAGGCGCCACCCCTATGTGGTCTCGGGCGTGGCGCTGATCGTTGTCAGCACGCTGGCCGGGCTCGTCTCCGCCCCCTTGCAGGCCTATCCGGAGGCGCTGCAGATTTCCTCCGGCACGATCGGCAGCGACATCGTCGGCTGGATCAACGTGCATTTCTTCGACCAGCTGGAGGCGGTGAAGAACGCCCTGCTGCTCAACGTCCTGATCCCGTTCAAGCGCTTCCTCATCGGCCTGCCGTGGATCGGCGTCGTCGGGCTGCTGGCGCTTGCCGGCTTCCGGCTCGGCGGCTGGCGTCTGGCGCTGACCGCGGCAAGTCTCTCCGCGCTGATTGCACTGACCGGCCAGTGGGAAAAGGCGATGATCACCGTCTATCTCTGCGGCATTTCGGTTGCCATCGCCTGCCTCATCGGCGTTCCGATCGGCATCCTCGCCGCCGGGCGCGAGCGCCTCTGGAAAGCGGTCGAACTCGTGATCGACACGCTGCAGACGCTGCCCTCCTTCGTCTATCTGATGCCCGCCGTCATGCTGTTTCGCGTCGGCGATTTCACCGCGATGATCGCGGTGGTCGCCTATGCCGTCGCACCGGCGATCCGCTACACCGCCTACGGCCTGCGCCGGGTCGACCCGCATCTGGTCGAGGCCGGCATCGCCGCCGGCGCGACGCCCTGGCAGCTCTTGACGAAAGTGCGGCTCAAGCTTGCGCTCCCCGAGATCCTGCTCGGGCTGAACCAGACCATCATGCTGGCGCTGTCGATGCTGGTGATCACGGCGCTGGTCGGCACCCGCGACCTCGGCCAGGAGGTCTATATCGCCCTCACCAAGGCGGACACCGGCCGCGGTCTCGTCGCCGGTCTCGCGGTCGCCTTCATCGCGATCATCGCCGACCGGCTGATTTCGGCCGGCGCCGCGCGGCTGCGCGTCCGTCTTGGCCTTGCAACGGCTGAGGAGATCCGTTGATGACCCACACCCCGCCGCGGCCGACCCTCTCGCCGGAGACCGAACGCCGGGTTGCCGCCCTCCCCGTGTGGCACGGCACGCCGGAGATGGAGCCCCTGTCGGGCGGCCTGTCGAACGAAAGCGTTCTGGTGCGCGATGCCCGCGGCGCCCATGTGGTGCGGCTCGGGCGCGACTTCCCGTTTCACCATGTCGAGCGGGCCCGCGAGACCATGGTGACCCGCGCGGCGGTTGCGCGCGGCTTCGCGCCGGAGCTGGTCCATGCCGAACCCGGCGTCATGGTCACACGCTTCATCGAGGGCCACACCTATACGGCCGAGGACGTGCGCCGCGACCGGATTCGCATCGCGCAGCTGATGCGCCGCTTCCACGAGGAAATGCCGGCCGAAGTGTCCGGCGCCGGCTTCTTCTTCTGGGTGTTTCACGTCATTCGCGACTACGCCCGCACGCTGGAGGCGGGCCGCTCGCGCATGACCGACCGCCTGCCCGGATTTCTCAAGGTCGCCGAGGCGATGGAACGCGCGCAGGTCGCCATGCCCGTCGTCTTCGGCCATCACGACCTGCTGCCGGCCAATTTCATCGACGATGGCGACAGGCTCTGGCTGATCGATTTCGAATACGCGGGCTTCGGCACCGCGATGTTCGATCTCGCCGGCGTTGCCTCCAACGCCGGCCTGTCGGAGGCAGACTCCGCAGAGCTGATGAGCGCCTATCTGGGCCACGCGCCGGATGCCGCGATGCAGCGGGCCTATGCAGCGATGCAGGTCGCCTCGCTCCTGCGCGAGACCATGTGGAGCCTGGTCTCCGAACTTCACCTCACGGCCCCCGGCGTCGATTACGCCGCCTATACGGCCGAAACGCTGGCGGCCTACGAGGCCGCCCTTGACGAATACCAGTCCCGCTTCGAGAAGGTCTGAATCCATGTCGCTTCCCTCGCACGCCCAGGTCGTCGTCATCGGCGGCGGTATCATCGGCTGCTCGACCGCCTATCACCTGGCCCGCGACCACAAGGCCGACGTGCTGCTCCTGGAACAGGGCCAGCTCACCAGCGGCTCGACCTGGCATGCCGCCGGCCTTGTCGGCCAGTTGCGCTCCTCCGCCTCGATCACCCAGGTGCTGAAATACTCCGTCGACCTCTACAAGCGGCTCGATGCCGAGACAGGACTTGAGACCGGCTGGAAGATGACCGGCTGCCTCCGCCTTGCCTGCAACGAGGACCGCTGGACCGAATATAAGCGGCTGGCGACCACCGCGCGCAGCTTCGGCATGGAGATGGCGCTGCTGTCGCCCGCCGAGGTCAAGGCGATGTGGCCGCTGATGAATGTCGACGATCTGGTCGGCGCGAGTTTCCTGCCGACCGACGGACAGGCCAGCCCCTCCGACATCACCCAGTCGCTCGCCAAGGGCGCGCGCATGCATGGCGCGCGCATCGTCGAGGGCGTCGGCGTCACCGGCTTCGCCATGGACGGCAAGCGCATCACCCGCGTCGAGACGACAGCGGGTCCGGTGACCTGCGATCTCGTCATCAACTGCGCCGGCCAGTGGGCGCGGCAGGTCGGCGCGATGGCCGGCATCAACGTGCCGCTGCAGCCGGTCAAGCATCAGTTCGTCATCACCGAACAGATCGAGGGCATCACCTCCGACACCCCGACCGTGCGCGACCCGGACCGGCGCACCTATTTCAAGGAAGAGGTCGGCGGCCTCGCGCTCGGCGGCTATGAACCGGACCCCATCGCCTGGACCACGGGCGACGTGCCCAACGACTTCCAGTTCCAGCTGTTCGACGACGACTGGGACCACTTCGAGCAGCATCTGGTCAACGCCGTGCACCGGGTTCCCGCGCTGGAGACCAGCGGCGTCAAGCAGATGATCAACGGGCCGGAGAGCTTCACCCCAGACGGCAACTTCATCCTGGGCGCGGCACCGGAATGCGACAACATGTTCGTTGGCGCCGGCTTCAACGCCTTCGGCATTGCGTCGGGCGGCGGCGCCGGCTGGGTGCTGGCGGAATGGGCCATGACCGGCGAGGCGCCGCTCGACCTGTGGAGCGTCGACATCCGCCGCTTCTCCGGCCTGCACCGCGACCGCGACTGGGTGTGCGAGCGCACGCTGGAAGCCTACGGCAAGCACTACACCATCGGCTTTCCCCACGAGGAATACGAAAGCGGCCGGCCGCGCATCGTCTCCCCGCTCTACGAAAGACTCAAGGCGCGCGGCGCGGTCTTCGGCTCCAAGCTCGGATGGGAACGGCCCAACTGGTTCGCCCGGCCGGGCGACGAGCCGCGCGACATCTACTCCATGGGCCGGCAGAACTGGTTCGACGCTGTCGGCGAGGAGCACAGGGCCGTGCGCGACAGCGTCGGGCTGTTCGACCAGTCGTCCTTCGCCAAGTTCGAGCTTTCCGGTGCCGGCGCGGCCGATGCGCTGGAAGCGATCTGCGCCAACAAGGTCGGCAAGCCAGCCGGGCGGTTGACCTATACGCAGCTCCTCAATTCGCGCGGCGGCATCGAATGCGACCTCACCGTCGCCCGGCTCGCCGAGGATCTGTTCTACATCGTCACCGGCACCGGGTTTCGCACCCATGATGGCGCCTGGATCGCCGATCACCTGCCCGACGGAACCGATGCGACGCTGCGCGATGTCACCGAGGACTACGGCACCCTGTCGCTAATGGGACCCAACGCGCGTCTGGTACTGGCGGAAGCCGCGCCTGACGATGATGTGAGCAACGAGGCCTTCCGCTTCGGCCATGTGCGCGAGATCACCATCGCCGGTTGTCCGGTGCGCGCGCTGCGCGTAACCTATGTCGGCGAGCTCGGCTGGGAGTTGCACATTCCGATCGAAAAGACCGGCGAGGTCTTCGACACCTTGATGCGCGTCGGCAAGGCCCATGACATCCGCCTCGCCGGCTACCGCGCTATCGACTCGCTTCGGCTGGAAAAGGGCTATCGCGCCTGGGGATCCGACATCACCGCCAACGACAGTCCCTATGAGGCAGGTCTCGGCTGGGCGGTGAAACTGAAGTCGGGCCTTGCCTTCAACGGCCGCGCGGCGGCCGAACGCGCCGCCAATTCGCCGCTGAAGAAAAAACTCGCCGCCTTTACCGTCGAGGACCCGAACGTCGTCCTGCTTGGCCGCGAGACGATTTTGCGCAACGGGGAATTCGCCGGCTATCTGACCAGCGGCGGCTACGGCTACACGCTGGGCCAACCGATCGGCTACGGCTACGTCCGCAACGCCGATGGGGTGAACGACGATTATCTCGCCGAGGGGGATTACGAGCTGGTCGTCGCCAACGAACGGGTGAAGGCCACTCTGCATCTGGAACCGCTCTACGATCCGAAAAACGAGCGCGTGAAGGCCTGACAGCGGGTGATGTCAACTCGATAATCTCTTCTTATCGACTTGTCAGAAAACGCATGTTCACCTGATCGGTCACGCTTGCTAGGTTAAGAGCGCGACGTTTGGGGGTGGCCAAACGCGCCGGAGATCCCACATCTCATCCACCGGCGGCGTGTCGCTGGACACGACCCGCATCGCATGACGACCGGCCCCGCCGGCCCCGTCGCGATCGGGACGCGCGACCGCCGGAAGGGATGCGGGACCATCTTGATTTTGCCTCGCCGCGTCCACCGACGCCGGGTCAGGGGCTAAGAATCGTTACGATCGGAGAGGGATTATGGACGCGATTACCGACGACAAGACCGGCACCGGCAAATGCCCCGTGATGCATGGAACGCCCATCGCCTCGACATTCGGCGTGCCGTCGAACCGGGACTGGTGGCCGAACCAGCTCAACCTGAAGATCCTGCACCAGAATGCAGCCCCGACCGACCCGCTCGGCGAGGATTTCGATTATGCGAAGGCCTTCAAGTCGCTCGACTATGATGCGGTCAAGAAGGACCTCCATGCGCTGATGACCGACAGCCAGGACTGGTGGCCGGCGGACTACGGCCATTACGGCGGTCTCTTCATCCGCATGGCCTGGCACAGCGCCGGCACCTATCGCACGGCCGACGGCCGTGGCGGCGGCGCGTCCGGCACGCAGCGTTTCGCCCCGCTCAACAGCTGGCCGGACAACGGCAACCTCGACAAGGCCCGCCGCCTGCTGTGGCCGATCAAGCAGAAGTACGGCAACAAGCTGTCCTGGGCCGACCTGATGATTCTCGCCGGCAACGTCGCCATTGAATCGATGGGCGGCAAGACCTTCGGCTTCGGCGGCGGTCGCGCCGACATCTGGGAGCCGGAAGAAGACATCTACTGGGGCTCGGAGAACGAGTGGCTCGCAACCAGCGACCATGAGCAGAGCCGCTATTCCGGCGACCGCGAACTGGAAAACCCGCTGGCCGCCGTGCAGATGGGCCTGATCTACGTCAACCCCGAAGGCCCGGACGGACAGCCCGACCCGCTCGCCTCCGCGAAGGACATCCGCGAGACCTTCGCGCGCATGGCGATGAACGACTATGAGACCGTGGCGCTGACCGCCGGCGGCCACACCTTCGGCAAGACCCATGGCGCAGGCGACGTCGCCAACGTCGGCCCCGAGCCGGAAGGCGCGCCGATCGAGGCCCAGGGCTTCGGCTGGCTCTCCAGCTACAAGAGCGGCAAGGGCCGCGACACCATCACCAGCGGTCTGGAAGGCGCCTGGACGCCGAACCCGACGCAGTGGGACATGGGCTATTTCGACGTTCTCTTCAAATACGACTGGGAACTGACCAAGAGCCCGGCAGGTGCCTGGCAGTGGACGCCGAAGGACCTCAAGGAAGAGGACATGGCGCCGGATCCGGAGGATCCCTCCAAGAAGGTGCCGATCATCATGTCGACCGCCGACATGGCGATGCGCATGGACCCGGCCTATGAGAAGATCTCGCGCCACTTCCACGAGAACCCGGAAGAATTCGCCGATGCCTTCGCCCGCGCGTGGTTCAAGCTGACCCACCGCGACATGGGTCCGAAGTCGCGCTACCTCGGCCCGGAAGTGCCGAAGGAAGACCTGATCTGGCAGGATCCGGTTCCCGCCGTCGACCATCCGCTGGTCGACGCCAAGGACATCGCCGATCTCAAGGCGAAGCTGCTCGCCTCCGGCCTGTCGACCGCAGAGCTGGTCGCCACAGCCTGGACGTCGGCAGCAAACTTCCGCGGATCGGACAAGCGCGGCGGCGCAAATGGCGCGCGCATCCGTCTCGCCCCGCAGAAGGACTGGGAGTCCAACGAGCCGGAGCAGCTTGCCAAGGTGCTGAAGGTGCTTGAGGGCATCCAGGCCGACTTCAACGCCGGCGCGTCCGGCGGCAAAAAGGTCTCGCTCGCCGACCTGATCGTGCTGGGCGGAACGGCCGCGGTGGAAAAGGCCGCCAAGGATGCCGGCCACGCCATCGAGGTTCCCTTCGCGCCGGGTCGCACCGACGCGACGCAGGAGCAGACCGATGTGGAGTCCTTCGACGTGCTCGAGCCGATGGCCGACGGTTTCCGCAACTACCAGAAGACCAACTACACGGTCTCGACCGAGGAACTTCTGGTCGACAAGGCGCAGCTCCTGACGCTGACGGCGCCGGAAATGACCGTGCTTGTCGGCGGTATGCGGGCGCTGGGTGCCAACTACAAGGGCACCAAGCACGGTGTCTTCACCGACCGTCCGGGCCAGCTCACCAACGACTTCTTCGTCAACCTGATCGACATGTCGACGGAGTGGAAGGCGGCCAAGGACGGGATCTTCGAGGGCCGCGACCGCAAGACCGGCGAGGTCAAGTGGACCGGAACGCGGGCCGACCTGATCTTCGGGTCGAACTCGCAGCTGCGCGCCTATGCGGAAGTCTACGCCCAGGACGACGCCAAGGAGAAGTTCGTCAAGGACTTCGTCAAGGCCTGGACCAAGGTGATGAACGCGGATCGCTTCGATCTCGCCTGATGCCGGCGCGCCCGACAAACCGGGCGAACGGTTTGAACCAGACACAGACGGCGGCCCGGACATCCGGGCCGCCGTTTTGCGTTTGGGCAAAGCTCAGAAGACGGAATGCTCGCCCCGCTCCACGGTGGCCTCGCCGGTCAACACCCGCCCGTAATAGGCAAACAGCGTGTCGCTGCCGGTCGAGGGCGTCGCATCCGCATCGTATTGTCCGGTCGCCGGATCGAGGACCAGCATGGACTGGGTCGCGTAGTAGCGGCCGATCCGCGCGAATTCCGCCTTCTCCGCAAGCTTCGGGCTGAGACGCCCGGCAAGCGCGAGCCCGCCGATGATCCCGTCCAGCAGGGCGACCGGGACGTGCCTGAACTTCGGGCTTCGCCCGAGCAGGCGAAACAGCGCCTCGCCCTGCTGTTTCGGCGTGATCGCAGGGCCCGGACCGCCAATCGGCAGCACCTGGTTGTGACGGCTCTCGTCAAAGACGCAGGCGGCGATGTAGCGCCCGAGGTCGTCGTCGCTGATCGGCTTGCAAGCCGTCAGTTCGCCGTCGCCAAAGACCAGAAAGGGCTTTCCCTGCCTCACCCGCTCGATCTGCCCGGAAAGCGACTTGAAGAAGGCTGTCGGCCGGACGATCGCATAGGTGAGACCGGAGGCCATCAGCTCCGTTTCGAACGCAAGTTTCGCCTGCTGGAACGCGAGAAGCGGCTTTTGCACGCAGATCGCCGACAGCAGCACGAACACCTTGGCGCCCGCCTCCCGCGCCACCTCAAGTGCTGCGAGATTGGCCCGGTAATCGACCGCCCAGGCATCCTTCGGCGCGCCGCTGCGCGAGGCGAGACAGGAGACCACCGCATCGAAACGCTCGCCGCAAAGCCCGTCGCGGACAAGCGAATCCCGGCCGGTCACGCTGGCAAACCGCACCCTGGCCCCGCCGAGCGCCGCTTCGAGATCGGCCGCAGCGGCGGCCGTATCGCGACCGGGCCGCGGTCGCACCGGACACACCACCTCGGCGCCTGCCTCAATCAGCGCCCGCGCAGTCGCCCGCCCGATGGTGCCCGTCGCGCCAAGCAACAGCACACGCGGCGCGGCCGTTGGCGCGGGTCGTGACGCAACTGGCGATGGATCGCTCATGAGCCCCCGGGATCTGTCATGCATCCGAGTTTAGACGAAACGGACGCCCGATGGGGAGGGGGTCGATTGCAGACACGCGCGCCAAGACCGGTTGGCCGACGCTTGAAACGGCCTCGCCGCAGGGGGGCGGATTGCGCCTTGAAGCGTCGATTTTCTGCAATTGCAGGAAGACGTAACTAGCGAGAATCGTGTAAGAAACACTTGTCACCCGGGGCATTTTGCCTGCGGTCCTGCCGGCGCCGGGACCAAGAGAGAGAAAGCAATCACATGGCCGAAGGCACCCAGAGCTTCGACCGGGCGGTAGGGCTTCTCGACATCGTCTCGAAGAACAGCCGGGACGGGGTCGCCTTCGCAGAACTTCTTGCGGCCACCCAATTGACCCGGCCGACGGCGAGGCGGTTGCTGTTGGCGCTGGCGGAACATGGCTTCGTCGAGCAGGACGCATCGAACAAGCGCTATTTCCTCGGGCCCAAGGTCTACGAGCTGGCGCTGCTGGTGCTGCCGTCCTTCGACTTTCGCGAAATCTATCAGCCGAGCCTCAACCGGCTGGTCGAGGACACCGGCGACACGGTCTTTCTCAACCGGGTGGTGTCGGACGACATCGTCTGCATCGCGCGCGAGTCCGGCAGTTTTCCGGTCAAGGCCTTCATCCTGGATGTCGGCGTGCAACGGCCGATCGGCATCGGCGCCGGCGGCATTGCTGTCCTGTCGGAGATGGATCCGGCCGAGGCCGAGGCCCTGCTGCAGCGCAATGCCGAACGCATCGCCGCGCTTGGCGGCGACACGGAGGTCGCGGCGCGTCTGGTCGACGAGGCGCGCGGGCGCGGCTATGTGGCGCGCGATGTCTCGGGACTGGGAACCAGGACCATCGCCATGGCCCTGCACGACAGCACGGGCAAGCCGTTCGCTTCGCTCAGCGTGTCCACCATCCGCGACCGGATGCAGGGCGAACATCTGGAGTGCGTGGTCGCAGCGCTCGGCGAGGAAGTCGCCACCATCCGGGAAAAGCTGAGCCGGCTGCGTCCCCAGCACACCGGGTGAGAGCGACTGACCGGAATATAGAGCGGGTGGGCGGCGCGACTCACGCCCCTCCCTTTCATCGCTGCTGTCTCAGCTCTCTCCGGTATCGAGGCAGAGATATTTCATCTCCAGATAATCCTCGATCCCGTAGCGCGAGCCTTCGCGGCCCATGCCCGCCTGCTTGATGCCGCCGAAGGGCGCCATCGCCGTGGAAATCTGCCCGGTATTGATCCCGACCATGCCGAACTCCAACCCTTCGGAGATGCGGATCGTGCGGTTGAGATCGCGGGTGTAGAAATAGGAGGCAAGGCCGTATTCGGTGTCATTGGCAAGCGCGAGCGCTTCCGCCTCGCCCTTGAAGCGGAAGATCTGGGCCACCGGACCGAAGGTCTCCTGCCGCGCCACCAGCATCTCCGACGTCACATCACTCAGCACCGTCGGCATCATGAAGGCGGGGCGATCCGGCGCACGGGTGCCGCCGACCAGAAGCCGGGCGCCCCTGGCGAGCGCGTCGTCAATCTGGGCTTCCACCTTTTTCAGCGCGGCCTCATCGATCAACGGCCCGATCCGCGTACCGGCCGTCAGGCCGTCGCCGACCGCAAGCTTCGCCGTTTCCGCCGCCAGCTGCTCGGCGAAGGCATCGTGGATGCCGTCCTCGACCAGGAAGCGATTGACGCAGACGCAGGTCTGGCCGGCATTCCTGTATTTCGCGGCCAACGCCCCTTCGACCGCGCGGTCGAGATCGGCGTCGTCGAAGACGATGAAGGGCGCGTTGCCGCCAAGTTCCAGACTGAGTTTCTTCAGCGTGTCCGCCGACTGGCGCATGAGCAGGCGGCCGACCTCGGTGGATCCGGTGAAGCTGATCTTGCGCACCGCCTTCGACCCGCACAGCACCCGCCCGGCCATATCCGCATCCCGCGTTGTCAGGACAGACAGCACGCCCTCGGGAACGCCGGCCCGTTCGGCAAGCCGCGCCAGCGCCAGCGCCGACAGCGGCGTGCGGGCATCCGGCTTGGCGATCAGCGCGCAGCCGGCGGCAAGCGCCGGCGCCAGCTTGCGGGCAAGCATCGCATTGGGAAAGTTCCACGGCGTGATGGCGGCGACGGTGCCGACCGGCTGGCGAATGACGAGGATCCTCTTGTCGCGACCGTGGCCGGGCAGGATGTCACCCTGGATGCGTTTCGCCTCCTCGGCGAACCACTCCACATAGGAGGCGCCGTAGAGCACCTCGCCCTTGGCCTCGGCGAGCGGCTTTCCCATCTCCAGCGTCAGGATGACGGCGAGGTCGTCGGCATGGGCGACCATGAGGTCGTGCAGCCGGCGCAGGACAGCGGAGCGCTCCTCTGCCGAGCGCGCCGCCCAGGCGCCCCGTGCCGCCTCCGCTGCCGATATGGCGCGTTCGAAATCGCTAGCTCCGAGATCCGGCACAAAGGCAAGGGTCGCACCGCTTGCCGGGTTGACCACATCGAAAAAGCGCTCCGTCTCGACCCACGCACCGCCAATCAAGGCCCGGGTTTCCAACACCGCCGGATCCGCAAGCCGTTCGCGAACGGCAGCCGCATTGCTCATCTCGCCCCCCCCCTTAAATCGGTCAATATCCGCCCGACGGTCCGCCCTGCTCCGCCGGACGGTCGGAAAACGCCTTTGCAAGCGCCGAGGTCGCGGAGGAAAACAGCGTCACATCCGTGCCGACCGCCACGAAGCTTGCCCCAAGCGACAGACACTCGCGGGCAAACGCCTGATCGGCGGTGAGAAGGCCGGCCGGCTTGCCGCAGGCCCGAATGGTCGCAATGGCATCGCGCACGGCCTGCTTGACGGCCGGGGCACCGGGATTGCCGAGATGGCCCATGTCGGCGGCAAGGTCGGCCGGGCCGATGAAGACCGCATCGACCCCATCCACGGCGGCGATCTCCGGCAGGGCCGCGAGCGCCTTTTGCGATTCCACCTGGACGATGAGGCAGATCTCCGCATCCGCCGTCGTCAGATAATCGCCGATCCGGTTGAAGGCGGAGCTGCGGGCCAGTGCGGCACCGACGCCGCGCTTTCCGTGCGGCGGATAGCGCACCGCCTGCACCAGTTCCGCCGCCTGTTCCGCGCTTTCCACCATCGGCACCAGAACGGTCTGGGCGCCGATATCGAGCAACTGCTTCAGGACCCAGGTCTCGCCGATCGGCGCACGCACCACCGGCGCGACCGGATGGGCGGAGAGCGCCTGAAGCTGACCGACCATGCGCTGCAGGTCGTTGGGCGCATGTTCGCCGTCGATCACCAGCCAGTCGAAGCCGGCCCCCGCACAGATCTCCGCCGTATAGGCGTTGGCAAGGCCCATCCACAGGCCGATCTGCGCGTCGCCCGCGATGAGACGGGCCTTGAACGGATTAGTCGGAGCCGGCATCGCGACCTCCCTCAACGAAAATAGATGCTGACCGTTCCGGCCGCGCCGAAATCGGCGGTGATCGTGTCGCCATGCACGGTTTCCACCGGGCGGATGAAGGAGCCGGACAGGACCACCTCGCCGGCCTGAAGCCCCATGCCGAGCGTATCGAGACGCCGGACCAGCCAGACGATCCCCATGGCCGGATGGTTGAGGACGCCGGCACCGAGGCCGGTTTCCTCGACAACACCGTTGCGCGACACGCAGGCGCCGATCCAGCGCATGTCCATGTCGAGCGGCCGCATCGGCCGGCCGCCGGTGACGATGCCGGCGTTGGCGGCATTGTCGGCGATGGTGTCGATGACGTTGCGCATCTGCCCGGTCTCGGGGTCCTTCCGCTGCACGCGGGTGTCCAGGATCTCCAGTGCCGGAAGGATGTAGTCCGTGGCGTTCAGCACATCGGTGATGCCGACGGTCGCGCCCTTGAGCGGTGCCTTGAGCACGAAGGCGATTTCCGCCTCGATGCGCGGCTGGATGAAGCGATCCTCGGGAACCGTGTCGCCGTCCTGGAACGCCATGTCGTCGAACAGGATCCCGGAATCGGGCGTATCGATCTGGAGTGCCGCCTGCATGGCGCGCGACGTCAGGCCGATCTTCCAGCCGATCCGCCGGCGCCCGGCCGCTTCCTTGAGCGACACCCAGCGCTCCTGAATGCGATAGGCATCACCCATGTCGGCGTCGGGAAAGCGGCCGGAAATCAGCGGGATCTGGATGCGGGAGCGTTCCGCCGCATCCAGTTCGCCGGCGAGTGCCGCGATATCGGTTTCGGCAAGCATCACGCCTCCTCCGCCACGACGCCATTGCGCAGCTGGCCGATGCCCTCGGCCTCGACCACGATCTCGTCCCCGGGCTTCAGCCAGATCGGCGGATCGAAGCGCGCACCCGCCCCCGTCGGCGTGCCGGTGACGATGACATCGCCGGGCTGCAGGGTGGTGAAGGTGGAGATGTAGTTCAGCAGCTTGCGGAAGCTGAAGATCATGCGGCCGGTGCGGTCTTCCTGGCGCAACTCGCCATTGACCCGTGTCGACAGGGCGATGTCGGCGATCTGCGCCTCGTCGACGAAGGGAACGATCCACGGCCCCATGGCCCCCGACGCGTCGAAGTTCTTGCCCTGGGTGACGTTGAACTTGGCATGGCGGACCCAGTCGCGGATCGTGCCTTCGTTGCAGAGCGTGACGGCCGCGATATGCGACAGCGCATCGGCTTCCGCGATACGGCGTCCGGCCTTGCCGATCACCAGCGCGATCTCGCCCTCGTAGTCGAGCTGCTCGGACTCGCGCGGACGCACCAGCGGTTGGCCGTGACCGGTGAAGGAGCCGGGGAAGCGGATGAAAAGCGAGGGATTGGGCGGAGCGGCCTTGTCGTCCTTGTACTCCGCGTTGCGGTCGGGATAGTTCACCCCAACGCAGATGATCTTCTGCGGCGCCTGGATCGGGATCTCGTAGCGGATTTCCGACAGGGCGAAGTCGACCGGCTGACCGGCGGCCGCATCCACGGCGCGGCGCAGGTCGCCGTCGCAGACCACCTGTTGCAGGTCGGCCCAGGCGCCCCGCCCGGAGGCCGTCAGGTCGACGACGCCGGCGTCGGTGACCAGACCGAAGCGTGTTTTGCCATCCGCCGTGAAGGTTGCAAGGCGACCGTAGTCAGACATGTCTCGTCTCCGATTTTTTGCAAGGGGGAGCCGTTCCGGCGCACGCAGGCGCCGGCTCGGCGGAGTGTGGGAAGGAAAACCCTCAGCCGGCGGGCTGCGGCGCTTTCTTGCGGAAACCGCGCAGGATCGACCAGAGCAACAGGCCAGCCGTCAGGCAGTGGATGACGATGCTCGTCGTCGAGCTGAACAGATAGCTGTAGTCCCCGGCCGAGATCATCAGCGCGCGGCGCAGATATTCCTCCACCATCGGCCCCAGCACGAAGCCGATCAGCAAGGGCGCCGGGGGAAAGCCGAAGCAGCGCAGCACATAGCCGAGCACGCCCATCAGGAGCACCATCCAGATGTCGAAGGTCGAGTTCGACACGCCGAAGACACCGATGCAGACAAGCGCGACGATCACCGGAAAGAAGAACCGGCGGGGAACGGCGACGAGCCGGGCCCAGACGCCGATCAGCGGAATGTTCAGCATCAGCAGGAAGACGTTGCCGATCCAGAAGCTGGCGACCAGCCCCCAGAACAGGTCCGGGTGATCGACGACCAGCTGCGGCCCCGGCGAAATGCCATGGATCATCAAGGCGCCGAGAATGATCGCCATCGTCGGCGTTCCCGGAATGCCGAGCGTCATCGTCGGGATGAAAGCGGTCTGCGCGGCGGCGTTGTTGGCGGCCTCGGGTGCGGCTACGCCATTGATCCGTCCGGTTCCGAATTCTTCCGGATTGCGGGTGGTCGAACGCTCCAGCGAATAGGCGAGAAAGGAGGAGATCGTCGGACCGGCACCCGGAAGCGGACCGAGAAGGCCGCCGACCGTCGCGCCGCGCAGGACGGAAGGCACGATGGTGCCAAGCCGCCGGAAGGCGGAATACATCGCCCGGGCGTTGACCGCGATGGGCTTTTCCTGGGATTGCGAGGCGCTGATGTTCGCGATCACCTCGGGAATGCCGAACAGCCCCATGGCGACCGCCACGATGCTCAAGCCGTCGAGCAGGTTGGGGATGCCGAGGTCGAAGCGGGCATAACCGCTGTTTAGATCGAGACCGACGGTGCCGAACAGCATGCCGACCGCGACCATCGCAATGCCCTTCAAGGGTCCAGAACCAATCGCCGAGGCGCCCGCCACAAGCCCGAGCAGCAGCGTGGCGAAATATTCCGCTGGCCCGAAGGACAGCGAGAAGCTGACGATCAGCGGCGAGAACACCACCATCGCGACGATGCCGAGCGTTCCGCCGGAAAACGAGGAGATCTGCGCGGTCAGCAGGGCAAGGCCGGCCTCGCCGCGCCGCGCCAGCGGATAGCCGTCGAGCGTGGTGATGGCATTGGAGGCCGTACCGGGCAGGTTCAAGAGGATGGAGGCGATCGATCCGCCGTATTCCGCGCCATAGTAGACGCCGGCCAGCATGATCACGGCCGTCGTCGGATCGAGGCTGAAGGTCAGCGGCAGCAGGATGGAGATCGCGGCAATAGCCCCGATGCCCGGCAGCACGCCGACGATGTTGCCGAGGATGACCCCGGCGAAACAATAGAGCAGGTTGACCGGCTGAAGCGCCGTCGCGAAACCGGAGAGGAAATCGGTCATGATCAAAAATCCGGCAGGAAGGACAGGGGCATGCCGAGCCCCTTGACGAAGACGGCCCAGGCGAACACCGACAGGGCGATGCCGACCACAAGCGTTTCGGCCGCGCGCAACTGCGGCCGGGCAAGGGCCAGCACGAAGACCGCGACAATCGTGGTGAGGACCACGCCGGCCGCCTCCAGCATCACCGCATAGAGCGCGATGGCCACGGCGACGCAGGCCAGCGCCCGGAAATCGAAGCCGATGGCGCCGCCCGAACCGCGCAGGACCTCGATCACGGCGATCGCCAGTCCGGCAACGATGGCGACGACGCTCAGCGCGGTCGGGAACATGCCCGGCCCCATGTTGCGCAGATCGCCAAGTGCCATGTCCCCGGCTCCCAGCAGGAAGAGCAGGCCAATGGTTGCGATCAGCAGGCCTCCACCTGCGTCCCTCAAGGTCTTCATGTGTCCTCCCAACCGCCGCGGCGGCCTTATTTGGCGGCGAGATGCCGGTGCAGATTGTTCATCTTGTAGCTGAACGGTCCGGGGATCTCCTGCATCTCGAAGGCGACCGCCAGCGGGGTGCGGTCGGCGAGCGGCTTGAGATGCGCCGAGATGCGCTCGAAGATCAGATCGGCCGCCGCCTGCTTCGTCTCCATGTCCCGCCCTTCGCCGATGCGGATGGCAAGATGCACGAAGGCGTTCTCCGGCTTTCCGTCCGCCACGATGCAATCGTCGATCCGGTTGATGCGGATCCGGACGCCGGCCAGCGGAAAGATGCCGGTTTCCATCATTGCGTCATGGACGCACCTACCGAAGCCCTGAACCTCTGCGTCGTCGGCGATGTTCTTTGAATACTCGATCCATGCGTGCGGCATGACTGCTCCATTTCTGTTCGAAAGGGGCGGAGGCGCAGTCGGCCTCCGCCCTGTTTTCGTGCCTGGACCTACTTCGCTTCCAGACCGGCGTCGGCGATTTCCGCCGTCCACAGGTCGTATTCCTTGGCGATGTAGTCGGTGACGGCCTGCTGGCCGAGCGCCAGGCCGGACGGCGTCACGCCGATCTCGGACAGGCGCTGGCTGGTCTTGGGATCGGCGACCGCCTTGTTGAAGGCCGCATTCAGTTTCTCGAGACGATCCTGGGGAACCCCCTTGGGAGCGACGATGCTGTACCAGCCGACGACCTTGAAGCCCTCAAAGCCCAGTTCATCCGCGGTCGGGGTCTGCGGCAGCGCATGATAACGGTCCGCACTGGTCGCCAGGATCGGCTTCAGCGCACCGCTCTCGATGTGCGGAAGCACCGACACCGGGCTGCTGATGAGCGCATCGACGCGCCCGGCCAGAATGTCGGAGATCGCAGCACCCGAACCGGAATACGGGATGTTGGAGAACTTCAGATCCGCGTCACGGGCGAGCAGCCGGGACGCAAGCAGCGCGGCGCTGCCGCCATTCGCCATCGTCATACGATCGGTCGCCGCCTTGGCAAACTCCTCGTAGGTGTTGATGTCGGATGCACCCGGAACCGTGATCACATAGGGCGATTCCGAGATCAGCGCGACGCCGTCGAAGTCTTCCTTCGGCTTGTAGGTGGCCGCCTTGAACAGGGACGGATTGAGCGCCATCGTCGCCTGGATGCCGAACAACAGCGTGTATCCGTCCGCCTTCTCGCGCGCGGCAAGCAGGGTACCGACCGTGCCCGACGCGCCGGGACGGTTTTCCACGACCACCGGCTGACCGATGTTTTCGGAAACCGCCTCGGCCACGATCCGCGCCGTGACGTCCGTTCCCCCTCCCGGGGAATAGGGCACGATCAGGCGGATCGGCTCTGCCGGAAAGTCGTCGGCGGCCTGCGCTGCCGGAAGGGCCGCCAGCGCGAAGGCGCTGGCGAAACCTGCAAGAATTGCTCGTTTGGTAAACATCTCTCTCTCCCTAGACGTCTCGTGTTTACTTTTGCGTCTTGAACAGTTCGTCGATCTTCCTCTCGTAGCTGTGGTAGTTCAGGTAGTCGTAGAGCTCCTCACGGTCCTGCATGATGTCGAGGATGCCCTTGGCCGAACCTTCCTTGCGGATGTGCTTGTAGACCTTGAGAGCAGCCGCATTCATCGCGCGTGCCGCGGACAGCGGATAGAGAGCGGCCGAAACGCCCACGCCACGCAGCTCCTCAAGCGTGAAATTCGGCGTCTTGGAGAACTCGGTGATGTTGGCCAGCACCGGATAGGGCGTGTCGAGCGCATCGACGAAGGCCTTGTACTGCGACAGCTCGGTGCAAGCCTCCGCGAAGATCATGTCGGCGCCGGCTTCCACATAGGCGCATGCCCGGTCGATCGCCCCGTCGAGTCCTTCGATCGCAAGCGCATCGGTCCGTGCGACAATGAAGAAGTCCGAATCGGTCTTCGCATCAACAGCCGCCTTGATGCGATCCACCATTTCCTGCTTGGAGACGATTTCCTTGCCCGGACGATGGCCGCAGCGCTTGAGCGAGACCTGGTCTTCCATGTGCATGGCGCCGGCACCGTCCTTGATCAGGCCGCGCACCAGGCGGGCGATCGAGAAGGCACCGCCGAAACCGGTGTCGACGTCGACCAGAACCGGCAGGCTCGTCGCATCCGTGACGCGGCGCAGATCGGTCAGGACGTCGGTCATGGTGGTGATGCCGAGGTCCGGCAGGCCGTAGGAGGCGTTGGCGACGCCGGCGCCGGCCAGATAGAGCGCCTTGTAGCCGGTGCGCTCGGCCATCATCGCGGTATAGGCGTTGATGGAGCCCATCACCTGCAAGGGGTTCTCTTCGGCCAGCGCCTTGCGGAACTTCGCTCCGGCGGAAAGCTGCGATGCGGTCATTCGTAATCCTTTCGTAATGACCATAATATGGTCACTTTGTCTCGTATTCAGCATATATGACCATATTTTGTTTTATTCGCCTGTCAAGCAACCGGAGATCAAATTCATCACATCGCGAAACCATGGAGAGAGTGTCGCTGCAAATGACCATAATATGGTCGCGCCCATTGGCGCCACGCGGACATCGACGCGCAATATCCCGCGCCCGCCCTCCGCAGGAGGGCGCCGATAAGGTCCGGTATTTCCGCGGTTTTTTTGAAGAAACGACGGTGCGCCGGCGCGGCCGGTGGGCATGGGTCGGCTCGCCCGGCGCCGCGCGGATCGCAGGCAGCCGCCAGGGCGTCTGGCGGGCATCGGCCATGGCGCCGGCGTCTGGAAAATGCGATCCGGCCACGGACCTGTCACGTCGCGCTCGAGGCGCGACAGCCGCTATCCGCCGATGCCGGCACCAATCATGATCATCGCTCCCATCGCGCGTGCCGGGCAGGAGCACTCCGGGTCGGCGTCATGCGTCCACGTCGCGGGCGCAGCTTATCCGCAGGTGACAAGCTTCACGTCATGGGCGGCCAGCATCTCCGCGATAGCGGCGTCCGGTGCGGCGTCGCTGATCACATAGTCCACGGCACCGACATGGCACAGGCGCACCAGCCCGCCCTTGCCGAACTTGCTTGAATCGAGCGCCAGCAGGATCGTCTTGGCGCGCTGCATCGCCATGCTGGCGAAGCGCACCTCGAACTGGTCGTCGTCGCAAATGTTGCCGGCGGCATCCATGCCGCTCACCGACAGGATGGCGTAGTCGAACAGGAACTGTTCCAGAAACCCGGTGTCCTGTCCGCCGACCACCGCGCCATCGACATGGCGCACGAAGCCCGCCGGAACGGCAACCACGAAGTCGTCCCTCTCGCTGAACCGCAGGGCCGAGCGAAGGCTGTAGGTCACGACCTTTAGGTGGCGACGTGCCGTCAGCGCCGAGGCGATCGCCTCGCAGGTGGTGCCGGTGTCGAGAAAGACGGACGAACCGTCCTCCACCAGCTCCGCGACCTGGCGCGCAATCAGCTGCTTTTCCGCCGCGCGCTGCAGCCGGCGCTGCGCATAGACCGAGCGGTCGATATTGCCCTGGATCGCGGCCCCGCCGTGGGCACGGCGAACTTTTCCGGCGGCGTCCAGTTCCGAAATGTCCCGCCGCACGGTCTGCTCCGAAACCGCGAGCTCTCTCGCCAGATCCGCCAATGTCGCGTATCCCTGCGCCTCGATGCGCTCGACGAGGCGCTGCTGGCGCTTCTGCTTCTTCGGAATCTCGATCACCCTGCCTCCGCTTCGACCGTCCGTCGCCAATGGGCCGCCCCCGGTTCTTAGCGCCGCACCCGCGGCGAAGCCACAATCGATGACCGGATATCGGTAAAATGTAATTTTTCTAACACAATATTGTAAATTGAATTACAATATGGTTTTCCTAAGGCAGCTTGAGAGAGCGCATCGCCACCCACAACACGAGGATCATCACGGATGGATTCGAAACTCTGCATCACCGCCCTTGCCGCCCTGCTCCTTTCGGTGCCGGCCGCAGCGGACGAGATCACGGTTTATACCTCCTATGAGGAGGACGAAGCCGCCAGGTTCCTCGAGTTGGCCAAGCAGGACATGCCCGACCTCGAGGTGAACATGCTGCGCCTGTCGACGGGCGAGCTTGCCGCGCGCATCATCGCCGAGAAGGCCAATCCGCAACACGACGTGATCTGGGGCTTCGCCGCCTCGACCATCGTGACGCCGCAGATCGAGGAAACGCTCGAGGCCTATCGCCCGAAGGGCATCGACGCCGTGCCGAAGGAGTTCCGCGCGGCGGACGACAAGTGGTTCGCCGTCACCGGCTATATGGCCGCCTTTTGCGTCAACGACGAGCGGCTGGAGAAGCTCGGCCTGGAAAAGCCGACCTCCTGGAAGGATCTCCTCGACCCGAAGTACAAGGGCGAGATCGTGATGCCGAACCCGGCAAGCTCCGGCACCGGCTACATCCAGGTCAGTTCGCTGCTGCAGATGATGGGCGAGGACGAGGGCTGGGCCTTCCTGGAAAAGCTCGACAAGAACGTCGCCCAATACATCAAGTCCGGCTCCAAGCCGTGCCATGCCGCATCGGCGGGCGAATTTGCGGTCGGCGCCTCCTATGACATGCGCGCCATCAAGAACATCGAGGAAGGCTATCCGATCTCGATGGTGATCCCGGCCGAAGGCTCCGGCAACGAACTGGAGGCCAATGCGCTGGTCGCCACGTCGAAGAACAAGGAGGCCGCCAAGCGCTTCCTCGACTGGACCGTCACCAAGACGGCCGCCGATGCCTACCTCGAGTGGAAGGCCATCGTGACCATTCCGGGCGGAACCATGCCGCAGCGCTTCCTCGATGCCGGCCTGCCGCAGGACACCAACAGCGTGCTGCATCCGACGGACTTCAAGGCCGCCGCCGAGGATCGCAAGGACATCATCACGACCTGGCAGGAAAAATTCGAGCGCTGAGGCCGGCATAACCTGCAAGCCCGCTCGGCGGTCCGGTCCCGTCCGGCCGGACCGCCTGCCAAGACGATCCGGCATCCGCCCTTTCGGCGGATGCCGCCTTGCCTGCCCGCTTCAGGGCGCCCGGCGACAATGTGACAACGCTCGGGCCGCCCCGGCGGCGCCTGAAAGCCTGAGGACCAAGATGGACATTCGTGTCACCGGCCTGACCAAGAATTTCGGCTCTACCACCGCGCTTTCCGACGTCTCGCTCGATGTGCCGGAGGGCAGCCTGACCTGCTTCCTCGGCCCCTCCGGCTGCGGCAAGACCACGCTGCTGCGGGTGATCGCCGGCCTGGAGGAAGCGGACGCCGGCCAGATCCTGCTCGGCGATGCGGACCTCTCCCGCACCCCTGCCCGCGACCGCAATTTCGGCGTCGTCTTCCAGTCCTATTCGCTGTTTCCCAATCTGACCGCCGCCCAGAACGTCGCCTATGGCCTCGAGTGCCGCAGATGGTCGAAGCCGGACACGCGCCGCCGCGTCGCCGAGATGCTTGACCTCGTCCATCTGGACGACCAGCGCGACAAGCTTCCGGCCCAGATGTCGGGCGGACAGCAGCAGCGCATCGCCATCGCCCGAGCCCTTGCGCCCCACCCCTCGCTGCTCCTGCTCGACGAGCCGCTGTCAGCGCTGGATGCCAAGGTGCGCGAGGAACTGCGCCAGGAAATCCGCGCGATCCAGCAGCGGCTCGGCATCACCACGATCATGGTGACCCACGACCAGAACGAAGCGCTCGAGATGGCCGACCAGATCGTCGTGCTCAACGGCGGCAAGGTCGAACAGGCCGGCAGCGCACGTGCGCTCTACGACCGTCCGCGTACCCGCTTCGTCGCCGAATTCATCGGCTCGATCAACACCTTCACGGTTCAAGACCCGCAAACCGACCCGCATCTCGGCACCGTGCGCCTGCGCACCTCGGAGCCGCTGAAAAGCAGCACGCTCGGCGTCCGGCCCGAGGCGATCAAGGTCCTTGACGACGGGCAAGAGGCCGACAACGTCTTTGCGGCGACCATCGAGAAGGCGACCTTCCTTGGCAACATGACGGTGCTGCACGCCCGTCTCGAGGCCGCCCCCGACCAGCCGGTGGTCTTCGAGGCCCATGGTCCGGCCGACGGCCTGGAGCCCGGCCGGAAACTGCGCCTCGGCATTGCCGCCGGCGACCTGAAGGACCTGGCATGAGCGGCGCGGCACGAACGGCGGCGCGACGCGGCGAAAGCCGCTCCCTGCCGGCCCTGACCAGCGACCGGGGCATCGCCCTTCTGCTCTCGGCCATCATGGCCGGCCTGATGCTGGTCTTTCTCGTCATGCCGGTCGCGGCGATCCTGCTGCGCAGCCTCGACACGCAAGCCGGACCGGGCCTCGGCAATTTCGCCGTGACCTTCGCGGACCCGCGCTTCTGGGACCTTCTGGTCAATTCGCTGACGGTGTCCCTGCTCTCCTCCACGCTCGCCGTCAGCCTGGCCTATCTCTACGCCTATGCGCTGCAGCGCTCGAACGTTCCGCTGAAGCCGCTCCTGCGCATCGTGGTGATGATGCCGCTGTTCGCGCCCTCGCTGGTGCAGGCGCAGGGCCTGCTGCTGCTTCTGGGGCGCAATGGCGCCTTCAACCGGTTTCTCGGCTTCGATCTCGACATCTACGGCTTCTGGGGCGTTGCGCTCGCCAACACGCTCTACACGTTTCCCTATGCCTTCCTGATCCTGTCGGCCGCGCTCGCGGTGGCGGACGCCCGCGTCTACGAAAGCGCGACGATGCTCGGCGCGCGTCCCGGGCGGATCTTTCGCACGGTCACGCTGCCGGCCACCCGCTACGGCATCGCGGCCGCGGTCTTCGTCACCTTCTCCCTGTCGGTGACGGACTTCGGCAACGCCATCGTCATCGGCGGAAACTTCAGCGTCCTGGCGACCGAGATCTACAACAAGGTGATCGGACAGGGGCAGTTCGCGCTCGGTGCGGTGATCGGCGTCGTGCTGCTGGCGCCGGCCATCGTCTCCAAACTGCTGGAAAAGCGCATTTCGAGCCGCCAGCAGGCGCAGATGACCGACAAGTCCGTCCCGCTGACGACCCGCGCGAACCGCATGCGCGACCTCGTCCTAAGCGGCTACTGCTATGCGGTCATGATCGTCTTCCTGGCCATCCCCGGCATTGTCGCGACCGCAAGCTTCGTGAAACTGTGGCCCTACAACATGGCCTTTTCGCTGAAGCACTACGCCTTCGACGTGCAGAACGGCACCGAACCCTTGTGGAATTCCGTCTATGTCGCGCTGGCGACCGCCGGTCTCGGCGTCACCATCGCCACCGTCTCGGCGATTGTCGTGCAGAAGTTCCGGACACCGCTCAGCGGGCCGCTGTCCTTCCTGGCGATCCTGCCGAGCTCGATCCCCGGCATGGTGCTCGGGCTTGGCTATGTGCTCGCCTTCAACAACCCGGCCAACCCGCTCAACATGATGTACGGCACGCTGGCGCTGATCATCTTCCTCTATGTCTACTACAACCACGCCCAGGCGTTCCTGATCGCCTCCACCAGCCTCAAGCAGATCAGCAGCTCCTTCGACGAAGCCTCGACGATGCTCGGCGGCGGCGTGGTGAGGACCTTCTTCAAGGTAACCCTGCCGCTGTTGTGGCCGACTCTGCTGGGCGTGGGCGTGTTCTTCTTCATGCGCGCCATGGTGTCGCTGTCGGCGGTGATCTTCCTGATCACGCCGGAAACGCAGGTCGCCGCCGTCTCCGTGCTTCAGCTCGCCGATCGCGGCGCCGTCAACCAGGCGGCGGCCTTCTCCATGTGCATCATGGCAATCGTGATCGCCTGTCTCCTGATCGTACGGCTGGTGCTGTGGCTTGCCGGCGCGAAATCGGTCACGCTCATCCGCTAGGTCCGCATTCATGGCATTTCCGCACATCCGTGCCGTCCTGTTCGACAAGGACGGCACCTTGCTCGACTTCGACAAGAGCTGGGCCCCGGTCAACCGCAGCACGGCGAGCTGGGCCGCCGGCGGCGATCCCGAATTTGCCGAAAGGCTGATGACGGTGGCGGGCTTCGATCCGCTGACGGAAAAGACCCGTTCGGGCAGCCTCTATGCCGCCGGCAACACCGCCGAGATCGCCGAGGCGTGGCGGGCGGCGGGGGTGTCTCTCCCGCTCGGCGAGCTGATTGCGGAACTGGACCGGCGCTTCACCGAGAATGCCGCGCGGGCCGTTGCCGTGCCGCGGCTTGCGGAAACCGTGGGCGGACTTGCCCGGCGGGGATTCCTGCTCGGGATCGCCAGTTCCGACAGCAAGGGCGCCATCGCCCGCTTCGTCGCAACCGTCGGGCTGAGCGAGCGGTTTGCCTTCATTGCCGGCTATGATTCCGGCTTCGGCTACAAGCCCGGCCCCGGCATGCTCACCGCCTTCAGCGACCAGACCGGGGTCCCGGCCGCACAGATCGCCATGGTCGGCGACAACCTGCACGACCTGGAGATGGCGCGCGCGGCACGAGCAGGCCTGCGCGTTGCCGTGCTCACCGGCACGGGCACGCGCGAGGAGCTTGCCCCGCATGCCGATCTTTGCCTGGAAAGCATCGCCGATCTGCCGGAGGCACTTGCGGCGGAAACCGCAAACTCCTGACCGACGTGACGGATGCGGGGCGCCCCCCCCGATGTCCGCGCCCGCTTGAAAAGAGAAGGGGATCAAGCGGGCGCGGCGCCGGCGCCGGCGCGCTGTGGGTCTTGCCGGCGTGACAGCGGGTCTCGGAAAAACGGGATCAGCGCGACGGACACGCGCTGACCGTCGCTCACGCACGCGTCGCCGCCCCTCGTCAGACCCCTGAAAACCAAATCCGCCTTGCGTGAGGCGGTGCCGTCAGTCGCCGCCGGCGGGGGGCGTGCGGACGAAGGTCTTGCCGCCCGATCCCCAGTTTCCTTCCGGATAGTCCTGGATCATCACCCGCGTGATCGCGCGCTGCTTCTCGCCGCCGACCCGCACGATCGCATCGGTCAGTTCGCCGATCAGCGTGTCCTTCTGCGCGCGCGTATAGACCCCTTCGGGGATCGCAACGGTCACGATTGGCATGGTCTTTTCCTCCCAAGGATTGCCGGGGCTCCGCACCCGCACGGGCGCGGCCCCAAGCTTCATCAACATTCGCGTGGCCAGCCTGCGTTGCTGACGCAAAACTGTCAACACTTAAACGGATCGAACGGAGAACGCCCCCTGCGGCACCGACACCTGCAGACAAGGCGCTCGAAGGCTCCCACCTGAAGAAACCTGACAGCCGCCATCACAGGCAGCATGGCGATCAACATTAAAAGTGATTTATATCAATAATTTGACAGGTGTTCAGAAGCCTCAACCGACGGCAAGCAACTCGTCGCCCCGCCTCCCGCGCCGGAGCCCGTAGGCGCACACGGAGAGAGGACGGGACACCCGGCTCTGCCAAGTCGCTTGACAGCCTTCCAAAAGTGTCAACACAATTGAGAGAACGTCGATCGCCGTCATCCCTGTCCCCAACCCCAGGGTGAGCCGGAGGTCCCGGCCCCGCACAACGGTTCGCCCCCGGTTCGCAAGACACCAAGAGCCCTTTCATGACCCTCGACCTGCTCCTGCACAATGCCCGCCTGGTTCTCCCGGATGTCGGCGTGACGCCGGGCGCCGTCGGAGTGAAGGACGGCCGCATCGCGGCAATTCTCGCGCCGGACGCGACCCTCCCGGCGGCGGAAACGGTGGACTGCGGCGGCCTGTGGCTGATGCCGGGACTGGTCGACCCGCATGTTCACTTCGGCTACGGCTCCCCGGAGACCGATTTTCTCACCGAGGCCCGCTCCGCGGCGCTTGGCGGCGTGACCAGCGTCTTGTCGTTTCATCGCTCCGCCGACCCGCGCGACGCGCTGCCGGGAGAGCGCGATCTGGCGCTTGGACAAAGCTGCATCGACGTCGGCTTCCACCTGGGGATCACCCACCGCCTGCATGTCGAGACGCTGGTCGAATGCGCGAAAGCCTTCGGGATCACCTCCTGCAAGCTCTACCTCCAGTACAAGGGCCAGGCCGGGCTTTCCAAGGGCTTCACCGAGATCGACGACGGGCTGCTCTACCATGCCATGCTGGAGACCCTGAAGGTACCGGGCGGCGTACTCGGCGTGCACTGCGAGAACGTCGAGGTGATCCCCGTGCTGCGCGATCCGCTGCGCCGTGCGGGCCGCGCCGACCTTGCCGCCTGGGACGCGCAAAGCCCCGACTTCCTGGAAGCGGAGAACGTGCACAAGGTCGGCTATTTCTCCGACAAGACCGGATGCCCGGTCAATGTGGTGCATCTGTCGAGCCGCGAGGCGCTGGAGGAAGCCCGCCGCCATCGCCGCCGCTCGCGCGTGCCGATGAGCGTCGAGACCTGTCCGCACTATCTTTCGCTGACCTGCGACGCCGAGGTCGGTCCGCTGGCCAAGGTGAACCCGCCGGTGCGCAGCCAGGACGATGTCGATGCCCTGTGGGACGGCGTGATGGACGGCACGGTGACGACGATCGGCACTGATCACGTCGCCCGCAAGCGCGAGACCAAGACGGAGATCTGGTCAGCGACCATGGGCCTGCCCGGCGTCGCCACCTTGTTGCCGCTGCTGATCCACGAGGGCCACCATGCGCGCGGCGTCCCGATCGAGCGGATCGCCGCCCTGACCTCGGCCAATCCGGCCCGCCTCTACGGCCTGTCCGCCAAGGGGCAGATCGCCGTCGGCCGGGACGCGGACCTGGTGGTCGTCGACCCCGACCTGGAGCGGCAGGTCGACCCGGCCCGGCTGGAAAGCTTTGCAGACTACTCCCCCTTCGAGGGTCGCACCCTGAAAGGATGGCCGGTCATGACCTTCCTGCGCGGCCGGCTGATCGCCCGCGACGGCGCCATCGCCGAAGACGCGCGGGACACCCCGTCGGGACGCTACCTCGCCCGCGGCTGACACCGGCCATCCCCAGCCAAGCCAGGAGAAAACGCGGACGATGACGACATCCATTCCCCTGTTTCTTCTCACCGGCTTCCTGGGCAGCGGCAAGTCGACGCTGCTGTCGCGCCTGATCCGCCATCCGGGCTTTGCCGACACCGCCGTCATCGTCAACGAATTCGGCGAGGTCGGGCTGGACCATGCCCTGGTCAGCCAGGGAGACGAAGGCAATACGGTCCTGCTCGATTCAGGCTGCATCTGCTGCACGTTGACGACATCGCTGGAGGAGACGCTCGAGGCGCTTTACTACAAGGCCGAGCGCGGCGAGATCCCGCGCTTTGCCCGCGTCGTCGTCGAGACCACGGGCCTTGCCGATCCGGGGCCGATCGCAACCGCCCTTGCCGGCGGAACTTTCGTCTCCCGCTTTGTCCATCTCGCCGCCATCCTGACCACGCTCGACGGCCTGCACGGCGCCGCCCAGCTGGCGGAGTTCGAGGAAGCCAGGCTGCAGGTCGCCATGGCCGACCGGGTGATCGTGACCAAGAGCGACATCGCAACGCCGGACGCGCTGGCACAGACACTGGCAGCCGCACAGGCGATCAATCCGCGCTGCGACCGGCTGACGGCCGTCTTCGGCGCAATCGAGGCAAGCTGCGTGCTGACAGCCGGCTTGGCCGACCAGCAGGCTCTGCCGATGGCCGCAACCGGATGCGGGTCCGCCGATCGCGACCCGGTTGCCCATCGTCACGCACACGTTCACGCACACGGCTATGTCGCCTGCGCCGTGCCCGTCCCCGCCCCCGTGAGCTGGTCGGGCTACGCGGCCTGGGTGGCGCATCTGCAAACGCGGTTTCGCGATCAGCTGCTGCGCGCCAAGGGGTTCGCGACCTTCGACGACGGCGGCATCCGCACCATCCAGGGCGTGCGCCTGCTGTTCGATCCGCCCCGCCCCGTCGCCTGGCCCGTCGATCCGGCCCTCGTCGACACGATGGTGCTGATCGCGCGCAACGCCGACCGGGCGGCTCTCGCCGACAGCGTGGCCCTGCTCACCGGAGACGCCCCATGAGCGACCTGACCGGATCCCGCATTGGGATCGCCTATCCGATCCTGCAAAGCCCGTTTCAACTCGCCCGGAAAACGCTGCGCAACCGGCTTGTTCACGCCTCGATGACAACCCGGATGCAGGCGAAGGGCCTGATCACCGACCGGCTGATCCGCTATTATGCGAACCGGGCCGCCGGCGGCGCGGCGATGATCGTTTCGGAACCGCTGGCCATGCTGCCCTCGCAAGCGGACCAGCCCAAGGTGCAGCTCGGCGATCCGGCAAATGCCGACGGCTTTCGCCGCTGGGTGGATGCAGTCACCGCACATGACAGTCTTCTGCTGGCGCAGGTGCAGCATCCCGGGCGCGGACGCCACGTGCGCGCCCGCATCGGGCAACCGATCGGACCGTCCGTCCTGCCGGACGACCTGAGCTGGAGCATTCCGCATGCGCTGAGCGCCTCGGAAATCGGCGCGATGATTGACGATTTCGCGCAAGGCGCGGCACGGCTGCAGGACTACGGTTTCGCCGGCGTCGAGATCTCGGCAGGGCACGGCCATCTGTTCCACCAGTTCCTGTCGCCGCATTCGAACCGGCGCGAGGACGGCTATGGCGGAGACCTGGAGGGACGCACGCGGCTCTTAAGCGAGCTGATGGCAGCCATTCGCACGGCCTGCGGCGCGGATTTCATCCTCGGCCTGAAACTGCCGGGCGACGACGGCGTCGCGGGCAGCATCGGCCCGCAGGAGGCCGCCGCCATCGCCGGTCGGCTGAGCGCCACGGGCCTTGCAAGCTACATGTGCTTCACGCAAGGCTCGCACGCGCGCTCGCTGGAAATGCACCTGCCCGACCGCTACGGACCGCCGGTGCCCTATCGCGAACTGCATCGCCAGCTGGGCAAGAGCTGCAAGGGTGTGCCGACCATGGCGCTTGGCCGTGTCACCGATCCCGCGGAAGCCGAGGGCCTGCTCGCCGCCGGAGAGGCCGACCTGGTTGCCGTCGGCCGGGCGCTTCTGGCCGATCCCGCATGGCTCGACAAGGCGGCCGCCGGGCGCACGGAGGAAATCCGATACTGCCTGTCCTGCAACACCTGCTGGGGCTATGGCACGCTGTTCCAGCGCGCCTTGAGCTGTGTGAACAATCCGCGCGTCGCCGCGCCCGACGAGGTGGACTTCAGGCCGAAGCCGGCGCCACGGCGCAAGCGCATCGTGGTGGTCGGCGCGGGCATTGCCGGCATGGAGGCCGCATGGCTTGCGGCCGCGCGCGGACATGACGTCACGGTCCTTGGATCGGGCGCGGAGGTCGGCGGGAAAGCCAGGTTGCGGGCGCGCCTTCCAGGCGGCGACACCATCACCAGCATCTATGACTATCAGCACACCGCCGCCCTGCGCGCGGGCGCAAGGATCGAACTCGGCGTTGCCGCGAATGCCGGCGACATCCTCGCCCTCGACCCGCACGCCGTCGTTCTCGCCACAGGCGCCACCGCCATCGCGCCCGACTGGATCCCGCCGCAGATGCGCGCGGAGGGGCTGGTGCCGGATCTCCACCGCGCCATGGAAGACGTCCTGCGGCATCCGGGCCGTCAACCGGGCACCGCCGTGATCCACGACATGGACCAGTCCGACGGCGTCTATGCCGCGGCGGAAGCGCTGGCGGAGATCTTCGACCGCGTCGTCCTGGTCACCCCGCGCGACGCGGTCGCCTCGGAGCTCTGGATCGTGGCCCGGCAGGGAATCCTGAGACGGCTGGCGCACAAGCCGATCGACATCGTGACGCTTGCCGAACCGCTGTGGAGCGATGCGATCGAGTACGCCCAGCTGGAGTATGCGAATGTCTATTCCGGGCGCACCGGCGTCATCGAGGACATCGCGTTTCTGGCCTATGCCACACCGAAAGCGCCGAACGACGCCCTGGCAGGGCCACTGCGGCAAGCGGGAATAGAGCTCCACCTTGTGGGAGACTGCAGGACGCCCGGCGACCTTCTGTCAGCCACCGGCGGCGGACACGCAACCGGCATGGCGCTCTAGTCGCCCGACATCGCACTCACCCTAAAGTGTCGACAGAATCTCAAGTTCTCGACGAATTATTCCGAAAATTTCGCGCATATTTCACAAATACCGAATTTATTTTGCTGATTATTCAAACTTGTTGACTCTAGTGTCGACACTTTGTCACACTTGGCCTTGCGGACACGTGTCATCACCGACCTCGTCGTCACGCATTTGGGAGGAGACACCATGCGCAATCTTTTCAAGGGGCTCGCACTTGCGGCGGCTCTGTGGTCCTTCGCGCCGGCGACGGCCGCTGCCTTTCCGGACGCCGACAAGCCGATCACGATCATCGTGCCGTTCTCGCCAGGCGGCACCACCGACGTCAGCGCCCGCACCCTTGCGGAATTCCTCGAGCCGGAACTCGGCGTGTCCTTCGAGGTCGTCAACCGGCCCGGCGCCACCACCCAGATCGGCAGCACCGCGCTGTCGCAGGCCGAGCCCGACGGCCATACGTTGTCGCTCGCCTCGCTGCCCTCGCTGGTGATGACCTATGTGGACGAGGCGCGGCAGGCCCCTTACGACCGCTCCAGCTTCACCCCGATCGCCCACTATATCTCCGGCGCCAACCTTCTCGCAGTGCAGGCGGACAGCCCCTACAAGAGCGTCAACGACCTCGTCGAGGCGGCCCGCAAGAAGCCGCGCACGATCCGGATGGGCACGGTCGGCCTGATGAGCAACGGGCATCTGCCCGGCATCGCGCTGGAAGACACCGCCGGCGTGCAATTCGCTTTCGTTCATTTCAATGGCGCGGCGCCGCTGGTCACCGCCCTCCTGGCGGGCGACGTGGATGTTGCGATCAACGGCACGCAGACAACGATTCCGCACATTCAGGCCGGCAAGATGCGCGCCATCGGCTTCTTCGGCGAGCGCCGCACCGCCTTTCTTCCCGACCTGCCGACCCTGCGCGACCAGCAGATCGACGTCGCCGCGCCCTCGTCCTTCGCCGTCATCGGTCCGGCCGGAATGAAAGCGGAGACGGTCGAGATCCTCTCGAACGCGATCAAGACGGTGATTGCCAAGCCGGAGTTTCAGGACCGGCTGACCGCCCTGTCACTAGAATCGAACTATATGGCGCCGGACGACCTCGCGACCTATTGGGCTGATTTCGAAGCGCGCCAGGCACGGCTCATCGGGCTTGCCCGCAGCGCACAGCAATGACGCGAGCGGTCCCGGGACCGCAGACACGCTCAACGCACAGGGTCGGCTTCGGGGGGACACCAATGCGGCACATGCATCCCACATACACGATCACGGCGATTGTGCTCCTGCTGGTCGCCGGGGTCGTCGGCCAGCAGGCCGTGAGCATGCGGTTCTATACGGTGCTGGGTCCGGGGGCGGGATTTTTTCCCGCCATCCTGGCCGGGGTCCTGGCGCTTCTTTCGCTGGGCCTGCTCTATCAGGCGATCTTCAGGGCCGACACCCTGCCGGAAATCGGCTTCGTCGCCGATCCGCTCGCCTATGCCCGCATCGGCACCGTTCTGGTCGCGCTGATGGCGATCGCCGTGTTCATCGAGGACCTGGGCTTCCGGCCCATGATGGCGCTCTTCTTCTTCGTGATGTTCGCCGTGCTGGGCCGGCACCGGCTGGTGTTGAGCGCCGCGCTCGCGCTCGTGCTGACCTTCGCCTACCACTTCTTCTTCAAGGGCCTGCTGAACGTGCCGCTTCCTTCCGGCGCCTTCGGGCTTTGACGCCCCTCCCACGACGGACACAGCTCCACAATGTCGGAAAACCTCAGTCTGCTCCTGTCCGGGTTCGGCAATGCCCTTCGGCTGGAAAACCTCGTTTTCGCGTTTGCCGGCTGCTTTCTGGGAACGCTGGTCGGCATGTTGCCCGGGCTTGGTCCGTCGGCGGCGATCGCGATCCTGCTGCCGATCACCGCAGCAATGGACCCGACCGCCGCGATCGTGATGCTGGCGGCGATCTACTACGGCTGCCAGTACGGCGACACGATCACCGCGGTCCTGTTCAACACCCCCGGCACCGGCGGCGCGGCGATGACGGCGGTCGAGGGCCACATGATGGCCAAGCAGGGCCGGGCCGGCACGGCGCTGGCGATCGCCGCGATCGCCTCCTTCGTTGGCGGAACGGTCACCGTGGGCCTGTTGGCCATGATCGCCCTTCCTCTCACCTCGCTTGCCCTGAGCTTCGGTCCCCCGGAGTTCTTCGCGCTGATCGTGCTCAGTCTCGCCCTCGTCGTCACCCTCGGGAGCAGCTCGACCCTTCGTGGCCTGATCACCACCGTCTTCGGCCTTATCCTGGCGATGGTGGGGACGGACCCGGTCATGGGCCTGCCGCGGCTGACCTTCGGGCAGATGCATCTGCTCGACGGCGTCGCCTTCATTCCGGTGATCATCGGACTTTTCGGCGTCGGCGAGATCCTCAAGAACCTGGAGGACCCGACGAACAGTTTCCGCGAGGCCGTGGTCAGCAAGCTGCGGATTACCCGTGACGATGCCCGCCGCTCCGCACCGGCCATCGCGCGCGGCACGGTGCTCGGCTTCCTGATCGGCATCATCCCCGGCATGGGAACGATCCCGGCCGCCTTCATGTCCTATGTCACCGAAAAACGCCTGTCGCGCACGCCGGAACGCTTCGGCACCGGGATGATCGAGGGCGTGGCCGGACCCGAAAGCGCCAACAATGCAGCCGCAAACGGCGCGCTGCTCCCGCTGCTGACCCTGGGCATTCCCGGCTCCGGCGTCGTAGCCATCCTGATGGGCGCGCTGATGATGAACGGCATCGTTCCCGGTCCGCTGATGTTTGAGGAACAAAGCGATCTCGTCTGGACGCTGATTGCCTCGATGTATGTCGGCAACGTCATTCTTCTCGTCCTGACCCTGCCGTTCATTCCGATGTGGGTCTCGATCCTGCGCATTCCCTACAGCTTCCTGTTCCCGGTCATCCTCGGGTTCACGATTGTCGGCGCCTACAGTCTGGCAAACAGCCAGTTCGACCTCGGCCTGATCGCCGTGTTCGGCCTGATCGGCTACATCATGCGCAAGCTCGACTTCCCCCTCGTCCCGATCATCATGACGCTGATCCTGGGGCCGATGATGGAGGGCGGGCTGCGGCGGTCGCTGGAAATGTCGCAGGGCGATTTCACGATCTTCCTCCAGCGTCCGATCACTGCCGGCTTCCTGACGCTGGCGGTCGTGTTTCTCCTGCTTCCGCTCATGTCCGGCGTGCGGCGACGGCTGAAACGCGCCTCGACCCCGGTCTCCCCCGGCGAAACCGACTGAGCGGGGACAGACACGCATGCGCATCTGGTATCAAAGTCTCGGCCGGCTCGACGCCTGGGGCGGCTATCCGGCGCATCTTGGCGCCATGATCGAGCGCGCCCGGTCGGCAACGACCGAGATCGTCGTCAACGGGACCAAGCGCGGCATCGCCGAATATCACGCAGCACTTGCCCATGAGGCCAAGGGCGACGTGCTGCACACCCTGCGCCGCGCGGTCGCCGAAGGGGCGGACGCCTTCGTGATCGGCAATTTCTTCGATATCGGCCTGGGGGAGGCGCGCGAGATCGCGCCCTTCCCGGTGCTCGGCCTTGGCGAGACCAGCATATCGCTCAGTCATTTCATGGGGCAGTCCTACGGCCTGATCTGTCCGAACGCGAAATACGCCGCCCGTCTGGAGAAACGCCTGCGCGCCGACCGGCTTGACGCCCGGCTGGCCGGGGTCGCCGTGCTCGACATGCCGCGCCTGACGACAATGGGCGACGCCTTCGACGACGCCGATGCGCACGCCCGTCTGCTTCAGGCCATCGAGCAGGCGGTGGAACGCGATCTGGGTGCCGCGGAAGTCGTCGTCCCGGCCGGCGGCGTCGTGATGGCGCTGATGGACAAGGCCGGCGTCACGCGCTTCGGCAATGGCGCTCCCGTTCTCAACGGCATCGCCGGGCTGGTCGCCATGGCCGAGGCCTCGGTCGGCCTCGCCCGGCTCCAGGGCGGCACATTCACCAGCCGCCACCTCTCCCATGCCCGCCCCGACCCGCAGGAACGCACGCGGATCGCCGAGCTCTATGGTCCCGACATTTATCCGCACTGGACGCCCTGACATCGCCCGGCTGCCCTGTGGCGTGAACGAAAAAAGCGCCGGCGCACATCGGACGCCGGCGGCCGCCCTGTCCGGCGCAGCATCTGCTGCAGCCGGTCCGCTCGCCGATGTTTTTCGGAACTCCCGCCGGGTTGAACCGTTGAGACAGGACCGCGTCCGCGTCATCCGCGATGACGACGGACCGGACGACCGAGGGCATGGCCGAAGCGCCAGAGCCTTTCTCACGTCAATCGAGGAGCAACTGATGAAACGCCTTGCAACATATGCTCTTGCCATGACCGGCGCCGCAGTTCTGGTGACCTCCGCGATCGCGCAGGACACCAACGCCAACGCCGGCGTCAAGATCGGGACCCTGACCTGCTCCGTCGGCGAGGAAACCAGCTTTGTGGTCGGCTCGAGCGCGACGCTGAACTGCCTCTTCGATCCGGCCGGCTCCGGCGAGGCCGCCACCTACACCGGAACGATCAACGACTACGGCCTGGACATCGGCAGCACCTCCAATGCGACGCTGGTCTGGGGTGTCCTGGCGCCGAGCGCCGATATGGAAAAGGGCGCGCTGGAAGGGACCTACGGCGGCGTCACGGCTGGCGCGACGCTGGGTGCCGGCGTCAAGGCCAATGCCCTTGTCGGCGGCTTCGACAAGTCCATCGCGCTGAACCCGGTGAGCCTGGAAAGCCAGACGGGTGCCAATATCACCCTGGGCGTCACCCAGCTGACGCTGTCCTCCACCAGCTGATAGCGCAACCCCGCCGGCGTCCGCCGGCCTTCAGACTGCAGACAAACCCCGTCGATCTTTCGGCGGGGTTTTCTGCGTGCGGCACCGACAGTGCGACACGGCCCGACCGGGCAAGCAGCCGCTCCCCTCGCCCGCCTGCACCCTGCGATCAAGCGGTGCGACGGCGGAGGCGACGGCGCAGAGAGGCGTGCCGGAGCCTGCAGGCCATCTGGTCCCATGCATCCTCCAAACTGCCCCGGAAACGTCCGTGCGCATTGCCCGCCGACCGCAGCGGGCGCCACGAGCGCACCGATCGCGACGAATGCATGCGCCCTTTCCCTTCGTCTGGTCACAGGTTCCGTGTGAGCCGTGTTCGCACCGCTATCCCTGCCCGCAAGGGATGCCCAAGGACCGTTGCCGCGCGCGGCCAGACCCCAGCGGGGAACGCAGCGGTCAGCAGCGAAGCCAGCCCGGACAGAACGGCGCCTGCACCTTGGCCTTGCGCGCTCGTGCGGGAACCCGGGCCGACCTGTTTCGAGGAGGCTCCCTCTTCACGGACAGGCACCAACTGCGGGGAGGAGCCCGTGACACAGCACAGGCGCGGCGCGATGCGCGCCGCATGTCCCGGCAACGGGGGGAGCCGATTCTGGCGCTCTTCGATTCTGGCGTTCTTCAAACACGGGGGCACGCACAGAAAAACCCCCGGCGTGTGCCAGGGGTTTTCTGAAGGTCAACGGGCCACGATCGGGTCCGTTTTCTTGAATGTCGGCCTTGCGGTTAGCTCTTCAGGAGAACGCTCTCCGGGTCCGACTTGTAATCCGCCGGCGTGTAGGCCTTGGCATTCTTCAACTCGTCTTCCGTAAAGGTCGCCGTGATCAGTAGGCTGCCGTTCTCATTCTCGTACATTTCCAGGCTGTCGTAGGACACGGCAACCGGCTTTTCACCAAAGCCCAGGAAGCCGCCGACATCGATCACGACCGCATCCACTTGTCCGTCCTTGCCGAGCAGGACCTCGGAAACTTCTCCGATGTCGGTATCGGCCGAGGTGTAGACCGTCGCCCCGACCAGAACATCGGTCGAAACGGTGGCGGCGTCGATCTGGGTCTTTTCCGCCGTCCAGTCGGAATTGGCCATCTTGTCCAGCTGCTCGCCGACAGGCTTGATCGCCTCGTCCTGAACCGTTTCATAGGCGCCCTTGGCAGACTCCTTCGCTTGGTTCATGCCGTCGCGAACGGCCGAGGTCGACATCCAGTTCGGGATGTAGTCCGGACGCTCATAGCCGGGTGCGGCTTCCAGCTCCTGCTTGGACACGTTGCTCACGACCCTGAGCTGATCGTCCTGGGTGGAGACGAAGGACAGGCGGTCGAACTCGACGGCAACTTCCTTCTCGCCAAGTCCGATGAAGCCGCCCACACCGATGATCACGGCCTTCACCGCCCCGTCGCGATCGACCAGGATATCGTTGATGTCGCCGATTTCTTCGGCACTCTCGCCTTCACCGGTCATCACGGCTTCGCCGATCATGTTGGAGGCGAGAAAGCCCTTGGCTGCTTCCTGGGCAAGCGTGCTCGTCTCCAACTCGTAGATGCCCGATGCACTGGTTTCCTGGTCGGACATATTCGGTTTGGGCGTGGCTGTCTCTGCGATCGCGCCGGTCGAAACCAAAGCAACAACCGCAGTGGAAGCAAGAATATTACGGAGCATTACTGCCCTCCTTCAATAAACACTGTCACGCTCCGTGACGACGATCTGTAAACAACGCCGGATAAGTTTGGTTCCAGAAAAATATGCAACCTCCGGCGCATATTTGTTTCAGGATCAGATTGCCTGACCGCTTCCACGCGGCCCCGCGAAGAACCAGACGATGAACCCGATCACCGGGAAAATCAGAATGCCCAGCGTCCAGAGAACCTTGGCGCCGGTCGACGCTCCGCTCCCCAGAATCTTGATCACGGCATAGATATCCAAGATGAGAACAATAAGACCCAATATCCCATATTCCATGTCGCATCTCCATTTGGCAGATACGAAGAAAACGCATCACACAGCGGAAAGTTCCAAAAACCAAAACCTCTCAAAAACTTCATGTTCCGATCTCTCGGAATTTTGTTTTTGAAAGGTTGGAACCAATTTGCGCTTGGAATGTTGAACAGAGGTGTTCATTACATCGGAGGACGTCATGTTTTCTTGGGCAATTTTCTTCCTGGTCGTCGCACTGATCGCGGCGGTCCTGGGGTTCGGCGGAATTGCCGGAACGGCCGTGTCGCTCGCCAAGATCGTTTTCTTCGTCGCGATCGCTCTGTTCCTGATTTCCGCCGTCGCACAGGCAATTCGCGGACGCGGCGTCTGATCCCGTGAGCGGGACCGGCACATGCTGACAAAAGGGCGCCGATGGCGCCCTTTTTCGTATCCACATCCTTTGACGGGACATCGGCCGCAGCGGAGGTCGCTCAGATTTCCTCGCTTACCTGCGCATAGGCGATCAATGCAAACAGTGCCGATCCGCCAATGATGTTTCCCGCAAGCGTCGGCAGGAAGAAGCCGCCGACCACATCGGTCAGGTCGGCATGGCCGGTCCAGAAGGCAAACACCGCCTCGACCGATCCGGCAACGACATGCGTCAGGTCGAGAACCGCGATCAGCCAGGCCATGAGCACGATAATCGCAAGTTTCGACTGCTCGGCGCTCGGCAGCAGCCAGACCAGCGTTGCGACGATCCAGCCGGCGACAATCCCGCGAAGAAACATCTGAAGCGGCGCAATTTCCATCAGATGCGCCGACAGCGCTTCCACAGCGTCGAAGACCGGGGCCGTGAGGAACAGTCCCGATGCAAGGGCACTGCCGAACAGCACCGTTCCAACGACATTCGCAAGCAGCACGATCCCCCACAACCGCAGCACCCGCCAATAGGTCCGCCGTTTGCCGGCGCTGATTGCCGGCAGGACCGCGGTGAGCGTGTTTTCGGTAAACAGCTGCTGCCGGGCGAGAATGACGATGACAAATCCCAGGCCGTAGCCAAGGTTTTCGACCAGATGGCGCCAATCGAGATCGGGAAGATAGGCGCGCAGCACCGCCTCCCCCAGCACGGAGAACCCGATCGACAGGCCGGCCGCGATGCCTGACCACCACAGGTTCCGCGGCGCACGGGCCAACTCCTCCTCGCCTTCCTCACGGATGATCTCGTAGACGACCGCTGCGCGCAGCCGCAACTTGTCGCCGACCTCCGACAGGTCATCGGCGCTGAGCCGCGTGCCTTCACGCTCGAGCCGCTCTGCGGTGATGTGGCTTTCATTTTCCGGCTTGGCGCCGGAGGACTTTTTCGGGGTCTCGCGCACGCGGCCCTCCTGTCGGGAGACCACGCGCGGCGCGGTGTCCGGTTTCCGACGCACTCAGACGGTCAGGCGCACTCAGACAGTCAGGGCGTCCTGAAGCATTGCGGTGGATTGCGCCACGGCGACCTCGGAACGCTCGAACCCTTCCCGACCGTTCATCAGATCTTCCAGCCGCAGGCGTGCGCGCGAGACCCGGCTCTTCACGGTTCCCACTTTCACGCCGAGAATCTCGGCCGCCTCCTCATAGGAGAACCCGCTGGCGCCGATCAGGATCAGCGCTTCGCGCTGGTCATCCGGCAGGACCTGCAAGGCGCTCAGGAAATCCTTGAGTTCCAGGTGACCTGACTGCTGGGGTTTCGATTCCAGCGTCGCCGCATGCTCTCCGTCGGAATCGGCGACCTCGCGCTGCATCTTCCGGCCAACCGAGTAGAAATGGTTGCGCAGGATAGTGATCAGCCAGGCCGTCAGATTGGTGCCCTCGGTGAATTTGTCGCGGTTTGCGATCGCTTTCGACAGGGTTTCCTGGACGAGATCGTCGGCGCGATCGCGGTCGCCGCTGATGGACCTTGCAAAGGCACGCAATCGCGGAATGGCCTCCACGATGTCCTTCTTGAACTGCGCGGCGCTCATTCCGCGGCCTCCTCGTCGGTGGCCGGCTTTTCCGCGTCACCGTCATCGAGAGCGGCGAGCAGCTCCATCATGTCCGCCGGAATCTCTTCAGACAGGGCTTCATCATACACCTTCCGGAGCTGGTTGCCGATCCAGTCTTCCTTCCGTCTGGCCCCAGCCGTCGGTTTGATGATGCCGAAGTCGGGATCCAGCCGATCAGGTCGGGTTTTTCCTGCCATTGCCAATTCCTGAGTTCTTGTTGATTTGTGGTCGATCTGTGGCGCAAACGCGGCAATCGAAAAAAAGTTCCGGGCGCGTGGAACTTTTTTTCGATCACGACATTTTCAACTCAAGGGGCGGAATCGCGATGCGTTGTCAACGCCGCCTCATTCGATGCCACACTGAGGATACGTTACATGTCGACTAGCCTTTCCCAAGATATCGCTCCTCTTCTGCCGTATCTGCGCAGGTATGCGAGGGCCTTAGCTGGGAGCCAGAAAAGTGGCGATGCATATGTGCGCGCCTGTCTTCAGGCCCTGGTAGGCGATCAAACCATCATCGACAGGGACGGTGGCGTCAAAATCGGCCTCTATCGCCTGTTTCACGTGCTTTGGAACGCCACGATCATTCCGCCCACAGATGCGGATGGATCCTCGTCGATTTTCGAGCAGACCGCGCAGGAACGCCTGTCCACGATGGCGCCGGAAAGCCGCCAGACGCTGCTGCTGTCGACGCTCGAGGGCTTCTCCATTGCCGAAACGGCTCGGATCATCGACAAGACCCCCGATGAGGTCAGCAAGCTGATCAAGCAGGCGATCGAGGAGATTGACCGGCAGACGAAGACCGACGTGCTGATCATCGAGGACGAGCCGCTGATCTCGATGGATCTGACGCAGATCGTGGAATCCCTCGGCCATTCGGTCACGCAGGTTGCGCGCACCGCGAGCGAAGCCATTGCGGCGGCCAAGTCGCATACGCCGGGACTGGTGCTGGCGGACATTCAGCTTGCCGACGGATCCTCCGGGATCGACGCGGTCAAGGACATCCTCGCCAACATGACGGTTCCGGTGATTTTCATCACCTCGTTCCCGGAACGTCTTTTGACCGGGGAGAGGCCGGAGCCCACGTTCCTGATCACCAAGCCGTTCAATCCCAACACGGTAAAGGCGGGCATCAGCCAGGCTCTCTTCTTCAAGGGATCGAACGCCGTGGCGGCATAAGCCTTGGCCGGGCTTCCCCGCCCCCTGTCCCAAAACGGACCAAGGCGGGAAACCCCCGCCTTTGTCCGTCGTCTGTTTCAGGCGGCAACCGGGTCTCAGTTGCGCGAAAGCCAGGCGTCGATCTCGCGTTCCGCCGCTTCGCGCGTCTGCCCGTATTTCTGTTGCAGAAGCCCGATCAGTTCGGTTCGCCGGCCGTCGACGCGGTCCAGCTCGTCGTCGGTGAGCTTGCCCCACTGGGCCTGCGCCTTGCCCTTGAATTCTTTCCAGTTGCCTTGGATCTGGTCCCAGTTCATCGAACATACCTCCTTGTGGTGTCGTCACGAGGCAAACGTTCGGGACGGGGGAAGGTTCCTGCAAAACCGCCCGGGAGGCGATCCGATGTCCCCTGGCGGCCGCGCCCGCATGTTTTGAACGACGCAATGGATCGCGGGTGCGGCGGATGCATGCCTCGCGACGAAAACGGAGCCGACGCCGATGGCGGACATTCTTCAATATCTCTTTGGCGCAGCCTCCTTCATGCCGCATGGCTACTGTCTCCTGTGGCGCCCGGATCTCGTCGCGCTTCACGCCATCTCCGACGCCGTGATCGCGTTCGCCTATGTGGCGATCCCCGTCGCCATGCTGGTTTTTCTGAGAAAGCGGCCGGACATCCAGGGAAACACGCGCCGGATCGGCTATCTCTTCATCGCCTTCATCCTGGCCTGTGCCCTGACACATCTCGCCGCGCTCGCAACCCTGTGGTGGCCCGCCTATGGCGCCCAGGGACTGATCAAGGCCGGCACGGCGGGTATCTCGATCATCGCGGCCCTGACCACCTGGATGGTGCTTCCGAAATTGCTGGCGCTTCCGCCGTTGCAGGCTCTCGAGCGCGCCAACGAACACCTTCAGGAAGAAAACCAGCAGCTGAACACCCAGGTCGGCAAGAGCCGCAGGAAGCTCAAGCGGATCAACGACCGCTTCGAGATGGCACTGACCGGTTCCAACATCTCCGTCTTCACCCAGGACATGGATCTTCGCTACACCTGGATCCACAATCCGCGCTTCGGGCTCGAGCCCTCGCGCCTGATCGGCAAGACGGACAGGGAGGCCTTCTCGCCCGAGGTGGCGGATGAATTGATCCCCCTAAAAGAAAAGGTAATCGAGAGCGGCGAGGCCGCATCGACCGATATCGCATTCGAAAGCGAGGACGCCGGAACCGTCTATTTCGATCTCGTGGTCCACCCGACGCGCAATGCGGACGGGGAGATCGACGGCGTGCTGTGCACCGCGATCGACACCACGGAAAAGAACCTCTACGAAATTCGGCTGACATCGCTCGCCGGCAAGCTGACCGAGGCCAACGAGCGGTTCGAAAAGGCGCTCGACGGCTCGCTGATCACCGTCTTCGAGCAGGACCGCAACCTGACCTACATCCATGTCGTCAATCCGCCAGCCGGCAGCACCGTGGACTTCTTCCTCGGAAAAGACGACAGCGTGTTGTTCTCCGAGGAGGACCGTCTGAAACTCATTCCGCCGAAGCGACGGGTCATCGAGACCGGCGAGAGCACGGTCATCGAGGTCGATCTGGACTGGGAAGGCGGACAGAAGAGCTACAATATTTCCCTCGATCCCGCGCGTCATCGCGACGGGACGATCACGGGGGTGATCGGGACCGCCGTCGACCTGACCCACAAGCGGGAGAACGAGCGGCAGATGCATCTGGTGATGCGCGAACTCACGCACCGGTCGAAGAACCTGCTGGCCGTCATTCAGGCCATGGCGCGCCAGACCGCGGCCCGCTCGGACACCACGGAGGATTTCGTCGAGAGTTTCTCCGCGCGGCTTCAGGCGATGGCCGCGAGCCACGACCTTCTGGTGTCCCAGTCCTGGTACGGCGCGGACCTGCACGCCCTGGTGGTTGCGCATCTTGGCCAGTCGATCGATCCGAGCAGCCCCCAGATCGAAGTCACCGGGCCGACCCGCTCGATCTCCGCCGATGCGGCGCAAAACCTCGGTCTCGCCTTGCATGAACTGACGACGAATGCGGCCAAATACGGCGCCCTGTCCGTTCTGGACGGCAAACTGACCGTCGCCTGGGCGATCGAGGGCTCAAACGTACGCCTGACATGGACGGAAACCGGGGGGCCGACGGTGGTTGCGCCGAAGCGAGACGGGTTCGGCCGCATCTTGCTGGAACGGCTGGTCGGGCCGGCGCTCGACGGCAACGTGGAGATTGAATTCGCCAGCACAGGCGTTCGCTGCGTGATCGAGTTCCCGACACGGCACCTTCTGGGCTGACTTTCGACCAGCCAGAAGCCCGCCGAAAGTCGCCCTCAACACCCATGGCAGCCCGTTTGCCGCCGCCCGTTCGGGCGACCTCTCAGGTCTCGCCGTCCAGGATCGCCAGCGCGGCGTCAATATCGGTCAGCACAGTGTCGCGCCGCTTGCGGCCATCGGCTGAGGACACGATCGCCCGCTCTATCGCCGACCGCCAGGACAGCAAGGCAGTGCGTTTTTGGGCCTCCGTCAGGGATTGATCTTCCAGAACGCTGAAGGCAGATCTGAATCCCGCATATTTCCGTGGCACATTGGTCATCTCGTCACTTCGGTTGGTGTGAGAAGGACTAGCTTGGGGTTGATACAAGAGTGCAAACGGGCTGCCGATTGCTGGCGGCGAGAGGCAGCCGGTTCGCGCTCGATGGCGAAGACACGGGACGCATCAGGCATCCCGTGTCCCGGATCCGGCTCCCTCACTCCGTGATGAGTGCGCGAAGCATCCAGGCGGCCTTTTCGTGGAAGGTGATCCGCTCCGTCAACAGATCCTCGGTAACGACGTCGCCATTGTCGCCGGCATATGTCGCCATGTCCCGCATCCGGGCAGACATCGTTTCGTGCTGCGTCACCAGATCCGCGATCATCGCATGCGCATTGGGCACTCCATCGCCGGGCAACTCCACCGTGAGATCGAGCTTTCCGTCGTGAAGATTGACCGGCGCCCGGTACCCGAGGGCGCGAATCCGCTCCGCAAGATCGTCCGTCGCGGCGAACAGGTTCTCGTAATGCTGCTCCGTCAGGTCGTGGATCGACTTGAACAGCGGCCCGACCACATTCCAGTGATACAGATGAGACTTGACCGTCAGCCGGTAGGTATCCGCCAGAATGACGGACAAATGCTTCGCGAGCTGTTCGCGGACGTCGTCCGCCATGCCCGTCCTGATCCGTTCCGCCCTCGGGGGTTCGATATTCAAAACGCCAGACATGCTGCCTCCTTATCGAAAATCCGTTGAAAATGAAACGTCCTGCCGGATCAGATCTCGCGTGGCGTGCCGGGAGCGAGCGTGCCTGACGACCGGGGTGTCCAGCACAGGCCGGACTGCCGCAACGGTCGCTCCACGGTCCCCTTCGCCGAAAGCGACGAGGATCCTTTGCAAGACAACAATAGGCAAAGTCCCGCGCTTTGGATTTGTTCCAAACAAATAAAATATTTTATCGGGTCGACAAGAAGAGAATTCCCCTAAAGAAAAAGATTTAAGATTTATAAATTCGAGAAATTTTTTGCGAGACATTCAAGATAACGAGGTTGTGGATAAAATCATCCACTTATTTCAACGCAAAAAACGGAAATACCATCTCTATCAACTCCGCACATATTGAAACTCCAGAAGAGCTTCCCTCCTTGTGAGGCGGCATCGGGAACCGTGCCTCCAGTCACGCGTTTTCTGCAAGCGACAATCCGGGTCCGCCCACTGCAACGGAACATGTTCCGGACGCGGGGCTCACCATCTGTCGACACCGGTTGGGCAACCTGCAGCCCACGCCCGCCGGATCGCTGACCGCTGACAGGAGGATACGATGGCGCGTGACACAAGCCGGCCGAGCATCAAGGACGAAGACGTCTATGAGGCCCTGCGCGAGAAGGGCGACAGCAAGGAAAAGGCGGCCCGCATCGCCAATGCCCAGGCAAATGAGGATCAGGCGCCGTCCAAAAAGGGCGGTCGGGCGTCGCCTTACGAGGAATGGACGAAGGAGGAACTCTACGAGCGGGCGCAAGAGCTCGAGATCGACGGCCGATCCGGCATGGACAAGGCACAGCTGATCGCGGCCTTGCGCGGTTAAATTCGCGCCCGCTGCGATATTTTCACCAACCGGTGAAACCAAACCGCTTCTGAGGGGTTTCCGTCATGAGCCGCGCCTCCCGTGCGGCCATGGCAGGCCGGACAGGCCCGCCGGAACACCCGATTTCAGCCGTGCAGCTCGAAGCTGCGCCGGCAGATCAGACAAGGAGTGGAGATCGATATGGCGACTGCAAAGACTGCGTCCGCATCATCCGCAAAAAGCGCCGACGAGGCGGTCAGCGCCCAGGATATCGAGGAGAGCATCGCGCGGATCCGCGGCGACATTGCCGAGCTTGCGGGCGCCCTGAAGAGCTATGGCGCCGGCAAGTCCAGCGAGTACCGCTCGCGCGCATCCGCGGCAACCGAGGACCTGAGCCGCAAGTCGCAGGACGCACTCAACGATCTCACCGCGGAGTTGCAAGGCTACGAGAAGGCCCTGACCGAGGAGGTCCGTCGCCGGCCGCTGCAGTCGCTTGGTATTGCCGCCGGCATCGGCTTCCTGATCGCGGCTCTGGTGCGCCGGTAATGGTCACCCGCGTCCTTCCGATGGCGATCTCGGCAGCCTCGCGTGACATCCGCGGCATCTACCGGCGGACCCGGCGCAATGCGGCTTGGACCACGCTGGCGCTTGTCTGCTTTGCCACGGCCTATCTGGCGGGCCTGGTCGCCATCGGGGCCTATCTGGTTCCGATCTACGGCCCGGGCCTGTCCGCGCTCCTGATCGCGGCCGCGATGACCGCCATCGGCGCGGCGATCCTGCTGGTCCTGGCCATCCTGAGGCGTCGGGAACGACGGCGCCAGGCGCGCCGGCAAGCTGCGCAAAGGCTGACACTGGCGGCAGCGCTTTCCCTTCTGCCGCAGGTGTCGAAATCCAAAAGCCTGCTTCTCCTTGCCGCCGCCGGCGGCCTCGCCTTCCTGCTCAGCAAGAGCGGCGACGGGCCCGACGATGCGTGACCGCGCCTCGTCCGCGCAACGGTCGCGGTTCGCGACCTGGAGCTTCCAATGACATCGCATCCTGACCTTTCCGGTGACGTGCCGCGGCACCGACCCGCATGGCCCATGGCGGGCGACCCCGTTCTCCGGACGGCCGTGCTGATCCTTTGCGTGATTGCCACGGTGGCGGCCCTCGATGTGGGGCAGGTGATTCTGGCGCCGGTCTGCCTGTCCATCGTGGTCGGGGCGATCTTCGCGCCGGCCGCCGATCGCCTGTGCAGGATCGGGGTTCCGCCCTGGGTGTCCGCCGCCTCGATGGTGATCCTCTTCATCATGTTCATCCTGACCGTGGGCGCGGCACTGATGGTGCCCCTGTCCGACTGGCTCGACAGGCTGCCCTTCATCTGGTCGCGGCTTCAGGCGCAATTGATCAGCTGGCAAGGGGTGTTTTCCTCGATCGGCAGCCTGCAGGAGGAGTTGCGCAACGCCATGGGCCGGTCCGGCGAAGTGAAGGTCAGCGTCGAGGACACATCGGCCGTCGAAAGCGTCTTCTACTTCGCGCCCAGCTTTGTCGCTCAGGTCATCCTGTTCCTGGCGAGCCTGTACTTCTTTATCCTGACGTTGCCAAACCTGCGCCGATCCGCCCTCGAGCTGACGTCCGACAAGACACATCGCGCGTCCATCGCAAATGTATTCAAGACGGTCGGCGCCCGCCTTTCGACCTATCTCTTCTCCATCACCCTGGTGAATATCGGTCTGGGCGCGGCCGTCACGCTTGCGATGTGGGCGCTCGGCGTTCCCTCTCCGCCGCTCTGGGGACTGCTTGCGGGCCTGCTGAACTATGTCATCTATGTCGGCCCGGCGGTGATGGTGGTGGTGATGTCCTGCGTCGGTCTCGCGATCGGCAACAGCCCGCTTGCGATCGCGACACCGCCGCTTGTCTATCTGACGCTGAACCTGATCGAGGCGCAGTTCATCACGCCGACCGTTCTCGGCCGCACGATGACGCTCAACCCCTTCGTCGTGTTCCTCTCCATTGCCTTCTGGATCTGGCTGTGGGGACCGGTCGGCGGCTTCATCGCGGTTCCGGTGCTGCTGGTGGCGGCGACAATTATCGAAATCATGCGGGAAAAGGCCTGAAAGCAGGCGCCGCGTGGATCGTCCCCGCGCCTGCGCCGACGCTCTGCAAAACGCAAAAACCGCCCACGTGGGGCGGCTTCCTGTTCGTTTTCCAACCGGTGCCGGCGAAATCACTCGTCATTGTAGGCGAGCGATCCCGGGGTGACAGGCCATCCCGTGCAGGTTGTTTCCTGAAGCCTGCTTACGCAGCGCATGTGCCGCTCGCGCGCATCGCCAAGATTGATGGCGAGATCGCCTTTCTTGCCTGACGGCGCCTCGCTGTTTGCGGATTGCGCGCTCGCCGAAGCGCCCTCCGCTGCGGTCGGTTGCGCCGGAAGCAGTTCCGAGGCGCCAAGGGCGACTGACAGAAAAACCCCGACGACGATTGCCGGAAAGCCCATTGCGGGTGTGCGTTTGCGAATCCTGATCATGTCATCACCTCCGCCCAGTAAACGCACGAGTTAACGAATGGTTGCAGCCCATCGCGCGACATGGGCTATCTGGTTGAGATCTTGAAGAAATTATTGCCTGCGATGTAACCTATGTTAATGCGGCGGGGCGTGTTCGTGTATAAATGTCGATCAGCGTCAAGCTTTCAGAGAGACACTTCATGACTTTCGAACATAATCCGCCCATGCTGAAATTGCTTGGGGCGGCTCTTGTCGTTGAAGACAATCCAATTATTGCGATAGATACTCAAGCGATCCTTGAAGATCTGGGCTTCTCGCCTGTCGAGGTCCTCTCAACCCTGTCAGAAGGGTTGCAGACGCTCGCGAATCACATCTTCAGCTTTGCTATCCTCGATGTCCGGATCGGCGATGAAGACAGCATCCGGTTCGCGGAAAGTCTCGCAGAGCGCGGATCGCAGATTGTCTTTGCCAGCGGATACAGCGACGCCGAGACCCTGCCCCCGCCGTTTCGCGATCATGTCATTATCGGGAAGCCCTACACGAAGGCCCAGCTCGAGGCGGTTCTGCTGCGCTGCCCCGGCGCGCCTGCGGAAAGCGCAGAGCCCGATCCGCGCGATCAGATCAACGGACGCTGAGTGGTGCAGGCGGGCTCATAGGTCGCAACGTCTTCCAGCCCGCGCCGGTCGAGGATCCGAATGCGGTCCCGGTTCCAGGCAAGCAGGTTTCTCGCCTGCATCTTCTTCAGCGTTCGGCTGGTGTGCACCGTTGTTATCCCCAGAGCATCGGACAGATGCTCCTGCGTGAATGGGGCATCGAAGGCCTGATCGCTGCCATAGCCGGCGGCCCGCGCCCGATCGTGCAGGTGAAGAATGAGATAGGCCAGTTTCTCGAAGGCATTTCGCCGGCCGATGCTGAGCAGGTGACCGTCCACCATTTGCTCCTCGCGAGCGGCCATCCAGGTCATCGAATAGGCCAGTTCCGGATAGTCCTTGAAGACCGCCCACACCTTGTCTCTCGGGAAAACGCAAAGCGTCGTCCTGGTGAGGGCGGTAACCGAATGCTGCATCTCGCTCAGGATGGCCAGCTGCAACCCCAGCAGGTCGCCTGGAAAGGCGAAGTTGAGAATCTGCCGGCGCCCGTCCACCAGCGATTTGTGCCGGAAGGCCCAGCCGTCGAGAATGGTATAGAGATGGGGCGTCTTGTTTTCTTCCAGCAGGATCGTCGACCCGGCGTCGACGGTCAGTTCCCCGGTCTTGAACCCTTCGACGAACTTCAGTTCCCGGTCATCGAGCGGGCGGAAGATATCCATTTTGCGCAAGGGGCATTTATGACAATTGGTCTGGGCGTTCAGACTGTCTGACATGTCGGTCCGTTCTCAGGCGTAGCGGCAAGGCAAGATAAAAACGGCCGCGGCGAAACCCCGCCGCAGCCGGTTGCATCATTGCCCCACCCTGACCGCAAGGCTAGCCGTTTTTGCGCTCGTGGCGCCCCTCGACACGCGTCGCCCCGGCCGGCCGCTCGAACGCGCGCTTCTTGTGGTCGCGGGTCGCGACCTCCTTCTGCAGGTCGCCGCCGGCCCGGCCGCCGTCGCTGCGAATGGTCTCGGCAAGCGTCAACGGCTCATCCAGTTTCGCCTGGCGTTCGCCCTTCGGGGTATCTGACATGAGAACCTCCTTTCCAAAGGCGGAAAACGCGGGTTTCTCGAAATTGTTCCCCGAACCGGCGACGCATTCCGAGAAATGCCGGCTCGCAGTGAAGATATCGGGTCTGCCCTCGCCGAAACGGCAAAAAGCCGACCGCTTCGTTTTTTAAGGCTCGGACGGGAACCATTTCGCGATTGCCGCGTTAACAAAAAGCACCAAAGCGGGAGCCACAATGACGCATGAACACGCTTCGGACCCGGACAGGGTTCCGGCACGGACGGAACCGGACGACGCGCGCGGCAACGGCAGCGCGCAAAGGCGCATCGGGGTCGAGGTCGAATTCGGCGGATTGAGCGCACGCGACGCGGCGCATGTCGTTCAGGGTCTGTTGGGCGGTGAAATTGCCACCGCGGATGCCCATCGTTTCGAGCTGGCGGGAACGTGCCTTGGCGATATCCGCATCGAGCTTGACAGCAAATATGTTCACAGCGACGCAGACGCTTCCGCGTTTGAAAAGACCGTGCGCCGGGTTGCCGGCGATGTCTCCGGCCCGATCATTCCAACGGAACTGATCACAGACCCCCTGCCGGTTGAAGACCTCCCGAAGGTCGACCGTCTTCTCGACAGCCTTGCGAAAGCCGGCGCCGTCGGCACGGAGCAGCCGCATCTTGCCTGCGGCGTGCATTTGAACATTGAGTGGACCGACAGTGACGTGTCGTCGATCCTGCGGATCCTCCAGGCCTATCTCCTGATGGCGCCGGCGCTGCGCGACGACATCGAGCCGGACAGGACCCGCACGCTGCTTCCCTTCATCGGCCGCTTTCCCAAGGCCTACCAGACGAAGGTGCTGGACCCGGACTATCGCCCGGATTTCGCCCGGTTCGTCGCAGACTACTGCCAGGCAAACCCGACGAAGAACCGTGAGCTGGATCTCCTGCCGCTGCTCGCCTCGATCGACTACGAGGCGGTCGAGACAGCACTAGGCGAAAAGCCCCCGGCGGTTCGCCCGACCTTTCACTATCGCCTGCCCAACTCCCTGATCGGGGCCGAGGGATGGTCGATCTCCCGGGAGTGGGACCGCTGGCGCTGCGTGGAGATGCTTGCCGCCAAGGAAGAGCGTCTGCAGGAGGGCCTGCGGGAATTCCGCGACACCCACGAAGCCAGCGACGCGATGGGGACCTTGAAGCGCATGTTCGCGGAAGTGGTCGGCAAGTGACACCACGGATCGGCGTTTCGACATCGGTGCGCGGCGGGTGGCGGTCGTTCCTTGCGATCCGCTTCGCGCTCTGGCGCGCCGGCGCGAAGGCTGTGCGTATCACGGCCGATACGCCCTGCGACCACGATCGTCTCGACGGGCTTGTCGCCGGTGGCGGCGACGACATCAGCGCGACACTCTACGGCGGCGAGCTGATGCCCGATGTGCGCATCGATCCGAAGCGCGACGCGCTTGAAATGGAGCTGATCCGCTCCGCCGCCGCCGCGGGATTGCCCGTGCTTGGAATTTGCCGCGGCTCCCAGATGATCAATGTCACCTTCGGCGGGACGCTGCACGCCGATATCCAGGAGGTCTTCAGGGATGCGCCGCGCATGCGCACCGTGTTGCCGCGCAAGACGATCACAGTGGCTCCCGGGTCCCTGCTGGCAAAGATCTTCCGGCGCGAAGCGTGCAAGGTCAACGCGCTCCACCACCAGTCGGTAAAGGACCTTGCCCCCGGACTCCGGATCTCGGCGCGGGACGAGTTCGGCATCGTGCAGGCAATCGAGGCCGATTCCGGCTCCCCGCTGCTCGGCGTTCAGTGGCATCCGGAGCTGATGCCGTTTTCCGCAAGACAGCAGCAGCTGTTCGCCTGGTTCGTCCGGCAGGCCGCCTGACGCCGCATGACCCGACGCGAAATCCCCTGGCGGCGGGCGCGGCGGACGTCATCCGGCACAAGACCTGCGACAGAAAAAGCCGGCATCCTCCGCCAGGGCCTGCCACGAGTGCTCATCAAGCGTGTGAACAAGCGCCGGGCGACGCGCTCAGTCCTTTGATATTCCCCATGGAAATCGATATTCATTGCAGGCGGCACCCTTTGCCCGTCCTTCAGTTTGCGGACCCTCCATGCCTCTCGATCTGCCAATCCTCGATAAAGTCTATGCGCTCTGGGATGGCCTGGCGGATTTCGATGCCGTCAACATCCAGGCCTCCCGCACCTATTTGCTGGAACAGCTCAGCACCCTGGTGGATGCCCAGAATGCGGACTGGATCGGCTGCGTGCGGCTGAGCTGGAGCCAGGCCGAAGACCCGATGAAGGGATGGCGCCCGCGCACCCTGTTCACCCTGGCGCCTTGCGCCAACACCAGCCAGGTGATCGACGAAGCGTTCCAGGAAATGGAGAAGGGCCAGCCCGACATCACCACCATCCGGAACGTGGAGCTCGCCGGCAGCTACAGGGTGCTGCTCCTGAACGAACTGGCAAACCCCGACTGGTTTGCGGGGCCATCCTACCAACGCTACTACAAGGCGCTCGACCGGCAGGATTCCATCTGGGCAGGCATCCCCGTTAGCGCGGATGCGGAAGTGCAGATCGGCTTCCATCGCAGCTTCGACAAGCCCCCGTTCTCTGGCGAGGACAAGGCGCTGGTCTTTCATGCGTTGCGCGGGATCCGCTGGTTCTACAAGCACCAGATGCTGGGCGAAGGGGTCGGGGTCGCCTCAACGCCGCTGACACCGACGGAAAAGACCGTGCTGCAGGGACTCCTTCTCGGCATGACCGAAAAGCAGATTGCCGGCCAGAACAACCAGAGCCCGCATACCACCCACGACCATGTGAAGCGGATCTTTCGCAAGTACGGGGTCTCCAGCCGTTCCAGCCTGATGGCCCTGTGGCTCGGCAAGGGCCTGAAACCGCAAAAGAACCCCTGAACAGGGGATTCACCCCACCGCCTCTCCCGCGCAAAAAGACGGTTGCTGACACAACCTGCGCCGCGGCATTGCCACGCCAACGCCTGAGCGCGTGGCGTCGCGCCGAGGGGGACCCATGGAAATGACCAAAACAACGGCTCGCGGGGCTTGCGATACGACGGGCCGGGCGCGATCGGGTACGTCGAACCGGCTCAGAACCACTCTCCTGCTCGGTACAGCCTTGGTCGTCGCAGCCGCCACGAGTGCGGGAACCGCTCAAGCCGGTGGCGGCAGGGGTGGCGATGGCGGCACCGACGGCAATTTCTTTACCGTTATCGGGCGCGGCGGTGCCGGTGGGGCAACCGGGAGCGCAGGAAACAACGGGACCACCGAGGCAAATGGGTTTGGGGGCAATGGCGGTGGCGGCGGGGGCGGCGCGGGCGGCTTCGCAGGCGGAACCGGAGCCACGAGCGCCCCAGGAGGCACCGGCGGTGATGGCGGCACGGGGGGCACGCATGGAGTGGTCATCTCCACCTCGGCAGTGGTTGCAGGGGCCAGGACGGGCCAAAACGGCGGCGATGGGGCCGATGGCAGTGCGGGTAGCGCGGGCCTCAGCTCCGGAGGCGGTGGCGGCGGTGGCGGTGGCGAGGGTGGTCATGGCGTTGCCGTAACTGCTGCCGTGACTGTCACCAACAGCTCCGTCATCACAGGCGGCACGGGCGGTCAGGGTGGTGCGGGCGGAGCGGGGCAGATCCTGGGCGCCAACGGCTCTCTTGGCTATGGCGGCACGGGCGGAGCAGGCCTCTCCACGTCGGTGTCCGGCGTGTTTGTCACCAACAACACATCAGCCACCATCGCGGGCGGCAACGGCGGCGCAGGACGGGGGGATGCCGCAGGCGGCGCCGGTATCATCGGGTCAGGGCTATCTATCGCCAACAATGGCACGATTTCCGGCGGGCTCTCCGGCACCAGCGGCACCCGCGCCAACGCCATCGAATTCACCGGCGGCAGCAACCGTCTCGAGCTTGGGCCCGATTCCATTTTGAACGGCGGCATTGCCGTCACCGGCAGCCTGGAGATCATCCAGTTCGACGATGTTGAAATCGCCAACACGATTTCCGGCAGCGGTTCGCTGGAGAAAAGCGGGACCGGTGCCCTGACGCTCGGCGGCACCAACACCTATGCCGGCGGCACGACGGTCAATGGCGGCAGGCTTACCGTCTCCTCCGATGCCAATCTCGGCGCGGCGAATGGCGACATAACGCTTGCCACCGGCCTGCTTCAGATCACCGGAACCGGCTTCACCCAGCTGACACGCAATCTCGCGGTGACCGGCAATGCCGGGATCGAGAACAGGGACGCCGATCTGGAGGTTTCGGGCGCGCTGTCGGGCACGGGGACCTTGAACAAGTATGGGGCAAGATCCCTCTTCTACAATGGCGACGGCTCCGGCTTCAGTGGGTCGTTGAACATTTTCGGAGGCACGCTCGGCGGTTCCGGAACGATCGGCGGCACGGTCCGCATCCAGTCCGGGGCGACCCTTTCGGCCGGCAACAGTCCCGGCACCCTGAACGTCGGGGAACTGATCCTTTTTTCCGGCTCCACATCCGAGTTCGAGCTTGGGACGGCGGGCACCGTCGGGGGGCCGACCAACGATCTCGTCAAGGTCGACAACAATCTGGTGCTCGGCGGCACCCTGAACGCCACCGTCGGCTCCGCCGGCTACTACCAACTGTTCCAGTATGGCGGCACCTTGTCGGGCAGCTTCGGCACCGTCAATGTGTCAGGTGTCAGCGGCGCCACGGGCACGGTCCAGACCGGCATCCCGGGTCAGGTCAATCTCCATGTCGCCGGGGCCGGTCAGGTCATCCAGTTCTGGGACGGAGCCGACACGACCGGCAACGGCACGGTCGATGGCGGCTCGGGCACCTGGTCCTCGACCGGAACGAACTGGACCGGCGCGCCGGGAAGTGCCGGCATCAACGGCCCTTACGAAAAGTCCGTCGCGGTCTTCACCGGCACGGCCGGCACGGTCACGGTCGACGGCACGCAGGACTTCGACACGCTGCAGTTCAAGACCGACGGTTATGTCGTGAGCGGCGGCACGCTCAACATTGCCCCTGCCTCCGGCACCACCGGCACGATCAATGTCGACGCCGGCGTCTCGACCGAGATCGGCACGCAGATTGTCGGAACCGGCTCCGGCCTGGAAAAGGTCGGTGCGGGAACGCTGACCCTGACGAATGCGACCAACACCTATACCGGCGACACGATCCTGACCGCCGGCACCCTGAACGCCAAGTCTGATGGCAGCCTCGGCGATCTGTCCTCGGCGATCGTCTTCAATGGCGGCACGCTGCAGGCCGGCTCCGACTTCTCGTCCACCGCCCGCACGATGACCATCAACACGGGCAAGGCCGCGGCGATCGACATTGCCGATCCCGCAAAGAGCCTGACCGCTTCGGGCGTCATTTCCGGCAACGGCGATCTGATAAAGACCGGGGCTGGCAAGCTCATGCTCGCCGGCACGAACACCTATACCGGCACCACGATCCTTTCCGCCGGCACCTTGTCGATCGCAAGCGACGGCAACCTGGGCGCCAACTCAATCGCCTTCGAAACAGCCACGCTCGAGGTGACGAACTCCACCACGATCGACAACGCGTTCTTTCTGAACACGAACGGCACTGGCACAATTGATGCGCAGGGCAATGCCGTCACCGTGTCGGGCGGCATTTCCGGTGCCGGCGACCTTGTGAAGACCGGGGCCGGCACGCTCACGCTCTCCGGGATTGGCACCCATACCGGCACCACGACGATCAAGGCGGGCACGCTGTCCGTCACAGACGGCTACAACCTGAGTGCCAGCGCGCTGACGCTCGACGGCGGCACGTTTGCGGTCACGGGTGATTCGGCCACCCTCGCCAACACCGTCGCGCTTGCGGCCGGCTCAGGCACCATCGACATCAGCGGCAGCGGGGCGACGTTGAGCGGTGCCGTCTCGGGTTCCGGCGACCTCACCAAGACCGGGTCCGGCACGCTCACCCTGGCGGGAACCAGCACCCATACGGGCAGCACGACGGTTTCCGCCGGTACGCTGTCCATCTCAAACAGCGCCAACCTCGGCACCGGCGCCCTCAACCTTGCATCGGGTGCCACGTTTGCCGTCTCGGGAACCACAACGCTCGCCAATGCTCTCTCGATTGATCCGAGCGCGAACAGCACGATCGACGTCGCGACCGGGCGGACCCTTGCGCTGACCGGCGACATCAGTGGCACGGGTGCCCTGCGCCTCGTCAATGGCACGGTTCTCGTCAATGGCGACGGCTCCGCCTACACCGGCGCCATGACCGTGGCGAGCGGAACACTCGGGGGAACGGGCCATCTCGGCGGCACCGTCACAGTCGCCTCGGGCGCGACGCTTTCGGCCGGCAACAGCCCCGGCACCCTGACCATCGATGGCGACCTGACCTTGCAGGCCGGCTCGATCTCGACCTTCGAGCTCGGTGCTGCCGGCACGGTCGGAGGACCGTCGAACGATCTCGTCAAGGTTGGCGGCGACCTGACGCTTGCCGGTACGCTGAATGCGACGGCCGGGTCCTCTGGCTACTATCAGCTCTATCAATATGGCGGCGCGCTGTCGGGCGCCTATGACACGGTCAACGTCAGCGGTTTCAGCGGCGCCACGGGCTCGGTCCAGACCGGCATCCCCGGTCAGGTGAACATGGTCGTGCTCGCCGACGGACAGGTGCTGCAGTTCTGGGACGGCGCGGACGCCACCGGCAACGGCACGGTCGATGGCGGCGACGGCACCTGGTCCACGACCGGCACCAACTGGACCGGAAAGCCCGGCGAGGCCAGCATCAACGGCGCGTTCACGGGCTCGGTTGCCGTGTTCAGCGGCACGGCCGGCACGGTCACGGTCGACGGCACGCAGTCGGTCGATACGATGCAGTTCAAGACCGACGGCTACACGCTGTCCGGCGGCACGCTCGACCTTGCGCCCGCTTCCGGCACGACCGCGTTTCTCAATGTCGACGGGGCCCTTGGGGCCACAATCGGCTCGACGCTGACCGCGGCAGCCGGCATCGGCCTGGAAAAGACCGGGACGGGCGCTGCCCTCCTGACGGGCGACAGTTCCGGCTTTGCCGGCGACGTGCGGGTCTCCCGGGGTCTGCTTCTCGTCAACGGCACGCTCGGCAATGGCGGCAACCGCTTCGATATCGGCGGCGGTTCGGGCATGGCCGGGCTGGCGGGCAGCGGCACTGTCGCGGGCGACGTCCATGTCGCCGCGCAGGGTGCCATCGCCGGCTATGGCGGCACGCCTGCCGCCCCCCAGGCCGCGACACTGACGATCACCGGCAATCTCGATCTGGCCAGCACCAGCGTGTTCCACACGATGGTGGACTTCGACAACAACACCCACTCCCAGCTAAAGGTCAACGGCACGGCGTCGCTCGCGGGAACCGTCAATGTCACCACCGTCGGCACGGCGCCCAATCTCTCGACCGTCACGCTCCTGACCGCCGATGGCGGGCGGACCGGCACGTTCGACGCCGTCACCGACAATTACGCCTATCTGGATGCGGCCCTGAGCTATACGGCGACGACGGTCGACCTGACGCTGACGCGCAACGACGTCATTCTCTCCGATGTTGCCCGGACGGCGAACCAGAAGGCGGTCGCAAAGTCGCTTGACGGCACGCCGAACACCAATCCGCTAGTCCAGCAGATCCTCGGCCTGTCGGAAGGTGGTGCTCGCGCTGCCTTCGACCGACTGTCAGGCGAGGCGATCGCCTCGATGAAGGGGAGCATGACGCAGGACGCCAGTCGCGTCGGCCTGACCATCTTCACCCGCATCAACCAGGCCTTCGACGAGAGTGGATCGACACCGCCTCCCGGGGTGGCGATCGCGACCCACGGCGCCCCGGACGGTCTTGGCGGCGACGCCTACACATTGTGGATGCGCGCCTATGGCTCGATCGGGTCCGCCAACGCAACCGCGAACACATCGGGTCTCGACCGCGCGGCGGGCGGCGCGATGTTCGGTGCCGACACCCGGCTTGGCATGGCGCGCCTCGGCGCCTTTGTCGGCTACCAGTCGTCCGACTACGAGGTCAACGCGCTGGGATCGTCCAGTCAGGCCGACAGCTACCAGGTCGGCGCCTATGCCGGCACGAAGCTGGGCGGCTTCCACCTGTCGGGCGGCGCGGCCTACACCTGGCACGACATCGACACGACCCGAAATGTGGTTATCGGAGGGCTGAGCGAGCGGCTGACGGGATCCACCTCCGCCGGAACGGCACAGGCTTTCGGCGAGATCGGGTACGCCTTCCGCCTGCAGGGACAGGGCAACTGGCTGCAGCTGGAGCCCTTCGCCGGACTGGCCCATGTCTCCACCTCCCTGGACGGCTATGCCGAGAGCGGCGGCGCCTCGGCGCTGACGGTGAGCAGCTCGACCAACGACGTGACCTTCACGACGCTCGGCATCCGGACGTCGTCGGAATTCGCCCTGTCTGGCGAAGGCCGGCTGGCGCGGGTGTCGGCCATGGCGGGTTGGCGGCACGGGTTCGGCGATCTCACGCCGACCTCGACCAACCAGCTCGCCGGTGGCGCGGCCTTTACCGTCGAAGGCGCCCCGATTGCCGAGGATGTCGCGGTGCTCGGCGCCGGGGTGTCGCTCGACATCGCCGATCACGCAAGGCTCGGTTTCGACTATTCTGGCCAGTTCGGCGAGCGGGCTGCCGAACATTCCGCCTCCGCGCGCTTCAGCCTCCGCTTCTGACGGCGCGGTCGGTCCCGACAACCGGATATAGCACTTCAGATATGAAGCTCCCGGCGCGGCTGCGCCGGGGGGGCGAACCGCCCGAGGGCAGATCGGTGCCTTCTTGAGCGCGAGGAAAAGGCCCGAACCCGAGCAAGAACCCCTAAACAGGGGATACACCTCTGGCCCCGGTCCATCGCAAAAGAAAGGTCGATTTCAAGTTTCGCGCTGCGGAAGGTCCGCGTCGGCTTTTTGCGCGCGATGACGTTGTACGACCGAGCGGGCGAGCACCCGAGGGAAACCATGACCACGACCAGATCGACAACCTCCGGGTATTTTGACGCGAACAGTGAAACGGGCCGAGCAAACGCCTGTACCGACGAACGGGACGCGGCTCGCCAGCCGGCGAAACGCCCGCGCACGACGCGGCGGCACGCCCTCTCCCTTCTCGCGTCGACCGCGCTCTGTGCGGCGGCGATCCTGCCGCTCTCCGACCGGCCCGCTCATGCCGCGACCTATCTGGTCACGGAAGCGACCGACGATGGCAGCGGGACTGTCGCCGGTTCGCTGAGCTGGGCCATTGCCAGCGCAGGTGCAAGCGGGGACGTGATCGAGATCGATCCGACGATTGCGACCATCGCCGTGTCGGGCGGATTGCCGGCCTTTGCAGCAGACGTCACGGTCCGGGCGAGCGCCCCGGTCGAGATCACCGGCTCTCCCTTCGACGCATCTGGCACATCGCTGGTGCTGTCGGGGGTGTCCTCCACCAATGCGCTCACCGCCGCCCTGTCGGGCGCTGCGGCCGGCGGGAACGGGGCCAACGGTGGCAACGCAACCGGCGCTGTCCCCAGCGCTGCGGGCGAGGCGGGAACGACAGCCGTTTCGGGGAGCGGGTTTTCGCTGCGGCTGACCGGGTCGGCAACCGGCGGCAACGGCGGTGCGGGCGGCAACGGCGCTTATGAATCCGTCAATGCGAACGCCAGCGGCGGTGGAGCCGGCGCCGCTGCCGTCTCCGGCAGCGACGGCATAATCGAGAACCGCGGCACGATCACGGGTGGACGCGGTGGCAACGGAGGCACTGGCGGCTCCCGTCACTCCAGTAATGGCGGTAGTGGCGGCAACGGCGGTGCAGGCGGGGCCGGCATTGCGGGCAGCAACCTCACCATCGACAACTCCGGGACGATCACCGGTGGCGCGGGCGGTCAAGGGGGCGCGGGAGGTGGTTCCATAATGGCCAGCACGGGGCCTGCCGGAAGCGCAGGCGTCGGCGGGACCGGCATCACCGGCTCAGACCTGACCATCGTCAACAGCGGCACGATTTCCGGCGGTCTCTCCGGCGGCAATCGCGCCAATGCCATCGACTTCACCGGCGGCACCAACAGTCTGGAGTTGAGAGCCGGGTCAACGATCATCGGCAATGTCGTTGCGGGCGGCGGAAACGACACGCTTGTTCTGGGGGGAGACACCAGCCCGATTCCGAGCTTCGATCTCGGTGAGGTCGGCACCAAATACACCGGCTTTGAAACCGTATCGAAGACAGGGGCTTCCACCTGGACCATGACCGGCACGGCCGGCGCCCCACTCGGCCATCTGACGGTTTTCGACGGATTGCTCAAGCTAGACGGGGCAACGGCGAGCGTAAGCAATTTTCACGTGGCGGATGGTGCCGCGACAGTCTCGAATGGATCGGCAATCGGCAGCTACCGCATTTACCTGGGCGGCCAGTCGGGAAAGACCGGCACATTGACCGTTTCGGGAAGCGGAACGTCGATGAACAGCACCAACAGTGTCTTTCTGGGCTACTCCGCCGGAGACGCCGGCAGCCTGACCGTCGCCAATGGCGCCAGCCTGACCACCGGCTACCACGCCTTTCTGGGCAACGTCGCCACCAGCACCGGCACCGTCAATGTGACGGGTGCGAATTCCTCCTGGAGCGTTGCGGACGACCTTCGGGTTGGGTATCGGGGCACCGGTTTCCTCTCCATCGCCGACGGTGCGACAGTGTCGAGCGGGAAACAGACCGTCGTCGGCAACCTGAGCGGCGCGAAGGGAACGCTCACCATATCCGGATCCGGATCGTCCTTCACCGCAAACGCCAATATGACCGTCGGGTCCAGTGGCAACGGCACGGTGGCGATCAGCAATGGCGGCGCGCTCAATACGTCGAAGTTGTTGATCCTGGGATCCGGGAGCAGCTCGAACGCAACGGTCACAGTGTCGGGAACAGGGTCGTCGATCAATGCCGCCGACGTCGTGACCATCGGCCAGAGCGGGCAGAGCGCGACCTTGACCCTGACCGATGGCGGCGCATTGAATGCCGCCTCGACCGTCAATGTGGCCCGCTTCAGCGGCTCAGGCGCCCTGAACATCGGCGCAGGCGCAGGTCAAACCGCAGCGGCGGCCGGCACGATAACCGCCGGGTCGCTCACCTTCGGCAACGGCGACGGATCCCTGGTTTTCAACCACACCGGCAGCGCCTATTCCTTTGCCACCGACATACGCGGCACGGGGACGATCGCAGCCCACGCCGGCACCACGATCCTGACCGGCAACAACACCGCATTCACCGGCAAGACGGTGGTGAACGGCGGTACGTTGCGCGCCGGCGGCGCAAACGCATTCGCCGACAACACGACTTACGAAATCCACGGGGGGACGCTCGACCTCGGCGGCCACGACCTGACGATGTCGCGGCTGTGGGGAACCGGCGGCACGCTGACCAGCACCGGCTCGGAAGCGGATCTGACCCTCGATCAGGACGACGTCACCGGATTTTCCGGTGAAATCTCCGGCCTGGGCAACCTCACGAAAACGGGGTTCGGAACCGTGTTCCTGCGTGGCGACACGACCGTCTCCGGCGCGATCGGCGTCGACGAGGGCATTGTCAGCTTCGGCGGCGGCAAGACGTTGACGAGCGGGCGCGGGTCGATCACCGCGGCGGGCACCCGGGATGCAGACGTCGAGATCTCGGGGGCGGGAACGCGCTGGACCGTCGGCTCGGACCTGACGCTCGGCGAGACCGGCGGCAGCGGAAGCGGCAATCTGTGGATCTGGAACCAGGCCGAGGTCAGCACCGGCACCCTTGACGTCGGTAGCGGGTCTCGCGCCAAGGTCGATGTCTCCGGAGCCGGCAGCCGCCTGTCCGTCGCAACCGGCGCGGCGGTGGGAAGCGGCCCCGGCGGCGAGGGAGCGCTTGTATTGTCGGACGACGGCGTCGCCGAAATCGGCGGAGGAACCGGCACGCTGGAACTCGGTAAATCGACCGGCTCGAGCGGAACTCTCGTCTTCGGTGCACAAGAAGGAGCAGCACCTGTCGCTGCAGGGACGCTTCTGGCCGGAACGGTCGCTTTCGGCCCGGGCGACGGCGGTATCGTCTTCAATCACACCGATGCCGCCTATGACTTTGCAGCCGATGTGACCGGCGACGGCTCGCTCGCCTTCCGGAACGGCGAGACGCAGCTCACCGGCGACTATTCCGGCTTCACCGGCTCGGCCGAGATCTACCGCACCGGCGCGGCACGGCTTCAATCAAACTTCACCGGCGACATCGGCCTGCATTCTGGCGTCGTCTATACGCTCGACACCACACTTGCCGGCCACTTGACGGTCAATGACGGTGCCCGGCTCCAGGGCACCGGCACGATCGGCGGTCTTTCGCTCGTCTCCGGCGGAACGCTTGCGCCAGGCAACTCGATCGGGACCATCAATGTGGCCGGCGACCTCTCCTTCGGCCCGGGCAGCCTCTATGCGGTGGAGGTGGACGGAACCGGCGGGAGCGACCTGACGGCGGCGACCGGACGCATCGACCTGACCGGCGGAACGGTCAATGTTTCGCTGTTGCCCGGCGCAACGCCTCCCCTTGCCCCGTCGACCAGCTACACGATCCTCACCGGCACGGGCGGCGTCTTCGGGAGTTTCGACGCTGTCACGGAAAGCTTTGCCTTCCTCGATGCAGCCCTTGTCTACCAAACGAACGCGGTGGTGCTGGAACTGACCCGCTCCGGTACGAGCTTCGCCTCGCAGGCACGGACCGCAAACCAGTTTGCGGTCGCGACAAGCCTGGACGATCCGGCGATCTCCACCCCGCTCTTTGGCGCGCTGATCGGCCTCGACGCTGCATCCGCGCGGGCCGCCTATGACAGCCTGTCAGGCGAAATCCACGCTTCCCTGCCCGCCATGTTCGTGAGCGAAAGCGCCCGTCTGCGCGATGCGGTTTCGAGCCGCATCGCCAGCGGCTTCGCAGGGCTGGGATCCGGGCGGACCGCACCGATTTCGGAGGCTGAGCAAAAGCCGCTCACCAACCTGCAGGTCTGGGGCCAGATCCAGGGCACCCGCGCGATGTTCAACGGCGACGGCAACGCCGCCCGGCTTTCGAGCACCACCGGCGGCGGGCTCTTCGGTCTGGAATCCAGCCCGACGCAGGATATCAGGCTCGGCCTTCTCGCCGGCTTCGGCCGGTCGACGGCAAGCGTCGACAAACGCGGGTCGAGTGCAACGGCGGACAGTTTCACGCTTGGTGCCTATGGGGCGATTCGCTCCGGCGCGATGCGCGTGGAGGCCGGCGCCTCCCACAGCTGGCATCAGGTATCGACCCGCCGTCAGGTCGCCTTCGGCGGCATCGACGAGACCGTCACCGCCGACTACGGATCGCGCACCGCCCAGGCGTTCGCCGCCCTCTCCTATCGCCTCGACACGCCCTGGCTCGGGCTTGAGCCCTTCGCCGGCCTTGCGATTGCACATCACCGTGCCGGCGCCGTGACGGAGGCCGGATCCGCCGACGTGGCGCTTTCCGGCAAGGCCTCGACGCAGCTCTTCGGGTCGACCAACCTCGGAATGCGCCTGTCGAAGACCCTGTCGACGCGCGACGGCATGACCACCGAACTGACCGGCAGTCTCGGCTGGCAGCATGCCATCGGCAGCGTGACGGCCGACCGGCGCCTCGCCATTGCCGGCCTCGACAGTTTTTCCGTCCAGGGAGCGCCGATCGACCGCGACAGCGCGCTCGTGCAGGCAGGCGTACGCGTCACCTTCAGCGAGCGTGCAAGGGTCGGCCTCGCCTATCAGGGGCGCTTCGGACGCAACGCCGTGGAACAGGGCGCCAACGCCAGGCTGGAGCTCCGTTTCTAGGCCTGCGGCCTGAGAGCGGTCGTGTGGACGGTCGTGTCCGGGTCGACCGGCTGGAGGCGTTTGCGACCTGACCGTTTGCAATCAAGCGGTCAGGGGCTTCCGCTCAGGATCTGAATCTCGGAAATTTCATCCACGAGCCATTTTCTGAACACCTCCACATAGGAGGTGGAGGCGATGATGTCTTCGGCGCAGACGAACTTGTAGGAAAGCGGCGGCTGGATAAAGTTTTCGGAAATCACGCAAATCCGGCCCGCCTTCACGTCCTGGTCGATCAGGGAGCGATCCGCGAGCGCGATCCCCTGACCGGAGCGGACAACCTCGATGATCGTGTGCTGATCGTCGAAAACGAGATTGGGGTGATTGCCGCCGGCCTCGATGTCTTCCTGGCCGAGCCAGCTTTCCCAGTCCTTCAGGTCGCGATAATTCAACCGGGTGATATCCGGGCGGCGCAACAGATCCATCGGATCCTCCACGCTCTTGATGAGAGCCGCGCTGCAGACGGGAACGAGCTTCTCCCTCAGCAGTTCGAATGAATGCGTGCCGGCCGGCGCTTCCTCGCAATATTCGATGAAAACGTCATTGGGTCCGGGCGAGGACGCGCTCGACCGGACATTGTTGAGATGAAGCTGCAGCCCCGGATTCTGATTCATGAAATCCGAAATCCGCGGCGCAATCACTTTCAATGCGAAAAATGGCCCCGCGCTGACGTTGAGGGTCTTCGTGTCGCGGATGCGCCGGATGAGCGACAAGGTCTCGCTAATCTCGTCGAGAGCGCGTTTGCAGGTCTCTTTCAGCAGGATTCCCTGGGGGGTCAGGGACACGCCCGTCTTGCCCCGCACGAAGACGCGAACGCCGAGCTTTTCTTCAAGAAGCTTGATCTGATGGCTGACCGCCCCCTGGCTGACCGCAAGCTCGTCGGCGGCCTTGGTGAAGCTCAGATGATGGGCGACGGCTTCAAAGGCCCGGATCGCACGAAGGCTCGGGATGCGCTTCCGCTCCAGCCGCACGCGCCCCAGATCATTAGTTTTGCTCATACCTTCCAATAGTTCTTTTGCATTGTTTGATCAATCAACACGGGGATATTTTTTAAAAAAATGAAGATCCAAGCAGCTGAGTAAAATAAAAAAATTATTCGGCAGGGATGCAAACGAAGCGGGCATGAATGGGTCAGCCTTGCCCAGGCAGCCAATGGTGGAGGAATGCAAATATGAAATCGCTCTTCAAAATCTCGGCTCTCACGGTCGCGATGACGATGTCGGGACTGGCATCCGCGTCGGCCGAAACGCTGCGGGTCGGAACCGAAGGCGCCTATGCCCCGTTCAACTATGTTTCCGAGAATGGCGCGATCGAGGGCTTCGACGTGGACATTGGCAACGCCATCTGCGCGGAGATGAAGGTCGAGTGCGAATGGAGCGTGCACGACTGGGGCGGGATCATTCCGGCCCTGAACGCCAACAAGTTCGACTTCATGGTGGCATCGATGGCCATCACGCCGACACGCCAGGAAGCGGTGAATTTCACCGACCCCTATTACTTCAACGCCATGCGGTTCGTGAAGCTGAAGGAAGTCGATCTCGACGATGCGAACCCCGAAACGCTCAAGGGGCTGACCATCGGGGCACAGCAGGGCGCGGTGTCCGCGAAGGTGCTGGACGACTGGTTCCCGGACAGCGACATCAAGCTCTTCCCCAAGCTCGGCGAAGCCCTGATGGACCTGGACAGCGGCCGCATCGATCTGGTGCTGGCGAGCCAGTTCGCCATCAACGACTGGATGAAGGACGGCACGGACTGCTGTGAATTCGTCGGCGAGAGCTTCCTGATGGACGGCACGGTCGGTGCCGGCATCGCCTTCCGCAAGGCCGATACCGAGCTGCAGGCCCGCGTGAACGCCGCCCTCAAGACGATCATGGAAAACGGCACCTATGACGAAATCCGCAAGTCGTATTTCGACTTCGATGTCATGAGCAAGCCGGGCTACGTGAGCGAATTGTTCAACCGGTAAGTCGCACCAGCCCGCGCCCCTGCGGCGCAGGTCATCCAGGGCAGGCCGGTCGCCTTCGCGCAAGACCCGGCCTGCCGACCATCCGTCAGCATGACGGGCATGGCGGGATCCGTGCGTTGCCTGACAGAGGACGACATGACCTGGTTGAACTCACTTTCCTACGGAAGCGGCGGCTGGGGCGATGAGCTGCTGCATGGTCTTGGAGTAACGCTCGCCCTTGCCATTGCAACCTTCCCCTTCGCCGTCGTCCTGTCGTTCCTCATCCACTGGGCCAAGGTGTCGCGCTACGCGCCGGTCAGACTGTTCGGCCGCGCCTATACGACCGTCTTCAAGAGCCTGCCGGAAATCCTGACGCTTCTGATCCTCTACTATCAGTCGCAGGCGATCGTTTCCTGGCTGGTCGGGGTCATCGCGCCCGGTTCCCATGTGTCGATCAGCCCCTTCGTCGCCGGCATGATGTCGCTGGCCTTCGTGATCAGCGCCTATGGCAGCGAAGTGGTGCGCGGCGCACTCAACGCGGTGGGAAAGGGTCAGTTCGAGGCGGCGGCGTCGCTTGGTCTTTCGCCGACCCACGCCTTTTTCAAGGTGATCCTGCCGCAGCTCTGGCGCCATGCAATTCCCGGCTTCGGCAACCTCTGGGTCATCCTGCTCAAGGACACCTCGCTGGTTTCGGTCATCACCTTGTTCGAACTCACCCATGTGGCCTCCATGGCGATCAACACCACCCGCCAGCCCTTCCTGTTCTTCGGTCTTATCGCGGTGATCTATGTCCTCCTGGTGACCGTCTCGACCAGGGCCCAGAAACAGCTCGAGAAGCGGGTCTCCAGAGGCTTCACGCGCGAGGAGAACGGCGATGCTTGACCTCTATTTCGGAGAGATGTCGCGCTGGACCGACGGTCTGATCCTGACGACCGTGATGAGCACGCTGTCGGTCGTGATCGGGTTCTTCGTGGCCCTGCCCATCGCGCTTGCCCGCTCCAGGTCGAAGGGCATCACCGGCTGGCTGGCGCTCGGATATGTGAACATTTTCCGCGGCGTCCCGCTGCTGGTGCTGATGTTCCTGATCTACTACGGGTCCGGCCAGTTCAGCCGCGAACTGCGCTCGGCCGGACTGTGGTGGTTCTTCCGCGACGCCTATTATTGCGGCCTGCTCGCGCTGGTGCTGAACACCGCCGCCTATCAGGCCGAGATCATCCGCGGCAGCCTCGACACAATCGCCACCTCGGTTCGCGAGACCAATGCGGCGTTGAACCTCACGCGCTGGACCAGCTTCCGCCGGGTGCTGCTTCCGATCGCCTTCGCCAAGGCGCTGCCGCCGCTCGGCAACGAATACATCCTGATGGTCAAGGCAACCTCGCTGCTGGCGATCATCACCGTCTTCGACCTGATGGGCCAGGCGCGGATGATCTTCTCCGAGACCTTCAACCTGGGCGTCTACTACATCGCCGCCGCGCATTACCTGGTCCTGGTCCTGCTCATCGAATGGGTGCTGCGCCGGGTCGAAGCCAGAATCAAGTGGATGGCCTGACGGGCCTGACCCCGGGGCCGACCAACAAGGAGATCGGGCATGGTTGCCGATACCGCCATCAAATTCGAGAACATGAACAAGTACTTCGGCGCGTTCCATGTTCTGAAGGACATCAACCTGACCATTGCCAAGGGTGAGCGCATCGTGGTCTGCGGTCCGTCGGGATCGGGCAAGTCGACGCTCATCCGCTGTGTCAATGCGCTGGAAAAATACCAGTCCGGCCACCTCTATGTGGACGGGATCGAGCTTGATGAGACGACCAGCACGATCCGGAAAGTCCGCAACCACGTCGGCATGTGCTTCCAGCATTTCAATCTGTTCCCGCATCTGACGGCGCTCGAGAACTGCACGCTGTCGCCGATCTTCACCCACAAGATTCCGAAGGCCGAGGCGGAAAAGCAGGCCATGGACTATCTGGCCAAGGTGCGCATGGAGGGGTTTGCGCACAAATACCCGTCGCAACTGTCGGGCGGACAGCAGCAGCGCGTGGCGATCGCCCGCTCGCTGTGCATGAAGCCCGACATCATGCTGTTCGACGAACCGACTTCCGCCCTCGATCCCGAAAGCATTTCGGAAGTCCTCGACGTGATGGTCGATCTCGCCGGCGGCGGGATGACCATGATGTGCGTCACCCACGAGATGGGCTTTGCACGCAAGGTCGCCGACCGGGTCGTGTTCATGGACGCGGGCGAGATCGTCGAGGTCAACGACCCGGAAGGCTTCTTCGCCAATCCCCGCGAAGAACGGTCGGCCAAATTCCTGAAACAGATCATCAATCACTGATCGCCATGGTCGCCCCAGTATTTCGGGGCCGTACGCCAGAAAAACGAGAGGCAAGGCATGCGTTTTCGCGTGGCCGTCATCGGCTTTATTCATGAAAGCAACACATTCACGTCGCTGTCGACCGAGATGCAGGATTTCCGCTCCACCCAGTATTTCCTGGGGCAGGATGTGCTTGCGGAATTCAGGAACACGGGCTCAGAAATCGGCGGCTGCATCGATGTCGCCGAGGACAAGGGCTGGTCGCCCGACTATATCCTTGGCGCCCATGCCCAGCCCGGCGGTCCGGTCTCGGAAGCCGCACGCACCGAAATCACCGATGAATGCCTGCGCCGGCTCAAGGACGGCGGCCCCTATGACGGGCTCTTTGTGGCCTTGCACGGCGCCATGGTGACCGAAACCGACCAGGACGGCGAAAGCCAGTTCCTCAGGGAACTCCGGACGGTGGTCGGAAACGAGGTTCCCATCGCGGTCACGCTTGACCTGCATGCCAATGTCTTCGACGAGCTGGCGGAGCTGGCGCAGATCGCGGTTTCGTTCCGCACCTATCCGCATGTCGACCTGCGCGAGGTTGGCCGCGAGGCCAGCGAACGCCTGCATGAGGCGATGGCCGGCCGCAGCGCGCCGAAAATCGCGGTCCACCGCCCCCCGGTCCTGCTCGGGTGCGATGACGGCCGGACCTCCGATGACGGGCCGATGTGCCGCCTGCTGGAAAGCGCGGCGCGCGAGATGGACGCGCCCGGCATCCTGAACGTGGCGATCAATGCCGGCTTTCCCGACGCCGATGTGTGGGCGTCGGGCCCGAGCGTTCTGGTGACCTACGACAGTCTCGCGACAAGCCGCGAGGCCGCCGATGCGGTGGCCGGACGCATCTGCGATGAAATCTGGGACTGTCGCGACACCTGGAACGGGCCGGTCCCGCTCGACGAGTGCATGCAAAGGCTGAAGTCCGTTACGCCGGACGGCGGGCCGATCGTCATTGCCGACTATGCCGACAATCCCGGCGGCGGCGCCCACAGCGACTGCACGGCGCTGATTTCAGCACTGCTTGAGGCCGGCGTCACCAATGCGGCCGCGGGCGCGCTGCTGGATCCGGAGGCGGCAGAGGTGCTGGCGGCAAAAGGCGTCGGCGCAGAGGTCACCCTCACCATCGGCGGCAAGACCGACCCGAAAGTGGGCGGCGGACCGATCGAGGTGACCGGCACGGTGATGGCGGTCAGCGACGGTCACTTCCACTTCGAGGGACCGATGTTCACCGGCCTCCCCGCCTCCACCGGCACCAGCGTGTGTCTGCGCGTCAACGGTCTCGATATCATGATCGTGTCCGAGCGGATGCAGATCTACGACCAGAACATCCTGCGGGTCGTCGGGATCGAGCCGGCCGAGAAATCGATCCTCGCGGTGAAGTCCATGAACCATTTCAAGGGCGCCTTCCGCCCGATCGCCTCCGAGATCATCGTGACCGATGCGGGCGGACTGTGTTCGCCGGATCTGTCCCGGCGCACCTACACCCGGCTTCGGCGCCCCGTGTTTCCCCTCGACATCCAGTGAGCTTTGCCATGTCCGCGTCTCCCCTCGCCCTCGTCCCCTTCGTCAATGTCGAGAACATGATGCGTCTGGTGCTCGAGATCGGCGTCGAGCGCTGTCTCGAAGAGCTGACCGCCTATGTCGAGGAGGATTTCCGCCGCTGGGAGCTCTTTGACAAGACGCCGCGTGTCGCCTCGCATACCGCGGACGGCGTGATCGAGCTGATGCCGACGTCGGACGGCATCGACTATGCGTTCAAATACGTCAACGGCCACCCCAAGAACATGAAGGACGGCTTGCAGACCGTCACCGCCTTCGGGGTGCTGTCCTCGGTGGAAACCGGCTATCCGGTGCTGTTTTCCGAAATGACTATCCTGACGGCGCTTCGCACCGCCGCAACCTCGGCGATGGCGACGAAAGCCCTCGCCCCCGGGGGCGCAACCACCCTCGCGATCATCGGCAATGGCGCCCAGGCCGAGTTTCAGGCGCTGGCCCTCAAGACCGTCTGCGGCATCAGCGACGTCCGCCTGTTCGACACCGACCGGGCGGCGACGGAAAAATGCGCCCGCAACCTTTCGGGCTCCGAGCTGAACATCGTCAAGTGCTCGAGCCCTGAAGAAGCGATCGAAGGTGCCGGCGTGATCACCACCTGCACCGCCGACAAGCAATACGCTACCGTCCTGACCGACAACATGGTCGGCGCGGGCGTGCATATCAACGCGATCGGCGGCGATTGCCCGGGCAAGACGGAACTGCACGCCGACATCCTCAACCGCTCGAATGTTTTCGTCGAATATCCGCCCCAGACCCGGATCGAGGGCGAAATCCAGCAGATGCCTGAGGATTTCCCGGTGACGGAGCTCTGGCGGGTCCTGGCAGGCGACGCGAAGGGCCGCGAGACCGACCGCGAGATCACCCTGTTCGACGGCGTCGGCTTCGCCATCGAGGACTTCTCCGCACTGCGCTGGCTGCGCGACAAGGTGGCCCGCTCCACCTGGCACATCGACCTCGACCTGATTGCCGACCCCGACGATCCGCGCGACCTCTACGGCATGATCCAGCGCGAGAAACTGCGCATGCAGCGCGCCGGCTAGCAGAATGGAGAACTGTATCGACAGATCGGTGAGATGGGCGGACCCGCCGTCGGGCACGACGGCGCGGATCGAGATCCGGCCGGATGCGCTGCGGCAGAACTTCGCAGTGGTGCGCGACCTGTGCGCCGAACACCGCATCGCCATTTCCGGCGTGACCAAGGGCGTCGGCGGACATCCGGACGTTGCCCGCCTCATGCTGGACGCCGGAATTCAGTCGCTGGCGGATGCCCGGCTTGAAAACATCCGCCGGATGCGGGTCGGCGGCATCACCGCGCCGATCCACCTCCTGCGCCCGCCGGGACTTGGCGAAATCGCGGATGCCGTCAGGCTGACCGACCTGATTTTCGTCTCGAACAGGACAACGATCGACGCGATTGCCCATCATGCCCGCGCATCGGGATCCCGCATGAAGATTGCGCCGATGGTGGATCTTGGCGACATGCGCGAGGGCGTGCCTCCCGGGGACCTGCTGAGCCTGACGGCGCATGCGCATGCCCTTGAAGGGATCGAGGTGGCCGGCCTGGGCACCAATTTCGCCTGCCATACGGGATTGCTGCCGACACGCGAGAACCTTGCGGTCTTCGCCGGTCTTGTCGAGCAGGTCGAGACCCGGATCGGCCGGCCGCTGGAGATCGTCTCCGGCGGCAACAGCGCATCCCTTCTGGCGATGAAACGGGGCGAGTTTCCGCCAGTCATCAGCCATCTGCGTCTCGGCGAAAGCCTGTTGTTCGGCATCGAGGCCGCACAGGGCTCCGCCCTTCCCGGCACGCGGCGGGACGGCTTCCTGATCGCCGCAGAGATCCTCGAGACATGGGACCGGGACGCCGACATTTCCGGGCCGCGCGCGCGCAATGCCCTGGGCGAGGCCGTCACCTTGAAGGTGTCCGGCCGACGTCACATGGCGGTGCTGGGGATCGGCGCGGTCGATACCGCGATATCCGGCCTTTCCCCTGTCGATCCGAACGTCGAGTTGCTTGGCTTTTCAAGCGATCATACCGTGGTCGACATTTCCAGGGCCCGGACATTCAAGCCGGGCGATGTTCTCAGGTTCGTACCGAGCTACTCCGCTCTCGCCACCGCGATGTCCTCGCCGTATCTGTCCAGCCAGACGATCGCGTGACCGTCTCGAGACCGAAAAACAAGACCGACGGGGTGAAGGTGGTCGGGGCTCCCTGGCTGCGCCCCCCCCCCCCGCGCATTTGTCTCTCCGGCAGCGCAGACGGGTCTTGCAACCCGTCCGGCGGATCATGTTTGCATGTCCGGTCAAGAACCGCATGCAACAGCGTAGGATCTGCGCACATGCCTCTACGACTTGCTGTCGCATCACCTGAACAAGATACGACCGGCCGGAGCCAGGTCCGCACGGCCGCATCGCAACGCGCGACACCAGAAAACCGTTGCCAATGAAACCGCGTATACTCCAATTGTGATCTGTACAGTTCCTGAACGAGATTTCGGGTCATGCGCGTGCACCCATCGCCCGGAGCAATCCCCGTTCGCGCAGACAGCATGAAGATTGGAAAGCAGAGCGATCATGGGTCTCCTGAAGCAAATAGTGGTGCTCTGTGTTCTGGCCGCCCTGGGCGGGGGGGGCTACTGGTACTACGACACGCATCTTGCCACTGCCGAACGCGATACGCCCCAGCGCGGGCAAAGGGGAGCGCGCGCGGTCAAGGTGGAAGCGGTAACAGCCGGAACGCGGAAGATCCCGATCCTGGCGGAAGCCGTCGGAACGACCCGCGCCCTGCGCTCCGTCGATATCGTTCCGCTTGCAGATGGACGCATCGTGGCCATCGACATCACGCCGGGCCAGGAGGTCGAGGAGGGAGCGATCCTCGCGCGGCTGGACGACGCGATCGAACGCGCGACGCTGACGGAAGCCGAAGCACGGCTCAATGAGCGCGAACTCGCGATGGAACGTGCGCGCACCCTGCGCCAATCGAACACCATCAGTCAGGCCAACGTCGAACAGCTTCGCTCCGACGTGGCGATCGCCCGTGCCGAGGTCGACCGGGCCAAACAGCGGCTGGATAACCGTGTCATTCGCGCGCCGTTCGACGGCATCCTCGGATTGAGTTCGACCGATCTCGGAGCGCGGGTGGAAACCTCCACGGTCCTCACCCATCTCGACGATCTCTCGCAGATGGAGATCGAGTTTCGTCTGTCCGAAACCGTTTACGGACAGATCAGGCAAGATCAGCCGGTCACGGCCACGAGCGCGGCGTTTCCCGGCCGCGCGTTCACGGGACGCGTATCGGCGATCGACAGCCGCATTGATCAGACATCGCGGGCCTTTCGTGTCCGGGCGCGATTGCCCAATCCGGACCGGGCTCTTCCGGTCGGCATGTTCATGCGGCTCGAAATCGAGCTCGAGGTTCGCGACGCCACCGTCGTGCCGGAAGAAGCGCTTCAGGTGGAGGGAGGCGGCGTCTTTCTCTATGTCGCGCAGGAGGGCGCGGCCGAGCGCAGGACGGTCACCGTCGGTTTGCGCCGTGACGGTTTCGCCGAAATCACTGATGGCGTTGCGGCGGGGGACATCGTGATAACCCGCGGCATCCAGTCATTGCGGGACGGGAGCCCGATCGAGATCCTCACGACCGGGCCGGACGCGGGCGAGGACGAGCCGGATCGTCCCGAAACCGCCGCGACGCCGTCTTCCGCGCGACGGAGTTGACGTGTCATGCTGTCGGATCTCGCCATTCGCCGTCCCGTCCTTGCAGCCGTTGCAAGTCTCCTGATCATCGTGTTCGGCATTGGCGTGCTCGGCTCCCTGCCGGTTCGCGAACTTCCGGACATTGACACCGCGGTCGTGACCGTGACGACGACCTACCGGGGAGCCGCGCCCGAGATTATCGACACCGACATCACCGAAGTCGTCGAAGGCTCGGTCGCAGGCGTCGCAGGTGTGAAGACCATCAGTTCGAGCAGCCGCCGCGGCCGGAGCCGTGTCGTCGTCGAATTCGAGGTCGGCAACGACATCGACGCCGCCGCCAACGACGTGCGCGATGCGGTTGCCCGCGTCCGGGCCGATCTGCCGGCGGATGCGGACGAACCCCAGGTGGTGAAGAGCGACGCCGATGCAGATCCGGTCATGCGGCTTGCCGTCACGTCGGCGCGGATGACCGCCGCCGAGATCACCGACTATGTCGATCGCTATGTGATCGATCGACTTGCCACCGTGCCGGGGGTCGCCTCGATCGATACCTACGGCGGCCGGCCGAAGGCGGTCCGGGTTTGGCTGGACCGGCGCGCGATGGCAGCGCGAAACCTGACTGTCCTCGATGTTGAACAGGCCATCAGACGAGCGAACATCGAGTTGCCGGCCGGTGAGCTGAAATCCGAAGCCCGGCAAATGTCCGTTCGCCTCGACAGCCGCCTGCCCACCGTCGAGGCCTTTGCGGACGTGGTGATCGACCGCGTGGCCGGCTACCCAATTCGCATCCGGGACATCGCAACCGTCGTTGCCGGGGTCGAGGAAGACGATACCATCGTGCGCAACAACGGTCGCACGGCGGTTGGGCTCGCCGTTGTCCGGCAAAGCCAGTCGAACACCATCGCGATTTCCGAGGCCGTGCGAGCGGAGATCGCGGCGCTTGAACCGAACCTGCCGGCCGACATGCGGATCGAGGTCGGTTCCGACGATGCGATCTTCGTCGGCGCATCGATCCGCGAGGTCGTCACGGCACTGTTCGTTTCCCTGGTTCTGGTCGTCCTGGTGATCCTTGTCTTCCTGCGGTCACTGCGGGCAACCCTTGTCCCGGCGATCACCATCCCGATCGCGCTCATCGGCACATTCGCGGCGATCGCGGCACTCGGCTTTTCCATCAACGTGCTCACGTTGCTCGCGCTGCTCCTTGCGATCGGCCTTGTGGTGGACGATGCCATCGTCGTTCTGGAAAACATCCAACGCCGCATCGACCAAGGCGAAAGCCCCTTGATGGCAAGCTTCCTCGGAACGCGACAGGTGACCTTCGCCGTGCTCGCGACATCCATGACGCTCGTCGCCGTCTTCGTGCCGCTGTCCTTTCTTCAGGGTCAGGTCGGTCGCCTGTTCGTGGAATTCGGCTTCGTCATGGCCAGCGCAGTGGTCATTTCGACCTTTGTGGCCCTCACCGCCTGTCCCGCCATCGCCTCCCGGGTGCTGTCGCGCTCGACCAGCGTCGCGAAGACCGGGGGCGACGGCGAAACACAAGAAACATGGACCCAACGGGTCTTCCGGCGCACCGTGGTCCTGGCCGTTCGCATGCCGCTGGTCGTTATCGCGCTCGCCGGCGCCGTGGCCGGACTGGGCTTCATCGTCTTTCAGGAGCTGCCGCGCGAGCTTACGCCGAGCGAGGATCGCGGCGTCGTCTTCGTGCCTCTCTCCGCGCCGCAGGGCAGCACGGTCTCCTTCACGGACCAGGCAGCGCGTCAGGTCGAACGCATTTCCGAACCTCTCGTCGCGTCGGGCGACGTCGAAACCGTGTTCACCTACACCGGGAGTTGGGGGCGCCCTCATCGTGCCTTCGTGGTCTTGCGCCTGACGGATTGGGAAAACCGCGAGCGCTCCCATCGCGACATCGTCCGGGCCATGATCCCGAACATGAGCGAGATCACTGCGGCACGGGGCTTTCCGATCACGCCGGCGGGACTGGGACTTCGCGGCAGCCGGACGCCGCTGCGCATCGTGGTGAGCGGACCCGACTTCGAAAGCGTTAAGGAATGGGCGGGCCTGCTTCTTGCCCGCGGGCAGCAGAACCCCAATCTGCTGAATCTGGAGATGGACTACGAGGAAAATCAGCCCCAACTCGACATCTCGCTCGACCGCGAGCGGGCGGATGATCTCGGGATCTCGGTGGAAACGCTCGCGTCGACGCTGCAAACCCTGCTTGCGGCACGCGAGGTGACGAGCTTTCTCGAACGCGGTCGCGAATACCCCGTGCTGATCCAGGCCAACCCGGAAGACCGCGCATCGCCCACGGATCTCGAGTTCATTTTCCTGCGGGCCGACGACGGGGAAACCCTCGTGCCCCTGAGTGCGCTGGTATCGCTGGATGTCAGGGCCGCGCCGGCCGAGTTGAGACGCTTCGACAGACTGCCCTCGATCACCATCGAGGGCGCGGTCGCGGAGGGCTACTCGCTTGGTAATGCCATTTCCTACATGGAGGAGGCCGCCGCCGAAATCCTTCCCGCCGAAGCACGCATCAGTCTGGCCGGCCAATCGCAACAATTCCGGGAAACCTCGAGCGGGGCCGGCTTTACCTTCGCACTCGCCCTTTTGATCGTTTTCCTTGTCCTCGCGGCCCAGTTCGAGAGTTTCATCCACCCGCTCGTGATCATCCTGACCGTGCCCCTCGGCGTCGCCGGGGCCGTTTTCGCTCTCGCCGCCAGCGGGCTTTCTCTCAACATCTACAGCCAGATCGGGATCATCCTCCTGATAGGGCTGATGGCCAAGAACGGCATTCTTATCGTGGAGTTTGCCAATCAGTTGCGCGATACGGGCAAAGGCGTGACGGACGCGGCGATCGAGGCGACCGTGCTGCGCCTGCGCCCGATCATGATGACCGTGATCTCGACGATCCTGGGCGCCATGCCGCTGGTTCTTGCCTCCGGCGCCGGTGCCGAGAGCCGGCTTGCCATCGGCACGGTGATCGTCGGAGGGTTGTTGTTGTCAGGGATCCTGACGCTCTTCCTGACCCCGGCGCTCTACAGCCTTCTGGCCGGCCTCACCAAGCCCCGCTCTGCGATCGAGCGTCGCCTGGAGGCGGAACTCGGAGCAGCAACGCGAAAATCCGGCCCCGACATGCCTGCCGGGGAATAGGCGCAGTCAAGACCCGATAGATCCCTAGGCAATCCCGACCCGACCCGCGAAAAAATCGTCGAGAACGCCCTCCTTGGGAGACAGACGTGGTTTGTCGGCCACCCTCTCTGGGAGCACGTCTGCCCGCGTTGTGCCGAGCGTTCGGGCTTTCGCACAAGGCCGGCAGCCGGATCCGCGACCAGATAACACCGGCAATGGCCTCCGGCCCGTCGAATGACTGACGAGCGACTGAACGTTCAGCCATCGCGCCGTTTGGAAATGGCCTGTCCGGCCGCCCACCCGGAAGACCAGGCCCATTGAAAATTGTAGCCTCCGAGCCAGCCGGTAACATCGACGGCCTCGCCGATGGCATAGAGGCCGGGCACCGTCTTCGCTTCCATCGTACGCGAGGACAGCGCGTCGGTTGAAATGCCACCGGCCGTCACTTCGGCCTTGGCGAAGCCTTCTGTGCCGGTCGGGTGGAATGTCAGGTGCTGCAGGGCGTCTGCGGCGCGCGCGAGATCCGCATCCGAACAGTTTCCCAGCTCCCGCTTCAAATCGATCCGCTCCGAAAGAACCTCGGCCAGGCGGTTGGGAAGGTGTTCGCTCAAGACGGATCGCAGCCGGGCGCGGGGGGAGCGCTGCCGCGCATCGCTCAGGACCTCAGCAGCATTTCCGATCAGCTCCAGCACGATCGGCGCGCCGGGCGTCCAGTAGGAGGACGCCTGCAGGATCGCCGGCCCCGACAGCCCGCGATGGGTAAAAAGCGCGGCCTCGGTGAAGGCGGCACCGCCGGCATGCGCCGTGACCGGGCAGGACACCCCGGAAATACCTCGGAACGCCTCCGCCTCCGCACCCAGTGTCAGGGGCACGAGCGCTGGCCGCGGCGGCACAACGGGCAGGCCGAAGCGCTCCGCGATCTGATAGGCAATTCCGCTGGCCCCCATCTTCGGGATCGATGGACCGCCAGTTGCGATGACGAGGGAGGGCGCGGTCGCTCCGGCAACGCGAAACACGCCGTCGCCATGACTGATCTCGCCGATCTGCGTCGAAAGACGGATCTCGACATCCCCGCGCGCGCATTCCTCAAGAAGCATCGCCACGACCTGCCGGGCAGAGCCGTCGCAAAACAGCTGTCCCAAGGTCTTTTCATGCCACGCTATACGGTAGCGGTCGATGAGCGCGAGGAAGTCCCACTGGGTATAGCGGGCAAGCGCGGATTTGGCGAAATGCGGGTTTTCGGACAGAAACCTTTCCGGGCCCGTTTCCATGTTGGTGAAGTTGCACCGGCCGCCACCCGAAATCAGGATTTTCTTGCCGGCCTTTTCCGCATGGTCGAGCAAAAGCACCCGCGCCCCGGCCTGCCCCGCCGTCGCCGCCGCCATCAGCCCGGCCGCCCCGGCCCCAAGAACAATCGCATCGAATCTCATGCCCGTCCTCTACGACGGCCGGCGGCAAAGAAAAAGAGGCATCTCGTCAGGCACATCGCCGTTCGCCCGTTTCATCCGGTACTTCGCCCGTGTGGGCGCTGCCCTCCCCGTCACTGCCCCGAACGACGACAAGTCGATACCGGACAGGCACATTGGATGTTCCGGTAAAGGGCGCTAGGGTCTGCCCGCACCGCCGTCTTCAAGGGTTGCCGAACGCAGAACGGAACAGCCAGACCAGCTTCTGGAAGCAGAGAAAACCAATTGAAACGCTTAGTAGTTTACTGTCCGGGATATGATCTGCGCCCGCCAAGCCAGACCGTGCAGCTTATCTTCTCGGAGTTCGGAAAGTTCTTGAAGATCAGGAACCTGCACGGACAGCTCTCCGGCATGCGCGAGGGCCTCGATCCGGGCGGGACCGGGGCAAGCTGGAGCGGCCATGTGGACTGGCCCGAAGGCCGCGTCGACGCACGCTTCGTTCAGCTTGGCTGGCGCGACGTGATAAAACCCGACTTCGCGCGCTCGTGGCTGCGCACCCTGAAGGATGCGGTCAGATCCACCTATCTCTACGCCCGGGCGGGGGGCTACACCGCCACGCTGAAAAGCAACTGGGGGCACGGCCTCTTCTGCCTGTACCCTGTTGTCGGGCTGGCGCTCTATCTGCTGGCTGCGGTTCTGCCGCCGATACTTCTGGCGCCTGCGATCCTCGACATGGCGAGCGCGGCCGTTCCGGAGCGCTTTTCCGGCATCGTCTCATGGGGCATGCTGCTGTGTGCCACGGCCCTGTGGCTTGCCGCCGTGCGCGCCTTCATGCGCTGGCTGGAGCCGCGAAGTCACATTCTCTACCTGGTCAACAGCTGGCACTTCATGGCGCGGCTCGCGATGAGCGACCACGCAGAGATGCTGGCCCGCATCGAGGCGTTCGCCGATCACATCGTGAACCTTGAAGCGCGGGCCGACATCGACGAGGACGTGGTTTTCGTCTCCCACAGCTGCGGCACCTTCGTCGCGATCCTCGTTCTTGCCGCCGTGTTGCGCCGGAATCCGGACATCGTCCGGCGTCCGGGAGGATTTGCCTTTGTCACGCTCGGCCCCGCCTTCGACTGTCTCGGCGGCTTCGGGAGGAAGCACGTTTTCGGACGGGCGGTCCGGGAAACCGCGCGTTCCGGCGTCGACTGGACGGATCTCTACGCGCCCCATGATGTCCTTTGCGGCGGACGAACAGCCCCTGTGGCCCGATACGCCTGGCCGGTTTCGGCCAGCGAAAGCCTGCCGGAACCGCGACGGTTCAGCGTGCGCGTGCCGGACCGCCTGTCTCCGGCAGCCTACCGCCATCTGCGGTTCCGCTACTTCAAGCTGCACTTCTGCTATTTCCTGACGACGGAACGTCCCGGCCTCTTTGACTTCTACCGGCTGACCCTGGGCCCGAAACGGGCAACCGAACAACTCGAAGCCTGGAGGGAGCGGGCCGAGGACTGACCTTGTGGCACCGGGTCGACCGACGGTAGACGACGGAAAATCCGCCTCCCCGCTGCAGGCAGGCGCGTCTGGTTCTGCGACCGCAATTCCTGCAAGGTGTCTTCGCAGCGAGAATTCGAGGCCTTTCGGTCAGAACGTCGGAGGCGTACAGGCACTGACGACGACGCAGCGCTTGTTTTTCAACGCCCGGAAGCGGTGCGGCGTCGCGCTCTTGAAGAGATAGGCATCGCCCGGCCCGAGCACTTTCGTCTGTTCGCCGACCGTGACCTCCAGCCGCCCTTCGATGATGATCCCCGCTTCCTCGCCCTGATGGCTCAACATGATCCGTCCGGTATCCGCGCCCGGCTCATAGACCTCGTGGAGCATCTGAAGATCATGCGCGAACAGGTTTCCACCGACTTGCCGGTAGGAAATCCGTCCCTTGCCGATCTCCGTCAATTCACTTGCGGCAAAGAAGACCTGTTCTTCGCGTTGCGGCTCATAGGCGAAGAACTGAGACAGTCCGATTGGGATCCCGTCGAGCACCCTCTTCAAGGCGCTGAGAGAGGTATTGATCTTGGCCGCCTCCAGCTGGGAGATGAAGCCGTTGGTCACGCCGGCGCGCTTGGCCAGCTCGCGCTGCGACAATCCATGCGCCTTGCGGATCGCCCGCAAGCGCAAGCCGACGTCCCGTGAGAGCTCTTCCGTGTTTAGCATGTTCATGATCCTAAACACTTTCACATCGGGTTCAACGAATACAATGACTTGAGGGAGTAAAGAAACAGACTTTTGTTTTCACGGCGTTCGGTGCTGACTGATGGAAACGAGGAGGACCATCATGACCGCGACAGCGCCTGCCAGCACAACACGTTCCAATCAGTCTCTTGACGCCTACTGGATGCCGTTCACCGCGAACCGGCAGTTCAAGGAAAATCCCCGCATGCTCGTGTCCGCCAAGGGCATGCACTACCGCAGCGACGACAATCGCAGCATCCTGGACGGCACCGCGGGGCTTTGGTGCTGCAATGCCGGACACGGCCACAAGAAAATCACCGATGCGGTTGCCCGGCAACTTGATGAGCTCGATTTCGCGCCCTCCTTTCAGATGGGCCACCCGATCGCGTTTGAGTTTGCAGAGCGTCTGAAGGCCGTTGCGCCCGAGGGGTTCAACCATGTCTTCTTCACCGGCTCGGGTTCGGAATCAGTGGATACGGCCCTCAAGATGGCGCTTGCCTATCACCGGGCCCGCGGAGACAGCTCGCGGACGCGGCTGATCGGACGCGAGCGCGGCTACCACGGCGTCGGTTTCGGCGGCATTTCCGTCGGCGGCATCGTCAACAACCGCCGTCATTTCGGCTCGCTGCTGACCGGGGTAGATCATCTGCGTCACACCCATGACCTGTCCCGAAACGCCTTCAGCAAAGGCCAGCCGGACTTCGGAGCGGATCTTGCGGATGATCTGGAAGCGATGGTGGCTCTTCATGGTGCGGAGACAATTGCCGCGGTGATCGTGGAACCGGTTGCCGGATCCACCGGAGTGCTGGTGCCGCCCAAGGGCTATCTTGAGCGTCTGCGCGCACTTTGCGACCAGCATGGTATCCTGTTGATCTTCGACGAGGTCATCACCGGCTTCGGGCGGCTCGGAACGCCGTTTGCGGCGGATTTCTTCGGCGTCAAACCGGATCTTTTCACGACGGCCAAGGGGCTGACGAACGGGGTTGTTCCAATGGGAGCCGTCTTCGCCCGAGACCACATCCATGATGCGTTCATGCAGGCTCCCGACGGCGCAATCGAGCTGTTCCATGGCTACACATATTCCGGTCACCCGGCCGCCTGCGCGGCCGGCATTGCCACGCTCGACATCTATGAAAGCCGGAAGCTTTTGACCCGCGGGGCCGAGCTTGCCGGTATCTGGGAAGACAAGATGCACGCGCTTCGCGACGCCCGTCACGTGAAGGACATCCGCAATCTTGGCCTCATTGCAGGGATTGAGCTGGCGTCTCGCGAGGGAGCTGTCGGCAAACGGGCCTACGAGGCTTTCGTGAAGTGCTTTGAGGCCGGAGTTCTGATCCGGGTCACCGGCGAGATCATCGCCCTGTCGCCCCCGCTCATCCTGGAAGAAGAGCATATCGACGAGATGGTCGACACGCTGCGCAAGGTCCTGTCCGAAGTAGCATGATCAACCTTCGAAGCGCCGCGCCTTATTGAAAGGCCGGCGCTTCGGATTGCTGTCTTTAAAAAATGCCAAGGCGCTTGGAATTGGCTTTCCATTCGGCGAGGCGCCGGTTGGATTCCTCAGGATCGCCGGCGGCGGCGGCATCGACGATCAGGCTCAGTGCCATGACAATTCCGACCGTCGATTCCAGAAAAAGACCGGTTCTGGAGGGCGCATAGATCGCCGCGTCCGCCAGATCCCGGCTCCAGTGGCAATATTCGTCGGACACCACGACGATGGACCGTCCCTGCGCCTTGGCCAGTCGGGCCAGCCTCACCGTTTCCGTGGCATAGGGGACGACATCCACCAAAATCAAACAGCTTCTTGCGGCTTCCTGCGGATCCGGCGTCAGCCATTCCACCAGCATGTCGTCATGCGCGGACAGGAAAAAAACATCCCGACGGGCAAGCGCCAGGCGTCGGTGAAAATCCTCCACGAGACCCCGCACCGACTGGAAACCGGTGACATAGATCCGCTCCGATGCCGTGACGAGGCGGGTAATGATGTCCCAGTCTTGCCCGCCGGTCTGGATGAAGACACTTGTCAGTGCCTGGACTTCCGCTTCATGCGTTTGCTGGTAGACATCCGGAATGTCCCCGTCCGACACGAAAGACGCGGTGGTGACGGAGTAGTGTTCCCTGAGAAGCTGTTTCAGGCCCTTCATTCCGTCGCAGCCAAGGCGTCTGAGCAACCGTCCGACGGTCACCTCGGAAACGCCCGCCTTGTCAGCAAGTGACTTGCCCGTTTCCAGTCCGAGTGACGAAACATTGAGACTGATAAACTGCGCCAGCCGCGCCTCCTGTTTGGGCAATCTCGGCGTTTCTTCCTGTAAACGATTGATTAACTCATCGAATTTCGCGAGCGGAAATGATGAAAAACCGGACTCCATGGCAGCCTCGATATGAAAGAAAAATAACGTTTGACTGAAATGTCATAATTAAATCTCCTGATTGACGCAACCCGGCCGCTCACCGGAGCCGGGCAATAAATCCAGGGGACGAGCAATGACTCACACATCCGTCAGATGCGTTGTGACGGCCGTTTTCACGGTCGCGGCGCTGACTGCGGCACCCGCCTCCGCGAAGGCCGAGGGCGAACTGAACCTCTACAATTGGGGGGACTACATCAATCCGGAGGTGCTGACCCGCTTCACCGAGGAAACAGGGATCAAGGTCAATCTGGACACCTACGGCTCCAACGAGGAAATGCTGGCGAAGATCCAGGCAGGAGCGACCGGGTACGACATCGTCTTTCCGTCCGTGCACATGCACGACATCATGTTCCAGCTCGGCCTGCTCGCGAAGACCGACATCGGATCCGATCCGGCATTCAAGAACATCGATCCGCAATTCATCCGCGCCAAGACCGACCCGAACGCGGAATACTGCCTGCCCTATTCCTGGGGCACGGTGGGAATTGTCTACAACCAGCAGAAAGTCGACAAGATGGACGGTTGGGAAGACTTCTTAGCGCTTGCGGACAAGGGCGAGAAGGTCATCCTGCTCGACGACCTGCGTGAAACCATCGGCATCGGCCATATCATGAACGGCACGTCGGTGAACTCCACCGATCCGGAGGAAATCAAGGCCGCCGCTGACTACATTCTGGAACGCAAGGGCAATGTCAGCGCCTTCACCTACGACAGCGTGCCGCTGGTTCAGGCGGGCGATGTGGCCGCCGCCCACTGGTACGTCGGCGCCAACATCTTCGTGAAACAGGCTCCCGACATCCTGGCCTATGTCATCCCCGAGGAGGGCGCGACGATGTACCAGGAAGACATGTGCGTCCTGAAAAGCGCCCCGAACATGGACAACGCCAACCGGTTCCTGCGTTTCTACCTTCAGCCCGAGATTGCCGCACTGAACGTCAAGCAGCAGCTCAACGGCACGGCCAACCGCGCGGCGATGGAATTCATTCCCGAGGATATCGCCAACAACGAGACCATCTATCCGCCGCAGGATGTGATGGACAAGCTGCAGATCTTCGAGGACCTCGGCCGGGACCTCCAGCTCTACAACAGCGAATGGGTGCGGGTTAAGACCGCCCAGTGAGCTCGCATCCCGTTTGGGTTTTGCCTGCACGGCCCGTTTTGCGGGCCGTGCACCCGTCCCCATTCCATTCGGAGCTTCCATGACCGCTGTCTTGAAGATCGAAAGCGCATCCAAGAGTTTCGATGCGCCCGAAGGCGGTAAGATCCACGCCCTCAAGGACGTCTCCCTTACCATCGCCCACAACGAATTTCTTACCCTGCTTGGGCCATCCGGCTGCGGCAAGACGACAATGCTGCGTGCCGTCAGCGGGTTCGAGGACCTGGACGCCGGCGAGATCTACATCGAGGGCGAGGCCATGGGCAGCCGCCCCGCGCACAAGCGTCCCGTCAACACCGTGTTCCAGCGGTATGCGCTGTTCCCGCATTTGAGCGTTGCCAGAAATGTCTCCTACAGCCTCGAGGTCGCCGGCGTCGACAAGGCGGAAATCCGCAAGCGCGTTGGCGACATGCTCGACATGGTCGGCCTTACCGCCTTCGGAGAACGCCGGATCGGCCAGTTGTCCGGAGGACAGCAGCAGCGCGTCGCGCTGGCGCGGTCTCTCGTCGCGCGCCCGAAGGTCCTGCTGCTCGACGAGCCGCTGTCCGCGCTCGACAAGAACCTGCGCCACAAGATGCAGGAGGAGTTGAAGGGCCTGCAGCACGAACTGGGCATTACCTTCATTTTCGTGACGCATGACCAGGAAGAAGCGCTGGTGATGTCGGACAGGATCGCGGTCCTGGAGGGCGGAAAGATCCAGCAACTCGACGCGCCGGAAGCGCTTTACCGCTATCCGAAGAACGAATTCGTTGCCCGCTTCATCGGCGAAAGCAACTTGCTCCCCGGCAAGGTCGTGGCGACGTCGGGCGAAGCATGCGACGTTCAACTGAGCGACGACACGGTTCTCCAGGGATGCCGGCGCGGCGATCTGGCCGAGGGGACGAACGTCAAGGTCCTGATCAGGCCGGAGAGCGTTGTCGCCGCGCTGAGCGAGGGGACATCCGGTCAGGCGATCAGCGGTACAATCTCGGAAAGCTATTTTATCGGAACGGACTACCAGCTCGTGGTGCGGCGCGATGGCCTGCCGCCGTTCCGGGCAACGGTTCGCGCTCACACTGATGCCTCGCGCTTCGCCGCCGGCGAGCCCATCGATCTCTTCGTGCCCCATGACGGCGTGCATCTGATCGCGGCAGAGGGAGCAGCGGCATGACGGCGCGCTTCGCCTCCTTGAAAGCCCGGCGCGCCCTTACCCTTTACGGGTTGCTGTTGACTCCCACCGTGTTCCTGGCCTTCTTCTTTCTCGGGCCGCTCAGCATCATGATGGTTTACACCTTCCTCACCCCGGGTCTCTACGGCGGTGTCGAATGGGTGTTTTCGCACCTCAACTACGGACGCATCCTGGGATGGGCCGACACAAGATACGACCAGTTCGATCCGGTCTACATCTCGATCTTCCTTCGATCCGTCCGCCTCGCGGCGACCACGGTGCTGACCTGTCTGGTCATCTGCTACCCCTTCGCGTTCTGGGTGGCGCGCCAGCCTGAGCGCTGGAAGAATTTCTTCATCTTCCTGATCACCCTGCCCTTCTTCATCAGTCTGATCGTGCGCCTGTTCGCATGGGTCCTCATCCTGCGACCAACCGGGTTTCTCAATCAGGCGCTGTTGGGCATGGGTGTCGTTGCCCAGCCGCTGGATATCATTTTCACCGACATGGCGGTGGTCATCGGAATGACCTACGTCTTCATTCCCTTCATGTTCCTGCCGCTCTATTCCAGCATCGAAAAGCTGGACGGGAGCCTGATCGAAGCCTCTCAGGACCTCGGCGCCAGCCCGTTGCAAACCTTTCTGCGCGTGGTGCTGCCGATGACGCTTCCCGGCATCGTCGGCGGATCGATCATTGTCTTCATTCCCAGTCTCGGGAACTTCATTGTGCCCTCGCTTCTGGGCGGCGCGCGCGTCGTCATGATCGGGAACCTGATCGAGCAGCAATTCCTGTCCGCACGAAACTGGCCGTTCGGGGCAGCGCTCGGGATGATGGTGATGGCCGCCGTCCTGCTGCTTTTGATGATCTACGTCAGGATCCTGTCGCGGGAGGACAAACAGGCAGAGACACAACAGCCAAAAGAGGAGGAAACCCGATGAAAACCCGGTTCCGTCCCGGCTCCTTCTTTCTATCGGCTTACGGCTGGCTGTTCCTGACCTTCATCTATGTGCCGATCCTTCTGATCGTGGTCTTCTCGTTCAATGCGAACCCGGTCAACATGATGATCTGGGACGGGTTCACGCTCGACTGGTACCGGACGATCTTCGGCTTTCCCACCACTTTGAACGAGCAGACGCTCTACGTGGAATCGACCGCCCAGCTCTACAGCGCGGTCTTGAACAGCCTGACGGTCGCGTTTCTCACGACGCTGGTGTCCACGATCTTCGGGACAGCGGTCGCGCTGGCCGTGGCAAGGTTCCGCTTCAGGCTGAAGAGCTTCTACCGGGCGCTGATGTTCATGCCGATGATCATGCCGGACATCATTCTCGGCATCGCGCTTTTGATCTTTTTCGTCTCCTTCGGCTTCAGTCTCGGCCTTCAGACGATCGTGATCGGTCACACGACATTCCTGTGCAGCTATGTCTTCGTCGTGGTCAGCGCCCGTCTTGCGGATATGGACGAAAGCCTTGAGGAAGCGTCCGCCGATCTCGGGGCGGACGGCTGGACCACGTTCCGACGGGTCACGCTGCCGATGATCGCGCCCGGCGTGATCGGCGGCGCCATGCTCGCCTTCATCATTTCGATGGATGATCTGGTGATCACCTATTTCATCTCCGGCGTCGATTCCACCACCCTGCCGGTTCACATCTACGGAATGCTACGGCGCGGAATCAAACCGGAAATCAACGCGATCGCCACGATCATGCTTCTCTCTTCCTTCGTGATCGCGTCGATCGGTCTCTATTTGCGGGCCCGCAAGAAATGAGCAACTCCATGACAAAGAAACGCGCCCGCGACCTCGGCCTGCCAATGCCGGGCACACCGGGCCGATACAACGCCATCACCGACGTGGAAGGCGTTCTGATCGGCTTCGAGACCCTGTCGTCCCGCAGCGATCCGGCGCTTGCCACCAACGGATTGCCTGTCCAAACCGGGGTCACCGCCATTCTCCCGCGCGGCAACGACCCGACACCGCGCCCCGTGTTCGCCGGCATTCACGCCCTCAACGGCAATGGCGAAATGACCGGGAGTCACTGGGTCCGCGACGGCGGTTACTTCGTCGGTCCGATGCTGATCACCAACACGCACAGCGTCGGCGCGGCGCATGAGGGTGCAGTGCGCTGGATCCTCCAAACCTATCGCGAAGCCTGGGAAAACAACCATCTCTGGGCAATGCCGGTCGTTGCCGAAACCTACGACGGGGTTCTCAACGATATCAACGGCCTCCATGTGCGCCCGGAGCACGCCCTCAAGGCGCTTGCAAGCGCCGGGAGCGGTCCCGTGCGGGAAGGCAATGTCGGCGGCGGGGCGGGCATGGTTTGCTATGAGTACAAGGGCGGAACCGGAACCGCGTCGCGCGTGATCGAAATTGCGGGGACCCCCTACACGATCGGCGTGCTGGTTCAGGCGAACCACGGACTGCGGCCGTGGTTGAGAGTGCTCGGCAAACCGGTCGGCGAAACCATGACCGACGACCGCCTGCCCGCGTTCGAAACGGAACGCGGATCGATCATCGCGGTGATTGCGACGGATATTCCCTTGCTTCCCTCACAGCTCGATCGCCTGGCCCGCCGGGGCGGCATAGGCATTGGCCGCGGCGGAACGCCGGGCGGGAACAATTCCGGCGACATCTTCCTAGCCTTCAGTACGGCAAACGAGATGAACCTGCCGCAGTTGAGCGGGCCATTCAAGACGATGACTTCCCTCAACGACGAGCGTCTGGATCCTGTCTACCTGGCGGCAGTCGAAGCGGTAGACGAAGCAATCCTGAACGCCATGCTGGCGGCTGAGGACACGCCGACGGCGCGTCCGACGGGGGGAATCTGCAAGGCGCTGGAGCCGCAGCGGCTCCTGGCCTGCCTTGAACGCCCGTGACCAGGCGCGAGAACGGCGACAAGGCCGCGGATATCCGAAACGTGTCGGGTGGCGCTGCCGAGCCGGACGGGGATATCGACTGAAGCCCGCAGGGCCGAGGCAGGAGCCAACCGGCTGAAGCAGCTCGATATGGCAGGCAACGGCATGGTCGGTTCGACACGCGGGCGACACCACCCTGACCTTGAAGGGGCGCGTTTCTCGTCCATGCCCGACGGATGATGGCGGCGGCAGATGATGCAGTGCGCAGGACAGACGGGGTGTCGAGGCCAAGGCGCCAGCTTCACTCCTCAGGAGGTCGGCAAATGCTCCAGCAGCGACGCCTTCGCCCCCTGGATATGCGCGCGCGTCAGCTCGGAGGCGAGATCGGCATTCCCCTTCTCGCATGCCTCGAGAATCGCGAAATGCTCGCGGCCCGCGCGTTCCATTCCGTTGGACATCACGAGCTGGGCACGGATCTGCCGCTCGACGCGGTCGATCGCATTGTTGGAGACATCCCGGAAATACCTGAGCTCGCTAGCGCTGTAGAGCGTCTCGTGAAACGCGCGATTGAGATCGCCATAGGCCATCGGATCCGTCGCAGAGGAGAAAGCCGCGCATTTTTCCCGCGCGTCTGAAAGCAGCTCCTTCGACATGCGCGGCACGGCGTCCCGCATGATTTCCGGCTCGACCAGCGCACGCAGGTCGAAGATTTCCGCCGTCTCCCGCGGCGAGAATCCGGCGACCACGGCGCCCTTGTAGCGCTGTGTCCTGACCAGACCCTGCTCCTCAAGCCTGGAAATCGCCTCGCGCACCGGGATGCGGCTGGTATTGAAAAGTTGGGCGATTTCGTCCTGACGCAAGGGTTCGCCCTCGGCGAGTTCCCCGCCGATGATCGCCTTGCGCAAGGCCTCGAACACAATGGATGACGCCGAGGCTGTGGCGGAAATATCCATCGATTTCAGTTTCATAACGAGCCTTTCCCAGGGTGTGGCCCCATGAAGCGCCGCTTGTACGGCAAGACGGGTGGATTTTGAAGCACCTTGTCATTTCGGATATTTTATATTGCATATTGGATCCAATATACGCTATCGCTTTCGGGTCACCAAGAAACGGGGCGCAAAGCCCTGCCAGAAGGCTCTGCAATCAGAATTGCAATCGAGAGGGGAACTCATGATCAAGAACGTGATGGCTGCAGCCGTGCTGTCATTCGCCGTGTCCGTGCCGGCCGTGGCCGACACCCTGGACGATGTCGTCGATCGCGGAACGCTGCGCTGCGGCGTGGTGCTGGACTTTCCCCCGATCGGATATCGGGACGCCAACAACGAACCCGCCGGCTTCGACGTCGATTATTGCAACGACCTGGCGGCCGCACTCGAGGTCGAGCCGGAAATCCTGCCCGTCACCTGGGCAGAACGCCTTCCCGTCATCGTGACGGGCCGGGCCGATGTCGTCTTCGGCGCCACATCCGACAGCCTGGCGCGTGCGCGCACGGTCGGTTTCACCATTCCCTACGCCATCTACTTCGCCCAGGGCGTCGTCAACAGCCAGAGCGGCATCAAGAGCTTTGACGACATTCGCGGCAAGCGCGTTGCCGCGGCCGTCGGCACCGTTCCCGAGCAGGAATGGCTCAAGATTGCCAAGGAATGGGGCGAGGAAAACCTCTACCAGGGCTATCAGTCGGAGAACGAGGTGTTCCTGGCCGTTGCCCAGGGCAAGGCCGACATCGGCCTCACCACCAACACGGCGGTCAAGCCGATCACCGAGCAATACGACACGATCGAGCCGGGGCCGCGCATGCCCTGGACCACCGACTACACCTCCGTCGTCGCCAAGCGCACCGATGTGACCTGGCTGAACTTTCTCAACCTGTTCATCACCCATCAGGTGCGCTCCGGTCGCTACGAGGAGCTTTGGGGGAAATACGTCGGCGGCGAGGCGCCCGAGCTGCGCATTCCCGGCGTGATGTACTGATCATCCCAAAACCGAGCCGTCCCACCCGGACAACCGGGTGGGACAAGCCGGAGCATCCCAGTCATGTTCGACTACAACTTCCATTGGCGGCCGGTGATGAAAAGCCTGCCGGACCTTCTGGAAGCGGGGCTTTTGACACTTCAGGTCGCCACGCTTTCCATGATCATCGGCATCGTCATCGGGCTGCTGCTGGCGCTTTCCCGCATGAAGAAAACAGGCCCGGCCTATTGGCTTGCAACCGCATGGGTGGAACTGGCGCGCAACACGCCGGCACTGTTTCAGCTGTTCTTCTTCGGCTTCGGCATCGGCGCATTCGGCATCCATCTCTCGCCCTTCGCCATCGTGCTCGCGGGACTGAGCTTCAATTGCGCCGGCTATCTTGCGGAGAATTTCCGCGGCGGTTTCCAGGCGATTCCAGACACCCAGCTTCGCGCAGCGCGCTCGCTCGGCATGACCGCCTGGCAGGCCCATACCCGCATCATCATCCCGCAGGTCTTTCGCCTCGTGTACCACCCGATCACCAACCAGATGGTCTGGGCGGTTCTGATGTCCTCGCTCGGAATGCTGGTCGGCTTCCGCGAATTGAGCGGAGAAACCCAGTTTTTCGCAAGCCGGACCTTCCGGATCTTCGAATATTTCGCCGTGACCGCCGTCATCTACTACGCGATTGTCAAGATCGTCCTCGGCGCGTCCCGACTCCTGGCCATGCGCCTGTTCCGGTATTGAGGAGACGGGGATGACAGAAACCATCGACTTTTTCTCCGGCTTCGGCGCGAACGACCTCTGGTTCCTCGCAGAGGCCGCACTCAGAACGCTCTGGATCTCGATCCTGTCGATCGCCGCCGGCACATTTCTCGGCGCGCTCTGCGGCTGGCTGATCTATGAGGGGAAGATCTGGGCCACCCTGACGCTGACGCCGGTGCTCGACATCTTCCGCTCCGTGCCGCTGATCATCCAGTTGGTGCTGTTCTACAATTTCGCGCCGATCGTCGGGCTCAACCTCGATCCCTTCGCCTCCGGCGTGGTGATCCTCACGATCTACACCGCCGCGCTGGTCGCCAATGTGGCGCGCGGCGGCATCGAGGCGGTTGGCCGGCCGATGCGGCGCGCGGCGCGTTCGCTCGGCATGAGCTATTGGCAGGACATGCGATATGTCGTCCTCCCGATCGGCGGGCGGGCCATTTTTCCGTCCTGGATCGGCGTCGCGCTCGGCGTGATGAAGGACAGCGCCCTCGTCTCGGTGCTTGGCTATGTCGAACTCCTGAAGGCCAGCCAGATCCTGATCACCCGCACCCAGGAACCGTTTCTCATCCTGTCGATTGCCGGCGCCTTCTACTTCGCGCTGTCGTTTCCGATCTCGCGCTATGCCGCAAAACTTGAAGAAAGGTGGGCCCAATGATCGAGATCCGCAGCCTGGAAAAGTACTTCGGGGCCCTGCAGGTGCTCAAGGGCATCGACCTGACCGTGGAGAAAGGAGAGGTTCTTTCGGTCATCGGCGCGTCGGGGTCGGGAAAATCGACCCTGCTCTATTGCATCAACGGGCTTGAACCGATCCAGAAGGGGTCCGTCGTCGTCGACGGGACAAATGTCCACGCCAAGGGCACGGACATCAACAAATTGCGCCAGAAGCTCGGAATGGTGTTTCAGCAGTGGAACAGTTTTCCGCATCTGACCGCCCTGGAAAACGTCGCCCTCGCACCGAGGATCGTGAAGGGCAAGTCGCGCTCCGAGGCCAGGGACATCGCCGAAAAGCAACTCCTGCACGTCGGTCTCGACGACAAGCTGAACGCCTATCCAAGCGCCCTGTCCGGCGGCCAGCAGCAACGGCTCGCCATTGCGCGCGCGCTTGCGATGGAGCCAACCTACATGCTGTTCGACGAAGCGACCTCGGCGCTCGATCCGGAGCTGGTCGGCGAGGTCCTGGACACGATGCGCCTCCTCGCCGAGGAGGGCATGACCATGATCTGCGTGACGCACGAGATGGGGTTCGCGCGCGACGTTTCCGACCGGGTCGCCTACTTCCATCAGGGCGTGATGGAGGAAATCGGCCCGCCGGAGCAGATCTTCGGCGAAGCGAAATCCGAGCATACCCGCAAGTTTCTGGCCAATGTACGCTGACGCCGGACACCGATCACAACCGCCTGTTCCTTCGCATCCCTGCAAGGCCTTGCGCGCAGGCGAACCGCACCATCAACGGAGAACGATATGACGTCGACTGTCTTTACCGGCTGCATGCCTGCCCTGATGACCCCGTGCAAGGCCGACCGCACGCCGGACTTCGATGCACTTGTGAAAAAAGGCAAGGAGTTGATCGAAGCGGGCATGTCCGCTGTCGTCTATTGCGGCTCCATGGGCGACTGGCCACTCCTGAGCGATGCCCAGCGCATGGAAGGCGTTGAGCGTCTGGTCACGGCGGGCGTGCCCGTGGTTGTCGGAACCGGCGCGGTCAACACCGCCTCTGCCGTCGCCCATGCGGCGCATGCCGCCCGCGTCGGCGCGCACGGGCTGATGGTCATCCCGCGCGTGCTGTCGCGGGGAAGCTCCGCCGCTGCCCAGCGCCACCACTTCAGCGCCATTCTCGCGGCCGCGCCCGATCTTCCGGCCGTGATCTACAACAGCCCCTACTATGGCTTCGCCACGAGAGCCGATCTCTTCTTCGATCTGCGCGCGGAGTTTCCGAACCTCATCGGCTTCAAGGAATTCGGCGGTCTTGAGGACCTGCGCTACGCCGCCGAGAACATCACCTCGGCCGACAGCGACGTGACCTTGATGGTCGGCGTCGACACGGCCGTCTTCCACGGTTTCGTCAATTGCGGGGCGACCGGCGCCATTACCGGGATCGGAAACGCGCTTCCGCGCGAGGTGCTGCATCTGGTGACCCTGTCCAGAAAAGCCGCCGAGGGCCATGCCGAAGCCCGGCAACGGGCGAAGGAACTGGACGAGGCCTTTGCCGTGTTGTCCAGCTTCGACGAAGGACCGGACCTCGTTCTCTACTACAAGCACCTGATGGTGCTGAACGGGGACGACGAGTACCGGCTGCATTTCAATGAAACCGATGCGCTGAGCGAGGCGCAACGCGGATACCTTGAAAGCCAGTACCGTCTGTTCAAGACCTGGTACGCGGACTGGTGCAAGCTGGGTGGAGTGATCGCCGAATGCAGGTGATCGACAGCCACACGGCGGGTGAGCCCACCCGCGTCGTGCTGGACGGCGGGCCGGACCTCGGGTCCGGCCCGCTCGCCGAACGCGCCGCCCGGCTGGAGCGTGACCACCTGGATTTCTGCGCGTCCGTGGTCCTGGAACCGCGCGGGCACGATGCCATGATCGGGGCGCTCCTCGTCACCCCGGACGATCCCGAATGCGCGGCCGGGGCAATCTACTTCAACAACCTCAAGAACCTCGGCATGTGCGGTCATGCCACCATCGGCCTTGGCGCGACCCTCGCTCATCTCGGGCGGATCGCGCCGGGAACGCACAGGCTGGACACGCCGGTCGGTCAGGTCGGCTTCGAGTTGCACGACGCCAATCGCGTGTCGGTCGTCAACGTCGAAAGCTACCGCCTGCACAAGGATGTCACGGTCGAGGTCGACGGCCTCGGCGCGGTTACGGGCGATGTCGCCTGGGGCGGCAACTGGTTCTTTCTGGTCAAGGACAGCCCCGTGGCGCTGACAGGACAAAATATCCGCGCGCTTACAGATCTGTCCCTACGCATCCGCGCGGGCCTGGAGCGCTCCGGCGTAACCGGACGCGACGGCGCATGGATCGACCACATCGAGCTTTTCGGACCACCTGTGTCAGACACGGCCCACAGCCGGAACTTCGTGCTGTGTCCCGGCGGTGCCTACGACCGCTCGCCTTGCGGCACGGGCTGTTCGGCGAAACTCGCCTGCCTTGCGGAAGACGGCCTCCTCGCACCGGGCGAAACCTACATCCAGGAAAGCGTGATCGGCAGCACCTACGAGATCAGCTACGCGCCCGGGCGACACGGCGGCGTGATCCCCACTGTCACCGGTCAGGCGTTCGTCACCGGCGAGGCCAACCTCATCTTCAATCCCGCGGATCCGTATCGCTCGGGGATCCGCCTCTAGAACCGGGACACATCTCATGGACTTCAAGAACTTCATCGACGGCACCTGGGTTGCGACGAGCGAGACGATCGCCAATGTGAACCCCTCCGACGTCAGCGACATCATCGGCCACGCCGCCAAGGCCGATGCCGCACAGATGGACCAGGCAATCGACGCGGCGCATCGCGCGGCGCCGGAATGGGCGGCGTCCACACCGCAACAGCGTTTCGACGTTCTCGACGCGGTCGGCACGGAACTCCTCGCCCGCAAGGCCGAGCTCGGCCGGCTGTTGTCGCGCGAGGAAGGCAAGACCCTGCCCGAGGGCATCGGCGAAGTCGCGCGCGCCGGGCAGATCTTCAAGTTCTTCGCCGGCGAAACCCTGCGCCAGACCGGCGACAGGCTTGCCTCCGTTCGCCCCGGCGTCGAGATCGACGTGACGCGCTCGCCGGTCGGCGTCATCGGCCTGATCACGCCCTGGAATTTCCCGATCGCCATTCCGGCGTGGAAAATCGCCCCGGCCCTTTGCTACGGCAATGCCGTCGTCCTCAAGCCGGCGGAACTGGTGCCGGGCTGCGCCCATGCGCTGGTCGAGATCCTGTCGCGCGCAGGCCTTCCCGACGGGGTGGTCAATCTGGTGATGGGCCGCGGGTCCGAAATCGGACCACGGCTCGTGGAGAGCCCGAAGGTCGACGCGATCTCCTTCACCGGCTCGGTTCCCACCGGGCGCGGCATCGCGGAAAGCTGCGGGCGTCATCTCAAGAAGCTCCAGCTCGAGATGGGTGGCAAGAACCCGATGGTCGTTCTCGATGATGCCGATCTCGAGACGGCGGTTTCCGCCTGTCTGAACGGCGCCTTCTTCTCCACCGGACAGCGTTGCACGGCAAGCTCGCGGCTGATCGTCACCGATGGCATCCACGACAGGTTCGTTACAGCCCTGAGCGAGGCCATGGCCGCGATGAAGGTCGGCAACGCACTCGAAGACGGCATCCAGATGGGGCCGGTCGTGGACGAGCGCCAATTGCAGCAAAACCTCTCCTACATCGACATCGCTGCCCAAGACGGCGGAAAGGTCAGCGGCGGAGAGCGGCTCAACAGGGCGACCGAAGGCTTCTACATGGCGCCGGCGCTTGTTACCGAGACCGACAATTCCATGCGCATCAATCGCGAGGAGGTGTTCGGTCCGATTGCCTCCGTCATTCGCGTCGGCGGCTACGACGAGGCGCTTCAGGTCGCCAACGACACGGCGTTCGGTCTGAGCGCCGGCATCTGCAGCACATCCTTGAAGCATGCGAGCCATTTCAGGCAGAACGCGCGGGCCGGCATGGTGATGGTCAATCTGCCGACGGCGGGCGTCGATTATCACGTGCCCTTCGGCGGGACGAAAGGATCGAGTTTCGGCCCCCGCGAACAGGGGCGATACGCGGCCGAGTTCTACACCACCGTCAAGACCGCCTACACGCTCCCCTGATGCCGCGCAGACAGATGCAAGACATCCGAAGGGCCTTTTCCGGGATCTCCATACGATGACATCGATCCCCGCTTGCGATGTCGCCGTCATCGGCGGCGGTATCATCGGCCTCAGCAGTGCGCTCGCGCTGCTGGGGCGCGGCCATCGCGTCTGCATTGTGGACCGCAGCACGGAGGCGGACCGGGCCTCGGACATGAACGCCGGAGCCTTCGCTTTCAGCGATATCGAACCGCTCGCAACACCCGGGATCATGCGAAAGGCGCCGAAATGGCTGCTCGATCCGCTGGGTCCGCTTTCCGTGCCGCCGGCGTATGCACTGAAGATCGCGCCCTGGATGCTGCGCTTCTGGCGCGCCAGCCGACCGAACCGGTACGAGGCCGCCGTCGCCGCGCAATCGAGCCTCATGCACCTGTCGCAGGCCGCCCTGAAGCGGCAGATCTCAGAGGCGGACGGGCAGGCGCTGTTTCGGCACGAAGGCCAGCTGCAACTCTACGAGGGAGCGCGCGCGTTCCGCGCCAGCCTCGCAGGCTGGGAGCTTCGCCGCCGGCACGGGGTCCGCTTCGATCTTCTGGAAAGCCCGGAGGCCATCGCGGAGATCCAGCCCGGTCTTGACCGTCGCTTCACCCATGCCGGCTATACTCCGGACTGGATCAACATCTGCGATCCGAGCCGCTGGCTGACGCGGCTTCGAACGGTTCTTGCCGCGCGCGGGGCCACCTTCGAGCAGGCGAGTGTTCAGCGTCTCCTTCCGCGAAGAGACGCAATCGAGATCGAAACGACGGGCGCTCCGCTTCTCGCCAGTCGGGTCGTTGTTGCCGCCGGCGCCTGGTCGCATCATCTGGCCGCGTCGCTCGGAGACCGTATCCCGCTGGAGACCGAACGCGGCTACAACACGACCCTGCCGGACCCGGCGTTCGACATCAAAACCCACCTCACCTTCCCCGCCCACGGTTTTGTCGTCACGCGGATCGGTGACGGCATCCGCGTCGGCGGCGCGGTGGAACTCGGCGGTTTGACGCTTCCTCCGAACTATCGGCGCGCGGACATCCTGCTGGACAAGGCCAAACGCTTCTTGCCCGGTCTCAACGGGCAAGGCGGCAGGAGGTGGATGGGCTTTCGTCCCTCGCTTCCCGACAGCCTGCCGGTGATCGACCACTCGCCCCGGGACCGGCGCGTCGTCTATGCCTTCGGCCATGGGCATCTCGGGCTAACGCAATCGGCCGGAACCGCCGAGCTCGTTGCCGACCTGGTTGCCGACACGCCGCCCCCCTTCGACCTTCACGCCTTTTCCGCAAACCGCTTTCAAAGGGCACATTCATGAAAATCACCGCGATCACCGTCTATCAGGTCGACCTTCCGCTCAAGGAGGGGCGCTACAGCTGGTCCAACGGCAATTTCATCGAGGTGTTCGACAGCACCGTGGTGGAAATCGAAACCGACACAGGCCTTGTCGGCCACGCGGAATGCTGCCCGCTCGGCTCCGCCTATCTGCCGAGTTTCGCGCGCGGCGTGCGCACCGGGCTGGCAGAACTGGCGCCGCATCTGATCGGCCGCGATCCGCGCAACATCGGCGAGATAAACCGGGTGATGGATGCAGCTCTGCGCGGGCACCCCTATGCCAAGGCGCCGCTCGATATCGCCTGCTGGGATCTTCTCGGCAAGGCGACCGGCCAACCGGTCTATACGCTGCTGGGCGGCGCGGCGCAGGACGACGTCGTGCTCTACCGGGCGATCAGCCAGGAAGCGCCGGAGATCATGGCGCGCAAGATCGAGGGCTATTCGGCGGAAGGCTACACCAAGTTCCAGCTCAAAGTCGGCGGCGACGCCAATGACGACATCGAACGCATCAAGGCAACGCGGGCGGTCCTGAAGCCCTCCGACCTCCTGGTCGCCGATGCCAACACCGGCTGGACGCGGCACGAGGCGGCGCGGGTCGTCTCCGCCGTGTCCGACCTCGACGTCTATATCGAGCAGCCTTGCCTCACCTACGAGGAGTGCGTCTCGATCCGACGACGCACGCCCCTTCCCTTCGTGCTGGACGAGGTGATCGACGACACCTCGACACTGGTTCGTGCCCTTTCGGAAGACGCGATGGACTGCATCAACCTCAAGATCTCCAAGGTCGGTGGGCTGACGAAGGCAAAGCTCATGCGCGATCTTTGCGTCGCGCAAGGCATCCCGATGACCATCGAGGACACCTGGGGCGGGGATATCGTCACGGCGACCATCGCGCATCTGGCCCGGTCCACGCCGGCCGAGTTCACCTTCTCCGCCACCGACTTCAACAGCTACGGCACCGTCGACATCGCGGAAGGCGCGCCGGTGCGGGTCGACGGGCGCATGACCGCATCCGACCGGCCGGGCCTGGGGATCACGCCGATTGCGGCGGCCCTCGGCGCGCCCGTCGCCCGCTACTCGTGAGGCCGCCATGCGCAGCAGCAAGACCATCCACGTGATCTCCTGCCATGCGGAGGGCGAGGTCGGCGACGTGATCGTCGGCGGCGTGGCGCCGCCTCCCGGCGCGACGCTGTGGGAGCAACGCAGTCATGTCGCCAAAGACGGGAAACTGCGCAATTTTGTCCTCAACGAGCCGCGCGGCGGTGTGTTTCGGCACGTCAACCTGCTTGTACCGCCGCACCATCCCGAAGCCGACGCCGCCTTCATCATCATGGAGCCGGAAGACACGCCGCCGATGTCGGGATCCAATTCCATCTGCGTCGCGACCGTACTGCTCGACAGCGGCATCATCGCCATGCAAGAGCCCGTGACAACGCTGGTGCTGGAGGCACCGGGCGGGCTTGTGCGGGTGAGAGCGGAGTGCAGGAACGGCAAGGCGGAACGGATCTTCGTGCAGAACGTCCCGAGTTTCGCGGACAGGATCGGCGTGCCGCTCGAGGTCGAGGGGCTGGGAACACTGAGCGTCGACACCGCCTATGGCGGCGACAGTTTCGTCGTCGTCGACGCCGAGGCGCTGGGCTTCTCAATCACACAGGACGAGGCCAAGGATATCGCCCGCCTCGGCGTGCGGATCACCGATGCCGCCAACGCGCAAATCGGTTTCACCCATCCGGACAATCCGGACTGGACCCATATCTCGTTTTGCGCATTCTGCGGTCCGGTGACGCGCGGGGAAGACGGTCTTTCCGGTCGCTCGGCGGTCGCGATCCAACCCGGCAAGGTCGACCGCTCGCCGACAGGCACGGCCGTCTCCGCCCGTATGGCCTTGATGGCCGCAAAAGGGGAAATGGCCGTTGGCGACACATTCACCGCAACGTCGATCATTGGGTCGTCCTTCTCGGGCCGGATCGTCGCCGAAACGCGGATCGGTGAACGGTCTGCGATTGTCCCGGAAATCTCCGGCCGCGGCTGGATCACGGGCATCCACCAGCACATGCTCGACCCCGACGATCCCTGGCCCGAAGGCTACCGCCTGAGCGACACCTGGGGAGCATGACCCCTCGCGGCGACCCGGAGACGGTTGCCGTTGAGGAGGTGCCGCACGGCGGCTACCAGTCGGGCGAGGTGCCGAACGCGCAGATCCGCTTCAGTTCGTCATAGGCACCGGCCGACGCACCGAGTACAGGAGCAGCCTGCTGGAGACCGTCGCCGGTCGGAAACGGGCGCACGCGTCCACCCGCCGCCTCGATCAGCGCATAGCCGGCCATGCAGTCCCAGGCGCTCATCCGGGGCTCGACATAACCGGTAAGACGGCCCGCGGCGACCCAGGCCAGCATCAACGCACCGGATCCGTAGCGGACCCAGGCCGCGCCCGCATCCATCAGGTCGGCCAGCATCTTCCCGACCCGCGCGCTCTCGACACGATCGTTGGCGCCAACCCCCAAAAGGCCTGCCCTCAGGTCTCCGTCCAGCAGATGCAGCGGCTCACCGTTCAGGAAGGCACCATCGCCACGGCGTGCCGAATAAAGTTCATCCAGCACCGGCGCGTAGATCACCCCCAGGACCGGCCCCGTGTCGTCGCAGGCCGCAATCGAGACGCACCACCCGGGAAGCCCGTTCAGATAAGGTGCCGTCCCGTCAATCGGATCGATTGCCCAGATCACACCGGAACTGCCCGGGCTCAGGCCGTGCTCTTCGCCAAGTTGCGCGTCTTGCGGGAAGGCTTCGGACAGGGCCTGACGGATCAGCGTCTCGACATCCCGGTCGGCGTCCGACACCAGGTCGGTCGCGTGGCGTTTTTGCTCGATCACCAGGCTATCGCGGGCATGAAAGCGTTCAAGCGCCAGCGCACCGGCACGCCGGGCGATCTCGATGGCGGCCGCAAGCCGGTCCGCCCACTCGCTCTGTTCCATCATGCTGCCCCCGGGATCAGGGCGATGCCGCGCGCGCGAACCTCAAGGGCAACAGCGGTTCCGGACGGCAGCAAGGTATCGCTCTCGTCGTCGATGACAAAGATCCGGCCGAAGGGACCGTCGATCTCATACTCCACGTGATCCCCGAGATAGGCCGATGACGCGACCTTTCCCGGAATGCCCTCCCCGTCCGGTTTCACCTTCAGCGCGTTGGAGCGAAGTGACAGGCGCGCGGGACCGGGCGCCACACCGCGCGACGGCAGGGGAAAGGCAACGCCGCCCAGCTCGACGCGTGCGACGTCACCGTCAACCTCGAGCACCCGGGCATCGACGACATTGGCCTCGCCGATAAAGTCGGCGATGAACTCCGATGCCGGCGCCTCGTAGAGCTCGCGCGGACTGCCGATCTGGGCGATCACGCCGTCCTTCATCACGACGATCGTGTCTGACACCGCCAGGGCCTCTTCCTGATCGTGGGTGACATAGACGGCGGTAAAACCGAGCCTTTGCTGCAGCTCGCGGATATCGGTGCGCACCTTGCGCCGCAGGCGGGCATCAAGGTTGGAAAGCGGTTCGTCCAGCAACAGCACCTGCGGCTCCAGCACGAGCGCGCGCGCGACCGCGACACGCTGCTGCTGACCGCCGGAAAGCTCGGCAGGAAGCCGTCCGCCGAGACCCGACAGACCCACAAGGTCCAGCGCCTCGTCGGCCCGTTTGCGCGCCTCCTTCGCGCGAAGCCCTCCGGCTTCCAGGCCGTAGGCGACATTCTGGCCCACGTTCATATGCGGAAAGAGGGCATAGCTCTGGAACACCATCGACACGTCCCTGCGGTCGGCGGGAAGTCGCGTCACGTCATCGCCGCCGATCAGGATCCGTCCATCGGAGGGGCTTTCCAGGCCCGCGAGCATGCGCAGGGTCGTCGTCTTGCCGCAACCGGAGGGCCCGAGCAGGGTGACCAGCTGACCCGGCGCGATATCCAGGCTCAGGTCATGAATGGCAGTGAATTCGCCGAAGCTCTTCCGCACGTTGCGGAATGCCACGGCACCTCTTGGCTGCGTCATGCGTTTGCTTCCTTGTTGACGGGCGATCGGGCGGAGACGCGCTCCTCCCTGCGGCGGATGCGGCGGTCGCCGACAAGCAGCTGGAAACCGCCGATCACCGTGATCATCACCAGAATGAGAACCGAGGAGTAGGCGATGGCGATGCCGTATTCGCCATTCTCGACCAACCCGACGATATAGGCCGTGGCCATGTTGTATTTCGCGCTGACCAGGAAGATCACGGCGGAGATGGACGTGATCGCGCGCACGAAACTATAGACAAGGGCTGCGAGAATGGCCGGACGCAACAACGGCAGGATGACCTTGCGCATCGTCCGGGCGGATCCCGCCCCGAGGGAGAGAGAGGCCTCGTCCAGCGAGCCGTCGAGCTGGCTCATCGCCGCGACGCCGCCGCGCACGCCCACCGGCATGTTGCGGAAGACGAAACAGGCGATCAGGATCGCCGCCGTTCCCGTCATCTGGAGCGGGGGAAGATTGAAGGCCATGATGTAGCTGATGCCGATGACCGTTCCGGGGATCGCGAAACTCATCATGAGCGCGAACTCGAACACCGAGCGTCCCGGAAAGTTCTGACGAACGATCAGCCAGGCGGTCAGGAGCCCGACGGCAGCGGTCAACGGCGCGGCCAGAAGCGCGATCTCCATCGTCGTCCAGAAACTGTCCCAGGCGACGCCGGTCCAGCGGATGCCTTCGTCCCAGCCGATCCCGAAGGCCTGTACGTAGTGCTCGAGCGTCAGGGAATGATCGAGACCCCAGACCTTCACGAAACCGCCGAACACGATCATTGCATAGACGGTGATCGTGAAAGCGGCCCAGACCACGGCGATCGTTGTCGCCGGCCAGGCAACACGCTTCGGCAGGTTGATATGCCGGCCGCCGTCGCCCTTGCCGGTCACGGTGGCGAAGTTGCGGCCCGTGAGCCAGAGCCGCTGGGCGAGAAAGGCCGACAGTGTAAAGAACAGCAGCACTGTCGCCAAGATCGCCGCGCGCGCCGGATCGTTCTGCGCGCCGACGACCGCGAAGAAGATTTCCGTCGAAAGAACCCCGCCGGAACCACCTAGCACCAGAGGGTTTCCGAAATCGGCCATGGATTCGATGAAGCCGATCAGGAACGCATTCGCGAGCCCCGGCGCCAGCAGCGGCAACGTGACCTTTCGAAACGTGCGCCAGCGGTCGGAGCGCAAGGTCTGGCTCGCTTCCTCCATCGACGGACTGACCCCCTCGACCACGCCGATGAGGACAAGGAAGGCGATCGGCGTGAAGCTGAGCATCTGCGCGATCCAGATGCCGGTGAGGCCGTAAAGCCAGCGGCCGAGCTCCCAGCCGGTGGCGGTCTCGATCACATTGGTCAGGGTGCCGGACCGTCCCAAGAGCATGGTCAGCGCGAGACCGATCACGAAGGGCGGCGTGATGATCGGCAGGACCGTCAGAAGACGAAGGGATTTCTTGAACCGGAAGCCCGTGCGGGTCGCGACCAGGGCGAACACCAGCCCGAGCAGCGTCGTTCCGCTCGCCGTGCAAAGCGCAAGGAAGAAGGTTCGCCACGCGACGCCGCAATTGCCGCCGGCAAGACAGCCGAGCGACCAGATCTTGGGGTCGACGATATTCCGGCGAACCCCCTCCGTCGAGAACGACCCGTCGAACTCCTGAAAGGCGCCGGCGAACATGGAAACGAGCGGATAGAAGACGAAGACCGCCACCAGCAGAATGAGCAGCGTGATCGCCCCGAGAACGAAGGCATCCCCCTTCAAGGCGCCGCGCTCGGCCGCGCCGAAAGCGATCATCAGCGCAAAGCCGGTCACCACCACCAACGCGCCGGCGCCGAAGGCCTGCTGCCCCGCAACATCCCCGAAGAGCGCCTCCAGCAGCCCCCAGTTCCATCCCCTGAGCCCGATCGAAAGACCTTCAGTGACCATCCACGCAAGGCCAAAGATACCGATCGCGATCATCGCGCCCCCCCGATCGCCGGGTTTGCGCGTCATCCGCAGACCGACCGCCGCCGCGACCAGCACAAGGATCGGCAGGAGTTGCCACTTGCCGTTGACGGCCTGCAGGAGACCGGGCCACAGCTTCTCAGAGGAGAAGAAGTCCGGCACCCACTCGAGCCCGAAAAAGCCGGACCTGATGCGATACCAAGGCAGCGCGACAAGCGCGAAGAGGCTTGCCGCCAGGATCAGATCGAGCCTGCGGTTGTCTCTGGAGGTCATGTGTCTGTCCGATGGGAGAGGAGAAGCAGGGACGGGCGGCCCACAGGGACCGCCCGCCGCGAGCCGAGGTTACTGAATCGGCAAGGAGCCGACCTCCTCGTCCCACCGCGCAAGCAGGGCCTTGCGGCGATCGGCGTTGCCGTATTCGGCAAAGTCGTAGTCGATCAACTTGATCGTCGACAGGTCCGGCGCCTCCTTGGGCGGAGTGGCATTGGCGTTGGAGGGGATCTGGAAGGATCCGGCCTCCGGCATCAGGCTTTGCACCTCCGCCGTCAGCACCCAGTCGTAGAAGGTCTTCGCCGCTTCCGGATTCTGCGCGCCCTCGATCAGCGACATGGAGCCGATCTCGTATCCGGTGCCCTCGCAGGGGGCGACCACGCCGACCGGGAAACCGGCGACCGCCTGGGACACCGCGTCGTGCTGGAAGACGATGCCGAGCCCGGTTTCCCCGCGCGCCGCCGCCTTGACCGGCGCGCTGCCGGACTTGGTGTATTGCGACACATTGGCATGCATCTTCTTCAGGAAGTCGAAGGCTTCGTCCTCTCCCATCAGCTGCACCAGGGTCGCAAGCGCGGTATAGGCCGTGCCGGAGGAGTTCGGATCGGCAATCTGGATCTCGCCCTTCAGCGCAGGATCCAGAAGGTCGGCCCAGCACTTCGGCGGCTCGATCCCCTTCTTCTCGAAGATCTCCTTGTTGTATCCCCAGCCGAGCGCGCCGGAATAGACGCCGACCGTGTGGTAGTCGGAGACCTCCGCCTGCCCCTTCGCCCAATCCTGCAACTGGTCGAGCATCGGCGACTTGTACTGCGCGCTCAGCCCGTCCTGACCCGCCTGCAGGTGCGGATCACCGGTGCCGCCCCACCACAGGTCGGTCTGGGGATTGCGCGCCTCGGCCCGCACCTTGGCGTAGGCCTCGCCGGACGACAGCCGGATCATGTTGACGTCGATATCGGAATGGCTGGCCTCGAACTCGTTGACCAGCTTTTCGCAGATCACGACATCGGCCGAGCAGATCAGATTGAGTTCATCGGCGAAGGCGGCGCCGGGCATGGCGACGAGCGAGCCCAGAAGGGCGAGTTTCAGAGCTTTCATTGTTTCCTCCCGTTTTTTCCGTGACCGGAAAAGGTGAATTGCACACCTGTGCATCAGGTTGAATTTCATTCCGGGCCATGTCAATGAGGTGTTACAAATTTATATTACCTTTCGCCCAACGGTCACGGGTGCACAGCATTGCAAGGCGATGGAATGAGCAGACATCAGGTGAGTGCAAGGGATGTGGCCGAGTTGGCGGGGGTGTCTCGCGCCGCTGTCTCGCGTGCCTTCACGCCGGGCGCCTCGGTTTCGGCGGAAACGCGGACGAAGGTCTATGCCGCCGCGGAAAAGCTGGGCTATCAGGTGAACAACCTCGCCCGCGGCCTGCTGACGTCCCGCACCGGCCTCGTGGCGCTGATCGTGTCGGAAGTGCAGACCCCCTATCGGGCGGCGCTGCTTGCAGCCCTGTCCAGCAGGCTGCAACAGTCCGGCAAGGTCGGCATGCTGATCAACACCGACCGGTCAGACGAAAGCGTCGCCCAGGCGCTGCGCAAGGCGATTTCCTACCGGACCGAGGCAGCCATCGTGCTGTCCGGCATGCCCGATACATCGCTTGCCGAAACCTGCCTGCGCAACGGCATGCGGCTCGTCTTCATCAACAGGGAAGAGGAGCGTCCGGGCGCGCTGCGCATTCGCATCGATGACGCCATCGCCGGGCGCCAGGCCTTCATGTCCCTGGCCGCCGCCGGATGCCGCCGCCCGGCTTTCGCCACCTCGATGGCCGGCACGCCATGCCTTGTCGCCAGAGGAGAGGGGTTCAGGGCGATGGCCGCGGAGGTCGGCACCCCGGTCGTCGAATATGCAACCGGCATGACCTCCTACCGCACCGGACTGGATGTCGGCACGCAACTGCTGTCGATGCCCCAGCGGCCGGACGGCATCTTCTGCGCGACCGATCTCATTGCCTGCGGGGTGATCGACGCGGCGCGCCAGCGGTTCGGATTGCGGGTGCCGGAAGACGTTTCGGTCATCGGCTTCGACGACATCGATCAGGCGGCCTGGGAGGCCTATCACCTGACGACCTTCCGCCAGCCGGTCGAGGAAATCGCTAAGGCCGCCGCCGCCTATCTGAGCGAACCGTCGAACGACACGCCGCAGACCGTCACCCTCTCCTCGCGGATGGTCTGGCGCGGCAGCGTGCGGCGGTAACACGCCTCTCGCCGCCCACGCCGCCAGAGGGTTTGCCGTGCCCGACTCCGCGACACCTCGCCGTCAAAAAGAACCTGCCGTGCGAACAGCCACCGCTTCGCCTCGACCGAAAGCGTCGGATCTCGACGTCGCAACGCTGGAGCCAAAACATGATTCTGACGTTCAAGACGCCGTAAACAGCGCCGGGTTTGCCGCAATCTCCGACTCTTGAGAACACGGATCCGGCTTGACCGCATAACCCAGCCTTCCGCCTGCTCGAACATGTCCGCCGTTTCAGCGGAATAGACAATCCGCTCGGCAGTCACCGTCGCCTCCGACCCATCGGCGAGAATGATGGTTCCGACGCCGTCCGCGATCATCCGTTCGATCTGCGGGAACTTACCGAAGCGATCGAGGAAATGATGCCCCGGCGTCGTGACGAGTTCCTTCTCCTCGCCATTCTCGGCCCATGTCAGCCGCAGCCATTCTTCGGTGATATTCGTGAAGGTGCGGGACACGCGTTTGGGTACTAGATCACCTCGACCTTTGGCCGTTTGCGGGTCGAACGAGAGTAGGCGCTCGCCGGCACCAACTTTTTCTACAGCAATCGACAACCCACTACTGTTAATACTGGTGTACCCGCCGGAAAGCATTCCTCGTCCCACATATGCCTTTCCAAACCGGAACTAAGACGCCAAGCAAGGGATGGCGGGATCGAAGTAAAATATTTATTCACCTCATTCCCAAATTTATCAAACTCAGTGATTGTAGCTACAACACCAGGATTATTTTTCCCACCTTTACTTGGTGAAAAAATTGTCTTTGCGTATGATCCGTCGGCGTTGACTCTAATAGTATTATAAGTACTCAGATTGTCTGGATAGCCTCCTTTGCCGGATACCGAAATGCCAACACCAGCAAGCTTCCCCAGTGAAACACCTGTAAAAACAGAGAGTTCTCCATCCTTGCTCTTAACGACAGCAACGTCGACCAGCCCATAACTTCCAGAAGCCCTTGGGTTACCCTTATGGTCCACACCAAACTGAATCGACCCCTTTCCTTTAATAAAAGCGCTCTTTAAGCCACTACTATCTGACCAGTTTCTGGAATACACATCGTAAGTAGAAGAAAATTCAATATACCCGACATTCGCAGAAATCTGAACCTGACCTGAAACGACGCGATCAGTATAATACGAAACTCCATCTACTGAACCTATATAAGTTCCCACGACCAGCCCCCAACCTCACTTTAATTTACGACCCCCAACACAACCAGACATTTCCCCAACCGATATTCGAAATAAAAAATTATTATCACGCCTTGTTTCCATCTGAAGAAATATACTTACATAGCACCCCCTAGCGTTTCTTGAATAAGAAACTACACCTATATTTTCCTGAAATAAATCTACATATGGAGAAATTCTATACGCCCCCTCTGAAACTAGGGATTTAAGGATATTTTTAAATTTATTTACTATTTCATCATATCTTCTGATGATAAAAGACTCTCCCTTTCCCATCACCTTCACCGAACAGACGCGCCGTCTCAAACCCGCTCCCGAAGGATATAAACTTTCCTCTATGAAGAATACTGAAGCCGGGTCCGCCCACCGCCTTAAATCAATGTCATATCCCGGATAAATCGGATCACGTAATGCAGGGTGAACAACCGGCGGGACACTTTCTACAAACGAACCAATATATTCGAGATTATCTGTATCAAATGATTTCACTTCTTCGATTGCGCCCTTGCACCTCTCGAATAAATCGACCCATGTCACGTCGGTACGGCCACTTGCCTGAGAAGCGGAAGCAAAAGAAAATATAAATAATAGAAATGCGGCTGAGTATATTCTAGTAAACATAATTCCCACCCACGACATTGAACCCACACCGACGAAAGAAGCGATCCGTTCGCGCCGGTTCGATCCCGCTTGTTGCATGCACCAAAACGTGACGGCAGGCGCGCTCGCGTGCCCATTGGCGCACCGCCGCGACCAGTTTGAGAGCAACGCGGCCGCCGAAGGGCGTTCCCGTCACCGCCTCCGTGACATTGAGTGTCAGAACGGTCGCCAAGAGATCCCGCTCCGCCAGAAAATACCCCCCCGCCTGCACATAGGCAAAGCCGACGAGACCGCCCGCCGCGCCATCGGCACGCCCCGGACGCTCCGCCAGGATCAAACCATAACGCTCTCGCTGAGCCACGGAACGCTCTAACAGCCGGCGCGCCTTGGCCTCGCTGAAGGGACTGTCGCGGAAAATCGTGCGCTCGTGAAATCCGCGGGCAAGCGCCAGCGCGGCGCGAAAATCGGACTCGTCGTTCCGCGCCAGCCGCAATCGGAGGCGGGGGGCTGCAGCCCGATGTCCCGTTGAGGCGGTATTGGGCGCCGGGGGCCTCTCCACCCGCCCCCCGGATACCGGAGCGTCGGCTTTCGAGGCAGCGGATATCGAAACGCCGCATCTTGAAGCGCGAGCTTGCGGACGCGCCTCGGCTTTCAGCTCACGCACGCCGCCATCCGCAGCACCCGGCGACGCCCCCTCCAGGAGGCCGTCCCGACCGGCATCTTCGCTGGACAGTCTTTCCCTCACGCCCCCCCCAACCGACGGAGCTTCGCCCCCGTCGGACACAGGATTGCGGGAAAACGGCCAGTCACCCACGCCTTGCGACGTCAGAACGACGGCGTGTGGACATGGCCCCGTCCCGCAACACGCATACAACCCATGAATTGCATTGAAGGCAGAGGGACAAACGAAAAACAACCCTGAGAGAAGGAATTCTATCAAAAATAGCAGATACGGTATCTACACCGCAACCGCAGCAGCAAGCCAACACGTTCAGGCACACACTGTTGGAGAGGAGCGGCTGCGCCCGACGGGCCTCTGAAGCTTCAGACCGCTCATCCTATGCCATGTCGATGCTGCCTGTAGCCTCTATCTGGGTAGGGGCCGCGAAGGCGGCAAACCGGAGCGAAGACGGTCACCTTGGCGCATACGAGTGGCCAGCTGTCGTGCGAGCTTCGCCGGCTTTGGTGCCGCTGTCTCCGTCGACGACGAGGCGTCTTGCTGGCCTTGCCCCGATCCTTTGTCTTGTACTTTGCAAACTCAACGCTTTGGCCCTTCATTCAACGACCGCATGGTGCCGGCTTGCGCCCGGCTGCATGACAGGCATCCTGCCCGCGAGATCGATGGGAGACGGATCGGTTTTGAAGAATGGCGATTTGACAGGTGAGCGCGACCCGGTTGGTAGCGTCTTTTTCACCGCGTCCGTCCGGCTTTTCTTTCGCAAGACGGACCAGCGGTTCTCACGTGAGCTCATGCCCTTCTTGCCGATATCGGCGCATCTTCTCCCACAGCGTCGTCCGGGACACGCCGAGCAGTTCCGCAGCATCTTGCAGGCGCCCGTCCGTTGCCGCGAGAGCACGTTCAATATGAACGCGTTCGGCTTCGTCCCGCGCCTCCGCCAGCGACGGGAACGCGTCCCTTGACCCCTGCGACCGGATCGCGCCGGTTTGCGACGGCCCGGTGCCCGCCCCGCTTTGCGATATCCATTCGGGAAACAGGTCCTCCGGGCCAAGCACCGGCCCGCTTGCAAGGGCGACCGCCCGCTCGACCCGATTGCGCAATTCGCGAATGTTGCCCAGCCAGTCATGCCCGCGCGCGGCGGCAAGAGCCGTCTCCGCGACCTCCCCGGACGATGTGCCCAGGCGCGAAGCCGCAGCATGGGCGAAGCGCTTCAGCAACGGCTCGATTTCCTCACGCCGCTCGCGCAGCGGCGGCAGCCGCAAGGTCACGACATTCAGGCGAAACAGCAGGTCCTCGCGAAACACGCCGTCGCGCACCGCTTCCTCAAGATCCCGGTTGGTCGCGCAGACGATGCGCCCGTGAAAGTCGAGATCGCTGGTCGCGCCAAGCCGCCTGAACGTCCGCTCCTGCAGGACCCTGAGCAGCTTCAACTGCAGATCGTGACGGGTCTCGCCGATCTCGTCGAGCAGCAGGGTTCCGTCCGCGACCGTCTCCAGGATGCCGGCACGGCGGTCGTGCGCCCCGGTAAACGCCCCGCGTTCGTGACCGAAGAGCATGGAATCGGCGAGATCGGAAGAAACCTGTCCGCAGTTCAGCGCCTCGAAGGGCCTGGATGCCCGCGACCCGGCCGCATGGAGATAGCGCGCCGCGACCTCCTTGCCGGTTCCGGTCTCCCCGATAAGCAGCACCGGCAGGTCCACCTCCGCCAGACGGTCGAGCGTGGCGCGCAGAACCTCCATCGCCGGGGACAGGCCGAAGGTCGCAAACGGCCCTTCGGACGGCCCGCCCTCGGACGGCGCGGCCAGTTCCTTGATGCGGGCGACGAGATCGTCGAGGTCGAAGGGCTTGGCGAGATAGTCGCGTGCTCCGCCCTTCACCAGGTCAACGGCCTGATCGAGGCTGCCGTAGGCCGTCATGAAGATCGTGGGAACCGATCCGTGCTGCGCGACGATCTCCGCTTGAAGGTCGGCACCCGATCCGTCGGGCAGGCGGATGTCGGACAAGACGAAACTGGGCGCGCGCTTGCCAAGAAACGCGCGCGCCTCCGCCAGCGTCGTGGCATGGGTCGCCGCAAACCCTTCCAGCTCCAATCGCTGTTTCAGAGAAGGCCCCAGGACCGGATCGTCTTCGACGAGAAGTATCATGTCAGTCCTTGTCCCCCTCCGGAGCCCGCGCCGGGATCGTGATCGTGATGATCGTTCCGGCTTCGGACCGCGTGTGGATCGCCACGCGTCCGTCGACATCGTCTATCAGCTGATGCACCAGCCACAAGCCCAGGCGGCGCGAGCGCTGGCTTTTCGGCTGCCCCTCGCCGGTCAAAACGCGGATCGCGTCGTCGGGAAGGCCCGGACCGTCGTCGGCAACGCGAAGGATCAGACAGCCGCCGTCGAGCCGGGCTTCGAAACGCACCTCGCCGTCCGTCGGGGTCGCCTCGGTCGCGTTCAGCAGGAGGTTGAGAGCGATCTGGCGAACCGCATCCGCGCTTGTGGCAAAGGGCTCCGAAAGCGCATTTCGGAACGACAGTCTGACGCGCTTTGCGCGGATTTTCGGATTGATCAGCGCCTTCAGGTCCTCCAGATCGGCCGGCAGCAGATCCCGGTTTCCCTCCGGCGGGCGATAGGTGGACAGCATGCTGGCCGCAACCCGGTCGATGCTCTGCAACCCGCGCTCGATGAGATCGATGGTCTGGTCGCGCACCTCCCTGTCGTCTCCGAAGCGGCGCAGGGTCGAGACCGCGGCGCTCATGCCGGCAACGGGATTGCGAACCTCGTGGGCAAGTCCCGCGGCGAGCCGGGCAAGCGTGGATTCGCGGGCGCGCTCGCTTTCCAGCCGCGCCAGATTGGCCGCGCGGGCATCGAACCGGGCGCGGCTGCGCAGCGCGTCCTGGAGGCGCCCGACCTCGGTATTCGGGTCAATCTCATCCGACAGATCGGAGACATCGTAGTCTTCCTGTCCGAGCGCCCGGGACAACCTGTCGATCGGTCTCAGACTGCGTTGCGCCAAAAAGAACGTGACGAGAGCCGCCAACACCGAGAGAGAAATGTCCAGCACGACGGCGGTTCGCCGCAACTCCCGCTGTTCGGCACGCTCGTGCTCCAGATCGAACGCCGCAGCAAGCAACGTCCTGCCGCCCGGACCGGCCGGATAGGCCTGAACGATCAGAAGTTTCGCGGTGTCGGGAACGATCTGGACGGCGCTCTCCCCGACCGGGAGAGCGTCATTCGCCGAAAGCCAGGATGACAGGGCCGTTTCCGTGTCCCGGCGCGGCCCGCGCCGGTCGTCGCCATCCGGGTAGGACGAGGTGATCACCTGCGCGCCGTCCCGCGCGCAGCATGCGCCCACGACCTCGTTGCGCAGCGACGGCTTGAACCGCGCGGAGGCGGAAAGCAGCGCTTCCAGTTGCGCCGGCGCGGCACCATTGGCGATGACAGGTTCGATGACGCCCGCCAGCGTATCGAGAAAGGCCCCGGCCACCTCGATCCGCACCAGCGTTTCGCGCCGCTCCAGTTCGCGCAGTCCGAAATGTGTCAGGAGCACCGCGAGCACCAGCACCAGTGCGGCCATCGCCAGCGGCAACCGCCAGACGAGCGGCCAGTCTCCCGGCCCGCGCCATGCTCTCTTCGGTTTCGCCACGTTCTCATTCATCCCTAGCGGCGATGCCTCCGGCAATCCAAAGGTCCCGGCTGACGGCATGGGGTTCGCGAAAAAGGGACGGCGAAGCCGCGCCGTCCCTTTGCGCACATTATGTCAGAATGCCCGGTCTTGCATTCAAGAACCCGAGGGGCCGCAGAGGCGCGCGGTCTCACGTCCAGACAAGGACATCGCCGCGCCAGCCCGGCGAGATCTTGTCCTGCCAGAACATGCCGTACCACCGCGTGCGCAACGGACGCGGAAGGTCGGGCAGGATCACCGCGACCGCATCCCGCGCGACATCCGCCGGGATGAGCGGCCCGCCGCGCGGAGCGGAATCCGCGACGACGAAGACAACCGGAACGCCCGCCTCTTCCGCACGTCGTTCGATTTCGGCGCGAATGTCGTCATCGACAAAGCCGACGATCCGCAGCTCGCTCATCGACCACAGTCCTTCCACCAGCGCCAGATCCATGGCGCGCCAGATGTCATAGGAGTTGTCGAACGAAACGACGACGGGGCCGGACTTCTGCTCGTCCACGGCATACATCACCGGCCCGGGATGGGCATTGGCAATCCGCAGCAGACCGTCCGGCTCCTTGGTGGCATGGGGAGTGGCAATATCCACGCCGTGATCCGCCCATCCGGCGGTGGGAAGCACGAGGAACTCGCGCGCATCGCCAACGCCCGACATCAGCGCCTCCGCATCCCCCTCCTCATAGACGAGATCAAGCGGCACGCCCTTTTCCTGGAACACGTCCCGCAGATCGGGCAGCCAGCAACAGACCCTGTCGCGGATCGCGCGCATGGTGGCGGCACTGTCGCCGGTTGCATCCACGTATCTCGTGTCGACAGCGATCACCGCCGTCAGCGGGCGCCCGGTCCTGGCGGCAAAATCCGCCGCACGGTGGGCAAGCAGCGGCACACCGCCGCCGACTGCCGCAAACCGCACCCGCTCGGGCGCGATCGCATCCTTCAACGACGCGAAATCGCCGCCCGTGAGACCGGCCAGCACGGGATCGGTCGTGACCGGCCCCGGACCGCTGCCGGCAAAGCCGCGCGCAAGGCCCGTGGCTCCGAACGGGCGGCCCGCATCCGCAACCCGCTCAAGCTTTTTCTCGATGGGTTCCTCGAACCGGTCGATGACATCGCGCAGCGCATCGGCGTTACCGACACCCGCCAGCTGCGCGCCGGAGATATAGGCCGCGCGCGCGAGCAGATGGCTTGCCACGGGAATGGTGAGAAGCAGGAACAACAGCGTCAATCCGCCGGTGAGGGCGGCATCCATACTCCCCTTGTTGAGCATTGTTCCGATCAGCACGAGACCGGCGCCCAGCGTTCCCGCCTTGGTGGCGGCATGCATGCGCTGGAAGGGGTCATCAAACCGCAGCAGGCCGACGGTCGCCACGATCAGGAAACCGACGCCGACCAGTTTGATCGCAAGAGCAAGACTATCAATCATTGCGCCACCTCTCCCTTCGGGGTCATGCGCGGCCGGCGGATGCTGTCCTGCGCCAGACGCCGGTTCGTTGCCGCGACCTTGCGTTCCAGAAAGGCGGCGAAAGCCGCCGTCGCGACGAAGGCGATGAGCGCAAGCGCGAAAGCCACGTCGAGAAACTCGCTTCGCCCCGCGGCAAGCGCGGTCAGCGCGCAGGCCGCAACGCCAAGCCCCGTCAGCATGTCGATGGAGACGAAGCGGTCGGCGTAACTCGGTCCCTTCACCAGCCGCACCGCCGTCAGCGCGAAGGCGGCGATCACGAAGAGAACGAGGATGGTGTTGAACGTGTCGAAGATCGGCAAGGTCGTTTCGGCGGTCATGCGACGGCTCCTTCCTTGGTGCGGACACCGCGCGTGGCGGCAGGCTCGACGGCGCGCACGCGGGTCTCGAAGGTGGTCTTGATGGCGTCGATCACGTCCTCGTCGCTGTCGCGGTCGAGGACATGGACATAGAGCGTGCGCCGGTCCTCAGAGACATGCAGGGAGGTCGTTCCCGGCGTCAGGCTGACGAGGTTGGCGAGCGTCGCGATCCCCATGTCGGTCTTGAGGTCGAGCGGAACCGCGACGATGGCCGGCCGCAGTTTTTTCTTGTCGGAGAACACCGCGAAGGCGACATCGACGGAGGCCTTGACGAGTTCGACCAGGAAGACGCCGCACAGAATGGCGAAGGCCCAGAGGCGCTTGGCAAAATCAATCATTGCTCACTCCTTTCGATTGCGAGGTCAACGACCTCGGTCTCGGTGCCAAAGAATGCCGCGACATAGACATCCGGGTTCGCCAGGGTGACGGAGGCTTTCTCGGCGAACTGGACGAAGGGTTCTGCGGACAAGCCGATGAACAGGGTGATCGCGCAGAGCATCGCGATCGGTGCCGTCATTGCCAGCGGCACGCGGCGGGAGCGGACGCGCTCTTGCGCCGGTGCCTTCCAGAACGCTTCCATCCAGATCTTGGTCATGGAGTAGAGCGTCAGGATCCCGGTAAAGAGCGCGACGGCAGCGAGCCAGGCCATGTCGCCCTTGAACGACGCATCGACGACCAGGAATTTTGCCCAGAAGCCGGAGAGCGGCGGCAGGCCGGCAAGCGACAGGGCGGGGATCAGAAACAGCACCGCAAGCCAAGGATGGCTCTTCAGGAGCCCGCCGGACTTCTTGAGGTCGTCCGACCCGCTTGCCTGACGGATCGCGCCGGCGAGCAGGAAGAGGTTCGCCTTCACGATGATGTGGTGGACGATGTAGAAAACCGCCCCGGCGAGCGCCAGCGGGGTTGCGATCGCCAGCCCCATCAGCATGTAGCCGATCTGCGAGATGATGTGGAACGACAGGATACGGCGGATGTTCCACTGCACCGCCGCGCCGAAGACGCCCGTGACCATGGTGCAGGCCGCGACCACGGCGACGATCTCGCGAATGCCCGCCTCCTCCACCGTGAACAGCAGCGTAAAGACGCGGAAGGCCGCATAGACCCCGACCTTGGTCAAGAGACCGGCGAAGATCGCCGAAATCGTGAAGGGTGCGGTGTGATAGCTCGCCGGCAGCCAGAAGAAGAGCGGAAAGACGCCCGCCTTGATGCCGAAGGCACACAGGAACAGGATCGCAGCGCCGACGAGGCCCGGGCTTGCCTCAAGCGTCGGCAAGACCCTTGCGAGATCGGCGAAGGCGAGCGTTCCGGCCGCGCCGTAGAGCAGACCGACAGCCATCAGGAACAGCACCGTACCAAGCAGGTTGAGCAAGAGGTACTTGATCGCGCCGTCGATCTGCGCCCGCGTGCGCCCCAGCGCCAACAGGCCGATCGAGGTGATCAGCATCACCTCGAACCAGACGTAGAGATTGAACACGTCGCCGGTGAGAAAGGCGCCGTTGACGCCTGCGATCATGCCGAAGAACAGCGGATAGAAGCCGCCGCGGATGTGGAGCTGGCGCATGTCGCGCAGGCTGAAGATGCCGACGCACAAAGCCAGCACCCCGGTGATCGCGACAAGGGCAGCGGCCAGCCTGTCGGCAACGAAGGAGATGCCGAAGGGCACCGGCCAGGAACCGAACTCGACCGCAAGGATGTCGTAGCGCAACACGGCCATCATCAAGAGCACCGAACACCCGAGGATCGCGCCGAGGCCGATCACCGAGACGATGCGCTGAAGACCGTGGTTGCGCCACAACACCGCCGTCAGTGCCGCAAGCGCCAGCGGCACCAGAACGGGAAAGACGAGGACCAGAAGGTTGTAGGTTGTCTCTTGCATGGAACGTCAGCCTTGCTTGGTGTCGATGGCGGCGGCGAAGGGCGAGCCGAGATCTTCCGCGTCGTGCATCGCGCCCGCGTCGAGTGTGCCGAGCGAGCGATAGGCCTTGACCGCAAGCGCCACGGAGAAGGCAGTGAGCGCAAAGCCGATCACGATGGCCGTGAGAACGAGCGCCTGCGGCAGCGGATTGGCCGCCGTCTCGGCGAGCGTCTCGGCGCCGTCCGGGATGATTGGCGGCGATACCGACACCAGACGTCCCGACAGGAAGATCAAGAGGTTGGCGGCGGCGGCGAGCAGGGCCACGCCCATGACAATGCGCATCACGTTGCGGGCGAGGATCATGTAGATGCCCGCGCCGGCGACGATGGCGACGGTTGCGGCATAGAGGAAAGTCATGCCGACGCTCCCTTGGTTTGCATGGAGTTTCCGGTGGCGACGAGCGGGTCGTCCTCGCCCGGCAGCGGCGCGTCCATTTGCTGCTGAACGCGGATCAGGAAGGCGAGCACGCCGCCGACGACCGTCAGATAGACGCCGATGTCGAAGAGATAAGTCGTGCCGAGCTTGAGCGTCGTGAAGCCGAAGTTCAGCTCCGCCCACTGGTGGGTGAGGAAGGACTCATTGATCACCGCGCCCGGCAGGCCGGAAACGATCGCGAGAACGAGGCCGGTCCCCATCCACACGACCGGATGCAGCACAAGCCGCTTGCGCGCCGTCTCTATGCCGAAGGCCAGCGCCAGGACCGCAAAGCCGGCCGATGCGATAAGCCCCCCGATGAAGCCGCCGCCCGGTTCGTTGTGACCGCGGAACAGCGCCAGCAGCGAGACGGCGATCATCAGCACGAAGAACAGCCGCGCGGTCGTCGCGAAAATCAGGGACGGCAAGGCCCGCGCCGTGTCGCCGGAAGAGGCGGAGGTCCGTTTGCCCTCGCCCCCGGCGAGCACCGACCAGGCCGCGATGGCTGCAAAGGCCACCACCGCAATCTCGCCGAGCGTATCGAGCGCGCGGAAGTCGACCAGGATCACATTGACGACATTGCGGCCGAACGCTTCGGTCAGGCTCTTGGCGGCATAATAATCGGTCACCGTGGCGTTGAAGGGCTTTGCCGCGATCGACAACAGCACGACGAAGAGGGCGAGCGCAAAGGCGCCCGACAGCACGGCGTCGCCTGGCCGCAGATCGAGCCTGGAATAGCTGCGCAAGCCGTCGCCGATGGCGGGAAGCTTCACCAGCACCGCCGTGACGATGACGACAAAGAGCGTCTCGACGAGGAACTGCGTCAAGGCGAGATCCGGCGCGCCGTTCTTCAGGAAAAGGATGGCGATGCCGTAGCCGGCAAGACCCACGCCGACCAGCGACACGACCAGGGAGCGCGCCACCGCCGCGACAATGGCGCCGGCGGCAACCAGCAACGAGACGAGAGCGAGATAGGGGCGGATTTCGTCGCCGGCAAAACCCGGCATGGCGAAACCGCGCCCGTCCGACTGCAGGCCGCCGGCAAGGATCGCATAGGCGAGCGCGGCAGTCACGACCGCGATGGTCACGCTCAGATAGGTCCGCATCCGCCCGTTCTGAAGCGTCTGCGTGGTCACCCGCGCAAGCTGGAGCAGGCCGTCGAAGAGCGCGTCGAATCCCTTCTCGAAGGAAAGCCGGTCGATAAACGTCAGCCTGTTCATCGCCTCGTGGATCGGCTTCCACTTCCACACCAGCACACCGCCGGTTGCCACGACGAGACCGGAGAGAGCCAGCATCGGCGTCAACCCGTGCCAGATCTCGAAGGACACGTAGAAGGGCGTGCCGGCAAGCGCGACGGCCGCCGGGCCGACGATGTAATACTGCGGAATATCCGCAAAGAGGCCGAAGAACACGCCGAGCAGCGCAAGCACGACCGGCCCCGTCGTCATACCGGGCAGCTCGCCATGCTTCGGCTTGCCCGAAAAGGCCGGGTTCCTGGCGAAGAACGGGCGCAGCGCGACGATGCCGGCGATGGCAACGAGCACGGAGTTCACGATCACCGCCACCATGGTGACGACGGCCGCAAAGGAGGAATCCAGCTTGGCCTCGAACACATACTCCTTGGCGATGAAGCCGACGAAGGGCGGCAGGCCGGCCATCGACAGGCTGGCCAGAATGGCGGCGATGCCCGTCAGCGGCAGCACCGTGAAGAGCGCGCCGAGATCGCGGATGCGCGTCGCGCCGGTCGCGTGGATGACGATGCCGGCGCAGAAGAACAGCGCCGCCTTGTAGAGCGCATGGGCGAGAATGAAGCCGGCGATGCCGACCGAACTGGTCGGTCCGTCGAGACCGATCAGCGTCACCAGAAGGCCGAGCGAGGCGACGGTGGAATGAGCGAGAATGGCCTTCACGCCTTCGGAGCGCAGCGCCAGCACCGCCGAAACCAGCATGGTGAGAAGCCCGGTGCCGACGATGACGAGTGTGACCGCGTGGGAGCTGCTCAGAACCGGATCGAAGCGCGCCAGCAGGAAGACGCCGAGCTTCACCATGGTTGCCGAATGCAGATAGGCGGACGCCGGCGTCGGCGCCTGCATGGCGTTCGGAAGCCAGAAGTGGAAGGGAAACTGCGCCGACTTGGTAAAGGCGCCGATCAGCACCAGCGTCGCGATGACGCCGAACCACGGGCTTGCCGACACGAGAGCGGGATCCTGCGTGATCGCCATCAGCGAGAAGGTGCCCGCCTCCATGCCGATCAGCAGCAGTCCGCCGAAAAGCGCAAGCCCGCCACCGGCGGTGATGACCAGCGACTGGAGCGCGGCCTTGCGCGCCTCCGCCGACGTCGAGTTGAAGCCGATCAGGAAGAAGGAGATCAGGCTCGTCATCTCCCAGAAGACGAACATGACAATCAGATTGTCGGCGAGCACGGTGCCCAGCATCGCCGACATGAAGAGCAGGATATACGACAGGAACCGACCGCGGTCGGAGGTCGGCTTGTCGGCGTAATAGGAGCCCGCGTAAAGCGCCACCAGCGTGCCGATGCCAGTGATCATCAGGACGAAAAGCAACGAGAACCCGTCGAGCCTGAGCACGAGGTCGATGCCGAGCGAAGGCACCCAGCTCACCGTCTGCACGATTGCGGGCACTCCTTCGCCTGCCGACAGGATCGGAACGTAACCCACGAAGGCCGCGAAGAGACCCGCCGGCAGGACGGCAGCCAGCGGCCCCGCCCATCTCCCGGCCCTCGCGAGCACGAGGAACCCCAGCGCCGACCCCAGAAAGGCGACGAGAAGGAGCGCGGGAAGCGCATCACCGGGCAGCAAAGCCGCGAGTGCGGGAATGTCGAAGGTTTCTGAGTTCATGTCGGCACCTCAAGAAAGACGATGCCGTCATGTGAGCAAAAGCGATGCCAGAATAGTTACATGATATTTTTCAATGATTTGCCCATCCAGCCAGCCGCCGGACGTTCAGCTGTTCGAACATCCGGCGGCTCGCGCGTTCGAAAATCCGAACGCCTGGCGACCGATCCAGACACCGAACCGCCCCAGCCATATGGACGCCTTCAAGTCGCGTGTGGACCCCAGCCAGCACCCGCCTTCGGTTGCTCCGCACAGCAAACGCTCGCAACCCGGCAGGTCTCACAATATTTCGCATGTATTGGAAAGTGGTAGCGGAGAGAGGGATTCGAACTGCCGACACGCGGACTATGATTTTGCATTAATTTCAATAACTTACCTACAAATCGACCCAAACCGTTTCATGGACTATTTGAACGCGCGCAGAAAAGGGTCGCCAAACTTTCTCAAGGTTTTTTAAGCGTTACATCCCAGCCCACCAACAGATGCACGCCCATTGCAACCCAGAGACAACAGGTACGAGACGAAGGGTGAAACGCTGCCCAAAGCCGCCGATCCCAAAAATCAGTTTCGAAAGCCTCCCGAGCAATAATCTTCGTTCTCCGAAGTTGCGAAATACGCCGCCGTTCCTATCGTGTCGCCGTGTCGCCTGAAGGCCCCATCGCCTTCGATCTGGAAATGTTCTTTCATCCCCTCCGGGCTCAGAAACTCCAAGTGTTCTTCACTGTCTGCTTCCATTTCGACCAGAATTTGAGCTTTCCGCTGATCCACACGCCTGCCGGAAATCCGCGACAGGCTGAAAAGGGTCGCAGGCAACCTCTCGGGATCAACGTACTTGCCGACGGAGGTCAGTCCTCGACTGCTTTGGCAGCGCGCACACAAGGACACCTCATGAGGTCGAGATTGCCCACGTGATCGCCCTCCCCCATTTGAGGGACGGCAGCCGGTTTACGACGGTGTAACTCTGAAACACCGAAGCATGACACGGATGGAGAACACGCCACATGATCCGGCAGTTTGCAGGAAGGGCTACCGGTCTGGTGCGCTCGTGGGCGGCGGCGGCGGCGCTTGTCGCGATGTCGACGGTGGGGGCCACAGGCCAGATTCAGTTGCCGGAAGGCACGGTCGCCAGAAGCGTGATCCTTTCACTCTACACAATCAATTCCATGATGGAGCAGCAAGGCGCCGGACTTGAGGGTGGCACACATGTGATGACCTCCTTTCGCGCATTCCTCGCTCCCGAACTCATCAAGGAGATCGCAGCCAGCGACGGTGGCTTTCGTCCATTGGTCGGCGCGTATGAAGGCACCGTGGACGACTATGAACTGCGGATGTCAGCGGATCAGCCGGACGACAGCAGCATCGTTTTCGAGGCCGCAGTGGAATCCAAAGGCACCGTCCGATTGGTTTCCTTCGCCCTCACGCAATCGGGTAGCCGCCCGTTGATAACGCGGATATGGGGAGATGGCTGGTCTTTCGGCAAAGGAAGCGCCGAGGCCGCGCTGCGGGCGCCTGCCGCATCCGCGCAGCCACCGGGCAAGCAAGAACAAGCGGCCGTTGCGGCAGCGGATGAAAGCGATGTCGCGGCCGGCAATGTCCCCGCCGGCACGGCAACACCTTCCCTGCCATTTCAGGACTCATTCGATGGCGCGGCTTTGGGCCCCCAATGGACTGTGATCGGCGAAGCCCCCGACAAATTCGTGGTCGAGGACGGGGTCATCTATCAGATTGCGACAGGCGGCGACGACGACTTCCGCAACGAGGGCAGCGAAAACATCTTCCAGCTGGGGGGAGCTCCGGAAGGCGATTTCGATATGACCTTGACCGGGAAACTCGAAGCCAAGACGGGCAGAGAAGGCGTGTGGCTGGGGCTCTATGAGGCTTCAACCAGCTTCCTTGCAGCCAATCTCTACGTCTACACCAATGGCTGCGGTCCCTATCTCGGCCTCTGGATCGTCAACCGGCAGCCCGTCGCCAATCTGGACAAGCCGCTGACCAGCGAGTTCGACGACAATCTCTTCGACAAGGGCCCCGTTTTGTCCAGCACCTGCAATGCCGGCAACCGGGAAATTGCCGATACCATCTTGCAACGCCTCAACGAAACCGGCTTCTCGCTGACCCTGTCACGCCGCGGATTTCGCTATTTCGCGACAGCCGAACTCGATCTTCCAGCCTTCGGCGACAATCCTGGCGGTCCGGTCACTGCAGTGACCAACAAGGTGGCCCGGACAACGGCAGCCGGCAATCCCGCCTTCATGCTGGGGCAATTCCGGCGCGCTGGAAAAGGTGAGTCAGTCGCGCAGTTCGACAGCTTTTCAATATCGGCACCGGTGAACTGACGGCAGCCAACCGCACAATGGGAACTCGGCCTATGTTTCGAACTCTGAGGATTGCATCTTGCGGCCTGTCCATGTCTCTGCTCGCGGCGTTCGGGGCGAGCGCTCAGGCACAGGACATCAATTCGGCTATCGCGCTTGTCGAGCAGTTTATCGATGCGCACAGGACCAGTCTCGACACCAGGAACGGCCCGTTGCTCAACAATGCGCAGGCGGCCGCGCCCTATGTGGTCGACGGATTGGCGGTAGACGGGTTGCAGGGACAACTCGGGTTCGACCCGGTCTACAACGCGCAGGATTATGAAATCTCGAACATCCGGGTCTTCGCCGACACCGAGACACCCTTCCTGCGCGGGGCGGCGCAGATACGCGTGACGCTTGAGAATTTCGGGCAGCGCCAGGAATTCGTCTACACGCTCGTGCCGGTATCACCCGACAATGTCTGGCAGATTTCCGATATCTACTCGGTCTCGAGCAACTGGTCGCTTGCCGACATGGCATACGATCTCGGGATCGACCTGAGTGGCGGAACGGGACCTGAAACAACCCTGGAAAATGCAGGTCCACCGATCCCCTGCGCAGTCGCATGCGGGACTCCCGTTCAGTCCCAGGCTCAGGATAGTCGCGCCCCGATCGCTTCGTCGGGCACCGAAGCCAATACCGTATCCGAGCCGGTCATCGTTCCCGGGATGGAACAGGGCGACCTGCCCGGCAATGGCATCAATCCCGAGGGACGCAACCTCTTGATCATTTTCGACGCCTCGGGATCGATGTGGGGGCAGATCGACGGCGTAGCCAAGATCACCACGGCCCGGCAGGCGCTTTCGGGAATCGTCGGGGATCTCGATCCGGCGATGAATGTGGGGCTCCTGGCCTATGGGCATCGGCGGAAGGTAGATTGTACCGATACCGAACTCCTGTACCCGGTCGCCAACTATGATGCGGGACGACTGCTACCGGCAATAGAGGGAATTTCTCCGCTCGGGAAAACGCCAATTGCCGGCGCACTGGAACAGGCGGCGGCCGCGATGCCCAAATCCGGGCAATCCTCGAGCGTGCTCTTGATATCGGACGGGCTGGAAACCTGCGGCGGCGATCCGTGTGCCGCAGCAGCCCGGCTGGCCGAGAGCAGGATCAAGACTCGCGTTCACGTCGTCGGCTTCGATCTGAGCGAGGAAGAGCATGCTGCGCTCCAGTGTATCGCAGACAACGGAAATGGCACCTATTATCCGGCAAACAACGCCCAGAGCTTTGTTGCCGCCGTCAACGACGTGGTCCGACAGGTCGAAGAAACAGCGCCAACCGCGCCGGAAGCTACCTCAGAACCTGCGTCAGAACCTGCAACGGCAATCGTTTTCGAGGAGACCTTTGACGGCCCGACGCTTGATGCCGCATGGCGGATAGACAATCCCGTCGAGGAACTCACCGCGTTTACACCCGAGGGCGCGATGTTCGTGGCCGCGATTGGCAAGGCGCCCTACTTCAAAAATTCGGATGCAACAAATCGTTTCGTCCTGGAGCGCCCGCTCCCCGAGGGGGACTTCGATCTGGTTGTCGACGTCAGGATGAATGTGCAGACCAGGCATGAGGGGGTCATGTTGTCGCTGTTCAACGCCGCCCACCAGCAAATCGGCGCCCACATGTGGCTCGAGCCTCTAGGCTGCGGCAACTATCTCAACCTGTCGCTGGTCAGATTGTCCGGCAGCGAGGATGACCCGCAGACGACCTCATTTGACACCAGTCTGTTCAGCGGGCCATGGGCGGACGAGGTCTGCTACGATGGGCGCGCGCGGGCCGATGCGATTCTGGAGGCCCTGGCCCGGGACGGCGCCAAACTGCGTCTGAAGCGGCGTGACCGGGAAATCACGGCATCCCTGGAGCTGCAGATGCCGGGAAACGGAGAAACGCTCTCCTACACGACCGAACCGATCACGATGCTCCGCCTGTCGGGCGCCCCTAGCCTGCTTGCAGGGCACTGGCACAAGGCGCAGCCCGGCGAGAGCCATTTCGAGTTCGACCGCTTCGCCATAGAGGTTCCCCGGCAATGATGCAGCGTCGCGCACTCGCTCCCGTTCTGCTGGCAACGGCCCTTGCCGCCATTCCGGCACTCCCGGTCTCGGCGCAGAGCGACATGGGCACTGCGGAGGGCGGCGAAAGCCTGTTCGATTGGCTGGAGACGCGGCAGGACAAAAAGAGCGATGGCTCCGGAATGAGCTTCGACGAGACGTCGGTTGCCGAGCATGACGCACTGGCCTGCGCGGCCGGCATGGGCTGCGAGGGACTGGGCGTGAACCAGGACGACGCGCTGGTCCTGACCGGACACGATACCGCCGACACCGCGCGCGAGGCCTACCGCGAACAATATGGGGAGCCGCTTTCGGATCAAGGCTCGCCGAGCGATGGCGACGCCGCCAGCAACAATGAAATGAGCTTCGACGACACGTCCGTTGCCGAGCATGACGCGCTGGCCTGTGCGGCCGGCATGGGCTGCGAGGGACTGGGCGTGAACCAGGACGATGCGCTTGTCCTGACCGGACACGACACCGCCGACACCGCGCGCGAGGCCTACCGTGAACAGTACGGGGAGCCGCTTTCGGATCGGGACCCGCCGATCGATGGCGACGGCGCCGATCAGACCGGGGCCGGAAACGAGGCAGAGCAGGACGGAAGCCTGTTCGACCGCGTGGAAACCGGACAGAAAGACGGCTCCAGCGGCAATGAAATGAGCTTCGACGATACGTCCGTTGCCGAGCATGACGCGCTGGCCTGCGCGGCGGGCATGGGCTGCGAGGGACTGGGCGTGAACCAGGACGACGCGCTGGTCCTGACCGGACACGACACCGCCGACACCGCGCGCGAGGCGTTCCGCGAAAAATATGGGGACCAGGAGTCAAGTACCGCCGAGGAGGCTACAGAACCGGACCTCTCCGTCGACACGAAAGACGGCGACATGTCGTTCACTGAGGATGACGTCACCGACGACGGTGCCGACATGTCTTTCTCCGAGGACGAGGTGGTGCAGGACGGCTCGAATATGTCCTTCACCGAAGAGGAAGCGCTGGACAACCAAGACGGCGCGTTGCCCGAAAACAGGTTCACCGATGCAGACATCACCTCTTTCAGTCAGGAAGAACGCGCACTATGGGCATGTGCTGCCGCTTTCGGCTGCAAGGGTGCTGCCGCAGGACTGACGCCTCACCAGGCTCTGCATCGGCTGGAATTGCCCGACTTTTCCTACGAATGGCCACTTGCAGCCTGCGCGACCAACGCCCCGGGCGCCTGCGAGGAAATCGGCATCAGCTTGATGGATGCAATGCGGATCATGTCGCATCTGGCCAATCCCAACCGGTGACCGCGTTCGTCAGGCAGCCCTTCGGATCGGATGTGGCGCGGATTGCCGGTCTTGCCGCAGCAGCGGACTGCGACTGCGACGTCGCCGCGCCGGCGCAGCGACCTGGCAGCTGGAGTATTCAGGGCCTGTGAGCGCGAGGTGATTTCAGATTGCACCTGGTCATTCTGTCCGTCTCCGGCATCGCGGTGGGGGCGGTCAACGGCCGTGGCGGCATAGCGCGCGGGAGCGTCAAGGCGCCTCGTCCAAGTGCTCACCCCAGCCAGCCAAGCGGCCCCGACAGGAGCCGTGAGGTCAGCTCCGATTGGCTATGGACATTCATTTTGGAGAACGCCTTCTTCAGATGGCCGCGCACGGTGCTGACCAGAATGCCCAGCGTTTCCGCTGCTTCCTCCGGAGACTTGCCGCCGGCGATGAGAAGCGCGACTTCGGCCTCCTTGCCCGTCAGGCCGTATGCAAGCTCGATGAGCGCCATGCGCGAGTCCGCCTCGAGATCCCGGCCGAGACTGGTACGCAGCACCAGAACGGAGGCAGGCCCCTGCCGCTGCAGGCCCGTGTGCTTCAACGCCTCGGGATAGAACCGGAAGCCAACAGGTGTGCCGTCGTGAAGAATGATCGTGTCGCCTCGGCCTGCCTGGTTGGCGGGATCGGCAAGCTCTCCGGTCAACAACTCGCGCGTGAGAGAGCTGGCAATCCCCTGTTCGGAACTTGGCAGGACACTTTCCGGGAAAAGCCGGGTGAGCGCCTCGAAGTAGGTTTGGTTGGAATGAAGCAACGCGCCGTCGCTATCGAGAATGGCGACGCCGATCTGAAGCCTTTCGACAACCGACTGTAGCAGGACGCCCAGCGTGGCGTTCATCATCACCTGCCGGTTCAGGTTGAACGAACGCTCCCAGTGCGGCATCAGCGACAGGATGCGCTTGTGCAGCGCCGCCTCCGCCAGATCGCCCGCGCGTTCGGCTTCATAGATCATCCGGTAGATGATCTCGTTCCAGCGGCTTTCGTCATCGATGGCGTTGTAACACAGTTCAACAAGCTCTCCCGGGCTCAACTCCGTGGACGCCCCGAGGGTGCTGGTCTTGGCCAACAGTTCCGATGTGAGTTCCGCGACCCCGATCTCGTCCCCCTCGTCGACCGGATGCCACTCCTCGCCGACCCAGCGGACAATGCGCTCGGCTATGCCGAAGCGCTTCTCCTCGAGAAACAGCGCCGACCGCGCGCCTTCGATCCGGGCCGACGCGATGTCATCGAAACCGACGCGTTCGAGAAAACGTTCCACAGGCGGCAGAAACCCGCCGTCGCGCAGCATGGCATCCTCGCCGCCGAACAGGATCAGGCAGCGCGTCCCCGGCAGAACGGAGGCCCCCTTTGGCCACTTCCAGGCTGAAAGCATGCCCGAAAAGATGTTGTACCAGTATGCGGGAGTGGGGGTCGGCCACCCCAGAGGATCGGCAACCACGGACTCGATCAGGGCGCGATCCGTGCTCATCACGTCTGCGGGATGATGGCGCTCCTTGAGGTGCGAGCCCAGGAACGCATAAAGGTGATGCAAGGACTGCTCGTCGGGAGCGTCCGGAGAGCCAAGTATGCAGCGTGTTCGCGAGAAGGTCTTGCCGAACATGGCAAGGGCACGCTGGTTCGGCGGTGGCGATATCAGGACAATATGGCGTGCGAGATCCGGCCAGGTCTTGAGCACTTCGAGCGTTAGCAGCGCCGTGATGTTGGGAACGACGACCAGCCGGTGCTCCCACGGGATGCCGGCGAAGCTCCTTTCGAATAGGAGGCGCATGTCCGCGACAGCGCGTTGCCAGCCATCTTCGTAGTCGAGATGTCCGAGAGGGGTTTGGCTGCCGGTAGACTTGCCGTGTCCGCGGATATCGCCCGAATAGGCATTCCATCCCAATTGGCGAAAGCCCGCCCCCAGATCGTGAAGCATCCCGGAATGGGTGGGCTGGCTATGCCCCAGAAACACCGCCCTATGGCCCTGAGCCGGCCTGTTGCCCGGGTCTACCGCCCACTTGCGCAAGAACAGCGGCTGGTTGCTCTCGCCCACCAGGAATTCCGCATCCATAAGTCATCTCCCAAGCCAATCAGGCCTTCACAAAAACGCGTAGGACAACCTGGAAATTGCCTACCGGTGATTGTGTGAACCTGCCCTGAATGGACCTGACAGCTTTTATGGTGCACGGGCGCGACTAGGAAAAGCCCTGGCGGAGATGAAGCGGACTGCGGCAAGGCAATTGAACCGCTCTTTCGGTGTGTCGTGGAGGAAAATCCAGTTTTCGAAGCAGGTCAATGTCCCGGTTTCGGTTCGGAACCTTCGCAAGCAGCAGGATCTTCCAGCACATCGGGCAGCGCGGCGGTGAATGCTGCGCGATCCCGCTGGATCATTCGACATAGCGTTTGATGGAAAGCTTTGCGGCTTCGAATTCCTCCAGCATGCCAGGCAGCAAGCGGTCGATACCGCCCTCCGAGGCATTCTCACCAACCAGTTTGTCCTGCGCCATAAAGAACAACACATCGTCTGCAACGATGAACCCGACCGTGTGAAAGCGCGTCAGGAGATCGAGCATGGTGGCCTGGGTGGCCGGCGTGAGGATTTGCAGAATTTCGCGCGAGACGTCGGTTTCGCTTCCTGCCGACAGGCAGCGCCCGGAGATATGAAATCGCTCGTTGAACTGGATCGACTCGGTCTTGATGTCGCGATCCAGGGGGCCCTTGTTCACGATGTTCTCGGGGCGGACGACGGCGCGGATACCCGTTTTCCGGTCGATCCGATAGGCTCCGAGCACTGAAAAAAACTGGCCGTATCCGCCCCTGCCACCGCGGGCGTCCCGCCGCATGCCACGCGTGCCGAGACCGGCTTCCATCTGCATGGCACCGACCGCGATCCACAAGGGCAGCCCGTCCTGCGCACTCTCGCCCCAGAATTCCCCATCGAGCCGCGCGCCCATGAAGGAGCCGGCCTGAACCTTCGTCAGTTCGGGAATATGCGCCTCGATCTTTCTCAGGCGCGGCGGCTTTACGCGTTGCGAGCGGCGCTCGTAATTTCCATCGGAGTCCCGCAACGGCATCCGTTCGATCTGCCATTCCAGGAATTTTCCAGTGTAGGACCAGCCCTTGTCCTGCGCGATACGGACCCTGCGGTGGGTTCTGCGACCGTCGACGTTCTCCAGTGCATCCACCAGAAAGATCGCGCCGAAGGCAAAAGTGGTCACGGCAACCGGAACAAAGGGAAAGCTGCTGCCGACAAAACCCGCTGCCAACGTCCACATCAGAGCGAGCAGCGCGGCCGGCAGGGGGAGACGTTTCAGCCAGATCGGAAGCGCAATGCCCTTGCGGCTTCCGGAAATATCGGGCGTTTCGACGACGATCTCGCCGTCGAACGGATCCCAATGCCGGCGCGTGCTCATGGGCGGCTTCCCGGCAGATCTATCCGGGGCATTGTGCGTACCGCTTCGGCCTCCGCCGTGGCCAGGGCGAACGGTTTTGCATGCTCGAACCGCATGACGCGGGCGATCCAGTTGGACGGAATTGCATCGAGCTGGGTGTTGTAGCGCTCGACATTGGCGTTGTAGAGCCGCCTCGCCGCGCTGATCTGGTCTTCGGTTTCTTCCAACTGCTTTTGCAACGCGCGGACATTGCCCGTCGAACCGATCTCCGGCGTATCCTCGGAGTAGGCGACAAAGGCGCTTAGTGCGGCAGACAGTTCCGCCTCGGCCTCTTGAACGCTTGCGATGTCGCCGTTGCGCGCGCTCATGGCAGCCCGGCGTGCATCGAGAAGCCTGTCGAAGATCCGGTTTTCCTGCGCCATCGCGCCCCTGACGGAATCGACAAGGGCGGGGATGAGGTCGTGACGGCGCTTGAGCTGCACGTCGATCCCCGAATAGCCGGTCGTCACCGCGTTCTTCGCCGCTGCCAGCCGGTTCTGCAGGTAGATGAATATGAGTATGCCCGCGGCAATGGTGAGGATAGTCGCGATCATGTCCGGTGCCGGTTGCCTCCTGAAACGCGGCGCGTCTTGCGCCGATTAATGACGTAACCGGGCACGGATATGACGGCGTCCCCCAAATGAGGGAGGAGGCAAGGCCGTGGCAAGGATCGAGGCAAACAGGGGCTGCGCGAACAATAGCTGGCGATTGGGCGGCGACGAATGATACGTGTCACCGATGCAATTGCCCGCTGACATTCTGGAACTCGGCCCCGTCGTCTTCGTGCTGCTCGCGCCACTTGTCTATGCGCTTGTGCGCGCGCGCAATGCGACACGTGCCGATTTCATTTTCAATTCGGGCCGCACCGGAACCCTCGCGACCGTTGCGGGGATCGTTTGCGGGAACATCGGCGCCGGCACCTTCGTCGCGCTCCTGCTCTTTTCGGATGCCAGCCCGATACTTGGCGTTTCGCTGGCCGCCGCATATGCGCTCGGTCTTGTTATATGCGCTGCGATCGCGCCAGCGGTTCACCGGCAGTCTCGCCGGTATGGCGTTCATGGGCTCGTCGACCTCATCGTGGCGGCCCATGGCGTGCGTCACCCATTGGCGATCTGGCTCCCGATCGCTTTCGTTTTTCTGCTGCGCACGGCGGTGCAACTTCTGGCGCTGGCGGCGATCCTGGCCGCGATCATGCCAGTCTCGAACCTGGCAGCGCTGGTTCTGGCGAGCGCGCTCACCGGGATCTACACCGCCATTGGCGGCTATCGCGTGGCGACGGAAACCGATATCTTTCAGGCCATTGTCATCCTCGCCGGGATTGGCGTGCTCACGGTCACGAATGCCGGCGGCATGCCGCACATCGAAAACATATTCGATCTCGGCCCCTATAAATTGCCGCTGCTTGTCGGCATCTGGTTGTTCATTCCCGTCAGCGCGGTCCTTGCCATCGACAATTGGCAACGAATGGCAACCGCCCGCGCGCCGGCAGTCGCGCGCAGGGGGTTCCTGCTCGCTGCTCCCCTTTGTCTGTTTTGCTACATGGGCATTGTCTGGCTGGGGCTCAAAGGCCATGCGGGCGAAGAGGTTCTCGCCGTATTGCGCGCGACCATGCCCGATCACTGGAGGTGGCTGGCCGATGTCATGCTGATTGCAGTGCTCATGTCGACCATGGACACATTCGTCATGCCACTCGTCACCAGTCTGGAACGGACGCGCTATACATTGCGTCAGCTCCAGTTAATCGTTCTGACGCTGTTTGCCGTGCTTGCCATCGCCGCCTACACCATGGGGCCGCTGCTCAATTCGATCATTGCCGCATTCAGCTCGCTGGTGGTTTTCCTGCCTGCGGTCCTCGCCGCGCTGCTCTGGCGGCGGCTCAGCGCCGCCGCCGCAATCGTCTCGCTGAATCTCGGCGTGGCGGTCAGCCTGATCCTCGTCGGCGTCGATCTGAACTACGCCGCCTTCGGGGGCTTCGCGGCCGCATCGTTCACCTATGGCATTGCATGGATGCTTGCCTTGCGAAAAGACGCGCGGCCTCGTCGAAACGACGAGTTGCTGCGAAACGACCGATGACGCAAGCCGATCACTCGGTCCCTTCGATTTCGGGAAGGTCCTGGCTCCGGTCCGTCTCGATCACGATCCCGGCGAACCCCTCGCCGTTGAGGTGAATTTCCGGACAGGCCCTGGGCTCGTGCCTGGACTGATCGTACAGACACTCCTTGATCTCGTAGGCGATCTTCAAATCGGCACAAGGCGTTTGCGTGTTGATCCCGGTGGTGCTGCGAAATTCCGACATGCCCTCATCGTTCCAGCCCCTGAAGACCCATTGCAGCGGCAAACCGGTCGACGTGTCATCGCGCGTATCGATATAGCGCTCTTCACCATAGAGGGCGTAGAAGCCCTGTGCCTGCTTGTTCACGGTGACGAAGGTTTCGGGTCTGCAGACGCCATTCTCGGTTTCCTCCGCCCGCACCACCACCTCCAATTCTCCCGGAGGGACGGTACTGGCAGGCTCCCGCTCGCTGAGAGCGACAGCAACGATGCCTGCGGCGAGCACCAGGCCGCCAACAAATGAGGATGCGATCAGATACTTTCGAACCGGCATTGCCTTCTCCTAGCAAGCTGTTGCGGGACGGCAGCGGCCTTTGCTCGGCCCGTGACCGCGCGCATTCGGCACGAGAAGAACGAAGCCGGAAAGTCCGACCGTTGCAGCCGGCGTCAATTGATTGAAACGTCTGCGCGTGAGCAATGCATATCTCCTGACAGGTGGGGGTCGGAAGCATTGCTGCATCGGAAGGCCGGCGGTCTCCCCTCCCAAATGGGAGAGAAAGATCTCTTTTTTGAAGGCAGACGCTTTGGTGCTTCATCAGGTCGCCTAACCTGCCGCAGCCGGTGCCGTGCTCAGGTACCGCGCGCGTCGGCGAGGCCGAGACCGTCAATGATGTCGGTCACCAGCTCGAGCTCGGCCAACAGGTTGTAGGCACGTTCCTTCCCATCGCGAACTTCACGAAAAACGTTTCCGATCTCGAAACGCCGGGCCGCCGAGCCGAGACGTATGGTGATCAGCAACCGATTGCCCACGAACGACATCGACACGCCCCGCCGGTTGTTGAGATGTTCGGTAAGTTCCACGATCCGTTCCATGAAGCGCGGAGTAAACAGCTGCCCCGCTTCAATCGGATTCGTGGAAAAGACCTCGAACCGATCTTCGAACCGGGAATCCTGCAGCCGGACGCGCTCGCCGTTCTGGCGAAATCGTTCCAGCGCGTTCCCGATCCAGTCGGTATCGGCAACGACAACTGTTTCGCCGTCGAAAGGCTTGTTGAAGCTGTAAGCCAGCATCAAGGCACGCCACTTGCTCTCCCTTTTCGAAAACCGGCCCTCGCACAGCTCGAAATCCACACCGCCGACACGCCCGTTGATGCGGTCTTCAAGCTTCGCGCTCTGATAAAACGGCAAGAGCGGCTCGAAGCGATCCAGAGGAAAGTCGAATTTTCCGAGCGCATATTCAAAGCCGAGATACGCGCAGACGCCCCCGTTCAGAACCTGCTTGTAGCGTTTGGCGAACCCCAGATAGGCCAACCCCGCGCCCAACAAACCACAGAAGCCGACAGCAAAGGCAGCCAGCGCGATCGGACCATCGGATCGGCCCATCTGCGCCAGGAGCGCAACAGCGCCGAAGCCGGCTACGCCGAGTGCTCCAAGCCCCGCCACGAGCCACATCCGCGTCTTGCGTTGTGCTTCGAGACCGACGAGCGCCGGTTCGATCTCGCGCGCGTAATAGCTGTCGAAATCCTGTTCGCGGGCATTGATCCCGCCGGGTGCAGTCATGGCGCCTCTCCCGCGCGGCAAATCGGAGGAGAATGCGACATTGCGCAATATGCGCTGGCGTCGACCGGACTGGCAGCTGGGAACCAGATCATGAAAACTCCCGGTCCTTCGAAAGGACAGTTGAACTCACTTCTGGTCAAGCTTGGTCCAGCCATGAGCCACACGCCTCTCCCATATTGGGGGGGCATGTCGCCGATCCAGTTTCACACTGGAAGCAGACATCGCGAGATCATTTGCATGGGAGAAAGTGTTGGTAGCGGAGGAGGCCACCAAGTTACCGTCCGACGATGTTTTTCGATGCCCTTTTTTGTCTATGTAAATCAGACATTTATCTGAATTCTATGTCCACATAGGTCTTGATGTGCCTACATGTTTCCTCCATATTTTAGGGGTAGAAAATGGGTAGGGATGGGTCATGGCGAGTGGCATTCATCGGCTTTCAGATCGGCAGATCAAGGCATACAAGCAACGCGGGCGGCTATCGGACGGCGGCGGGCTTTACCTGCAAGTCAGCAAGTGGGGCACGAAGTCATGGGAATTCCGGTTCACGCTTCACGGCAAGACCCGCACCATGGGGCTAGGCCAGTACGAACTTGTGCCGCTCAAGAAGGCAAGGGAAGAGGCCGAAGCGCTTCGTCAAATTGTGCGCGAAGGCAACGACCCTATAGAGGCACGCAATGCTGCGAAGCTGAAAGCGCAGCTAGAGGCCGCAACGTCCATTCTGTTCAAAGACGCCGTTGAAAAGTGCATCGCGCGAAAGGAAGGCGAATTCCGCAGCGATAGGCACCGTAAGAACTGGCGTCGCAGCATGGATGCGTATGCGGTGCCGGTCATTGGTGACATGAACGTTGCGAATGTCACGACGCAAGACATTCTGCGAGTGCTGAACCAGCCGGTTGACGATGGCACCCTGCGGGAAAACAGAACCGAAACCGCGTCGCGCCTTCGTGGCCGCATTGAAAACGTCCTGTCGTGGGCCACGGTCGCGGGCTTCCGTACCGGCGACAATCCGGCGCGATGGATGGGCAACCTAAAGGAACTTCTGCCGACGCCTTCCAAGGTGGCGAAGGTCACGAAGCAACCGGCACTTTCGCAAGCGGACCTCCCCAAGTGGTTTGCCGACCTACGCAAGCGCGACGGCATCGCCGCGCGGGCGTTGGAATTCTTGACGTTGTGCGCGTCGCGTTCGGGCGAAATACGCGGCGCGACATGGCAGGAAATCGACCTAGACGCCCGCATGTGGAAGATACCGGGCGCGCGGATGAAAATGGAACGCGACCACCGCGTGCCGCTGTCCGACGCCGCTGTTGCGGTGCTAGAGGCGCTTCCTCGCATTGAGGGGTCAGACTATGTGTTCCCTGCCGTCCGGGGTGGTTCCCTGTCCGATGCGGCCCTGTCAGCCGTCATGCGCCGGATGCACGCTGCCGAAGAGAAGGCGGGCCGGAAAGGGTGGCTAGACCCGGACAGCGGGCTTCCTGCCGTGCCCCACGGCTTGCGCTCGACCTTTCGCGTATGGACGGCAGAACGGGGCTACGACCACCACATGTCGGAAATGGCCCTTGCCCACAACGTAGGCTCGACAGTCGAACGGGCGTATCAGCGTAGCGACATGGTAGAACGCCGTCGCGCCATGATGGCGGATTGGGCGGCGTATTGTCGTGGCGAGGCAACCGCCGATAACATCGTGCATCTTCGCGCGGAGGCTGTTTAATGGAGAAAAATACGAAGTTGCCCTATGGCTACGACGCAAATGCGCAGTACCCATATAATTGCCCCCAAAACGAAGTAGAAGCATGGGAACGGCTAGCCGAAATTCAGTTATCGCTTGATAAAGGCGAAGCTATCCCATCCGAACTGGCAAGTTGGCTTGGTAATGCAATTGCGTATTCAGGCCAAAACCCCGACGAACTATTGCGGCGTTTGGGCTTGAAGCGCGGACGCGGCGCGACGAAGCGCAACCCGAATGCATGGCGCGTATACGGTCGCCGTGTGTGCGAACTTGAAGACGAAGGAATGAAGGCCGAAGAAGCCCTTGCGCAAGTCTTATCCGAGACAGACGACATGTTCAGCCGGTCGCAGCTTCAAAACCTTCGTGACGAATACCGCGCAACGCGCGATGCTGCACTGAACCCCGAATAATGCCAACGATGAACGATGACGAAGTGAACCGCTCGATTATTGACCGGGACAATCTGCCCGCGAATTTTCCTACCCACAGGCATTCGCCGGAATTTTGGGAACAGCTTGGCCGCACCGTGGCGACCTTCGGATTTCTGGAAGAAGTCTTAGGCAAAGCAATCTTCGCGTTCACGGCAACGCGGAATTATTCCGCCGAAGAAATCGACGCGGCCTATCGGGAATGGCTACCGCAGCTTGAACGCGCGTTGACCGATCAGCTTTGGAACTTGGCCGAATGCTACGGAAAGGCCGCACGCGACAATCCTGCGACAACGACGACGAACATAGACGAATTGGTTGAAGACATTAAGAAAGCGACCGTCATTCGCAATGTGCTTTGCCATGGGTCGTGGCGAACGCCGGATGCAAACGGCGCGTCCGTGCCGCTATTCATCAACCGGCAAAAGCAAAAATTCGATACGGCAATAGACCTCGCGTATTTGAAGCAAGTGCAAGCGTACGTAGCGGAACTGGCGTGCAGCGTCGTAGACACCGTAACGCACATGGGTTGGCAGTTTCCCGGCGGGGCGGGCTCGGGAAAACCGATCATTTAGCAAGGTTCAACGCGTCTGCCACCAATTCCCCCGGTTCGGTGGCAGCTTGCGTAAGGGAACCTTGGCAAACCTTGGACTTATCAGTGACCAAGGAGCCAACCCAATGAACACCCAAGCCAACACCCCCGCGCCGCCCGCCGCCTGCACCCTCATGCGTCCCGCCGACGTGTCCCGGATTACCGGCATGAAACGCAGCACGCTTTACAACCATATCGACAAGGGCACGTTCCCCCGCCCCGTAAAGTTGGGCGAGCGTTTCGCCGTGTGGCCGTCCGACGAAGTGCAGGCAATCTTGAACGCCCGCATTGCCGGAAAGGGTGACGACGAAATCCGCGTGCTTGTCGGCGAACTCATGGAAGCGCGAAAGCATCGCGCGTAGCCGTACGGTAGAGAATGTCTCTACCGCGCTGTTCATTCAACTCACTTGAATTCCATCAAAAATATCTGGGATCGTGCAAATCAGAGCACTCTACCCACGTACTACCCACAGGCGCGCTGCGAAAATGTCGAATAGTCCGCTTCTAACCCCATCGCCCGGCACACTTGGCTTGCTAGAAGACATTGCCGATTACGTCTACCGGCAAGCCCCGCGCCCGACACATGAAGCCGCCATGGTGGCAGCGATTGCGCTTTCAGCGGGCATCTATGGCCGGGCGTTCAACGTGTCTGGCACAGGGTTGAACGTGTGGTTGCTGTTTCTCGCGCTGACCGGCACCGGCAAGGACGCTATCGCTTCCAGCCTATCGAAGTTAATGCAGGCGGTCGTTCACGGCGGCAACATGAGGCCGGGAGCACCGGAAGTCTTTCCCGCTGCAAAGGAATTCGTGTCGTTCAGCGACATGGCGTCCGGGCAGGCCATGCACAAGCACCTAGCGAAGTGTACCAGCACGCTATTCGTGAACGGCGAAGCCGGGATCAGCTTTTCGCAGATGAACAGCCCAAAAGCGCCGCAACATGTCCAGAACATGAAGAAACTTCTTCTCATGTCCTACAGCAAGAGCGGCGCAGGCGAGACGCTTGGCGGCATCAAATACAGCGAACGGGAAAAAGACATTGCGCCCATCGCATCCCCGGCACTTAGCATCGTGGCCGAAAGCGTGCCTGAAACGGTCTTCGCCTTGCTGGACGAAACGCAAATCGCCGATGGCTTCATGCCGCGCTGGACTATCATAGATTACCCCGGCGACCGCCCATACCTGAATGAGCATCGGCTAAAACAGCCGCCAGAAGCCTTAGTGGGAAAGCTGACCGAGCATTGCGAACTTGCGCACCGGATCAACCAAGGCGGTGTGCCCACAACGGTCAATATGACTGAAGACGCGGAATGGGAACTTCGCGGCTTCAACGATTATTGCGATAGTCAAATCCGAGGTAGCGGCGAAGTGCACCGCCAGCTTTGGAACCGCGCGCACCTCAAGGCAATGAAGCTTGCCGCAATTGCCGCCGTCGCTGTTGACCCGCTTAACCCTGTCGTGAACTTCGACCAAGCCCGTTGGGCCGCAATGATCGAACACGATAGCGTCCAACGCCTCTTGCGTCGCTATGAAGCGGGTGAAGTTGGCGACCAATCGAAGTCGGACAAGGCACAACAAGAGCATGTGCGACGTGTTATCCGCGAATGGATCGAACGCCCGTGGTCTGAAATGCAGCGTTACAAGATCGCGGACGCTGACGTGCACGGAAAGCAGGTTATCCCGTGGTCCTATATTTCCAAGCGCCTAACGAACGTTGTGGCATTCAAACAAGCCCGAAACGGAGCAACGAGCGCAATCCGCCAAGCCGTCAGGGAATTGATGGCCTGTGGGGAAATCGTACGTGTGCCGAATGAGCAATTAGCGAAGATTACAAATAGCAACGCCGAATTTTTTATGCTGGCGGAAGAAAGCGACGTGTTCGGCGGCGAATTCAAACGACGCGTTGGCGAAGACCGAAGGGCAAAGCAAGCCCTCAAGGGCATCATGGCGGGCACGCCGCCGGGGGAGGAAATCTAAGGTTTCAAAGGGTCGATAATCGCCTAAGTGCATGGAATTGCGAAGATATAATGTTCTAATGTTTCTAACGCCAGAAACATCAAACCAGCCCAAATGCCAACCGGGCAATACACGCAATACCCTTAGACCATTAGAAAATTTATGTATTTGACATTATTTTCAATCGCTTATGGCGTCTAATGCCGCCGACGAAGGACTTAGAGGCTAAGAACCGCCGCAACGTAGAGAAAGGGGCGTAACTTTGACGACGCGGAAACCAAAAGCGCCTTCACCCGCTGATGATACAGCGGAAAACAGCGCTGTGGGCAAGCCGTTCAAAAAGGGTCAGAGCGGCAACCCGGCAGGCAGACCGAAAGGCGCGCGCAGCAAGCTATCCGAAGCATTCCTTTCGAGCTTGGCGGATGATTTCGATGTGTATGGGTTGGATGCCATTGAGGCGTTGCGACGTACCGACCCAAAATCCTACCTGCAAATCATTGCTGCCGTTACGGCCAAGGTTCCACTGGCAGAAGTCACCGTGACCAACAACACGCTCGTAGACCAGCGCCGCGTCATGGTGGTTAAAGATCACGGCACGGATGCCGAGTGGGAGGCCAAGCTGCGGACACAACAGCGCGCGCTTACCGAAGCCGCTACGGTCAGCGAACCCGAGAAAAAGTGAAACCCCGCGCACGTTCCCGCCGCATTATCTCAGAGCGTACCCGCGCCCACCGTCCCTGCTCAAAAATGTCGCTGTCGTACCACGCGCGATGCTCTTCCATGCAGACGATATCAAACGCCCGCTCGCCGTGCTGGGCGTAGACCTCTTCGACCTTCGCGGCGATTTCGCGACGCGGGATGAGGCGGGGGCGAACGGAACCCTGCCAGACCGACCAGAGTAGCGTTCCCCAAATCGGCGACAAACAAACCACCCAAATTATGGCGGATACCCATGTTTCCGACATATCCCGCACCACACGAACGTTGACTACAATATGTTCTTATATCACTACATATCGTACGTGGCCAGAAGTGTGTCTATGGGGAACAGAATGTTCCCATGGAGATATTCGCTAAACGGCTACAGGAACGCGCGAAGCAACTCGGCATATCAAATGCCGAAGCTGCACGGCGTGTGGGATTGGAAGAGCGGCGCTACGCACACTATGCGTCGGGACGACGGGAACCGGACTTGGCCACTTTGAAGTCTATATCGGAAGCGCTCGGGATCACGCCAAACTGGCTGCTTGGCGTGATCGACAAGCTTGAGAAAGAACCGGAAAAAGCTGCATTGATTGATAGATTTTCAAATGCTGCTTTAGGAATGACTAGAGAAGAACTTGAACTCTGCGTCATACAGGCTGAAGCGGTAGTTGCGTCTAAGAAATGATTCGGAACTTGTTGGTGAAAGTATTTTGGGGGAGTGTTTTTGGAGACCGAGGCCGACACATGCCGGAAAGAGGTGATACCGAAACTTGTTGAAGCTGGATGGGATAACCCACCCTACGCCATCAACGAGCAACGGTCTTTCACGGACGGACGCATCGTGTTCGTTGGCGGTAAGGCGCGTCGGGGGCGGCAAAAGCGAGCCGACTTCATCCTGCGCTATCGGTCAGACTTCCCCATTGCTGTAGTCGAGGCAAAATCCAAATACAAACACGCTGCCGACGGCCTCCAACAAGCAAAAGATTACGCGGAAATCCTTGGTCTGAAGTTCGCCTACGCAACCAATGGCCGGGAAATCGTTGAGATAGACTACACCACCGGCATTGAACGCGATTTGACCTCGTTCCCGTCACCCGAAGAACTTTGGCAGCGCCTTTCACAATCCGAAAATCTTGACGACGATATCAAGGAACACCTGCTCTCACCGACCTTTCCCGACAAGGACAAGCCGCTTCGATACTATCAGGAAATCACGGTCAATCGCGCAGTGCAATCGATCCTTCAGCAACGCAAGCGCGTTCTGCTCACGCTTTGCACCGGCGCAGGAAAGACCGCTGTTGCATTCCAGATTTGCTGGAAGCTGTGGAACGGTGGCTGGAACCCGAAGGGCAAGAACCGGAAACCGAAAATCCTGTTCTTGGCTGACCGGAACGTTCTGGTAGACGATCCCAAAGACAAGGACTTTAGCGCCTTTGGTGATGCCCGCTTCAAAATCAGCGGCGGGGAGATTAGCAAGGGGCGCGACATCTATTTCGCAATCTATCAGGCGATTGCGGGCGATGAATCCCGCGACGGCTTATTCAAGGAATATGCGAAGGATTTCTTCGACCTCATCATCGTTGATGAATGCCACCGTGGCAGCGCCCGCGACGACAGCAATTGGCGTGAAATTCTCGAATGGTTTGAGCCTGCCTACCAGATCGGAATGACCGCGACGCCTAAGCGGGAAGACAACGCCGACACCTATAATTACTTCGGCGATCCAGTTTACGAATATAGCCTTGCTCAAGGCATCGCCGATGGCTTCTTGGCACCCTACCGCGTTCACCGCGTGATTTCCGATTTTGATGCGGCGGGCTGGCGTCCGTCTCAAGGCGAACTCGACCGCTACGGACGTGAAATCCCCGATGCGCAGTATGGAACACGCGATTTCGAACGCGTCGTTGCTCTACGTGCGAGAACCGAGGCTTTCGCAACGCACCTTACAAGCTTCCTCAAGCAAACAGATCGCTTCGCGAAAACCATCGTCTTTTGCGTGAACCAAGAACACGCCCTTGAGATGCGCAATGCACTTGCACGTCTAAACGCCGATCTTGTGAAACAGCACCCCGACTATGTGTGCCGCGTCACTTCCGACGAAGGCGACGTTGGCTCCGCGCACCGCGCCAAATTTCAGGACATCGACAAGGCGACGCCGGTTATCCTCACAACGTCACAATTGCTGACAACCGGTGTCGATGCACCGACGTGCAAGAACGTGGTGCTGGCGCGTGTCGTCGGCTCAATGCCGGAATTCAAGCAGATTATCGGGCGCGGAACACGGCTGCGGCCCGATTACGGCAAGCTTGCTTTCAACATCATTGATTACACCGGCACCGCCACCGAAAAATTCGCCGATCCCGCTTTTGACGGCGATCCGGTCAGAGAGCGTGAACAGGTCATCGACGAAGACGGCGATGTTGTAGACGAAACTGAAATCACCGAAGAAACCGATACCCCCGGCGACATCGACACGACCGAAATAGACGGTACGAACGGTGGCCTACCCGACGACACAGAACCGGGCTTGCCACGAAAATTCTACTATGACGGTGGCAGCGTCGAGATTATCCGCCAACTGGTCTACGAACTCGATTCCGAAGGCAAACAACTCGCAGTCCGCCAACTGACCGACTACACCGGCGAAAAGGTTCGCACGCTCTATCCCAACGCTTCCGAACTCAGGAAGGATTGGCTCGACCCTGCACGCCGCGCCGATATCATCGAACAGCTTGAGGACAAGGGCATCGACACGCAAACGCTTGGTGAGGCTGTGGGCAAGCCCGATGCCGATCCGTTCGACCTGCTTTGCCATCTGGCCTACAACGCACCACTTCGCACGCGCCGTGAGCGCGCCGAACGCCTGAAGCGTGAAGAAACGGCCTTCTTCGAACAGCACGGGGACAAAGCCCGCGAAGTGCTCGACGCGCTCATTGAGAAATATGCGGAGCACGGAACCGCGCAATTCAAAATGCCCGACGTGCTCGAAATCCCGCCTTTCAACGATTGGGGCAACGTCGTGGAAATCGCCGCCCGCTTCGGCGGCGGCAAGGCCATGCGCGAAGCCGTCAACGAACTGCAAAAGCGCCTATACGGCGCATAAGAAAGAGAAATACCCTTGGCCCGCCAACCGAAGAAGAAGCAGCCACAGACAACAGCTCAACGCCTTGACAGCATCATCAAGTCGGCGCGGAAGATCATGCGCAAGGACAAGGGACTGAGCGGCGACCTTGACCGTCTGCCGATGCTCACTTGGATTATGTTCCTGAAGTTCTTGGATGACATGGAGCATATTGAGGAAGAGCGCGCAGAGATCGCGGGCAAGGCTTATCGCGGCGCTGTCGAAGCACCCTACCGTTGGCGCGATTGGGCTGCGGAAGAAGGCGGCATCACCGGCCCCGACCTGATTGACTTCTTGACGTTGGACGTAGCCGAACGCCCGGACGGAACCAAAGGGCCGGGCTTGTTCGCCTATCTGCGAAGCCTTCGCGGAAACAATGGCACGCGCGGGCGCAAGGACGTGATCGCGACCGTGTTCCGTGGTCTGTCGAACCGCATGGAAAGCGGCTATCTGCTGCGCGATGTCATCAATCTTATTGACGGCATTCACTTCGATTCCTCCGACGAAATTCATACGCTCGGTAGGCTATATGAAACCCTGCTGCGCGAAATGCGCGATGCCGCAGGCGATTCCGGCGAGTTCTACACGCCGCGTTCCATTGTGCGTTTCATGGTCGAGGTTACGGACCCACAGCTTGGTGAAGCGGTTCTTGATCCGGCCTGCGGCACAGGCGGTTTTTTGACCGAAGCCTATGCGCACATGGCCAAACAGGCCGATACGGTCGAAAAGCGCGAAATCCTCCAATCGTCGAGCATCTTCGGCGGGGAAGCGAAGCCGCTTCCCTTCCTTCTGGTGCAAATGAACCTTCTGCTACACGGTTTGGAGGCCCCAAAGATCACGCCGGACAATTCATTGAAAGTTCGCCTGTCGGAGATTGGCGAGGCCGACCGTGTGGACGTTATTCTGACGAACCCTCCCTTCGGTGGTGAGGAAGAAACCGGCATTCTGAACAACTTCCCCGAAGACCGGCGCACGGCGGAAACGGCGCTGCTTTTCCTGCAACTCATTATGCGGCGAGTGAAGCGGGGCGGAAAAGGTCGCGCCGCTGTTGTCGTGCCGCACGGCGTTCTGTTTGGCGGGGGCATTGCTGCGCGTATCAAGGCGGACCTGTTGAAGGAATTCAATCTGCACACTGTCATGCGTCTACCTGAAGGCGTCTTTGCGCCCTATACCGATATTTCCACAAACATAATCTTTTTCGACACGACCAAGGCAACCGGCGACATTTGGTTCTACGAACAACCCAAGCCGGAAGGGCGGAAGAAGTACTCCAAAACTGCGCCGCTAACCTTCGACGAACTCAAGCCCTGCATCGATTGGTGGAACGCCCGCGAAGAAAACGAACAGGCGTGGAAAGTGCATGGTCCCGACCTTATCGAAACGGACGATGCAGGCCGGATTAGCGCCTGCAATCTTGACCTGAAAAACCCGAACGCAACCGGTGTGGTAGATCATCGCACTCCACTCGAAATCGTCGAAAGCATTGAGGTCAAGGAACAGCGTATTCTCTCCATAATGGGCGATATCAAGCGCACTCTGTCGGAGATGGCATAGTGGCGTGGCGAACTGTTCAATTAGGCGAAGTTCTAAGGCAAAAGCGCGACAGGGTTCGAATAGAACCCGGTAAGCCCTACAAACAGATCACGGTACGGCTGTGGGGTAAGGGCCTTGCGCTGCGCGGCACAAGCGATGGTTCGGAAATCGCCGCCGAAAGCCAAGTCGCGGTTGGAAGGAACGATTTTTTAATATCGAAGATCGATGCGCGACACGGAGCGTTCGGGCTAGTGCCTGCCGACCTTGAAGGCGCGGTGGTGAGTAACGACTTCCCGTGCTTCACAGTGAGGCAAGACCTGCTTGATTCCCGCTTTCTCGAATGGTTTTCAAAAACGGAGACCTTTGTATCCGTCTGCCAACAGGCAAGCACAGGCTCTACCAATCGCGTTCGTTTAAAGGAAGGAAGCTTCCTCGGCTTCGAAATTCCGCTTCCTTCGCTGGATGAACAACAAGCAATTGCCAGCCGGCTGGACGAGGTACACGCGAAGCTCGGAGAGCGAGAAGTCGAACTTGCAGCCGTCGAACGCGAAGCCAACGCCATGTTGTTCAACGCGTTTCAAGAAATTACCGACGGCATTGAGTACCTACCGCTTTCCGAAGTGGCACCGCTCGTACGGCGTCCCGTCGATATCGAGCCAGATGTTGAGTATCCTGAATTGGGCGCGCGTTCATTTGGGCGCGGACTATTCCATAAACCATCCCTGCTCGGAGCGAAGATAACTTGGCAAAAGCTGTTTTGGATACATCGTGGCGACCTCGTTTTGAGCAATATCAAGGCATGGGAGGGCGCGTTCGGCGTCGCTAGTGATAACGATCATTTGCGCGTCGGTTCCCACCGATATCTGACCTGTGTTCCGAAGACCGACGTCATTTCCGGCCATTTCCTTTGGTACTACCTCCAATCAAGGGAAGGGCTGGAAAAGGTCGGTGCGGCTTCACCCGGAAGCGCAGATCGCAATCGCACACTTGGCCAGAAGGCGTTGATGGCCATTGAAGTTCCCGTTCCCAATCTGAAAGTTCAACAGCGCTTTACGAGGTTGCACGCCTTAGTCGAACAGGTGCGCGCCATTCGTGCTTCCACAGCGAAGGACGCGGAAGCCCTTATCCCCGCCATGCTGCACGAGATTTTCGAGCGGCAAGCAAACAAGCCTGACGCGGCTCCTTTGACATCGGAGGCAAACGTTGTTCAGCTTCCGACCAAACAAAAGCCTAAGATCGATACACCCTTCAAGGAAGCGGTTCTTGTCGGAGCCATCGTCAAAGCCTTCCACGAAGACAACGGTCAACCGATAGGCAACTTCCGTCTGCAAAAGGCGGTTTACTTCGCGCGTCGCCAAATGGGCGAAAGCGCGCTCGACAAGGATTATCTCCGCAAGGCCGCAGGCCCATACAATCCGAAAATGCGCTATTCCGGTGGTATCAAAATCGCCACGGACAAGAACTGGATCAAGCGTGCGACCGGCAAATATGGCGAAGGCAACGCGTTGGGCGATGCCGCCGCAGAAATGGACGAATGGATTGAACGCTACCAGTTCGCCCCCGCCGCAGCGTGGGTGCGCGACCGTTTCAAATACATCAAGAACGACCTGTGGGAAACGCTCGCAACCATCGACTACGCCATGCTGGCATTAGACCATGACGGCAAACGCCCAACCCCGGAAGCAATCCTTTCCTACATCGAAGCCGACGACGAATGGCGTCCCAAGATCGCAAAGCTACGCCTCACCCAAGCGTCGATCCAAAACGTCACGGTCGAGCTTGAGAGCTTGTTTGCAGATGTGGGAGGTGTCGTCTGATGCGGGCAACGGAAAAAGCGCTGATGGCGCGCGGTATGGATTCCGTTAGCGCGGCGAAGCTTGCTCAAGACGGCTGGACGCTCAACAAGCTGAAGTTGGCCAGCGAGGCTGAGCTAAAGGCCTTAGGGCTGGTTGAAGGCTTCATCAAAGCGTTACTCAAAGAACAGCGCCCGCCTATTCCAATCGACAATCTCATGAAGGTGCTTTTCGACAATCGCTTTCAGTGCTGCGTGTGTAGAGACCCCAAGCAGTCAATTATCGTTCATCACATAGACGAGTGGGCGCACAGTCGTAGTCATAACATCAAAAACTTGGCGGTTCTGTGCCTCCAACATCACGACAAGGCGCATACAAGAAGCACTTTGTCGCAGAATTTGGACGCAGCCACGCTGCGCGGTCTGAAGGCGGGATGGGAATCTGAAGTCAAAAAGCGAGACGCCGAATCTATTTACGCTGCAATGCGCCTCGAATACAGCAACTGGAATTACATCAATGAGTTGCGCGTTTTTGAGATTGCAAACAAACTGAAAATAGATTTTTCGAGTGTCAAGTATTTTTTTAACGCAAGCGCGGCGGGTGTGATTGACTCAGATGGGATGCCCATTCCAGTTAATAACGATGAACTGTTTTACATGTACCAAGGCGCAGCAGTTTTGCAGCGCTATCATTACATAGCCAACGTATTCAACGAAGTTGTCAAGAGAATACCAATAGTTAATGTTTCGGACTTTCTCGACAAAGGTGTTTTGGGCTTTGCTCTGGTTCCGGGCGAATTCATATTCGTTCAGGGGAAGCACATCTTTTCGCCCATAGAGAATAGGCATAAATATCAAGGTCGCGGGCAAATATGTGAGGGCGTACGACGCGCGAATGAAGTTGAGGTTCGGTTTGTTTTTGACCGGTGGGAAGCAACTTCAAGTTCCGCACAAAGCCAATGGCTTACCGGAACCCGTGATCAAGGCAGTCTAGTTCACGTGAAAGACTTATCCCGCGAAGAGGGGCGTTTGGTCATTCGTGGAACAGTCCTCGGAATTGGTTCCAACTTCGGTGATCTCAAAACGCGTGAATATGCCCAGAGTTGGTTGGAATGGATGCCCACGCGTCAGGAAGATGACGACATAGACGACGATTGGCTGGATGACGAATGACAGAAGAGCGGATCGAACGGTTTTTCTGCAATGCCTGCAAACAGAAGACCAAGCACTTCATTCGTGGCGAATACAACAAACACGATGGCGACGCTGCCTACTGGTACAAGCACCGTATGCTAATCATTGAGTGCTGCGGTTGCGAGAATCTTGAACTCGTCAAGATGACGTTGTTTTCGGAAGATGTTGAGTATTTCGACAACCCGGATACCGGTGAACCGGACAGCGAAGGCAAGTGGGATGAGGTCATTTATCCGCCCGTAACCTACCGTAACCCCCCAACGTGGTTCGAAGACTTGCCGGACCCAACGCTTCGGGCAATTTCCGACGAAATCTACAACTCTCTGCAAACCGGCTCCAATTATCTCGCGACCTTCGGTTCGCGGACGCTGATTGACCGTTTGATTGTTCTGACTGTCGGCGATAAGGGCAACTTCCCAAAGGGGCTGCAAGCCCTACAGGACGGCGGCATGCTGTCCCAACATGAGCGGGATATCTTGAACCCCGTTGTCGATGCCGGGAACGCCGCAGCCCATCGCGGCTGGGCACCAACGAAGGAACAAATCGCCGTCATACTCGACACCGTTGAAGGGCTGATACACAGGCTTCTTGTATTGCCGAAACTGGCTGAAGAGCTGGAAGAGGCTGTGCCAAGCCGTGGGGGCGGTGGGAAGGCAAAAGCTGGGAAGCCAGTCGTCACCGTGAAGGACAAGATCGACGCAGCACCAAAGGATTTGCGCGCGATCTACGACGAACTTGCCGGAAAGCTTCGGGCGCTGGGCGACGACGTGACGGTCCACCCACAGAAACACTATATGGCTTTTCGCCGGAACAGAAATTTCGCGTCCGTCCAAATCTACAACCAAAAACGTGTTGTGCGCGTCTACCTGAATCTCGATCCCGACGCCGTTGAGTTTGACCCGGCTATGATGCGCGACGTTCGCCAGATCGGCCATTTCGGCACGGGCGACTTGGAGATCACCCTTAAGTCGAAGAAGGATATCGAGAAGGTATCTGCGCTGATAGAGACGAGTTATGAGGCGTCATGAAGCCAATGGGATAATGATTTGTGACTTTCGCGCATGTCGGAGAAATTTTGAATGAGTAGTTCCGCTAAATCTACTGCCGTCGCAGTCAAAAAGGTTTCGATGCCGGACGTTCTGGCTTCGTCTGAATCGATGATTGTGAAGGTGACGGATGCCCTTGGGCTGCCACGGGATATTTTGCCGAGCGATGACCAGATTAAGCACGCTTGGGACCAATTGCCCCGCCTACTTACAAGCATCCCGCCAGAACTACGTGATGAGCGCCTTGTCAAAATGTGCGTGGCAGTTTCGTGCGGCCTATTTGATGCCGGGATCAATTATGTCTGGAACGCCGCAGTTCTGGAACTTCGCAATAAAGTTCGACACTTCGGAATCGAAATTATTCCGCAAGTCCTTGATAAGTCTAACTTCGATGAATCAACGCTCGTCGATCTGAAAGATTCCGAACTTCTGGATTTATGTCTCAAGTTAAATTTGATCGGAGATGATGATTTCTTCTTCTTGGATCAATGTCGAGCGACCCGAAACAATTTCTCCGCTGCTCATCCTGCCGACGGTGCGATAGATGAATATGAATTCATCAATTTTGTAAATCGCTGTCGAAAGCACGCGTTGGTCAGCCAGAAAAACCCCAAAGGAGTAGATGTACGCAAGCTCATTACGGCACTAAAGGCGGGTAGATTTACGAAAGATCAACGCGACGAATGGCTTCGTAGAATTGAAGAAACATTTGACGCGCAACGTGAGCTTATTTTTCCGATGCTCCATGGCATTTATTGTGACCCGGCAGCAGGAGAAGAAGCCAGAAACAACGCGCTTACGATATGTGAAAAACTAGCGAAGAGCTTCAGTCCAAAGGCTCGTTCAGCGCTCATCGATCAGCACCAAGATTACAAAGCAAAAGGCGAAGACAAGCGGGCATCCGCATCCAGCTTGTTCTTTGAAAAGATCGGTTTTCTTGGCCTGCTTGGCGAAGCAGAAGTGCACGGCGCGATAACCAAGGCTTGCCAGAAACTGCTGACCGTCCACAATGGGTTTGACAACTTCTATAATGAACCCCCATTCGCCGAACGCCTTGCTGCACTTTCCGAAAAGAACTCCGTTCCAAACACTGCGCAGGCCGTATTTGTCGAAGCCGTGATCACATGCGGCATTGGGAATCAGTACGGGGTTTCTCACGCAGCGATGCCATCATATAGGCAAATGGTCCGTTCGTTTTCTCCGGCAGAAATCCAGATAATGTTCCAACTTACAAAGGGGACAGGAACGGTTGCGGCCCGGCTGAAAAGCTATGAGAAGTGTCGTACTAAGTTCAAATCTCTGGTTGGCGAACTCAGTGCTAAGAGCGTTCCAACGGCTGTAAAAGCGGATTTTGGAAAGTGGTCGTCCTAGGCAATGCTTGTTGCCGAACTTAATGGGGGCCGAATCGACGCATTTTCTGCCGAACGCGGGCCAACCTATAATTGTCCGAAGTGCCGTGGCGAGGTCGTGCTTAAGAAGGGCCGGAAGGTCGTTCACCACTTCGCGCACAAGCCGCCGACAGACTGCACATGGGCGACAGGCGAGACACGCGCCCATATGGAAGCAACGATTCTTGTGTCGAACGCACCAAAGGTGCGCGGGCTACGGGAGGAAGTTGAATTCATCGTCAACACCTTGCCGGGCGACCGCCGCGCCGATGTTATGGCGTGGTCGCCGAAGGGGCTTCAAATCGCGTTCGAACTGCAACACACGCCGATAGGTCTAGACGAAATCGAGCGGCGCGCTTTGTCGTATGCGCGTGCGGGCATCGCTCAAATCTGGATACCCTTCCTCAAATCGAACGTTTGGGATGAAGGCGCGCCACGACACGGCGGCTGGTTTGTCGAGCGTTACTCGCCTCGCACCTTCGAACGGTGGGTTCACGGTTTCAACGGCAAGAACGGCATGTGGATGTACGACCCCAAAGACAAGGCGTTTTGGCTATGTCGTCTCGCAGGGCACCAATCCTACGTCGAAGAAACAACGTGGTATTCAGAAGGCGGCGAAGAAAACTACGGCGGCGGGTTCTGGAAGTATTCCAAACGCTTCAAGGAGCTTAGCCTTGAGGGGCCGTACGGGGCCGAAGACCTGTTGATAGAGGTATCGTCGCGTCGCGCGTTCAGCACGTCCGGCTACAACTGGCCCGCCGCGCGCATCACCAATCTTGTGCCCGCCTGAACCTCGCTCCGCATGGGGTAGATTGAGGGTAGGATTTCTTATACTGAAAATTCATCAATAAAATTGATGAGATTTGGTAGCGGAGGAGGGACTCGAACCCCCGACACGCGGATTATGATTCCGCTGCTCTAACCGGCTGAGCTACTCCGCCGTCCGTGTCGCGGAAATGGCTCCCGCGCGGATGTGAGCCGCATATAGTCGCCGGCGCGGCGAACTGTCAAGCCACCTGATGCGTTTGCCGGGCGTTCTCCCCAGGCCGAAGCCCTCCGTCGGTTGTCCGCCCCGGACGGAAGGAATGGGACGGAGGAACGCGGCATGCGGAAATGCCGTCGCCCGCGCCTGCCCAAGCGACGTCTCGGCAGGGACGGCGGCGCGTCCGCCACACCCGCATCTCGGCATGTCCTCCCCTTTCCCGCTCCCGGTCCGGCCCGCGTCGCGGCACCAGCCGCTGGGGGCGGGGATGGCAAGACGCCTGTCGCCACGCCCGCTTCCGCTGCCGGTCCACGCGCGCACATGCCGCCAATGCTTGCCCGCGGGCCAAGGGAAGGGTACGAGAAGGCCGCACCGTTTTGCAGCGCGGCGGGCTCCCGGAATGCTGCCCGACGAGGGTCCGACGGCGGAGACGACCGGGCACGGGCTTCGTCCTCGACACGGCCACCGGAAGACGGGCTTGCGAAACGCGCGTTGCGGCTTTCCATGGAGGCGCGCGCGAGGCAACGCGAAATCAGGGGAGCAACGCGTGAGCGCTGCGAAAGACACGAAATCGGCGGCGGGTAATCTCTTCCTGCTGTTTTCCTTCCTGATACGGGACGGCAACCTGCTGCGCTCGCCGGTGCTCGCCTACGCGATCCTTGCAAGCTTCACCCGGTCGGGAATGATTTTTGCCATCAACGCGATCGCCGGCGGGGCGGCCATCGCCTTCGGCAATGTCGCGCTGCTCGCCGTCACGGTGATCTCGACGCTGACCTTCTCGCATCTGGCCCGGGTCAATTCGTTCAAGCTCGTCGAAACCACCAAGCGGCGGATGCGCACCCGGCTGAGCCGCCGCCTGCTGGATGCGCGCGCGGACTATCTGGCAACCCGCGACCAGGGCAAGGTCTATTCCATCGTCACCCATGAGGTGAACCAGATCTCCAGCGCCTCGACCAACTTCATCGAATCGCTCGAGGCCTGCCTGCTGATCGCCTTCTGCATTCCCTATCTTTTCTACCTGTCGTGGCCGAGCGGCGCGGCGACGCTGACGGCCGTCATCGTCGGCGGTCTCGGCTATCTTCTCGCGCAGGGGCCGGCCCAGGCCAGCGCGGAAGCCGCGTCGCGCATCGAATGGCAGTTCTTCGACCGGATCAACGACGTGCTGCGCGGCTACAAGGAATTGCGCCTGCGCGAAGCGCGCAAGGACGAGCTGCAAAACGACATCGTCGAGATCTCCCTGCGCGAGCGCGCGCTGAAGCTCGTGGCGGAACGCTACTACAGCCTCGGCCAGGTCTTCGCCCAGGGGGCGATGATGGGGCTGCTCTGCGGCATCGTCGTCGGCCTGCCGCTGCTGGCGGGAACCGAAACCGCGACCGTCCTTCAGATCCTGACAGTCGTGCTCCTGACCTACGGGCCGATCGAGACGGTAATGGGCAACCTCTCCTCCTTTTCGCGCGCAACCGTTGCCAAGCGGCTGATCGACGGGCTGGAGCGCGATCTCATCCGCGAGACGGAAGATCCGGCGACGCTCGACCGGTCGCCCGCTCCCGCATCCTTCCGTCGCATCGAGCTCAAGGGGGCAACCACGGTCCTGACGAGCACCAGCACCTCGGGCGACGACGAGACCTTCACGGTCGGCCCCCTCGATCTGACGCTGGTGCCGGGCGAGGTCGTGTTCATCTGCGGCGGCAACGGCGCTGGCAAGTCGACGCTGATTTCATTGCTGACCGGGCTGCGCCAGCCGGACGGGGGCCAGATCCTGCTCGACGGCCAGCCGGTCGGCGACAGGGATCTGGCCCGCTACCGCAGCCTGTTCAGCGCGGTGTTCAGCGAGTTTCACCTGTTTTCGCGGCTCTATGGACTGAGCGAAGACGAAAAGGCCGCGATCCCCGGTCATCTGGCCGATCTCGACCTCGCTCACCGCGTTTCGGTCACGGAGGAAAAATTCTCCACGCTGGCGCTGTCGTCGGGTCAGAAGCGGCGGCTGGCGCTATCGGTCGCGCTCGCTGAAAGACGCCCGATCATCGTGCTGGACGAATTCGCCGCCGATCAGGATCCGGTCCGCCGCGCGCTCTTCTACGACATTCTGGTGCCGCAGATGGCCCGCGACGGCCATCTCGTCCTCGCCGTGACCCATGACGAGCACCGCTTCGCGCAATGCGACCGCCTGATCCGGATGGAAGCGGGACAGATCGTCTCCGACGAACGCATGGACGGCGGCGCGCGCAAGGCCGTATAGCCCTGGAGGCGCGCAACGCGCGACCGCGCGGCGGCGTGTCCCCGGTCCGCCACACCCTTGCCCGACAACCGCCGTTTGCCGTTGGCGGCAATCTCCAGTAGGAAACGGACGCAGCACTAGCCTTGCCGACATGCACGTCGGACAGGAATCACCGGGATCATTTGGAGACACGCGTCACATGGCCGATCTTTTCGTCGACGGCGGACATCCGATTGCGGGCACGGTCAGCCCGTCGGGAAACAAGAACGCCGTCCTTCCCATGCTGTGCGCGACACTGCTCACCGACGAGCCGGTGACGCTGGAAAACGTTCCCGAAATCAGCGACGTGGAAAAGATCCTCGCCTATTTCGAGCGCATGGGCTCCACGGTGGCCCGCGCCGACGATGGCGCGACGCTGACCATTCGCCACGATTTCGCGGCCTTTCGCGACGCAAAGGCAGAACTGCCGCTCGGCATCCGCTCCGCCGTGCTTCTGCTCGCGCCGGTGATGGTGCGCACCGGCACCTTGCGCTTCGACACCGATGCAAAGGGCTGCGCGCTGGGCCTGCGCGAGATCGATCCGCATCTGGAAATTCTGGAGCAATTCGGCAGCCGGATCGTTGCGACGCAACCCTATGACATCCGCCGCGACGGCACGCTCGAAGGCCAGGAGATCTGGGCCGACTACGCCTCCGTCACCGCGACCGAGACCTTCGCCATGATGGCGGCCACCGCCAGGGGCACCTCAGTCCTGATGAATGCCGCCTCCGAGCCGCATGTGCAGGCACTGTGCCGGATGCTCACCGACATGGGCGCGCAGATCGACGGCCTCGGCACCTCGCGGTTGACGATCACCGGCGTGGAGAAGCTCTCCGGCACCCGCGCGCGCGTGCCCGACGATCACCATGAGGTCGCGACCTTCCTGGCGATCGGCGGCGTCACCGGCGGCCGGCTGACCGTCAAGACCGACGTGACCGAACACATGACGCTGATCCTGCGCCAGCTTTCCAAGCTTGGTCTGCAGTTCGAGGTGGAAGACGGCGCGATCACCGTGACCGGCTGGACGCGCGAGGTGCAGCGTCCCTACACCCGCGAGATGCTGCCCAAGATCGAGGCCGCGCCCTGGCCCTATTTCCCGGCCGATCTCCTGCCCCAGGCCATCGGCGTCGCGGTCGGCTGCAATTCGGAGATCATGTTCTGGAACAAGATCTACGAAGGCGCGCTGGGCTGGAGCTCCGAACTCGCCAAGTTCGGCGCACGTGTGCATCTGTCCGACCCGCACAGGCTGATCGTCTTCGGCGGCAACTCCTTGCGCCCGGCGGTGGTGGAAGCGCCCTATATCATCCGCGTGGTGCTCGGGCTGTTCCTGGCCGCGATCCAGGTGGAAGGCCAGTCGCTGATCAAGAACGCCGATCCGATCCGCCGCGCCCACCCGCGCTTCGTCGAAAAGCTCACGGAGCTGGGCGCAAAGGTCCGCTGGACCTGAGGCGGACCGGCGAACGGACAACGATGGAGCCGATGGAAGGCGCATCTTGCGCGCTCCCGTCGTCAACAGCATCCCCTCCATGACGCCCGTTTCGGTGTGCCGCGCCCCTGAGGCCGCGGCACGCGGCGTACGTCAGCCGTTCAAGTCGCGGTCGAGACGCGCACCGACGCTGAGGACACGCGTGTCCTGTCCTTTCGCGCCGCCGATCATCAGCGCTCCGGGACGTCCGGTGCCGGTCGTGCGCGTCGGCATGGTCATGGCGCAGGCATCGGCCAGATTGAGCAGCGACGTGTTGCGCAGCATCGCCGCATTGACCCGGTCGAAGTCGGCTTCGGCCTCGCGGATCGACGGCGGCAGGATCTGCAGCGTCGGCGCGATCAGCGCATCGAAGCCGGACAGCGCCTCGGCAAGGCGGGCAATCACGGCCCGACGCTGCGCATAGGCCTCGGCAATTTCTTCGGCGGAGGACGCCTCGCTGATGCGGATGCGCGCCAGCACGCGCGGATCGCCGATTACGGCCAACTGATCCAGGTCGTCCTTGTAAACCTCATGCGCTTCCGCCGAAACCAGCAGACGATTGAGACCGAGCGCTTCGTGCAGGAAGGTCAGGTCCAGCTCGACAAGCGTGTGGCCGCTGTCCTCAAGCCGCGCCTTCGTCGTCTCGAAGTGACCACTCGACCAGCCATCGAGATCGTTGGTGAAGGCGCCTTTGGGCACCGCAAGCCGCAGCGGACCCGATGCCGCCTCGACCGCCTCGGCGGGTGTCGCGCTCATCACCGCGAAGGCGGCGAGCATGGTTGCGAAATCACGGGCCAGCGGCCCGCAGGAATCGAAGGAACCCGCCAGCGGATGCACGCCCTGGAGCGGCACCGCGTCCTGGCTCGGCTTGTGGCCATAAAGACCGTTGATGGCGGCCGGAATGCGCACCGACCCGCCCGTGTCCGTTCCAAGCGCGACATCGGCAAGACCGAGCCCTACGGTCACGGCGCCGCCGGAGGTCGACCCGCCAGGGATCCCGTCCGCGTCGAACACATTGACCGGCGTTCCGTAGTGCGGGTTGAGACCGACCCCGGAATAGGCGAGCTCGCTCATTGTGGTGCGGCCGAAGGGAATGCCGCCGGCGTGTTTGATCCGCTGCACGACCGGACAATCCGCAGTCGCCGGCTCACGGTCGCGCAGGAGGCGGGAGGCCGCAGTCGTGCGCTGGCCCGCCTCGTCGTAGAGATCCTTGACGCTGACCAGAAGGCCTGCGAGCGGCAAGGGCCGGTCGGCCGCGGCAACGCGGGCTTCCGCCGCGCTTGCGTCCCTGCGGATCCGTTCCGGGTCAAACTGCGTGAACAGCTTACCCGCCGCCTCGCCCATGGCCTCCACCCGCGCAATCGCGGCCTCGGCCTTCGTGACTATCTCTCCCATGTCTCCTCCGGTCGGGCGACCGCGCGCCCACGTCAAACGAACGCCGATCAGGATATGATCGGCAGTGTCCTGATCTGGTAGCGGTGCGCGATGGTGCGATCAAGCTCGGGATCGCGCAGTTCCATCCGGAAGGCGGCAGCCGGGCGGACCCCGCCGATGGCGCCGAAGGTTCCGCACAAGACGGCAGCGGCGCCCCGGGCAGAAGACGCAAGCCCCGCACCGTCGATCAGCTCCTGCAGTGGCCGGATCGAGGCGATGGTCCCCTCCTGATAAAGGGTCCACTCCGCGTCCGGCGTTTCCTGGATCCAGGAGCGCAGCTCAAGGCTTTCCAGCCGCGCGGCGACCTCGGACAGGCGCCACAGATCGCGCGCGACGGGCTTGGCGCAGATCTGCTTGGACAATGCGACCGAATGCGCTTCCAGCTCGCGGTCGGTGTGATCGGAGGCAAGGCCGAGGTAGTATTCGCCGGCATGAGACACGATGAAGGGTTCGACCTCGCCCGACGTGCCCGCGCCGACGACCTCGATTTCGGCCGCCTGGGTCAGCTGGTCGGCCGCGCAGCGATAATAGAGCGGCACCGTAGACGGCGGCGCCACGCCAAGCGCGGCAAGCTCGTCGATGTGATGGCGGATCGCCTCCGGATCGCGTCCCGTCCAGCCGGCGACGGTGAGATCGCGGACGTCGATGGAAATGACGCCATCGTCGAGAAAGAATTCCATTTCAGACCCTTTTTTAAAGACTGTTCGGAAGGAAGAGGGCGACATCCGGCACGAGGACGAGCAGTGCCACCATCGCCAGCATCACCAGCACATAGGGAATGGTCCCGACCATCACCTCCGACAGGGTGCCGGATTTGCGCGCACCTTGAACGACATAGAGGTTCAGCCCAACCGGCGGCGTGATCAGCGCCATTTCCACCAGCACAATCATCAGGATGCCGAACCAGACCGGATCGTATCCAAGGCCGATGACCACGGGCACGACGATGGGAATGGTCGCCACCATCAGCGACAGCGTCTCGATGAAGAACCCGAGCACGATATAGAGCAGGATCACGACGAGGAGCGTGCCGATGGGCGGCAGGTCCAGGCCGGTAAGCATCGCCTGCAACTCCCGTCCAAGCCCTGCCGAGGCCAGTGTGAAATTGAGGAAATAGGCGCCGGTGATCACCAGCATGATCATCGCGGTGATGCCGATGGTGCCGAGCAGGCTGTCGCGCATCATGCGCATCGACACACCGCCATGCGCGGCGGCAATGGCAAGCGCGATCGCCACACCAACGGCTGCCGATTCCGTAGGCGTCGCCCAGCCGGCGTAGATCGTGCCGATCACCACGGTGAAGAGAATGATGATCGGGATAAGCTGCAACAGGCTGGCGAAACGCTCGCCCCAGCCAAAGCTGCGGCTTTCGCCGCCGAGCGAGGGCCTGATCTTGCACAGGATGGCGGTGATCACGATGAAGGCCAGCGCCATCATCAGTCCCGGCAGCAGTCCGGCAAGGAAAAGCCGCGGGATCGAGGTCTGGGTCAGAAAGCCGTAGACGATCAGGTTGATCGACGGCGGGATCAAAATGCCGAGCGTTCCGCCAGCGGCAATCGCCCCGGAGAAGAGACGCGGATCGTAGCCGAGCCGTTCCGCCTGCGGCATGGCGACGGTGGCGACCGTCGCGGCGGTTGCCACCGACGATCCCGACGTCGCCGAAAACATCGTCGCCGTGCCGATGTTGGCGTGGATCAGCCCGCCCGGGAGCCAGGAGAACCACTTGTCGAGGGAGGCATAGGTTTTTTCCGCCACCCCGCCGCGCACCAGGATTTCTCCCAAAAGCACGAAAAAGGGAATGGCGATCAGTGTGGCGTGATTGGAGGCAGACCAGACCACCTGCCCCAGGCCGCGCATCAGCGGAAAGGCGGAGAAGAACTGGTCGATGCCGAACCCGAGCAGGAACAGCACGATGCCGACGGGAATGGAGAGGGACAAGAGCCCCAGCAGCGCGACCGCGACGCTCCAGATCATTGCTCGGTCTCCACTTCAGATCCCGGCCCGACAAGGGCTTCCACCTTGGAAAAGTCTCGGCGCAGCAGAAGCGCGCAGGTCAGCGCGACCAGCACGCAGGCCGAGACCGCGAACCAGACCCAGCCGGAGAACCACACGGCCTGCGGGATCCACAGGGGCGTTTCCAGCGGCGTGTTCGCCCGCGACGACCGGGTGATCGATTTTTCCAGAACCGGCCAGGCCTGGAAGGCGATGATGCTGACGGTCGCGGCCAGGACGGTGATCGCGAAAAGGTCCATCAGCGCCTTGCCGCCGGCGCGAAGCTTGTGGCGGATCAGGTCGATGCGCACATGGGCAAGCTCGGTAAGCGCATAGGAAAGGCCCCAGCTCGCCACACCGGCCATGACATAGCCGGAGATCTCGTCGGATCCGCCCAATGAGCGGGCGAACTGGCGCATGGTGATGTCGACAATGATGAACCCGGCGGTGACGAGAAGCACCGCTCCAAGGACCAGTGCGATCATCTTATTGAGACGGCGCAGGGCCGTTGCAATTGTATCGATCATGTCTCGGTCTCCGCCGGGTTCCTTCTCATCAGTTCAGCGGGATCGACACGCCGACAACCTGGCCGACGCTGTCGTTCCAGCGCTTGGCCCAGTCGTCGCCCGCGCGCTCCGCCCACTCGGGCAGCACCGTTTCGGTCAGGATAGCGCGGGCCTTGGCAATATCGGCCTCGCTCGGCTCAACGAGCTTCAGCGATGCCGGATCGCCGGCGGCGCAGTCGCCTTTTCCGGTCAGGCAGGCGATGTCGCCTTCGAGCGCGCCTGCCGCCACATCCCAGGCCGGAGCCTCGAAGTTGGTGGTGACCTGCTCCTGGATCAGGGTCTTGGTCTCATCCGACAGGCTGTTCCAACGGTCCATGTTCATCGCCGTCACGACGGCATCCCAGCCGCCCAGCGGCAGCGTCATCAGCGTGTCGGTGACTTCCCACCAGCCGGCGGAATAGCCCGAACCGGAGCCGGTCACGGCGCAATCGATCACGCCACGCTCCAGCGCGCCCGGCACTTCCGAGAAGCCGACGTTGACGCCTTCGGCGCCCAGCGCCTCCAGGAACTTCGTCGTCATGCGGCCGGATCCGCGGATCTTCTTGCCTTCAAGATCGGCAAGCGACGACAGCTCGCCCTTGCAGAAGACGACCTGCGGCGGATAGGGCGCGATCGCGAGCAGCTTGGCGTTGAAGCGGTTCGCGAAGATCTCGTCCACCATCGGGCGGGCGGCTTCGACCATCGCCTTGGCCTCTTCGGCGGTCGTCGCGAGCAGCGGCACATCGAGCCCTTCCAGCTCCGGCGCATCGCCCACGGCGTAGTCGGCGACCGTCATGCCGACGTCGAACACGCCATCGCCCAGCATGCGGAAGACGTCGCCGCCCTTGATGCCCATCTGGTCGTGGGTGGTCAGCTGCACGGTGATGTCACCGCCGGACGCCTCGGGAAGCGTCTCGGTCCAGAACGGCGCCTCGAACTGCTTGTGCAGCGGCAGGCCGCTCCAGCTGCCCACCACGGAAATCTCCTCGGCCGCGACCGGCGCGAGCGCCAGCAGGGATACCGCCGATGCGGCTGCGATGCGGGTTAGGGCATGTTTCATGTCAACTCTCCTCTGGGTTTTCAGGTCGACGATTGGCGGGCGCCGCCGAGGGAAAATTCGGCCGCATCCGCGGATAGATCGGTGACGAGCATGTGGCCCGGCTCATGGGTAATCGCGAGGTCCGGGCGGGCCGCGCGGATCGCCATTTGCGGGGTCACGCCGCAGGCCCAGAACACCGGAACGTCACCGGGCTCAAGGGTCGGCACTTCGCCGAAGTCGGGGGACATGAGATCCGCGATGCCGATTTGGGCGGGATCGCCGATATGCACCGGCGCGCCATGGGCAAGACGATAGCGATCGGACAGAAGCACCGCCTGGATCGCGTCAGCGGCCTTGAAGGCGCGCATCGACACGACCATCGGGCCGGAAAACCGTCCGGCCGGCTCGGTCTGGATCGAGGTGATGTACATCGCCACATTTTGTTTACGCGCGATATGCGGAAGCGGAATGCCGGCCCTTAGAATGGCCGCCTCGAAGGAAAAGGAACAACCGAGCACGAAGGAGACGAGATCGTCCCTCCAGACCTCTTCGAGATCGGACACGCGGGCAAATCCCTCCTGATCGGCCTTGAAAACCCGGTAGGCGCCGATGTCGGTGCGAATGTCGAGATCGCCCCCGAGCGCGGGGATCCTCGGATCGCCCGGCTCGGAGATCCCGATCACCGGACAGGGTTTGGGGTTGCGCTGGCAGTAGCGCAGGAAATCCCCCGCAAGCGCGCTCGGCAGAATGGCGAGATTGCCTTGAAGGGCACCCTCGGCATAGCCGGATGTCGGGCTGCGAAAGTCGCCTGCGCGAATGGCGCGGCGCAGGTCTTCCGGAGACATCCGGCGCGGGTCGAGCGCCGCCTCGAGCTGTGTCTTGGCTGTGGCCGTCACGGTCCGCATACCCTCCCTTGTATGACAAGTGAAGGATTGCGGCCGAAATTGATCTTGTCAAGTTATCGTCTAAAGATTTTTATGATCTATTTAAACGATCACCTTGATCGCAGGCCAGAGCGATCGAGGCCACCGCCGCGCCGAGCTCGGCATTGCGCTCGGGCATATAGGCGACCATGAAGCGCAGATTTGCGAGCTTCGCGGCATCGACAACGGGCAAGGGCTTGATGCGCTTGCCGAAGGGTTCGGCCTCCGCCATGCGCTCGGGCAGGACCCCGATGCCGAAGCCGTCCGCGACCAGGTGAATGACGGTCGAGAGCGATGCGGACCCGTGCAGCTCGAGCGCTGGCAAGTCCGGCGCGGAGAGCAGAGCCTCAAGTTCGCGAAACGGCGGCGTCGCCTTGGGAAAGGTGACGATGGTATGGCCGGCCAGTTCCGCCAGCGACATCGGTTCGGCCGGCAGGTGCATGTCGAGGGTTCCGTACCAGCCGAGCTTCAGCGGGGCCAGGGCGACGGAGGCGGCGCCGCGCGGAACGCTCTCGCGCAGCAGGATGGCGACATCCAGTTCATCGTCGGCAAGAGCCGCGCTCAATTGCCCGGACGTGTCCACCGACAGCTCGAAACGCACCTTCGGATGCGCGTGCTTCAGCTGCGCGAGAAGATCCGACAGCAGCGTGTGAACGATGGTTTCCGCGACACCGATGCGAACGGTGCCGCTCAACCCGCCGGGCCGCGTGACCTCCTGCACCAGCCGATCGCGCGCCGCGACAAGCCGATGCGCTTCCTCCAGAAAGCGCCGCCCGACGGGGGTCAGGCGAACCTGCCTCCGGGCCCGGTCGAAGATCTGGATCCCGAGGCGCTTTTCCAGCGCCAGCACCCGGTTGGAGATCGCCGACTGCGACAGTCCGTACTTTTGCGCCGCAGCGCGAAACCCGCCGGCGCGCACGATGTCCTGCAGGATCTCGATATCTTTCAGTTCAAACACCAACCGCCTCCTCGCACGCACCGGTCCCCGCCACGGCGCAAGCACCTTAGCCAATTGCTGCGCCCTGTCACGCAGACAGCAAGCATTCGATCCAGAAGGCTTTAATCTGCCAGACGGTGGACATCGCGGATTTTCAAGACTTGATTGTCTTGAGCGGGATCGTTTTATTTTCAAGGCTCCCGCCCGGTGCCATCGCCTCTCCGGCGACATCACGCATCGCCCTCATGATCCGCAGCCGATCGCCAGATTGTCGAATGCCGGCTTCCCCACCCGCATCGCCTGAAAACCGAAACGAACCGCTCCATGCCCTTCGACCAGCTCTTTGCCTTCGCCACTTTCGCCTATGTGGCCTCGGCAACCCCCGGCCCGAACAACATCCTCTTGACCGCTGTCGGCGGCGCCGGCGGTATTCGCGGCGGGCTTCCGGTCTTGTTCGGCATCGTCTTCGGATTTTCCGCGATGGTCTTCCTGCTGGCCTTCGGCCTCGGGCGCACGGTCTTCACCATGGACGCCGTGCTCGACACCATCCGATACGGCGGCCTCGCGGTGCTCGCCTGGCTTGCCTGGAAGATCGCCACCGCGCCCGTCGCCCAGGCCGACGAACCCGTGCCGGACCTCGGCAGGCGCGGCAGTTTCCTCGGCGCGGCGCTGTTTCAATGGGTCAACCCGAAGGCCTGGATCGTGGCGGCGGGCGCGATCACCTCGTTCCTGCAGCCCGACCTGCCGGTGCTCGCCCAGGCCACGACGCTCGCTGCCGTCTTCATCCTGGCCGGCGCCTTCGGCTGCCTGCCGTGGCTCGCTTTCGGCGCGGTGGTCAAGCGCTTCCTGCGCGATCCGCTGCATGCCCGCCTCTTCAATGTGGCGATGGCGTTGCTGCTCGTGATCTCGATGCTGCTGGTGATCTTCGGCGGCTGACGCGGGCATCGCGCCAGCCGCCCTTTTGTCACTCAAAGGGATCAGACGAGGCCCTTGCGCATGACCTCGCCGAGACGGCGCGCAAAGGCGGCCGTATCGCTCGGGGCGTCGCCGTCCAGGATCCGCGCCTGATCGAAGAGCAGCCACGCCATGTCGGCGAGTTCCGCCTTGTCGCCATCGCCGCTCAAACGTCTGGACAGCCCCTCCACAAGGGCGTGGGACGGGTTGAACTCAAGAACCGGCGCAAAGGCCCCGGACGCCGCCCCGGTCTGCCGGGCCATCAGCTTTTCCAGCTGCCGGTCGGGACCATGCTCGGGTGCGACCAGACACACGGGGCTCTCCGAAAGCCGGGAAGACGAGCGCACGTCGGACACGCTCTCTCCGAGCGTTTCCTTCAGGAACGCTGTGACCAGCCCGATATCGGCCTTCTCGCCGGCATCAGAATCCTTGGCCTTGTCCTCCGTGTCCGCGTCGCCTTCGACGGGGATGGCATCGAGCGCCGCCGCGCCCTGGGTGACCGACTGGAACGGCTTGCCCTCGAAGCCCTGGGCCATCTGCACCCAGAAGGCATCGACCGGATCGGCGAGATAGAGCACCTCGACGCCGCGCGCGCGAAACCCTTCCAGATGCGGGCTGGAAGCAATCGCCTCGACGCTCGAACCGGTCGCATAGAAGATCTGCGTCTGGTTTTCCTTCATGTCGGCGACATAGTCGGCAAGCGTGCGCCAGCCTTCGCCCTTGTTCTTGCTGGAGCGGAAGCGGGCCAGCGCCAGCAGTTTGTCCTTGCGCTCGAAGTCCTCGTAGATGCCTTCCTTCAGCACCGGGCCAAAGTTTTCCCAGATCTTGAGGAAGGTCTCGGGGTCGTTCTCCGACAGCTTCTGCAGCTCGCTCAGGATGCGGTTGGTCACGCCCTTGCGGATCGATTCCAGCACCGGATTGTGCTGCAGCATCTCTCGCGACAGGTTGAGCGGCAGATCGGCGCTGTCGATCACCCCGCGCGCAAACCTGAGCCAGGCCGGCAGCAGATCGACATCGTCTGCAATGAACACCCGCCGCACGTAGAGCTTCACCCGCCCCTTGCGGTCGGGGTCGAACAGGTCGAAGGGCTTCATCGACGGCAGGAAGATTAGCACGGAATACTCGTGCCGGCCTTCCGCGCGATAATGCAGCGTCAGCGCCGGATCGTCGTACTGGCCGGATACATGGCCGTAGAATTCCTTGTATTCCTCCGCCGAGACATCGGACTTCGACTTCGTCCAGAGCGCCGTGCCGTCGGCAAGCTGACGTTCGGCCGGAGCCTTTGCCAGTTGCGCGTTTTCCTCGTCTTCCGTCGCCGCCTCCGGCGCGGCGTCCTCCGCCGCCTTGGCCTCAAGGTCGACGAGCAGGATCGGCACGGGGACATGGGCGGAATAGGCCCGCACGACCCGCTCGACATTCCCCGCCTTCGCATAGGACAGCGCATCGTCCTTCAAGTGCAGCACCACGCGCGAGCCGCGCGCAGGCGCATCGGCAAGATCCACCGGCTCGACGGTGAACTCGCCCATGCCATCGGAGCTCCAGCGCCAGGCCTCGTCGCTGCCGGCCGCCCGGCTGACGACCTCCACCTGATCCGCCACCATGAAGGCGGAATAGAAACCGACGCCGAACTGCCCGATCAGCGCGGAGCCGTCCTTGGCCTCGCCGAGCTTGTCCATGAAGGCGCGGGTGCCGGAGCGGGCGATGGTGCCGAGATTTCCGATCATCTCCTCCTGCGTCATGCCGATGCCGTTGTCGGCAACGACAAGACGCTTGGCCGCCTCATCAACCTCGAGGCGGATGGCGAACTCCGGATCGTCCCTGATCAGGTCGGGCGCGGTCAACGCGCTGTGGCGCAGCCGCTCGCAGGCGTCCGCCGCGTTGGAAATCAGCTCCCGCAGGAAGATGTCCTTGTTGGAATAGACGGAATGCACCATCAGGTGCAGAAGACGGGCCACCTCGGCCTGGAAGGCATGCGCCTTGGGGGCGGCATCGTCCGTCTTGGTCTTGGTTTCGGTCGTCATCGGGCTCGCGGCTCCTGTTGGATACGTCTGGATCGATCTGGGGGAGCGGCACGCGGGCCGCTCCGGCGGCTCAGATATCGGTGAAGCGACGGGCCGTTTCAAGCACCGCGAATACTCACCACACGCCTTCTTCCTGCGCCACACGCTTGAGTACCGACGGCCGGTCGGTGACGATGCCGTTGACGCCGAGCCGGATGAGCCGGCGCATCTCCGCCTCCTCGTCGATGGTCCATACGTGAACCGCGATGCCGTGGCGATTGCAGTGGCGCAGAAAGCCCCCGGTCGCCAGCGGCACGCCGTATTGCGACAGCGGGATCTGCGCGCAGGCGACATCGGGAACGCCGACCGGCGCGCGCCAGGACCCGAACCGAAGCACGGCGACGCTGCGCGGGCCGGAACTCAGGCAGACCCGCTCGCCGAAGCGGGCCCGCGCGGCGCGCAACCGGCTATCCGAAAAGGATGCAACACACACCCGGTCGAGACAGTTCATCCGCTCCAGCAGGTCCAGCGTCGGCGCGAGCGCGTGATCGGTCTTGATATCGATGTTGAAGCGCATCTCGGGCTGTTCTTCCAGAGCTTCCGCCAGGGTCAGCAGCGGCTCGCCGCCCGCAATCCGCACGCCTTGAAGATCCTGCATGTGCTGCGCGGAGACCACGCCGCGCCCGTCGGTGGTGCGCTCCAGCCGGTCGTCGTGGAAGACGACGACCGTTCCGTCGGAACTCGCCTGCACGTCGATTTCGATGAACCGGTAGCCCATCGCCGCCACGGCGCCAAAGGCGGCACGGCTGTTTTCCGGCTGCTCCAGCCCGCCGCCGCGATGGGCAAGGGCGGCAAACCGCTGATCGGCCAGATAGGGGTGGACGGGGGAAAAACCGTCGGCCATGAAACACTGATCCTGCTGGCGCCCGGCACCCGGGCCATCCCCCAAGTCCTAGGACCGGGTCGCGGAATGTGCAATCGGGAGCGGAAAGATTGACGCCAATGTCCCGATCGGCTGCAATCGGCAAGAGTGCGGCCCTTGCGTGAAGGAGGCCGATGACAATGAGCGGCAAGGGAGCTGACGTCATGAGACAGTCCTGGAAGAACGGCGGTTCCCGCAGTCGCATCTCCGGCCTTGCAGCCGTCCTCATGACCCTTCTGTTCAGCATCGCGCTCCCGGCGAGCACCCCTGCCGCGGACAGACATGCGCTGGTCATCGGCAACGCCGACTATACGGGCGACACCCTGTCGGCCCTGAAGAATCCGGCCAACGATGCGGCGCTGATCGCCGACACGCTGGAAAAGGCCGGCTTCAAGGTGACGCTGGTGCTGGACGCCGACCTGCGCGACATGAAGCGCGCGGTGCGCGACTTCACCGAAACACTCGGAGCGGCCGGTCCCGGCGCGCTGGCGGCCGTCTACTACTCCGGCCACGGTTTCCAGGCCGGCGGGCGCAACTATCTCGCTCCGCTCGGCGCGGACCTGCGCGACGAGGTCGATGCCGAATTCGAGGCGCTTTCCGTCGACTGGGTGCTGTCGCGGGTCGAAGCCGCCCATGACGGTGCAAACATCGTCATTCTGGACGCCTGCCGCAACACCGCGCTGAGCCGCTCCATCGGCACCGGCAGCGAAGGCTTTGCGCTGCTGCAAAGCACGCCACGCGGCAGCTTCATCTCCTTCGCTACCGCGCCGGGCAGCACGGCCGCCGACGGCACCGGCCTCAACAGCCCCTATACAGCGGCCATCGCGGCGGAAATGCTCGTGCCCGGCCGCACGGTGGAAGCCGTCTTCAAAGCCGTGCGCCGGCGCGTCGTGGAAACCACCGGCGGCGAGCAGGTTCCCTGGGACCACTCCTCGCTGACCGCCGACGTGGTGTTCCTCCCCGACGGCTCCAGCGATATGGCGCCGGGCGACGCCACGGGTGCGGCCGTCTCGGACATGCAGATCGAGCTGCAGCTGTGGAACGACGTCAAGGACAGCAATGCGCCCGAGCAACTGCAGGCCTATCTCGACCGCTTCCCGCAAGGCGCCTTTGCGGCACTTGCCAGGTCCCGGCTGGAAACGGCGCAACAGGGCGGCACCGGCGAGGTCGAGAAGCTCTTCGCGCAGCTCGCCAGCCGCTCGCTCCTCGTCGACAATCCGACCCGGCCGCATGAGTTCTACAGCAACGCGCGCCTGCGCGAGATCCGCGGCGACTACCCCAAGGCGCGGCAGGACTATCTGAAATACTTCGCCTTCGGCATGCCCCAGGTCGACCCGCATCTGCGGTTTCAGGCCGTGCTCAAGATCCAGGAGGGCCGCGAGGGAGCCCGGGAGGTCTACCGTGCGCTGTCGCAGGGCCGGCAGGACCCGACAACCCTTTTTGCGGAGATCCTGCTCGCCGAGCGCGAGGAACGCGTGCGCCGGCTGACGGCGTTTCTCACAGCGAACCCGGAGTTCACGCCCGCCTATTACGCGCTGTCGCAGGACTTCAGCCTTGCCCGGCTCGGCCAGCAGTCGACGACCGACAAGACCCGCGAACACGAGCTCCTGACCCGCTTCATGGACGGCGTGGAGAGCGGACGTTTCCTGAGGTTCTATCTGGACCAGCAGATGGCCGCGGAGCAGATCGAGGACGCCAGGACGCGCCTTGCCGCGCTTTCCTTCCTCAACACCGCCGCGCTCGCCAATCCGGTGAAGCTCAACGCCATGCGCAGCAATCAGGGCTGGATGCTGACGCTCGCCATCGCCGACCGGGCACGGGAAATCTTCGTCCAGCTTCCCGGCGAGGACTTCAAATCGACCGGATTCGTCAATGGCGCGCTCGATCCGACCACGGGGCAGAAGATCCCCTATCCGGCCTTCGAACTGCCGGGGACGGTTGGGGATACGGCGATCAATGTGCGCTACCGCGACATCCGCGACGAGATGCAGGGCCCCTTCACCGTCAGCTTCACACCGGCGACCGCGCTTGTCGCAGGGCAGAAGGACATTCTGGAGCGCCTGTCGAGCGGCTGGGTCAGCTTCCGCGACTGGGACGGCAAGCGCCTTGTCTACTTCTCGCATCTGATCAGCTACCGCTGCGCCATCGACAAGGTGATGTATGCAGTCGACGGCGACACGCCGGACACGCCTTTCGAGACCGGCCCCTGCGATCCGGACAATCCCCATGCCGTGCCCGACAGCGGGCCGGGATCGAAAATCCATATCACCGTGCCAAAGGCGACGGACTATGTGAGCGTCCAGCTCACCTATGCGGACGGAACCCGCTCCGAGATCAAACGCTTCGACGCACCGAAATGACGGCCGGCTAGAAAGATGACACCCGTACCCGCGCGCCGCCACCGGCGGCTGCAGGCGCTCGCCGCCGTCGTCATCGCGGCAGTGAGCGCCCTCGCCGCCGCTCCCTGGCTGGAACCGCGCGCCGGCGATCTGGCGCTGGTCCTCGCCCCCTCGCCCGAGACGGCGGTCGCCGATCAAATCGTCGTCGCGGCGATCACGGAGGAGACGCTTGCCGGTTTTCCATATCGCTCGCCCATCGACCGCGCGTTTCTCGCCGGACTGATCGAGCGACTGGACGCGGCCGGCGCGCGCACCATCGGTCTCGATATCCTGATCGACCAGCCGAGCGATCAGCAAAAGGATGCGCGCTTCTTTCAGGCCCTCGATGCATCAGCAACACCGGTGGTGCTGGCGCTGGCAACCCGCGACCACGGGCTGACAGACCGCCAGGCCGACTATGTCGCGCGCGCAATCGCCCCCCGCCCCGCCGGACTGATCGCGCTGGCCCGCGACGAGATCGACGGTGTTCTGCGGCATCTGCCGGGCGCGCGCCCGGGCATGGCCACTTTCGCGCAGGTCCTTGCAGGTGCCGGACCGGAGATGCCATCGGGGCGGATCCTCTATTCGCGTGCCATCAACGACGCCAGCCCGTTTCCCCTCTATCCGGCGCATCTGATCGCACAGCTTCCCGATGACTGGTTTGCCGGAAAGGTCGTCCTGATCGGTACGGACCTGCCGACCATCGACCGCCATCCGACGCCGATGACGACGCTTGACGGGAGTGCCGCCGGCACCCTGCCCGGCGTCGTCATCCACGCGCATATCCTTGCACAAGCACTCGCCGGCCTCAGCCTGCGCCCGCTGTCCCCGCTGGCGGTCGGCATCGCGATCCTGGTAGCCGCGATCCTTGCAGCCGTCGCCTTTTCCACCCGCGCCGCGCCCCGGCATCTGGTTCTCGGCCTTGCGCTCACGCTTGTCGCCTATCTTGCCGTCGCTGGCATGCTGATTGCCCGCGCCGGCATCCTGCCGCCGCTCATCGCCCCGCCGCTGGCGGCAGTTGTTGCCGGCGGGCTGGTCGCGCTGGCGCGCTGGCGCGCGGATCATGCCGACCGCAGCTTTCTGCGCCATGCCTTCGCGCGCTACGTCAGCCCGTCGGTGGTGGAACGGATCGCGAGCGGCCGACTGCAGCTCGCGCTCGGCGGGGAAAAGCGCGAGGTCACCTATCTCTTCACCGACCTGGAGGGCTTTACCAGCCTGTCGGAACGCCTGCCGCCCAACGAGGTCGCCGACCTGCTCAATGGCTATCTCGACCGCATGTGCGACCTGATCACCGAGCATGGCGCCACCATCGACAAGATCATCGGCGATGCGGTCGTCTGTTTCTTCGGCGCGCCCGATAACGACCCGGACCAGGCGGACCATGCGCTCGCACTCGCGCTCGCCCTCGATGCCTTTGCCGAAACCCATCGCGCGCGCCTTTTGGAGGAGAAAGGCATCGCGCTTGGCGTCACCCGGATCGGCGTGCATCGCGGCGAGGCGGTCATCGGCAATTTCGGAGGACGCCGCTTCTTCGATTACACCGGCGTCGGCGACACGGTGAACACCGCCGCCCGCCTGGAAGGCGCCAACAAGTATCTCGGCACGCGGATCCTGGTCAGCGAAACCGTCGCGCGCGATGGCGCTGCGGCCTGCGTTCTGCGCCCGGCCGCCACTCTGGTTCTCAAGGGACGCGCCAGCGCGCTTGCCTGTTTCGAACCCCGCCCGGCGGAAGACGCACAGGCGGAATGGCTGGCGACTTATGACGCTGCCTTCGCCCGGCTCGATGCACACAGCGAGGAGGCGCAGGCTGCCTTCGAAGCGGTGCTTGCGCTGAAGCCGGACGACCCGCTGGCACACCTTCATCTGGAGCGGTTGCGGCGGGGCGAGGAAGGCGCGACACTCACCCTTGGCGGAAAATAGGCAATCGGGGCCGGACAAACGCAGGAGATGGACATGAAACGGCTTTCTGGGAGGCACCCGCGCCATGCCGCGCGCACGGCCTTCCGCGCCACGGTTGCGCTTGTGACCTTGTCCCTGACCGTCGGCATGGCGCGCGCGGATTTCGTCGTTTTGGCCGCAAGCGGAGCGTCCGGCGCGCTCCAGCCGGGAGCGCGCCTTGCAGACGACGCGACGCTCACCTTGCCCGACGGCGCCAAGGTCACGCTGATGTCCAAAGACGGGCGCATGCTGACCCTTGAGGGCGTCTATTCGGGTCCGGTCGACCCGCAGCAGGATGCATCGGCGACAGCGACCGGCAGCGACGGGACCCTGAAGAAACTATCGAAACTGCTTCAGGGCGCCGATGCCCGCTCCACCGTGCTGGGCGCCGCCCGCGCCGGTGCTGGCGACATTCCCCCGCCGCCGGGCATCTGGCACATCAGCGTCGACAGCTCGGGTCCGCGCTGCGTGCAGCCGGGAGCGCTTCAGCTCTGGCGGCGCGATGCCGGGCAGGACAGCCCCGTCACCCTGCGCAGCGGCTCCGGCCGGCGCGACGGCCTCACTTTCGCGAAAGACAGGCATGTGCTGGCGGTCGAGAATGCGGTGAGCGAAGACGACGACCGGCTGCTGGTCTCGCTCGGAGACGACCTGCGCGACCTCGCACTCGCCCACCGTCCGGACACGCTTGCCGACGCCTCTCCCGGCGAACTCCTCGTCTGGATGCTGGACAGCGACTGCAAGCGCCAGGCGCTCACCCTGATCGGACGCGTTCACGCCGGACAACCGCTCGACTGATCCGGCAAGCCGAGGCTTTCGCGAAGGGTAACTGTCTCAGGCGAGTGCCGGACGCGGAGTGCGGGTACGCCACATCACCAGGCAGATGACCGCGATATTCAGCAGGTTCCAGGCGATGCCATTGAGGAATGCCGCCTGATAGGACGCCGTCAGGTCGTAGATCCAGCCGGACATCCACCCGCCGAGCGCCATGCCGACGATTGTCGCGGTGATCACCATGCCGACGCGCCGGCCGGCCTCGCGCGCGGGCATATATTCGCGTACCACGATGGCATAGCTCGACACGATACCGCCCTGCGACAGACCGAAGATCAGCGACACCATATAGAGCGACGCCAGACCGTCGTAGGGAATATAGAGCAGGAGCGCCAGACACTGCAGCACGGCGCCGATCAGCAGGGTCGGAACGCCGCCGATCTTGTCGGCCAGCACCCCCGAGATCAGCCGGCTGGCAATCCCGCCGGCAAGCATCAGCGACAGCATTTCCGCGCCCCGCGCCACGCCGTAGCCGAGATCGACGCAATAGGCGACGATATGAACCTGTGGCATCGACATGGCGACGCAGCAGCCCAGACCGGCGATGATCAAAAGCCCCTGCAGGGCGCGCGGCGACATGGCGATCTGCCGGGCGGGCGGGGCCTCGGGAACGGACTGGGCAAGACCGCGCGATGCCATATGCGGCGGCGGACGACGCAGCAGGAAGGCGACCGGGATCAGCACGCAGAGACAAACGGTGCCGACGAAAAGATAAGCGCCGCGCCAGCCATGATCCTGCATCACCGCCTGAAGCACCAGCGGCCAGATCGCGCCGGCGAAATAATTGCCCGAGGCGGTGGCGGCGACCGCAAGACCGCGCCGCTTGGCGAACCAGTGCGAGACATCGGCGAGCAGCGGGCCGAAGGTCGCGGCGGACCCGAAACCGATGAGTGCGCCCTGCAGGATTGCGAAAACGAGCAGGGACTGGGCCTGCGACGCGAGCAGGAACCCGGAGCCGAGCGCGGCGGAGGCAATGGCGAGCGGTGCGGTGACGCCGTAGCGATCGACGAAGCGGCCGATCAGCAGATTGCCGAGCGCGAAGCCCATCATGGTGGCTGTATAGGGCAGCGAGGCGTCCGCGCGGTCGACCCCGAACTCGGCTTCCACCGAGGGCAGCACGACGATCACCGACCACATGCCGACGCCGCCGACGGTGGCGAGCAGCATCGACAGGCCGAGGCGCAGCCAGGCATAGGCGCTATCGACGCCGCCGGGCGTCGGGGTGTCCGCAGTCGACATGCGCGGGAAATCCTCGGATCACTTCAGGCGTGGTCCTTTCGAGGTACAACCGCCTGATCGTTCTGGCAATCCCGGAGCGACTGATTTCCTAGCAGGCTTTGACGAGAGCGTCGGTCGCCGCTTCCATGGTTTGCTCCGCTGCGCGCGGCGCCGGCTCACCGGCCAGCCGTTTCATCAACCAGGCGCCATCACCATCGCTGGAGCGGCGATAGGACATGTCCCGTTCCGGCGGGATCGACGCGATGCCGTCAAGCGTGCGCTCACCGATGGCAAAGCGGAATGCGTAGCCGGGCGTCAGACCCATGCGCAGGTCCGAGACCACCACCTTGCCGCCGGCTTCCTCAGCGCGGAAATAGCCCCGGCTGAACCAGACGAGTTTCTCGAACGCGTCGGAGCCGGACAGGCAGGCGACGAGATCGGGTCGACGCGGGTGGGTGTAGATCGGGGTATCCGCCCCGTCGGGATCGAGCAGCGACAGATAAACATTGTGATATCGATCCTCTTCAAGCCCGATGACCTTCCAGACGACGGTCGTGAAGGGCGCTGCGATGGCGAAGACCCGGTCGGGTTCGACGCCGGCCCGCGCGAACACCGCCTTGGCCCGCGCCTCCATATGCCCCTGAAGGATGACCGACAGGCCGAGATAGGCCGTACTGACGACAAGTGCCGTCGTCAGCCCGCGCGCGAACCCGCGCCCCCAATCACGCTTGAACAGCGCCCACACGGTCACAAAGAGAAGCGGCAGAGTGTAGAGCGGATCGATGATGAAGACCGATCCGACCCCCACCGGATCTGGATAAAGCGGCCAGAACAGCCGCGTCCCGTAGACCGTCATCGCATCGATGATCGCGTGGGTCGACAGACACAGATAGACGGTGAGCCAGACAAGCCAGCGCTTGTCGCGCAGCACGCGAAAGATCCGCATCAGCGCCTCGCCGATCACCGGCGCGGCCAGCGCCTGGATGAACAGCGAATGCGTCGCCCCGCGATGCAGCACGAAACTGTCGACCGGATCGTCGAAGGGAATGAAAACGTCGAGGTCCGGCAAGGTGCCGAGCGCACCGCCGACGAGAGCGGCCTTGCGCGGACCGAGCGTCTTGCCGAGGCAGGCGGTGGAGACCGCCGCACCGAGGAGAAATTGGGTAAGCGAATCCATGCGGGTCTTTTCCGGGTCCGGAACGGGCGGCGGGCGGTCCGCCAAGCCGTCTCGCCCACGGCGAGCTGGCACGGCGACTTGACGCGATGCGCCGAACATAGGGCATCGCCTCAGGGAGACCAGCCCGCAAACTGCCGGCCAGCCGCCCCTTACCCCTCGCTGTTCAGCGAGGCGAAGGTCTTTCCCTCCTCCGCCAGACGCACGAGCAATGGCGCCGGCTCCCAGAAGAAGGCATCCTCCTTCGCGAACTCGCGAAGATCGGCGAGGATGGTTTTCAGGCCCACCGTGTCGGCGTAATGCATCGGCCCGCCGCGCCAGCGCGGGAAGCCGTAGCCGAACAGCATCGTCACATCGACGTCGAGCGGACGCAGGGCAATGCCTTCCTCGACCGTCTTCGCCGCCTCGTTGATCATCGCCGCCATATAGCGGCGGATGATCTCGGCGTCGCTGAAGTCGCGCGGCACGATCCCCTTGGCCTCGCGCTCGGCCGCGATGATCGCCTCCACCTCCGGGTCGGGCGTGCCCCGGCGTGCACCTTCCTCGTAGCGGTAGAACCCGCGGCCCGTCTTCTGGCCGAACCATTCGCGTTCGCACAGCCGGTCGGCGAAACCGACGACACGCTCGCGCGGGTCACGGGTCGCGGCGCGCCGCTTGCGGCCGGCCCAGGCGATATCGAGACCGGCGAGGTCGCCGACCGCAAAGGGCCCCATCGGAAAGCCGAAATCCACCAACGCGGCATCGATCCGGTAGGGGCTTGCCCCGTCCTCGACCATATAGTCGGCAGCCTTGCGATAGGTGTTCAGCAGCCGGTTGCCGATGAAGCCGTCGCACACGCCGGCGCGCACCGCGACCTTCTTCATCCGCTTGGCGAGCGCGAAGCCGGTGACGACCACGTCGGCGGCGGTCTTGTCGGCAACAACCACCTCCAGCAACCGCATGACATGCGCCGGCGAGAAGAAGTGAAACCCGATCACGTCCTGCGGCCGGGCCGTCGCCGCCGCGATCTCGTTGACATCAAGATAGGAGGTGTTGGTCGCCAGGATCGCGCGGTCCTTGCACACCGCGTCGAGCTTGCGGAACACCTCCTTCTTGACCTCCATGTCCTCGAACACCGCCTCGATGACCAGGTCGGCCTCCGCGAGCGCCGCGTAGTCCGTTGCGACCCGGAAGAGACCGGCCAGGATTCCGTCGCGCTTGGAAGCATCCATCTTCCCGCGCCGCACGCCATCGTCGAGGAGACGCGCCACCATCGCATGAGCGCGCTCGGCGCTCGCGTCATCGCGCTCGACCAGGGTCACGTCGAGACCGCTTCCAAGTGCTGCGACCGCGATGCCGCTGCCCATGGTGCCGCCGCCGATGATGCCGACCGTATGGAGCGGGCGTGCCGTCGCCTGACCGGCTTCCGGGATTTTGGCAACCGCGCGTTCGGCGAAAAACGCATGGATCAGCCCGGCGCGCTGGTCGGAGGCCATCAGCTCGGTAAAGAGCGCCCGCTCGCGCGACAGCCCCTCAAGGAACGGCAGGTCGTAGGCCGCCTCCACCGCGTCGATCGCGATCATCGGCGACAGCTGCCCGCGCGCGCGCTTCTGCGTCGCCTTTCGCACGTCTGCGAACAGCGCCTCGTCCTTCGCTCCCGGATCGATCTCGCCCGTGCGTATGAGCGCCGGCGCCTTGTCGAGATAGGATCGCGCGAATGCCAGACCCGCGTTGAGCGCATCATCGTCGCGCGACACCGCATCGACGATCCCGAGCGTTTCGGCCTCGGTCGCACCGACATGGCGGCCCGAAGTGATCAGGTCGAGTGCGGCCTTCGCGCCGGTGAGGCGCGGCAGCCGCTGGGTGCCGCCGGCGCCGGGAAGAATGCCTAGCGTCACTTCCGGAAGCCCGACGCGGGCGCTTTCCAGTGCCACGCGCGCGTGACAGCCGAGCGCAACCTCGAGCCCGCCGCCAAGCGCGGTGCCATGAAGGGCTGCCACAACCGGCTTGTCGCAGGCCTCGATTCCATTGATCACGTCGGGAAGAAACGGTTCGGCCATCGGCTTGCCGAACTCCTTGATATCCGCACCCGCAATGAAGGTCCGCCCGACGCCGTAAAGCACCGCGATGCGGGCGCTGTCGTCCTGCGCGAAGCGGGCGAGCGCGTCGTCGAGCCCGGCCCGCACGGCCTGCGACAGGGAATTCACCGGCGGATTGTCCACCGCGATGCGCGCAATGCCATTTTCAACGGAGTAGCGAACGGGGTCTGTCACGAACCAAGTCTCCCTGACGAGTGTCTGAAGGCGGGTGTCACGCGCCGCGCAGTCTAAGCAGCGGCCGAGTTGTTTCAATCTTAAAATATGTCGCGCGGGCTGCTGCGCAGGCTGCGCCTGCACGCCGAACGGCGCGCACGCCTTGCACGCTCACGCGGTGATCTCAAGCGCGATATCGGCAAGCGGCACCCCCTCCACCCGGGTCGCCCAGGTCTCGCCCGGCGCGACGGGAAAGGCCCGCGTCAGCGTCCCCGTCGTTACGATCGCACCGGGACCGACAGGTTCGGCCAGCGCCGTCGCCGGCAGCCCGTCGACCATCGCCTTCAGGGCACTCAAGGGCCCGCCGAGCACATTCTCCGACGCGCCCCGGTCGATGACCTCGCCGTCCTTTGCCAAGGACAGCGTGAAAGCGGACAGGGCCGCGAACCAGCCATCGCGGTTGTCATCCGTCACCGCGACAAAAGGACGATGCCTGAGCAATCCATGCAGCGCAAAAGCGGCAACCGTGTCGGGCGCGCAAAACCGCCAGTCGGGATAGGGGGACTGCACGAGTTCAAAGCCGAGCGCGACGCCGTCGATACAGGCAAGAAGCTCCGCCTCGCTCGATCCCTCACGCAGCGGCCTTGCGACCCGGAACACGATCTCCGGCTCGATCCGCGGTTCCATCAGCCGCGCAACGCCGCAGCTTGCCGTCCTATCATCCGTCGCGACATCGACGGTGCTGTCATAGACCGGGCCCCAGATCGGCGCATGCACGTCGTATTCGTCCCAGATCGTCCTGTTGGTGAAACCGATTTTCCAGCCGACCGGCGTCTCGCCGCCCGCGATCCGATGCGCCCGTATCTCAGCCGACACACCGTAGGCAGCCGCAAGATCGAAACCGGGGTCACGGTCGGTGACCGGCGCGCGGGATCCCGCACGTCGAGCGACCTCGAGCAAGGTCCGGGCAATCTCGCCGCGCGTGGCGTCCTGGCCGTTCATAGCGTTACTCCCGGTCCCGCGGTCGGCGCGCAAGGCGCCCCATGCAATTGTTTCGCGCGCAACGATGCCGAGCCGGACGGAGCTTGGCAAGCCATGCTTCGGTCAATATTGCAAGGGAAGAGGGATAACGAGGGCGCTTGCGCTTGCGCCCTTGGCGGCGCGCGCTCGTGTGCGCCGCTTTGCAACATGATCGCATTCCGGCGAGCCGCCGGAATTTCAAAAGATATTCAAGCCCCTGCGAGGACCCATGAAACGTTTGCTGACCGCGCTGAGCGCCCTTTTCCTCACGGTCGCGCCGGTGGCCGCGGCCGACCTGCAAGTGACCGACGTCACCGTCGGCAGCGGCGCCAAAGCCGTTGCCGGCTCGACGGTCACGGTGCATTACACCGGCTGGCTGATGGACGGCACGAAATTCGATTCCAGCCGCGACCGGGGCGAGCCCTTCTCCTTCCCGCTCGGCGCCGGCCGCGTGATCCGCGGATGGGACGAAGGCGTTGCCGGGATGAAGGTCGGCGGACGCCGCGAACTCGTCATCCCGCCGGAAATGGGTTATGGCGCGCGCGGTGCGGGCGGCGTGATCCCGCCGAACGCCACGCTGAAATTCGACGTGGAGCTCCTCGACGTCTCCAACTGATCGTCGCAAGGAAGGCGACCGACTCCCTTGAGAGACCATCCGCCGGGCCGGAGGACCTCCGTGTCACTCCGGCCCGACCCCCTCTTGCCCTTTGTTGTCGCTGTCGGCTGCCCGAAGCAGCCCAACGGCGCGCCGCATGCGCTGCACGGCCGTCAGATGCGACAGCACGCCGTAGACACCAAGGCCGGCGGCAATCACGCTTGCCCCGGCAATGCCGGCAAGCGGCGCCGCCCCGGCCGCCAGCAACATCGCGCACAGAAAGATTATCCGCTCCAACCGCTCGAAAAAGTCCGGCCAAGCCTCGTTGCTGATCGGGATCTCGATGGCGGTTCTTGCCTTGGCGTAGCTCGTCAGTACACCGCCGGAAAAGGCAAAGAGCGCCAGTCCCCACATGTCCTGCGCGGCGGCGATTGCCGCCAGCACCGCGAGCTCCTGGTAACGGTCGACCATTGCGTCGAAATAGCCGCCCCAGCGCGTGCACATGTCGCGCCGCCGCGCCACCGCCCCGTCCAGCGCATCGAAGGCGAAGGACACAGCCAGCGTCACCCCGAAAAGCGCGGCATTGCCGTGCCAGAGATAGGCGAGCGAGGCGAGGCAAATCAGCACGAGACCCGTTGCGGTCACCTGGTTCGGCGTCACCCGCGCGCGCACCAGCGGCGTTGAGAAGCTTTCCCACAAAGGGTCGATATGGCGCTTGAACAATCCGTCGATCATCGGTGCGGGATCCCTTGAAGGCGCCGTCTCCGGCGGCGATTTCGGTTTGAAGACATGCGTCCGGCCCTATCGGTAAAGGGACAAAAGCCCCTTGCGGTGACGGTCGAGCCGCGCCGCGCGGGCCGCGCAGCGCGCTACACCGGCGGGCTCGGGATCATAGATCTCGACCGGGCCGGAGGACAGAGCGGGCGCCGCCGCCTGAACGCTGTCGAACCAGCCGAGCGCCGCACCGGCAATGGCGGCGGCTCCGCGCACGCCCGCATGGCGCGGCGCGCGCACCTCGACCCTGCGGTCAAGCGCATCGGCGAGCAATTGGGCGAACCGGGGATTGACGGCGGCACCGCCGACCAGCGGCAACGGCAGGTCGTGGCGCACGCCCTTCTGGCGCGCGACCTTCGACATAGCCCAGCGCAGATTCAGCGCAACGCCCTCCAGGGTCGCCCGCAAAACCGCGTTTCGGTCGTGGCGCACGCTCAGACCATAAAGCACCCCGCGCAGACGGTCGTCGTCGACGGGAACACGCTCGCCGGCGAGCCACGGCACGAACAGCGGATCATCGTCCTGCAACTCGCCGATACCGTCATAAAGCGTGTCCAGCGCGCTGTCGCTGTCGCCGGCGGATTCGCCGACGAGACGGGCGGCCCAGGCGAAAGCCGTTCCAGCACTTTCCTGGGTCGCGATCAGAAGCGGCCGGAACCCGACGCTGCTGGCAATGGTGGCGTAGGAGTGGAACACATCGAGCCGGCGGGACGGAAAAAAGCCGCTCAGCCACGCGCTCGTGCCGGCATAGACGTGAAGCTGGCCGTCCTCCACCGCCCCCGAACCGATCGCCGTCGCCCCGACATCGCCGGCACCGGCGACGACGGGAAGCGCCGCCGAAAGTCCAAGGTCCTCCGCCGCCCTCTCGGCGAGACGGCCTGCAATGGAGGCGCCGTCGACGATCTCCGGCAGCTTGTCGAGCGGAATTCCGAGCCGGCCGGCGAGAAAGGGCGACCAGCCCTCCCGCCCCGGGCGCGTGTCCATCATCCACGTCAGGTTGGCGCTGTCGGCGGTCGTGGTGAGAGCGCCGGTGGCGCGGAAGATCAGCCAGTCCTTGACGTCGAGAAGCTTGTGCGACGCAGCCCAAACCTCCGGTTCATGGGTCTTGATCCACAGCATCTTGGCCGGCGGGTCCATGCCGTTGTGCGACGGCGCGCCATTGGCGATCCTTGTCCAGGTGAACAATTTGTCCGCACGGTATCCGGCAACCGCGGGAAATCCACCGTTCATCTTGCGCGACATTGCGCCGGCGCGCTTGTCGAGCGAGATCAGGGCCGGGCGCAGCACATCGCCCGCGCGGTCGACGCACACCAGCCCGCACATCTGCGCGCAAGGGACCAGCGCCACCGCGCGCTCCCTCAGGTCCGGGATCTGGTCGTGCAGCGCGGCAATGCCCCGGCGCAGGGCCTGCCACCAGTCGTCCGGCTGTTGTTCGGCCCTGTCCGGACCGGGCAAGGAAAGCGGATAGGCTTCGGCCGCGGTCGCCAGGAGCGACAGCGAGCGATCGAGCGCTGCAAGCTTGACGCCCGATGTTCCGAAGTCGGCCGCAATCACCAGTTCGCGACTGTTCTGCTCGTCCCGTATCACCACTCGTCCCCCGACCTGGCCCGGCCATATATTGCCCGTGCGCCGGGACCGGGTTTATAGAGATCGACGACAAAAATGAACTCCCGAACGCATCCTGCGGCGCGAAAGGCCGGTCGAGGACACCGGCGCGAGGATCCGGACCGGATCCCAAACAGGGAAAACCGACCAGCCATGTCCGAAGGCGAGAAGACGGCCCAGACATCACCCCGCATCGACGTGGTCTACACATGGGTCGACGACACATTTCCCGGATATGCCGAGACACTGCGGCACTTCGCGACGAACCGGCACGACACCAATCCCAACCGGACACGCGACAATCTGGAGATGCTGCGCTATTCGCTGCGCTCGCTGGAACGTCACGTGCCCTTCGTCGGCCGCGTGCATCTGCTGACCTGCCGCCCGCAGGTGCCGGACTGGCTGAACGCCGAACACCCCGACATTTCGGTCGTGCACCACGACGAGATCATGGCGCCGGAGATCCTGCCGACCTTCAATTCCTTCGCCATCGTCAGCCATCTGGGCAAGCTGCCCGGCGTGAGCGAGCGCTTTCTCTATTGCGAGGACGACATGCTGTTCCTGGCGCCGGCGCAACTGGCGGACTTCGTCGAGGACGACGGCCGCGCGCGTGTCTTCGCCAAGAACAGGGATGCCCCCGTCCAGGCGCGGACGAAGCCCGAAGACAGCCCGTGGAACCGGTCCATGGCAAACGCCAATGCGGCCCTCGACCGTGAATTTGCGTCGCATCGCCGGCGGTTCCTCGCCCATGGCCCGCGGCTGATCGAGCGCAACTCGTTCGAGGAAATGTGCAACCGCTTCCCGGGCGAGATCGCGGCGACGCGGGCGTCGCGTTTCCGCGGCGGCGACAACGTGCCACCAGAGTATCTTTATCCGCACTATCTGCTGGAGGAAGACGCGGCCGTGCTTGCGTCGGACGCCGAGAAGCGGCGGATGACCGGCTATGCCTCGATCGACAATTTCCTGCCCTGGACCTGGTTGCAGCTTGCAAGGCTCGACCGCCTGCGCCCCGTCACGGCAACGCTCAACGACAATTTCAACAACCATCCGAACCCGCGTGTCGTTGCCCATCTGCGCAAGCGGCTGAACCGCTGGTTTCCCGAGCCGTCGCGCTTCGAGCGTCCCGACTGCCCGCCGGCCTGATCAGGACTGCAACGCGTCCCGGTAGATCTCCACGAAGGCCGGCCCCGTGGCCTCGACGCCAAAGGAAAGCGCATGCGGCAACGCCCAGGCAGTGAGCGCCCGGCGCGCCGATACGTCACCGCATAGCTCGATCAGCTTCGCCGCGAGCGCCGGCGCATCACCCGGCGGCACCAGCAGCCGCTCGCCCGGCCCGGTAAGCACGGTGCGATAGCCCTCGTTGGCGGCCGCCACCGGCAGGGTTCCGGCCGCCATCGCCTCGATAAGAATGAGCCCGAAGCTTTCGCCGTAAAGCGACGGCGCCACCAGCAGATCCGCCTCCGCGACACGCCGGCGCGCGCTCTCAGCATCCGGCGAGGGGACGAACCGGATGCGCTCGCCCGCCGTGCCCTGCATGGCCGCATGCACCAGATCCTCCTGCGGACCGCCCCCGGCAACGGTCAGCCGAACGCCGGGAAGCCGTGCCGCCACCTCCGGCCATGCCCCGAGCAGGACGCCCAGCCCCTTGCGCGCCTCGAAGCGGCCGAGAAAAACGATCTCCGTGTCCGTGGCGCCATCCGCCCGCCTCAGGTGGGCGCCGGCAGCCTGCCAGGGAGCGAGATCGATGGCCGGCGGCAGGACATGCGCCGCGACCCCGGCATCCTGCGGCCGCAAATGGGCAAGCGGCGTGGCGGAAGGCACGATGGCGGCACGCGAATGCGTCAGGAAATGCCTCGCGGCCCGGCGCAGGGCGCGCGCGGCAAGGCCGCCCGTCCTGTCCTGCGGCAAGGTCGCATGAAAGGTGGTGACGGTCGGCAGGTCGAGATCGCGCCAGACCTGCCAGGCCATGAAAGGGGTCCAGGGCGTGTGCAGGTGAACGAGCTCCGCGCCCCAGCTGCGCAACGAGGCAACCAGCGCGCGACGGTCGCGCGAGCGGGCATGGCTGACCTCGAAGCCGGTCCCGAACAGCTGCGCCTTGACGGCCCGCCCGCAATGATCGACCCCGGCAAGCGGCGCCTTGTCGAGCGGATAAGGCGCGACGACACGCACCTGGTGACCGGCGCGCTCAAGCCATGCGGCGAGGTCGCGGACGTGCGCCTGCACGCCGCCCGGACGGACAAGGTCATAGGGGCAGATCTGGACGATCTTCATCGCGCGCGCATCATCCATCGCGCCGGGCAAGCGTTTCGACCAGACCCTCGGCGACATCGGCAAGCGCATAGACGAGCAGGAAGACGATCAGCCAGGTCAAGGTCCCGCTCCACCAGGCAAGCAGCAGAGCCGGCGGGATCGCCCCGCTCAGCCCGGCAAAGAACCAGAGCACGACATCCAGCGGGCCGGCCGGCCGTTTCTCACCGGCCGCATCGGCCGCGTGGACCGCGTCGGCGCCGCCCGCGCCGGCATCGCGCACGACCCTGGCGTAGAGCCGGACCCAGGCGGCCGCGCAGCCTACCGCCGTCCAGAGCGCGCCGGCGTCGAGCGCCCGGTCCGCCAGGAGCCCGATGCTGCCGTAGAGCAGGCCCCACTGCGCCATGTCGATCAGGAAGTCGAGCGTTCCGCCAAGCCGTGACGTGCGCCCGGTGCAGCGGGCGAGCCCGCCGTCGACGCAATCGAGGATCTGGAACACAATCGCGACCAGCCCCACCCCGAGAGCGGCCTGCTCGAGCGGCAGCGCCAGCGCCAGCACCGGCATGGACAGGGCCAGCGGCACGGAGGACAGCGTGACGGCGGTCGGCGAGACAGGCGTGCGCGCAAGCAGCCAGATAAGCGGAAAACTCCAGATGCGATAGAACAGCAAGACGGCCCAGTCGCCCCGCAATTCCCCCTGCCGCTTGTCCCGTCCATAGTCCCGAAGGACGCTGGCGAAGGTCGGGGCGCCATTCAATCCCGTGTTGCTCACCTGCCCTCTCTTGCCCCGTTGCCGGGCCTCGCTTATGACAGGATCGACTTATCATATTCCGGCGGTTCAATGGTCGACATCACTGCAATTTTTCTGGCCGCCGGGCGTGGCATGCGCATGGGCGAACGCGGACGCATGATCCCCAAGGGATTGCTGTCGATCGGCGAGGCGACCTTCGTCGAGGAAGCGGCCAGCACCTTGCGCGCACACGGGATTTCGGCGCCGCGCATCGTCACCGGCCACCTGGCGGATCAATATGCAACGCTGGCGAGCGAACGCCTGCCCGACGCCGAGCTGCGCCACAATCCGGACTTCGCCACCAAGGGCTCGCTCCACAGCCTGCTCGTCGGACTGCGAGGCCAGACCGGACCGTGCCTGCTGCTGGAATCCGACCTGATTTTCGAGCCGCGCGCCGTGGCGGCCGCGATTGCCGACCCGTCGCAGGCCGCCCTTCTTGTATCCGGCGCAACGGGCGCGGGCGACGAGGTCTATGTCTGGGCCGACGAGAAAGCCGGCCGGAACTGTCTGCGCGACATGTCCAAAGACGCCGCGCGCTGGCCGGATCGCCATCATGGCGAGCTGGTCGGACTGACCTATCTGACCGAACGGGCCGTGGCGCATCTGAACGCCATCGGCGCCGCAATGGTCGCGCGGGACCCGATGGCAGACTATGAAAGCGGCATCGTCGCCCTCGCCGGTGAGGAGCCGGTCGCCTGTCCGCGGATCGACGATCTCGCATGGGCGGAAGTCGACAACGAGGCAATGCTGGAACGCGCCGCGACCCTCGTCTATCCGCGCATTGACGCGGCCCGCAGGGCACACCCGCTAATGCGGGCGTGACAGGACGGCCTGCGCGACAAGCGTTCCGACGAGGGCGAAGACAACGGCGATCCAGCTGCTGGTAAAGCCGGACAGCGCGCCGATCTCGCCCATCGCCCAGGACACCTTCGTGGCCACGAGCGCGAAATAGCCGCACAGCGCCAGCCCGACGATCCTCCCAGGCGAGACGATCCGGCCGGAGCCGGCGATCGGCGCCAGACTGGCCCCAAGCAGCGCATAGGCTCCGGGAAGGAAAAACGCCGCGATGCGCCGCCAAAGCGCCGCGTCGACATCCGGCCCCTTTAACGGATTGGCGTCCGCCGCCAGAAGTTCAAGCGGCTGTTGCGGAAGATAGAAGGCCGGAATGTCGAAATACGTCAGGGTCGACGGAAGCACATCCAGGCGAATGTCGAGCGTTGAATAGCGCGAGATCAGATAGAGCGGTCGCTCCGCATACCCCTCCGATCCCGCCTCGCCCTCGTCCCCGCTTCTATCGTCGGGCGGCAAGCTCGCCCAAAGGTCCACGTCGTGAAACCGCCAGAAACCGCCCTGCCCCAGGGGCTCTGCCTTGCGCGCAACGATCACGTCGCGCAAGTCGCCGGAAACCACCCCTCGATAGAGCTCCACATCCCTGAATTCCGGCCGATCGGCACGCACGATCCGTGCCCTCAGCGTCGTGTCGTTGACCACGAGCCAGCGCTTCTCCGCAAGCACGCCCCGTTTGAAACGGCCGCCATAGGCGCCAAGTTCGAGATCCGCCTGGGCGAAGACCGCGGCCGGTCGCCACCAACGTTCCAGCGACCCCTGCAACGCGCCGCTGAGGCAGGCAAAGGCGGCAACGGCCACCAGCGTCTGCCGCGGCGACCAGCCGGCGGCGGCAAGGATCGTCGTCTCGCGATTGAACAGACGATAGAGTTCCGCCGCGAACACCCCGATGAAACAGGCGACCGGAAAGAGCCGCGTCACGATATCGACCGTGCGAAATCCGAGATAGGTCGCAAGAAGCACAGGGCCGGACCGCTCGAGCTCGACGGCGCGGGCGAGCACGCCGTCGAGGTTCTGCGCCAGATCGATCGCCCAGGCGATGATCAGGAACATCGTCATCACAAGCGCCGTCACTTTCACGTAGAGCGCAAGCGCCCGGCGGGCGGCAATGCCGAACAGCGCGACAGGAGGTCCGGCGGCGATCCGCCACCCGTAGCTGCCTTTTGCCTGCGCCGCCCCCATGCTCATGCCCGTTCGTTCACCGGACGCAGCAACGCCGCCGATCGCGCCCCGACCGTCAGCACCAGGAGCAACGCAAGGCCGAGCCCGGTGACGGATCCAAGCGACACCATGGCGGCCGGCTCGGCAACCGCCACCGAGCCAAGCAGCGCCCGCAGGCCGACGTCGAGGGCAAGAAGGACCGCGCAGGCGAGCGGCATCGCGAAATAACCGGTCAACCCGCCGGAGGCGAAGGAGCAGGCCAGCAACGCCAGAAGCGGCGCCAGAAAGGCGGCGATCGCCCTGGCGAAGCGTTCCCCGGCAATCTGACGCGCAGCCGCCCCGGCCTCCGACCCGGCCGATCCCGGATCGAGCGCCTCGAAGAATGTCCATTCCTGCGCCACCTCGCCGCGGGCGGCGTGGTGCAGGATGTTGGTCAGGCTGACGGGAACGGACACATTCTCCACCTTCATGCGCGGTAGCACCGGCACATTCTCCAGATCCGGCGTGCTCAGCGCGCGCAGGTTCGCCCCGCGCCCGCTGCGCAGGACCCCGCCGGCGCGGTCTTCGGGCGCAACCCGCACGAAATCATAGGCGATCACCCGGCCAAGCCCCAGATTGTAGTTGCCCTGCTCGTCGGGCCCCTCGAGATTCCAGTTGCCGGCCTGCGTCACCCGCCAGTTGCCCTCCTCGCCGGGCTGATGCACGAACAGGCTCTCATGCGGCGGCGAGACCGACGTGTCGCTCAAGGCGGCGAATGTCTTTCCCCGGATCGTCTCGATCAGCGTGCCTTCGCTGGGCTCGGTGATACGGCGAAACAGGAGATCGCTCTTCAGGGTGAAGATCACGGTGCGGGTCGCGTTTTTCGCCAGCGGATTGACGAAACCGGACACGGCAAGGCTGGCGCCGAAAGCGCAGACCCCGAGCACAAGCGCGACCTTGAGCGGCAACACAGAGGAGACGCCGGCTGCGGAAAGCGCAACCATCTCGCGCTCCTCGCGCGCCGCGACAAAGGCGAAATAGCCGCCGATGACGCAGGCAAGCGCCAGCGCGAAATCGAAGATCTCAGGAGAGGACAGCAGGAGGATGAACACGGCCGACAGCACGTCGCCGCCGTTGCCGAGCACCTGTTCCAGGATGCCGGTCAGCTCTTCCGCCAGAAACACCACCTCGATCGTCACCAGAACGATCAGCACCTTTGCAAGCACCCGCAGAAACAGCGAGCGGGTGGCAAGCGACCAGACCCTCATCACGCACCACCACGGGACCGGCGCGCTGCACGGCCGGCGGCGGTATGGCGTTGATCGTCAGTGCGTCGCGGCATCGCTCCCAATTCCGTTTCGTGCTAGATCACCGGTCGAACCGGCATCCTCCTGGCAGGATCCGTCACGGACCCGCTCCGCGAGAAAACAGATCCTGATTCCCTCGCGCCATCATAGGCCGCAGCCCATGCGACGTCTTGCCCATATCCTTGCCCTGTCCTTCGGTGCCGGTCTGTCGCCGGTCTGGCCGGGAACCGTTGGCGCGGCCGTCGGACTTCTGTTTGCCGCCGCGCTCCTGCCACTCGCACCGGCCCTTCAGGCCGGACTGCTGGCCGCCCTGCTCCTGGTCGGCATCTGGTCCTCCGCGATCGTTGCCGCCGATACCGGCGAGGACGATCCGCAGATCGTGGTGATCGACGAAAGCTTCGGCGCCGCCGCCGTCGTGCTCGCCCTTCCCGCCGAACCGCTCTGGTGGATTGCCGGTTTCATCGCCTTCCGCGCCTTCGACATTCTCAAGCCCTGGCCGGTCAACTGGGTGCAGGACAGCGTTCCGGGTGGGACCGGCATCATGCTCGACGATGCCGCCGCCTCCATCTTCGCTCTGGTCGTGCTGCTGCCGCTGGTCTATCTGCTTCGCTAGGGCTCAACTCACCCGGCAACCGCAGCCAGCAGAACAAGCGCCGGCCCGGCGATCAACCAGGCATCGGCGATATCGAGCGCCCCACCCTGGCGCGGCAGCACCGCCGGGTAGTCCTTGACACCCGAGGCGCGCTTCAGCCGCGACCCGGCAAGGTCGCCGCCAACGGCGGCCACCGCGATGAGCGCGGCCGCAAGCAGGGAGGCGGCAAGGCTCCAGCCGAACACCAACGGCCCGACAAGCCCCGCCGTCAGCGCCAGCATTGCCCCGCCAACGGCCAGCCCCTCCACCGTCTTTTTCGGGCTCAGCACGGGAAAGGCCGGACGGCGCCCGAAGAGCTTGCCGCCGAGCAGCGCGTAGCTGTCATAGGTCTCGACCAGCAGGAAGGCGAGGAGCAGCAGTCCGGCGTTGGCCGCATCCCCCGCCGCCGCCATGAACAGAACCAGCGGCACGGCCGGAAACACCAGCAGTTCCAGCGTTACAGCAAGCGGCCGACCGGCATGTGTCAGGAAAGACCGCCACAGGATGGCAAGGCCCGCCAGGACTACCCCTGCACCGGCAACATCGGGAAAGGAAACCCGGGCGGCAAGCATGCCGGCAAGCGCCAGGCCGCCACCTGCAGCCAAAGGAAGCAGCCACGTGTGTAAGATCATGCCCTGTCGCCCCCCGACCGGCCCCAGCCGCAGCAACGCAACCCGCGTTGCCTCATAGCCGACCCGGATCGCCAGCAGGACAAGCGCCAGATCGAGCAGGGCACCGCCGGCAACGAAGGGCAGAACCGCAACCGCGACGATCACCACCTCGGTTGCAAACACCGGCCAGATCGGCCGCGCCTTGGGCGAGGTCGCGGGCAGAACGCTTGCAAGAGCCAGCGCGAGACCGCCGAGCGCAAGCCCCGCAGCCACCGTTGCAGCAACGAGCATCATCGGTACGGGGATCAGGGACAGCAGCGGCAAAGACATTCAGCGATCGTGCTTTCTCGCGATCCGCGCCTGATAGACGCGCAGCAGCGGCGACAGGAGACTGTGCCCATGGGCAAGCAGCCGCATCTGCGCGCCGGGTGTCACCAGAAAGCGGCGGCGGCGTGCGGCCGCGATGATCTGTGAGGCGATCTTCTCCGCCGGCCACAGGCCGCCGCCGGCGGTGATGGCCTTGGTCGCCGCCGGCTTGGTGCGGCATTCCTCCACCAATTGCGGCGTGTCGGTATCGGGCGGATAGGCAAGCGTCACATGAATGCCCCGGGGCGCAAGCTCCACCCTGAGCACCTCGGCCAGCCCGCGCATGGCGAATTTCGACGGCGCATAGGCGCCATATCCGTAGATCCCGAAAAACGCCGCGCCGGAGGAGACGAAGACCATATGACCGCTTCCCGCTTCAGCCATCGCGGGAGCAACCGCATGCGCGACATGCAGGGCCCCGAGATAGTTGGTGCGCATCTGGTCGAGATGATCGTCGAGCGGCTGTTCCAGGAACCGGCCGGGACGGGCGATGCCGGCATTGAGCACGACCCAGGCCGGAGGCCCCATCTGCGCGATCACGGTTTGGACCGCACCGGAGGCCGCCGCCGCGTCGCCGACATCCGCCGGATAGCAGTTCACCGTCGCCTCAGGTACCGCGGCACCGACGAGGCGCCGGGTTTCCTCCAGTCGCTCGATGCCCCGGGCGAGCAACGCGAGGTCGAAGCCGTCGCGTGCAAGCCTGAGGGCAAGGGCGCGACCGATGCCGCTGCTGCCGCCGGTGATCAGCGCCACCGGCCGGCGCGATTGGTGCGACGCGCCGGCAGCGCTCATCGGCTCACGCCTCCGTTTCGCCCGCGAAGGCGAGCAGGCGGGCATAGCCTTCTGCATCCTCGAACTGAACCGGCGGATGCTTGAACAGGAAGGCGCTGGCGTCGTCCACCGGACCGGACAGTCCCTTGTCGCGGGCGATTGCCGCGCAGCGAATGGCGATCAGCGCCATGGCCGCGGCATTCGGCGAATCCTCGACCTCAAGACGCATTTCCACATGGGTGCGCACGCCGCCGAACAGCCGCCCTTCCAGCCGGACATAGGCGACCTTGCGGTCCTCCAGCCACGGCACGTAATCCGACGGGCCGATGCGGATTTCGTTGTCCGACAGACGCGAATTCATCGCCGTCTGCACGGCCTCGGTCTTGGATTCCCGCTTCATGGTGAGGCGGTCCATATCCATCATGTTGAGGAAGTCGGTGTTGCCGCCAACGTTCAACTGATAGGTCTTGTCGATCTTGACGCCGCGCATGTCGGCAAGACGCGCCAGCGCGCGGTGGGTGATCGTGGCGCCGAACTGCGCCTTGAAATCGTCGCCGACGATGGGCACGCCGGCCTTGCGGAACCGCTCCGCCCAGACGGGATCGGAGGCGATGAATACCGGGATGCCGTTGACAAAGGCACAGCCGGCCTCAAGCGCGCAGTCCGCATAGAACTCGGTCGCCTCGATGGAGCCGACCGGCAGGAAGTTGATCATCACCTCGGCGCGGGCCTCGCGCAATGCGGCGACCACGCCTGCCTTGTCGAGGGCCGGCTCCTGCGAGACCACGAAACTGCGGTCCGGGGCCTGGTTGCGCATGAAGGCGGACACGCCGTCGAGATCGGGACCGCGCATCACCGGCGCGGTCATCGTCCCAAGGTCCTTGTGGAAGACTTCCGTGCAATTGGGCAGCGCGAGCGCCGCCTCGCCGACGGTCCGGCCGACCTTGCGCGCATCGACGTCGAAGGCCGCGACAATCTCCACATCTTCCGGGCGATAGCCGCCGAGCGTGGGGAAAGCCACACCGATCGCCTCGTCACCCAGGGCGCGGCAATAGGCAATGCCCTGAACCAGGGAACTGGCGCAATTGCCTGCTCCAACGATCGCCGTACGGATCGGCCTGGCGGAAGAACCTGTCATGATCTGCTTCTTTTCCCCTGCGCGTCGTCCGATGCGGCGACGGTCGCCGGCACCGGCAGGTCTTGTGTTCTGGCGCGCCGTTCCCTTGCGCGACCAGCCGAAATGCTGTGAACCGAGCCCCCTCGGCCGGTGCAGCGTTACTCTATCTGGATGCGTTCGACCAGCGCCTTGCCCGTGGCGAGATCGCGGCCCATCACCCGCACCTCGCGCACGCTCGGCATGAGCCCGTCCTCATTGACGTCGACATAGGCGTAGAGCGGCCGGAACGTCCGCTCGCCGGCGGTCGCGATGACTTCCGCACGGCCCGGCTCCACCAGTTTCAGCGTCGCCATCCGCTCCGGGTAGGACACCACGTAAAGCTTGAAGACATTCGGATCGCCGGTGGCCTGGGCGCGGACGCCGAAGGCGAAATTATCCTCCACCATCTTCAGCGCCTTGCGCTCTCCGGTGGTGTTGAACCGGCGCCAATAGGCAACCACCGGCTCGTCCGGATCAAGCGTCCCGTCATCGCGAAAATTCGCCACATAGACAATGGTGTTGGAGTTGGTCGAGCGCTGCAGGTAGAACAGCATGCCGGCCTCGTCGGGCACCGGAAAGTCGGGGCGCACGACCGGAACCTCCTCGACAAGCGTGACGCTGGACCCGGAGACGGCCTGTTCGGTTCCCGGACGAATGCGCGTGCCTTCCTGCGCCTGTGACAGCGATCCGACGGCGAGAACCCCGACCGCCAGCGCAAAGGCGCCAAGCCTTGCAACGGCGCGGCGACACGTGACGACCCGCGTCATCGGCGTCGGTCTCCAGTCCTGTTCGCTCTCTGCCGGCATTGTCTGCTGCACCGCTGGACGGGCGATCAGGCGCCCGCGATCGCCGGGCGCGGCTCCGCGTCGGCACCGTCGAAACTCGCCACGATCTCGGCGATGAGCCCGATGGTCTTTTCCATCTGGTCCCGGGTGTGTTCGGCGGAAATGAAGAAGCGAATGCGCGGAAGGTCCTTCGGCACGCCCACCTGGACGATCGGCGGCGCATAGATCCCGGCGTCGAGCAGCGTCTGCGAGACGATCATCGTCTGCTCGGGCGTGGCGAAGAGGATCGGCACCACGCCGCAGCCGATGGCATCGCCTGTGTTCAACCCGCAATCGCGGGCGTGGTCGCGGAAGAACAGCGAATTCTCGTGCAGCCGGGCAACCCGTTGCGGATTTGTCTTCAGGTGGGTCAGCGCGCCTTGCGCCGCGCCGAGGGTCGCAGGCGAAAGGCCGACACTGTAGACGAAGCCCGGCAGACAGAACCGAAGCCAGTCGATGACGCTCTTTTCCGCGCAGACGAAGCCACCGGAGGACACGAAGGATTTCGACAAGGTGCCGACGCCGAGTTCGATCCGGCGCGGATCGATCCCGAAATGCTCGCACAGGCCGCGACCGGTCTCGCCGAGCACGCCATAGGAATGGGCTTCGTCCACCAGGAGCCAGGCGTCGTGCTTCTCCTTCATCTCGACAAGGCGGGGAAGATCGGGGATGTCGCCGTCCATCGAGTAAAGACCCTCGACGACGACCAGCACGTTCCGGTACGCGCCGCGACACTCTTCGAGTTGGCGCTCGAGGTCGTCGAGATTGTTGTGATCGAAGGTCCGGTATTCGTAGCGCCCGTTCTTCGCGCCGACGAAAATCGAGTTGTGAGCCAGTTCGTCGATCAGCACCAGGTCGCGCGGCCCCATCAGGAAGTTGATGAGGGAGACATTGACCAGATAGCCGCTGACCAGCGTCATGACGTCGCCGACGCCTAGAAATTCCGCCAACTCCGTCTCGAAGGCGCGGTGGCCGCTGCGCTCGCCGCCGACAAGCCGCGACGCACCGACGCCGCTTCCCAGCCGGTGCAACTCGGCGCTCGACGTCTCGATGACATCGGGATGCTGGCTCAGCCCGAGATAGTCGTAATGCGCGAAACTGATGAAGGGGATGCCGTTGCGTTCGCAGATTTCCCGTTGCCGGTCGACCGGCAGAAAATACGGATTGTGGCGCTCGATGATCGCCTTGCCGGCCAAGCGGAAACGGCGCTCGGCAACCACGGAAAAACTTGGCCGCTCAGGCTTCATTCTCGTTTACCCCCAACACCCGATCAACTGTCGAAAACAAGTCGGGCCTTGTCAAATTTCTATCTCGCAAATCACCGCCGCGTGATGCGCAACCCTTCCGACCACAAAGTGGTCGGGACCTCGACGGGCAGGACCAGCGAGGAGCCGGCCGGTTCGCCAAAGCCCTGAACTATGGCTGACCCGCCAAGACTTGTTTTTGACATTTATCAGGCGGATTTCGCTAAATAACCGAAAGCACCCGGCCTGTCGAGTAAGCCGGCCAAGGGTGGGCCGCCTGGCGCGGACCGGCCGATTGCCGGCTTGCCCGAGATACACGGCACGAATGCCGCCAGTCGGGGCGCGGGTCCGCATCACGCCTGAGCGGTTGGGGAGATCCGCGACGTCAGAAACTGCGCTCAAACTCCCGGCATATCAGAAATTATCACAAGGGTTTCCCTTGCCCGCGCCCGCACCCTCCGCGTGACGGCGCCCCGGCCCGCGCCTTCCAGGCGGGGATCGCAGGAGCAGGAGACACGACCGGGCGCGAGCCGCGCTTCCGCGAAAGACCCGCACCTGATCCCGCGGATCGTCATGAGATCACTTTCTGTTTCATCTCTGACACAACCTCGCCCGCCGCAAGAAGGAACGCCTCGATGGTGGCAGGATCGATCGCTCCAATGACGCCGACGCGAAACGTACCGCGGCCAGTCATCTTGCCGGCATAGATGGCGAAGCCGCGCGCGCGCAGCGCCTCGTAGAAGGGCAGGAAGGCAAACCAGCGCTCCTGCGGTTCCACGAAGGAGGCGATCACCGGCGCCTGACGCGCCGGATCGAGCGCGGGGCGAAACCCGAGCTCCGCCATTCCCGACAGGAGCGTGTCGAGATTGCGCGAATAGCGCGCCAGCCGCGCGGGCGGGCCACCCTCCGCCTCCAGTTCGGCGAGCGCTGCATCGAGTGCGGCGATCACATGCGTTGGCGGGGTGAACCGCCACTGCCCGCCGTTAGCAAGCGCCTCCGCCTGCGCCTGGAGATCGAGCACCACGGACGGCGAGCGTCCCCGCGCCGCCTGAAGCAGATCCTTGCGGCACACCACGAAGCCGAGACCCGGAACGCCTTGCAGGCACTTGTTGGAGGATGCGGCCATTGCCGCCAGCTCCAACCCGCTCATATCGACCGGCAACGCGCCGAAACCGCTCATGCTGTCGACCAGAAGCCAGCGCCCTTCAGCACGCACGCAGCTTGCGATTTCCTCCAGGGGATTGAGCAGGCCCGAGGTCGTCTCGCAATGGACCATCGCGACGAAACCGATTTTCGGATCCGCGCGAAGCCGGCGCGTGATTTCGGCGGCGTCATGCACGTCGGTTTCCGCGACCTCATAGATCTCGACCGCACGACCGCTCTTGCGACAGATGTCGGCCATACGATGGCCGTAGGCGCCGTTGACCAGCAGCAGAACCCGCTCCCCCGCGCCGACGAATGTCGTCAGCATCGCCTCCACGGCGAAAGTGCCGCTGCCCTGCAAGGGAACGCAGACCTGCGCCGCCTCCGTTCCGCCGGCAAGCGCGCGAATGCGCTCGAACACGGCATGGGACAGATCGATGAAGGCGGGATCCCGCGACCCCCAGTCGCGAAGCATGGCTTCCTTGACGCGGGCGCTCGTCGTCAGCGGCCCGGGCGTCAGCAGCACGGGCGTCTGCGCATCGACACTCGACCGGATGGCGGCGGTCTTCGCTTGTGTTGGGCTGCTCATGACGTCTGTTCCCCCAGATAGGCCCGAAAGCGGCGTGCCACCTCGCGCGGGGCAACCGTCGGCCGGCCAAGTCCCTCCATCGGATCCGTCGACACCCTGACGTGGAGCAACCGGGGCCCGGGGACCGCAAGCGCTGCCTGAAAAGCCGCCGCCGCACCGTCGAGGCCTGCGGCCCGGGCGGCGAAACGATAACCGCAGGCGGCCGCAACCTGCGCGAAATCGACGTTTGGCGAGACCGTCGCTTGCCCGCCGGTCGACAGATGGCAGCCGTTGTCCAGAACGATATGGGTCAGGTTCTCCGGCGCCTGAGCGCCAATGGTCGCCATATTGCCAAGCTTCATCAAAGCCGCGCCGTCGCCGTCGAGGACGACAATCTCGCGGCCGCTGTTCAGGGCCGCTCCCAGGCCGATCGCGCTGGCCCCGCCCATCGAACCGACGCAATAGAGATTGCGCGCCTCGTCGCCGAGGGTGAAGAGCTCGCGCCCCGTGTGCCCGGTCGTGGCGATTGCGCCCGCGCCCTCTGGCAGGAGGCGCAAGAGCGCCTCGAGCGTGTCGATGCGCCGTGCCGCCGCGGCGGCCGCATCGAAATCGGCAATTTGCGAAGGCGCGCGTTTTTCAAGACCCGGCTCCTCCAGCGGTGCTGCGGCAACCGCGCCCTTGGGCTGGACCAGCGCCACCGGCTGTCCCGTCTCGCGCATCAGGCGTGCGGCCTGTGCGAGGCAGCTCTCCACGTCAGCGGCATTTTCGGGAAAATCGAGACGCCGCGCGCCGATCAGATCGAGCATCGGCTGGGTAATCCGCCCCATCAGCTCGTGCTGCGGTTCGTCCTTCAACCCCGGCGCGCCGCGCCAGGTGACGATCATCAGCGTCGGAATGGCGAAGGGATGGTTGAGCGAGGTGATCGGATTGACCGCATTGCCAAGGCCGGAGTTCTGGCACATGACGGCGGTGTCCCGCCCGGCAAGCCAGGCACCGGCGGCGATCGCCACGGCCTCGCCCTCGCTGGTCGCGCCGACATAGCGGGTCTGCGCATCCGAGATCGCCGCATTCATCAAGGGCGTCAGGAAACTGCAGGGAACCCCGGTGAAAAAACCGATGCCCTGCCGCTTGGCCGCATCGAGAAACTGTCCGGCTTCGATCATCTTGCGCTCACACCGCGTCCCGCGCCTGGGCGAGGTCCATCAGGTCGTTCACATTGCCCCAGTAACCGCGCACGTAAACGACCCCGATCCGCTCGCCCTCGCCGGCCAACCGGGTCAGGACCGCACCGAGATCGGCGGTGTCGAGGGTCCCCTCGCCCTCCATCGCTGCCAGCGTCTCGCGGATCCGGCGCACGCCCTCGGCGTTTGCGCGCATCAAGCCGATAAAGGTGCCGTTGGCAGCCGTGCCATCGGTGACGAAGCCAGTGAGGAAGACCGGCGCACCGGTCATCTCGAGATCGGCATCATGAGGCTGCGAACAGGCGACCGCGTCGCGGAGGAGTTGACCGTCGGCACCGGGATCCGCCTGCGGATCGACCAGAAGCACAATGTCGGCCTGTGCCTCTTCCAGGAGCGACAGGAAGAACGGCCGATAGAGAATGTCACCATAGGAAACGATCGTGTCGCCTTCGCCCTGCGTGAGCGCAAGCGCCAGCGACCGGGCCTCCCCGGTGTTTTCGTAAGCCGGGTTTTCCACCTTGCGAATGCCAGGTACGGCCACCGCATCCTCGCGGTAGCCGGTAACAACGGAAATCTCCGACACGCCATGCCGACCCAGCGCCTCGACCTGGCGGCCGAGCAGCGACTGCCCGCGCACGGGCACCATGCACTTGGGACGGTCCGCGGTCAGTTCGCCCAGCCCCTCTCCCCGCGTCGCCGCCAGAATGACGGCCCGCGCCGGGTCGCGTGTCGAGAGGTAGCGCTTTTCCGCCTGTTCCAGTTCCTGCGCGCCGGCGAGGGCGAAGACGTCGGCAAGCGGCGCAACCGCATCCTCGACCTCCAGCAGCGTTTCCTGCGCCTTCAGCTTGGCGCAAGTGTCGCGCATCGCCTGGATCGAGCTTCTCAGATTATGGTTGGCCCAGATCACCATCGCGGCATTGGCATCGCGGAACCGGTCTGTCGGGGTGCGGTAGTATTTGGTCGGAATGAGCACCACCGGCGCGCGGTTCTCCCATTGCCGGCAGAACTCGAGGATCTCGTCGGCGGTGCTTTTCTTGGAGTGAATGACAATCGCATCCGCGCCAGCCTCGACATAGGCATGGGCGCGCGTCAGCGCCTCATCCACGCCCCGGCCCGCGATCAGCGCCTCGACCCGTGCAACCACGGTGAAATCGGGATGCGTCTGCGTGTCCTTGCCGGCCTTGATCTTTCCGCAGAACTCGTCGACATCGGCAAGCGGCTGGTTCTCGCCGAGGAAGGAATTGGTCTTGGGAAAGATCTTGTCCTCGATGCAAACGCCGGCAATGCCGCGCTCGCAGAGCTTTTGCACGAAGCGGCGGAAATTGTTGAAATTGCCGTAGCCGGTGTCGCCATCGACGAGGATGGGCAGCGACGTCGCGTCGGACATATATTCCAGCATGTCGAGGACCTGCGTCCAGGACAGTTCGTTGTTGTCCCTGACCCCCAGCATCGCCGACATCGACAGGCCGGACGCCCAGATCCCCTCAAACCCCGCCTCTTCGGCGATGCGGGCCGACAAGCCGCTGTGCGCTTCCATCAGGAAGGCAAGCTCGGGGCGGGTCAACATCTGCCGCAAGCGGGTGAATCTCGATGCCTGGGTCGGCAGTCGGTCGGGGGAGCCATCGAAATGCAATGTCGGTCCTTTCGCTCACTCATTGCCCTGCCGCGACATGTGCCCCGGGCCTCTTGCGCAGGCGATCCGCACCGTGGTTTCCGGCAGGAAAGTGCCGATATCGCGCACCATTGCGCACAGCGGACAAAGGGCGCGACATTCGTAGCCAAGACGGCGGAGAAAGGAAAGACAGGCGAAGGACAAACCCGCCTCGCGGACGCGCCTCCGCACTGCCGGGGTCATCGGCAGCGCGGAGGCGCTGCGAAGAAAGGTTCGGCGGCCCTCAGGCGTTGACGTCGACGACGACGCGGCCGCGGACTTCGCCCTTGAGAATGGCGCGGCCCAGGTCCGGCAGGTCGGCGAGCGTCGCCGGCTGGATCATGTCGGCGAGCTTGTCCATCGGCAGGTCCTGCGCGATGCGCGACCAGGCCCTGACCCGATCCTCATAGGGCCGCATCACGGAATCGATGCCGAGCAAATTGACCCCCCGCAGCAGGAAGGGAATGACCGTGGCAGGCAGGCCCGCACCGCCGGCAAGGCCGACGGCGGCAACGCTTGCACCGTATTTCATCTGCCCGAGCACCCGCGCCAGCATCGCCCCGCCGACCGCATCGACGCAGCCGGCCCAGGTTTCCGCTTCGAGCGGGCGCTTGACCGTTTCGTTGATCTCCGCGCGCGCAACGATGCTCGTCGCGCCGAGTCCCCGGAGATAATCTTCTGTTTCCGGACGTCCGGTCACCGCCGCCACCTCGTGGCCGAGCTTGGCCAGAATGGCGGTTGCCACCGAACCGACGCCGCCGGCCCCACCGGTCACGAGAACCGGGCCGGATCCGGGCGTCAGTCCGTGATCCTCAAGCGCCATCACCGCCAGCATTGCTGTAAAGCCGGCCGTACCGACCGCCATCGCATCGCGGGTGGACAGACCCTTGGGCAGCGGCACCAGCCAGTCGGCCTTGACCCGGGCCTTCTGGGCGTAGCCGCCCCACCAGACCTCGCCGACGCGCCAGCCGGTGAGAACGACCTTGTCGCCGGGCGTGTAGCGGGGATCGTCGGAGGCCTCCACCGTGCCGGCGAAATCGATCCCCGGCACATGCGGATAGCTCCGCACCAACCCGCCGCCCGATCCGAGACACAGGCCGTCCTTGTAGTTCACGGTGGAATAATCCACCGCCACCGTCACATCGCCGTCGGGCAGACGGCTTTCATCGATGGACTGAATGCCGGCAGACGTCGATCCATCCTCGGCCTTTTCGACGATCAAAGCGTTGAAGCTCATGCCTTCGTCCTTTCCTGTCTCTTCGCGTTGGAGTGCGTGCCGGCGCTCAGCCTTGCCCGCCCCAGTCGATTTGGCAAATCTCGGCGCTGCGGCCGTCGAAATCCCAGACGCGGCCATAGGCCCGCACCCGCCCCTTGCTGGCGGTGGCGATGGTGATGTCCGGTCCCATCCAGTAGCCGGTGTTGGTGACCATTACGTCGGTATCCGGGTCGGGCCCGGCAATCGGCGCGACCTCGCCCTGGATCGCCTTGCCGACGGTCAGCCGGCGCGTCTTGCCCTCCGTCTGGAAGTCGACCGGCGCGCGTTCGGCGCCGAGAAATTCCGACACGAGCAGCTTGAACAGCCCTGTGGTTCCCCGCGCCCGGCCCGAGAAGATCTCGATCAGCCCGTCGTAGGCCCGATCGGACGCGCGCTCGTCGATATAGGCAGCGCATTTCCAGTTGCCGCGCGCCATGTTGCCCGGGATGTCGAGCACCAGGCCGACGTTCAGCCCCGAGAGGTCCTCCCCCTCGTAATGCCCGCTGTCGATGCGCACCCCCGCCCAGGCCTGGCAATAGCCCTCCGTCGGCGGATGCTTGCCGAGCGACACGACGCATGGACAAAACACCGTGCAGTTGCAATTGAGGATCAACTCCCCCTTGATCGCCCAGTCCGCCATTTTTCTTCTCCCGATCAGATGACGTTTGTCAGACGCAGCGCGTCCATAAGTCCGGCGACGATCAGCACCGCCGCCAGCGGCCGGGTGAGCAGGCGGCCCACATCCGGCAGTTTCTCCAGGACCATCACCAGCGTGGCGAGCCCCATGAACGCCAGGTTCATGGTTCCCCCGACGAAGGCGAGCAGCATCAAGGCCCAGCAACAGCCGACGCACACGAGCCCGAGCCTGAGGCCCATGGCAGCCGCACCGGCCGTTCCGTCGCGCCAGTTCGCGACAAAGAAGGTCAAGGGCGCGCGGCACTTGCTGAGGCATGCAGCCTTCGCCGGAGACAGCTGGTAAAGGCCGGCGAGGACCAGCAGCGCGGCACTCGCCCCCGGTGCGAGCAGGACCCCGTCGGGCCGCAGCCATCCGGCCGAGGCAAGGCCGAGCTGCAGCGCCGCCGCCAGGACCGAAAATCCCATCCACGCGAACAGATAGCCCGCGATCAGAGCCCAGAAGCCCGCCGAAGATCCCGCCCCGGCGTATCCAAGATCGAGATAGGTTCGAAACGCGGGAAGAGCGGTCGGCGCCATCATCGCGGCGCTCATCACCGCCCACATGCCGAAGACCGCCGGAAAGCCGGCAATGCCGGGCGAGACCGCACAGATCGACCGCCAGTAGTCGGCGCCGAACGCCTCGCTGCCCGGCGGCAGCTGCGAGGCCGCCGACATCCACATCAAGACACCCCAGGCGCCAAGCACCAGGGCAAAAAACCCGAGCCAGAGCGCTGTCCGACCGCCGCCTGCGAACCGCGAGCCGCGCGCGGCGGAACGTTGCCCTAACAAGGGGTGAGCGGTCATTGACATTGCCTCCCGATGCGGATGCGCTTCGGCACAAGCCGGCGACCCGTCCGTTTTCCGACCGCCCGTCACTGCCTGCGAGCGACCGTCCTCCCGGCCATCCTTTGCCGCGAAGACGCCCCCGGCCCGGGGTGGCGGCGTGTTGTAGCCAACTTCGAAAACGTGCCTTCAATTGTCAAACATTATTTTGTCTGACATTTATTGGATAGACATTTGACCCCCTTCCGGGACACCCTTATGGTCGCGACGTCAAAGAGGATCTCCATGTCGATCGAGTATACGGGAATCACGCGCGAGGGCCTGTCGAAGCAGATCGCCGACGCGATCCGCACCGCCATCATCGACGGCCGGCTGATGGTCGATGAACGGCTGCCCAGCGAGATCGAGCTCGCCGATCGCTTCGGCGTGTCGCGGCCGACCGTGCGCGAGGCCTTGAAGCGCCTGGCCGCTCAGAACCTGATCCGCACCCAGCGCGGCCCGACCGGTGGCGCCTTCGTCAACCGGCTGACCTGGTCGGAGGCGCATGACGCGCTGGTGACGACCTCCACGCTGCTGATCGGCATGAACGACATCCCCTTCGAGGAAGCCATCGAGGCCCGCTTTGCGCTGGAGGCCGCCTGCCTGCCCTTCGCGGTCGAACGGCGCACCGACGAGCAGTTGGAGACCCTGCGCCGGGAGGTTGAACAGCAACGTCGCGGCGGAATGTCGGATGAGGACTTCTGCGCTTCGGACGTGCGCTTTCACCGGGTCATGGTGGATGCGGCCGACAATCCGGTCCTGTCCTTCCAGATGGCGGGGGTGATCGAGGCCATGCAGCCCCTGATGAATATGCTGACCTATCGCATGCGCGACCGCACCCGCATCGCCCGCCTGCATGCCACCCTCGCCGACGCCCTGGAGACGCGCGACGCATCCGCCGCGCTGGCGACGCTCAAGGAGCTTGGCGACTACACCCAGGACCTCGCTCGCGCTCGCCGCGAAGGGTAGCCGAGACCGGCGCCCTGCAGGACGCCGAGGAATGATGTCGCCACCGCAAGTCATTGGACGTGGTCGCCTGCGCGGGCTAAGACCGCAGCCAAGCTCGTTCATTCCAATTGGTGAGAGACTTCATGACCGGCCCCCTGTCGCACCTGCGCGTCCTCGATCTGTCCCGCGTTCTCGCCGGCCCCTGGTCGACGCAGACGCTTGCCGACATGGGCGCGGAGGTGATCAAGATCGAGCGCCCCGGCACCGGCGACGACACCCGCGGCTGGGGCCCCCCTTTCGTGGAGGACGGCCCAGCCGCCGGTGAAAGCGCCTATTTCATGGCGGCAAACCGGGGGAAGAAGTCGGTCGCCGTCGACATTTCGACCGAAGCCGGCCGAAACCTGCTCGTCGATCTCGCCAGGAAGTCGGACATTCTCGTGGAGAACTACAAGGTCGGCGGCCTGAAGAAATACGGCCTCGACTATGAAAGCCTCGCCGAGATCAACCCGTCGCTCATCTATTGTTCGATCACCGGTTTCGGCCAGACAGGCCCCTACGCCCAGCGCGCCGGCTACGACTTCATGATCCAGGGCATGGGCGGCCTCATGTCCGTCACGGGCGAGCGCGACGCGGTGCCCGGCGGCGGCCCGCAGAAGGCGGGCGTGGCGCTTGCCGACGTGTTGACCGGACTGAATGCCACCATCGCCATCCTGGGCGCGCTGGCCCACCGCGAGCGCAGCGGCGAGGGTCAGCATATCGACATGGCCCTCTTCGACGTGCAGGTCGCCTCGCTCGCCAACCAGGCGCTCAGCTATCTGGTGTCGGGCACATCGCCCGTGCGCATGGGCAACGCCCACACCGCCATCGTTCCGTATCAGGCCTTCGAGACCGCGGACGGCCACATCATCCTCGCGGTGGGCAACGACGGCCAGTTCCAGCGTTTCTGCGAGATCGCCGGCCGTCTTGACCTTCCCGCCGACCCGCGCTTTGCCCTCAACCGCGACAGGGTCAGGAACCGCGAGGTTCTGGTGCCGGTGATCGCCGAGATCATCAAGACGCGCAGCACCCGCGACTGGATCGACGTTCTGGAGGCGGCGGCCGTTCCCTGCGGCCCGATCAACACCATCGCGGAGGTTTTCGAGGAACCGCAGGCCAAGGCCCGCGGACTGCTGAACCCGGCCCTGCCCCACGCCAGCGGCGGAACGGTGCCCGGCGTCGCCAGCCCCTTGCGGTTCTCGAAAACGCCGGTCAACGACACCGTCGCTCCGCCCGTGCTCGGCCAACACACACGGGACGTCCTGTCGGGCGTTCTCGGTCTGGACGACGACGCGATTTCCGCCCTTCTGGCCTCCGGTGCCGTGGAGTGCATGTGACGCTGCGACACGCTGCGGTGCAACATTTTTGTGCAGCGCGCAGTCCTGCCGCTTAATTTTGCAACGCCGGCCGCATGACAGGCTAGCACGCTCGTTCGTCGGAAAAGCCTTTAGAAAACAATTTCCTCAGCGGAAACTCTCCCTGCATTTTCCGCATGGCACGGTTCTTGATCCTCTTGCTGACGTCTCTTCCTCCCAGGGAGACGCGACAGAGGGGAAAAACAATGACCGTCAAACACACGAAATCCTTGTCCGGCCTTGCGCTCGCCGCGATGCTCGCCTCCACCGCCTTTACCGGCGTTCAGGCCCAGGAAGAGACCATCAAGGTCGGCATCCTGCATTCGCTGTCCGGCACCATGGCGATCTCCGAGACCACGCTCAAGGACGCCATGCTGATGCTCATCGAGGAGCAAAACAAGAAGGGCGGACTGCTCGGCAAGAAGCTTGAGGCCGTGGTCGTCGATCCGGCGTCCGACTGGCCGCTCTTCGCCGAAAAGGCCCGCGAGCTGATCGAAGTGAACGGCGTTTCCGCCGTCTTCGGCTGCTGGACGTCGGTGTCGCGCAAGTCCGTCCTGCCCGTCTTCGAGGAGCTGAACAGCCTGCTGTTCTATCCGGTCCAATACGAGGGCGAGGAAAGCCAGCGCAACGTCTTCTACACGGGTGCGGCACCCAACCAGCAGGCCATTCCCGCCGTCGACTACCTGATGAACGAGGAAGGCGTCGAGCGCTGGGTGCTGGCCGGCACCGATTACGTCTATCCACGCACCACCAACAAGATCCTCGAGGCCTACCTTAAGTCCAAGGGCGTCGCGGATGAGGACATCATGATCAACTACACGCCGTTCGGACATTCCGACTGGCAGACGATCGTGTCCGACATCAAGACCTTCGGCTCCGCCGGCAAGAAGACCGCGGTGGTCTCCACCATCAACGGCGACGCGAACGTTCCCTTCTACAAGGAACTAGGCAACGCCGGCATCAAGGCGGAAGACATTCCCGTCGTCGCCTTCTCGGTCGGCGAGGAGGAGCTTGCCGGCCTCGACACCGGTCCGCTCGTCGGCCATCTGGCCGCGTGGAACTATTTCCAGTCCATCGACACCGAGGTCAACGCCGAGTTCATCGACGCCTGGCATGCCTATATCGGCGACGACACGCGCGTGACCAACGATCCGATGGAAGCGCATTTCATCGGCTTCAACATGTGGGTCAAGGCGGTCGAGAAGGCCGGCACCACGGACCCCGACGCGGTGATCGATTCCATCATCGGCGTGACGGTGCCCAACCTCACCGGCGGATATTCCGCGATGATGCCGAACCACCACATCACCAAGCCCGTGCTGATCGGCGAGATCCAGGACGACGGCCAGTTCGAGACCGTGTGGGAGACCTCCGGCCTCGTCGTCGGTGATGCCTGGTCGGATTATCTGGAAGGCTCCAAGGACCTGATCGCCGACTGGCGCGCGCCCCTGTCCTGCGGAAACTTCAACACCGCCACCGGAAAATGCGGCGGCTCGGGTAGCTAAGCCCGGCCTTCGCATCCAGAGGGGAGGGAGGCGGGCAATGCACCCGCCTCCCCCATCCCCGTCGCCGGACCGCAAGCCTTGGGGCCTCCGCCCTTGCGCGGTCCCACGTATCGCGACCGGCGCGTCATCCCGCGCCCGTCCCTTGACCTTCCCACCCCGGGGTCCTGCCGATCATGCCGATTAGCCCGCGACGCCACCTTGCCGCCCTGAGAGCTCTCGCCGCCTTGCTGGCGCTCGCGCTGCTGTGCGCCGTCTTTGCCGGCACGGTCCAGGCCCAATCCGCCGACGACGACCTGCGGGCGCGACTGAACGCGCTCGCCTCCGGCGGTTTCGACGAGACCCAGCGCCAGATCGACGCGATCGCCGCAACGGGCGATCCGCGCGCGGCTCCCGCACTGGAAGCCCTGTCGGAGGGCGACCTCTATTTCCGGCAATCGGACAGCGCGGTTTTCATCGTGCGCACCGAGGGCTCCGGCTACGCGCTTCAGGATCCGCTGACACTGGAAGGCGTCGGCACGGCCGGACGGCGCGAGGTCAAGAAGATCCGCGTCAACAACCGCCTGCGTCGGGTGATCCGTACCGCGCTCGGCACGCTGACTCTGCGCGCGCCCGACCCGGCCGCGCGCATCGAGGCCGCCGACGCCATCTTCAAGGCGCAGGATGTCGACAGCATCGAGCCGCTGGACGCCGCCCTTGCCGCCGAGACCGATACGGATGTGGCGCGGCACATGCGCGAAGCCCGCGCCGCCGCGGTGCTTGCCTCCGGCCGTCCGACGCAAGACAAGCTCGAGGCAATCGCCACCATTGCCGCGCGCGGCGACCGCGATGCCCGCTCCCTGCTGACCGGCATTTCCAACGGCCCCGACACCGCCCTGCATGACGCGGCCAATGCGGCGATCGCCAAGGTGGAACGCGTACAGGGCCTGTGGGACACGGCCAGAAACATCTGGTTCGGCCTGTCGCTCGGCTCCGTGCTGCTGCTCGCCGCCATCGGCCTTGCGATCACCTTCGGCGTGATGGGCGTGATCAACATGGCGCATGGCGAGATGGTCATGCTCGGCGCCTATACGACCTTCGTCGTCCAGAGCCTGTTTCGCACGGCCGCACCCGAATATTTCGACTATTCGCTGATCGTGGCGCTGCCGGCGGCTTTCCTCGTCGCCGGGCTCGTCGGGATCGCCATCGAGCGCGGCATCATCCGCTTCCTGCACGACCGTCCGCTGGAAACCCTGCTGGCGACCTGGGGCGTCTCGCTGATCCTGCAACAAAGCGTGCGCACGATCTTCGGACCGACCAACCAGGAGGTCGGCAATCCTTCCTTCATGTCCGGCGCCTTCGAGATCGGCCAGCTCACCATCACCTATAACCGGCTGTGGATCGTTGTCTTTGCGCTTGTCGTCTTCACCGTTTTGCTGGTGGCGATGAAGGCGACCCGCTTCGGCCTCTATGTGCGCGCGGTCACCCAGAACCGGCGCATGTCCGCCTCCATGGGCATCCGCACCCCGCTGGTCGACGCGCTCACCTTCGGCCTCGGCTCGGGGATCGCCGGGATCGCCGGCGTGGCGCTCTCCCAGATCGACAACGTTTCGCCCAACCTCGGCCAGTCCTACATCATCGACAGTTTCATGGTCGTCGTCTTCGGCGGGGTCGGAAACCTCTGGGGCACGCTGCTCGGCGCCTTCACGCTCGGGATCGCCAACAAGTTCCTGGAACCCTTCGCCGGCGCGGTTCTGGCCAAGATCCTGGTGCTCGTCTTCATCATCCTCTTCATCCAGAAGCGCCCGCGCGGCCTCTTCGCGCTCAAGGGCCGGGCGGTGGACGCATGAGCCCTACCGCCAACGGGAGGACCTCGTCATGACGTTCCGCTTTCTCTCCGGCGGCCTGACCGGCGGGCGCATCGTCATGCTGGCGCTGCTCGTCGCCGCCGCGATCCTCGTACCGGTGCTGAACCTTGCCTTGCCCGAAAGCCACCCGCTGCATGTGCCGACCTATGCCGTCACGCTGATGGGCAAGTATCTCACCTATGCGCTGCTGGCGCTGGCGCTCGATCTGGTGTGGGGCTATTGCGGCATCCTCTCGCTCGGCCACGCGGCCTTCTTCGCCCTCGGCGGCTATGCCATGGGCATGTACCTGATGCGGCAGATCGGCACGCGCGGCGTCTATGGCGACCCGCTGCTGCCCGACTTCATGGTGTTCCTCAACTGGAAGGAACTGCCCTGGTACTGGAGCGGCTTCGACGCCTTCCCCTTTGCCATGGTGATGGCGCTGGCGGTGCCCGG
>MDTG01232796.1_pt1 | contig 215027 bp, 195 predicted proteins | sample 811421 | NCBI WGS metagenome assembly MDTG01 (sample SAMN05326645, study PRJNA326480) | marine metagenome | isolation source: seawater | place: Pacific Ocean: South East | collected 2011 | reverse complement strand
TTTTTTATTTTTTCGACAACTTATTACAAATTTAATAGCGACAACTATTAATTTAATATCGACTAATAACTTAATTAATAATCAACCAGTTTAAACAATGTAACTGGTTTAAAATTTTAGAAATTATGAAAAAATTAATTTTTGTTTTTGCACTTATGTTAATAACATCTTTTGCATCGGCTCATAACGATATTGTAAAATTGCCTTCTGTAGATAATTCAATAGAAAAAAATTCATTTTATGAATTTTCCTTCGATGAGATATATTTTAAAACTTGTAGCATTACTCACAACGTGGTTGATGCAGAAGGAAATTTAATAATGTCTGTTCATTATACCGTTACAATATCATCTGGAACTTGTAAAGGAGCTTCAAACGAATTAATTGATGACACTTATGAAACTTATAATGAATTATTCGGTTAATCTTTAATTAATCAGCAATGGTATATCTCATGATATACTATTGCTGTTTTAATAAATCAATCAATCATGAAAATTAAAATTTTAATTGCTTTATTATTTTCAATACAGCTTATAAGTGCACAAAATTCAGACAAAACAAGTCTGTCAGATTCGCTTAACAACCAATACCAAATAGAATACACAGTTAATTTCAATACTTATATTCCGCTTTCTAAAAAAGGAATTTTAATCCCATATTTAAAAGAAAATAAATCTAATTATTACGAAATGCCTTTTGATGAAGATAATGCAACAAAAGACGAAGCGGATGATTCGGAAATAAATGAAACAATTGTTATTGGTAAAAAAAATGTTATAAAACGAAACTTTACAAACCTTAATACAAATAAGCTATCATCTACAGAGACTATAACGTTTGACAACAGTTTGTATTTAGTAACGGAAGCACTCCCAAAACTAGATTGGGATCTAAGCCATCCAGATACCCTTAAAATTGGCACATATATGTGCAATAAAGCTACAACAAGTTTTAGAGGTCGAAATTATATAGCATGGTACACTAATGACATCCCAATTACTTTTGGACCATGGAAGTTTCACGGATTACCTGGACTAATTTTAGATATGTATGACCAAACACATAAATACGAATGGATTGTCACTAAAATAACTAAAAAAACGATTAATGAAAAGATACTTAATCAAGACAAGCACGATGTAAACATTAGTTTAGAAGCATTTGTAGCGTTAAGAGAAGAGTTGTTTAATACAAAGATGAATAACTTTAAAAATAATCTAAAATCTAGACAAGACAGAGGGACAAATGTCTCTGTAGATACCTTTAATACAAGACAAGGACGTGAGTTGTTGTTTGAATGGGAAGACAAAAAATAATAATATTGAAAAAACTAATTTTCATAACGTTATTGTTAGTGTTCCAAACCATTGGCTTTTCGCAGTCTACATTGTCTGGAACTGTCTCAGATAGTAATGGCAGCTTATATTCCGTTAGCATAACTATAAAAGATACGTTAACTAATCGTATTTTAAATTACACATATTCAGACAACAACGGAAACTATACCTTGGTTACCAAAAACCAAGGTCAGTTTAATATGGTTTTTAATGCATTAGGCTATAAAACCAAAACAATTTCATTAGTCTTAGATGGTACTCAAAATAATATAACCATAAACGCAGTTTTAGAAGAGCAACCTTTTACATTAGATGAGGTTGTTATAAAATCTGAACGTCCAATGGTAATAAAAAAGGATACCATAACCTTTAAAACTAAATACTTTACAAGAGGAAATGAACATACAGTCGAGGATTTACTAAAAGTAATACCAGGTTTAAATATCGACAGTGAAGGCACTATAAAAGTTGGTAATAAAGAGATTGGAAAACTAATGATTGATGGTGACGATTTATTTGAAAAAGGGTATAAAATACTTTCCAAAAACATGCCTGCTTATCCTATTGAAACGGTCGAGGTATTACAAAATTACTCCAACAACCATTTGCTAAAAGATATAGAAGTAAGCGATAAGGTAGCTTTAAACTTAAAATTAGACGATAAGTCAAAACGCATTTGGTTTGGTAATTTGGAGGCTAATGTTGGTAACGATAGTTTTTATCATTACAAGGCTAATTTAATGAATTTTGGAAAGAAAAATAAATACTATTTTTTAGCCAATGCCAATAGTATTGGATACAATGCGACTGGAGATATACAGCAATTAATAAAACCTTTTAGGTTTAATCAGCCAGGAAGTATCGGAGATAACCAATCGGTTGGTAATTTAATAGGGTTATCAGATTCGGATTCTAATTTTAAAAAAGAACGCACCAATTTTAATAATGCCGAGTTAGTCTCTTTAAACGCCATATTTAATCCGTCTGATAAGTTAAAGATTAAAACGTTAGGATTTTTTAATTGGGACGAAACCTCTTTTTTTAGAAATCAATTGGATAATATTACCACAAACACTAACAGTTTTACTAACACGGAAGATTATAAACTAGATAATAAAAGACAATTGGCTTTTGGAAAGCTAGATTTTATTTACAAGCCTTCTAAAACTAAAATGTTAGAGTCCACTACAAAGTACAATAATGGTAATTATAATAATGATGCTAATTTAGTTTTTAATGGCGTTTCCACACTTCAAAATTTAGAACAGAACAATACTTTTTTTGATCAAAAACTAAATTATACTAATAAGTTTAAAGACAAAAAGGTACTGTTGCTTACCGGTCGATTTATAACCGAAAAAAAGCCACAAAATTATACTATAAATCAGTTTTTATATCAAGATTTATTTCCGGAGTATAATACTGCAAATAATGTCTTTCAGGTTAGTAATAATCAAATGCAGTTTGTTGGTGTAAATGCGCATATTTTAGACCGTAAATCAAATGGACATTTATTAGAGTTGCAATTTGGTAACCAGTTTAGAGAGGATAAATTAAACACCAGTTTTACACTATTAGAAGATAACGTTTCGTTGTATCAGCCAATAGAGTATCAAAATCAGACTAAATACCAGGTTAATGATTTATATTTTAAAAGCAAATACAGGATAAAACTTGATAATATTGCACTAAGTGGTAACCTTGAAGCGCATCAGCTGTTTAATACTTTACATAGTAACAATGTATCTACGCAACAAACTCCTTTTTATATTAATCCAAGTGTTGGTGCAGAGTGGACAATAAATAGTAATAATAAAATACAAACCACTTATAGTTACAATACGACTAATGCCAAAGTATTAGATGTGTACAGTAATTATGTATTAACAGGATTTAGATCTTTCACTAAAGGAACAAATACGTTTAACCAATTAAAAGCCTCTAGTGTGATGCTTAATTATCAATTGGGTAATTGGGCAAATCGGTTTTTTGCAAACACCTTGGTGCTATATACTAAAAACCATGATTTTTTATCAACCAACACGCTAATCAATCAAAACTACACACAAACCCAGAAAACACTTATTAAAGACAGTCGGTTTTTTACCATTAATACCAAGTTTGATTACTATTTTAAGTTTATGTCATCTAACCTAAAGTTAGATTTAGGGGATACTAAAAACGAATTTAAAAATGTCGTAAACAATTCTAATTTAAGAACAGTAGTATCTAATAATTATAATTATGGATTAGAATTACGGTCTGCTTTTAAAGGCATTTTTAATTACCATTTAGGTACTGCTTGGACAACCAATAAAATTGAAACCTTTGCTAATAGTAAGTTTACTAATAATCAATCTTTTTTAGACCTTGACTTTATCTTTAATAAAAAGTTTGATGCAAAAGTAAAAACGGAACGTTACCATTTTGGAAGTTTAGATACAGACAATACCTATTATTTTTTAGATTTTGAAACACAATATAAGTTGATTGATAAAAAACTAACGCTAGGCATAACTGGTAAAAACTTATTTAATACCAAACGTTACACTAGTTTTTCTATTAGCGATTTAGGGTCTTCAACTACAGAAGTTAGATTGCTACCACGCATGGTACTTTTAAAAGCAGAATATAGATTTTAATCTACAATCTAGACCTAAACTGTTTTAGTTTACCACTAACTTCCCGTTCCAAAACAGCTTTCTGTTCAAAAATTAAATTTAAATTAGGTTCCAAATACTTATCTACAGCTAATTGTACAGCCTTTTGCTGAGGTTGGCTTAACTCTTCGGTAGAAACATAGTCAATTTTAAAGGTATTAATTTCAATTTGTTCGACTATAAACTCTTTTACATTCGCGTCTTTGGTCATGACGGTTTTAGTCACATAATAAAAGGTTAAACCTGCTGCAATTTTTCCGCTTGGAAGCGTAATAAAATCACTGGTACGTCCTGTTAGAGAGTCTAAAATTGGACGTTGTAATGTGCTTTTAGTGGACAACTGTCCTAAATCGCCAAGCTCATAACGTATAAAAGGGTGTGCACGATTATATAAATCGGTGACCACAATTTTACCAGGTTGACCATAAGGGACTGGTTGGTTGTTGTTGTCTAAAATTTCGACATATAAATGGTTGGTATTTACTATCCAATTGTCGTCTTGGTCCTCAAAAGCAATAAGCCCTAATTCGGCTGCGCCATATTCATTTACAATAGGAATATTAAATTGTGTTTCAAGTAGTTTTTTATCATCATCAAATAGCATTTCAGAGGTGACAATACAAACAGTTAATGTGGGACAAACGTCTTTTAAAACAATATTATTTCGTTTTAAAAACTTTGCAAATTGTACAATAGCACTAGTGTAACCGTTAATGTAATTAAATTTTGTGCGTTTAAATTTATGTAATACTTTATTTAAAGCTGCATCACTTAAATCAAACACCGAAAATCTAAAACGGTTACCTAACCAATCCTTTAAACGTTCTTTATAATATCCATTGGTATCTAACGGAATGCCATAAAAACGCGCTTGTTTAGAGGTGTTTAAATCTATATTAAACCAACTATAACGTTGCATAAACGTCACCCAAGTCATGGCATGCGCAAAATTATCTTTAGCAAACTCAAAAGGGGTTCCGGAAGATCCTGAGGTTTTATGCTTATGTACGGTTTTTAAAGTATACTTATCGGATAATCTATTAGCTAAAGGTTGTTGCAAGTTAGCTTTGGTTAACACAGGTAAGGCACTCCAATCTTTGGTGTCAATCCCTTGACATAAAGTGTTGTAAAATGGTGTGTGTTCTAAATGAAACGCAACAATGGCTTGTAGTTGCTTACTTAGGTAATTAGCATAATCAGCTTGTGTAAACCCATCAATAATAGCTTGTGTTTTTTTAGCTTCATTAACAGGAAATCCTTTTAACCGTAAAGACCATTCAAATTGTTTCAATGCAATAGATTTTCTGTAAAATAAAGAAATAAAAAACTATTGGATTTAAAGTCAATCAAATTCTTTTAAATAATTATTTTTGTGGAAACAACAACAACACAACATTACTACAATGAATATTTTAATTTTAGGATCAGGAGGAAGAGAACATACAATTGCATGGAAGCTTAAACAAAGCCCAAAATGTAGCTCACTTTTTGTAGCACCAGGAAACTCTGGAACAGCGCAAATAGCAAAAAATGTTCCTGTTAGTGTAACCGATTTTGAAGCCATAAAAGAGGTGGTTTTAAATAATAAAATTACTATGGTAGTGGTTGGTCCTGAAGATCCTTTAGTATTAGGTATTCATGATTTTTTCTTAGCAGATAACGCACTTAAAAACGTAGCGGTAATTGGACCACAACAAGCAGCTGCAACTTTAGAAGGTAGTAAAGAGTTTGCAAAACAGTTTTTGTACAGACATAACATACCAACAGCAGCTTACCAAAGCTTTAATAAAGACACTGTGGAAGATGGTTACGCGTTTTTAGAAACCTTAAATCCTCCATTTGTACTTAAAGCAGATGGATTAGCAGCAGGTAAAGGGGTTGTTATTTTAAATGATATTGATCAGGCTAAAGCCGAATTAAAAAGCATGCTTGTGGATGCTAAGTTTGGGCAAGCAAGTACTAAAGTGGTTATCGAAGAATTTTTAGACGGAATAGAGTTAAGTTGTTTTGTGCTAACCGATGGTAAAAATTATAAAATCTTACCAACTGCTAAAGATTATAAACGTATTGGCGAAGGTGATACTGGCTTAAATACAGGCGGAATGGGAGCAGTGTCTCCTGTACCTTTTGCTAATCAAGCCTTTTTGGATAAAGTCGAAGCGCAAGTGGTTAAACCAACGATTGCTGGTTTGCAAAAAGATAATTTACCATACAAAGGGTTTGTATTTATTGGATTGATAAAAGTAGGCGATGAGCCTAAAGTTATCGAGTATAACGTGCGTTTAGGTGATCCAGAAACAGAAGTCGTATTACCAAGACTTAAAAACGATTTAGTTGAGGTTTTTCAAGCAATTGCTAACCAAACGTTAGATCAAATTACTATTGATGTAGACCCAAGAGCAGCAACTACAATTATGTTAGTATCTGGTGGTTATCCTGAAGCTTATGAAAAAGGAAAAGTAATTTCAGGTCTAGAAAATATTGAAGACTCTATCGTGTTTCATGCAGGCGCACAAAACAAAGATGGTGGTATTGTGACCTCAGGTGGTCGTGTTATGGCAATTACTAGTTATGGAGATACGTACCAAGAGGCCATAAAAAAATCTTACCAAAGTATAGATAAACTAAACTTTGATAAGATGAATTATAGAAAAGATATAGGTTTTGACCTATAAGTTTTATAAATATGAGTGTGAAGAGATACTTTTATCTTCTTCGTTGTTAGCTGCGTAACCTTTTAATTGTAACATCCAATAAATAAACGCTACAAATCCAATGATGATAAATATCCATGACATAAAGTTTGCTGCCCACCAGTTTTCTAGTTCTAAGGCTCTTAATGCGTCATAAGGAGCAAATAATACGTCAACAAAAAGGCTTGCTATAGCTTCAAAAAAATCTTTCATAATTATATAATAGTATATTTATAGTACAAAAATACAAAAAGAGTTAATGATTACAACAATTTTTAGCAAATCCAAACCAATTAATTTTTTAATTGTTTTTAGTATCACACTAATTGCTTTTTTATTGCTGCCTTTTAAGTACCCAAATTTGGTTAATGCTGAAACGTCCATTTGGACCAATATCGCTGTTTTTGTATTAGTCTATTTGTCTATATTACTGCTTAATTTTATAGTAACTAAAAACTTATTATCGCAACAAAATAACTACGAAATTTTATTATTTGCGCTGTTTTTTTTGGCTATTCCGCAAGCCTTTTTGGACTATAAAATTGTAGTCTCTAATTTTTTTATCTTGCTTACATTAAGACGTTTAATAAGTATTAGGTCAAAAAAAGACGTAATTAAAAAGCTATTTGATTCAGGGTTTTTAATTGCTGTGGCGTCGCTATTTTATTTTTGGGCTATTTTGTTTTTTCCGTTGCTGTTTATAGCTATGTTGTTGTTTTCAGAGACTAACGTAAAATATTACTTGGTTCCGTTTATTGGTTTTGCAACAGTTGTTGTTTTGACTATTAGTTTTTCGATAGTAGTTTACGATGATTATTTTTTAGCACTAAATATAAATCCAGCAGTTAATTTTGACTTTAACAGCTATAATTCGGTACAATTTATAACAGCAATAACCATGTTGTTATCTTTTGGGATTTGGTCGTCTTTGTTTTATTTAAAAGATATTAAAAAGAAAATGAGAAGTTACCGACCATCTTATAAAATCTTGTTTTTAGCTTGTATTTTTGCTAGCATTATAGCAGCATTTGCACCACAAAAAAACGGAAGCGAACTCTTATTTCTTTTTGCACCTTTAGCTGTAATAATTACCAATTACATTGAAACTATTGAAGAAAAATGGTTTAAAGAATTGTTTTTAGGATTGTTATTAGTTATTCCAATAGTCCTATTAGTGTTGTAGTTTTGCTCCAAAAGCTAAATCGCCAGCATCTCCTAATCCAGGAACGATATAACCTTTATTATTTAAGCTTTTATCTATTGCAGCAATCCACAGATTAGTGTCTTTTGGTAAATTATTTTTTAAATAATCAACGCCAGGTTCTGCACCAATTGCAGCTACAATATGCACGTTTTTTGGTTTTCCAAAAGGCTCTAAAGCTTTATAAGTTGCAATTAAAGATTGTCCTGTGGCTAACATAGGGTCTGCAAGTATTAAAGTTTTACCAGTAAGGTCTGGACACGCTAGATATTCGACAACTATTTCAAAAGATTCAGGATTATCTAAATGGTGTCTGTAGGCAGATATAAATGCATTTTCTGATTTATCAAAATAGTTTAGTAAACCATTATGTAATGGGACTCCAGCTCTAAGTATTGAGCATAAAACCACATCGTTTTTTGGGGTTTCTGCTGTTATCGTTGCTAAAGGAGTTGTAATAGATCTAGTTTCAAATTCTAAAGCTTTACTTAATTCGTAGCCTAAAATTTCTCCAATACGCTCAATATTTCTTCTAAAACGCATACTGTCGTTTTGGACAGAAACGTCTCTGATTTCAGCAATAAATTGATTTAAAATAGAATTTTGTTCAGATAGATTATGAATATGCATGATAATTGTTTCTTTAAAAAGTAAAGTTACTCTAATATTTAAAAAGCCAAAACGCGTACAGCCTAAAATTCAGTTTAATTTATGTAATTTTACAGTCTTAAAAATAACAATATGTTTACAGATACAGCAAATACAATATTCCAAGACGTTATAAAAAAGTACCATATCACTAATACGGTAGACCAACCGTTTACTAATATTTATGACAAAAGTACGCACTTGTTAGAACATCTTTTATACCGTAAATGTTGGATAGATACTGTACAATGGCATTATGAAGATATTATTCGTGATCCACAAATAGATCCAGTTGCAGCATTAACTTTAAAACGTAAAATTGATGCCTCTAACCAAGACAGAACAGATATGGTAGAATATATTGACAGCTATTTTTTAGAGCAATATAAAGACGTAACACCTAAAAGTGACGCGACTATTAATACAGAAAGTCCTGCCTGGGGAGTTGATAGATTGTCTATCCTTGCATTAAAAGTATACCACATGGAAGAGGAAGCAACTAGAGCAGATGCGTCAGCCTCTCATAAAGCTGCTTGCCAAACTAAATTAGATATTTTATTAGAACAACGTGTGGATTTAAGCACTGCTATTGATACCTTATTATCTGATATCCAAAGTGGTGATAAATACATGAAAGTATATAAGCAAATGAAAATGTATAATGACGACGAGCTTAATCCTGTTTTAAGAAACCAGAAATAAAACGTGCACTTGTAATTTTAGCACGTGTTTTTAGTATGTCCAAAATACCAAAGCATATTTTAGTAATACGTCTCTCTGCAATGGGAGACGTTGCTATGACTGTTCCTGTTTTACAAGCGTTAACACAACATTATCCAGACCTTAAACTAACCCTTTTAACACGTCCGTTTTTTGCTCCTTTTTTCAGAGATTTAAAAAATGTTGAGGTTTTTGCTATTGATTTAAACAAGCAGCACAAAGGTGTTTTTGGATTATATAAACTATCCAAGCAACTAAAAGCATTGCATATTGATGCTGTTGCAGATTTACATAATGTTTTAAGAACTAAGATTTTAAAGCTTTTTTTCTTTGGAAAAAAATTTAAACAAATAGATAAGGGTCGAAGCGAAAAGAAAGCGCTAGTTAATGGACAAAATTTTCATCCTTTAAAAAGTACACACCAACGTTATGCAGACGTTTTTAAAGCGTTAGGTTTTAAGCTTAGTTTAGATAACCCAAGTTTTCCTGGTAAACAACCACTTCCTAATACAATTTTAAATACCGTAAATAACCAAAACACAAAGCAATGGATTGGGATTGCGCCTTTTGCACAATATACATCCAAAATGTATCCATTGGATCAAATGCAAGAGGTTATTAATATATTAAAGGAGCATTATATTATTTTTCTGTTTGGTGGTAAAGCAGATCAAGCTAAACTAGACTCATTGGCAGCAAATAGTGATGCTGTATTAAATGTTGCAGGTCAATATAATTTAAGCCAGGAGTTAGATTTAATATCTAACTTGGATGTCATGATAAGCATGGATTCTGGCAATGCGCACTTGGCAGCTATGCTTGGTGTTAAAGTGATTACTATTTGGGGAGTTACACATCCTTATGCTGGTTTTGCTGCATTTAATCAGCCTAAAAGCTATAATATTACACCAGACAAAATGATGTATCCTAAATTACCGACGTCTATCTACGGTAATAAATATCCAGAAGATTATAAACATGTCGCTGGAAGTATACAACCTAAACAAATTACAGAAAAAGTTACTGCTGTTTTAAACGCATAAAAAAAGCCTCAATTTCTTGAGGCTTTTAGATTTTAACTACTAATATAAAATTAATATCATCCCTTAAACTAACAAATTTCAGTGTTATAATCTGTTTCAAAGATATCTGATACTATACTAGTTTTATTTTTTGAAGGTCAGATTTAGATGTGATTCGGTAAAAGGTGTTAAAAAAACGTTTAAATGTATGTTTTGGTCTAAACATCATCATAATCTACAACTAATGTTGGTGTTGTAGGATGTGCTTGACAGGTTAAAATTAAACCTTCAGCCACTTCGGCATCGGTAAGTATGTTGTTTTGTCTCATGACTGCTTTACCATCTGTAACTCTTGCAATACAGCTACTGCAAACACCACCTTGACAAGAATATGGTGCATCTAGGTCTTGCTTTAATGCAGCTTCTAAAACGGTTTGTTTTTGCAACATTGTAAAGGTCTCCGACTCGTCATCCACAGTCACTGTTATTTGTGTGTTACCATCAGTTGCTTCTACAGTGGTTGTAGTATTTTGGGTAGCAGCAGTAAATAATTCAAAATGAATAGTATTTTCTGCAATATTATTTTCAATTAAAACCTCTTTAACGGTGTTAATCATTGCTTCTGGACCACAAAGGTAAAAAGCATCTATTGTAACGTGTTTGTATTTGTTTTTTACAATAAGGTTAACGGTACTTTTTTCGATACGTCCAAATAAGGCGTTGTCTTCTTGAGATTTACTATATAAAAATTGTACATAAAAACGCTCTGGATATTGATGGTGTAAGGCTAACATATCTGCTAAAAATATAGTGTCATTAACCGTTTTGTTACCGTAAACTAATACAAAGTGGCTTTTAGGTTCTTGCTCTAATACTGTTTTTGCAATACTTAAAATTGGTGTAATTCCGCTTCCTGCTGCAAATGCTGCAATAGTACGTTCCTCAGATGCTTTTGGTTCAAAAACAAAACGTCCTTGTGGTTTTGCAACCTCTAATGTGTCACCAGCTTTTAAACTGCTGTTGGCAAAAGTACTAAAGGTTCCGTTTGGTACTGCTTTAACCGCAACGGTTAGTATTCCGCTTGACGGAGAAGAACATAATGAGTAATCACGTCTTACTTCTGCGTCGTTAATTTTAGTTTTTAGTGTAATATATTGACCTGCTTTAAAGGCGTAGTCTTGTTTTAAATTATCTGGTACAACAAAAGTCAACGTAACACATTGGTCTGTTTGACGTGTGATATCCGAAATAGTTAGTGTATTAAATTGAGACATGGTTTTAATTTTTTTGTAAAAATAATGAAGCTTTACCGTTTTGCCTTCTGTTTAGAAAAAAATTAATACATAAGTTTATTATGCATAAGAAAATTATGTATGTTTGTAATATGGCAAATTCAAAATTATATAAGGGTAGTCTGACCACTATTATTTTAAAGCTTTTAAATGAAAGCGAAAAAATGTATGGTTACGAAATGACACAAAAAGTGAAAGCAATAACTAAAGGTGAACTTAATATTACCGAAGGTGCTTTGTATCCTGCTTTGCATAAACTTGAAGCTGAAGGATTGCTAGATGTCGAGGTCAAAAAAGTAGATAACCGATTGCGTAAATACTATAAACTTACCGAAAAAGGTAATAAAGAAACAGTTAGTAAATTGGAAGAGCTTAAGGATTACATTAAGACCATGGAAACCTTTATGAATCCTAAATTTAGTTTGGATTAGTATGAAGTTGAGCCAACAACAAATAAACCAGATTGATAACTACCTAATTAAACTTAAGATTAAGTATGTAGATGTTAGATTGGAACTTATTGATCATTTAGCATCAGATTTTGAAGCATCTAATAAAGAAGAGCAATTAGAAGATTATCTTAAATCTAAAATAGATTTTATTCAAGATTTTGAAAAGAAACGTCAAAAAACAATCCATTGGAGTTATCAAAGAGAAATGTGGCGACGTTTGGCTATGTTTTTTTATAAGCCTAATTATCTTCCCTTTACTATAGTATTTGGATTTGCAGTGTATTGGATGCAGCAGTTTCAGCCAAATAAAGCACTTACTTTAATACTTATAGTTAGTCTGTCAATGATACATTTTTGGGCACTTATTACTGGTTATTCACATTATAAAACCTTTAAAAAGTTGCAAATGGCACAGCCTTTATATTCAATAATGGCTTTACCGTCTTTGTTTTTATATACTATGGGAGCAGCTAAACCATGGTTAGAAAATCAATATTTTTTTATTGCCTTTTGGTTTTTAGCAATTTTATTTAACATAGCTGGAGGCATCGAGTTGCTTAACAAAAAGAATAAAATTTTAGAGTATTCAAGAACTAGTGTCTAAATCATGAATTTAACCAATTACCAAATACAAAACCTATACGCCTTTACAAGACAACATTATGTAGAGCATTACGATTTACAAACCGAGTTAGTAGATCACTTAGCAAACGACATTGAGTCTGTATGGCAAACAGAAACCAACTTATCTTTTGAAGAAGCAAGAGACCAAGCCTTCAAAAAATTTGGAGTATTTGGTTTTATGGACGTGTTAGAACGTCGTCAAAAAGCAATGAATAAACGTTACTTCAAATACCTGTGGACAGAGCTAAAGCAATGGTTTACGTTTCCTAAATTAATTACTACGCTAGCTTTGTTTTTTTGTATTTATTTAGGGTTGTCTACAATTTTTGCAAAATCGTTTTTAATTGGTCTTTTTGTAATAATATGTGTTTTTACAATCTACAAAAGCGTACAACTAAAAAAACAATTTAAACAGCGTAAAGCGCTGTCCAATAAAAAATGGATGTTAGAAGAAATAATATTTAAACAAGCAGGAGCTTCTGCAATAGTTTTACTAACTCAGTTGCCACAATGGTATAATTTTTCTGGTAATATTTTTAGTTATCCTTACATTGTTCTGGGCTTGTCTATTTTTTCGACACTGTTTTGTCTTTGGATGTACATTAGTTTTGAGGTTATACCAAACAAAGCAGAAAAACTTCTAAACGAAACCTATCCAGAATTTTGTTTGTAACATTTTTAAACATTTGTATACTTATCTATTAAACCAACCAAAACCATCAGCATATGATTACTAAATTTTTAAGCCTAGAATGGAAATCTTTTATACGCTCGGCAAGCTTTGGTAAAAGCTTAGCAATAAAAATTGTCATGGGCTTTTTTGCTTTATATTTTATTTTAGTGTTTTTAGCATTAGGCTTTGGATTATATCCAATTTTAGAGAAAACTTTTCCGGATCAAGACCCTTTTATAGTGGTTAACGGATTTATCTTTTTTTGGTTTTTAGGCGATTTATTATTGCGTTTTTTTCTTCAAAAATTACCAGTAATGAGTGTCAAACCTTTGCTTACCATACCCATTAAAAGAAGTAGTATTGTGCATTTTGTTTTAGGAAAATCTGCAGTGTCCTTTTTTAATTTTTTACCTCTTTTTACCATAATACCTTTTAGTATTATTCTTATTACTAAGGATTATCAACTAGCAAACGTAATGACTTGGGCTGCTGCCATGATTTTACTAACCTTAATAAATAATTTTTTAAATTTTATTATTGAAAGTTTTTCTGCAGAAACAGAACTTTCATTTCTGCCTATAATCATATTTGCTGGTACGCTATTTGGACTTAACTATTTTAATATTATTAATATTTCAGGTGCTTTGTCTTCAGCTATGTTAGCCATAGTAAACAATCCATTATTACTGCTAATTTTGATTGTAATTTTAATTGGTTTATACTTGTTTAATCATAAAATATTAATTAAAAAATTATACTTAGACCATTCACTTAAAACAAAAATTAAAGAGGTAACCACTTCAGATTTAGGATGGACCAAGCGATTTGGTGATAGTGCACCTTTTATGCAATTAGATTTAAAATTAATTTGGAGAAACAAACGTCCAAGGTCTGCAGTTTTTATGTTGGTATTTGGATTATTATATGGTTTGTTTTTTTATCCACAACCAATGTACAGAGACATGCCTATTATGTATGGTTTTATTGGTGTATTTGTGACTGGTATTTTCTTAATTAATTTTGGACAATTTATTCCAGCTTGGGATAGTGGATATTACAAAATGCTAATGAGCCAAAACATCAAGTATGAGCAGTATTTAAAATCTAAATACACCTTAATGGTACTTAGTGTTATTATCATGTTTGTGCTAAGTATTCCATATGTATATTTTGGTTGGAAAATTTTAGTTGCGCATTTTGCAGCAGCAGTGTATAATATAGGTGTTAATACTTATGTTATAATGCTTGGTGGATCTTTTAATCGAAAAAAAATAGACTTAAATCAACGTGCGGCTTTTAACTTTCAAGGTACAGGAGCAGTACAATGGTTAATTGGTATCCCATTGTTACTTTTACCATTGGCTATTTTTGGGTTATTATCTCATTTTGTTAGTTTTTATGCAGGTATATCTGCGTTAATACTACTAGGAGTTATCGGAATTATCTTTCATCAAAAAATCATGCGCTTTATTACCAGTAAGTACTTAGACTCTAAGTATGAAATGATAAAAGCATTTAACCAAGACAATTAATATTTACAAAACTTTTTAACTATGATAACAACAACAGATCTTTCAAAAAAATATAGCGGAAACGAAGTTTTAAATATTTCTAATTTAGACATACCTAAAGGTCAAAGTTTTGGTCTTGTGGGTAATAATGGTGCAGGAAAAACAACGTACTTTAGTTTGTTGTTGGATTTAATAAAACCTACTACTGGTTATATTAAAACTAATGGAATATTAGTTAACGAAAGCGAAGATTGGAAACCTTTTACGTCTGCTTTTATTGACGAAAGCTTTTTAATTGGCTATTTAACACCAGAAGAATATTTTTATTTTATTGGTGATTTACGTGGACAAAACAAACAAGACGTAGACAATTTAGTGTCACAGTTTGAAGACTTTTTTCATGGCGAAATTTTGGGTCAAAAAAAATACCTTCGTGATTTAAGTAAAGGAAATCAGAAAAAAGCAGGTATTGTCGCTGCATTAATTGGTAATCCTGAGGTAATTATTTTGGATGAGCCTTTTGCTAATTTAGATCCAACAACACAAATTAGATTAAAACAAATTATTAAGGATTTAGCAGAAAAAAAAGGAGACACTGTTTTAGTGTCAAGTCACGATTTAATGCACGTCACAGATGTATGCGAGCGTATTGTGGTCTTAGATAAAGGTCAAGTAATTAAAGATATACAAACTAGCGAAGCAACTTTAAAAGAGTTGGAAGCGCATTTTTCTGGTACAGTAAATCCAATGTAATATGCTGTTGGATGACTAAAACATCTAAGTTTCAGTTCATTTTTTGGCAAAAAGTAAAAAAGATGCTTATTTTTACGCACCTGTCAATAATTATAAATAATAATTATGGCATTAATTAGTTATGTATTACACTAAATACAACCGCATTGAAGATAGCATTAAAAATTTGTATAGTTTCTGGTTTGATCTTAGCAACAATTACTAGTTGTTCAAGAAAAAAAAACAGTTTTATAAATCGTAATTTTCATGCAGTTACTGCAGAGTATAATGCTTTGTTTAATGGTTACGAGGCCTTAAAACAAGGACAAAACAGTCTTAACGATGGTTACAAGGACAACTATTGGGACATCTTACCTGTCGAGCGTATGCAAGTTAGTGATGAGATTGTTTTACCAGGACAATCAAAAAACGAAAGTTTTACTAAAGCAGAAGAAAAAGCGGTAAAAGCCATCCAAAAACATGGGATGAATATTCAAGGTAAAGAGTATAACCCTCAAATTGATGAAGCCTATTTATTGTTAGGAGAAGCTAGATATTTTGATCAACGCTTTGTGCCAGCTCTAGAAGCTTTTAATTACATCCTTTACAAATATCCTGCTTCAGATAAAATAAACACTGCAAAGGTTTGGCGAGAAAAAACTAACATGCGTTTGGATAATGACGAGTTAGCCATTAAAAATCTAAAACGTCTAATAGAACAAGAAGAGTTAGAAGGTCAGGAACTAGCGGATGCGACGTCCATTTTAGCACAAGCCTACATCAATACAAAGTCTTTAGACAGTGCTTTAACGCAAATTAAGATTGCAGCTAAAGCAACTAAAAATAATGACGAAAAAGGACGTTTTGGTTTTATAACAGGACAACTATACAACGTACTTACTTACAAGGATAGTGCAAATATTGCATTTGACGAGGTTATAGATTTAAACCGAAAAATTCCACGTCGTTACTTAATGGCTGCACATGTTGAGAAAGCTAAAAACTTTGATTACGATAAAGGCGATAAAATTGCATTTTTAAAGTACCTAACCAAATTAGAAAAAGACCGAGAAAATCGTCCGTACCTAGATAAGATATATCACCAAATTGGCGAGTTTCATTTAACTAATAAATCGGATTCTTTAGCAGTAGTATATTACAATAAATCACTAAGAGAAAAATCTACAGATAAAATTTTAACAGCCAAAAACTACGAAACTCTAGGCGATTTTTATTTTGATAGAAATAACTATAAAGTAGCAGGAGCTTATTTTGATAGTACAATGACTAGTATGGTTGAAAACAGTAAACCTTACAGAACCATTAAGCGTAAACGCGAAAACTTAGATGATGTTATTTATTATGAAGGCGTAGCCGAAGTTAATGATAGCATACTTAAACTAGTTAGCATGTCTGATGCAGATCGTGTTACATTTTTTACAGACTACACCAACAAGCTTAAGATAGAAGCTGAAAAAGAAAAAGAACGTTTAGAAATCGAAGCTAGAAAAAAAGGATTAGAAACAACAAATACGCCAACAAATAATGTCACTAAGCCAAGAGGTGGATTACCAGGTGTTGGTAGTAATTTTTATTTTTATAACCAAAGCACAGTTGCTTATGGTAAAAACGAATTTACGCGTATTTGGGGAGACCGTAAAAATCAAGACGATTGGAGATGGTCATCTGCAAGCGGAAGCGCAATTGGCAATCAATCCAATTCTGATATAGCAGCAGTTTTAGAGCAAGATCAAGAGTTTTTAGATCCGCAATTTTATATAGCGCAAATCCCTACAGCACAAAAAGAACTTGATAGTTTAAAAAAGGATCGTAATTATGCCTATTATCAGTTAGGTCTGATTTATAAAGAAAAATTTAAGGAATATAATTTGTCTAAAAGCAAGTTTTTAAACCTATTAGCTAGTAATCCTGAACAAAAATTAATTTTACCTTCTAAATATAACTTATATAAAATATATGAGATTTTAGGCGAAAACGACGAAGCACAAATCATCAAAACAGATATTATAGCCAACTATTCAAGTTCTAGATATGCCGAGATTTTGAAAAACCCAGAATTAGCAGCAGCTAGAGACAAAAGTAGTCCGGAAAGTCTATATGAAGCAACCTATAAATTACTGGAAGAACAAGATTATGCTCAGGTCATTGAAAAGTCAAATAAATATATTAAGTTTTTTGATGGCGAGCCAATAGTAGCAAAATTTGCACTTTTAAAAGCAACAGCAAATGGTAGGTTAAATGGATATCAAGCCTACGTAGATGGACTTAATGACGTAGCATTAGCTTATGCAAACATGCCAGAGGCTATTAAAGCGGAAGCTATAGTTAACAGCTTAAAATCTGTAAGTGATAAAACGTTTAAACCAAATACTGAGTCTACGTCTTTTAAAGTATTGTTCCAATTTGAAAAAAACAATACTGAAGCGATAACTGCATTTAAAAAAATATTAGACGAGGTAACACCTAAGGTGCAATATTATAATTTGTCAACATCTGTAGATGTTTATAATCCCGAAACTTCATTTGTAGTGGTTCATGGTTTAAAAAGCGTAGATGGAGCAAAAGGGTTTGCAGAGATTTTAAAAGCAGAAGATAAATATAAAATAGATAGACCTTATTTTGGAATTTCTTCTGACAATTATAAAATACTTCAAATACATAAAAATCTAAATCAATATTTAGAAAATCAATAATTTCCCTAAAAATGAAAAAAAAGCAACAAGAGCAATTTTCTATTCAAAATATAATAGCAAAAGGCACTAAAATAGTAGGAGACTTTTTTAGCGAAGGCGACCTACGTGTGGATGGGTTAATCGAAGGTAATGTAGAGGCGTCTGGTAAAGTAGTTATTGGTAAAGAAGGCGAAATAAAAGGAACTCTTAAATGTAGTAATGCCTATTTTGAAGGTAAACTAGTAGGTGCTTTAGAGTTAACCGAAACCTTAACCTTAAAGTCTACTGCACATATAGAAGGTGAAGTAGTCACACAAAAACTGGCTGTAGAGCCTGGAGCAACTTTTAATGTATCGTGTGTTATGAAAACGACTGTAAAAGATATAAATGGCGGATCAAAAACAAAAAAAACAGCTTAATCCATATATTAGGTTTACATCTATTGCCATACAAATGGGTTTGACTATTTGGTTAGGTAGCCAATTAGGTAGTTGGTTGGATAGCAAATATGGTGATGGTAGTCAATTATATTTTAAAATAATTACATTATTATCTGTTTTTATTGCAATGTACGCTGTAATCAAGCAAGTTGTTAAAATAACTAACGATCAAAAGACTAAAAATGAATAAACGCATACTATATGTAGTTGTTATAATATTAGTATTATTAGCAGTTGCTTACAACCTTCAAAATTATTTAACCCAAGACGTATTACCTTACTCTTTACAAAAGCTATATTTATTTCATGGTATAGCAGTATTGATAGTATATCTAAGCATAGAGTTTATTTACGATAAAATGCCCAATCAAATAGGTGCAGCATACCTAACAATGATGTTTTTAAAAATAGGAATTTTCATACTATTGTTTAAATCCACGATATTTACTGAGCAAGATTTAGCGATACAACATCGCTTAGGATTATTAATTCCATTTTTTTTATTTTTAATAGTAGAGGCTGTTTGCATAGCAAAATTATTAAAAAGTAAGTAAGTGCTTGAAATAAAGAATAATAGTGGTTATTAAAACCTTAAAAAAAATCTAATTAAAAAAAGCGTTTACCTTTTTAAATTATTACTTACATTTGCACAAAATTTACAGACCATAAATTTATTAGTTACAAAAAGTATGATGTTGGCAAAAAAATCTATCAATTTTATAGCGATATTAGTTCTGACTTTATTTTCAGTGTCCTCTTATGGAAGTGATGATAAGCAAGAACCAGGAAATCCGGTGAATACTGCTCAAGAAATTAAAGAGTATATCAAACATCACTTAAAAGATTCTCATGACTTTCATTTGTTTACACACAATGAGTCTGGAACGCCTATCAGTTTTCCATTACCAGTTATCGTTTGGACTAAAGATGGTTTAAAAACATTTATGTCTTCAGCATTTCACCATGATGATAGTGGAAGTGTAATTGTAGAAAAAGGAGACACACGTTTAGTAAAGCTACATAGTAAAATTTACGAGTTAGATAATGGCGCAACAACAGTAGCTTTTGATGATGCACACCATCCAACAAATGCACATAAAGTTATAGATTTTTCAATTACAAAATCTGTTTTTGGAATGTTATTAACAGGAGTGTTAATGTTATTAGCTTTTACAGCGTTAGCAAGAGGTTATAAAAAAGGACACTCTGTACCAAAAGGATTTAGTAGGGTTTTAGAGCCTTTAGTAATATATGTAAGAGACGATATTGCTAAACCAAATATTGGAGAGAAAAAGTACCGCAAGTTTATGGGCTTTTTATTAACTGTATTTTTCTTTATCTGGATCTTAAACTTATTAGGATTAACGCCAATTGGGTTTAATGTTACAGGTCAGATTGCAGTAACAGCTTGTCTAGCAATTTTTACAGCAGTTATATATTTATTTAGTGGAAGTAAAGACTTTTGGAAACACACCTTATGGATGCCAGGAGTGCCAGTTATTTTACGTCCAATATTAGCAGTAATAGAGTTAATAGGTTTTGTGTTAATTAAACCTTTCTCATTATTAGTGCGTTTATTTGCAAACATGACAGCAGGTCACTTTGTGGTAATGAGCTTAATAGCATTAATGATAACAATGAAAGAATCATTTGGAGCTGTTGGATCAACAGGGATGTCTTTAGTGTTAGCTTTATTTATTTCGGTTATTGAAATTTTAGTAGCCTTTTTACAAGCGTTTATTTTCACGATGTTATCATCGTTATTTATAGGAATGGCAGTCGAAGAACACGACGATCATCACTAACAAGAATTTGTTTAATTAATATTTATAAAACCAAATTAGTATGTACAATTTAATTGGAGCAGGATTAATCGTAATCGGTGGAGGAATCGGATTAGGTCAAATTGGAGGAAAAGCAATGGAAGGTATTGCTCGTCAACCAGAAGCAGCTGGAAAAATCCAAACTGCGATGATCATCATCGGAGCCTTATTAGAAGGTTTAGCATTCGGTGCGTTAATCTTAGGAGCATAATCCTAAAACAAAAAGAAACAGCTTTCTGCAACGGTTGGTTGCAGGAACTGTTTTAAATTAAACAAACAAAGAATTACAGTAATCTATATAGTATGGAAACTTTATTAAATGACTTTTCGGTAGGTTTATTCATTATGCAAGGTGTTATCTTAATAATACTAATTGTATTAATGAGAAAATTTGCATGGAAACCTATTTTAGACGCTTTACAAACTCGTGAAGACGGTATACAAAATGCATTAGACTCAGCTGAAAATGCTAAGCTAGAAATGCAAAATCTTCAAGCAGATAACGAGAAGTTATTAAAAGAAGCACGTGCAGAGCGTGAGTCTATGCTTAAAGAAGCAAGAGAGTTGAAAAACAAAATGATCGAAGACGCTAAAACGGAAGCTCAAGCTCAAGCAAACAATATGATTGCTCAAGCACAAGCAGCTATTGAAAGCGAAAAGAAATCAGCTATGGCAGAATTAAAAAATCACGTAGCAGGATTATCTTTAGACATTGCAGAAAAAGTAGTACGTCAAGAATTATCTAACAAAGACAAGCAATTAGAGTTAGTTGAGTCTATGTTAAATGATGCTAAATTAAACTAAGTTTAAGTTATGGCAGGAGAAAGAGCAGCAATACGTTAAGCAAAAGCAGTTTTAAGCTTAGCTACAGATAATAATACAACAGACGTTGTAAACAATGACATGGAGCTAATTAATAATACAGTAGCGCAAAGTAAAGATTTAAAAGATATGCTTTACAGTCCTGTAATTAGTTCTAGCATTAAAAAATCTGCATTATTAGAAGTTTTTAAAGGTATTAATCCAGCAACGGTAAACCTTATAGATACTCTAATTACAAACAAACGTACAGATTTATTACCAGAAGTAGCTTCAAAGTTTATAACTTTATTCGAGCAACAAAAAGGTAGTCAAATTGCTACAGTTACAACAGCAGTTCCTTTAACAGAAGCTTTAGAAGCTAAAGTTTTAGCAAAAGTTAAAGAACTTACAGGTAAAGATGCAGCAATAAAAAATATAGTAGATGAAAGCATTTTAGGTGGTTTCATTTTACGTGTTGGAGATACGCAGTATAATGCTAGTATCGCTAACCAATTAAGCAAGTTAAAAAGAGAATTTACAATAAACTAAGACTTACCCTGAGTTTGTCGAAGGGTCTAAATATCAATAAAGATGGCAGAAGTAAAACCAGCTGAAGTATCAGCAATCTTAAAACAACAACTTTCAGGTTTTGAAGCTAGCGCTTCATTAGACGAAGTTGGAACAGTATTAACAGTAGGTGATGGTATTGTACGTGCTTACGGATTAGCTAACGCACAATATGGTGAGTTAGTAGAATTCGATGGTGGTTTAGAAGGTATCGTACTTAACCTTGAAGAAGATAATGTAGGTATTGTACTTTTAGGAACTTCAGTAGGAGTTAGAGAAGGATCTACAGTAAAACGTACTAACCGTATTGCTTCTATTAAAGTAGGAGAAGGTATTGTTGGACGTGTCGTAGATACACTTGGTAACCCAATTGATGGTAAAGGACCAATCACTGGAACAACTTATGAGATGCCTTTAGAGCGTAAAGCACCTGGAGTTATCTACAGAGAGCCAGTAACTGAGCCATTACAAACAGGTATTAAAGCAATTGATGCTATGATCCCAGTTGGTAGAGGTCAACGTGAGTTAGTAATTGGTGACAGACAAACAGGTAAGACTGCAGTTTGTATTGATGCTATCTTAAACCAAAAAGAATTTTTTGATGCAGGTGAGCCTGTATATTGTATATATGTTGCTGTTGGACAAAAAGCGTCAACAGTGGCACTTATTGCTAAAACTTTAGAAGAAAAAGGAGCTTTAGCTTATACTACAATAGTAGCTGCAAATGCATCAGATCCTGCTGCAATGCAAGTTTATGCACCTTTTACAGGAGCTTCTATTGGAGAGTATTTTAGAGATACTGGTAGACCAGCTTTAATTGTATTTGATGATTTATCAAAACAAGCTGTTGCTTACCGTGAGGTATCTTTATTATTACGTCGTCCACCAGGACGTGAGGCGTATCCTGGAGATGTATTTTACTTACACTCAAGATTATTAGAGCGTTCTGCAAAAGTTATTAATAATGACGCGATTGCTAAAGAGATGAATGATTTACCAGAATCATTAAAACCAATCGTAAAAGGTGGTGGATCTTTAACTGCATTACCAATTATTGAAACACAAGCAGGTGACGTATCAGCATATATCCCAACTAACGTAATTTCTATTACAGATGGACAAATCTTCTTAGATGGAGATTTATTTAACTCTGGTGTACGTCCAGCAATTAACGTAGGTATTTCTGTATCTCGTGTAGGAGGTAATGCACAGATTAAATCAATGAAAAAGGTATCAGGTACTTTAAAGTTAGATCAAGCACAATATCGTGAGCTTGAGGCATTTGCTAAGTTTGGTTCAGATTTAGATGCAGTAACTTTAAACGTAATTGAAAAAGGTAAACGTAACGTAGAGATCTTAAAGCAAGGTCAAAACGATCCATTTACTGTTGAGGATCAAGTAGCAATCATTTATGCTGGATCTAAAAACTTATTAAAAGACGTACCTGTAAATAAAATTAAAGAATTTGAAAGAGATTATCTTGAATTCTTAAATGCTAAGCACAGAGGTGTTTTAGATACTTTAAAAGCAGGTAAATTAACTGACGAGGTTACAGATACACTTATCGCTGTATGTAAAGACCTTTCAGCTAAATATAGAGCATAACAATTATAAATTTATAGTTATAGATTAGTCGTCTATAACTATAAATTTGAATTATTAAACTAATGTCACTCGGAGCGTGTCGAAGAGTCTTTATAATATAAAGAATGGCTAATCTAAAAGAAATACGTAATAGAATATCTTCAGTATCTTCAACGATGCAGATTACTAGTGCCATGAAAATGGTATCTGCTGCTAAGTTAAAGAAAGCTCAAGATGCTATTACTGCTATGCGTCCTTATTCAGATAAGTTAACTGAGCTTTTACAAAGTTTAAGTGCAACTTTAGATGAAGATGCTGGAAGTAAATTTGCAGAACAACGCGAGATTAATAACGTTTTAATCGTATCTATAACTTCTAATAGAGGTTTATGTGGTGCTTTTAATTCTAACATTATCAAGCAAACACAACACTTGATTTCTAATGTCTATGCAGGTAAAAAAGTATCTGTCTTAGCTATCGGAAAAAAAGCGAATGATGCATTTGCTAAAAAAGGAATTGTAATTGGTAACCAAAGTGCCATTTATGACGACTTAACCTTTAACAGTGTTGCAGATATTGCAGAAATGTTAATGGATAAATTTACTAAAGGCGAATTTGATAAAATCGAAATCGTATATAATAAATTTAAAAATGCAGCAACACAAGAAGTAATGACGGAACAGTTTTTACCAATTGTGCCGATAGAAGGTGAAGCAGATAACAATTCTGATTATATCTTTGAACCATCTAAACTAGAAATAGTTGAAGAACTTATACCTAAGTCTTTAAAAACGCAGTTATATAAAGGAATTAGAGATAGTTTTGCTTCAGAGCATGGTGCACGTATGACTGCTATGCATAAAGCAACAGACAACGCAACAGAGTTAAGAGATCAACTTAAGTTGACATATAACAAAGCGCGTCAAGCAGCAATTACTAACGAGATTTTAGAGATTGTGGGTGGTGCAGAAGCATTAAATAACTAATACAATTTTTCTACTTTAGTAGAATGTTTTATACATTAAAACCTTATTCAAATTGGATAAGGTTTTTTTTATGGAATAGCTTTTGATTAATTACCTTTATACAAATTCCTACAATTATGAAATTTATACAGTATTTAAGCCTTTCGATAGTATCAAGTTTTTTATTTATGCAATGCTCTAGCGCACAAAAACTTCAAAAGGAAGAAGCTTTTCAAACAGATAAAGCCTACTATCAAAAATGGGTAGCAGGTCTTAAGGATGGTGGTTCTGGTATAAATGTGTTTATTCCTATAGACTCTAATTCTAAAAATTTAAAATTAGATAGTTTATATTTTAGAGGACATATAGTACCCTTACAAACTAAACCTAATTTTCCTGATTTATACATTGGACGTATAACAACTAATGCCAATCAGCCAAAAGATTATAGTGTAGATACATCAGATATTCCTTTTGACTTAAAGGATAACGAAGCAGTAGTTAGTTATACAGAAAATGGTACAACTAAGTACTTAAAGATTGAGAATCTAGTCGAAAAACAAATGGAGCAATACCCAAGTGCACCACCAAGAAATCTGAATAAACAATAATAAAGCTTAAACCTTATTTTTGTTAACTTCACACGGACTCTTATAATTCAAATTGTAATATACCTTGAGCGTACTAAAAAAGTTTTTTAAAGACACTATAATTTATGGTTTAGCAACTGTATTACCTCGTCTTATGAATTTTGTTTTAGTGCCTCTTCACACAGGTAACTTAAAAACCACAAGCTTTTCTGATAACACAACCTTTTATATTTACGCTTCATTTTTTAATGTGTTGCTTACCTATGGAATGGAAACAGCTTTCTTTAGATTTTTTACAAAATCTAAAGAAAAGGACAAGATATTTTCTACTACGTTTATCAGTTTAGTTGTTACTACTTTTTTGTTTTTAATAGCGATGCTACTTTATAGTCAACAACTATCTAGTATGTTTGGCATTTCTCAAAAATATTTTAATTTATTAATTGGTGTCATTGTGTTAGACACATTAGTAGTGGCTCCTTTTGCTTATTTACGTGCAACAGGACGACCAATTAAATTTGCAGCAATTAAAATTAGTAACATATTAATTTATGTTTTGCTTAATTATTTTTTCCTTTGGTGTATTCCAAAATTTAATATGACTTTTTCTTGGTATGATACTTCAGACTTAGTCCAATATATATTTATCGCAAATTTGGCAGCAAGTGCAGTAACATTATTATTGTTGTTACCTTACTTTTTCAAAACCAAGTTATACTTTAGTAAGACCATTTTTAAACAATTAATTAATTACGGTTGGCCAATTATGGTTGCTGGTTTAGCTTATGTTATTAATGAGAATTTTGATAAATGGATTATACCTAATTTATTAGACAAAGACATTAATGGTGCTTACAGTGGTTGTTACAAAATAGCAATGTTCATGACTATTTTTATACAAGCCTTTAGGTTAGGTGCAGAGCCTTTTTTCTTTTCTCATGCAAAAGAAAAAAACGCAAAACAGACCTACGCTTTAATCATGAAGTATTTTGTAATAGCAGGTAGCTTAATGCTTGTTTTTATAATTGCTTATTTAGATATTTTTAAAGCCTTGTTAGTTACAGATTCTAGTTATTGGCAAGCCATACAAATCGTACCAATAGTATTATTAGCTAATTTATGTTTAGGTATTTATTTTAACTTAGCTATTTGGTACAAACTTACAGACAAAACCAGATACGGTATGTACTTGTCTATTGTTGGTGCAATTGTTACAATTGGTTTAAATATTACTTTAATACCCAAATTTGGTTTTATAGCAGCAGCTTGGACAACTTTGGTAGCTTATGGGATTATGATGATATTGTCTTATTTATTGGGACAAAAACATTATCCAGTACCGTATAATTTAAAGCAAATTTTAGGCTACTTATTTATGGCTGTAGCGCTATCTATTGTAGCATTAAGTACAAAAGCTAACTATTACATTAATACTATTATAGTTTTAGTATTTTTGGGTTTAATAGTTCTTTTTGAAAAGAAAGAAATAAAACGTTTATTAAAAAGAAATTAAATTAACCTGAAACTCAGGTTAAACAGAAAGAAGTAAACAATATGCAAATTAAAATAATTAATAAATCCAATCATGCATTACCACACTATGAAACAATAGCGTCTGCAGGAATGGATTTAAGAGCCAATATTACTGAAGCAATACAATTGCAGCCTTTACAACGTACTATCGTTAAAACAGGCTTGTTTATTGAATTGCCTATAGGATTAGAAGCTCAAGTTAGACCTAGAAGTGGTCTTGCAGCAAAAAACGGAGTAACCGTATTAAATGCACCAGGAACAATAGATGCTGATTACAGAGGAGAAATTGGTGTTATTTTAGTAAACCTTTCCAACGAAGATTTTATAATCCAGAATGGCGAGCGTATAGCACAATTAGTAATTGCAAAACATGAACGTGCAGAATGGGTAGAAGTACAAACACTTTCTAAAACCGATAGAGGTGAAGGTGGATTTGGTAGTACAGGCACAAAATAAAAGTACTGTAAGCCAAAAATTTAATTTAAAATAAAATATTAGTTTAACTATAACAAGATTCCTGCTTAGGTAGGCATTTAATGACATGAAAATAATAGTTCCTATGGCAGGACGAGGTTCTCGTCTAAGACCACACAGTTTAACAGTACCAAAACCTTTAATTCCAGTAGCAGGACAACCAATAGTCCATAGATTGGTTAAGGATATTGCTAAAGTTTTAAATCAACCCATTACAGAGATTGCTTTTGTTTTAGGCGATCCAGCTTGGTTTGGTGACGACGTGGTATCTAGCCTAAAGGATTTAGCAAAAAGCTTAGGTGCTAAAGCATCTATTTATAGACAAGACCAACCTTTAGGGACAGGTCACGCTATAATGTGTGCAAAGGATTCATTATCTGGTCCTGCAGTAATTGCATATGCAGACACGTTAATTAGGGCAGATTTTAATTTGGATCCAGAAGCGGACGCTGTAATTTGGGCTAAGCAAGTAGATCAACCGGAAGCTTATGGTGTTGTTAAGCTAAACGATAATAACGAAATTATTGAGCTTGTTGAAAAACCAGAACAATTTGTTAGCGATTTAGCTGTTATTGGGATCTATTATTTTAAAGAAGTAAGCCAACTTAAAAAGCAACTTCAAACCGTTTTAGACAACAATATTATACATGGTGGAGAATACCAAATTAATGATGGTATTAAAGGGATGATGTCTGAAGGTAAAGTATTTAAAACAGGTGTTGTTAGCGAGTGGATGGACTGCGGAAATAAAGCCATTACCTTAGAAACTAATCAACGCATGTTAGGCTTTTTAAAAGAAGATGGAGAAGAACAGTTAGTGTCAGACACGGTTAAAACCGAAAATGCAACCATTATTGAACCGTGTTACATTGGCAAGAATGTAGTGCTTAAAAACACAACAATTGGACCATACGTTTCGGTTGGAAACAACTGTGTTATTGAAGACTCAACCGTTAAAAATAGTCTAATACAAAACCATACGTCTATTAAAAATGCTAATTTAGACGAAGCTATGATTGGTAACCATGTTAAGTTTGATGGAAAATTCACCAAAATTAGTATAGGAGATTATTCTGTATTAGAATAAAATTTAAAGCAAAGCGAAGCGTCAAATTAATGAAAAAACAAGGTTACATACTACTTATCATATTAGGGATATTTCTATTTCCGCAGGTTAATACTGCGCAAATTGATTTTGACAAAAAACCTGATGATGATTTAGGAGATGTTTCAGACGCTTACCAAGAATACTTTTTTGAAGCCCTAAAACAAAAAGGAATAGAGAACTACCAACGTGCTATAGATAACTTATTAAAGTGCATAGAAATTGATGATTCTGAAGCTATTTTATATTTTGAATTAGGTAAAAACTATAACCAACTTAAAAACTTTGGTGCAGCAGAGGATGCGCTAAAAACAGCTGTCAACAAAATTCCTGATAACGAGTGGTTTTTAGATGAATTGTATAGTACTTATATTCATCAAAAAGAATATAAAAAAGCCATAAAAACAGTTAGGCAACTAGTTAAGTATCATCCAGATTATAAAGAAGATTTGGCTAATATATATATGCAAACTGGAGATTTTAAAGAGGCACTTAAAATTTTAGATGAATTAGATGAAGAGCTTGGTATTAATAAGGATCGTGACTTGTTACGTAACAGGATTTATAACGCAACAGGTCGTAAGAAAGATCAAATTGAAAATCTAGAAGAACGAGTAGATAAAAACCCAGATTCTGAAGACACTTATTTAAGATTAATTTATCGTTACAGCGAAAGTGGAGACACCAAAAAAGCATTTGAAACCGCAAAAAAATTATTGGAAGTTAACCCTAAATCAGAGCTAGTACATTTAGCTTTGTATAAGTTTTATTTAGAAGCTGGAGAAAATGAAAAGGCTATCCAATCCATGAAAGTCACATTGCAAAGCTCACAAATTAATCCAGAATCTAAAATCAAGGTATTAGCAGATTTTGTAAAATTTGTCAGCATAAATCAGCAATACGAGCAAGATTTGGTAGAGGTCACGTCCATGCTTACTAAAATAGAATCCAGCGGAAAAACTTTAGTAGAGTTGGCACAGTATTATTTAGTAAAAGGCGAAAAGCAAAAAGCATTAAATTTTTACGAGCAAGCGTTACAGAAAGAAGAAGAAAACTTTGGTATTTTACGAAACATTATTTTACTTCACATAGACTTATCACAGTTTGATCAAGCACATCAAAAAAGTGAAGAAGGTTTAGAGGTTTTTCCTTCGCAACCCGTTTTATATTTAGCAAATGGTGTCGCTTTAAATTATTTAAATCGTCCTAAAGACGCAATAAATAGCTTGGAAGTAGGTGTGGATTATATAATTGAAGACCCAAAAATGGAGATTGATTTTTACAAGCAGTTAGCCAAAGCTTACACTGCTACTAACAATTTTTCTAAAGCAAAAACGTTTACAGATAAAGCAAAAAAACTAGAAGGTTTAAACTAATGGCATTTAAAACACGCATATCTTTTGTAATACTATTAATCACTATGGTAGTATCTGGCTGTAAAGGGTCTAAAACTTTAGTGACTAATGGAACGATAGACACTAAACTATCAGTTAAACAACTTATTAAAAATAGTACAAAAGCTAATATAGATTTTACGTCTTTAACAGGAAAGCTAAAAGTAGATTACACACAAAATCAAAAATCAAAAGGTGTGTCTTTAAGCTTTAGAATGGAAAAAGATAAAACCATTTGGATGAGTTATTTAGGGATTGCTAAAGTACTTATTACGCCAGCAAGAGTTGCCTTTTATAACAAATGGGATAATACTTATTTTGATGGTGATTTTGCTTATTTAAGTAACCTACTAGGTACAGATTTGGATTTTAATAAGGTGCAAAATATGCTATTAGGTCAATCGCTTTTTGACTTAAACGATGATAAATATAACCTGTCGGTTAATGACAAATCCTATATTTTACAGCCTAAAAAACAACGCGAACTATTTGAGTTGTTTTTATTTGTAAATCCGTCGCATTTTAAAATGGACGCTCAAGAAATCTCTCAACCTAATGATAAGCGCATATTACATATTGATTATTTAGCTTATCAAAAAGTAGATGACAAAACCTTACCTGAACTAACCAAAATACTAGCAATAGAAGATGAAGAGCAATTAGAGATTAATTTAGAGCTTAAGTCTGTAAAATTAAATGAAGACGTACGTTTTCCATTTACTATACCTTCTGGCTATAAAAAAATAGAGTTGTAATTTATGAAGTATCGTCAATTACTATTACTAGTTTCTTTTTTTGCAATATTAGGCACAACTTCCGCTTTAGCGCAAAAAAATAAAATTGATCAATTAGAGGCTAAACGTATTGAAATTAAAAACCAAATAAAGCAAATCAATGCTTTACTGTTTCAAAACCAGTCCAAGCAAAAAAGCCAAACAACACTAATTGAAGATTTAAATTACAAATTAAGCGTTAGACGTAACTTGATTAAGGTTACCAACCAACAAGCTAATTTGATTAACCGAGAAATTGCTGTAAACCAAAAAAAATATCTGGATTACGTGATGAGTTGGTTATTTTAAAGGACAATTACGCTAAAACAATATTGAATACGTATAAAAATAAAAGCAGCCAAAGTCGTGTTATGTTTTTATTGTCTTCCAACAATTTTAGACAAGCTTACAAGCGTTTACAGTACATGAATCAGTACTCTAAATATCAAAAGCAACAAGGAGAAAACATCAAAGAAAAAGCATTAAAACTTCAAAATTTAAACCTTGAACTTGGTAAGCAAAAAGCAGCTAAAGATAAGTTAATAGCAGAAAACAGAGAGGTGCAAAAAGCTTTGGAGGAAGACATGAAGCAGCATGAAACCATCATGGCTTCTATTAAAAAAGATTTAAATAAGTATACTGCTCAGATTAAAGAAAAGCAACAAGAAGCAAGAGAGGTTGATCGCGAAATTGATCGTATTATTAAAGAGGCTATTGCAAATTCTAACAAAAAAGCTGGTACAAAAACCACAACAACTAAAGCGTCTAGTACGTTTGCATTAACTCCTGAAGCAAAACTATTAGCAGCAGATTTTTTAAGCAATAAAGGTAAATTAGTTTGGCCTGTAGAAAAAGGTTTGGTTAAAGTTAAATATGGTGTGCAACGTCATCCAACAGATGCGTCACTAACTATAAACAGTAGTGGTGTGCGTATTGCTACAGAGCAAAATGCTATTGTTAGATCTGTTTTTAAAGGAGAAGTTTTAAAAATTATAATTCAGAAAAGAGGTAATCCTACTGTTTTAATAAAGCATGGTAATTACATCTCTGCGTATCATAATTTAAAGAAAATATCCGTTAAAACAGGTGATAAAATAGTAACTAAACAAGAAATAGGAGAGGTATTTACTAATAGTGAAGGCGAAACACTTTTATGGTTTAGTTTGTATAAAAATGATGCTTCAGTGGATCCAGCAGAATGGATTTATAAGATGTAAAACGTGTAAAAACAAAAACCCAATGCAAAGCATTGGGTTTTTTATTTAATGTTATTCAAACAAAGCTTTAAGCTCTGTAGCATCGTTTGGTTTAATTTTTCCTGCTAGTAGTAGACTTAATTGTTTACGTCTTAAGGCAGCAGCAAAACGTTCTTTTTCTAAGTCAGTTTCTGGGATTAATTCTGGTATTGCAACTGGTGTTCCAGTTTCGTCCACTGCAACAAAGGTATAAATAGCTTCGTTTGCTTTAGATCGATTTCCAGACTCTCTGTCTTCTACCCAAACATCAATAAATATTTCCATTGAGGTTTTAAAGGCTCTAGATACTTTAGCTTCAACTGTAACTACACTTCCTAAAGGGACTGCTTTGTTAAAGGCTACGTGATTTACAGATGCTGTAACAACAATACGTCTAGAGTGTCGTCTTGCGCTTATACTTGCTGCACGATCCATTCTAGCTAGTAATTCGCCACCAAAAAGGTTATTTAAAGGATTAGTTTCACTTGGTAAAACTAAATCTGTCATTACGGTTCTAGAGTGTTCAGCTGTTCTTGCGTTCATCATAATTTTTTCTTTTCAGGCGCAAAGGTAAACTGATTTTAAGATTTAGTTAGTGCATTTTAGAATAAATTAAGAATTAAAAAACCTCGTAAATTTGCACTTACGAGGTTTTTAATATACTTAATGGCTTAGTTTTAGTCCAAAGACTTAATTAATAACCAAGCATCTTTATTCTGTTCTGTTCTTATACTGTTTAAAGCGTTATTAGCCTCTTCTCTGGACGTATAACTTGCATAAGCTACTTGATGTAGACCATATTGGTTTGCACCAATTTTACGCGCTTTAAAACCTTGTTCTTGTAATTCTGCAACTTTTTTATCAGAGTTTTCTTCGACTCTAAAAGCACCAGCAACAATATGATAGTTACCTGTTTGCTTATTTACATTTAAAGTAATAGCAGGTAATGGGTTGCTAATTACAAAAGTAGCTTCTTGTATTTGGCTATCTAATTGCGTGTTTGCCTCTTCTTGTGCAATTTGGTTGTGTTGCGCTACTGTATTAACGTAGTTATTAAAACCAAAACCAGCTAAGCCTAAAGCAACAACTGCAATAGCAGCATACTTAAGGTATGATTTACTTTGACGTTTTTCTGGTGTTACCGCAATTGGGATAACACGCTCAATGGTTTCGGCTTCTTCTTTGTAAACAACTCTAGTTACTGCAGGAGATACAAACTGTGATAAACCAAAAGCATCCGTTAAATAATTTAAATGGTAAGATGGATTAAATTCTATTTTACCTTCATTATTTAAAATTAACTCACCAATGTTTTCAAAACTTAACGTTTCACCTTCAACTAAATAAGACTTTAAAGACTTAACACGTTTAGATAGGTTTTGTGCAGCAGTTTCAAAAGGTATTTTTTCAACATCTGCTATATAACGTACCAATAAACCGTCGTTATTTTGTATTTGCTCGTTAAAAGACAATTGCTTTTTAGGAGGATAAAAGGCATTGGTACTATCGTGTACTTGCGCAGATTTACGTTGTGTTAAAAACGATCCAAATTCTGGAACCGTAACACAATCATATCTGTATAATAAATCGCTTATGTAATGTTCTAATTGCATAGTAACAAAGTTAGAAAATTTTAAAAACCAATAAAATTTAGTACGTATTAGTTATTAACAGACTTAAATTTCTTTTCTTGTAGTTTCAAAATCAGTGCAATAAAAAATGAATGACGACCAATTACGCTATATTTTAGCCTTACAACACGTCTCTAAAATAGGAGATACTACCGCAAAAAAGCTAATTAACCATTGCGGAAGTGCAGAAGCTGTGTTTAAAGAAAAGAAACAAAACCTTTTAAAAATTGATGGTATAGGCGAAATTATTTTAAGTGAATTATATCAATCTAGTCATTTTGAAGAAGCAGATAAAGAACTAAAATTTATTAATGATGAAAACATAAAACATCACGTTTTTACTGACCCAACGTATCCATCAAACCTAAAACATTGCATTGATAGTCCTATAGTTTTGTTTGATAGCGGAAACATTAACCTTAATAATAAACATATTATTAGTATTGTTGGAGCTAGAAAAATCACCACATCAGGTATTGCATTTTGTGAAAAATTAATTGAAGAGTTAGCCATATATAAACCAATTATAATTTCGGGATTTGCTTATGGTACAGATATTACAGCACATAAAGCTGCCATTAAAAATAAATTACAAACTATTGGTTGTTTAGCACATGGCTTAAACCAAATTTACCCTAAAGTGCATAAAAAATACGTCGCAGAAGTTGAAAATAATGGAGGCTTTTTTACTGACTTTTGGAGTAGTGATACTTTTGATCGTAATAATTTTTTAAAAAGAAACCGCATTATAGCAGGAATTAGTCAAGCGACTATAGTAATTGAATCTGCAGAAAAAGGCGGAAGTCTGGTTACAGCAGATATTGCAAACTCATATAACAGAGATGTGTTTGCAGTCCCTGGACGTGTCACAGATAGTCAAAGTATTGGTTGTAATAATCTAATTAAACAACAAAAAGCGCATTTGCTATCTACACCTTTAGATGTGCCTTATATTTTAAACTGGCAATTAGAAAACTTACAAAAACCACCTGTACAAAAGCAGTTGTTTATTGAGTTAGATCCTGACGAAAAGATTGTGTATAATTACCTAAAAGAAAATAATAAGGCGTTGTTAGATAGTATTGCTATTAAATGTAATATGCCAACCTATAAGCTAGCTGGCATATTACTTAATATGGAATTAAAAGGTGTGGTAAGACCACTTCCTGGAAAATTATTTGAGGTTATTTAGATATTATATTAATACCCAACTTTTGCTCTAACTCTTGCTAATACATCATTAGCTATTTTTCTAGCTTTTTCGGCACCTTTTTCTAAAGCAGCATCTACTTCATGTAAGTTAGACATATAATGGTTGTAACGTTCACGTTCCGTTTTAAAAGTAGTTAACATTAACTCATATAATGCTTGTTTAGCATGACCATAACCATAATTACCGTTTTCGTAATTAGCTTTCATGGTTTCAATTTCGCTCTCCGAAGCTAATAATTTATATAAAGCAAAACAGTTGCAAGTTGACCAATCTTTAGGGTCTTCTAATGCTGTACTATCGGTTTCAATAGTCATAATTTGCTTGCGTAATTTTTTTTCTGGTAAAAAGATATTAATAGTGTTTCCTTTACTCTTACTCATTTTTGCACCATCAGTACCAGGAATTAACATGTTGCTTTCTTGGATTTTCCCTTCAGGTATAACAAATGTTTCGCCTAATTTAGCATGAAATCTAGAAGCCACATCGCGTGTCATTTCTATATGTTGCAATTGATCTTTTCCTACAGGAATAATGTCTGCATCATACAATAAGATATCTGCTGCCATTAACATTGGATAGGTAAATAATCCAACGTTTACATCCACTAAACGGTCTGCTTTGTCTTTAAAACTATGTGCTAAAGTCAAACGTTGAAACGGAAAAAAGCAACTTAAATACCAAGACAACTCAGTAGTTTGTGGGATATCACTTTGTTTGTAAAACACTGTTTTTTCAATGTCTAATCCTAAAGCCATCCATGTAGCAGCTGTAGAGTAAGTGTTGTTTCTAAGTGTCTCAGCATCTTTAATTTGAGTTAAAGAGTGCATGTCTGCAATAAATAAAAACGACTCGTTTTTTGCATCATTAGCTAATGCAATTGCAGGACGCAATGCTCCCATTATATTACCAAAATGTGGTGTTCCTGTACTTTGTATTCCTGTAAGTATTCTTGACATAATTATTAAGCTATTCTATTAAGCAAAGGTACTTTTTTTAGTAGAATACCTCAATAAATTTAGTTAGTTTTGACAGCAAATGATAGTATTTAAGTATATTTTTTGGGTATTATATCGTATTTGGTTCTACATATTAGTAGCAATACCAATTATAATACTATTTGCGTTATTGATTGTTTCTATTTTAAAAGAATCTTGGTATCCTTATTTTTTCAAATTAGCTCGTATTTGGGCTAGATTTATTTTAATAGGTATGGGATTGCCAACTAAAACAGAGTATTTGCAAAAACCGGAGCGTAACAAAAGCTATATGTTTATAGGTAATCACACCTCTATGCTAGATATTATGTTAATGTTGGTTACTGTTAAAAATCCTTTTGTTTTTGTTGGAAAAGCTGAGCTGGCTAAAATACCATTGTTTGGATTTTTCTATAAAAGAACATGCATATTAGTGGATAGAAATAGCGTTAAGAGTAGGCAAGCAGTTTTTTTAAGAGCGCAAAGACGACTTAAACAAGGGTTAAGCATTTGTATTTTTCCTGAAGGGTTAGTCCCAGAAGAAGATATAATATTAGACCAGTTTAAAGATGGTGCTTTCCGTTTAGCGATAAACCATAAAACACCTATTGTGCCAATAACTTTTGCAGATAATAAAAAACGTTTTTCTTATACTTTTTTTAGTGGTGGACCAGGAGTATTAAGAGCTAAAGTGCACCATTTTATACCCACAAATGATTTGACTATAGACGATACTAAATCTTTAAATAAAAAATCTAGAGAGGTTATTTTAAAGCAATTAGAGATTTATAACGCATAAAAAAAGCTGCTCTTGGCACAGAGCAGCTCTTACAGTATTAATTCCCTAGTTAAAGGGACACTTAAAAACTAAATCAATACTTAAAATCTATAACTAAACCCTGTGTAAACTCCTATAATATAAGGATTGAAGTTTCCAGAGGTGTTGGAAAATGCATTTAATTGATATTTAAAGGTTGGTTCAAAATTAAAAATTATAGATTCTGAAAATTTATAATTTAAACCCACACCAAAATTGGCGCTAAAACTTAAGTTGTTAATATTATTAGCGCTACCAATCTCCATTTTAAAACCATCAAATTCTGAAACCAGTTTATTATCATCCAAAACAAATGTACTTAGACCTCCAATTAGGTTCAAGCTAAATTGATTATTAACTACAGCATATTCAATTTCTACAGGGACTTCGTAATAAGATATTCTTTGACTAAGCCCAACATTTTTGATTAAACTGGAGTTGTTGTTACCCAATAGCAAGCTATTACTGCTTATAATATTGATTGATTGGTTGTTTTCTGGATTAAAATCTATGTTTCTAATTTCTTTAGGACTAGGATTGGTACTAACGTTTTGATATACAATAACGTCGTCTGTGTCGTAGCTTAAATTTAACTTATTAATACCTGATCTAATAGTTAATTTATCATTTAAAGTATAACCTACTTTAACGCCATAACTTGTATTAACCTCTCCTGATTTATTGTTTTTGTTAAACTGCTCATCTATATGTGATCCTTCTCCAAATGCATTGTAATAAACAGGCGCAATGTTAGCATAAACATTCCACCTGTTATTAGCATCTTCTTCTTCTTCTTCTTCTTTTTCAATAAGGTCTTCAATAGCTTTATTATTTGCAAGTGCATCTTCAATAGATGGTTTTTGCTGTTGTATAGTATCCTTTACAATAGTGTTTGTTGCTATGTTTTCTTGAGTTATAGCTTTAATTATATTGTCTTTGTTTATAATATTAGTAGGTTGTTTTATAGGATTCACCTGGTTTTTAACTATAGATTCTTGTAATTGTTTAGTTTGATTATCTGTTGCTGTTTTGTTTGAAGAAACTGAGAATTTATTTTTTGGAATAGTATAATTACCGTTTGTTACCTTATTGTTGTTCTGAATAGTGTTAGTAGCAATAGAAGACTTAGTATAGTTTGAAGCTGATTGCTGTTGGGTTAAATTAGCTTTGTTGTCTTTTTTGCTATTAACTTTAATTTTCGTGTTTTTAGGGTCTTGGTTATTAGTAATTATAGTACTGTTGTCTTTGTTTATAGTTTCTGATGCATCAGTAGTTGCTTCATTAATATTGGATTTATTTTGTTCCAGCTTTTGCTTTTCATTTAAAGTTGGGCTGTTTTTTATGGTGTTGATATTTGGACTTGGATTATCTACTGTTGTTTGTGTATTTACAGCAGAAGGACTACTAAAAAAGCTGTTTCCTAAAACTAAAAGTAAGACAAATGAGGCTGCAATACCACTTAATTTTAACCATAACGGAAGGATAGCAATAGGTTTGTTATCTTCCTCTTCTTCTTTTAATTTTGAATGTATATTCTGCCAAACCTTTGGGTCGGGTTTAGCTTCAAAATCCTTGAATTTTTCCTGAAATAGGCGATCTATATTCTTTTTACTACTCATTATAACAATTGGGATTTTTGTCCCGTTTTATAGGCTACTATTTTTTCTTTTAATAATTGTCTAGCTCTAGCTAAATTTGATTTTGTTGTTCCTGTTGTTATTGCAAGCATTTCTGCAATTTCTTTATGCGAATAACCGTCTAAAACATATAAATTAAAAACCAAGCGATACCTATCTGGTAACTCTTGTATACATTGCAGTAAAAAATCTATCCCAACATCCTCGTCATCTATGTCAATGCTTTCGTCAATTATAGCTTCTTCATTAATTATTTCAAAAACTTTTTGACTTCTGTAGCGTTGCATTATGGTATTAATGGTTATTCTTTTTAACCAACCTTCAAAACTACCTTTGTTTTTATATTGTTTTATTTTTGCAAAAATGGTTATAAATGCATCTTGTAAATTATCTTCAGCTTGCGCATAGGAGCTTGAATACTTTAAGCTAACAGAGAATAATTTGCTTGAAAAAAGCTGGTATAATTCGCTTTGCGCTTTAGTATCATTAGACTTACATTTATGTATGAGTTGTTCTAAACTCAAATTAAAACAAGGTGTTAGTTAATAATTATTTACTCAACAGTAACTTCCATTAATAGGTACATATCTTGTCCATCTTCATCTTCGCCTTGCCAGAATTTAAAGATATGTAATCCAGTAGTATTTGCTTCAAAGTTAAAAGACGTTTGGGCTTCTAGATTTGTTGTTTCGCAATTTCCGTTATCTACTACTGTATTTAAAATAGCAACATGACTTGTGTTTCCTTCTAGGTCATAATAAATATCATTAAAATAATGACAATTGGTAGGAGCTAAGTAAGTTATTTCTATTTGATAAGTTTCGCCATATTCAAAGTATTGAGGCATAGAGACACTTGCAATAGGCAAAACTGCTATGTAGCTATTTGTATTATCTTCTTCTTCAATACTACAAGAAAAAGCAAAAAGAGCTATTAAACAAATAAAAAATGGCTTCATTGTTTTGTGTAAACTAACGTTGTTTAAAGTGTAGATGCTTAATAAGTTAAAAGGTTGCGTCTTAAAATAAAAAAATCCCGATAAATCGGGATTTTTTGTTTTAAAGACTGTCTTTAATAGCTTGTTTAATTTTCTGTTCTAACTCTTCAAATAATTCTGGATTATCTTTAATTATTAGTTTAACAGCGTCTCGACCTTGACCAAGTTTAGTGTCTTCATAGCTAAACCACGAACCACTTTTCTTGACAATTTCTTTTTCAACTGCTACATCTAATATTTCTCCAACTTTACTTACGCCTTCACCATACATAATGTCAAATTCAGCCATTCTAAAAGGTGGAGCTACTTTGTTTTTAACTACTTTAACTCTGGTTTTATTACCAAGTACTTCTCCATTACTATCTTTTATTTGTGTAGATCGTCTAATATCCAACCTAACAGAAGCGTAAAACTTTAAAGCATTACCACCAGTTGTTGTTTCTGGGTTACCAAACATAACACCAATTTTTTCACGTAATTGGTTAATAAAAATAACAGTACAATTAGTTTTACTAATAGATGCAGTTAATTTTCTTAGTGCTTGAGACATTAATCTTGCATGAAGTCCCATTTTAGAGTCTCCCATTTCACCTTCAATTTCGCTTTTAGGTGTTAAAGCTGCAACCGAGTCAATTACTACTATATCAATTGCTCCAGATCTAATTAAATTGTCAGCAATCTCTAAAGCTTGCTCACCATTATCAGGCTGAGATATAATTAAGTTGTCAATATCTACGCCTAATTTTTGTGCATAAAATCTATCAAAAGCATGTTCTGCATCAATAAAAGCAGCAATTCCACCAGCTTTTTGCGCTTCTGCTATAGCGTGTAATGTTAAAGTAGTCTTACCAGAAGATTCTGGTCCATATATTTCAATGACTCTTCCTCTAGGGTAGCCACCAACGCCTAAAGCAATATCTAAACCTAAAGATCCTGTAGGGATAGCTTCCACATCCACTACTGCAGCATCACTCATTTTCATTACTGTTCCTTTACCGTAAGCCTTATCTAACTTGTCTAAAGTTAGTTGTAGTGCTTTTAGTTTTGCTTCGTTTTCTTTACTCATCGTCAATAGTTTATTAAAAATTCTATGCTAAAATACTACTTTTTTTAGCGAATTTTAATTTTATGACGCAACCTTTTTAAAGTTTTTGCATCTACTTATTGAAGTGGAAAAAATATGCTATGAAAAAGAAAATTTAATCCGCTTTTAAAATGTTAATCCTTTAATAATTAGAGGTATGAGATATTTAAAAAGACTAGTATTTACAAAAACATTAGGCGTTTCAGTTGCTGTTTTACTTAATAGTAACTGTAAAGCCGATGGAGGTTAACTCGTAACATTTTTTAATTAATATTAAAAAATTATTAACGAGTTAGTCTATTAAAAGTCCTTTGCAAAGCGCAAGGGACTTTTTTTTGGATGTAAATTGGCTAATTCATTTTAAATAATACCTTTGCAAAAACTTTTTATTAACACTTAAAACTAAGTATAGCATGCAACTGTACAACAAATTAAGCGCTATTGAAAGAGCAGAACTTATAGAAAAAGCTGGAAAAGACCGTCTAACGTTATCTTTTTATCAGTATGCTCAAATTAGCAATCCACAACAATTAAGAGACCAATTATTTATTAAATGGGATAGTTTAGACGTCCTAGGTCGTATTTATGTCGCTACCGAAGGGATTAATGCACAACTATCATTACCAGCAGATCAATTTGACGCCTTTAAAAACCATTTAGATAGCATCGATTTTTTAAAAGATGTTAGATTAAATATAGCTGTAGAACAGGACAACATGTCTTTTTTAAAGCTAAAAGTTAAAGTTCGTGACAAAATAGTAGCAGACGGATTAAACGACGCTACTTTTGATGTCACCAATAAAGGTGTACACTTATCCGCTAAAGAGTTTAATGACATGTTAGCAAATCCAAACACAGTATGTGTAGATATGCGTAACCATTATGAAAGTGAAATTGGGCATTTTGATGGTGCAGTAACTCCAGATGTAGATACTTTTAGAGAATCTTTAGATATAATCGAAGCAGATTTACGCGAGCATAAAGAAGAAAAAAACCTACTAATGTATTGTACAGGAGGTATCCGTTGCGAAAAAGCAAGTGCTTACTACAAACATAAAGGATTTAAAAATGTCTATCAACTAGAAGGTGGTATTATTGAATACACCAGACAGGTTAATGAAGAAGGGATAGACAATAAATTTATAGGAAAAAACTTTGTATTTGACGAGCGTCGATCAGAAAAAATTAGTGATGACGTGATTGCAAAATGCCACCAATGTGGTACCTCATGTGATACACATGTAAATTGTGCTAATGATGCCTGTCACTTACTTTTTATACAATGTGAAGATTGTAAGACCGAAATGGATAATTGCTGTTCTACAGCTTGTAAAGAAATACATGCGTTACCATTTGAAGAGCAAAAAGAACTAAGAAAAGGACAAGGTAATAGTAACGATATCTTTAAAAAAGGTCGTGCAGATCATTTACCATATAAAAAAGATTTACGTAATATATTTGAAACTTTTAAAAAGTAAAAAACACTATTTTAATATTGCAAAAAGCGTGGTAAATTTTACTGCGCTTTTTTTATATTTTAAAGTCACCTAAATAATCTTATCTTTACACATTAACAAGAGTTGGTATGCGCTTTCGCGGAAACAACTAATTATTAATCTTCATCTTTGGGTTAACACCTTAAGATTCAATATATACATATAAATAGTATGGCTTGTCAAAGTTGCGCTACAGGAAAAGACGGACAACCAAAAGGTTGCAAAAATAACGGAACATGTGGTACAGATAGTTGCAATAAATTAACCGTGTTTGATTGGTTAGCAAATATGTCTGTCCCAAATGGCGAAAAACCGTTTGATTGGGTTGAAGTTAGATTTAAAAACGGACGTAAACATTATTATCATAATTCAGAAAATTTAACACTAAGTATTGGAGACATTGTTGCTACTCAAGCACAATCTGGTCATGATATTGGTATGGTTACCCTTACGGGAGAATTAGTTCGCGTTCAAATCAAACGTAAAAAAATAGATACTAAAAACGATATTCTTAAAATATACCGTAAAGCCTCTCAAAAAGATATAGATATCTGGAGCGAAGCACGTGATAAAGAAGAACCTATGAAGGTTAAAGCACGTCAATTTGCTATCGATTTAAAACTATCCATGAAAATCTCTGATATCGAGTTTCAAGGTGATAGTAGTAAAGCAACATTTTATTACACAGCTGAAGAGCGCGTAGATTTTAGAGAGCTTATTAAAATATATGCCAGAGAGTTTAGAATACGTATCGAAATGAAACAAGTCGGTTTCCGTCAGGAAGCCTCTAGACTTGGTGGTATAGGCTCTTGTGGTCGTGAGTTATGTTGTTCTACTTGGTTAACAGATTTTAGGTCTGTAAGCACAAGTGCTGCACGTTACCAACAATTATCACTAAACCCTCAAAAATTAGCAGGTCAATGCGGTAAGCTTAAGTGTTGTTTAAATTACGAGTTGGATTCGTACTTAGACGCCTTAAAGGCATTTCCAAAACCAGATACTAAATTATACACAGAAAAAGGAACTGCTGTGTGTCAAAAAACAGACATTTTTAAAGGACATATGTGGTATGCCTATGAAGGAGAATGGATGAATTGGCACTTAATTACTACAGATCAAGCTAGAGAAATTATTGCAATAAATAAAAAAAGAGAAAAGGTGGCAAGCCTTGAAGAGTATGCTGTAGATCTAGTTGTAGATACTAAAACAGAGTTTGAAAACGTTGTAGGTCAAGATAGCCTAACACGTTTTGATAGTCCAAAAGGCAATAAAAAACGTAAAAACAATAGAAGTAGAAACAAAAAGCCTGTTCATAACAAAGCTGAGGTTAAAACTACCGATAACAAAAAAGCTAAACCTAACAAAAGGGTTAATACAAATAATAAAAATCAGGCTAATAGCAAAGCGCAACCAAATAAAAACCAACCAAATAAAAGTCAGGCAAATAGTGCTAAGCCAAAACCTAAACCTAGGCCAAAACGTAAGCCAAACAAAAAAAGACCTGAAAACAATAACAATCCAACTAATGAAAATAAGTAAAATTGTAGTTGTCTTATTGCTAGTATTGTTATCGTCATGCGATGATAAAGCGGTGTTTGATCAGTATAAAAGTGTTTCAACATCTTGGAACAAAAAAGATGTAGTTAATTTTAAAATAAACGCGCCAGACTCTATCAATCCTTATAATTTATTTGTTAATGTTAGAAATACAAATGATTATAAATTTAGTAATTTGTATTTAATCGTCGAAATGAATTTTCCTCACGGAAAAACTTTAACAGATACTTTAGAGTACGATATGACTAAAAAAAATGGTGAGTGGTTAGGTGAAGGGTTATCGTCCGTAAAAGAAAATAAATTGTGGTACAAAAAAGGCGTTATTTTTAACGAAAGTGGCACGTATAATGTTAATGTGCAACAAGCTATGAGAGGTAGTGGTCAAGTTAATGGTATCGTTAATCTAGAAGGTATTACAGACGTAGGATTTAGAATAGAAAAAACAGAATAATCAAGTCAGATAGATATGGCAAAAACAAAAAAAGCAGAAGCAACAAACTTTGATAAGTATATTAGATGGTTTTGGATGCTGTTTTTAGGAGGTTTATTATCAGTAGTGTTATTGTTTCTACTAGCATCTTGGGGAGTGTTAGGCGAAATGCCAGATCACACACAATTAGAAAATCCAAAGACAAACTTAGCTACAGAAATTATTTCATCTGACGGAAAAACATTAGGTAATTTTTATTTTCGTGATAATAGAACACCAGTTAGTTTTGACGAGTTACCAGAGCATTTAGTACAAGCATTAATTGCAACAGAAGATGTAAGGTATATGGAACATTCTGGTATTGATGGTCGTGGTACTTTACGTGCAGTTTTAAAGCCTGGAAGTGGAGGAGCAAGTACAATTACGCAACAATTGGCTAAGCAACTATTTACAAAAAGAGCCTCTAGCAATAAAGTAAAAAGAGTCCTTCAAAAATTTAAAGAATGGATTATAGCTATAAGATTAGAGCGTCAATATACCAAAGAAGAAATTGTAGCGCAATATCTTAACATTGTGGATTTTGACAATAATGCAGATGGGATTCGCTCAGCTTCAAGGATTTATTTTGGAGGTAAAGAGCCTAAAGAGTTAACACTTAAAGAGTCTGCAATGATTGTTGGGATGCTTAAAAATCCATCACTTTTTAATCCACTTAAAGATAAAGGGCAACGTGCTATTAGGACCAAACAACGTAGAAATACCGTGTTTGATCAAATGGCTAAATATGGTTATATCACAGATGTTGAAAAAGATTTGCTTCAAAAAACAGATTTAGGTATAAATTATACACCTGATAGTCATAGTTCAGGATCTGCAACTTATTTTAGAGGTTATCTAACAGAATTTATGAAAGAATGGATTGCAGATCCAAAAAACAGAAAAGCAGATGGCTCTAAGTATAGTTTGTATAATGATGGTTTAAAAATCTATACAACTATAGATTCGCGTATGCAAAAATATGCTGAGTTAGCAGTTGCTAGACATATGCCAAGACTTCAGGCAGAGTTTTTTAATCAAAATACACCAGAGCGAAATAAAACTGCTCCTTTTTTAGATTTATCTTCAGATGAAGTTGATAAGTTATTAAATACAGCAATGAAACGTGGTGAGCGTTGGAGAATCTTAAAAAATGCTGGTAAAAATGATAAAGAAATTAGAGCGTCTTTTTATAAGCCAGCTCAAATGACCCTTTTTAAATGGGAAAAAGATGGTAGTCCAGGAGAATTTGATACCATAATGAAGCCTATTGACTCTATGCGTTATTACAAGTCTTTCCTACACCCAGGAATGATGAGTATGGATCCACAAACTGGTCATGTTAAAGCATGGGTTGGTGGTATGAATTATAGACATTTTCAATACGATCACGTAAAACAAGGTAAACGTCAGGTAGGTTCTACTTTTAAACCTTTTGTTTATGCTACAGCAATTAATCAATTGCATATGTCGCCTTGCGATAAGCTACCATTGGCTCCTTTAACTATTGAGGCTAATAAATATGGAAACCCAGAGCCTTGGGCACCTACAAATGATGGCGGAAATTATAATGGTGAGTTAACATTAAAAGAAGCATTAGCAAACTCTGTAAACACAATTACTGCTAGATTAATGGATAAGGTTGGTCCACAACCAGTAGCCGAATTAGCTAAAAATTTAGGAATAACATCAGACATACCATTAGTGCCTTCTATTGCATTAGGTACACCAGATATAAGTGTATATGAAATGGTAGGCACATATTCCGCTTTTGCTAACCAAGGGGTTTATACAAAACCGGTTATGGTAACCACAATTGTAGATAAAAATGATACGGTATTATACCAATTTGTACCAGAAACAAAAGATGTTTTAAGTGAAGAAACAGCATATGTAACCGTTAAGTTAATGGAAGGTGTTACACAATCTGGATCAGGATCAAGACTACGCAGAACATGGATGCCTAAAACAGGAGTGTACCCAGAAATTATAACAGGTTACCCTTATGAGTTTAAAAATCCAATAGCAGGAAAAACAGGAACTACTCAAAACCAGTCAGATGGTTGGTTTATGGGAATGGTACCTAATCTAGTTACTGGTGTATGGGTTGGTGCAGAAGATAGAGCTGTGCATTTTAAAAGCATTACTTATGGACAAGGAGCAGCTATGGCATTACCAATTTGGGGAATGTACATGAAAAGTTGTTACGAAGATGAAACACTAGACGTTTCTGAAGCAAATTTTGAGCGTCCTTCGGACTTATCAATTGCTGTAGACTGCGAAGGGTATGTTCCAGATGGAGGAAATTCGCAAGGGTTAGACTTATTAGATGACGAAGTCCCAGATGAGTTAGAAATGTAACTTAAAAATTAAAAGCCATTCTCTTCAGAATGGCTTTTTTATTTATTAAATTTAAACCACAAAAAATTAGAAAATAATGATTCTAAAAACAGTTAATTCAGTTTCAGATGCCTTAGATGGTGTGCAAGATAATATGACCTTTATGTTAGGTGGTTTTGGTCTTAGCGGTATTCCGGAAAATGCTATTGCAGAGCTGGTAAAGCGTAATGTTAAAGGTGTAACTTGTATTTCAAATAATGCAGGTGTTGATGACTTTGGTTTAGGTTTACTACTTCAAAAAAAGCAAATAAAAAAAATGATTTCTTCTTACGTTGGAGAAAATGACGAGTTTGAAAGACAAATGTTGTCTGGCGAATTAGATGTAGAGCTAATTCCGCAAGGGACTTTAGCCGAACGTTGTCGTGCTGCTCAAGCAGGATTTCCAGCTATTTTTACTCCAGCAGGCTTTGGTACAGAAGTAGCAATAGGAAAAGAAACTAGAGAATTTGATGGTAAAATGTATGTGCTAGAACACGCTTTTAAAGCAGACTTTGCTTTTGTAAAAGCATGGAAAGGTGATGCAGCCGGAAATTTAATCTTTAAAGGTACAGCTAGAAACTTTAATCCGTGCATGGCTGGAGCAGCTAAAATTACTGTTGCTGAGGTGGAAGAGTTGGTTCCGGTTGGTGATTTAGATCCTAATCAAATACACATTCCAGGTATATTTGTACAACGTATTTTTCAGGGTGAAAAATATGAGAAAAGAATTGAGCAAAGAACAGTTAGACAAAGAAGTTAAAGACATACATTATGTTAGATAAAACAGGAATAGCAAAGCGAATAGCTAAAGAAGTACAAGATGGCTACTATGTTAATTTAGGAATTGGTATTCCAACGTTAGTTGCCAATTATGTACGTGAGGATATTGAAGTAGAATTTCAATCTGAAAATGGTGTTTTAGGTATGGGACCTTTTCCTTTTGATGGAGAAGAAGATGCAGACATTATTAATGCAGGAAAACAAACCATTACGACCTTACCAGGAGCTAGCTTTTTTGATTCAGCGATGAGCTTCTCTATGATTAGAGGACAACATGTTGATTTAACTATTTTAGGTGCTATGGAAGTGTCGGAAGATGGTGATATTGCCAATTGGAAAATACCAGGTAAAATGGTTAAAGGTATGGGTGGAGCTATGGATCTTGTAGCTAGTGCAGAAAATATTATTGTGGCAATGATGCATACCAACAGAGCAGGCGAATCTAAGCTGCTTAAAAAGTGCAGTCTTCCTTTGACAGGTGTTGGTTGTGTTAAAAAAATTGTTACCAACTTAGCTGTTATTGAAGTTACAGATAGCGGTTTTAAACTATTAGAACGTGCACCAGGAGTTACTGTAGATCAAATTCAAAAAGCTACTGAAGGTCATTTGATTATTGAAGGGGATATCCCAGAAATGGATATATAATAATGCGTATTAAGACCTTAAGTAATCAGTTTGTAGACTATCATTATGTATTAGATAGAAATCATGATATAATTGAAGATCGGTTTTTAAAAAATGTGACCATTGCTTTGGATTTTTTAGTAAAAAGTAGTGCGCTTACCATAACTTTTAAAGAGGACAATCAAACACATAATGTTGATGTTATTGATGTATTAATTCAAGACGTAGATAATAATATAACAATTGTTTCAGGTCAAAAAAATGCTTACAGCCCTAAATATAACACCATTATGTTTTACGATACACATGGTGTTATTTTTAGGAAAAATCATAAAAAAAGATGGTTTAAACGCAATAAAGGATACAATTCTCCTGTATCCTTATTATCTCATGAATTAATCCATTGTTATAATGAGTTATATGACACAGAAGATTATTTAGCTAGAAAGAGAAATCATACGTCTAAAGGTCAAAAAATAGATGCAGATGGACGCGATTTGTCGTTTCCAAATGCTGAGGAGGTGTTTGTAATTAAAATGACTAACCAAGTGGCAGCTAGATTAGGTGAGGATAGACGTTCTAATTACGGTAGAAGTTACTATCCTACTAGAGGTGTTTTGACTACTAAACAAGCTAAAAAAACAAAGTAAAAAGGTCTAGTAAACACACTAAATGTTAAAATTAACTGTATTTCATCGAATAATAATGCTTTTTGTCTGATTATCATGAAAAGAGGTTGTATGTTTACAATCCCAAACCTAACCATTAGAAATAACCCAAGTCTACCATGACTTAATCTATTTTTAATACTTTTTTGTTTCAAATTTATCAAAAACTTGACCTACTATGTTTTTTAAGAATTTAAGAAAAGGATTTAAAAATGCTGTTAATTTTATTAGCAGCGTTTTCTATTTAACCAAAAAAGTATTTATGCTATAGTCCCTTTGGGATGGCAGCAATTAGCTTTTTTGTATAGGCTTTTTGAGGTGTGTTGTATATTATATCAGCATCAGCTAATTCTTCTATTTTACCCTTATTCATTACTAAAAGTTGATCGCTCATGTATTTTACTACTGCTAAATCGTGAGAAATAAAAATGTAGGTAAAACCAAACTTTTCTTTTAGTTCATTTAATAAATTTAAAACTTGTGCTTGTACAGATATGTCTAAAGCAGACACAGACTCGTCGCAAACAATTAATTTAGGCTGTAATGCAATAGTACGCGCTATTCCTATACGTTGTCTTTGTCCTCCAGAAAACTCATGTGGATATCTATTATAGGCAGTGTCATCTAGTCCAACACGATTTAATATCTCTAAAGTTTTTGCTTTTCTTTCAGTATCATTAGTATATAAATTATGCACTTTCATAGGTTCCATGATAGCATTACCAATAGTTAGCCTTGGGTTTAGTGAGGCGTAAGGATCTTGAAAAATGATTTGAATATCTTTCCTAATAGCTATTGTTTCAGCTTTAGTTAAATTGGTAATGTCTTTGCCTTTATATAAAATTTGACCTTTAGTGGCTTTATCTAGTAGTAGGATGGCGTTTCCTAAGGTAGATTTACCACAGCCGGATTCGCCTACTAGTCCTAAAGTTTCACCTTCGTACAAATTAAAACTAACGTTATTAACTGCTTTAAATGTTTCTGCTTTAGCAAAAAAACCTGATTTAGAAATATATTCTTTTTCAAGATTTTTAACTTCTAATAATGGTGATTTAGCATATATTTTTTTATGCTGAATTTGACGCATAGCGCTAGTCACGACTACTTCCGAAACTTCATTTTTTAATACATCAGCTATTGTTGGTAGTGTTTTAAGTCTAACATCTAATGATGGTCTAGATTTAATAAGCGCTTTAGTATAATTGTCTTTTGGCTTGTTAAAAATTGTGTTAGCAGTATTTTGCTCTACAATTTGACCTTTATACATAACAAGCACTCGGTCTGCAATTTCTGATATTAAACTTAAATCGTGAGTAATAAAAATAATACTCATTTTAGTTTCGGTTTGTAGCTCTTTTAATAGACTAATTATTTCTTTTTGAACCGTCACATCTAAAGCTGTGGTTGGCTCGTCAGCAATAAGTAGTTGAGGTTTACATGCAATTGCCATAGCAATCATGACACGTTGTTTTTGTCCACCAGAAATTTCGTGAGGATAAGCTTGATAAACGCGTTCAGGATTTGGAAGTTTTACTTTTTCGAGTAATACTAGTGTTTCTGCCTTAATTTGTTTTTTAGTTAAAGAAGTGTGTTGATGTAAGACCTCTTCAACTTGCTTACCGCATGTCATAGATGGATTTAAAGAGCTCATTGGTTCCTGAAAAATCATTCCAATTTTAGCACCTCTTATGGTTTGCAGATTTTTATTACTTAAAGTTGTTAAGTCTTTATTTTCAAAAATTATACTTCCTGAAGTTATTTTAAAAATAGCTTTAGATAGCAACCCTAAAATAGCTAAAGACGATACGGATTTACCAGAACCAGATTCTCCTACTACACCAACAATTTCGTTAGTATTAATATGGTATGAAATGTTATTAATAATGGTCTTGTAGTCAGATCCATTTTTTACGTCAATTGTTAGACCTTCTGTTTTAAGTAAAATCTCGCTCATATAGGGTAAAAGTAATTAATTTCTTTCAAATGATTGTGGGTTAAACCACACTTAAAAGCGAATGTTTTTTAATACGTTGTTTTTAATCGAAAAACAAATGGTTAAAAATGATTTATTGTTAAAGTTTTAATAATTTACGTAACAAATCATTAATAATTATAATAATCTATTAAATAATTAATATGAAAAAAACAATTACTTTATCATTATTAAGTTTTTTGTTAACGCTTTCTGTTTTTGCTCAGCAAGATAGAAATTGTTCAACAATGGAGAACTTAGAATACAGAAAACAATTAGATCCAACCCTAGAGCAAAGGATGGATCAGATCGAAGCTTTTACGCAACAACGTGTTGCACAATCCCAAAATGCGAGAATTGATGGAAGCATAATTACTATACCAGTCGTAGTGCATGTTTTGTATAGAAACAGTACCGAAAACATTAGTGTAGCTCAAATCCAGTCACAATTAGATGTTTTAAACGAAGATTTTAGACGTACTAATCCTGATGCAGATAATACGTGGTCACAGGCAGCTGATTCTGAAATTCAGTTTTGTTTAACAACCATTGATCCAAACGGAAATACAACAACAGGTATTACTAGAAAACAAGTGACACGTCAAGATTGGGGAACGTCTGATGATATGAAGAGAACGTCAACTGGAGGTGTTAACCCATGGAATACTAGTGTGTATTTAAACATGTGGATTGTACCACAAATGACAAGTGGAGGAAATACTATTTTAGGTTATGCTCAATTTCCTGGTGGTAGCGCAGCAACAGATGGTGTTGTAATGGGTTACAATTACTTTGGTAGAGTAGGTAATGTTAGTGCGCCTTTTGATGGTGGAAGAACAACAACACACGAAGTAGGTCACTTTTTAAATTTACGTCATATTTGGGGAGATGCTAATTGTGGTAATGATTTTGTAAGTGATACACCTACACATCAAACATCAAATGGTGGATGTCCAGTAGGACAAGTCTCTTGTGGATCTACAGATATGGTGCAAAACTATATGGATTACACTAATGACTCTTGTATGAATTTATTTACACAAGGACAAAAAGCGCGTATGCGAGCAACGTTACTTAGTGGTGGACCTCGTGCAGCTTTAGGATTATCTGATAAGTGTGGAGGAGGTGGAACTACACCAACTTGTACAGATGGTGTTCAAAATGGAGACGAAACAGGAGTTGATTGTGGTGGTTCTGCATGTACACCTTGCACAACAGGTACGCAATATTGTGCTTCGCAAGGGAATAGTGTTAGTGACGAGTATATTAGTCGTGTTCAGGTAGGGTCTATTAACAATGCCTCAGGAGCACAATTATATTCAGATTTTACTAGCATAACAACTAATTTAACTAAAGGATCTTCTAATACTATTACAATTACACCAACTTGGACAGGAACCACTTATGCAGAGGGTTATGCAGCTTGGATTGACTATAATAACGATGGTGATTTTACAGATTCAGGAGAACAAATTTTCTCTAAAGCTGCATCAACAGCAACTCCAGCAACAGGAAGCTTTACAGTGCCAAGTAGTGCTGTTACAGGTAGCACTAGGTTAAGAGTATCTATGAAATATAATGCAGTGCCTACATCTTGTGAAACTTTTTCTTATGGAGAAGTGGAAGATTACACTATTAATTTAACGGTTGGAGCTGCAGATACTGTTAAACCAGTTATTAGTTTAATTGGAGGATCTACGATTAACTTAACCGTTGGTGATACATATACAGAACAAGGTGCTACAGCAACGGATAATGTTGATGGAAACCTTACTTCTAGTATTGTAATTTCAGGAACAGTTAATACTAATACAGCAGGAACGTATACAAGAAACTATAATGTTAGTGATGCAGCAGGTAATGCAGCAAACCAAGTCTCTAGAAGTATTGTAGTAAGTCCAGCAAGTACTACTGGTTGTTCTGGAGCAATTTCTTCTTTTCCTTATAACGAAGGTTTTGAATCAGGTTTTGGCGCTTGGACACAAGGTAGTGGTGACGACTTTAATTGGACTAGAAGAAGTGGGTCTACTCCGTCAAGTAACACTGGACCATCTAGCGCAAGTGAAGGATCTCAATATGTATTCATGGAGTCTTCAGCACCAAATTATTCTACTAAACGTGCCTTATTAGTATCGCCTTGTTTTAATTTATCTGGAATTAATAACGGAAACTTTAGCTTTAAATATCATATGTATGGTACATCTGCAATGGGAAGTTTAAGTTTAGCTATTAGTACTAACAATGGATCAACTTGGTCAACAATTTGGACGCGATCTGGTAATCAAGGTAATTCTTGGTTAGATGCAAATGTAGATTTGTCCTCTTACTCAGGAAATTCAGTAAGATTAAGATTTGATGGGACAACAGGTACAACTTGGCAAGGTGATATGGCAGTAGACGCTATAAGTTTAACCAATGGATCTGCAGATAAGTGTGCAGGAGTTGCAGAATATAATGGTAGCCAATCTTACTCAGTTGGAGACCAAGTAACCTATTTAGGTAATTTATATGAAAGAACAGCAAGTGGATGGACTAATCTAGGTGCTTGCGGAACAGCAAGAACATCTAACGAAGGGTTTGTACAACATCTAGGAGTAGAAATTGCTGTATATCCAAACCCAGTAAAAGGTGATGCCTTATTTGTTAAAACTAATATAGAGGATTTACCATTTACGGTAATTAACATGATAGGACAACAAGTCGTTAAAGGTGTTACAACATCAAACGGTATTAATGTAAGTAAGCTTGAAGCTGGATTATATCTAATACAATTTGAAGTAAATGATACTATTGAAACAAGAAAATTTATAAAGCAATAACAATTAGTCTTAATTAATCAATCATTTTTTTATTGCTAAAAGCCTCAACGTAAGTTGAGGCTTTTTATTTATGTAATACCCTTGTTTTTATTTAAATATGAATGATTTCATCATCAGTAAGAATGGAGTCGCCACGTAAACGTAAAAATATTTGTGCTACTGCAATGGTGTCTTTTTCGCAATAAATAATAATACGATCAATGTCATTGTCTTCATAGTAAGTTTTATAAACTTCGCTACCATCAATATCATCTTTTGGACTAGGAATGCCCAAAACGTTAGTCATTAACTTTAATGATGTATACGTTTTGTAGTCACCAAACTTCCATAATTCCATGGTGTCTAAGTGCGGAATTTCCCAAGGTTTTTTACCAAAAAGATTTAATTTATGAGGTAATTCTATGTTATGAATAATCATACGTCTAGCGATGTATGGAAAGTCAAACTCCTTACCGTTATGTGCACAAAGTAAATGCTTTGTTTGACTAAAATGAGAAATTAAAAGGTTTTTAAATTCGACTAAAAGTTTACGTTCTTCTCCATAAAAGGATGTTGTTCTAAACAAGCGTGTGTCGCCTTTAATGGTAAAGTATCCAACCGAAATACATACTATTTTTCCAAACTCAGCCCAAATACCAGCACGATCGTAAAACGCTTCTGCTGTAAACTCTTCCTTGCGTTGGTAACGTGATTTAGCGTCCCAAAGATCTTGCTTAGTTTTGTCTAAATCAGAAAAATGTTGTGTTTCCGGAACGGTTTCTATGTCTAGAAATAAGATGTTTTCAAGGTTGAGTTTGGTTATCATTAGTGGTCAATCTTTAGCGTTTATTGGTATAATTTTAGCGTCATCAATGATTTCTATTGCTTTTTCAATCAATTCATCACGTCCTTCTATTAGTCCTTTAATCGTTGGTTTTACCTCAATATCTGGTACGATTCCAACACGTTGGGTTGGAGTACCATCAGGATAATATACGCCAATTCCAGAAATCATAGTTCTTAATCCTCCTGGAAGATAAATTGTAGATACATTACCATCTGCTCCAGCTGTTGTGCTACCTATTATAGAAACATTATCTCCTGCTCTAAATGCCATAGCTGTATATTCAGCTGCGCTCTGAGATATTTCGTTTACTAATACTATTACTTTACCTTGATATGTTTTTCTTTTTGAAGGAATGTATAAATTGTCACCAAACGTGAATTCTCCTGGATAATCTATATTACCTGTCGTAAATTTCACAAAAGGTGTTTTAGATGAAGTAAAAAAGCTACCAAGTGTAAAAGGCATAAAGGCTGATGGGTAGTTTCTAATGTCTATAATAATCCCTTTGGTGTCTTTAAATTCTTTTTTTATTTTGTCCACGTCTTTGTTTTTAATGTTTTTAAGAGAAACGTAACCAATATTGTTTTTAAGTAGCTTAAAACTACTAATATTTTCATCTTTAGTATACCATTTGTAAAAACCAGCTATGTCTTTTTTGTTATAGACAGGTATTGCTTTAATTAATTTGTTTCCGTTGTTTTCTATTTCAATGCTTATGCTGTCACTTGTTGTGCGTAATAAATTAAAACTGAAATCTCTTAAGCGTGTTGGTTGATTTGAAGCTGGATAAAAATCGTGATTATCTCTAACAATGTCTTCAACTTTTTTTCCGTTAATACGCGTAATAATATCTCCTATTTTCAAACCGTTTTTAGCATTGTCTTCGTTATAAAAGTTGTCTATAACCAGCTTGTTTTCAATAAATGAAACATGGAAATTTGGATAGTTGTCACCAAGTATTTCGTTAATTTTATCTTGTCCTCCCCAAAGATTAGCATGAGTGTCTTTAATGTCTGCAATCATCTTTAAAGCTGCTAATTCATATTCTAATTCGTTTTTAGCATTTATAAATGGTGGAATATTTTCTTTTAAACTTTCATTCCAGTCTTTATCCATTATATGTTTATAAGGAAAAAAATAATTAATCATATTCCAGTATTTATAAACCGATAATAATCTAAAACCATCATCTGGATATGGCATGTTAGCATAGGGATTTTCATTTTTAAACTCTGGATTTCCAACACCGCGAACCATATCAATATAATAATGGTTTCCTTGGTGTCTATTTTGGGTGATAAACTGTAGTTTGCCACTTAAATCTTTAGATAAATTACCATCTGTAATCCAACTTAAATTAGGTTTTAAAACAGCATTTTCGTCTAATGGTTTACATTTTTTACAGATTTTTACAGTTCCTAAATTATCTATCCAATTACTAAGGATTTTATCTCGATCTGTATTAGATTTAGCTTTTTGATAATCTGGTAATATTCTAAATAATTCGTAATCCCAATTAAAATTTCCTTTTCCAACTTCTGGATGGTAGTATTTTAAGAAACCCCAAATTCGTCCCAGAAGCGTTAAATTTTCTATTTGGTTTTTTTGAGATAAATCTATTGAGATTTTAGAACCTTTATCAAATTCTTTGTCCAATTCTTTCTCAGGAGCTTGATCCAGTGGTTTACCATCAACTGTTATATTAAAATTATCTACCCATATTTTTCCTGTTCCAACTATTAAACCACCAAAGGAAATAGATGTTGCATTGTTATTAGTCTCTAATTCTACTTCGTATTTTTTCCAATCTGTGGTACCTTGGACCTTTCTTGATTCCATGTTATCAATACTTATATCTGGATCAATTCGCATCCATAAACCAGCCCAACCATTAACTATGTTTTCAGTTTTTAAATAGCCAGTTAGCTTTATTTTTTTTCCTCCAAAATCAGCAGGAATAGTATATGTTAAAACTCGAAACTCATCAGTATTACCATTACCCTCTATAGATGCAGATGTTACTCCGTTTTGAGAAATTGCTGTGTCATAAACAATATTATATTCTTTGTTTCCAAAGGAAGACCATCCAACAGCCTCTTTCTCTTTCAGGATTTCAAAGTCAATATTTAATGAGTCTTGTGCATACGTACTGTTACACAATAAGAGTACATAAAATGTAAAAATTAGTTTTTTCATGGTTGATTAGTTTACTCAAAAAAATGAATAAATTAAAAGCGTATTAACTAACACTATGTTAAATAACAAAATATCAAGGTTTCATATTTAGCATTTTATAAGCTTCATCAATGTATAAGGCAATATCATTAGTAAATACACCAACACCAGCATCTGGAGATTTTTGATGTCCTAATCGTACAATTATAACATTGTCTTCTGGTTGTACAATTACATATTGTCCTAAATGTCCACGCATCATGAAAAAGTCTTTACCAATTTGGTTTTTTAACCACCAACCATAGCCATATTCTGGACTAGCTGTAAAACGAGGTTTTAAGGATTTAGCAACAAAAGCAGAATCTAGAACTTGTTGTCCATTCCATTTTCCATGGTCTTTGTATAGTTTACCAAATCTTGCAAAATCTTTAGCGTTACTAGCTATACAGCAATAGGCTTTTACTAAATCGTGTGTTTCACTATCGACTTGCCATAAGGTTTCGTTTTCACTACCTAATGGTTTCCAAAAGCTTTCGGTTAAATAATCGTACATTTTTTTACCTGTTGCTTTTTCAATAACCATTGCTAACATTTGTGTGTCTCCACTAGCATATTTAAAAGCTTGACCAGGTTGGTCTACAACTTTTAAACCATTCATAACTTTAGCTAAGTCATCGTCAAAATAAGCACGTGTAGTAATAGATAAAGGCGAGTAGTATGCTTCATCCCAATTGGTGCCAGAGGACATGCTAGACAAATCTCCAACAGTCATTTTTGCTGCTTCGCCATTACAAAATGCTGGTAAAAAGTCACAAACTGGCTGATCTAAACTTTTAATGTAACCTTCCATTATCGCTTTTCCCATAAGCCCAGAGACATAACTTTTAGCCATAGAAAACGAGTTAGATTTAGAGTCTTTGTTGTAACCATCATAGTAGTTTTCAAACCAGATACTATCGTTTTTTATAATAACGTATGCTATTGTTCCCCAATCTTTATTGGCTTTTTGCAATGTTTCGGTTTCTGTTACTGTATTGTAGTTAATATGATTAGGCCAAGGTTGAGGTGTTCCATTTTTTACCTCTTGGTTATCAAATTTTTTGTAGTCATCTAAAAAGGCGGTTGTATAACCACGCATGTAAATGGTACGTACAGCTTTAATTAAGTAGTCTGTGTCTGTTATGTAAAGGGTTGCGATTAGTAATCCAAAAAGAACTACAAGCACTTTAAGAAGCTTTTTTAAGAATTTCATTTATTTTATTAGTTTAGATTTTAAATATAATAAAATTATGAATCAAAATTTATTATTTGCTAAGTCTTAGCGCAAGCTTTTTCTTGTAGTATGCTTTTTGCGCGATGTATAGCGTTTTGGAAAATTCTGCAATAACTTCAGCTTTGGTATTTACCAATTGCATTGTTTTGATAATATCAACTTGTTGTTCTGTTTTTAATTGATTTTTTAAGGCTTCAATTTCTTCTTTAGTAAAAACAAACTCACCATAAATCGTGCTTTTACCAGGACGTTTATATTTAGCAGTAACTGCTTTATCCCAAACGACATAGTCGTCACCTAAAATTTGAATAAGTTGTATCATGTAAATAGGGTCTGTTGCTGATAGCATACTACCACCAAACATAGATCCAGCGTAATTACGATTTTTATAATTAAGCTTTAAGCGTATTTTGACATAGTGTAAATCATCGCTAACTTCTGTAAGTCTAGCGGTTGTGCGCCTATACATTGGTGACCAGTTAAAACCGTATTTATATATGGTTGCTGGTTTAACAAAACGTGTTAAAAATTGAGAGAGTACTTTGTACATTAAAATAAAGATTGCTGTTTATACGGACTTTCATGGTCTAACAACCATTGTTTGCGGTGTAAACCTCCTGCGTATCCTGTTAGGCTTCCGTCTGTGCCAATAACCCTATGACATGGTATTATAATCCATAATGGGTTTTTACCATTAGCGTTAGCAACAGCTCTGATTGCTTTTACATCGCCTAATCGTTTTGAAAGCTGGAGATAAGATGTGGTTTTGCCAAACGGAATGGTTAGTAAGGCGTCCCAAACCTTGTTTTGAAAAGCGGTACCTTTTGGGTTTAGCTTTAAGCTGAATTGTTCTCGTGAACCTTCAAAATATTGGTTAAGCTGAAGGACGCAGTCAATTAAAACCTTAGGTATTTTTACCGAAACTTGTTCTTCTGAATTTAAAACGATTACTGATGCAATACCATTAACATCACCTGTTATTTTAGTAAAACCTAAAGGTGATTTGATAATGCATGTTTCCATTGTTACTCAGGGTTGTTTTCGTCTAATATGCCTAGTTTTTTAGCACGCGCTTCCCAACTTTTTCTAGCTAAGTTTTGTAGGTCACTTACATTATCACTTTCGTCCATAATCTCCATGCCTAAAAGCGTTTCTATAACATCTTCCATAGTTACAATTCCACTAACAGATCCATACTCGTCTACCACTAAAGCCATATGATTTCTAGTTTCTACAAGTTGTTCAAAAAGTGTTGGAATAGGTAAGTTACGATCTACGATAATAATGTCTCGTTTTAATTCGACTAACTTCTTAGATCCATTTCCTAAAGCCATTTCTTTAAAAATTTCGTCTTTTAAAACTAATCCTTTGATATTATCTTCTGTTTTAGAATACACAGGAATTCTTGAAAAACGAAGGTTCATGTTTCTATTAAAAAAGTCTTCACAGTTGTGGTTTCATTTTCAGATTGCATTACAGTACGAGGTGTCATTACGTTTTTAGCAAAAACCTCTTTAAATGTTAACAGGTTTTTAATAATTCTGCTTTCGTTACCCTCAAAAACCCCTTCTTCATGAGCCATATCTGCCATAACCAAAAACCCTTCGCGACTTAGTACGCTACCATGACCTTTACCACCAATTAACTTTGTTGTAAGTTGCATTAACCATAATAATCCAGTCCATTTTAATGGGAAAATTAAAATATTAAGTGCTGTTGTTGTAAAACCAGCTAAACTTTTCCAATAGGTTGCACCAATTGTTTTTGGAATAATCTCTGAAGCGACTAATATTAAAATAGTCATAACTGCAGACACTATAAATACTCCGTATCCATCACCACTTCCGTAAAGTCCTTCTGCCTCTTTACCGACTAAAATTGCACCAACAGTGTGTGCGATTGTATTTAGTGTTAAAATAGCAATTAAAGGTCGATCTACATCTTTTTTAAGATTTTCTAAATTTGTTGCAAACGCTTTACCTTCTTGCTTTTTTAGGTTGATAAATGTTGGAGTAACACTTAGTAAAACAGCTTCTAGAATAGAGCATAAAAACGAAAAAAATATTGATATAACTCCGTAAAATAGTAGTAATCCCATGGATTGATTTTTAATTAATGTACTGCGAATTTACGATATTAATTTTACAATATCTTTAGCAAAATAACTAGCAATTACATCTGCACCAGCACGTTTGATAGCTGTAACTTGTTCCATCATAACAGCATCGTGGTCTAGCCAACCTTTTTCGGCAGCAGCCTTAAGCATTGCATATTCTCCAGAGACTTGATATACAGCAACAGGTACGTCGACTTCGTTTTTAATTTCTCGGACAATATCTAGGTAGCATAATCCTGGTTTTACCATTACAATATCTGCACCTTCATCTATATCCATTTCGGTTTCGCGTAGCGCTTCAAAACGATTAGCATAATCCATTTGGTAGGTTTTTTTATCCTTCGGGATATCTTGTGCATCCACAGGAGCTGAGTCTAAAGCATCACGGAAAGGACCATAAAAAGCTGAGGCATATTTAGCTGAATAGCTCATAATACCTGTATCTGTAAATCCTTCGTCTTCCAAAGCTTCGCGAATGGCCAGTATGCGACCATCCATCATGTCACTTGGTGCAACAAAATTTGCTCCAGCTTGAGCGTGTGATACACTCATGTCTGCTAAAACGTCTACAGTGTCATCATTGACAACTATTCCGTTTTCAATAATTCCGTCATGTCCATATACTGAATAAGGATCCAATGCTACATCTGTCATTACTAACATGTCAGGACAAGCATTTTTAACTGTTTTTATGGCACGTTGCATTAATCCATCAGGATTAATAGCTTCTGTCCCTTTATTGTCTTTTAAATGGTCTGGAACTTTTACAAATAGTAATACCGATTTTAAACCTAGTTTCCACAGTTCTTTAACTTCGGCTTGTAATAAATCTAAGCTGTAACGATAGTAGTTTGGCATAGATGCAATTTCTTCCTTAATACCTTTTCCTTCGACAATAAAAAGAGGTACTAAAAAATCGTTTGGAGAGATTATTGTTTCTCGTACTAAGCTTCTAATAGCTTCGTTTGTTCTTAATCGTCTATTTCTTTTAATTGGATACATAATTATATTATTTTTTGGCATAACCTAAGTAATACCATTTGTTGTTTTCTTTTATAAAGGCAGAGTTTTCATGTATTACATCAACGTTTCCGTTGTCATAAAAATAGGCATTAAACAGTACTGTACCATCTTCATTATTACTTAAACCTTCAGTTGTTTTTAAAATCTCAAGTTTTATCCATTCTACAGATTTAGCCCATTTTACAATTGCTTTTTTTTCTGAAATTGGTCTAGTAGAAATATGGTGTGTTTGCATTAAATAATCGCCATTTGCTAATACAAATGCGCTATATCTTGAGCGCATTAATTGCTCTGCTGTTTCGGTTTTTCCATTATTTAAATGAAACACTTCACAACAGGTTTTATAACTTTTATTATTTCCGCAGTAGCAATTCATTTTAGACCCAATCCTTAGGGTTTTGTAATACTTTAATTAACCTTTCCTCTTCGCTTCCTGTTTCTGGATGATGGTCGTAAACCCATTGCACATGTGGCGGAAGGCTCATTAAAATGCTTTCAATACGTCCATTTGTTTTTAAACCAAAAAGGGTTCCTTTATCATGTACTAAGTTGAACTCAACATAACGTCCACGTCTTATTTCTTGCCAATCACGTTGTGCTTTAGTGTAGTCTAAATCTTTTCTTTTTGCTACAATAGGTACATAGGCTTCTAGGAAACTATCACCAACTTCTGTTACAAAATCGTACCAGTTTTGCATGTTCATGTCTTCTGAAGCTTTGCAGTAATCAAAAAATAAACCTCCAATACCACGTCCTTCATTACGATGTGAGTTGTAAAAATACTCGTCACAACGTGCTTTATATTTTGGGTAAAATTCTGGGTTATGCTTATCGCAAGCTGTTTTACATGTTTGATGGAAGTGTGTTGCATCCTCATCAAATAAGTAATAAGGTGTTAGGTCTTGTCCGCCACCAAACCATTGGTCTACAATATTTCCGTCTTTATCATACATTTCAAAATAACGCCAATTTGCGTGTACAGTAGGCACCATTGGATTTTTTGGATGTAAAACTAGACTTAATCCACAAGCAAAAAAATCGGCATCTTCAACACCAAAATATTTTTGCATGCTGTCTGGTAATTTACCGTGTACACCAGAAATATTAACACCACCTTTTTCAAAAACATTTCCGTTTTCTATAACTCGTGTGCGTCCTCCACCACCTTCTGGTCGTTTCCAAATGTCTTCTTGGAAAGTTGCTTTGCCATCTATTTTTTCTAATCCAGCAGTTATGCTGTCTTGTAATTGATGTATGTATTCAAAAAATTTATCTTTCATTATGTAATTCGTATAACTCCATATCAAGCGGGTTTTCACCAATTGGAGTAAATTCGTTTTTTAAGGTTTTAATCCATTTAAAACTATTGTTATTTGCCACTTTAACACTGCTAATATTGTCTTTAAAAACGATGATTTGTAGTGTGTTTAAATCTAGATTTTTAAAGGCGTAAGATGATAATGCAGCAACAGACTTTGTGATTAGTCCTTTGTCTTGAAAGTTGTAATCAATGCAATAGGCAAACTCACCTTGTTTGATGTGATGGTCCACTTCTTTTATATAAATTAGTCCTGCTAAAGTTTTAGTTTCGCTAGATTTTAAAGTGAATAAAAACTCTTCTTTATTATTATATTGTTTTACTTTTTTATCTACAAATAGTTGTGATAAAGTAGGTGTTAGGTTTTGTTGTAATGTTTTAGGAAAATAACGTTTTAATCTGTCTTGATTGGTAACCATGAAATCGCAAATTTTCCATGCATCTCCATTGTGTATGGGATTGATTTCAAAATTATCAAAAGTTGCAATCATTAGATTATGTTTTGATTTTCGGGTTTAAGACGTTTTGCAGTAGTAATTGTTGCTGCAGTTACACTTAAGGGTAGTACTAAAATTACACCAATAATTGGGATAAATAAAAACAGGATAAAAACAAGTCCGTTACCTATTGCTAGTCCACGATTATCTCTAACAAACTTTACACTGTCTTTGTAATTAAAATGACGCTCCAAGGTGTAATCCATATTACCAAAACCTGCATAATAGGATTGTACCATTATTAATATTGCTGTTGAAAAGATATTAATTACAGGAATAAATTTAAGCAATAAAATAGGCATAGTAATTAGTAGCTCGCGACCTAAGTTTCTAATGTTAATTCTAATGCCTCGCCAAAGCTGTTCTTGAAACGATGTTTGTCTGTGGTTATGTTTTACCACACCAGTGAGATGCGTTTCTATTTTTTCTGACACAGGACTCATAAACGGAGCAGATAGTGCCATAATAATGTGTTTGTATAGTATTATGCCTAACGCTATAATAATGATGGCTCCAATGACCGTAGATATAGTTGCAAAGGTTTGTTTACCCCATTCCCAAAACCAAATTTTTGCTATGAATTGTCCAACATTATCAGAAAGTCCATAAGCTGTAAATCCAATAACAGTTGCTGTTAGAATACTAATAATAATAGGAATAAAAAAATACTTCCAAAGTTTAAGTTTTGAAATTAGTGCAAATGCACCAGAGTATCCGTTTATTCCTTTTATTATGTTTTGTATCATAACTAATAAGACGCTAAGAGTAAGTTTTTGTTACGCTTTATATTCCTTTACAGCGTCTATAAATGCTTTTGCATTTTCTAGTGGTATGTTTGGCAAAATACCATGACCAAGGTTTACAATGTATTTGTCTTTACCAAACTCGTTAATCATTTGGTGTACCATTTTTTTAATTTCGGCAGGAGGAGAGAATAATCTAGTAGGATCAAAATTTCCTTGAAGTGTGATGTTTCCTCCAGTTAAATAACGTGCATTTTTAGCAGAACATGTCCAGTCTACACCTAAAGCAGATGCTCCAGATTTAGACATTTCTTCTAATGCAAACCAACAACCTTTACCAAATGCAATAACAGGTGTTTCGTCCTTTAGTGCATCTATGATTTGTTGAATGTATTGCCAAGAAAACTCTTGGTAATCTACAGGAGATAACATGCCTCCCCAAGAATCAAATACTTGTACAGCATTAACACCTGCTTTTACTTTTTCTTTTAAGTAAGCAATCGTTGTGTCTGTTATTTTTTGTAATAATTGGTGTGCAGCGATAGGATTTGTAAAACAAAACTCTTTTGCTTTATCAAAGTTTTTAGAGCCTTGACCTTGCACGCAATAGCATAAGATAGTCCAAGGTGAGCCTGCAAAACCTATTAATGGCACCTCGTTGTTAAGTTTTTCTTTAGTTGCTTTTATGGCTTCGTAAACATAGTTTAAAGCTTCCTTTACATCAGGTACTATAACATTATCTACGTCCTTTTGTGTACGAATTGGATTTGGTAAATAAGGACCAAAATTAGGTTTCATTTGTACCTCAATATTCATAGCTTGTGGGATAACTAAAATATCACTAAATAAAATAGCAGCATCCATACCGTAACGACGGATTGGTTGTACAGTGATTTCGCTAGCTAATTCTGGCGTTTGACAACGTGTAAAAAAATCATATTTAGCCTTTATTTCCATAAATTCTGGAAGGTAACGACCTGCTTGACGCATCATCCAAACTGGTGGACGCTCTACTGTTTCTCCTTTTAATGCTCTTAAAAATAAATCGTTTTTCAACATATCCTTGTGTCCTTTCCGCGTAGACGGAAAATCTTTTAAATTATTATTACTTGATACTTTATGATGTCCTTTTGGTGGACTATGACATGTAATGTTGGTTTACTAACTCTATTACACTTTCTACCGTTGGTACTTTTGCTATACGTACATCTTTAAAATGTTTGCTTGCTTCTTTAGCGGTAGTTTCGCCAATACAAAAAGCAATACCATTAGCATCATTTTCTTTTTTATAACTCTGCACTGTTGAAGGGCTGTAAAACATAACACCTTCAATACTTTCTGGAAGACTGATGCTGTCAAGCTTAGTTTGATAAGCTTCAATCTCGTTAACTGTGATATTGTTTTCTTTTAAAATTGATGGTAAATCATCTAATCTTAAGTCGCTACAAAAATAAGTTACTTCTGTGCCTTCAATAAAATCTACTAAATATTGCGCTAGTTTTTTTGCGTTTTTTTCAGTGTGAGTGACTTTACCAATACGCTTTTCAATCATTTTTTTGGTACGACGACCTACACAGTATATGTTTTTAAATTGAAGCTCTATAGCAGAATAATTATTTAATAATGCTTCAACAGCATTTTGGCTAGTTATAACTACGTTTTTTATTTCGTTTTTAACAAATCTTGGGTGTATTCTATTTAAACTAATCTTTACAAAATCAGAGCTTTCTGCTTTTACTTTTTCATTAAATAAAAAGCGTTGATCTTCAGTTAAAGATTTGGTAGAATAGATGTTTGTTGGTATATGAGACTCTTTAAGCTCGTCCATTAAACGGTTACCACCACGATCTAAAATGTAATTGGCACACCATTCTGCAATATCATGATGTTCTCCTACTGCTTTAACGCGTTTAACCTGTATTTTTTTAGTTCCGTCTTTGCTTAAAAGTATCCCTTCAAAAGTTAGCTCTTCATCTTTAATAAAGGCTAAAGCACCAATTGGAGCAGTGCAACCACCTTCAAGTTTGTTTAAAAAAGCACGTTCTATTTTGGTACAAATTTCAGTTTCTGGATGATTTATTTCTGATAAGATTGCTAAGGTTTCTTCATCGTCAGCCAAAGCAGCAATCATAATTGCACCTTGTGCAGGCGCAGGAATCATCCAATCTAAATTAACAGCGTCTTCTGGTCTTAAGTCTAAACGACCAATACCTGCAGCAGCAAAAATAGCTCCATTCCAATCGCTATCTTCTAGTTTTTGTAATCTAGTGTTTACATTTCCTCTTAAATCTACTAAGGTGTGTGTTGGAAAACGGTTTAACCATTGTGCACGTCTACGTAAACTTCCGGTTGCTATGGTTGCCTCTCTTGACCCTAAAAATTCTTCGTTATTTTTAAAGACTAAAGTGTCCCTAACATTACCACGTTTTAATACTGCAGCTTGTACAATACCATTTGGCAGTAGTGTTGGTACATCTTTTAGGGAATGTACTGCAATATCAATATCTCCATTTAGCATGGCAATATCTAAAGTACGTGTAAAAATTCCTGTAATACCTAGCTCGTAAAGTGGTTTGTCAAGTACGATGTCTCCTGTAGATTTTATAGGGACTAATACGGTTTGATGACCTAATACTTGTAATTGACTTTGTACTGCTTTTGCTTGATATAAAGCTAACTCGCTATCACGAGTTCCGATTCTAATTATTTTAGACATGCTTTGCGGTGTTTTCTAGTTGAAACACTTTTTTTATTAATTCCAAACTTTCGTCTGTTGAGAAAGCATCATCTTTTAGATGATGAGCGAAATGATTGGTTATTTTTTGAATAATTTTATTACTTATAATTTCGGCTTGTTCTTCGTTAAAGTTAGCCATTTTTTTGCGTTGTGTATCTAACTCGGCATTTTTAAAACCTTGTAGTTTATGTTTTAAAGCCTTGATTGTTGGAGCAAATTTTCTGGTTTCTAACCATCCTATAAAGTCTGCTTTTATGTCTTCAATAATACTTTCTGCTAAAGGTATTTGTAGTTTTCTACGCTCTAAAGTCTCATCGGTAATTTGCGATAAATCATCTAAATGTATACGTTTTACGTTAGGTAAATCTGTTACGTTTTCGTCTACGTTTTTAGGAATAGATAAATCTAAAATTAATAAGTCTTTTTTAGATTGAATTAATTGTTTATCAACCGTTGGGTTTTGCGCTCCAGTAGCTACAATTAAAATGTCAGCTTCATTTATTTCTTCTTGTAGGTTTGCATAATCCTTAACCACTAAATTAAATTTACCAGCAACAGCTTCTGCTTTTCCTTTGGTACGATTTATTAATGTGATTTGCTCGTTTTTAGTATGTTTTACTAAATTTTCGCAGGTGTTACGTCCAATTTTTCCAGTACCAAACAATAGTATGTTTTTGTTGGTTACGTCTTCAATAGTATTTAAAATGTATTGCACAGAAGCAAAAGAGACGCTTGTTGCACCAGAAGAAATTTCGGTTTCGGTTTTAATGCGTTTGCTTGCTTGAATTACAGAGTTTACTAAACGCTCAATAAAAGGGTTTAGTAAGCCATGTTTTTTAGACTCGATAGTACTTTTTTTAAGTTGTCCAATTATTTCAAAATCTCCTAAAATTTGGCTGTCTAATCCAGAACCAACTCTGAATAAATGCGAAATAGCCTCTTTGCCTTTATAGATATATGCAAATTTTTGAAACTCTTCAATAGTTCCTTTTGTGTTATCGCACAATAGTTGAATTAATTGATATGGGTGTTCTGCAAAACCGTAAATTTCTGTACGATTGCAAGTTGACGTTACGATTAGGCTTTCTACTCCGTTTGATCTAGCTTGGTTTAAAAGGGCTTCTTTAGAAGATTCATCTAAACTAAAATGACCTCTAATTTCTGCATCTGCCTTTTTATAACTTAAACCTAACGCGTAAAAATATGTACCTGTTGACATGTGATAGTGCTCCATTTACCTGACTGGGACTTTATTGTTAGCAAATTTATGTTGTATATTATTTAAAAAGTAACGCTAAAAGAACTTTTAATAACGATTGTGGTTTTTTAATCGTTATTTTAACGTAACAATGATATTTATCATATTTTTGTAGTGAAATCAATGGTTTTAAAGCTTGTTATTTAGAATCAATCTAAATAAAATAATTTTATGGCACTTATTAAAGATCTTAAAAATGTCGCTGAAGGTTCGTTTAACGAAACACAGGTTGATCAGGATGTTTTTGTTTTAACTTATCAAAATGAAACGTCTAATAATCAGATTGTTGAGCGCTTTATTGATAGTGGTTTTATTCAATTTCATTTTTGTTTAAAGGGTAATAGTGACTTTATATTTAACAATGGTAACTACGTTTTAAATATTGCTGAAGAAACCTCATTGCTGCTTTATAATCCGCAAAAGGACTTGCCTATTAATCTACATGTAAAGCCTGATTGTTGGTTAGTTTCTGTTTTAATATCTATAAAAAAGTTTCATGGTTTGTTTTCTCAAGAAGCCGATTATATCACGTTTTTAAGTAGTGATAATAAGGATAAAAAATATTATAAGGATGGAAAGATTTCGCCATCTATGGCTGTTGCATTAAATCAAATTATTAATTATAACTTAAACTCATCTATTAAAACCTTGTATTTTAAAGGAAAAGCATATGAGTTACTTAGCTTGTATTTTAATAGAGGAGAGGATGCAAACATTGATCAGTGTCCCTTTTTAGTAGATGAATCTAATGTTGCTAAAATTAAACAAGCCAAAGATATTGTAATTGCTAGAATGGCAGAGCCACCAACTTTACAAGAACTGTCTGAAGAAATAAATTTATCGCTTAAAAAATTAAAAGAAGGTTTTAAGCAGATTTATGGAGACTCTGTTTTTAGTTTTTTGTTTGATTATAAAATGGAGGTTGCAAGAAAGCTTTTAGAGACAGGTTCGCACAATGTTAACGAGGTTGGTTTGCGTGTTGGATATAGTACAGCTAGCCATTTTATTGCTGCTTTTAAAAAAAAAGTATGGGATTACTCCTAAAAAGTACATACAGTCCATATAAAAAAAAAGCGCTTAATTTATTAAGCGCTTTTTTTATTTAGTAACCACTATCGTCTAGTCGTCTTCGGTTTTTATGGATAACTAGGTCTAAAACATCTTTCATTAATTTATCTTCTTCCTCGTTTTGATCGATATAATTACCACTATAACCAGAGTCATAATAGACTTCGGTCTGGAGTCTGTCTTTTGTTTTAGATTTTAAAAATCCTGCATAATATAAACGTTTGGTTTCATCCTTATCCTCTTTTTGTACTAACATATAAAAATACATGTCTCCCTCTTGATCGTCGTCTGTTTTAAAGGTTTTTTTGCCTAAAAAATGAATGGAATCTCTTTCTTTTTCGATAGTCGTGTTTCCAAACAAACTAGATTTAGCATACATTTCTTGACTAATTTTTTCTGTTAGATACGGTTTGTATAGCTTTTTACGATACATTTTGTCTACTAGGTTGGCTTGGTTTTTATAGTCGTCTATTGTTTTTTCTTTTAATTTTTCTGGTATTGCTTCTCCAGCTTCTTCTAGTAATACATAATATGTTGTAAGGGCAGTGACATTGTCGCTATCTAATAGTTTGTTAAAAAAGTTTTTAGCTTCGGCTTCTTTTCTAAACGGAAAAATTAATTTTACAAAAGCATATAATGAGCTACTATAAGATCTGTAATTATAACTTGCTTTAGATTTTAGGCTTCGTTTAACTTCTATTTTACCATCTTTTATTAATTGCTTTCTGTATTTTTTATATGCTTTTGTTTTAATAACACTACTGTCTTTTAGTTTTGCTAGCAGCTCGTAAATAGGCTCTTTATATTCCTCAATTGATGTATATTCTAAAAGGTCAGGAAAAAGTGTTTTTTTAAGCGCTAAGGAGTCGTTATAATTATAAAACATTGAGCTAATAGATCCACTTAAGGGTAGGTCTTTATTAAGTAGGTCTAAAAAAGTAGCGTAAGATTTTTTTGTTGATTTATTTAAAAGTGACCTTAAAATAGTGTTTTGAATATCAGGTTTAGAGTAAGACTCTTCGTATAAATTATTTAAAAAAGCATCTGTTCTAGGGTCTTCAAGTTTTGCCAATTCTGAAATTAAAAAAGTTTTAAAATCTTCTTTATTATCCGGAAAATCAAAGTTTTTAATCAAATCTATCATAGTACTTGCGTTAGATTTATTAAACTTTACTTTATTTTTTGCTTTAAATACTATGCTGTCGTTATCACGTAGTGCTTTAAAAAAACGTTCAGTTTTGTCACTAAAAACAGATTCTCCTAACAACGTGTCCAAAGGTTGAAATGTATTATAAAAATTAGCGATAAAAGGTGTTGGTTTTGATAGCGTGTCTGTTAGGCTTTTAATTTCAAAAAGAGCACCTTTATTAAGTATGTTTTTTACTAAGATTGCTTTTGCACTTAACGAGTCTTTTAAGGTGTACTCATAAACATACTGATTATCTTTTTTGTACTTTTTCTTGTCAGAAATGTTATATTTTTTGAATCCATCAATTTTTTCAACAGCTTTTAATTCTGCATCAATTTCATTCCATAGGCTATCTACATTTTTATACATCTGCAAGTCATGAAATTTTAGTTTGCTTATGTATACTTGCTCATTTGATTTTGAATAGTAAGTGGTACGCTTAGTTTTTTCTTCGTAATCTTTAGGTGCACTATAGCTGTAATAGTCGTATGGAGGTGTTGATTTTGTGTTAGTGACTACAGAAAAATGTAACGATGTGTCAATTATTTTTGTGAACCCTTCCTGATTAATAGGTGTAAATTTAAAGGATTTAAAAAAGTTGTCTGCTAAGTCTTTATTAGTACCAATGTAGCCTAATAAAAAGTAGCTTCCGTCTTTTACTATGCTTTTTAAGTGGATGTTTTCTAAAGACGTTGAGTCCTTTTTTGCTATACCTTCATAACTATAATATTTGTTGTTTTTGTACTCTCCAGTAGAATCTTCAATTTCAAAATCTTTGAAAAAGTTAGTGACGATATATTTAGCTTCAAATTTATCTTCTTCGATGTAGTAGACATCGTTAAAAGCGACTTCTTTTACAAAATAATAATCGTCTTTTATTTTACCTTGGATTAATTTTTGTCCTGCATTTTGGACGTTATCTGTGGTATGGTATTCTGGAAAATTAACCTTGTATTTATTGTAGGCAGAGGTAAAGGTTGTTAATGTATTAGTTGGTGTTTTAAATTTTATAGATCTAAATATTGGTGCTTCATTTTTTAAAACATACTCTTTTTGACCAGCAAATTTTATCACGACTACTTCTAAAGGTGTTTTGTATATATGATATTTTTGATAGTCACCTTTTTTAGTTTTATTTAAAATACTAATACCTGGATACGGATTGGATAGTATTTCTTTTTTGATAATATCTCCAGGAATATCCTCAAATAAAAAATTATCTAATCTATCTAAAGAAATTTCTTTGTCGTTTGGTAAATAATCAAAAGTATTAAACCTACTAATAGTTAAATACGCACCATTGGTCATGTCTGGTGATATGTAATATTTTTGACCACCATAATAAAACTCATACAGTTCCGTAAAAGCCTTTAGGGTTAAAAAACCGTCAGGTGTACTTTGTTTTGTAATGCTAGTTGGTGCAATAAATGCTTCAATTTGTTCTTTTTTAGTTTGTGCTACGGTCGTTTGTTTAGATAGTAAAGGTTTTACTGTGTAACCTTTTTCTTCAAGCATTTTAAGCATCCCTTTATTTCCTGGTAAATGTGCAGCGCCAACACCCGCAAATACGGATTGTGATTGCATTAATGAGTCTAAAACATGTACCATATTGGCATTGCGTATGTATAACATGTTTTCTCTAAAATACTCCGTGTTGGAAGCAACTCCGATAGAGTCTAATAAAGCTAAATTGCGATCTCTATAAGTGTTTTCTTGAACTAAATATGGGTTTTCTTTTTCATACAATTTAGTTAACCAAGGGTCTATTTTGTTTTTTCTTGCGTTACGTTGTGCTTTGGATACTAAATAGCGAGACTCTTCAATATCTTCTAAGCTATAAATGGCTTTATTTTTCTTTTTGCCAGCTTGATAAATAAACATATCCAAGTAGGTTTCTTCTTCAAAATTATCGGCATAACCATCTTTACGATACAGATAACCATTAATCATTCTGTTATCAGATCTTATGCTACCTCTAATAGCAACTTCTTCTGGATGTTCTATTCCAAAAAGTGTTGAGTAAAAATTTTTGTCATAGCTCTGAGAGTAATTTTGAGGAGTTAAAGTCGTTGTTTGGTAATTAAAGGCTAGCCAAGTGGAAGGGTCAGACTCTAAAGCAATGCTCTCACTGTTTTCTAAAGCCTTAAAAAAAACATCATCTAGTCTAAAAGCAACTTTTGCACTAACGTGCATTGTGCCATAAATATATGACGATTTAGTTAAATTGTTTCCAGAGATTTCCCAAAGCAAACTTTGATCGTTATTTTGATTTTGTGAAAGTGAGGTAAATGAAATTGCACAGAAAAGTGCAAATATGTAATTTTTCATATATTAATAATATCTACTCGTAAATATATCAAACTTAATTTTAACTGAAAGATTTTGATTATATTATAATAAGCTATAAGTATAATCAACGTCTTAAGTTTATTATATATTTTAAATTAGAGTTGTATTTTTGCATCTGAAAAAGATAACAGATGAAAAAAGGAATACTACTTGTAAATTTAGGGTCACCAGAAAGTCCGACTCCAAAAGATGTTAAAAAATATTTGGGAGAATTTTTAATGGACGAGCGTGTTATTGATGTTCCGCTTTGGGCTAGGACGCTTTTAGTTAAAGGAATAATTTTAAACACTAGACCTAAACAAAGTGCAAAAGCTTACCAGAAAATTTGGTGGGATAATGGGTCACCATTAATTGTGCTTTCAGAGCAGTTACAAGAAAAGGTTCAAGAAAAAGTAGACTTTCCGGTAGCTCTAGCTATGCGTTACGGAAGTATGACTATTAAAAAAGGGCTGCAAGAATTGGTTGATAAAGGTGTGGAAGACGTCTTTTTAATTCCGTTATATCCTCAATTTGCTATGGCAACTACCGAAACCATTTTGGTATTAGCAGAGGAGGTTAGACAAGCCAATTTTCCTAATTTAAAAATTGATAGCTTACCGGCTTTTTATAACAAGCCTGATTATATTAAAGTGTTAGCCGAGTCTATCAAAGGACATTTACAAGGTGAAAATTACGAGCATTTATTATTCTCGTATCATGGTGTTCCAGAACGACATATTAGAAAAAGCGATATTACTAATGGACATTGTAAAATTGATGGTAGTTGTTGCGAAACCGCAAGTAAAGCACATGAGTTTTGTTATAGACACCAATGTAAAGAGGTTACCAGATTAGTTGGACAATATTTAGGTTTGGAAGACAATACGTATTCTACCTCGTTTCAATCTAGATTAGGTTTTGATCCATGGTTGCAACCTTATACAGATCGTACTATAGAGCGTTTAGGTAAACAAGGCATAAAAAACATGGCGATTGTTACACCTGCTTTTGTTAGCGATTGTTTAGAGACTTTGGAAGAAATAGCAATGGAAGGAGAAGAAATTTTTCATGAAGTTGGAGGTGAGGGCTTTACAACAATACCTTGTTTAAATACAGATCAAAATTGGGTAAACTTATTAGCAGATTGGATTAACGATTGGTCTAAAACTGCTGTTAAGGGATAATGCAGACAAGCAAATCTTCAAACTTAGGGTCAGAAGCCATAAGCAAACTCTTGATAAAACAAGCAGTACCTGCATCTATTGGTATTTTGGTAATGTCACTAAATATTTTAGTGGATACTATTTTTGTTGGTCAATGGATTGGGTCTACAGCAATTGCAGCTATAAATGTTGTGCTACCAGTCTCTTTTTTTATTGCTGCTTTAGGGATGAGTATTGGTATTGGAGGCTCTTCAATTATTTCGCGTGCTTTAGGTGCAGACAATAAAGAAAAAGCTTTAAAAACCTTTGGTAATCAGGTCTCTTTAACATTGCTGTTTACTGTAAGTTTTGCTGCTTTTGGGCTTTATTTTGTAGACCAATTAATTCCTGCTTTTGGAGGTAAAGGTGCTATTTTTGATCCAGCAAAAGTATATTATGAGATTATCCTATACGGAGTTCCTGTTTTGGGTTTCGTAATGATGGGTAATAGTGTTATACGTGCAGAAGGTAAACCTAAATTTGCAATGTATGCTATGCTAATTCCTTCTGTTGGAAATTTAGTATTGGATTATATTTTTATTGGAATATTAGATATGGGAATGTCTGGTGCTGCTTGGGCTACAACTGGTTCATATATCGTGTCATTTTTGTTTATTTTCTGGTATTTTTTATCAGATAATTCTGAATTGAAAATAGACGTTTCTCATTTTAAATTACATAAAAAAATAGTCACCGAAATCGGTTCGTTAGGTTTTGTAACCCTATCAAGACAAGCTGTAGTTAGTGTTACTTTCTTACTAGTTAATAATGCCTTGTTTGATTTTGGTGGCGAAACATCTGTAACAGCCTATGCAATTGTAGGAAGGATGAGTATGTTTGCGTTATTTCCTGTGTTTGGTATAACGCAAGGATTTATTCCTATAGCAGGTTACAACTTTGGATCAGAGCAGTATGATCGTGTTAAACATGTAATTTATGTTGCTATTAAATACGCGACTATTTTGGCAACTATAGTTTTTGCTATTTTAATGTTGTTTCCAGAAGCTATTACTAAATTATTTACAACAGATATACAGGTTTTAAAAGTGACACCAAACAATATGCGTTGGACTTTTGCTGCCATTCCTATATTAGCAATTCAGTTAATTGGAGCTGCTTATTTTCAGGCAGTAGGGAAGGCTTTACCTGCGTTATTCTTAACCTTAACAAGACAGGCTATTTTCTTTATTCCTTTGATGTATATATTACCAATGTATTTTGGCGAATTTGGTATTTGGATGTCCTTTCCAATTTCGGATATTTTATCTACAATCGTAACCGCTTTCTTTTTACGTAGGGAAGTAAAGCTTAAACTAAATTAGTAATTGCCTATATTTAACTAGTTATTTTAAAAAAAACTATGGAGTACTATAATTACATTAAATCGTTACATCTCATATTTGTAGTCACGTGGTTTGCTGGTTTATTTTATATACCAAGATTATTTGTTTATCAAATAGAAGCCTTTTATAAACCCTCTCCAGATAAAGAAATTTTAGGAGAGCAGTTAAAGCTTATGGCTAAACGCTTATGGTTTATTATTACTTGGCCTAGTGCTATATTAGCTACAATTTTTGCAGTTTGGTTATTAATTTTACAACCGTTTTGGTTACAGCAACCTTGGATGCATGTTAAGTTAACCTTTGTGGTATTGTTATTTTTATATCAATTTCAAACACATGTTTATTTTAAACAATTACAAAATGATGTGGTTAAAAAATCTTCAAATTTTATGCGTATGTATAATGAAGGTGCTACATTTATTCTTTTTGCAGTTGTCTTTTTAGTAATACTTAAAAGTGCCATAAACTGGATGTTTGGCGTTATAGGTATTTTTGTTTTAGGGGTTTTACTTATGTTAGGCTTTAAGGTTTATAAGCGCATCAGAGAGAAAAATCCAAAAGCTTAATCTAAGCATTGCTAAATCTTATGTTTTTGGTGTGATTATTGTTATATTTAAACAATGAAAATTACTAGACTTTCTTTACGACTTCGCATTTTTTTTGCGATGATTTTTTTGGTCCTTTTGGCATCCATTTTAATTGCATTAGTTGCTGCTTATCAGTATAGCGAAGAAACTCAAGATTACCATAAGTTACGTTTAGAAAGAAAAGAAATTAGTATAAAACGTCACATTAACTTTATTATTAAAGAAACTTCTTTTGAGGTGGTTCCAGAAAAGTTACCATTAATTTTTAAAGATGAAATCTATAAAATAGCTAACGTACATGGACTTCAGGTTAACTTGTACGATTTAGAAGGGTCCTTGCTAATTTCTTCCAAAGCAGCATTGCCTTATGATATTGCAGAAAAATGCGTAAAAGCGGAAGCGCTTAATACATTATCTAATACCACTACTCATAGATTTGTCGAGTTAAGAGAAGAAAAAGGAGAAAGTTTTAGATCGTCTTATACCTACATTGTCGATGAGAAATTTAAACCATTAGCCATATTAAATTTACCTTATTTAGAAAATGATGACTTTTTATCTAAAGAGTTAAATGAGTTTTTTGAGCGTTTGGGATACGCCTACCTTTTAATGTTAATTATAGCGATTGTTTTAGCTTATTTTTTGTCAAAATATATAACTAAAACATTAAAAACTATTAGTGATAAAATGAATCAAACACGTTTAGAAAAACGTAATGAAAAAATAGAAATAGAAAGTACAACAGAAGAAATCTCTACTTTAGTAAAGGCATATAATAGCATGATTGATCAGTTAGAAGAAAGTGCTGTTAAGCTTGCTAAAAGCGAGCGTGAACAAGCTTGGAGAGAAATGGCTAAACAGGTAGCTCATGAGATTAAAAACCCATTAACACCAATGCGTTTAACGGTTCAAAGTTTTCAGCGTAAGTTTAATCCTGAAGATCCAGATATAGTACAAAAATTGGATGAGTATAGTAAAACACTAATACAGCAAATTGATACTATGAGTGCAATTGCAGGTGCTTTTTCTAATTTTGCTAAAATGCCAGCACAACAAAACGAACTACTTGATGTGGTTAAAATTGTAGACTTAGCGTTGGATATTTTTAATGAAGATTATATCCAATTTGCACCAGAAAAAGAAGAAATTATTGCCAAATTTGATCGTACCCAATTAATTAGAGTGATTACCAATTTGGTTAAAAATGCAATACAAGCCATTCCAGATGATAGGATACCTCAAATTATTGTAAAAGTAATTGAGGATAACAATCGTGTTGTTTTAACTATTTCGGATAACGGAATAGGGATTTCTGATCAAAATAAAGACAAAGTCTTTGAGCCAAAATTTACAACAAAGTCTAGCGGAATGGGTCTTGGTTTGGCAATGGTAAAAAATATAGTAGAAACCTATCAAGGAACAATTACCTTTACATCTGTTAAAGATGTTGGAACAACCTTTACGGTTTCATTTCCAAAAGAATATTAAAACATTTACATATGAATTTCGAAAACATACTTACTAAAACAGCAAACGGAATAACAACTATTTCAATTAATAGGCCTTCAAAATTAAATGCGTTAAATAAGGCTACTATTACTGAGCTTCATCATGCATTTGATAATGCAAATAAAGATGCAGACACTAAGGTGATTATTATAACCGGAAGCGGAGAAAAAGCATTTGTTGCAGGAGCAGATATTAGCGAGTTTGCAAATTTTACTGTTGAAAATGGTGGTAAATTAGCTGCGCTTGGTCAGGAAATGTTATTTGACTTTGTTCAAAATTTACAAACTCCTGTTATTGCAGCTGTCAATGGTTTTGCGCTTGGTGGAGGATTAGAGTTGGCGATGGCTGCACATTTTAGAATTGCCAGTGATAACGCAAAAATGGGTTTGCCAGAAGTAAGCTTAGGTGTAATTCCTGGTTATGGTGGTACGCAACGTTTACCACAATTAGTTGGTAAAGGTCGTGCAATGGAAATGGTTATGACTGCAGGAATGATTGATGCTGATACAGCATTAAATTATGGGTTAGTTAATCACGTTGTAGCTTTAGAAGAATTAATACCTCTTGCCGAAAAAATAGCAAGTAAAATTATGCGTAATTCAAGCGTAGCAATTGGTAAAGCTATTCAAGCAATAAATGCTAACTACACAGATGGTGTTAATGGATTTGATATAGAAATTAAGGAATTTGGTGCTTGTTTTGGTACAGCAGACTTTAAAGAAGGTACAACTGCTTTTTTAGAAAAACGTAAAGCAGATTTTCCTGGAAACTAAAAAATAGCTTTCTAAATATTAAACAAAAAAAAGACGCATTATTGCGTCTTTTTTCGTTTTTTGGATACTAATACTAAAAGTTGACAATTGATGTAAATGTGCGTCCTTCGTAAGTAATAACGACTTTATAATCTTCTTTTTTATCTTCTAATAATTTGAATTTTTTACCAAAATTGATAGCATCTTTAACGGTTTCGGTATGTATTTTTTCAAAATAGCTTCCGTTAGTGTTGTAAAAAATTTCAATTTTATAATCTGTAGGGTTTTGGTTGTATGATGTTACATACACCATATTGTTTTTAGCGCTAACCACAGGTTTATTAATTACCATTAATTTAGCTTTATTAAAAGTAACTACAGATAAATCTACTTTAAATGGGTAAGTTCTAATTTGGTGTTTTTTATCTAATTCAAAAATATAACTTCCATCAGGTAAAGATGTCAAATCAAATGACTTATTATATTGACCGCTTTTTTCGATAGACTCTTTATATAAAATAATTCCAAAAGCATCTTTAACTAATAATTGATCACCTTGGCTAACGTTTTCAAACATTAATAACGTTTTTCCGTCCTCTTTGTTTGTAAAAGTTACGGCTTCTGTTGCGTTGCTGCTTAGCGTAGCAAATACGATTGCTAAAGCTAAAATGTGTTTCATAATTTTTTTCATAATCTAAATCTTTTTAAGGATTACAGGTGCAAAGTTAATATAGAAGAGTAGTTTTAATAACAAGTCATTTGGCAACTTTATATGCTATTTTAACTTAATTACGTGTTACGAAAACGTTATAGGTTAAAATAACACATATTAATGCTAAATTAGCATACAACCATACTATAAGTTGTTGTAATTTTGTCAAAAGTTTAATGCAGTGAATACTAAACCTACATTTAAAAAAATTACACCTAGTTTTGGAAGCTCTATAATTGCGGTTCAAAAAACTAAAAAACGTAAAAGAAGTGATGCGTTTTGGCATTTTCATCCAGAGGTAGAGATGGTGTATGTTAATAAAGGAAAAGGAAGACGACATATAGGTAATCACTTGTCATACTTTAATAATAGTCAGTTAATATTAATTGGTTCTAATTTGCCACATAATGGATTTACAGACCGTTTAACTTCTAAAGGAAAAGAAACCTTGGTGCAATTTCATCCTCAATTTTTAGGTGACGCGCTTAATGCATTACCAGAAATGAAAAATATTTTGCAATTGTTGGAGCGCGCAAAAAAGGGAATTCTGTTTAAGCCAGAAATAAAAAAAATAGTAGGTCCTAAAATAGAAAAGCTTCCTAAGTATGAAGGTATAAAACGAATTGCTAAACTTTTAGAAATTCTAGAATTGTTGGCAATAACCAATGATTATACATTACTTAATGAAAACGGTTACGTTTTTGAAACCCAACCACAAGACACTAATAAGATTGATAAAATTTATAAATACGTTAATAAAAATTTTCAAAACCATATTACATTAGATCAAATAGCACAGGAGGTAAGTCTTACTGTACCAGCTTTTTGTCGTTATTTTAAAAAGATTACAGGAAAAACATTTACGCAGTTTGTAAACGAATATCGTGTCTTTTATGCCACAAAATTACTAACAGAAAGCCAAAGTAGTATTACAGATATTTGCTTTGAATGTGGTTTTAATAACTTTTCTCATTTTAACAAAGTCTTTAACGAAGTGGTTGGTAAAAGCGCATCAAAATATAGAAGCGAAATAAAATCCATGGTGCAGTCTTAAATTTATAAATTTTGTTATTTTCGTGACTTATTTAATAATTTAATTAATCAATAATTTATTTATGAAACTAAAATTACAAATTACTTTACTTACTGTTTTAGCTGTTTTTATGAGCTGTAGCGAAGATTCTGCAACGGACGAATTTAACCAAGCAAATCAAAATGCCACAGTTAAATTAATCACTAATTTGTCTGTTGTGTCTGCTCAAGATGCTTCAGAAAACCAATCTGTTACCATTAATTATAACGGAAATAATCAAGTCTCTAACATCACAGATGGTGTAGAAACTAGCATATTAGTTTATGACAATGACAACTTAACAAATGTAACAGGAGAAGGTGAAACATTAAATGTAGAAGAATTGTATGAATCGCCTTATGATGCTTTTGAAACTGGAGAAGTTTTGCAATATGATAGTAACATGAATCCTGTTAGTATTAGATTTTTAGAAGAAGAGTTTGACTTTGTTGCCAATACAATGAGTGTAGTGGAATATTTTGCGGAAATTGAATACGACGCAACACCAAATCCATTTTTTTACACGCTAGAAGCAGCCGGAATTATTGATGTGTTGGATAATGTAGATTTAAACTTTAGTATGGATGTTCAAGCACCAGAAATTGTACAAGCTAGATTATTATTACCTACAAATAACATTAAAAAAATTACTTATAAAGATGAAGATTTAACACCAATCTATCAGATTGTTGCTAATTATGTTTATGATGCTCAAAATTACCCTTCAACAGGAACTGTAACGTCTACAGATTTAGAGGATGACAGCGTAAGTGTTTATACGACTACTTTTACTTATATGGAGTAAGCACATTTAATCAGTAAAAAAGGTTATTTTAATGTTAGTATTTTCTAACTTAAAATAACCTTTTTTTTATTTCTCACCTTCCCATTCTGCATCAAATTGTTTTAAAAAGTCTACCATATATTGGTGTCGTTGTTTAGCAATTTTATGACCAGTAGTGGTATTCATTTTATCTTTTAAAAGTAGTAATTTCTCGTAAAAATGATTAATTGTTGGAGCGTTAGATGTTTTATATTCTGCTTTAGTCATATTTAAATTAGGCTTAATGTCTGGATTATATATAGTCCTGTTTTTAAAGCCTCCATAATTAAAAGTGCGCGCAATACCAATAGCTCCTAAAGCATCCAAACGGTCAGCATCTTGCACAACGTCCAACTCGATGGACCTAAATGTGTTTTCTAAGCCTATATTAGAACTATAAGAAATGTTTTCAATAATTTTAATAACATGATTAATGGTTGCCGAGTCTACGTTGTGTTTTAACAAAAAAGCACCAGCGACTTTTGGACCAATGGTACTATCACCATCATAAAACTTACTATCTGCAATGTCATGTAGTAAAGCGCCAAGCGCTACAACTAATGGATCAACGGTTTCGCCTTTAGCTATTAGTAGTGCATTTTTATAGACACGCTCCACATGAAACCAATCGTGTCCACCTTCGGCATCTTTTAAAGTGTCTTTTACAAAGGTTTTAGTGGCTTCAATTAGCTCTTGGTTAGACATAAACTATAGTTTGGCTGGTTCAACCCATTTAAATTGATAAGAATTTTCTGGAATTTTAATTCGGTCTGCCAAACGTAACATTCGGTCTGGAAGTTTCATTAAGTAATCACGTGCTTTTTCAGCGTCGTCGTTAAGGTCTGTTATTTTGTCAATTTCCCAACGCTTAATTAATTTTTGTAAAATGTCTATATAGTCCATAGATGTGTAAACACCTATACGTTGTGCAGTATTAGAAAACTCGTCAAAAACAGTGCTAATTTTACCTCCAGATTCTCTTAAAAAGTGAGCAGGCATTGTAATTTTTTGTTTCATCATGTATTGAAACGCTAGCATCATTTGACTTGGGTCTACTTTAAAAATACGTTCAACAAACTCGCTATAAGCATGGTGGTGTCTCATTTCGTCTCCCGAAATTATTTTACACATTCTTGCTAATTGCTTATTACCTTTTTCTTTGGCTAATTTTGCTACACGATTGTGTGAAACATAAGTTGCTAATTCTTGAAAACTGGTGTAAACAAAGTTTTTATAAGGATCTCTAGCTGTACCAATATCAAAACCATCTGCAATAAGGTGTTGTGTGGTTTGTTCTATCTCGCGCATATTAACACGACCAGAAAGGTATAGGTATTTGTTTAAAACATCACCATGACGGTTTTCTTCGCCTGTCCAATGTCTAATCCATTTTGCCCAACCATTTTTACCATCTTGTTCTACTCCTTCTATATCCATAAGCCAAGATTCGTAAGTTGGTAAAGCTTCTTCTGTAATCATATCACCAACTAAAACCACCCAAAAATCATAAGACAATTCTTTAGACAATTCTCTAATTTCTCTTACTTCTTCAAAAAAGTTAGGACCTTCAGAGTTTGGTAAAAAATCTGAGGGTTGCCAAATTTTTTCAACAGGGATTAAATATTTTTCTATTAAAGCATCAATATCTTTTTCTAAAAAAGACATGACTTCTAATCTTACATTTTTTGATGACATAACGTTATATTTTTATGCTATTTTTAATGGTAGTTTCTATGTGATTTAATAAGGCTTCAGTAGTTTCAAAATCAATAGGTTTAACAGGTTTATGAGCTGTAAAGGTGATGTTGTTACCTATTCCCATAGGGAATTTACCGTAGCGTAAATTCTTCCAAGAATTATTAATAGTTACAGGTATTATTACTGCGCTTGGCACATATTTTATTAAAGTTTCTAAACCTTTAGTATGGAAAGGTTTAGGTTGTCCATCACGACTTCTGGTACCTTCCGGAAAAATAACAGCAGCACGATTAGTAGTTTCTATATAATCTGCAAATTTCCTAATCGCCACAATGGCTTGCCTAGGATTTTTACGATCTATTAATACAGAGCCACCATGACGCAAGTTGTAGGATACACTTGGTAGTCCTTTTCCTAACTCTTTTTTACTAACAAATTTAACATGGTGTTTTCTAAAATACCACATTAATGGAGGTATGTCTGCCATACTTTGATGGTTAGAGACAATTAAAACAGGTTGAGAATTATCTAAAGGATAAGGGTTTATAAATTTGTGTGTTGAGCCTAATAGGTTTACGCATCGCATTAAACAAAACTGAAGGTAATCCACACTTTTTTTATGTGCTTTATATCCAAAAACATTAAAACATATCCATTGTATTGGGTGAAAAATAACTAATGTTAACCCAAAAAACAGGAAATAAATAACAGATAAAGGATAGGCAATAATTTTTCTCATTTTCTAATAAAAATTCTATCTATCAAAAATAGAAAAACCACGTTTAAAAAACGTGGTTTTTCTATAATACTTAGCTTAAGTTGTCCTTTAAAAAAGGCTTAACAATGCTCGTTATAAGCATCAATAAGGTTTTCAGCAATTAATTCTGCTGGTCTACCTTCAATATGGTGACGTTCTAGCATGTGTACTAATTCTCCATCTTTAAACAAAGCCATACTTGGTGAACTTGGAGGAAAAGGTACCATGTGTGCTCTTGCTTGATCAACAGCCTCTTTGTCAACACCTGCAAAAACCGTTACTATATGTGTAGGTTTTTTGTCATTTGCTAAACTCATTCTTGCTCCTGGTCTTGCGTTAGCAGCTGCACAACCACAAACCGAATTTACAACCACTAAAGTTGTCCCTTCTTTTGCAATTGCAGTATTTACTGCGTCAGCTGTATGTAATTCTTCAAAACCTACGTTAGTTAAGTCCTCACGCATTGGTTTTACTAATTCTGCTGGATACATATTCTTGTAATTTTTTATTTATAAATCTATCTCATGCAAAGATAATCAAAAACCATGCAAAAATTATTATGGCGTTACCTTATAACACTTATGGTGTCATAAGGTCAGGCTATCGCTACTCGCTCTCTGCGAGGAGCTCAGACAGACCGCTCCATCCTTAATGCACTAAACAGCAAACAACAGTAACAAAAGCAATTAAAAGTATACCAACAAAGTAGTATATTTACTTTTTAAAAAATTAGAACAAAATTTATGGCTGGATTAAAATGGATAGGTGCAACTTTAGGATGGACATTAGGTGGTCCAATTGGTGCAATTATAGGGTTGGCAATTGGTAGTCTAGGAGATGCTATGTCAGAAAAAGGAAACCTTTTAGGAAATGGTAACCCAAACAAACAGCAAAAAAGAGAACCAAATTACAGAACACAGCCTAATTACAGAACCCAACAACAACGTCGTGCGCAAACAACGTCAGGAGATTTTGAGGTTAGTTTACTAATCTTAGCGTCTGTAATTATAAAAGCAGATGGTGTTCAAGACCAACGCGAATTGGATTTTGTGCGTAACAAATTTGTTGAGCTTTACGGTAAAGATCGTGCAAATAAGGCTTTTAAATTATTTAAAAATATAAGTAATCAAAACGTGTCTACAAGAGATGTCTGTGGGCAAATCCAACAGATGATGGATCATGCATCACGTTTGCAATTATTACATTTTTTATTCGGAATTGCAAAAGCAGACGGAATGGTTACCGATGATGAAGAGGATCAAATTAACCGAATGTCTAACTACTTAGGCATCAGTAGTCGTGACTATTCTAGTATTAAAGCTATGTTTTATAACAGTAGCAATAATGCTTATACTATTTTAGAAATAGACAAAACAGCCACAGTAGATCAAATTAAAAAGGCTTACCGTAATATGGCTAAAAAATACCATCCAGATCGTGTAGAGCATCTTGGAGAAGAGCATAGAAAAGGAGCAGAGGATAAGTTTAAACAAGTCCAAAAAGCTTACGAGTTTTTACAAGAGGAGAGACGATTTTAATAAAACTATAGGAGACCTTTTTATGTTTTGACCATTAAAGAATAAAGATATTTTATGAATGATAAAAAAATATTAGAATTCTTTAAAACAGGTCAACGCGACAAAGCGTTTAAACAGCTGTATAGTTTATATCCTAGAATAGAAAAACTAGTCTTATCCAAAGGTGGGAAACAATCTGATGCACAAGATGTGTTTCAGGAAGCATTAATAATCCTAAATCGTAATTTAGAACAGTCTGATTTTAAATTAACAGCTTCGTTTTACACCTATTTATATTCCGTATCTAGATTTGTATGGAAGGATATGCAAAACAAATTTTCTACCCAAGAGCTTCATGATTTAAAAGATAACGAAGTCTCAATATTTCAACATGTATTAGAAGAAAAAAAATATCGCTTTGCCGAGAACGCTTTTCGCGAATTAGGAGAACGATGTCAGCAATTACTTCAGCTATTTTATTTAAAAAGAATTCCTTTTAAAGAGATAGCAGTTACAATGCAATTTAAATCAGAAAAAATTGCTAAAAACCAGAAGTATAAATGCTTGAAAAAAGCAAAAGACATCTTTCATAAAAATTATCAATCTTAATTCGGCTCAGACATGGAAAATCACACACAACATATAGATTTAATCAATCAATATTTAAATAAAGAATTATCAAATACAGAGATTTTAGCTTTTGAAAACAAACTTAAAACTAATGCGGAATTTAATGCAATTTACCAAGAGCATTTAATAGCCTTAGAAGGTATAAAACGCACACAACTTAAAGCTGAAATTGCGTCTGCAAAAACCAGTTATATTAAACTAAAATGGATTAAAATTATTGGCTTAATAAGTGTTGTTGCTTTAGTTTTAATCTTAGCTTATAACTTGCTTTTAAAAACAGAAACAACTCAAGATTTTGACCATAAAAATCAAAATTTAATTGAAACTAATATTGATTCAATATCAAGTATTGATAAAGTAGAAACCTTAAAAGAAATTGATAGTTCAAAAAAGAAATTTGTAGTTGTAAAAAGAATAGTAAAACAAGTAGAAGTAGATAGTTTAACTAATCTTTATGGAGGAATAACAGTTGTAAAGGATACTATTATAATTGAAAAAATAGGATCTTATACTCAACAAGAATTTAAAGAAAACTTTCCAACTTATAAGCATATAATTCCAAAAAACGATTCAATTATTATAAATATTCAAAAAGATGAAAGAAAATTTGGATCTACTGAAACCATTGTAAATTCAAGTACTAAAAAACTTGAAAAAATTACTGAAACAAAACTCATTAACGACGAGTTATCATCATTTTACAATTCAGTAAAAAAACAACCGGAAACAAAAACGATTAATAACGAAAAAGAAACAACAATAACGTTTAAGGAAGGTACAGTTTTAATCATTCCAGCAAAATGTTTTATTGATGTAAACGGGAAATTAGCTAGAGGAAAGGTTAATATAGAAGTTACAGAGTATTATAAATTATCAGATATGTTGCTAGCCAATCTAACTACTAAATCTGATGGCAAACAATTGGAAACAGGAGGAATGCTGTTAATAAAAGCATTAAAAGATAATAAACAATTACAGTTAAAACCTGGAAGCAGTATTGAATATATATTCTCTTCAGAAGCAAGTAAGAAAAAAGATATGCAGCTTTTTTTAGGTGAAGAAATTAAAGATGGCGTTAATTGGACTTTAGATAATATCACACATAAAAGTAATGCTGTTTTAACTACTTCTGAAATGGTTTTAATTGAAGAAGAAGACGTGGAAGTACCGATTCAATATGTAGAAGAAGTTCCTGTGTTTCCTGGATGTGAAAATGGTACAAACACAGCGAAAAAACAATGTTTTGATCAAGCGCTTTCAAATCTAATAGCCAAAAACTTTAATGCTAGTATAGCTGAAGATTTAAAGCTAACTGGAAAACATAAAATTTCAACATCGTTTAAAATTGATAAAGAAGGAGAGGTTGTTGATATTCAGGCTTCTGCAGCGCATACTTTATTGGCTAAAGAGGCTATTAGAGTTTTAAAATTGATACCAAAACTAAAACCAGGGAAGCAACGTGATTACACAGTAATTGTACCTTATAGCTTACCAATTAATTTTAATATTGATGGTAGCACAAAAAATAATCCAAGTGTTATTACTATAAAGGATAAAACGTCTTTTGAGAAAAAATTTGAAGAGCGATTACAAAACAAAGATTCCACGACCACAGGATTAGTTGGTACTATAACAGCTAATGATGTGTCTAGATATGCTTTTTATGGTTCAAAATTAGGTTGGATTAATTGTGATCATTTTATTAGAAGTAATAAAGATGCTATAAAATTTAAACTAAAAATAAAGGATGCAAACGGAGCAGATGTCAAAATAGTGTTTAAATCTTACAATTCTATTTTACCAAGTAGAAGGGTTAATGGTGTTTACGATTTTGGTACTGTAGCTTTAAATGAAGAGGTTGTTATAGTTGCGATAAAGATGATTGAGGGTCATTTGTTTTTAGGGATTACAAACGCTACAACTAAAGAAATTTCAGAGCTTAAATTTGATTTTAAAGCAGTGAGTTTAGACCAGCTGAAATCTGAATTACAAAAATTGAATAATGATTTTAATTAGCGCCTATTGGCGAGGTGCAAGTGTCATTGCGAGGTACGAAGCAGTCTAAGAATATAGTTCACGACAAGCAGATTGCTTCGTACCTCGCAATGACTTTATCCTCTAAACAAAAAGAAATCGTCCTTCATATCTTCTATCTGCGCATCTTTATTAGTGATAATATAATCAATTGCTTTGGAGGTAAAGGTGTCTCCCTTTTTAGTCAATGATACAATATCATTATTAACAACAATCATATTATTTTTAAGAGCCAATTCTAATACCGTTTTGGCTCTTACTTTTTGCCAATTTATATGTTCTCTTAAGTGGTTTACGTGACGTTCTTCAACCTCATTATGGTTTTTTAAATGTAGTAAAAAGGTCAATAGGCTAACTTCTGTGCGTTGTTGTTTTTCGCGATACATAACTGCAATTACACCTTTGCTAGGTGCAAATAAGTACACAGCTAAAAACAATAAGCCTAACATTGTGGTAATAGATCCTGCAATGGATGCGTCTAATAAATGCGCTAACCAATAACCAGAAATAGCACTAAATACTCCAAAAAACACAGCTAAAGCTAGCATCTTTTTTAAGTTGGTAGTTAGTAAATAAGCGGTTGCAGCAGGCGCAATCATTAATGCTACAACTAAAATGGCTCCAACAGCATCAAAAGCACCAACCGTTGTAACGGAAGACACTGTCATTAATCCATAATGTATAATTGCAGGAGAGAAGCCTAATGAAGCAGCTAAACCTTTATCAAAGGTGCTTACTTTTAATTCTTTAAAAAAGGCAATCAAAAGCGTAATTGTAATTAGCAATATTATGCCAATAATCCACAACGATTTTGGGCCAATATCCACACCTGAAACGATTAGCCTATCAAAAGGAGCCAAAGCCAATTCGCCTACCAAAACAGCATCAACATCTAAGTGGACATCATTAGCATTTTTAGCGATTAATATAACACCAATACTAAATAATGCAGGAAACACTAATCCTATTGCTGTATCTTCTTTTACTAAACCTGTTTTTTGGATATATTCTACTAATACTACTGTGATTACACCTGTTAATGCAGCTAATACAATTAGTAATGGCGAATTTAAATCTTGCGTAATAAAAAAACCAACTACAATTACTGGTAAGATGGAATGGCTTATTGCATCGCTTATCATTGCCATTTTACGTAGTACTAAAAAGGTACCAGGAATAGCACATGCAATTGCGACTAAACTAGCAATTAATTGTATTTCTATTTGAGCACTATTCATCTTCTGTAGTTTGTTTTGTATAAAGGTTGGAAGCAGTATCAAACCCTATTTTTGTCAAACTCCACATGTTTCCATCCAAAGTAACATAATTTTTTTCTACTAATTTTTGTAGTGTTTTACGTGTAAACCCTTGAAAATTATTAAGAAGCTTTACGGTATGTGGATGCGAAATATTTTCGTGTGTTTCAGCAATATGATACATAAAGGCCAAGGTTTTATGAAGCTCTAAATCGCGTCTATTTTTTATAAATCTAATTTGTTTAAATAATAAACCTCGACTTGGGGAAAATACAAACGAGATTACTACAAACACAGCAGCGACTAATACAATAACAGGTCCTGTAGATAGATTAGTTTGACTAGCACTTATAGCTGTTCCAAAAACTCCAGAAAACGCTCCGAATATAGCTGCTAAAAGCACCATTTTTGATAAACTGTTAGTCCATTGTCTTGCAGCAGCAGCAGGAGCCAGTAACATGGCGCTCATTAAAACAACACCAACTGTTTGTAGTCCTAAAACTATGGCTAAGACTATAAAGCTGGTAATTAAAATGTCGATGACTTTAGTGTTAAAACCTAAAGTTTTAGTGTAATCAGCATCAAAGAGTAAGATTTTAAATTCTTTCCAAAATAACAACAATACAAATAGGCATAATGCTGTAACTATAGCCATTAGCCAAACGTCGCTTTCAACTAAAGTTGCAGCTTGACCAAATAAATATTTATCTAAACCTGCTTGATTAGCATTGGGTTGTTTTTGAATAAATGTCAGTAATAACATACCAAACCCAAAAAACAGAGATAATATTAATCCTAAAGCGGTATCACTTTTTAGATGTGTTTTTTTTACAATACCTCTAATCCAAAAGGTTCCAATTAATCCGCTTACTAAGGCTCCTAAAAGTAATGTATTACTGTCTTTTGCACCTGTAATTAAAAATGCAATTGCAATTCCTGGTAAAGCAGCATGTGATATAGCGTCCCCAAGTAAACTTTGTTTTCGTAGCACTGCAAAGCTTCCAAGCATACCGGTTACTGCTCCTAAAATAGCAGTTCCTAGTGTGATGGTCCTTAAGGTGTAGTCACTAAAAACCAAAGAAAAATATTCTTGTAAATCCATTATTCCTGAATACTTACTTTATAATTAATACCATAAGTCTTGGTTAAGTTGTCATCATTAAAGATGTCTTTAACCGGTCCTGTTGCTATTTTCTTCACATTTAAAAAAGTAACCCAATCAAAATATTCTGGAACGGTTTGTAAATCGTGATGCACTACAATAACTGTTTTTCCGGCTTTTCGTAATTCTTTTAAAATATTAATAATAGCAATTTCTGTAGTTGCATCTACACCTTGAAAAGGTTCGTCCATAAAATAAATAGATGCATTTTGAACCAATGCTCTAGCTAAAAATATACGCTGTTGTTGTCCTCCAGACAATTGGCTAATTTGTCTACCTTTAAAGGGTAACATACCTACTTTTTCTAAGGCTTCTAATGCGGCTTTCTTTTCTTTTTGTCCTGGTCGTTTTATCCATCCTAAACTTCCATAAGTACCCATAGTCACAACATCTAAAGCTGTGGTTGGAAAATCCCAATCTACACTTCCTTTTTGTGGTACGTAAGCGACTAGTTTTCGTTGCTTATCATATGGTTTGTCGTAAATAGTTACACTACCAGCTATGGGTTTTAATATGCCTAAAATAGATTTTATTAGTGTTGATTTTCCTGCTCCGTTTGGTCCAACAATTGCCATAAGGACACCTTCGGGGATTTCTAAATCAATATCCCAAAGTACTGGTTTGTAGTTGTATGCTACTGTTAGGTCGTCTACTTTTACTGCTATTTTTTGTTTCATAACTATTTCCCAAGTCATTGGGAGTTTTACTAAATTAAAAATATATTCATTTTTATTAAAAAAAAACGAATCAAAAAATATAGTTACAGCAAACCTATTTTAGTTAGTGTCGCGTCATTCTGAACTTGTTTCAGGATCTCATTATTTGAAATAACTATTGTTTATACTAATTTACTTCAAAGCATTAACAATAGTGTTAACATTGTATTCAAACATACCAATATAGGTGCCTTCAATAGTTCCTGCGCTTCCTAAAGCATCAGAATATAATGTGCCTCCAATTTGTACATTATGTCCTTTTGAGTTTACTGCTTTTTGTAGCGCTTCAATGGTGCGTTTTGGTACAGAGCTTTCAATAAAAATGGCCTTCAGTTGTTTTTCAATTATAAAATTAGCTAAATTTTGAACATCTTTTACACCAGCTTCAGTTGCTGTAGATAAACCTTGTAAACCTACGACTTCAAATCCGTAATTTTTTCCGAAATAATTAAAAGCATCATGTGCTGTCACTAATATGCGTTTGTCTTTTGGAAGTGTTTCAATTTTTGATGTAATTGTTTTTTGAAGTGTATTTAGCTTTGCTATGTATTCATCTTCATTTGCCTTATAGTATTTTGAGTTTTTTGAATCTTTTTCGATTAAAACAGCGGTAACTTTTTGAGCAAATTGCTTAAAATATTCAATATTGAACCAAACGTGTGGATCGTAATTAGAAGCAAAATAATCTGAGCCTATCAATGTTTTTTTGTCAATGTCTTCTCCTAAAGCAATAGGTGTTTTGGTTGTGTTTCCCATTTTTTCAAAGACTTCTACAAGCTTTCCTTCTAGGTGTAATCCATTGTAAAAAATGATATCTGCATTTACAAGTTTGGATACATCACCTTCGCTTGCTTTGTATAAGTGTGGATCCACACCACTTCCCATTAAACCATTAACATTTATACTGTCTTTACCAATATTTTTTACTAAATCAGTAATCATTGTGGTTGTAGTCACAATATTTAACTTCCCGTTATCTTTTGTAGTGTCATTACAGCTAAAAAAAACTAAGGTTATTATGGAAAGAAGTATTAATTTTTTCATTGGTCTAAATATTTATTACGAAAGTACTAAAGTACAAACAATTAGTTTAATGTATACCTTATACCTAGGAAAACTCGTCTGCCTTGGTTTGGTCCATATACATATGAAGGGTCAAATGTTAATCCATAAGGGTTGTCTGGTGTTGCTTGTGCGTTACCTTGCGCATCAAATTGTACATTATTATCAAAAGGATCATCTGCTCTGGCAATGATAAAAGGGTTACCGTTATTTGGTGTCCAATTTAGTAAGTTTTTAATGCCACCACAAATTTCAAAATTTTCAAGTCCATCGTAGGTTGCTTGAATGTTTTGAATACTCCACGTAGGAGAATATTCTTGTCTAGGATCTAGATCGCTTAATAAGGGTAAGCGCATTGGTCCATAAATGTTTCCTGTGTAGTCAAAGGTTAAATTTGTTGGGTAGTTTTTATATGAAAAAGACCAGGTACCTGTGAATTTTTCGGTTAAAATTTGTCTGGTTGTTATGTCATTTTCAGTTTGATTTACATCTTGGAAAGTAACACCCAAACTTCCTCTTATACCACTACCAAAAATAGCATCAACATTTAAACTTGCTCCTGTTGATGTAGAATAACCGTCTAAATTATCATAAATTATTTGATTAGGATTTGTGTCATAATCTGGTATAATTGCATTTGTAAAATGTGTGTACCACAAGGACGCATCCACAGTAAAAATCATGCCTTTTGTTGTATATATTTTTTTTAGATAGTTAAGGTTGATGTTATACGATTGTTCCGGATTTAAAGTTTCTTCAATAACAACCTCTCTTGATCCTGTTAATGCAGCATGCTCTTCTGTAAATAAATTGACAACCCTAAACCCTGTACCTGCATTAATCCTAAATATATCATTGTTTGTTGGTTTGTATCTGTAAGCTAACCTTGGTGTTACTATAGAACCATGTCTTTTATCATAGTCATACCTAAGTCCTAACAATAGTTTTTGTTTTTCTGTTAATGTTATTTCATCTTGAATAAATATTGAAGGAATAAATATCTTGTCAGCCTCAATAGTTGCTGTTGTGTTGTCATTGTAGTAATTGTAACGTCCTGTTACACCAAATAATAAATCATTGTTTTTTGTTGGTTTGTCCCAAGTTAATTGTCCAAAAGCAATACGTTGTTGTGCTAAGTATGGTGTGTCACCATACACTGAATTTTGGTCATGATCTGAATATGAAAATTGAAAATTCATGTTTTCTTTTACAGGAAGTTGGTATTCACCTAGAAGTTCATACCTAGTTGTATAAATGCTTTCTCCGTAGACTTCATTTCCTATTCTATAATTTTTGTTCCATTGTAGTTCTCCTCCCCAACGATCTTCATAAAAAAAGCGACCAGCTATAGATAGTTTTTTATTGTTTTTACGTTTAAAATTCCATTTTTGAAAAACAGAAATACGATCCTGTAATGTTAAGTCTGTAAAATTGTCGTTGTTATTATCAATTGGATTACTATAGTTAAAATAATTGACGCCTACCAAAACACTTGTGTTTTTCCCAACATTAGTTTTAAAGCCAACATCTGTGTTTATTTCTCCCCAACCACTAACATTACTGTCTGCAAAAAACAGTGGTGCATTGTCAGGATGTTTAGTAATGACATTTATTAGTCCACCAACAGCTTCGCTACCATACAAAGACGAAGCAGGACCTTTTACAATTTCGATTTGATCTATTAATGAATTTGGAATTCCTGACAAGCCATAAACCGTAGATAAACCACTAACAATTGGCATTCCGTCTATTAAAACTAAAGTGTAAGGACCTTCTAAACCATTTATGTGGATGTCTCCAGTATTGCATACATTACAGTTTAGTTGAGGTCTCACTCCGTTTACATTTTGAAGCGCTTCAAAAATATTTGGAGTAGGATTCTTTTTTAAAAATTCGCTAGTATATACTTCAACAGGAACAGGACTTTCTAATCTATTAACTGCTTTTAAAGTTCCGGTAACAACGACTTCATCTAACGATTGATTTTGGGTTAATTCAAAATTTATTTTTAAATCATCTATAACCTCAATTCTTTTTTTAAAGGTATTAAATCCAGTATATGAAGCGGTAAGTGTGTATTGTCCTTCTGTTATATTTTGGATAGTAAAGGATCCATTACTTGATGTTGTAGTTCCTTTTGTTGTGCCTTGAAGATAAACGTTTGCAAAGGGTAGTGGTAGTCCGTTTGAGGTAACTACACCTGATATTTCAAAAGCATTTTGGGCTTGACTGTAAGCTGAAAAACAAAACATAATTGTAATTAGATACTTCATGTCTTAAAATATTTTTTTTACAAATGTAATAATAAATTTAGATTAGTCTAAATTTATTATTTGTTTTATTTAATTCTTATATTTGTCTTATATCCATATAAGGTTTATGATTACACTTACAGAAGAAAATTATATTAAAGCAATTTATCACTTAGGTAAGCAAGGTGCAGAGGTTGTTAGTACTAATGCTATATCAGAATCTATACAGACTAAAGCGTCTTCGGTTTCTGATATGCTTAAAAAATTATCTGAAAAAGGATATGCTAACTATGTAAAGTATCAAGGTGTTAATTTAACCGAAAAAGGTCAATCCGTTGCTATTAATATTATTAGAAAGCATAGACTTTGGGAAGTGTTTTTAGTAGAAAAATTAAATTTTACTTGGGATGAAGTCCATGAAGTTGCTGAGCATTTAGAACATATCAGATCAGAAAAATTGATTGATGAATTAGATGCTTTTTTAGAGTATCCTAATCATGATCCACATGGAGATCCAATTCCGGATAAACATGGAAATTTTAAACACATCGAAAAAATCATGTTATCACAAGCCATTATAGGAAAGACTTATAAATGTGTAGGTGTGGATGATACTTCTTCAGCGTTTTTAAAATATTTAGATGGTAATAAAATAGCTTTAGGAACTAAGATTGTTGTTGTCCAAAAAGAGCCTTACGATAACTCAGTTAAAATTAAGTTTGGAGAGCATGAGTTAATGGTCTCTCAAAACGTAGCTAAAAACTTGTTTTTAAAAGAGGTATAGTTGTGTTAATACTATTTATTGCTAGTGACAACCACAGTCGTCAGTTCCGCAGGCTTTTTTAGATTTCGTTTTAACGAAATATTTTTTATAAAGAAAAAATAAAGCAAACCCTAGCGTGATAAATACCAGTATGTTTTGGATAATTGCGATCATAATTTTATTTTAAAAATTGATAAGCTATTAATGCAGATATGTATGCAATTGCTGTCATAATTACCAATTGCAACGTTGGCCATTTCCAGGTATTAGTTTCCTTTTTAACAACTGCCAAAGTACTCATGCATTGCATTGCAAAAGCATAAAAAAGTAATAATGAAATACCTGAAGCAAAATTAAATAAAGGGCCTCCTAGTATTGGATTAACCTCACCTGCCATTCGGTTTTTAATAGTGTCTTCATCATCGTTACCAACACTATAAATGGTTGCTAAAGTACCAACAAAAACTTCTCTTGCAGCAAAACTACTAACTATTGCAATTCCTATTTTCCAATCGTAACCTAATGGTCTAATTATGGGTTCAATAGCATGTCCTGCAATACCAATAAACGAATGCTCTAGTTTGTGAGAAGCGATTTTTTGATTAAGTTCTTCTTCATTTAAATTTTGAGCAGCATACTCTGTAGTAACAATATTTTCTGCATTATTAAATTGTTCTCCTGGACCATAAGATGCTAAAAACCAAAGTATAATTGAAATTGCTAGTATTATTTTTCCAGCTCCAAAGACAAACGATTTTGTTTTTTCTAAAACTGTAAGCGCAACGTTTTTAAATAATGGTAATTTGTAGTTTGGCATTTCAACCACAAAAAACGTTTTACTTTTTATTTTTAATACTTTATTTAAAATATATGCCGAAATAACAGCAGCTCCAAAACCTAGTAAATACAATAACATTAAGGTTAAAGCTTGGTAACTTAACCCTAGAAAACGTCCTTCCGGAATAACTAATGCTATTATAATTAAGTATACAGGTAATCTTGCAGAGCATGTTGTAAAAGGCGTCACTAAAATAGTAATCAATCGTTCTTTCCAACTTTCAATATTTCTGGTAGCCATAATAGCAGGAATAGCACATGCAGTTCCTGAAATTAAAGGCACAATACTTTTTCCGCTTAAACCAAAACGACGCATAATTCTGTCCATTAAAAAGACAACGCGACTCATATAACCGGTTTCTTCTAAAATTGCTATAAACAAGAATAAAAAGGCTATTTGAGGAATAAATATAACTATTCCTCCTAAACCAGATATGATACCTTCGGCTAATAAATTAGTAAAAGCACCTTCAGGAAGTGTGTTTTTAACCCAATCACTTAGACTTGCAAACACGCTATCAATAAAGTCCATTGGTACTGTTGACCAGTCATAAATGGCTTGAAAAATAGTTAGTAGTATAAAAAAGAAAATAACATAACCCCAAACCTTGTGCGTAAGTATGCGATCAAATTTAGTGCGTAAATCCTTAGCTTGACTAGCATCTATGGTTTGTCCTTTTTTAAGCGTGTTATTTGTAAATTGATAGCGCTTAATGGTTTCTTTTTGTTGTAAACGTTTTAAGTCACTTTTAGATTTAGTTTTAAAACTAGCAATAGCTTCGACTTCATTACGATCCATCTTACCAAAATTGACATCTTGGGTAATTACTAACCATAATTTGTAAAGTAATTGGTTAGGGAAGGCTTTTCTTAATTTGTCAAAATATTCTTTATCTATTTCCGATGCATTTAAGCAAGGCGTAGTTGATAGTTCTTTATAATTAGAAATTAACTGTTTTAAGTTATCTATACCTTCATTTTTTCTGGTACTAATAACCGCTATTTTAGTTTGTAATTCTTTTTCTAAATGTTCAATATCCAATGAAATTCCTTTGTATTTCATCCTGTCAGCCATATTAATGACTAGGATTGTAGGGATCTCTAAATCTTTTATTTGTGTAAAAAGTAGTAGGTTTCGTTTTAAGTTTTCAACATCACTAACTACGACTGCAACATCCGGAAAATCTTTATCGTTTTTGTTTAGTAATAATTCTATAACTACGTTTTCGTCTAGAGACGACGCGTTTAGGCTATATGTACCAGGAAGGTCAATGATGTGTGCTTTAACACCTCTAGGTAATTTGCAAATCCCTTCTTTTTTCTCAACGGTTATTCCAGGATAGTTTCCTACCTTTTGGTTTAAACCCGTTAAGGCGTTAAAAACAGATGTTTTTCCAGTATTTGGATTACCAATTAAGGCAATGTTGATTTGCTTACTCATTAAACTTCTTTTTCGATAATGATATGAATAGCGGTTTCTTTTCTGATGGCTAAATGACTTCCATTTATATTTAGGTACAATGGGTCTGCAAATGGAGCGACCTGAACCAGTTCTACACTATTGCCTGGTAAACAACCCATTTCTAGGAGTTTTAATGGTATCAAATGTGAAGACACGTCTATAATTATAGCGCGTTCTCCTCTTTTTAATGTGTCTAATGTATGGTTCAAGCTTATTTAGATTGATTTTAAAGAAGCAAAAGTATGGCAAAATTTCAGCTTAAAAAAATTGAAAGCTAAAAACTACTCTTCGTATTCCTTTTTTAACTTTTTAATATCGTTTAAAAGTGTAGTAATATCTTCTGTTTTGGTACCATCATAATACCCTCTAATTTGACCTTTTTTATCAATTAGCATAAAGTTTTCAGTATGGACCATCCCATAATCATCAGGCATTCCGTCGTCTTTTACTGCTAAATAGCTTTTTCTTGCTAGTCTATATATTTCACCTTTATCTCCAGTTACTAAATTCCATTTTTTATCATTAACTCCTTTTTTTATAGCGTAGCTTTTTAATTGCTCAACGGTATCAATCTCTGGAGTAACAGAATGGGATAGTAACATAACATCATCATCATTAATAATCTCTTTCTGGATTTTTTCCATATTGTCAGTCATTATTGGACAAATGGTTTGACAAGTAGTAAAAAAGAAATCTGCTACGTAAATTTTATCTTTATAATCTGCTTGAGTAATTGTTTTACCGTTTTGATTAGTTAAACTAAAGTCGGCTATTTTATGATAATTAATTTGATGTTGGATTGTGCTATCAACCAACTCAGTATTAACCATTGCTGGTTGATAAATTGGTAAAGGCTTTTCTACTTTTAGAATATTGTAAAAAATAGAAATTATTATTATTGAAATTATACCAAAAACAATAGCAAACAACTTATAATCCTTGAAAAAAGAAAGCATTTTGTAGGTTTTAATTTTATTATACAAAAATACGATGAAAAGTTTAGCAAGTCCCATGACATTACTCATAAAATTTGTTAATTCTTAAAACCATTAAAGCTATTGCTTTTTAAACTAAGTGTAAATACTTACTTTTGGCGATTATTAAAAAGAATAGAAACACTACATGGAGTTTATTATAAAAATCGGACAGTTTTTGTTAAGTCTGTCATTATTAATTGTTTTACACGAATTAGGACATTTTATTCCTGCTAAATTATTTAAAACTAGAGTTGAAAAATTCTACTTATTTTTTGATGTAAAATACTCGTTATTTAAAAAGAAAATTGGAGAAACCGTTTACGGAATTGGTTGGTTACCTTTAGGAGGTTACGTTAAGATTGCAGGAATGATTGATGAGAGTATGGATAAAGAACAAATGGCTTTACCACCTCAACCATGGGAATTTAGATCTAAACCAGCTTGGCAACGATTAATTATAATGTTAGGTGGTGTTTTTGTAAACTTTGTTTTGGCATTGGTAATTTATATTATTGGGTCTTTTGCATATGGAGATACAGATATAGCTGCCTCTAGTATTAAAGGTGGTTTTTTAATTGAAAATCCATTATTAACAGATTTAGGCTTTAAAACAGGTGATCAAATTATAAAGGTAGACGATGTTGACATCATTAATAGATCTGACATTAGCAAAAATATAATTGGAGCAAACAGCGTGACTTATAAAAGAGAAGGCGTTACTAACACAATAGATCTTCCTGTAGACTTTTTAGGTCAATTGTCTTCAAGTAAGGATAGAAGCTTGTTTGGGATGCGTAAACCTTTTATTGTCAATAAAGTTTTAGATACCTCGTTAAATAAAAATGTAGATATTAAAACTGGAGACATAATGTATGCTTTAAATGGTCAGCCTGCAGAGTTTTATGACCAAATAGAGCCAATTTTAGAAGCTAACAAAGGTCAAACGATAAGCGCTATTTTTAGAAGAGGAAATATGACTGTTGGTAGAGAACTAATCGTTGACGATAAAGGTAAATTAGATATAATCACGTCTGCAAGTGCTAAAGAGTTGCAGTCCCTAGGATATTATGATATAGTAAGACAAGAATATGGGTTTTTTGAAAGTTTTGGAGTAGGAGCTACAAAATTTAAAAGTCAGATCGTCTCATATTTTGGACAATTAAAAGCTATTTTTAATCCAAGCACAGGAGCATATAAAGGTGTAGGAGGCTTTAAAGCTATTTACGATGTGTTTCCAAGTACTTGGAGCTGGCCAGACTTTTGGGGTTTAACAGCATTTTTATCAATTATGTTAGGTGTGCTTAATTTACTTCCAATTCCGGCTTTAGATGGAGGACATGTTATGTTTTTATTATACGAAATGATTTCTGGACGTAAGCCAAGTGAAAAGTTTTTAGAGAAAGCACAGCTAGTTGGATTCTTCATTTTGATTGCTTTAGTGCTGTTTGCAAACGGTAATGATATCTTTAAAGCAATATTTAATTAAAAAAAATTAATTTTTGTTTTGCAGAAGTCAAAAAACGTTTTATATTTGCACTCGCAATAGCGAAAAACACTCCTCCTTAGCTCAGTTGGTTAGAGCATCTGACTGTTAATCAGAGGGTCCTTAGTTCGAGCCTAAGAGGAGGAGCAAGTTATAAATCCGATACAGAAATGTATCGGATTTTTTTTGTTTATAGTGTTGATTTAGATTACTCTAGCACTATTGATTAAAGCTAATTAATAGAAGTGTTTAGAACGCTAAAGTAGAAGACATAAAAAAAGCCACTATAATTAGTGGCTTTTTTAACTATTTTTAAATGATAAACTATTCTGTAAATAAGATTTCACTTTTAGCCGAAATTCCATTTTCATTAAAAGCTTCTACTTGATAATAATAACTTTGGTCTGTTGTTAACGCTCTTAATTCATAATTAGGCGAGTCGTACATTAATGCAGAAAGGTTTAATTTATCTTTCGAGATTCCCCAATAAATAACATAACCAGTTGCGTTGTCTACCTTGTCCCAAGTTAAATTGGTGTTTCTGCGATCCGCTTGTCTTTCTACCTTAAAATTAGCTGGTGTTTGCGGTACAGCTTCAAAACCATTTCCAAAAACTCTAAATTCAGAGATTGATAAATAATTATTGCTACAGTAGACATGATTATATCTGACATACCTTGCATTCATAGGTTTGTTTAGTTCAATGTAACCATGAGGCATGTCACGAGTGTTTTTAGAGTAGTCTGAGATGGTTTGCCATGATTTACCATCAATTGACCCTTCAATAACAAATTGCTGTCTTAAATCGTCTGGTCTTCCATATATGTCGCTATTAAAATCTTGAAAATTTATTTGAATGGCTTTAATGCTCATTTTCTTTTCTAAATCAACTTGTACGTAAATAGAATCGTCATTGACCTCAGATACCCAATAAGACCTTATTTCTTCATCATTAATTTTAGAAATATCAGATTCTCTAATCTGACCTAACATATAACCACTATCACTTTCATCCACAACATTTATCTCTTTTGTCACTAATCCAGAATTGGTGGTTACTGGTTTATTGTAAGACAATAGCATCCAACCTGTAAAACGCTCTTTATGCTTGTCAACCTTTGTGTCAGGTAAAAAGTGTGGATAATCACCATAAGCAGTATTAACATACATTTGACCATTGTCTTCAAAACCTGCAGGATACATACCTATTCTGCGTTCAAATTTATAGTTGACAGAAATTGCCATAGTTGCATAATGCCAATACTGACCATTGTTATCCTTTACTGTGCTTCCGTGTCCAGAACCTTTTAAAAAACCACCTGGTTTATAAGATATTGGATTATAAGGTGCATACTCAAAAGGACCAAACGGACTTTTACTAGTTCTTACACCATCTGCATAAACATTCCATTGTGTACCAGGTGCACCATATTCTAGATAATAGGTATCATTATGTTTTACCATCCAAGGACCTTCTAAATAAGGCTCGATGTCTGATTTGTGGTCTTGTCCAAAACGTTCCCAACCATATTTATCAGGATGCAAATTAAATAAATCTTGTTGCTCTCCTTTTGGGACGTAATAGTTATCAGCATCAAGTTCAACCACACGAATTGGATAAAGGTTAGAGGACTCTTCGTATAAATAGACTTTACCATCGTCGTCCACAAACAAATCAGGATCTTGAATGCCTCCAGGCGGATTTAAAACCGCATATTTAGTTTTCCAATCGCCTAATTCTGGATTATCAGTTTCTATAATTGGACCTCTTCCAGAAGGATCTCCATAGACTATTATTTTACCGTCTTTTACAGCTGCTGCAGGAGCATTGCTACCTTTAAAATACCAGTTTTGAGGTGTTATAAAAGTCCAATTACTCATATCGTCACTCATCCAATACCCATGAGAGCGTGTGACAAACATGTAATACTTGCCTTTAAAATTTACTAAAGCAGGATCTGCACCAGAACGGTAAGACACTTTATTTTCTGCTCTGTAATGGGACATGTATGAATAATCTATGTCTACTGGATTACAATAGGTTTTGTAATCTCTTTTATTACCATTACTTGCGTTTGATGACTCTGTTGTTTGATTGTCTTTTTCTAATTTACAAGAAAAAATTACTGTTGCTATTAGTAAAAGCGAAAGGCTTCTTGTAATTATATTTGTTTTTTGCATAAATCGTTGTCTTATATGTATTAATCTATCAATTCAAAGCTAATTGCAGCTCCTCCACCAGGAGCCAGCTTTAACTTTAAGTCAGATTTGCTAGTGACTTCTTTAGTTATAATTTGATAGCTTTTAGGATTGTCTTTCCAATCTGCATCTTTACCGTCTAGATACAGGGTTGCTTTGTACTTTTTTCCGGCAGTTAAAAAATCTAAAGAGATACTTGTTTTTCTAGGGTCTTTATTAGTTATAGCGCCTAAAAACCAACGCTCTGTGTTTTTATCTTTTCGGACTACTGTTAGATATTCCCCTGGTTCTGCTTCTAAGTAAATAGAGTTTTGCCAATCCAATGGTACATCAACTATAAACTGAAATGCGTCAAGGTATTTTTGATAATTTTCAGGTAAGTCTGCTGCCATCTGTAAAGGCGAATACATAGTAACGTATAAGGCTAGTTGCTTTGCTATAGTGGTATGTACTTGTTCTGTTTTAGTGCTATCGTAAGCATTCATTTTAATTTCAAATATGCCAGGCGTGTAATCCATTGGTCCACCAAGTAAACGTGTAAAAGGTAAAATGGTTTCGTGATCTGGTGGATTACCATTACTCCATGCGTTAAATTCATTTCCTCTAGCAGCTTCGGCAGCAATATAATTGGGATAGGTCCTGCTGTATCCAGTAGGTCTAACACTTTCGTGGGAATTAATCATAATTTTAAAATCTGCAGCACGTTGAGCGACAAAATTAAAGTGATTAACCATTGTTTGTCCATCATGAAACTCGCCACGCGGAATTATTTTTCCAACATATCCTGTTTTAACTGCAGGATAACCATACGTTTGCATTAACGAGAATGCACGATCTAAGTAGCGTTCGTAATTTGCAACAGATCCAGAGGTTTCGTTATGCATTATCATTTTGACGCCTTTAGACTTAGCGTATTTTGAAATTGCTTCAATATCAAAATCAGGATATGGTGTTGTAAAATCAAAAACATCCTCTTTCCATTTGCCATACCAATCTTCCCAACCAGTATTCCAACCTTCTACTAAAACGCCATCAAAACCATATTTAGCAGCAAAATCAATATATTTTTTAGTGTTTTCTGTGGTGGCACCATGTTTTCCGGATGGAATCATTTCGCCAAAAGCAGTACCAGCATTTTGTGCATTTTGACTTCCAGCATAATCCCAAGTGGATAATCCTACGTGCATTTCCCACCAAATCCCAATATACTTCATAGGTTTAATCCAAGAGGTATCTTCAATTTTGTTAGGTTCGTTTAAATTTAATATCATTTTAGAACTTACAATTTCTCTAGCATCATCACTAACCATTAGTGTTCTCCATGGTGATACAGAAGGTGTTCTTAAATAGGCTTTGTCTCCTAATGCATTTGGGACTAGGTTAGAAGTAAATTGAAAATTATTTACATCAACATCCAAGTGCATTATTGGATAATTAACAACAGCTGCTTCAAAAATATTTATATATAAGCCATCACTAGATTTAAGCATTAATGGAGATTGTACACGATATTGACTAGTAATAGATTTTAATCCAACACCATTGTTTAAGTCTATTTTTGAATTATCAATGTCTGATATTTTAGTTTTATTATAGGCATATTCTTGACTATCATAATCTCCAGGAATCCAAAATGCTTCATGATTATTAGTTAGATTAAACTGTGTATTCTCGTTAGAAACAGTAAAATAATTTACAGTGTTGTCCAACGGAAACTCATATCTAAAAGCAACACCTTCATCATAAATTTTAAAAACAATATTTAGCTTATTATTGGTCTCTTTTTGGTTTAAATAAATTCTGGTTTGATTGTACGTATTTAAAATTGAGGATTGCTCTCCTAAAACCGGTTGCCAAGATTCAGAAAAAGAAAGGTTTTCAGTATTAACGACCTCAAAGTCATGTGTTAAATCCACTGCATCTTTAATGGATAAACCCATTGTGCTAGGTAAAACAACAGCTTTGTTTTTGTAAAAGACTTGATACGTAGGTTGGCCTTTTTTGTTAATATCAAAAGTTACTTTAATATTTTTTGAAGGCGAAAACATATTTTGAGCATGTAATCCAGTAAAGATTAAGCATATTAATAGAGTAACTATCGTTTTTTTCATTAATGAAATTATTTAGTTAATTTAAAAGAAGTCTTTAAGGATGCATCCGAATTTGTACCAACAAAAATCTCAAAGTCTCCAGGTTCTGCCACGAAGTCTAAATCGTAATTATAAAATTTTAAATCTTCAACAGAAATATCAAAACTTACTGTCTGAGTTTCTCCTTTTTTAATAAATGCTTTTTTGAAACCCTTCAACTCTTTTACAGGTCTTGTTACAGAGCCTACAACATCTTTAATATATAACTGTATGACTTCTTTTCCGTCATAATTCCCAGTGTTTGTTACGTCTACAGTTATGTTGATTTTTCCATCCATTGTGATAGTGGAATGGTTAATTTTTAAGTTATTATATTCAAACGTGGTATAGCTTAAACCATAACCAAAAGGATATAAAGGTTCGTTTCTGACATCTATATAATTACTTTTAAATTTTTCAAATTTACCTTCTTTATTTCCTAAAGGTCTTCCTGTATTTTTATGATTATAAAAAATAGGAATTTGACCAACGTTTCTTGGAAAGGTAGCTGTTAGTTTTCCTGATGGATTAACATCTCCAAATAAAACATCTGCTATTGATAAACCAGCCTCACTACCAGGAAACCATACATTTAATATAGCAGGAACGGTATCGTTTTCTTCGACTAAAACTAGTGGTCTACCAGTAAATAAAACTAAAACAACTGGTTTGCCTGTTTTTAATAAGGCATTTAGTAAATCTTTTTGAGCCTGCGGAATTTCTAAATTAGTACGACTACTGCTTTCTCCACTAAACTCGGCTGTTTCACCTAATGTTGCAACAATAACATCTGCTTTTTTAGCTATTGCCAACGCTTCGTCTAATAATTGTTTGTCTGATCTTCCATCACGCGGAATATCTTTCCCAAACATGGTAGCTCTTTTTTCAAGTTCTAAATCGTAATCTACGTTACTTCCTTTAGCGTATAAAATATTAGCTTTATCGGTAACTACCGATTTTAAACCGTCTAAAACTGTTTTAGATTTCTCTTGATCTGTTGCAACGCTCCAAGTCCCAGCCATATTTACGCTTGTATTGGCCAATGGTCCAATTAAAGCAATTGTACTAGATTTTTTTATAGGTAATGTTTGGTTTTCATTTTTTAAAAGTACCATGGATTCTGCGCCTACTGTACGCGCAAAATTTCTATTTTCTTGAGTGAAAATTTCTGTTTTAGCTCTATTTACATCGCAATACTTGTATGGGTCATCAAATAATCCTAATTGATATTTAGCTGTTAAAATACGTTTAACAGCAATATCAATATCGTTGATAGATACTTTACCATCTTCTAAAGATTGTTTTAGTGTGTTTAAAAATCCTTCAGCAACCATATCCATATCAGAGCCAGCTTTTAAAGATTGAGCAGATACTTGTTGTAAGTCTCCAACACCATGGTAAACCATTTCTTCTATTCCTGTATAATCTGTTACGACAAAGCCATCAAATCCCCAATCATCTCTTAACAAATCTGTTAATAACCACTTGTTTCCGGTAGCAGGAACACCATCTACTTCGTTAAATGATGCCATTACAGATCCAACACCTTCATCAATTGCTGCTTTATATGGAGGAAGATATTCGTTGTACATTCTAATACGACTCATGTCCACAGTATTATAATCTCTTCCTGCTTCTGAGGCACCATAAAGCGCAAAATGTTTAACACAAGATAATAGTGTATTATTTGCAGTCAAATCGTTTTGCTGATAACCTCTTACCATCGCTCGTGCTACTTGACTTCCGTAATACGTGTCCTCTCCACTACCTTCAGATACTCTTCCCCAACGCGCATCTCTTGAGATGTCTACCATAGGAGAGAAGGTCCAGTTGATTCCATCTGCACTAGCTTCAGTAGCTGCAACTCTTGCTGTTTTCTCAATCATTTCCATGTCCCAACTTGCAGATAACCCTAACGGAATTGGAAATGTTGTTTTGTAACCGTGTATAACGTCCATTCCAAAAATTAAAGGGATACCTAGTCTGCTTTTTTCGACTGCTATTTTTTGAACTTCCCTAATTTTCTCTACAGTTTTTATATTGAAAAGACCTCCAACTTTACCTTCTTCAATATTTCTAGCAACATTTGAACTTTCAGAAGCTCCTGTAGTGATATCTCCAGATGAAGGTAGATTTAGTTGACCAAGTTTTTCTTCAATATTCATTAAATTTAGGATAGAATCTACTTGTGCCTCAAAAGGGTTTTCTGATTCTTTTTTGGGATTCTTACTGTTAGTGTTACAAGATATAAAGGTTGCAGTAACCAATATAATAGTTGCTGTTTTAAAGTTAAATAGTTTATTCATTTTTTAATTTTGTATTAGAGAATAGCCATGATAATAATTCTGTTTCAGCAAAAGTTGAGTCCCAACTATTGTGATTGTCTTTAGCGTATAATGTAAAGTTTGGTGTGCCACCTGCTTCTAAAATAGCGTTAACCATTGTTAAAGATAGTTGCGGTTTTACAACATCATCCTTTGCGCCATGATAAATGGACATTGGTACTTTTTTGGCAAATAATTTTGCGGTATTTGGATTACCACCACCACAAATAGCGATAGCTGCTGCAAAAAGATCTGGTTGTCTGTAAAGAATTTCAAAGGTTCCCATGCCTCCCATTGATAGTCCGCCAACATATATCTTGTTTTTATTTACATAGGATTTTTGAGTCATATCTTCCATTAACTGCATCACTAAATTTAATGTGTTAGTAGGAGGAAGGTCTGAAGGAAACGTAATTGTTAACGGATAGGTTGTCCTGTCTATGTTTGCACTTGCCCAATAGTCGTTTTTTGGACACTGAGGAAAAATCACTATTGCAGGAAATGAGTCTCTAGCTTCTTGACTTAAAAACAACTTACCACCATGTGCTAGTTGTTTTGTGTTATCATTGCCACGCTCTCCTGCACCATGAAGAAACAAAACTACAGGGTATTGTTTGTCCTCTGAAAAATCTTTAGGTAACAATAACCTGTAATTTAAGGTATCATTATCTTTGATGTATGATTGTTCTGTAAAAGCTTCGGTTTGTGCATTAACCAATGTAGTAATGCTTACAAAAAGGATTAGTAATACTATTTTTAATTTCATTTTAAATGATTTTAATAGTTAAAGCCTAGCGTGTTTAGACCATTTTGAACGTCTTGATTTTGCATAAATAAGTTCCAAATTAGTCCAGTCCTGTAGTTTTCTATCATAATTATTTGCGGACCTTGATCTATCGCTAAATAAGCGTCTGCTACCCAATAATCATCTTTTGGGCTAAAGGCATCATAAAAACCTGCAGGTCCCAGTAAAATGTCACTTTTACTATAAAAAAATTGCATTGCTGCTAAAGATTTTTCTGGTGTATATGGTATGGAGCTAATGGCAGCAGTTGGAGATATTACTCCAATATCGTTTCCTGGTTGATGTGCTAAATATCCGATTGTACCATCATCATTACGTGAGTAGCTGGCTGTTAAACCCCAACAATCTGTGCCATATTTAAAATAATTTAAAGGATTGTCAACGCAATAAGCGTAGTTAATGTCTGTGTGATTTTTGTTTAAAGTCCAATAATTTGCATATTGATCTGATAAATTTGTTGGGTTTAATCCTAAATAGGAGTAATGAGCCCAAAATAAAGGTCCAGTGCCTGATCCTGCGTGATCTAAAACTGTAGGGATATTATATTGTGTGTCTGCAGTTACTATAGTTCCATTTGAAGCCCAGCCATCTGTATATACCGAATTTGATATGCTGTGTTCTGGTGAAGCTGCGCCAAGTATGAATGCAATTAGTGTTTCGTTATAGCCTTTTAGCTCTAGGTTTAAAGCAAATTGGTTTGTTGGACTCCAATGCCAATATAGCTTATTTTGACCTTGCGTGTACCAATCCCATTCTACACCTTTCCAAAGGGTATCTGCTTGGTTTGCTAAGGTTTGTTCTTGTGTTGATCCATTTTTAAAATATTCTTGGACACATATTAGTCCTTGTGCTAAAAATGCAGTTTCTACTAGGTCTCCACCATTATCCTCAGGACTAAAAGGGATGACTTGTCCTGAGTTACCATCAATCCAATGTGACCAAGCACCATGAAAACGATCTGCATTTTCAAAAAAGTCGAGTATGGTAGTTAATCTTTGTACGCCTTGGTCTCTTGTAATATAGCCTTTTTCAATACCAATAATAATCGCCATTAATCCAAAACCACTACCTCCTGTAGTAACTACATTTTGGTTTAATGAAGGGTTACTGGGATGATAACGTTCCTTAGCTGCTCCTGACGGTGAATTTGCAAAATCCCAGAAGTATTTAAAAGTTTTTTCTTGTACTAAATCCATCAAGGCTTGATCCGTTAAAGGCTCAATAACTGGAGTATTGTTGTTAGGAATATAAGGCTCTTGGTAACCTGGTCCATCATCTGATGCGCAAGAAAACAATAGGACTATTGTAATTAATATGAAGTGTATATTTTTCATTTTTAATTTATGTTTTTTAGACTAACATCCAATTTGGCAAGTCCGTTTTGTAAATCTTTGTTACCCATAAATAGTTTCCAAAATAAGCCTGTTCTATAGTTTTCTATCATTATAGGAATTGGTCCTTGATCAATTGCTAAATATCTTGGCAAATACCATTTGTGTTCTATACTAAAAGCATCATAAGGACCATATTTGCCTATTAAAGTATCTTGTTTTGTATACATATATCTAAGCATTTGCATACTTTGTTTAGGCGTATATGGAAATGAAGATAATGCAGCAGTTGGACTAATGACTCCTAAATCTGCTCCTGGTCTATGTCCTGAATATCCTTTCATGGAGTAACTAGAAGTTAGTCCCCAAAGACTGTCTCCATAGCCTTTAAATTTGTTAGGGTTTTTAACAGAATATTGATAATGTATCTTAGCATGATTTGTTGTTAATTGCCAATAGTCTGCATATTTATCCTTGATTATTTTAGGGTTTAAACCAAGGTAGGAATAGTGTGCCCAGAATAATGGCCCAATTGGTGAGTCATCATGTTCATAGTAATTTAAGACTAAAGGAATATCGTACATGCTGTCTGATGTTACAATGTCTCCTTTTTTAGCCCAACCATTATCATATACTGATTTTTTGACTGGATGTGTTGGCGAAGCAGCTGCTAGTACATACATAATCAAACATTCATTGTAGCCTCCAACGGGAAAATTCATTTCCCACTGATATTCTGGTGACCAATGCCAGTATAGTATATCTTCTCCGTTTTTTGTATACCAATCCCATTCTACATCTTTCCACAATTTGTCTATTCTGTTAACTAATTGTTGTTCTTTTTGGTTTCCGTTTTTAAAATATTCAGAAACCGTTAGAAGTCCTTGAATTAAAAACGAAGTTTCTACTAAATCACCACCATTATCTTTTTTGCTAAAGGGAATTACTTTTCCGGTTTCACCATTAAGCCAATGTGGCCAAGCACCATGAAATCGATCGGCTGTTTCTAAAAAAGTAACTGCTTTTATATATCTATCTAGTGCTTGTTCTCTTGTAATCCACTGTCTTTCTACACCAACTAAAATAGCCATTAATCCAAACCCACTTCCTCCAGTTGTTACTGTGTTAATTGGAGTAGTTGGATAGATGTTGTCCATATGAACTCTTTCTCTGGCTAAACCAGAATTTGGGTCTGAAGCTTCCCAAAAATAGTCAAACGTTTGTTTTTGTATGGTGTCTAATAATTGGTTATCTGTTAATTGTAATTGGACTGGTTTAAAATGGGATATAGGTGTTTCTTTTTTATTTTTACAGCTTGTTAACACTATGAAAATTAAAAAGATAAGGGAGAAGTTTTTAGGAAGGATTTTCATTGAGTTATGAGATTAATTGCCTCAGCTGTATTAAAAACATAATACAGCTAAAGCATAGGAGAACTAAATCAAAATAAAAAGGGTGCTATTAATAAATATTATAACATAGACTGTATTTCAGCCTGTGTAAGTGTTGTGTTATATATACGTAATTCGTCCATTAGACTACTATCAGATAGGTGTCCCCAATAATCAAAGGTTGGTCCACCAGCACCAATAACCATTTGTGTACAACCAGTCCAATCAATACTTGCTCCAAGAGCAGATGTTAGGGTTTCGGCTCCATTGATGTAAATTTTACTTTCAGTAGGAGATACTGTTAAGGCTATGTGTACCCATTCTCCAGCAGTAACATCTATTACGCCTCCATCATTCCAACTTTCAGCAGTACCTGTTCCTATATTAACTTTTATACGTTGTTCTGTCGCGTTACCTTCTCTAAATAATCTAAACCCTTGGTTTCTGTCATCAGCATCATCGCCAACGGTTAAAATTCCGGATCTATCAGGTGTTGCATTTACCTTATACCAAAAGGTTGTGCTAAACTGGTCGCTACCAAAAAGATTATTTGTAGGGAATGTTAAATATGAATCTGTTGTCGCTGTAAAAGCGTCGCTTCCAGAATAACTATCAGATGTTGACTGTGGTGTTCCTACTTCTGAAGCAGTTTGTAAGCTAATTAAATCGGTATTACTGCCATCAAAAGGCATGTAAAATGTTTCGCCATTATAGATTGGTGTATATGGATTAGTCACATTAATCATGTTTTGGATTTCTGTTTGTGTCATTGCTATGTTGAATAACCTTAACTCGTCCATTGCGCTATTATCCGATAAATGATCCCAATAACTAAATGTTGGACCTCCTGCACCTATGTTAATATCATTACATCCAGTCCAGTCTATAGGATTGGATAATGCTATAGTGTTTACTGGTACTCCGTTAAAATAAATAACACTCTCTGTTGCCGAAATTGTAAATGCAATATGGATCCACTCTCCAGCAGTAACATCTATTACGCCTCCATCATTCCAGCTGTCAGAAGCTCCTGTACCAATATTTATTTTGATACGTTGTTCTGTTGCACTACCTTCTCTAAATAATCTAAACCCTTGGTTTCTATCTATTTCATCATCTCCAATAGTTAAAATTCCAGATCTATCAGGAGTAGCATTAACTTTATACCAAAAGGCTCCAGTAAATTGGTTGCCTAAATTGGTTTGATCTAAAGGAAATGTTAGATAAGAATCTGTTGTTGCTTTATAAGAGTTTGTACCTAAAAAGCTATCTCCTGCAAATGAAGGATTACCTGTTTGTGCTGGATCTGTAATGGTTACCAGCTCAGTAAATGTTCCATCAAATGGCATGTAGAAAAACTCTCCATTAAATAAAGGCGAATAAGGAGGTTCTTTGCTAAAATTAACTAATGTACTAGTTATGTTTCCTGAGATATCTGTAGCGCTAACCTCTACAGTATGTTCACCACTTGTGATTCCGCTATGTGGTACACTTGCATTGAAATTGCGATAGTCTAAAAACGAATTAAAGGTTGCAATTTGATTACCATCTACTTTAACAGAGATGATTTGAATTTCGATATCATCCGAAACTTCAAACTGAATATCAATTGCGCTTTCAATTGCTATGTCTTGAATTGCTGTACCTTCTGTTGGAAAAATTACATTTACAGTTGGTGCTCCAGCATCTGGTCCAGGATTAACCTCTGTTAATGGGTCTATACCTTCGTAACAAGATGACATTAAGACTAATACAACTAGTGATACTATATATTTACTAATATTTTTCATGATTAAAGGATTTTAATATTATTCTAATGGAAGTAAGTCAAGTTGTGCTTGTGGGTAAGGTAAAAGCTCGTCTTGAGCGGTAAACGTCCTACCTTCGTAGCTTAGCTCATCATACTTATTAAGTCTAATCATATCAAAGTATCTGATTCCCCATTCCATACCTAATTCTGCAAATTTTTCATCCATTACATCATCTGTAGTTACTCCAGATAATGGACTCATTCCTACACGATTTCTAACCATGTTTACTGCTTGATCAGCTGTCATAATTGAGCCTGATGCACCATGAGTTAGTGCTTCTGCATACATTAATAATATTTCTGAATATCTTATAACGTTAAAGTTTTTACTAGACCCATAATCGTTTCTTCCAGGAGTTAACTGGTTAGATGGTAAGTAGTGTTTACCACTTGCAAACATTGCTCTAGTGTAGTCATTAAATACGTCTCCATCTGGAGTTGTGTTACTTATATAACTAGGTAAAGTTGAGTAGCTAGGATCTAACATAATCTCTGCAATACCACGTGGTGTAAAACATACGCTGGTCACAAGACGCGTTTCGTCATCTCTATCTATCATAAATTTAATATACTTTAAGCTAGGCTCATAAAAACCCCATCCACCAGAAGCAGTAGGCACTGCAGGTGTCCAACTAGAAGGTCCAAAAGGTGCATAAAGATGGTTGTTTGTGTTACCTGTATCAGTGTTATAATCTGAAAATTGTAATTCAAATAAACTTTCGTTGATTAGTTTTCCTGGTTTTTTAAATAATTCATAAAAATCAGGAAATAAAGTAAACTTATTAGAGCTAATAATTTCTGCAGTAATATCCGCAACAGCTTGATAGTTTTCAAGTTCTAAATTTGCTAAAGCTTTAATGGCTAAGGCTGTGTATTTAGTAACTCCACCAGGAACATCTGTTCTTTCGTTTGGTCTCATGTCAGATAAAAAAGGGATGGCTTCATCCATAAGTTCTGATACGTAAAGCATAACGTCTTCTTTAGTATCTACACCATTATCTATGTCTGTCGACACGTTAGAGTTAGTTATAATAAAAATATCTCCCCAAAGACGTGACATTTGTAAGTGTTGAAAACCGCTTAATACTTTAGTTTCTGCGATATATTGGTCAGCTAAACTTATATTGTCTCCAGTAGCAAACTCTTTATATTTAAGTATTGTTTCTCCAGAGTTTACGATATCTGTAATATCTCCATAAAAGTTTTCCCAAACTTGATTGTACATCCAATAACCATTATCATAATTGTAAAGGTCAGCGTTAGTAAATCCGCCTTGAGCATCTCCGACACCACCAGCGTTTACGTCATCACCTCTTACGCCTATTAATAATGGATCTTCCCAACCTCTAGAATAGGTTTCAGAATAAGCACCAATTAATGGTAATATCATGTCTTCTGATGCAGTAAAATCTAAATCATCTGCAGACAATTGACCGTCATTTTCCTCTAACTTGTCACTACAAGATACTGTGGTGATAAATGCAACTAACAACAATGCTAGTGGCTTTAAAAGTTGTTTTAAATTTTTCATTTTTAGCATTTTTATATTTTAATATTAACACCAACAGTATAAACTGCTGGGATTGGATATGTTTGTCTGTCTACACCATTTGCAACTTCTGGATTAAATCCATTGTAGCTAAAAGATGTAAATGGACGATCTGCTGTAAAAGTTATTTTAGTTTCTGGTAAGTTTTTACCATCAATTAACTTAGAAGGGATAGTGTAGGCAAGTTGTATGTTTTGTACACGGAAATAAGATCCATTTTCAACAAAGAAAGAACTCATTTTTTGGTTCCAACCTTTTCTTCTACCTTCAGAAGATGGATAATCATTACTTGTGCCTTCTCCATGCCATCTGTTTATGGCAAAATCTGCATCGATGTTAGTGTCATTAGTAAATAATACTTCACCTCTTTTTCTGTTTAAAATTTCATTACCGCTTTGTCCAGCTATTGCAAAAGAAAAATCGAAGTTTTTGTAGCTTACTTGCATATTAGCACCATATGTAAAATCAGGTAAATATGACCCTAACACCACTCTGTCATCTGCATCAATTTTACCATCATTATTTTGGTCCTTATAAATAAAATCACCTGGTACTAATTGGTTACTGTTTTCTGAAAGCTCATACTGAGCTGTTGGATCTGCAGCTACTTGTGCTTCGTTTTGATAGACTCCGTCAATTTCCCATCCATAAAAAGCATTTACAGGCTCTCCAACCATTAATCTTTGTCTAAATTCTGCACTACCAGTATCATAATAGCCTTGGTCTGTGTTTATTTTTGTTACCTTATTGTCTAAAGTTCCAAAGTTTCCGCCTACCGAAAAGCTCCAGTTATCATTAATTGTTTGGCTCCAATTAGCAGCAATTTCTAGACCTTGGTTTCTCATTTCACCAGCATTAACCAATAAAGTGTTACTAACAATTGCTTGATCTACCGGAACGACTAGTTTTTTAGTGTCTCTGATAAAGTAATCTGCTTCTAATGTTAATTTGCTATTAAATAACCTTGCACTAATACCAAAATTAGTTTCTTCTAGTATTTCTCTTTCTAAATCTGTAAAGTTGCTAGAGCTTATAATTCCATTAGTTTGTGTGTCATCGATTGCAGTTGTTAATTGAGATACTGTTCTGGTACCAGCACTTCCACCTAATTGTCCATTAGCTAATTGTCCCCAACTTGCACGTAATTTAAGAAAATCTATAACATTACTATTTTGCATAAAATTTTCTTTAGAGACAACCCATCCAACACCAAATGCAGGTGTTGTTTCCCATATTTTTTTAGGAAATTTTGCATCACCTTCACGTCTTACTGTAGCATTTAACAAGTACTTATCTTTTAAGCTATACTCTAATCTTCCAAAATATGCTAAAGTGTAAAAGCGGTCTCCAATTTCGTTAACTTGACTAGCAAAAGAGGTTGGATCTGCAAAATTTAAATACCAAGAACTTTCTAAATCTATTCCTTGTACGTCGTTACCAGTAGCGCTAAAACTATTAGTTTGCTCATCACCATATGACGATCCAGCTAATAACTTAAAACTGTGGTCACCAAAGTTGTCTTTATAAGTAAGGGTGTTGTCCCAATACTGAGTAGAGTAGGTTAGATTTGCTCTTCTTATAGAAGACGTCTCTCTTTGTGAGTTTTGTGAAATAAAATATGGTAACCTTACATTACGCTCTGCTATTGTAGAGTAGTCGTGGCTATAAGATGTTTTAAAAGAAAGCTTGTCAGGAACAAGATCATACTCTGCATAAACACTAGCTAATATTTTTTTAATCTTTAATTGGTTGTTATTGTAGGTCATTGAAGGAAAAGGGTTTTGAGATCCTCTGTAGCCTAAAAGCGTAGCGTCTGAAAACGGAAATGGCGATGCGTCTGTATTTGCATAGTCATAAACTGGTAGAATTGGCACTGCAAAATAGGCTTGAAACCATGCGCCATTTTCTGGATTATATTTAGTAGCATTACTAAAAATAGAATTTACGCCAATTTTTAATCTGTCTGAAACTTTAAAATCAAGATTGGATTGAAGATTAAAACGCTCGTATTCGTTTTTCATATCTAAGATACCATCTTGAGAAAAATAACTTGCATTGACACCATAAGATGTAGACTCGCTTCCACCATTTATAGCAATATTATGACTTGTAATTGTCGCGTCTCGTAACACTTCGTTATACCAGTCTGTGTTTACATTTGGTACGTTAGGATTGATTCTGCTTCTACCAAATCTTTCAATTGCATTTTGTACAAATTGAATATCAGATTCTGATCCAGACTCGTAAGCCATAGTTACAAATTGTTCGGCATTAGCCATTTTTACCACATTTTGTGCATGTTGTATTCCTGTATATCCACTGTAAGTGATTTCTGGTTTTTTCTCAAATTTACCACCATTTGTTTCTATGATAATAACACCATTAACACCACGTCTTCCAAAAATAGCAATTGATGACGCATCTTTTAAAACAGATACACTTTGTATTTGGCTACTGTCTAGAAAGTCAATGTTGTCGTAAAACATTCCGTCAACGACAAATAGAGGTGTTCCACCTGCAGCGTAAGAGTTAACACCACGTATTCTAATAGAAGGCGAATCTCCTGGAGATCCGACGCTTGTTACCTGTACACCAGCAACCTTACCTTGTAAAGATTGCATTACATTACTGTTGGGTGTTTTTTGGATGTCTTCAGATTTTATTGTTGTGATAGCTCCTGTTACATCTGCTTTTTTTTGTGCACCATAACCAATAACAACAACCTCTTCTAAGGATTGTGCATCCACCTCTAAAGCGATATTTATAACGTTATTATTAGCAATAGTAACATTTTTAGTTTTAAAACCAATGTAACTAAACTCTACTATATTACCTTGAGAAAGTGTGATAGCATAGTTACCATCAAAATCAGTACTTGTTCCTTTAGCTGTACCCTTTACTATAACATTAACGTTTGGTAAGGGTAAACCATCTTCCGCACTTGTAACAACTCCTGTTACAGTTTTGTCTTGAGCTAAAATACTAATGCTCAATAAAAAGAAGAATAGAAAATTAAGTTTTAATTTCATGTATTTTTATTTTAGAATGTTAGTGAAGTAAAATTACTATCTATTTATCTTTAATTTTAAAATGCAAATACATTTTGATTACGTCAAGGTTAAGTTAATGTTAACAAAGCTAGTGCTGACGTATTATAAACCATGGTATTAATCAGTAAATAGTACACTAAAACGATATAGTGACGTAGTATTGACGTAGTAATTTATGTTATAATTTAGATAAAAATGCGTTTAAATGAAGCTGTTTAGATAGTCTGTAAGCGAGTCTTCTGAGCTTAAATTTAATTTTCGTTTTAAACGATATCTGTGTGTTTCAATTCCTCTGGTAGAAATATTCATTAAAGGAGCAATCTCTTTTGTTACTAAATTCATCTTAATATATGCGCATAATTTTAAGTCTTTGTGCGATAGTTTTGGATGTTTAATTTTTAATTGATTGAAGAATTTTTCATGCACCTGATTAAAGTTATATTCAAATATTTCCCATTCGTCTTTATGACCAATTGTGTGATCAATTTTTTTCTGAAGTCGTTTACTTACTTGTTTATTTTGGAACTGACCTTCGTTAATTTGAAGTTCTTTTTTTATTTCTAATAAAGCTTCATTTTTCTTAACCAATGCAATAGCTGTATTTGCTAATTGCTTGCTTTTTAATTTGATTTCGTTTTGAAGTGATTCATTTTTAAGTTTAATAATCTTACGATCATTTTCAATATTTTTTTCTTTTAAAATCTGTTGTTGCTCTTTTTTAAATTCTATTTCTAGTAGTTTTTGTTCTTTCTTCATTTTTCTTTTATGAAGTAAATACATTATACCTAAAGCTAAAATTAAGGCTAATGCGTATATTATAAAACCTGTACTAGACTTGTACCATGGTGGTAATACATGAAGATTTATTGTTTTTACAGGAGAGGTTTCGCCTGCTTTATTGGAAGTTCTGAATAATATTGAAAAGTCTCCATTTTTGATATTGGACAATACTAAGTTTTCATTATCTACTTTGTCCCATTTAGTAGGATTTGTGCTTAAACTGTATTCAAAAAAATGATTGTTAGAGTTTGGAGAGGCTATAGATATGCTTAGTTTTCCGTTATTTGGTAACTCTATTACCGAAGTGTCAATCTTTACTCTAACGTCGTTTACTTGTATTTTTTCGATTAGTGGTTTAACTGGTTTTTTAACGGTAAAATTTTGGTTTGCATTTAGTAATAAAAAGCCATTATTTAAGTTAAGCGCATAAATAGAGTCATTAATTTGTGATATGTTTTCATACCCAACAATTAGTCTGTCATCATAATAATCTCTAGTTAAAACCAATTTATCGTTGTTAGTGGCTTTAAGTTGAATGATGCCTTTGTGGTTTTTAAAAAATAAGTTATTAGTTAAGTCTTCTGACACGACATCAGATTGAGGACCTATTTTGTCGTTTAAAAATTTATATGGAATTATGCTGTCAGCCAATGGCTCATAGGTTTTCCATCCATCATTGGTTTTAAAGCAAATATTGTTTTTAATTTTATAGACTTTAATATTGTAGTCGGAAGCAGTTGCTTTTGTGTTATATTCCTTATAATCAATAATGGAATCAAAGGTGTTATTTAACTTTACTTTTATTAAACCTTTGTAAGCATGTGCAGCCCAAATATTATTTTTGTCTTCAAACTCTAAATATTTTATTGGGATTGTTGGTTGTCCTAAGTAGGATGCAGACCAGCTTTCTTCTGTTTTATTAAATTTTACTAATCCACCATAAGTACCTTGAACATAGCTGTTGTTGTCAGGTATTTTTTTGATTGTCCAACCTCCTGTAAAGTTTGATATTAACTGTATGGTGTTATTTTTTACTAAAAAAGTACCATCATTATGTCCACAAAACAACTGATTATCTATCACTTTAAGATCCCATACTTGTCCTTGAGACCCTTCAATAAATATTAATTGATGTTGATTGTTTAAATAATATAGACCTGTGTTGCTACCAATATAAATGGTGTCATTATACTTTATTACATCGTAAACTGCACCTAGTTTACCAGAAACATCATTATAGTATGTTATGTTGTTTTTTAAATTTATTTTGGACAATCCATTGTCTAAACAAACCCAAATATTAGCATCATTATCTGCTATTATATTTAAAACGGTGTTGTTAACTAGTCCATTTTCTTTATTAATATTAAATATGACTTGCCCTAAGTAGTCTGTAACATAAATTCCATTTTTTATAGTTCCAAACACCATATTTCCGTTTTTTAATTTTAAAAAACTATTAAGTTGATGTTTTTTTATTATATCATTAATAGGAAGCTTAGTTGGTTGTAGGTTGTTGTTTATTAACGTAAAGCTTCCTTTTAAAGCAGTTGTAATTAATAAACTATTTTGGTAGTTGGCTATTCCAATAATTTTAGCATCAACAAGATCATCGCTAAATAAAAAAGGCGTTAAGGTATTGTCTTTTAGTGTAAATATTCCGTTGGTTAATGTATTAACATAAACCGTATCGTTAGATACAGAACAAGAGATGATTGTATCAGTAGATTCAATTTTTGTAATGGTATTGTTTTCTAAAACATAGACGTTTAAAAAAGATCTAAATATTATTTTGTTATCGTGTTCTAGAATTTGCCAAAACTCCTCATTAAGTGATTTGTTTTGATTAATTAAATGCGACAACGAGTGATAAATTAGTTCTCCTTTGTTGTTATATTGCCAGTAGCCAAACTCTTCATACGAGCCAGTATATATCTTGTCTTTAACAACTAAAACAGAACGAATTGTAGTTTTGTTGGGTAAGGTGTTTAATTCCCAATTTAAACCATTATATACTAGTAAACCATTGTTATTTGCAACATAGACTTTTCCGTTTTCAGCTTTAGAAACGCCCCAGTTTTGGTTTCCTGCATCATATTGCGAAAAGGAAAAATTCTCAAAATAAGGAGTATATTGTGCTTGAGCAAGTTGACTTGCTATTAGTACAATAAATAACAGATGTATCCTTATTTTCATTATAATTAAACGTTTGTTTCGATAAAGTATAAATTTAATTAGAGACTCTTTTTTTAGGTATTTATTTAACTATCTACAAATTAGATTGATTAATACAGCTAAGACTTTTTATTTAAATTGCTTAGCATGTCTTTGGTTATTCCATCCAAATCAAATTGATGTTTCCAATCCCATTGTTCTCTAGCTTCAGTGTCATCAATACTACTTGGCCAAGAGTCTGCAATTTGTTGTCTAAAATCAGGCTTATAGCTGATTTTAAATTCTGGAATCTCTTTCTTTATAGACTCTGCAATCTCTTTTGGAGTAAAGCTAATTCCAGAAAGATTATAAGAAGATCTAATTTTTATTTTATCAGAATCTGCAGACATAATATTTACAGTAGCCTTAATAGCATCATCCATGTACATCATTGGAAGCGCTGTGTTTTCGGTTAAAAAACACTCGTAATTTTTATTTTTTAAAGCTTCATGATAGATTTCTACAGCATAATCTGTTGTTCCTCCACCAGGTAGCGTTTTCCAGCTAATTATTCCTGGGTAACGTAAGCTTCTTACATCTACATCATATTTTTCGTGATAATATTCACACCAACGTTCACCAACTTGCTTGGTGATTCCGTAAACAGTAGTTGGTTCCATGACAGTATATTGAGGAGTGTTTTCTGTTGGAGTAGTAGGTCCAAATACAGCAATACTAGAAGGCCAAAATACTTTTTTTATAGCTTTAGCTTTAGCTAAATTTAATACATGAAAAAGTGATTGCATGTTTAAATCCCAAGCTTTCATTGGATACTTTTCTCCTGTAGCACTTAATAAAGCTGCCATTAGGTAAATGGTATCAATATTATGTTTTTCACAACATATTTTAATGGATGCATAATCCATAGCATCGATAATCTCAAATGTACCAGAATTGACTAAATCTAGGTTATTGTAATTTAAATCACTTGCAATAACATTAGCATCACCATGTATAGCTCTAAGTTTGTAGGTTAATTCTGAACCTATTTGTCCTCCTGCTCCAATAATTAATATTTTTTCGCTCATTTTGTTGGATTATGTGTAAAATATGCGCTCAAAAGTAATAACATTTTAAAGATTTATTAATAAAAAAATTATAAAAGTGGTCAGAATAAACAATTTTAAGTTTTAATAATATTTAACTCTTTAATCTAATATATTTGTGTGTCAAACATTTAGTTTTAATCATGAGATTTATAAAATTATTAGTAATTACTGTATTGTTATTTACATCTTGTAAAAAGGAAAACACAGAAATAACAGCTGAAGAGGAATCAATGCAAAATACAGTTGTAACGGATTCGTTAAAATTAACTAAGAAAGATATTTCTAAAGTTAATTATAAAGACATAGGCTTAGATGCAAAGACTAATAAGGTTATTTCAAATTGGCAACCTTACTTGAATGTCGTTAATGGAATAGAAAAAATCAAACTTCCTGATTTTTCATTTTTTAATGCAGATACAGATTTGTTTGTTTCTAGCCTTAAAGATTTAGAAGAAACAATACCTGAAGGTATCAATACTGAGCCTATAAAAGCTAGAGTTTTGGTTTTAAAAACCATGCTTTTTAAGTTTCAAGAAATTGAAAGTTTAAATACAAGTTCAAAAAAAGATAAGTTATTGGCAATACAACAAGTGTTTGTTGCGCTTTCTAATTTAAACCTTCAGATAAACAAAAAGATAGAAAAAGATAGTCAAACTATTATAAAGCCTTATTAAAATGAAATACGTATTTTTTTGTCTAATAGGTCTTACCCTATTGTTTTCTTGTAAAGTAGCAGAAGTGCAAGTGGATGTTGTAAAGCAAAAAGAAGATATAAATTGCAGTTTGGAAGCTTGGCATAAAGCTGCTGCAGAAGCTAATTTTGATGCTTATTTTAATTTAATGACAACAGATGGCGTTTTTATAGGTACAGATGCAACCGAAAATTGGCAAAACAATCAATTCAAGGCATTTGCTAAACCTTATTTTGATAAAGGAAAAGCATGGAGTTTTACTACAATATCAAGAAATGTTTATGTGTATGAAAATCAAAAATTAGCGTGGTTTGATGAATTATTAGATACACAAATGGAAATTTGCAGAGGATCTGGAATTGTTGAAAAAGTTGGCGATGTGTGGAAAGTTAAACATTATGTCTTGTCAATAGCAATTCCAAATGATAATGTAAGTGAAGTGACAAATTTAAAAAAGGCATCAGATAGCATTTTAAAGTTAAAATTATTAAAAAACTACTAAATACTTAAAAAAGAATGTATTTTGTCGATGTTTTTTGTTAATACATCAGTAGTTAAATAAAAAACTTCTATTTTTGATTTTAAAATGTTAGAAAAATGAAAAAAATGTTACTCTTAGTTTTTGTGCTTTTTAGTACTTTAACTTTTGCTCAATTTAATCAAGATGCTCCATGGATGAGTAGTCTTAAGCAAACGTCAAGCGATAAATCAAAACCTGCAAAATTTCAGGATATAGTTGACGCCTTTAATACCTATTGGAAAACTAGAGATCCTAATCAAAAAGGGAGTGGTTATAAACCATTTAAAAGATGGGAAACGTATTGGTCAAATTATGTGAAACCAGACGGTACACTTCCAACATCTTTGGAGTTATGGAATACATATTTAGACGTTGTAATTTCAAAAAGCAACTTAAAAAGTAGCAATATAATGGTTGATGAGAGTGATTGGCAACCTGTTGGTCCTTTTACGCATTCTAATACTGGATCTTGGTCTTCTGGACAAGGTAGAATAAATGTTGTAGTGCAAGATCCAAATATACCTACAACAATTTATGCAGGAGCACCTGCTGGAGGTTTATGGAAATCTATTGATTCTGGTTTGTCGTGGATTACCACAACAGATGATTTACCTCAAATCGGAGTTTCGGGAATTGCTATTGATAGCAATAATAGTGATATTATTTATATCGCTACAGGAGATGATGACGCAGGAGATTCTTTTAGTGTAGGTGTCATGAAATCTATAGATGGTGGATTAACGTGGAATACTACAGGGTTAAATCCTGGAAACTCACCAAACTCTATGAATGATATTTATATCAATCCAACAAACTCTAATATGTTATGGGTAGCTACAAGTAATGGTGTTTATAAAACTATTGATGGAGGTGTAAATTGGAGCAATCTTAATACGTCTAGCGCTTCTAATGGCACTGTAGGATTAAATATTAAAGACATAAAAATTAAGCCAACAGATCCAAATACTTTATACGCAGTAACTAGCAACAGGTTTTATAAATCTGTTGATGGCGGAGAATCGTTTACATTGGTTACTGGAGGATTACCTTTTAATGGTATTTCTAGAATGGTTATAGATGTAACACCTGCAAATCCTGACGTGGTCTATGTTTTGCTGTCGGATAATAGCTATGGTTTTAGAGGTGTTTATAAATCATCAAATGCTGGTGTTAATTTTACTCAAGTAGCTTCATTGGCTAATAATGGTGATATTTTTGAATCTACGCAGTCTTGGTACGATCTTGCTTTTGCAGTTTCGGACACAGATGAAAACGAAATTTATACAGGAGTCCTAAATATTTGGAAAGGTAATGTTACCGGAAGTCAAACTAATTTCACAAAAATTAATAATTGGAATGCACCATTTTCATCCTCTTATTCTCATGCAGACATTCATTTTTTAAGATTTTTTAATGGTGACTTATATGCAGGAACAGATGGTGGTTTTTACAAATCTCAAAATAAAGGAATAAGTTTTACAGACTTAACAGCAGGAATGCAAATCAGTCAGTTTTATAGAGTAGCAGTATCAAAACAAAGCTCTAATAAAATGGTTGGTGGATTACAAGATAATGGTGGTCATGCTTTTAATAATGGACAGTGGCAAAATTATTATGGAGCAGATGGTATGGATACTGCAATTGATCCTGCAAACTCCAATAATTATTATGGATTTACGCAAAATGGAGGCGGATTATATATATCCTCAAATGCAGGTGGTGCAATAACAGGTAGTGTAGGTTCTCCTGCTGGAGAAGAGGGTAATTGGATTACACCTTTGGCTATGAGTGTTAATAGTGAGCTGTATTCTGGTTTTAATTCATTATATAAATTAGTAGGTAATAATTGGGTAGCAGTGTCGTCTTCGTTTGGTTCTAATATTGATGCTATAGAGATCGATCCAATAAATCCAGATAATATCTATGTTGTTATAAATGCTTCATTAAGAAAAAGTATTAATGGAGGAGTTTCTTTTACAAATGTTGCTTCTTTTAGTTCTAATATAACCTCTGTTGAAGTTAATAATTCTGATAACACGATAGTATACGTTACTACCTCAGGATTTTTCGGTCAAGTTTTAAAATCAGTTGATGGCGGAAACAATTTTACCGACATAACAAGTGGTTTACCAACAGTAACTAAAAATAGTATAAAACATCAAGGATTACATTCTAAAAACCCATTGTTTTTAGGCACAAGTTTAGGCGTTTATAGATATGATGATGATACTTTAACATGGGATTTATTTAACAACGATTTACCTAATGTTGCTGTAACTGATGTAGAAATTAATGTTTTAGATGATCAAATTACTGCAGCTACTTACGGTAGAGGTATATGGCAATCTAGTATTCCAACCGAATTGGCAGCTACAGATGTTAAATTGGTAGCGCTTAATGGTATTAGTGCAGCTGTAGATTGTAATGCTAATATTGTACCTCAAGTAGAAATTAAAAACAATGGGTTAAGTCCTATAACATCTGTAGATTTTAATTACTTAATCGATGGTGTTTCTAATGTTTATAATTGGACAGGTAATTTACTGTCGGAAACATCAACTTTAGTGGATTTACCAGTATTAAATTTACCTAAAGGAATTTATACATTTAAAGTATCATCAACTATTGCTGGTGATGCTTATGCAAGTAATAATGACTCTGAAGAAAAAGTTATTTATGTTAATGATAGTGGTGTAACACAAGTGGTAAATACATTTGAAACACCTGAAGAAGCACTATTAGTTATTGACGAAAGCGCAGCAACACAATATTGGCAACGAGGTGTTCCAACAGGAGCAGTCTTAAACAACCCGTCTTCAGATTTGTCTAATCAAGTATATGGTACAAACTTAGTAGGAGATTATGATAACAATGTAAAAAGTTATTTAGTGTCGCAATGCTTTGATTTAACAACTTTATTAAGTCCTGAGGTTAAATTTGATATGGCTTTTCAGCTTGAAGATGATTGGGATCTATTATATATGGAGTACTCCATTGATCAAGGATTAAACTGGACTGTTTTAGGTACAGCAACAGATCCAAATTGGTACAATAATGATACTGCACAAGGCGAAAATAATACGTGTTTTAACTGTATTGGGTCTCAATGGTCTGGAACAGATGCACAATCTGCTACAATGTCAGAGTATAGCTATGATTTAACAGCATTAAATGCAGAGACTAGTATTATGTTTAGGTTTGTATTTCAGTCTGATCAAGCTGTTCAGGAAGAAGGTGTTATCATTGATAATTTTGTGATCAGAGGAACCGATAATTTAAGTGTTGACCAGTTTGAAACTAACAATTTTATGGTGTATCCAAATCCATCAAAAGGCTTATTCAATATTAAAACTCTTTCTAATCAAAGTTTTGATGTTGCGGTTTATGACCTTACAGGGAAATTAATTTATAATAAATTAGAAGCTAAAACTAATAATAATTTGTATCAATTGGATTTAAGTAGCTTTTCAACAGGAGTTTATTTTTTAAATTTACAGACTAATGTTGGCAGAATAACTAAAAAGCTAATTGTTAATTAAAAGTTAATTTAAACTTAAAAAACGCGCCTTACTACCAGCTAGTAGGCGCGTTTTTTATACCTTAAACAATTATTATACGCGTAATATAAACACTATCAAAAAAATGAAAATCAACCTAAAAAAATCAACTGTAATTGGTATAGTTGGCTGCTTAACCATCATGGGATGTAAAGAAGATAAGCCAGCGGAACCAACTGCAAAATTAGAAGTCGTTCCAGGAATCAATTTAGATTACATGGACAAATCAACACAACCTAAAGAAGATTTCTTTAGATATGTAAACGGAAAATGGTTAGACAATAACGAGATTCCGGATGATCAAGCTACTTGGGGAAGTTTCCAAGAATTGCGTAAAAAAACAGATGCTGACGCTTTGGCAATTTTAAAAGCAGCAATGTCTGATAATAAAGATCTTGAAAACATTAAAGTATTACCAGGTTCTGACCAAGAAAAGGCTGTTTATTTTTACCAAACTATTATGGACACTATTGGTCGTAATAAGTTAGGTATTGAGCCAGTAAAACCATATTTAGCTAAAATTGAAGCTATAAAAAACATCGAAGACTTACAAGCTTACATGATCGAAATGGAGCCTCAAGGTGGAGGTGGTCTTTACGGATTTGGTGTAGGATCTGATCCTAAAGATAGTAACCGTAACGTTGCTTATTTAGGAGGAGGAAGTACAGGTTTACCAGACAGAGATTACTACATTAAGGATGATGCCGACTCAAAAGAAAAAAGAGAAAAGTATGTAGCACATATCACTAGAATGTTTCAATATTTGGGTGATGATGAAGCAACAGCTAAAACACAAGCAGAACAAATTTTAGCTTTCGAAACAAGATTAGAAGAAGCTAAAATGGATAAGGTAGATCGTCGTGACGCTCGTAAACGTTACAATCCAAGATCAATTGCAGAGGTTCAAAAAATGGTGCCTGCAGTTAATTGGAAAAACTTTATTTCTGGTATAGGTGTAAAACAATTAGATACCGTTATCATAGGTGATTTAGGTTACTTTAACAGATTACAAGAAGTATTGGCTGATGGTAATGTTAGCGACTGGAAAGCTTACTTAAAGTGGCAAACATTTAATAGTGCTGCAGGTTATTTAAGTACAGATATTGAAACTGCTAACTGGGAGTTTTACGGTAAAGAATTGAATGGATCAAAAGCACAACGTCCAAGGGAAGAACGTGCTTTAGGTGCGTTAAACGGTACCGTTGGAGAAGCTTTGGGTAAATTATATGTTGACAAAAAATTTCCAGCGGAAGCTAAAGTGAAAGCTAAAAAAATGATTGAAAATGTCATCTTAGCGTTTGAGAATCGTATAAATAAATTAGACTGGATGAGTCCAGAAACTAAACAAAAAGCAATCGAAAAACTTAAAGCAACTAAAGTTAAGATTGCTTATCCAGACAAATGGAAAGATTATTCCGAATTAAAGATTAATAGTGTAGAAGAAGGTGGATCTTATTTACAAAACTCTTTAAATGCTACTGCATGGAATTTTAAAGATGATATTCAAAAATTAGGAAAACCAGTTGATAAGTCAGAATGGTACATGGCTCCTCAAGTAGTAAATGCTTATTTTAATCCAGCTTACAACGAAATTGTTTTTCCAGCAGCTATTTTACAACCACCTTTCTATAATTATACTGCAGATGATGCTGTAAATTATGGAGGAATTGGAGCTGTAATTGGACATGAAATTTCACATAGTTTTGATGATTCAGGATCACGTTATGATAAAGATGGGAATCTTAACAATTGGTGGACAGATGAAGATTTAAAACAATTTGAAGGTTTAGGAAAAGCTTTAGCTGATCAATATTCAGGTATTGAAGTATTACCAGAAACCAATATTAATGGAGCTTTTACATTAGGTGAAAACATTGGAGACTTAGGTGGTGTTTTAGCTGCTTATGATGCTTTACAAATGAGTTTTGAACAAAATGGAAGACCAGAAGATATTGACGGTTTTACAGCAGAACAACGTTTCTTTATGTCTTGGGCAACCGTTTGGAGAACCAAAATGCGCGATGATGCATTAAAAACTAGAATTAAAACAGATCCACATTCTCCTGGGATGACAAGAGCTGTGCAACCTTTATTAAATATAGATGCTTTTTATGAGGCTTTTGATATTAAAGAAGGAGATAAAATGTTTATCGCACCAGAAGATCGTGTAAGAATTTGGTAGTATACTCTAATATAAAAAAAAGCCTTCCTTTAAACAGGAAGGCTTTTTTTATACACTAAAACTAATTTAGTTTTTAGGTTGGTTCTGCTGCGCTGTTAATGCGTTTTTTGCAATCAATGCCATATTAAATTCAGGCTCAATAGCTAAAGCTTTTTCTAATATTAATAAGGCAGCACTGATATTTGTGTCTTTATTTTTATTTAATAATACTAAAGCATCTAAGTAATATAAACCTGCTTTTAAAGATACAGCATAGGGTTGCTGTGTTTCGTAAAATGTTTTTCCTTGGGTGTCTTTTACAGTCGCTAAACCTAAATCAATATATTTTTTAGCTTCCGTAAGGTTGTTTAAGTTTAAATAAATTTCGGCAATCTCATAAGCTACAGGAGCGTTTGGAGATTTGTCATGCATAGTTTTAAAAAAAGGAATAGCTTTATTTAAATCACCTAAAGATTTTAACGCAACAGCTTTAACTTCTAAAGCGATATCAGAGTCTGTAGACTTTTGCTCAATACCAATAGTGTTTAGAGCTTGAGTGAATTTTCCTTCGTTTAAATACACATAAGCTAACGTGTCTTTTCTTGCTTCTGATGGCTTTAAAAGGTTAAGGTGTGTTAAGGCATTTATAATACCTTGTACATCACCTTGCGTCTTCATTTGTTTGTAATAGGCTTCATAATGTTTTGATAATGCGTCATTGGTTTGTGCATTTGCTGTTAGACCAAAGCATAAAATTACTAGATAAAGTATGTTTTTCATTTTAAATATTTTAATTGTTTCAAAACTATAATTTTTTTTTGAAGTATTTTTCTTAAATAACTAATTATTAATAGGTTGATTTTAGTAGTTGTGTAAGCCTAGTTTTATGTTAAGCTTATTCAATATTAGCTATTTAGTTTGTTAATGGTTTAGGTTAAAAGATTAAAATTCAGTAACTTTAAGTGAATAACAAATTTAAAATTATGGGAATTAAAAGTTTTGAAGGTCCAAGAAAAGGACAGCAGTTAGATACTAATCAATCGTTAAGAGTTAGTGATTATATGACTAGAGATTTGATAACTTTTAAATCCACGCAAAGTGTGGAAGACGTTATTGATACTTTAATTAAGTATAAAATTTCTGGAGGACCAGTAGTAAACGATAAAAATGAATTGATAGGTATAATATCTGAAGGCGATTGTATTAAGCAGATTAGCGATAGTCGTTATTATAATATGCCTACTGAAAATAATAGCGTAGAAAAGCATATGGTTAAAAATGTCGAAACCATTGATGGTAATTTAGATGTTTTTGATGCTGCAGCTAAATTTTTAGAGTCTAAGCGTAGACGTTTTCCAATAGTAGAAGACGGAAAATTAGTTGGACAAATTAGCCAAAAGGATATTTTAAAAGCAGCAATGCAATTAAAAGGTCATAACTGGAAATAGATTTAGTATGCTTATTGACGTTTTACTAAAGCATAAAAATCATTATCTAAAGGTAGGTAGCCTTGGTCGTAAACAAAGTAATATATAGTACCAGCTTTGGTTGTGTATGTGCTTGTAAAATAATTAAAATCAAAACCTTTAGCTTCTAATTTAGTTTTTGTGGTTTTGGTTTTTTGTTCTGGATTAAGACTTTCTAAAATGCGCCAATTTTTACGTAATCGATTATTAATGTTGCGGATTAAGTTTTTACCATCTTTATTAACCTTGTTGTTGTACGCATTCCTACAACCATCGCTACAAAATTTTTTATCTATGCGTCCAACTATTTTGTCTCCACATTCAGGACAGATTTTAGCCATAATTTATTTGTTTTCAATTTTATACCAACGTAAATTTAATTTTTCATGTTCAAAATAAAAATCATTAACGTAGTGTAATCCTATTTTTAAAAGTGCATTATGTGAGGCTTGGTTACCAGCTTCAGTGGTTGCATAAAGTTCGGGTAGTTTCATGACATTAAAGGCATAATTTACAGCAGCTTTACCAGACTCGGTAGCATATCCTTTTCCCCAATATCGTTCAATTAATCTATAGCCAACATCATAGTATTTTGTAAATCCATTCATGTTATACTCTGTGTTTAATCTAATACCAGACCAACCAATAAAATCACCTGCTGCTTTTTCAATAACAGCAAATCTACCAATGCCACGATCTGCATATTGCTGCTTAACACTGTCTAATATTTTTTTAGCTTCGGCTTTAGTTTTAATAGGTTTGTTTACTAAATACCTATGAACATTTGGATTAGAGTCTAGCTCAAACATACCTTCTAAATCAGTTGCTCTTAATTCACGCAGTAGTAATCTTTTGGTTTCAATGTTGACAATCATTAGATTTTAGTGTCTTTAAAGTTTTTTACTTGTATTTTTTAATTTGGCAAAACTTTATTTAATTGCTTGTTTATTAGTTAGCTAAGATACAGTTTTTCCGTTTACAAACGACAACAAACGTTTACAACCGACATTAAATGCGTAACTACCGAATAAAATTAGGGTGTTGTTTCATCTTTGCAGTGTCAAATGGAACTAATGAAGTTTGGCTTTTTTAAAAACCTTATCTTATGAATACGTTAAGAAACAAAGTACAGTTAATTGGAAACCTTGGTCAAGATCCAGAAATTATTAATTTAGAATCTGGTAAAAAGTTGGCAAGATTTACGTTAGCTACTAATGAAAGTTATAAAAACACAAAGGGCGAAAAAATTACTGATACGCAGTGGCACCAAATAGTCGCTTGGGGAAAAACTGCTGATATAATTGAAAAGTATGTAGTAAAAGGAAAAGAAGTTGCTATTGATGGTAAACTAACGACTAGAACTTGGGAAGATAAAGATGGTATGAAACGTTATACAACAGAAGTGGTTTGTAATGAACTTTTGATGTTAGGTAAGTAATTATAGTACTTATTTGTATAAAAAAAAGGAGGCTATTTAGCCTCCTTTTTAAATTTAAATTTATTTTTCTTCTTCACTATTTTTCTTCTCTTTCTCTTTTTGTTGTTCTTGTTTTTTTAATGCTCTTTTTTCTTTTCTAGTTAAATCTTGATCAGTAAAAGCGTCTTTAAATTCTATGTCATCATCAATTTCGCCTTTAAAGGCACTAATCCAACCATTTTTAAATATACCTCCTATTGTTGGTAATATTCCAGATTGTATATTACTTAAATCACCTTCCATTGGTATTTTGGTAGCTATAGTATCTGTACTTTGATTTTTTAAAACAAATTTAAAAAAGCCTACAAAACCTTCCCAAATAACACCAAGAACACCATCGTCTTTTCCTATTAATTTAGAGTCTTTTAAAAGCGGTTTCATATAACCTTTAAAATAACCGTCTGCTATTGCAATTTCGCTGTAAAGCCCAAATTTTCCTTCCTCAAAATCAATACCACTATAGTGTCTTGTAAATGGGTTTAGACTTGTAACATCTGCATCTTCCAAAGCAAAGGAAATATCCATGTCTGGTATTTCTTTTATAATATTAATATTACCATTTAATTTTACTTTACCTTCTCCAATTGAGGTTGCTGTAGCAGTAATAGGTGATGGTAGTATGCGATTATTTTCTTTAACGTTTCTTAAATTGTCTGCTTGAAGATTAATATTGTTAAATTGTAGGTCTATGTTAGGCTCTGTGTTAAGCTCTACGTAAGCTAATTTACCGTTATTAACCGTTAGGTGGTTAATATTAATAGGGACTAAGTCTGTTAGTGCTTTTGTCCAATCCTCCACGTCTGCATCATTAGCGGTATTGGTTTGGTCTTCTTTTACATATATTATTTCAGGACTATACATTACAATCTCACTCACAATGTGACCAGTGAATAATGATTTCCACTCGATGGAAATATCTGTTTTAGGAAATTTTAAATAAGGGACTTGCGTTTTAGCGCTTACTTTATTTAAATACATGCCATTAATTACATAGGCACCTCTAATTAAAGCGATATCAATATCTTCTACCTGACCATAATAACCAGGTATATCTGCTAGAACTTTATTGACGTTATTTTTTACTAGTATTGGTAAGTATAACCTAAATGCAATTAATATGACAAGGATAGTTATTGGTATTATATACCGTTTCTTTTTAATACCTCTTCCTTTATTTTGTGTTGTCATTTGCTATTAGTTTATAAAAAAGGCTCACGATTTGCGAGCCTTATATTTGTATTATTTGAATTATGAGATTTAGTCTACTGCATCTTCTACATCATCTGCTGCACTCTCAACAGCGTCTTCAACTTTTTCTCCTGTGGTCTCTTCTCTACATCCTGATAGCGTTATGGCTAAACAAAACATGACTAGAAAGGTATATGATAATTTTTTCATGGCTATATGTTTTATGATTTTTCTTTGGTTTTAATTTCGTCATCAGTAATTTTCACCTTTTTATCTTCGGTTTCCATCTTGATTTTATCGTCTTTGACTTTCATCTTTGCGTCGTCGTCTTTCATCTCCTGTATAACTTCTTCTTTTTCTGATTGCTCTCTACAAGCCATAAAAGAAGTGGTTAATACAGCTAAAGTCAATACTGTATAAATTAGTTTTTTCATAATTTTTGGTTTTAATGATGGGTTATATAAAGCTAGATTATACTATGATATCTTCTAGTCTTTTTACTGTGGTTAAGGCAGATTTTACAGTTGTTAATTGTGATTGCACAATAGTTTTGATTTCTGTATCCGAATCAAAGTTTCCTAACTGATCTTCGTATTCTTTAACACTAGCTTTTTCACCTCTAATACATTCTTCCATTAAGGCTTCATCAGTATCTGTGGTTAGGGTAGATTTTACATTAATCCATCCTCTATGTAAATCTCCTTTGATTGTCCCAGAAGCTTTAGGCTCTGCATTATGTTTTCTAATTTGAAAATCTAATTCTGTTGCAAATGTATTACGTTGCAACGCTTTTTGTTGTAACCAATTTTTTAAAGGCTCGCTTTGCGCTTTGGTCATTACTTGTTTGTAACCAGCTTCTGCATCGTAATTTTTTTGTAATAATTCTTGTAATGAATTTACTAAGTCTTGATTATTTTTTGTCGTTTTCATAATGTTTTGTTTTTGTTGTGTTATTTAATTTTTTTTAGAATCTGTATCTTACTCCTAATGCGATATCAAAGTCTACATCATCGCTATAGTTGTCATCAAATCCTAGTTCTGGTCTAAAGTCTAATGATAGTTGTAAAGGGATATTAAAATTATACTCGATACCAATATCTCCTGCAACTAAAGCAAAAGTTCCGTCGTTGTTACCAGAGTCATAAGATCCAACTCCTGCACCAGCACCTACGTACCAATTAAAGCTTTCGTCCAGAGGCATTACCCATTGGTATAAACCTACTAACTTAAAAACATCTAAGTTGTCTGAGTCTCTCCAACCCAAGTCAAATTCCAGTCTATTATTATCGTTTAGGTGTCTTTGGTAAGAGATTTCTGCACCTAAGCCATCATTATCTCCTAATCTTAAACCTAAAGCATTTTTTGAAATGTCTTGAGCACTTACTGTAAAGGCTGTGATGGTTACTACTATTGCTGATAATATTAATTTTTTCATTCTATTATTGTTAGTTTATATATTAATTTTTATTGATTAATTAAGCTTTGGTTATACGCCTCGTCCACCAATTAGCCTTAGTAATATTGCAATTACTGCGATTACTAATAATATGTGTATTAATCCACTTGCACTATAGATAAAAAAGCCTAAAGCCCAACCTATTACAAGTATTACTGCTATGATATAAAGTAGTCCTCTCATGATATAAAATTTAGTTGTTATTATTTACTTGATTTGAATGATTCGATTATTTTTGATTTAGAAACCTCAGTCTCACCCATAAGTTGTACCATTTGGTGTGCTTGATCTAAAGATGTTGCTACTCCAGTTGCAAACCCACGATCAGTTACAACTCCCCAAGTATAAATACGGTCTGAGTTTTTGGCACTATTTAGATAAATACTAGAAATCTCTTTTTCTAAAATTTTTGAAGCCTGTGTTAACATAGCTATTTGGCTATTAGCGTCTTCTAAACTATCTGCTGTACCTGTAAATACGTCTGATGATGTTTTTACTGTCCATTGGTAAATTTTAGTTTTTGCAACCTTTTTCTTTTCTGGATCTTTATTTATAATTGGCGTATTGTTGTCAAATAATTGTGTGTCTAATACATCTAACTCTGCTGCGTTTACAGAAAATAGTGTTGATGTTATTATGGCTAGGGTAAGTATTAATTTTTTCATAGTTTTTTAAATTAGCTGTTAGTATTTAATACATTTAAAATATTTTTTGTCTTATTTAAGCTGTCATTTATTTTAGAATCAGCTTTAACAATTAATGTTTTAAAGTCTTTACTGTTTGATGTTTCTGATAGTTTATTTAATATAAATAATTGATTGTCAATTATAGATTTAAGTTTGTTTAGCACTTTAAACTTGTCTTTTTCTGTTAGGCTTACTGTAGTTTTGTTTAATGGTGACTCAGCGTAATTTGGTATTGATATTAATTTGTCTGTAGCCACTTCTTGTAAATCCTCTGCAAACTCTACATGTGTTTGCTCTATTTTTTTTTGCTAAATCTATAATGCTGTCTTTATTTATTACTTCTTGTAAAGCTTTACTAAGGTTTATTACATCTTGATTGTCCTTAGATAGCATTAGTAATAATTTAGCTTCATTTTTGTTTTTATTAATTGCTTGATTTGTTAATTCTGATTTTTGATTTTCTGAATTTTTATTTTTTATTAATTCATCGCAAGAATTAAAGCTTATCCCAATCATGATTACAACAAACATAAATAGTACTGTAATCTTTCTGTTTTTAAAATATTTCATTTTTCATTTCTTCCATTTGATATTACAAAGATGCAACCGAGTTCAAAATTTTATGTTACATCATTTTTTGTTTTGTTTATAGAATTATCATTTTAAAATAATTTGGTCTATAATTACATTGCAAAGATGAGATATAACAAAGCATTTGGTGTTACATCATTTTAATGGATGGTTATATGATTTCAATTTTTAGCTAGAAATTTGACATAAAAAAAACCTTACGTTGGTAAGGTTTTAATATTATAAAGATTGTTTCTGGCTATTCCATGGGTAAGTATACTGTAAATACAGATCCTTTTTCTGGTTGTCCACTAGCAGTAATATATCCTTTGTGGTTTTCTATTATTTTTTTACAAATAGATAAGCCTATTCCAGTACCAGAATATTGATCCTTATTATGCAGTCTGCTAAATAGTACAAATATTTGCTCTGCATATTGATTGTCAAAACCTATCCCATTATCTGTAAATGTTATTTTATGGTAGTGAGAGTATTTAGGTTTTACAATACTGTCTTCTCCATCTGCTTCTACAATTTGATGCGTAATATTAATTTTTGGTATTTTACCATCTAATTTATATTTGATAGCATTACCTAATAGGTTTACAAATAATTGCTGAATTTGAAAAGGTATTACCTTTATTGAAGGGAATGTGTCTGAGGTTATAACAGCATTTTCAGCTGAAATAACTTCTGCTAAATCTTGTTTTGCAGCTTCTAATAGTAGGTTAATATTGGACTCTTCAAATACCTTGTCTGCTTTATTTGATCTTGAAAATTGCAATAAATCATCAATTAACAAGCGCATTCTAGTAGCAGCGTTTTGTATACGATCAATATATTTGTTTCCTTTTTCAGAAAGCTTATCTCTTTCTTCGTCTTCTAATCTAGATAAAAACGTTTGTATTTTTCTAAGTGGTTCTTGTAAATCATGACTAGCTACATAGTTAAAAGATGATAATTCTTTATTATTACGTTCTAACTCAGCATTACGTTCTTCTAATATTCTAAGATTATTAATTTCATCTGTAATATCTGCAGTAGTACCTAGCAATACTGTTTCGTCATCTTCATTTACAACAGACTTTCCGTAGGCTTTTAAATGTTTAATATTACCATTTTTGTGGACTACACGATAGTAAATGTAAGGTAGCTCTACATTTTCTTTCATCTCTTTGACTTGCATGTTTAGCTTTTCGATGTCATCGGGATGGACGTAAGTCAAAAAGTTTTCGTTGGTAGGCTCAAAAGATTGAGGTTGCTCACCTAATAATCGGTATAAATTGTCGGAATATGTAAATTCATCTTTTTTAACATTGTAAGTCCAGCTACCATGTTTACTAACAATTTCGGATTGATTAGTAGATTCTTTAAAAATCTCTAATTCTTCGTTAGTTGCTTTTAGGCGTTTTATATTTTTATAAATACTATTATACGCAAGATACATTAAGATTAATGAACATAGTAATAATGAAAATAATAGTAATGGAGTTGCCATTAAATCACTTTCATATTCGCTACGACGTTGTTTAAGTAAATTGTTTTGTAATTTTATAATGCCTTTAATATTGTCTCTAATAGAGTCCATTAAAGCTCTACCATTTCTAAAATTCTCAATAAAATTAGGGTCTTCAATATCTCCTTTTGGCAATGATCTGTAAGACGTTTGAAAGGCTAATAACCGTTTATTAATTAACGTGTTTACCTCAATTAGGCTTTCTTTAAGTATAGTGTCGTCTTTAGTTAAAACCTTTAGCTCTGCAAAGCTGTTATTTATTTTGCTTCTTCCAGAAAATATAAGGTTCTAAAAAAACAGAGTCTTTGGTAATAATATAGCCACGCTGTCCAGTTTCTGCATCTTTAAGGTTTGATAAAATCTGTTCAAGCTCCACATTTACCTTGTAGGTGTGCGTGATTAACTCGGAAGATTTTGTTACTTCCGTAATACTTCTGTAGGTTAATGCACCAACAACCAAGATTACAAATGCACTTATGTAAAGCGTTGTTCTTAAAAACGAAATATTATTTGAAAGTGTTTTAATCATATATTAAAAACGAAGTAAAAAGTTGTCTTTATTCATGCTATTAGTATGGTATTGCCAATTAATTGTCACCACTTCTGACAACACTTTTTTTAATGCTTTAAAATCACTTGGCTTTTTTATATAAATATTTGCACCTTGTATAAACGTGTTTTCTATATCTTCTTCGGAAGCTGAGGTGGAATAGATTGCAATTGCAATGTCTTTAAACTTAGTATTTTGTTTGATTTCTTTCAAACATTCTAGTCCAGATTTTCTTGGCATGTTTAAATCTAAAAATAGGACATTAGGTAAGGTGGCATCATCACTATTTAAGTAATCCATTAAATAGACACCATCGTTAAATATTTTAACTCTAGTTGTTATTTTAATCTCGTCAAAAGCATCTGTAAAAAACAATCTGTCATCTTCATCATCATCTGCTAATGTTATATTTATATAATCCTCTTGCATACTATTCTTGGTTGTTTTGTTGGTTAAATTCTCTTCTTTTAGCAATTATCCTTTGGAATGCAGAAGGTGTAATTCCTGTTGTATTTTTAAACTGAGTACTTAAATGTGCAACGCTAGAATAGTTTAACCTAAAAGCAATTTCGGTTAAACTTAAATCTTGTTTAATTACAAGTTGTTTGGCGTATTCTATTTTTTGAAGAATTATAAAGTTTTCAATAGAAGTATAAGTTACTTCCGAGAATAAGTTAGATAAATAGCCATAACTATGACCTAAGGTATCTGCTAAATAAACTGAGCTTTTAACATTTACCACAGTGTCTTCATTAAAAACCATATCAATAATAGTATCCTTAATTTTTTGTACTAAAATGCTTTTCTGGTTTTCAACAATTTCTATTTGGTACTTATCTAAAGCAAATTGTAATGTGGCTTGTTTGTCGGTGGTTAGTTTTTCTAACACTTCGATTTCTCCAAATCCAACGTGCTTATATTTTATGTCATTGTCCTTTAAAGTTTGTTCTAAAACAATTTGACAAATGGCATTAAAATCGAATTTAAAAAACAAGGTCATATTAAAAATTTAGTTGCAAAATAAAGATAATACTTATTAATAAACTAATCTATGCAATTTACTTTTTAATAATAATGTTAGTGATTTTAGCAACATTAGGCACTGTATATTTAGTGGTGTTTGTGGTTGCTTTTTGGTCCAAAATAAAGCTGTGGTTGGCAGTACTAATAACTACATTTTGATTCGCGTTTGAAGCTACTTTAAAATGTGGTACTTTTATTTTTATGTCAAAATATTGGTCACCAATTTCTAAATCTAAAGTGTTGTTTTTAGTTGTTTTTGTATTTTTAACGGGTTCTAAATGACTTACAATTTCTACCTCATTATTAGTAGACATTATTAATAATGGTGTAATACAAATTATTGTAACTATTAAAAGGAGTTTATTAGGTTTCATATGTATTGGTTTAAAATAAATACTACTCTACTAACTATTTTTATAACCAACCAAGATCAGAATATGAAAATATTCTTAAAGAAGCTTTCAAGTAGTATTAATATTATAAGACAAAGGTAAATTAGGACTCTAGTTTAACTGTTACATAATTTTGCCAAGTTGTTATATGATTTCCAAAATGCATGATTTTTATATTCATTAATGGATTACCTTTGTTGGCTAAGTGTTATTTACAGAATACTTTACGTACACATGAAAGACGATATTAATTTTTATAAAAGTATTTTTAAAAACAAATTACCTTTAACCGAGCTTTTAAAGGATGAAAGTTTGTTTTCTAGTGTGCCTAAAAATTGGACTATTGTAGTAACAGATATAAAAAACTCCACAGAGGCAGTTGCTAATGGTTTGCATAACGATGTTAATTTATGTGCAACAGGAAGTATTATTACTGTTTTAAATACTATAAAAGGTATTGATAAAAAAATCCAAATTCCGTACTTTTTTGGAGGTGATGGTTCTACTTTTATTATTCCTGATGTTTTATTAACACCAGTTATGACTGCTTTAAATAATTATAGTCAGCATATAACTAATACCTTAAAATTAAATCTTAGAGTTGGACACCTTCAGGTAGAAGAGGTATATAATAACAAGGTTACATTAAGGATTACTAAATTAAGACATAACAAGTACCTTACAACACCTGTAGTTTTAGGTAACGGAATAAAATTTGCTGAAAATTATATTAAACAAAGCTTTGATAATACAGCAAACATTAAAGATAAAAACATTGCGTTAAATTTGGAAGGTATGGAGTGTAGATGGGACGAGATCTATCCAAATGAACAACATAAAAAAGTAATTTGCCTTCTTGTTAATTGCGATGACGAAAAAAAGCAAGCTGAGATTTATGGCACAATAATGAATGAGATTAACTACATTTTTGGTGATTTAGACAATCGAAATCCAATTACTACCTTAAAATTAAAATTGAACACTACGCTAGAAAAGATCCGTAAAGAGATGTACGTTAAAGTTGGTAAAAACCAATCACAGTATCTAATTAATAATTGGTTAATTACAGTGTTTGGTAAATACTACTTTAAGTTTTTTAAAGCTGGAAAATTATACATTTATCGCGTTAGTCAATTATCAGATACAATAATGTTAGACGGATCAATTAATACAGTAATATCAGGTAATGACAAGCAAATTAAGCGTTTGCAAATACTCTTGGATGATTTGGAGTCTAATAAAAAAATTATTTATGGTTTACATACTACACATGCATCCATAATGTCTTGTTATATTGAAGATAGAGAGGAAAAGCACATCCATTTTGTGGATGGTACAGAAGGTGGTTATACAAGCGCTGCAATAATGTTTAAAAATAAATTAAAGCAACTTAGATTTAGCTAAGTTTTAATTTAGAGATGTAAAACTCTTGTTTAGTTATTAAAAGTTCGTTTTTTAACGTGTTTAATAAAGTGTAAGCAGGTTTAGATAAGATACCTGATTTAATTTCCTTGTTAACTTCACTTAAAAAATAAGCGTTAAGTTTCAAACACTCATTAATAATAAGCTGACTATCGTTTTTATAAAACTTACGTTTTATTTTATACCATAACATATTAAGCTTTAACAATACATTAGGCTTGTTTGATTGTTGGATATTTACTGTGTTTAATATGGATAAAGACTGCTGTTTAAAAGCTTTTAGATAGCTAAGTTTATTATCTATCCAAGATTTAACCATTTCATTTTTGGTCTCAGATTTTAAATACTGATAGGATAATTCAATTGTAGTACTTACAGTAAGTAAGTGTTGTATTGCATTGCTACCAACCTCATATCTTATTATATTATCCATCTTGTAACGTTTATTTTTCTCAAAGTTAAATACATAGTGCATTTTTAACCTTACAAGATTTTTGCCAAACGTTACATAATTCTATTTTTTATTTAAAATCATGTATACCGGAAAATGATCACTATAACCACCTTTGTAGCGTTTGCCAACGTAAGTCCTATAAGGTGTGCCTTTATATTTACCATCCATTTGTTTTAAAAAGTCAGCATCATATATATCTGCTTTTACAAATCTTAAGGTATTAGATTGACGCTCTAAAAAGTTATGCGTTATTATAATTTGATCAAATAAATTCCATTCAAAGTTATGGCTCGTAGTCCCTCTGTCAATAGATAGTAAGGTTTCCATTGGATTAAATAAACCTTGATTAGCCACTAATTGTTCAATACTATTACTTGTAGGATCATCATTAAAATCTCCCATGATAATAATTTTGGCATCAGTTATATTTTCCTTTAAAGTACTAACAATGGCTTGAAGATTGGAAGATGCTGTAATACGTTTGTATTCCGTTTCTACATCTCCAGTACGTCTAGAAGGCCAATGGTTAACTAAAAAATGTACAGGCTCATCCAAAAATAATCCAGATACTAATAAAATATCTCTTGTATAATCTTGCGACCCATCAGTTTCGGTAAAACTAAACGTAAAGCTTTCAGAGTTTGTAACTTTAAATTTAGTCGTATCGTAAATAAAGGCAACGTCAATACCGCGTTCATCTTTACTATCGTAGTGTACAAATTGGTATGGATATTCCTTTAAATGTTTAGAGGTTATTAAATCCTTTAATACAGCTTCGTTTTCAATTTCGGCTAGACCAATAATTGCTGGATGAGAGTTGGTTTCTTTTCTGCCAATATTAGATATAGCATAACCAATTTTTCTTAATTTATTATTGTATCTTTTAATGGTCCAACGCTTTTCGGATGTTGGATTAAAATCAGTATCACGTGTTAAGTCATCTTTATAAATATCAAATAAATTTTCGATATTATAAAAAGCTATGGTCTGTTTATTTGCTTTTGATTTAAAAAAATTAAAATTCAATGTTGTAAATTTAGAGAGCTAAAAATAGCGATTTTATTATGGATACAATTATGTAACTTTGTAGTATAAATTATTATATGTTAGAAAAAAAAGATATAGAGCTTGAAAAAGCAGTATTAATTGGTGTCGTTACTAAAGAGCAAAACGAAGAGAAATCGAAAGAGTATCTTGACGAGCTTGAATTTTTGACGTTCACTGCAGGTGGAGAAGTTAAAAAACGCTTCACCCAAAAAATGGAAATGCCTAATCCAAAAACATACATTGGAACAGGTAAAATGGAAGAAGTTAGGTTATATATAGAAGATAATAATATAACCACAGCAATTTTTGATGACGAGTTATCCTCATCTCAAGAGCGTAATATAAGTAAGATTTTAAATGTAAAAGTTTTAGATCGTACCAATTTAATATTAGACATTTTTGCACAACGTGCACAAACAAGTTATGCCAGAACACAAGTCGAGTTGGCACAATGCGAGTACCTATTACCAAGACTTAGAGGTATGTGGACACACCTTGAGCGCCAAAAAGGTGGTATTGGTATGCGTGGACCTGGAGAAACCGAAATCGAAACAGATAGACGTATCGTACGTGACAGGATATCCTTATTAAAAGACAAAATTAAAACTATAGATAAGCAAATGTCTGTCCAACGTGGTAATCGTGGACAAATGGTACGCGTTGCACTAGTTGGATACACCAACGTTGGTAAATCTACTTTAATGAATACCGTTAGTAAGTCAGAGGTCTTTGCCGAAAATAAACTTTTTGCAACCCTAGACACTACCGTTAGAAAAGTAGTCATCCAAAACCTACCATTTTTATTAACAGATACCGTTGGATTTATACGCAAGTTACCAACCCAATTAGTAGACAGTTTTAAAAGTACATTGGATGAGGTTAGAGAAGCAGATTTACTATTGCACGTAGTCGATATCTCTCATCCAAATTTTGAAGACCATATCGAATCTGTAAATAAAGTTTTAGGCGAAATTAAAAGTGCAGACAAACCAATAATCATGGTCTTTAATAAGATTGATGCTTACCAAGCAAAACCTTTTGACGAGACCGATTTAATTGCCCAACGCACCGAAGAACATTACAGTCTTGCCGAGTGGAAAAAGACTTGGATGAATCGCGTAGGAGAGGACAACGCATTATTTATATCAGCATTAAACAAACGTAATCTAGAAGACTTTAAAAAGCGCGTTTATGATGAGGTTAGAGACATACACGTCACACGTTTTCCTTACAATCACTTCCTGTATCCAGATTATGATTACGATAATCTAGGCGAAGAAGAATAAAATATATCACTTAAACCCAAACCTCTCGTTTGGGTTTTTTTTCTCAAAATGGTTAACAAAGCTTTGGGCAATTTGCTTTTGGCAAAAAAAGCCAAAAGCAACCAGGCTTTACACTAAATCTTTTTTTCGTGCCTCAAAAAAGGATACCGTTTCAATCCTTATCGCAATAATCCGCAAAGTTTAGTCCGCTTTCCAATGTTATTTAACTTTTTAAAATAGCTAGTAAGTAATACCAGTAAAACAATTAAATAATAAAAAAACAGAATTATTTAAATAATTTTGTAAACAAATAAAACCAACACTTTAGCGTTATAACAGCTCATGATACAACAAAAACTACACGTGTTATTTAAAAATAAATGGGTTAAAAGGGCTTCAATAGCAATGGTTGCAGCTGTACTTTTTGCTGTCGTTTTTTACATTAGTATCTATTTGGGTGCATTTGGTAAACTACCAAATACCTCTCAATTAACAAATTTAAGACAAGCAGAAGCAACCCAAATATTAGATAAAGACAGTAAGTTAATAGGTAAATATTATATCTACGATAGGCAACCCTTAACCTATAATCAGTTTCCTAAACACCTTTTAGACGCACTAATAGCTACAGAAGATGTTAGATTTTATGATCACAACGGAGTCGATAATATAAGTCTAATGCGTGTTTTTTTTAAAACCATTTTATTTCAGGATCAATCCTCAGGAGGTGGTAGTACCATAACCTTACAACTAGCAAAAAACTTATTTGGAAGAGATAAACATATTGCTTTTAGCACAATAATAAACAAAGTAAAAGAAGCAATAGTCGCAAAACGAATAGAAAAAATATACTCTAAACAAGAAATCCTTACGCTATACCTAAACACAGTACCTTTTCCTGATAATACGTATGGTATAGAAAGCGCAGCACGTAAATTTTTTAATGTATCTGCAACACAATTATCGTTACCACAAGCAGCAACTTTAGTGGGTACACTAAAAGCAAATAATTATTACAACCCAAGACGAAATTTACAAAGCAGTACAACTAGACGTAATGTAGTCTTACAGCAAATGCTTAAGTATAATTATATAGATCAAAATCAATTTACACAAGCCAAACAAAAACCAGTCAAATTAGACTACCAATCCTTTAATCACGATTTAGGATTAGCACCTTATTTTAGGGCTCAGTTAAAAAAAGAATTAGCTATCACCTTACAAGGTTATAAAAAGCCAAATGGAGAGGCTTACGACTTGTATAAGGACGGTTTAGTGGTTTATACAACCTTAGACTCTCAAATGCAAAAATATGCAGAGCAAGCTATGCAAACACATTTAACCAAATTGCAGCAAGATTATGAAGTATCTTATGGTAAAAACGCACCTTGGACAACCAACAAGAAGTTAATTGACAAGGCTATAAAAGCATTACCAGCTTACAAAAAATTTAAAGCTTCTGGTTTAGATCATGCACAAATTATGGATTCATTGTCTATAAAGCATGAGGTAGAGTTGTTTGATTGGACAGAAACTAAAAGTCAAAATATATCTACAATAGATAGTTTGCAACACTACTTAAAATTTTTAAATACAGGTATGATTGCTTTAGACCCAAAGTCTGGTGCTATTAGGTCTTATATTGGAGGTATAGATTATCGCTTTTTTAAATATGATCATGTATCACAAAGTCAACGTCAAGTAGGATCTACATTTAAACCTTTTGTGTATACAGCAGCAATAGATAATGGTATGGAGCCTTGTACCTATTTTTCTCCAGAAGCAGTAACTTACACGGATTATAAAAACTGGACACCAACCAATTCTGGTGTTTCAGACGTAGATCCACATATTAATTATAATCTAGAAAAAGCGTTAAGTCAATCGCTAAACACAATTGCTGTTAAGGTTTTAAATCAAGTTGGTATTGATAAGGTTTTAAAACAAGCAAAAAAATTAGGCATAACTAGTACACTTCCAAACCAACCGTCTTTAGCCTTAGGTGTTGCTCAAATTAATATAAAAGAATTAGCAGGAGCATACGCTAGTTATGTTAACAATAGCCAATCTGTAAAACCATATTTTATTACTAAAATTGAAGATAAAAATGGTGTAGAAATTGTATCGTTTAAACCAGAAGTAAATCCCGATAAAGCTTATAACGATTATACTAGACAGGTTATGTTACAAATAATGCAAGCCACAGTTAATTCTGGGACTGCAGCTAGATTACGATCTACTTATGGACTTAGCAATAGTATAGCAGGTAAAACAGGGACAACTCAGGATAATAAGGATGGATGGTTTGTTGGTATTACACCAAACTTGGTAACAATAAATTGGGTTGGTAATGATAATTATAATATAGGTTTTAAAACCACAGGAATGGGACAAGGTGCAAACTCGGCATTGCCAATATTTGCGAAATTTTATCAAAAACTAAACGCAGATTTAAACTATAATTCAATTACAAAAAGTCGTTTTGAAGCACCTTCAAGCGATGTTTTGGAGGCATTGGATTGCGAAGAAGAAAAACGCGATGGGTTTTTTAAACGATTGTTTAGCAAAAAAGATAACGAGCGTCAATTCAATAAAGACAATTAGATTAGTTAGTTCTAGTTAGCTTTTTTGTAATAAAAATCCATAGTTCTAGGTTGATTATCAATTTGACCTTCTATCCAAGCATGAATAGAATCTCTAACAGGATTAGAATACGTTATTTTAGAAGGAAAGTCATGCTTATTATTGCTTACAGTAAACAGGCTGTCATTTAACTTTTGAAGCATGAATGTTACAGGTTTATCATCGTTTTGTTTATAGGCAACAACGGTAAATGCAATTGTAGTATCAATTTGTTGTAAAGTCACACGTTCTGCAAACACTGTGTCATTTTGCTTTAATGTATAGCTATGTGCTTTTAAAGTGCTATCGTTAATTTTGAACCAGTTTTCGTAAGATTGCTCTTGCTCTGTGATATTACTCCAACGTCCAACTAACCACTGTAGTTGTTCTATTTTATCAAAACTATTGCTTAAAGTTGTTTCAGTCTTTGGTGTTTTTTCTTTACAAGCAGTAAATATTAAAATTAGTCCTAATAGATATATAAGTTTCATTGGTAATTGGCTTGTAAACAGTAAGATACAAAAAAACGCGTTTCGATTAGAAACGCGTTTTTTAAATTATAGTGTTTGTAGATTATAAGTTGTAGCTTAAACCTAATAACCAATAAGATTGTAATTTGTTATCAACGTTTCCAAAAGTTGGAACCGCTTGTAATGGTAATGCTAAAGGATCATACTGACCTAACTCATAGTTTAAAGCTTCTTGTTTGTTGCTTCTTAAACCAAAGTCAAAACCAACACCAATCATTTTCCATAAGGTATAGCTAAAAGAGTTTGTCCAAGTTACGTTAGATAAATCTCCGCTTTTGTAGCTTTGGAAAGTAGATAAGTTAGATTTAAAACTTACAGCACCAATTTGTCTTGTGTAATCTGCAACTATTTTTGCACCTAATGACGATTGAAAAACTGCATCATTTTCTGCAAATACAAAGTTGTAGTTTAAAGGGTGTACAACAACAATTAGATTTTCTAAAGGAGTCCAAGTTCCACCGACTCCAACGTCTAAATATCCTGGATCGTTAAAATTGTCTAATAACGTAGTTCTGTATTCTGCTAAACCAGAAACAGCAAAGTTTTTAGTTATGTTTCTTCCGTATAATGAAGAGATGTTAAATACATCTGTCGTTGGGTTAAAACTGTCATCATCATTTGGATTGTCTTTATTATCTAATTTTACCCAGTTAAGGTTAGATGTTAAAGAGTTTCTCCAGAAAAATTTATCTTCAATTAAGTTAGCATATGCATTTAATGAGATTCCGATGTTTACAGAAGCGTTGTTTGGTGTTCCTTGAGAATACCAATTGCTAAAGTTAGAAATACTTCCACCAATAGTTCCAAAAAGACCTTTTCTCCAACCTGGAAGTGCATCAATTTGAGCTTGTAAAGCATCAGCTTCACTTTGTAAAGCATCAGCTGCTGCTTGCTTTTCTGCTTTTTGAGTGTGTAACTCTTCTTTTGTTTGGGCATTCATAGAGACTAATCCTAAAAAGAATGCTCCTACTAATAATATTTTTTTCATAAATCTTAAGTTTTAAATAAAACGGTTGCAAATATACGCTTTAGTTATATTTTTTCTAAAATAGAAAAATTATGTAAACTATTAATTGTCAGTGTTTTAAATAATAAACAGAGTTATTAACGTTTGTATAAAGGAACAAAAGAACACGCCTCTCCATACATGATAGATTTAGCATATGGTTTAAGCTTGTTAGTTATCATAGCATAAGCGTTTATAGGCACTGGCTTGTTACTACAACCTTTAATTATTACAGGTTTATCTTGGTATATTGTACCATCAATAGCACTGATTATGTCCTGGTAAATGGAAGTCTCTAAATCCTCTAGTGTTCCAATATGGCACTTTTCGACAAAAGGTTCTAAATTTACGACCAATAACATAAAAGCCCAATCCGGAATGATAGCATCTGCACTACAAGTGATTGCTACGTATTGATTTTGGTACTGACTCCAATCGTGATTTTTGATATATTCTCTAAAATCTTTTTCTTTTAAAACCAATTCTTGGAACAACCAATCTTTAATATCTAATAAAACACGTTGTCCTTTTGGATAGTAATCTTCAAGGTCTAGTGTAATTAATTTACTATTTGCTACGCGATTAATAATTTCTTCAGCCATAATTTAAATATGTTATAATTATTGGTATCCTTCTGCTTGTAGTTTAAATAAGTCAGCATATAATGACTTGTTAGCCATTAGATCCTCATGTGTACCCATTTCTAGTACGCGACCTTCATCTAATACTAAAATTTTATTTGCTTGTCTTACTGTACTAAATCTATGAGATATTATAATACTAGTTTTGTCTTCGGTTAGACCTATAAATCTTTCAAAAACGTCACTTTCTGCTTTAGCATCTAATGCAGATGTTGGCTCGTCCAAAATCATCACTTTAGCATCTTTCATATAAGCTCTGGCTAATGCCACTTTTTGCCACTGTCCACCAGATAATTCTTGTCCTTTTGCAAAACGTTTACCAAGTTGTTGGTCGTATCCTTTTTTAAGTTCTGACACGACTTGATTGGCTAGACTTAGTTCGGCTGCGTTTTCAATTTTTTCTTGATTTTCAATTTGACTGATGTCTCCTATTGCAATGTTTTCTCTAACTGCAAACTCATACCTAAAAAAGTCTTGAAAAATCACACCAAAAAAAGCTTGATACTTTGCTTTATCAAAGCGATTAATATTAACACCATCTAAAAGTATTTGTCCAGAAGTGGGTTCGTAAAAACGTAATAATAATTTGGTTAATGTGGTTTTTCCTGCTCCATTTTGACCAACAAATGCTAGTTTTTCGCCAGCTTTAATTTTAAAGCTGATGCCTTTTAAAATTTCATTGTCGGATTCTGGGTAAGAAAATTTAACATTGACAAACTCAAACCCTTCCTTTATTTTTTCAGGAAGAGGCATATCCTCCTTATGTTTTGGTTGAATTGAAATATCTATAAATTCGAAATAATCTTTTAAATATAAAGCGCTTTCTGAAATACGTGTAAATTTAGAAAAGAAGTCCTGTAAATTTCTTGTTAGTCTATTAAAAGCACCTGATAAGAAGGTTAATTCTCCTAGAGTTATCACACCAGATATTACACGATATATTATAAAAACGTAAGCACCATAATAACTTAAAGTCCCTAGAACATTAAATACAAACCCTAAAGCAGATCGTTTAATGGCTAGTTTTTTGTTTAAATCATAATACTCTTGAGATAGGTTTTTAAAACGGTCTACAACAAAGTCTGTTAAACCAAACAACTTAATTTCTTTGGCTGTTTTGTCATTGGCTCCAATAAACCTTAGGTAGTCTAATTCTCTTCTTTCTGCTGTCCAACCTCTTGCTAAAGAGTATTGTTGTTGACTAAACCAGATTTCATTAATAAATGCTGGTATAATACTTAGGATAAGCAGAATTATTAAATAGGGTTCAAAATAGATTAGACCAGCAACTAAAGTCGCTATGGATATTAAGCTTTGTACTTCGCCAAGTGCGTTAGACATTAATCCAACACGACTTGTAGTTTGGGTTCTAGCACGTTCTAGTTTATCATAAAACTCTGAGTCTTCTAATAAGCTAATATCAATCTGATTGGTTTTTTTAATAATTCTTACGGAAGTGTCAATAGAGTAGGCGTCGCCTAATAAGCTATCTGTTAATTGTATCGCACGACTAACTAGGTCTGATAAGACAATTAACCCAAACTCAATACCAACATAAGTCCAAAGTTGGGTTAAATCTGTAATTTCTAATTTAGTTTGAAGTATAATTTCATCTATAATTATTTTACCAATCCATAAAATAATTACAGGTAATACTGCACCAATTAGTCTACAAAATGCCGAACTTAAAAATAATGTTTTATTGGTATTCCAGATTTCTTTAAAAAATCGCGGAATATATATTAAAGCACTAAAAGATTTTTTTAAACTGGTTTTGTTTTTTTCTTTTAACGATTTTGGTGCATGTCTAGCCATATTGATTTGGCATTAAAGCATACCAAGCTCTAGCTTAGCTTCTTCGCTCATTAAGTCTTGAGTCCAGGGTGGATCAAAAGTAATTTCTACTTCTGCATCTTTTACATCGTTTAAAGATTTTACTTTTTCTTCAACTTCTAAAGGAAGCGTTTCGGCAACAGGACAGTTAGGTGTTGTTAGTGTCATTAGGATTTTTACATCATAATCTTCGTTAACAAAAACATCATATATTAATCCTAGTTCGTAAATGTCAACTGGAATTTCTGGGTCATAAATTGTTTTTAAAACCTTTACTATTTTTTCTCCTAATTCTGCTGTATCTATAGTTGTATCACTCATAATTATTGTAGTTGCGTTTGATATGCTATGGCATATAATTTTATTTGTTTTATCATACTAACTAAACCATTGGCTCTAGTTGGCGATAAATGTTCTTTTAACCCTATTTGATCAATAAAATCTGTATTGGCATCCAATATATCTTTAGGATGTTGATTGGAGAATGTTCTAATCAATATGGCTATAATTCCTTTGGTAATAATAGCATCACTGTCTGCAGTAAATGCTATTTTATTATCATCCATTTCTGCATGTACCCAAACTTTACTTTGACAGCCTTTAATAATATTGTCTTCAGTTTTATATTCAGGTGCAATAAGCGGTAACGTTTTTCCTAAATCAATCATGTATTGATAACGTTCTTCCCAATCTTCAAACATTGAAAATTCGTCTACAATTTCGTCTTGTATTTCTTTTATCGTCTGCATTTATCAAAATAATTTAGAGTACAAAATTAATCAATATTCAGTGATTAGTTGCTAAATAACTCTTAAAGATAGATTTGAATTTATTGATCTATTTTTTGGTGTCAGGTTTAGCTATTTCTAATAGTTTAGACACTAAATCTGCAATTTCTTTAGGTGGATTTCCAGCATCAAAAGTAGGTGTGCTATATTGTTCTCCATTTAAAGTTATCGTTAAGTTAGATGAAGCAGCTCCATCGTATTGGTGTGCTGTACTTGGAGGCTCTAACGTGTTTAAAGATTTAATAGCTATAGCATCTGATAAGGATTTAATAGCATTCCAATCTTCTTTACTGCATGGTGTAACGTTTTCTTTTTCAGATCTACTAAATTGCGAGGAAACCGTATTTTGATCTATACTTATCATTGTATAAGTACCTCTTGAAAATGCAGTATACTTAAATGTTAGACTATTATCTTGCTTTTGACTTGTATTGTTTATTACAGGTGAAGCATTTAATAGGACAGTTTCTTTATTGAAAAGGGTAATGATATTGTCTTCTATTTTAAAGTTTGTAGTGTTTTCTAATACTTTTAAATAATTTTGCTCAGTTACATTAGCGTCTTCTTGACAGAATTTTTTTGTGGATGCTAAGTTGCCAAAGGATATATTGTCATTATTGATTTCATAGCTTCCAAAAAAATTATTGCATCCTGAAAAGCCTGAAACGCGTTTAGTTGTACTGTCAAATAATAGGGTTAACTCTTGGGCTACTATTGATTGATTGTCTAGAAGAGTGACTTTATAATCGCCATTTAATGTTTGAGTTGCTTTTTGCATATCTGGATTTAAATTGCTTGTTGAATCTTGAGTAGCACCACAACTATTAAGAAGTATAGAGAATAAAATTATAGTAAATGTTTTCATTATAAAAGTTTTTATTGTGTAACTTAATAATACAAAAAAGACGCCAAAGTTGGCGTCTTTTTAAATAAAAACAATAAAATATTAATTTCCAACTAAAGCAGCTCTTGATCCTCCAGATTGAAATATGGTTCTCATTCTTGATTTTTGACCTTCAGAAAACATATACATGCAAGCATCATCTACATAATCCATATAATTCATTGTCATGTCTGTAGATCTACAGTTTACTGTAGGGAAAGAAGGACAGCCATAATTTGGACCATCTGAAGAAGGTGTATCTGCAACAAAGTCATCTTGTTTACATCTTCCATCTCCCCAAATATGACGAAGGTTTAAGTAATGACCAACTTCGTGAGTTAATGTTCTACCTTGGTTATAAGGTGCTGCAGAACCTCCTGGTAAGCTAGAGTAAAGTACTACTACACCATCCGTAGCTGATGGTCCACCTGGAAACTGAGCATAACCTAAGATTCCACCACTAATATTACAAACCCAAATATTTAAGTGAGTTGATGGTGTTACAGGTGGATAAGCAGCTTTTACTGCATCATTTGTGCTCCAAGCAGAAGTAGAATTTGAGTGTCTAAATGTTCCTGCTAGCGTAAAGTTTATTTCAGAATCTGCTACTAATCCAGCAAAGTCAGAAGGGACTTGATTTATATCGTTATTTGATGCTCTAAAATCATTATTTAGAACATTAATTTGTGAGTTAATTTGTTGATCATTTACATTTTGCTGTGCATTACTATATACAACATGAACATAAACAGGAATATTAACAACACCTAAATTGTCTACCGGATCGCCTCCACCAGAGCCTCCACCATTTCCGTTACCATTTCCTCCTCCAGGTTTCCCTTTTGCACTGATTAGTGATCTAGTTTGATATTCAATATCATACATTTTTTTGTCTAAACCAGGGTTTTCGTTAAGTAGTCTGTTTAAATTAACCATTGAGTGACATACAGGTCTACCTTTAGCTTGTCTCGAAGCTTCGTCTACATCTGCATCAGTGTAAAGGTAAAAGTCAGACATGTCTATTTGTGTTTGATCTTGTGATAGGTTTTCTGATTTGTCATCACTACATGATGCAAATAGCATTGCAATAGCAGCCATGCATAAAAGTGTTTTCTTCATATATATTAATATTTTGTTAAACATTTGTGAAATATATAAATTTTTAGCTTTTTATTCTAAATATTATTACATTTTCGGTGAAATACATATGAATATAAAAACGCTCAATATTTCTATTGAGCGTTTTTAATATAATCTAGAGTTGTTATTTTATGAAAGCATCATTTTTGCTTTTTTAACTCCAGAAACTAAAGCATCAATTTCTTGTTTGGTATTATAAAATGCGAATGACGCCCTAATAGTACCAGGTATATTAAAAAAGGTCATTATTGGTTGCGCGCAATGGTGTCCTGTACGAACAGCGATTCCCATTTTATCTAGTAATGTGCCAACGTCATAAGGGTGAATACCTTCCAAGTTAAAAGATATCACAGAAGTTTTATTTTTTGAAGTACCATAAATTTTTAGACCTTCAATTTCTAACAATTTTTCTGTTCCATAATCTAATAGCTCTTTTTCATAAGAAGCTATTTTATCAAAACCAATAGCATTCATATAATCCAATGCTGCTCCAAAAGCAATACCACCACAAATGTTAGGTGTACCAGCTTCAAATTTATGAGGTAAGCCTGCATAAGTTGTTTTTTCAAAAGTAACTTGGTCAATCATTTCTCCACCACCTTGATAAGGTTCCATTTTATTAAGCCACTCTTCTTTTCCGTATAACATACCAACACCAGTTGGTCCACAAATTTTGTGGGCAGATGTTACATAAAAATCTACATCTAATGCTTGTACATCAGGTTTGATATGAGGACAAGCTTGTGCACCATCTATCAAAACTGCAGCGCCAAATTTATGTGCTTGGTCGATTATGGTTTTTACAGGATTTATGGTTCCTAAAGCGTTTGATATATGATTTACAAAAACAAGTTTTGTTTTTTCAGAAAGCAAAGCTGTATAAGCTTCCATATCCAGTTCACCTTCTAAAGTCATTGGTATTACCTTAAGTTTTGCTCCAGTTTTTTCGCAAAGCATTTGCCAAGGTACGATGTTGCTGTGGTGTTCTAAAGCCGAAACAATGAGCTCATCTCCTTTATCTATTAATTTTGTAAAACCATTAGCTACTAAATTTATAGCATGTGTTGTACCAGAAGTGAATATAATTTCTTGTGTTTTATTAGCATTAAAGTGTTTTTGTATTGTAAGTCTAGCAGCTTCATATTTATCTGTAGCTTCTTGGCTTAGCGCGTGTACGCCACGATGTATATTGGCATTGTAATTAGAATAGTAATCTACAATAACATCAATAACCTGTTGTGGCGTTTGCGATGTTGCCGCATTATCAAAATATACCAATGGTTTGCCATTTACTTGTCTTTTAAGTATTGGGAAATCTTTACGTATTAAATTGATATTTAACATAATTGAAAATAAATTAAAACTCTTTAGCTACAAGATTAAAAAGCTGTATAAAAAGATAAATACACATTGCTAATGTTATACCAAGTGATAAAGCCACGTGTATCAGCTTTATATTGCCTTTAGCCATGAAGTTAATTAAATTTTTGAATACAAATACAGATAAAACTAGCAACATATAAGTACATGACAGACCTACAAAAGTTAGTAATATACCATCAAAAAAACCACCTTTTGTAAAGTAAAATAGTGTGCCTGTTACAGCTGCTATTACCAAACAAATACTAATTAATTTAATAAAGGTTTTGTTTGAAGTGTTTAAAATATCCATATTTTTTACAAGTCAAAACCTATATTAACACCTAATTTATTTGCTATAATTTTAGTTATTCGTTGTTTTAATTCTGGAATTTTTACAGACTTTAAAACGTTGTTACTAAAAGCGTACATTAATAATCCTTTAGCTTCTTTTTCTGGAATACCTCTAGATTTCATATAAAATAAAGCACTTTCGTCTAATTGACCTATGGTACAACCATGAGAACATTTTACATCATCTGCAAAAATTTCTAGTTGAGGTTTAGAGTTTATCGTTGCTTTATCGCTTAATAATATGTTATTATTTGATTGGAAAGCATTGGTTTTTTGTGCCTCTTTGTTTACTACAACTTTACCATTAAAGACACCAGTTGAGCTGTCGTTAAAAATTCCTTTGTAGTCCTGATGACTTTCGCAATTAGGCTCTATATGATGAACTAAAGTGTTGTGGTCAACATGTTGTTTATCTCCAATAATGGTAACTCCATTTAATGTAGAGTCCATATACTCTCCGTTTTGATAGAAGTTTAGGTTGTTACGTGTTAACTTTCCTCCAAAACTAAACGTATGCACAGATACATGGCTTTCGCGTTTTTGCTCAACAAAAGTGCTGTCTATTAATGATGCATTAATGTTGTCATTTTGCACTTTATAGTAATCAACTATGGCGCGTTTGTTAGCAACAATTTCTGTAACAGAGTTTGTTAAAACAGGATTGTCTGTCAAACTTTGGTGACGCTCTATAATTTGTACGTGAGAATTTTCATCTACAACAATTAAGTTACGTGGTTGTAGCATTAATGCAGCTTCATTTCCTGTAGAAAAATGTACTATTTGGATAGGTTTAGCAACCACTTTGTTTTTAGGAATGTGTATGTAGGCACCTTCTTTAGAAAAAGCGGTATTTAAAGAGGTTAATCCTTCTTTACCTGCTACTTTATTAAAGTAGTTTTCAATAATTAATTGGTATTTAGGTTTGTGTAATGCCGAAGACATTAGGCAAACATCAATACCATCATGAGTAGTTTGAGATAAATTAGAAGAGTATTTACCATCTATAAACACGATTTTGTAAGTGTCAATATCATCTAGAAAATACTTTTTAATATCACTGTACTCTAAGGTGTTATCTTGTTTAGGGAACAAGCTATAATCGTGTTTTAAAACACTATTTAAAGAGGTGTACTTCCAAGCTTCGTCCTTTTTTGAAGGAAAACCTTTAGCTTCAAACGTTTTTATTGCATCGCTTCTAACATCATGTATTTTAGACTCTAAATCGACTTGATTTTCGAATGCTAAAAAAGAGGATACTAATTTTTCTTTTAAACTCATATTTTAAGTCTTCGGTATTCAGCTATTAAAAAACAGGGTTTGTTAGTTAATGCTGTAACGTATTATATTTATTTGTGTTTTTAGCGGTAAGTTATCTGTTAGATAACATTACCATTGCAAACTTTTTAAGCGTCTACTTCTTCTTTGATCCAGTCGTAACCTTTTTCTTCTAACTCATGTGCTAGTTCTTTTCCTCCAGACTTAACAATACGACCATTGTATAGTACGTGGACAAAATCAGGTACGATATAGTCTAATAAACGTTGGTAATGAGTAATGACTATTACAGCATTATCTTTACTTTTTAGTTTATTTACACCATTGGCTACAATACGTAAAGCATCGATATCTAATCCTGAATCAGTTTCATCTAAAATCGCTAATTTAGGTTCCAACATAGCCATTTGAAAAATCTCGTTACGTTTCTTTTCTCCACCAGAGAATCCTTCATTTAAAGATCTAGATAAAAACTTACGATCAATTTCTAAAAGTTCTGATTTTTCACGAATCATTTTTAGCATTTCGTTAGCTGGCATATCAGGTAAACCTTTAGCTTTTCGTGTTTCGTTAATTGCAGTTTTCATAAAGTTAGTCACGCTAACTCCAGGAATTTCTACTGGATATTGAAACGATAAAAACACACCTTTGTGTGCACGTTCCTCTGCTGCTAATTCGTCAATATCTTCACCTTCCAAAAGAATAGTTCCATCTGTTACTTCATATTCTTCTTTTCCTGCTATTACTGAAGCTAATGTACTTTTACCAGAACCATTTGGTCCCATTATAGCATGTACTTCTCCTGCTTTAACTTCAAGGTTAATACCTTTTAAAATAGATTTATCTTCAACACTTGCGTGTAAATTTTTTATTTGTAACATACTGTTTATTTTCCTAGTTTGATAACGTCGTTTTTATTCGGGTCTAAAGCGCTAACGCTTACTATTTTATTTATTTTTAATTTAAAAGGCCAGCTATCTTCATTTTCTTTTTTAGGAATTAATTCTCCTAAAACTTCTACAGTCACCATATCTGTTGGCTCTTTTTGGTATTGTTTAGCTTGTTCGGCCAATGTACTTACTTGGTCATTTAAGACCACACCATGTATATCATTACCTACTTGAAATACTGCTGCGTTTGCATAGTATACAAAATCTCCTTTAAAGGCTGTGCCTTGATCTTTTTTACAACTTACAAATGCAATAAAAATTAAAAGAATAGCTATTTTTTTCATGCTTATATTTATTGAATAGGCTCTGGAGCGTGATTTAAACTATTGTAATTTTTTGTTGAATGCTGAATAATCACTCGTGCTCCTTTTTGTTTTGCAAAAGCTTCAAAAGTTTCCATAGATGCTTTTGTGTCCTCTACACTAAAGTTGAAACTTGGTACAATATGATTCGTTCTGTTTTCTTCAAAATGATATAAATCTCCTGCTAAAAATAATGGTCCTTCTTGCTCTAAATCTAAAAATAAAGATTGGTGACCTGGTGTATGACCTGGAGTAGACTTAATAATCACTTTACCATCTCCAAAAACATCCAAATCTCCATTGATTTTTTTAGTTAATTTTAAATCCTTTATAGCGTTGTAATTATCAGGATTGTTTTTTTGTTGCTCTATACTTGTCACAAAGTCATATTCTACTTCTTGAACAATCCAAGTGGCATGAGCTAATTTTGATGCAGATCCTGAGTGATCAAAATGTGTGTGTGATAAGGCTATATAGTCAATATCTTTAGTTTGTAAACCTATTGTTTTTAGTTGTTCTTCAATACCTTGATCTCTAGACACTGTAAATGCACCATCAGGAGTAGTAAACGGTTTTTGTCCCACTAATCCATCTGCTAATCCTGCATCCCAAAGCAAATTACCTTCTGGATGTTTAATAACAAAAAACATATCGGCAAAAGTTTTGCTTTCGCCTTTGTACAAATCGTCTTGAGAAAAAATCTCTAATTTGTTAACCTGAACTGTTCCTCCATCAAACATAAATAGTTTAATTGGTTCTGCTTTTGTTTCGGTAGCAACCTCAGTTTGTTTATTATCTTTTTTACAAGCTACCAGAAAGGTAAAGCTTAATAAAATTAGGGTTAGTTTTTTCATAGTATTTGTATTATCCAACAGATCCTTCTAAAGATATTTCTAGTAGTTTTTGAGCTTCAATAGCAAACTCCATTGGTAATTTATTTAGTACTTCTTTACTAAATCCATTTACAATTAGTGCAATAGCTTTTTCTGTATCTATACCACGTTGGTTGCAATAAAATATTTGGTCTTCACCAATTTTACTTGTTGTTGCTTCGTGCTCTATTTGTGCAGTCTTATTTTTAGCTTCTATATATGGGAAGGTATGTGCACCACACTCGTTACCCATTAACAAACTATCACATTGAGAAAAGTTTCTAGCATTGTCTGCACGACTACTAATTTGAACTAAACCACGATAAGAATTTTGTGATTTTCCTGCAGATATACCTTTAGAAATAATGGTTGATTTAGTGTTTTTACCTAAATGAATCATTTTTGTTCCAGTATCTGCTTGTTGGTGATTGTTAGTAACAGCAATAGAGTAAAATTCGCCTACAGAATTATCCCCTTTTAGTATACAACTTGGGTATTTCCAAGTTACAGCACTTCCAGTTTCAACTTGCGTCCAAGAGATTTTTGCGTTTTTTTCGCATAAACCACGTTTGGTTACAAAGTTGTAAACACCACCTTTTCCTTCGGCATTACCAGGATACCAGTTTTGTACTGTACTGTATTTTATCTCAGCATCATCTAAAGCAATAAGCTCTACAACTGCTGCGTGTAATTGGTTTTCGTCTCTACTAGGTGCAGTACAACCTTCTAAGTATGATACATAACTACCTTCATCTGCTACTAATAATGTGCGTTCAAATTGTCCTGTACCTCCTTGATTAATCCTGAAGTATGTTGATAATTCCATTGGACATTTAACACCTTTAGGAATATAACAAAAAGAACCATCACTAAATACAGCACTATTTAATGCAGCATAAAAGTTGTCTGTTGTTGGTACGATGGTACCAATGTATTTTCTTACTAATTCTGGATGTTCTTTTATAGCTTCAGATATTGGCATAAAAATAATACCTTTTTCTGCTAAAGTCTTTTTAAATGTTGTGGCAACAGACACAGAGTCAACAACAATATCCATAGCGACATTGTTCATCTTTTTTTGCTCGTCAACAGATATTCCTAGCTTTTTATACATTGCTAGCAAATCTGGATCTACGTCATCTAATGTCTTGTTTGGGTCCACAGCAACAGGAGCAGAGTAATATGCAATTGCCTGAAAATCTGGTTTGGTATAATTTACATTAGCCCAATCCGGTTCTTCCATTGCTTGCCACACTTTAAATGCTTCAAGTCTCCATTCTGTCATCCATTCTGGCTCTTCTTTTTTCATAGAAATAGCACGAACGATATCTTCGTTTAGACCAATAGGGAATGTTTCAGATTCTATATCTGTAAAAAAACCATATTCATATTCTTTGGTTTTTAATTCTTCTCTAAGGTCGTCCTCTGTATATTTTGACATAATTTGTCTATCAGTTTTGTTATAATGAAAATGATTCGCCACAACCGCAAGTACGGTTAGCGTTAGGGTTATTAAACACAAACCCAGTTCCGTTTAATCCGCCAGAGTATTCTAAAGTGGTACCTATAAGATAAAGAAAACTTTTTTTGTCTACAATAATTTTAACGTCATTGTCTTCAAACACTTTGTCTTCATCTTCTTTTGCTTTGTCAAATTTTAAATCATAAGACAGTCCAGAACAACCACCACTTTTTACACCAACGCGAACGTAGTCTGTGCTTGGGTTAAAGCCATCATCATTCATCAATTCGATGACTTTCTTTTTAGCGGTATCAGAAACTTTTATCATACTTGTTAATTAGATTTTATCTAAATAGAGTGCAAAGATACAACATCAGTCGCTTTTTACCATATCAACTAACATTATATTAGTATATGGTTTTATAGGTTTTTTTTATTCAGGAATAAATGCTGGATTGTTTAAAAAAGAAGGGTCAGAAAGCGTTAGCAAAAAGGCCTTTAGGTCAGCTTTGTCTTGTGTTGTAAGATTGACACCTCCTTGTGCTACTTTTTTCATTAAAGGATCAATGGTTGAAGACGCTTGTAGTCCTGTACTGTAATGCTCTATAACTTGCTCTAATGTTGCGAATCGACCATCATGCATATAAGGAGCAGTGTAGGCTAGATTACGTAAAGATGGTGATTTAAATTTACCATTATCATTAGGATTACCAGTTATTAAACCAAATCCTAAATCTGAAAATGTGGCATCCAAACCGTTGTTGTGAAGCTTATTATCTGTCCAAAGTGGATTGTTTGGATTACCATGACAATGAAAACAATCACCTCTAGATTCGTCCATAAAAACATCCAATCCGTTTTGTTCTTGGGGTGTTAATGCAACTTCTCCGTTTGAGAATTTATCAAATTTTGAGTTACCGGAAATTAAAGTGCGTTCAAATTGAGCTATTGCTTTTGAAACTAATGTTTTAGTAATTACTGAGGTACCAAAAGCCTGTTTGAATAGTTGCGGATATTCTGGATGATTATTAAGTTTTGCTTCTACTGGTTCCCAACTATCATTTCCCAGCTCGTTAGCATCTATTACTGGTTCTAGCGCTTGGCTTTCTAATCCTAATGCGTGTCCATCCCAAAAATATCTGTCGTCAAAATTCCAAGCTAAATTAAATAGAGGCATGCTATTTCTGGTGCCTTCAATGTTTGTCACACCAACACTAAACTGATTTTGATCAGCAAAAGCATGTTGTGGTGAATGGCAACTAGCACACGCTTTGGTGTTGTTAACGGATAATATGTTGTCAAAAAATAACTGTTTGCCTAATGCCACACCTTCCACAGTTAATTTGTTACTCACAGGAATTATGGGATCAATTAATTTGTCTTCAAATAGTGAAGGTATTTCTAATTGAAACGGAATAGGTACATAGGCGTTGTCATGCGATGCTTCCTCGGAAGAGCAACTAAAAAGAATTATAAAAAATAGGCTGTATGTTAACCAGTGTTTCATTAGTTATTGTGTGATTTCGCCAATAGTAAACACACTTAAAATGTTTTCTTGCATCATTTTTTGAGCGTCATAATTAGGCATTAAAGGTGTGTCTAATACGTTTAAGTCCCATGTGTTAGGATTTGTAAATAGCTCAGCGATATTCATTTTAACCTCTATTGTAGTTTCGGTGGTTATTGTTATTGGTGTGTCTAAAGTTATCGTTGCAAAATTTTGTTCAAATAATCCATCTTCAACTCTTGCTGTACCATTATGATAGTTAAAAGGTAAAGGGTCTGGTGTGTCTACATTATACATACCATCAAATTGTAAAAAATGATAACCACCACCTAACATTTCTGGCCAATTCCAACTGGCTGTATTTAATAATGGATAGGCTCCATCAATATTATCTTCTTCATCAAAACCCCAGACAAAGCTTAAAGTGTAAGTTCCGGAAGGAATTCCATTTATGTCTGGCGCAAAATTGTATGTCTCTTCTACTGCTAAGTCTGTAAATTTAAAGCCTTCAAAACTGTAGGTGTCTCCTGCTGTATTTGTTAGTTTGAATTTAGATGTTAAATATCTAAATCTAACCATGTTTATTACTTCACCATTAGCATTTGTAACTGTTTCTGTTTCTAGATTGCTACTATTAATTAGAGTGTCATTCCAATCATGCGTAAATTTAAAGTTAACGCTTGCAGATAATGTTGTGTTGTCATCCATATCCTCGTTACAAGAAAATGTAATTGCTAAAAGCAATATAAGGGCAATTGTTTTTTTCATTTTTATTTTATTTCAATTAAGAGTAAGTCTGTAAATCCTTTATTTTCTATGATATCAAAATCATTACTGCTGGATTCTCCAACAGATATTATTGTGCCATTATTAAGTTGCGTAATTCCGTATAAAAAGTCAATGTTACTACCTCCAATACTTTGTTGCCATTTTAAGCTACCATTAGCGTCGATTTTCAAAACCCAACCATCATTTTGACCTTTATTATTAGTTAAATTTCCGGTTAAACTTCTTGAGCTTCCGCAGATAACAAATCCATTGTCTTGAGTTGAAGAGATTGCTCTACCAACGTCAAAATCTTCTCCTCCATATGTTTTTTCCCAAAGTAATTCTCCTTGCGGAGAAATTTTTATTAGCCAGACATCTGCAGCTCCAAAATTTGTGCTTACGTCAATATCTTCGCTCCTGGTATCTCCTATAATTAAATAGTTTCCGTCTCCTGAAGGTGTTATTGCTCTTGCTTCATCAATTTCATCTCCTCCAAAATTTTTCTCCCATTCTAAGTTACCTAAGTTTGATATTTTAACAACCCAAAAATCATAAGAACCTTTATTATTAGAGATATCTGTGTCTGCGCTATCTGATGATCCGACAATAATAAAACCTTGGTCTGCTGTTTGAATGGCATCATAGGCAGTGTCTGAGAAAAAACCACCAAAGTATTTACTCCATTCTAACGTTCCGGATTGATCCAATTTTACAGCCCAATAATCTCCGCCAGCATGTAATGTTTGGTTGCTTCTGGTATTTCCTGCTCCATTGGATGCTGTAACATCTAAAACTCCGGTTACAAAGAAACCATTGTCGCTAGTTTGTATTATAGAGTGGCCTGTATCTATACCTGAAAAGCCATACGTTTTTTGCCAAATCAAGTTGCCTTGAGCGTCTATTTTTATAATCCAAAAGTCTTCCTGTCCATTATTGTTAGTGATGTCTCCATCGTTACTGTAAGTAAATCCAATTATTGCATAACCTCCATCGTTAGTTTGAATAATATCATTACCTCTTTCGTCACCTGATCCTCCATATGTTTGAGACCATTGTAATTGGTTGTCTTGATTGTATTTTACAACCCAAACATCATAACTGTTATCTAGTTTAGTTGTTACGTCACCATCTGTTGATTGTGTAAAACCTAAAACGATATAACCACCATCAGAAGTGTTTTTAACAGCTTGTCCACTCTCGTTTTTAGAACCTCCAATTGTTTTAACGCTTTTTACAATTCCTTGCGTTGTAATCGTTGGATTAGGAGTTGTGTTTTCAGTATCGTCATTACACGATAATGCTATTAAAATAGTAAAAAGGGTTAAAGTTTTATGGATTGTTTTAATTTTCATTTAATTAATTGCTTTTACGTACTATAAGTAATCCGCCTTCAATATCTCCAATAATTATATTACCACTTTCAAAATACGGATAGACACTCCAAACACCATTAAAAGCAGCGCTATTGCTTGATGGATAGGTGTCAAAATATCCAGTTTCTGTCATAGAATTAGTTGTAGATGCTATGTTGGAAATGTCTAACACTCTTAATCCTGCTCTGTAATTAGCTAAATAATATTCGTTACCTTTTACGTAGCCATTATGATCAATTGCTGGCGTTGGGCCAAGATAGGTGGCATGCTCAATTGGGTTATCTAAGTCTGTGAAATCAAAAACTAGTGTTTTGGTGTTAAATCCAAAATTTTGTTCGTCTTGTTCGTCGCCTAAAATAAAATATTGTTGATCCTCTGTAAACCAACCTTGATGCGCATAAGCAGTCTGTGGATATGTGAAGCTACTAATTTCAATCACATTGGATTTGTCTGTAACGTCTAATATTACAACCTGATCTGTATTACCATTACTACCTACATATATTTGTTTTCCTGTATAATCTAAATCTGGACCAGAGTAAGTGACTACTTGTGCGTCATGCGTATATCCTACAGCTGTATAGTCTCCTAAATTTACGGGATTAGTTGGGTTACTAATATCGACAAATATAGGTCCTCCACCATTTGTTGACGAGCAACCTACTAGGTAAGCTACACTTTCAGATTCGTTAATAACGATGTTGTGACAGCTACCAACATCATTAAACAATGCATCTGCAGTAAAATTTTGAGGTGCATTAATTACATTTCTTAATCGTGTTAAATCAAAGACTTGCATACCATGTGATCCAACATTATCTGCTACTATAAACGCATGATTGTTATAAGTTTTAACATCTCGCCAGGCGCTTGATCCAGCACTTGAGTTTAATCGACCTAAGAATATTGGGTTAATAGGATCCGATACGTCAACAAAAGCGGTACTGTTTGATAACCCAATAATTGCATATTCTTTACCATCCAAAGGATCTGTCCAACCCCAAATATCACTTCCTTCCTGATTACTGTTACCGCTTAATATAAAAACATTGATTTGTCCTAATAGGTCGTAACCATTGCAAGGATATGGTCCTGCCATACCATCTATACATGGATAAAGTGGTGCGTTTTCTGTTTCACAAACATCTCCAATTCCGTTGTTGTTTTCGTCTAATTGATCTGGATTTGCAGTTAAAGGACAATTATCAAAATCGTTAGTAATACCATCATTGTCTAAATCGTCATCACAAACATCTCCAATACCATCGCTATCAGAATCTTCTTGATTAGGGTTTGCAATATTAATACAGTTATCAATATCATCTGCTATTCCGTCTTGATCAGCATCTGCAATTGTTGCTACAGGTGTACCTGTCCCGTTTTCGTCATCTTTAGAGCAACTTTGATATATAATTAAAAAACAAAGGATGCTTAAGCTAAGCATAAAAGATTTTATTGTTTTAGAAATGTTTTTCATGGTGTTAATTATTGACTATTAGTTTTTTGGAAACAGAATTGTTGATTTTAACCAAATAAATTCCGTTGGATAAATTAGGAATAGGTAAAACGTATGAATTTGTGTTAATATTGCTTTTAGAAATTAGCTTTTTACCAATTATATTGTAAACTTCTACTGTGTTTATAGTAGCTGAAGCTTTAATTGTTACATTAGATTGTGTTGCTGGATTTGGAGATATAGAAATAGTGTTATCTAATTCAAAAGTTTTTGTGCTTAAAGGATTATCGCTTGCACGTACTACAAATAATCCTCTTTCAATATCACTGACTATAATATTTCCACTTGAAAAATATGGGTAAATACTCCAAGCTCCATTAAAATTGGCGCTATTACTAGAAGGAAATGTGTCAAAATATCCAATTTCTGAATTAGTGTTGTTGGTAGAAATTAGAGTAGGAATATCCAATACACGTAAACCTGCTCTGTAATTTGCTAAATAAAACTTGTCGCCTTTAACATAACCATTATGGTCGATTGCTGTAAATGAAGCTTCGTAAGTTGAAATTAGTACTGGATTATCTAAATCTAACATGTCAAAAACAAATGTTCTGGTTCCGAAACCAAAATTTTGCTCATCTGTTTCGTCACCAAAAATAAAATATCTGTGATCATCTGTAAACCAACCTTGATGTGCATAACCTGGGTTAGGATAAGAGATTTCTGAAATAAATTGAGGATTGTTTTTTTCTGTTACATCTAATAATACAACTCTGTCATTTGAGCCACCATTACTAGCTAGTAAAATTTCGCGTCCAATATAACTGCTTACTCCACTTACTGTAGGGCTTGTTACGTTATTATCTGTTCCGTTGTAGGTTATAACTTGTGCGTCATGTGTGTACCCTTTTTCAGCATAACTACCAACTACAGTAGGGCTTGATGGATTTGTAATGTCTACAAAAACAGGTCCTCCACTTGCAGCTCCACTACAACCAACTAAATAGGCTATCCCTTCAGATTCATTTATAACAATATTATGGCAACTTCCAATGGTTAAATCGCCAGAGCCTCCATTTCCAGTAAATCGTAATACTTGAGGACCATCAAAGGTTAAATCGCTATCCACTCCATTTCTTAAAATGGTTAAGTCAAAGACTTGCATGCCATGAGCACCAACACCATCTGCCACAATGTAAGCATGGTTATTGTATACTTTAACATCGCGCCAAAACGATGTGTTATTGTTTACGGTTTCTATTCGGCCTAAAAATATCGGGTTTATTGGGTCACTAATATCTACAAAAGCAGTACTGTTAGTGGTTCCTATAATGGCATATTCTTTACTGTCGAATGGGTCTGTCCATCCCCAAATATCACTTCCTTCTTCATTACCTAAAGTTGTAGCTAATGTAGAGATTGGAACTCTAGATAATAAATCATAACCATCACAAGGATAATTAGTTGTAACACCATCAATGGTATGCGATGCAAATCCGCCTACACATGGACTTTGTGCAAATATTAGAGTGCTAGTAGCTAATGATAAGATAAGGAGTAGTTTTTTTGAAATATTCATTAGGTTAAGTTATTCATAATTTTTGGACACAAATTAAGCAGAAATAGCGATAAAACTTACTTTTAACTTGTTAAATTGATGAATTAATTACATTTGATACCTCTTGTTTTTAATAATTAAACAATTTAAATGCTTTTTTTGTTAAGATTGAATTAAGCTTAGTATTTTTGCAGTATGATAGAAGATAAAAACCAACAACGTACAGATTTAAGCCAATTAGGAGAATTTGGATTAATCGATCATTTAGCTAAAAGTTTTGAGGTAACTCAAAAATCTACAATTATGGCAATAGGTGATGATGCTGCTGTTTTAGAATTTGATAAAGATAGAGTAGTAGTGTCTACAGATTTTTTAGTTGAAGGTGTCCATTTTGATTTAAGCTACATGCCTTTAAAGCATTTAGGTTACAAAGCGGTAATTGTCAATTTATCAGATATTTATGCCATGAATGCAGAGGCGACTCAAATAACAGTGTCGATTGCTGTATCTAATCGTTTTCCTTTAGAAGCTATAGAGGAGCTTTACGCTGGTGTGCAAACTGCTTGTAAGTTATACGATGTTGATTTAGTTGGAGGTGATACGACCTCTTCGACTTCTGGATTAATTATCTCTGTGACTGCAATTGGTCAAGTAAAAACAGGTAAAGAGGTTTATAGAAGTGGAGCCAAACCAAACGATTTATTAGTAGTGTCTGGAGATTTAGGAGGTGCTTATCTAGGTTTGCAAGTTTTAGAACGTGAAAAAGAAGTTTTTAAAGTGAATCCTAATAATCAACCTGATTTAGATGGGTACACTTATATAATAGAGCGTCAATTAAAGCCTGAGGCTAGAAAAGATATAATAAAATTACTTGCAGATTTAGAAGTTAAACCTACTGCTATGATTGATATTAGTGATGGCTTATCTTCAGAAATTTTACACTTGTGTAAAGCCAGTAAAGTAGGTTGTGATCTGTATGAAAACAAAATACCTTTAGATCCTCAAGTTATTTCTACTAGCGAAGAGTTTAATATGGATAGTACTACTATTGCTTTAAGTGGAGGAGAAGACTATGAGCTGTTAATGACCATATCTCAAGAAGATTTTCCTAAAATTATAGCGAATCCACATTTAACTGTAATAGGTTATATTACAGATGAAGCTTCAGGTGCACATTTAGTTACAAGAGGTGATCAAAAAATACAACTAACAGCTCAAGGCTGGAATAGTTTTGAAACTAACTAAGATGTCATTTTTAAAACAGTTGATTGTATAATTTGACTGTTGCTATATCTAGTTAATTTGTTTCGATGAATACGCTCTAACACCGAGTTAATTTCTTTATACTTTGGTGTCAAGTCGGTTAAGTATCCTTTGCTGTTTATAGTCATTTCTTTTTTGCAATGACAGCACTTATACTCTTTAATATGATAGGTTACTTTTTTGCTTACGCTAAAATTGTGTCCAAAAACAGAACAGTATAAACGTCCCTTTAGTGATGGTTTTTGTTGTGCATTATTCATACTTATAGGCCTTTTTGTAATCAGATAATTATGGTTAGGTCTTAGAAATCTGATAGATAGCAATTCCGAATATATGAACAATATTTTAAAAATCGGTCAAAAAGCTATATTTATTCGTTAAAACACACTATTTCTTGTAGGAATTCTTCTTTATTTTCTATGTGAGACATGTGTCCACCATCTAGAATAGTAATTGTAATACCGTTTAATTGTTCCAGATGAAGTACGTCCGATTTGGATAAAATAGGATCGTTTTTACCTGCTATAATTAACTTTTTACAGTTTAGGTTTTCCAAAATTGCAGTTCTGTCAATTCTAATTTTCATGCCTTCTTGCGTGGCAACGTAACTTTGTAGTGGTGTTTTTAAAGCTTCGGTTTTAATGTGTTCAATTTCTTTTTCAAAACGTAATCTGTTATCTTCAAAAAACAGATTGCTTATAGACATACTCACTAGGTTTTCATAATTGGATTTTGCGACTTTAATGGCTCTGTTTCGAAGTAAGATACGTTCTTCACTATCTGCAAATGGTGTCGAGTTCATTAAACACAGCCCTTTTATTAGTTCTGGCTTAATTTCGGCGAAAGCCAAAGCAACATAACCACCTAAGGAATGACCAATAAGTGTTGTGCTTGTAATATTTAAATGTATCAACACGACGTTTATTGCATTTGCAAAGTCTTCCATAGTATGCACATAGCCTAAACATTCCGTTTTGCCATGACCTAATAAATCTATGGTAATAACTTGGTGTGTTTTTTCTAATACTGTCACTGTGTCTTTCCACATTGTGCTGTTTTCTAAAAAACCATGTAATAATGTGACGGTTTTACCTTGTCCCGAAACTGAGTAGGCAATTGATATCCCTTTGTAAGTTAAAATCATAGCCTGCAAAGATAATATTTGTACTGTTTTTAGTCTGTTGTTTTGAGTAAGTATTTACTATATTTGATTGCCAAGACGCTAAATAATATAATTATGAGATTAAATACAATTCTTTACACTTTTGCTTTTTTAACGTGTATGACATTATCTGCTCAAATTGAGGAAGATAAGTTAGATCAACTTGTTGAAAACACCTTAAAAACGTTTGATGTTCCTGGAATATCTGTTGGTATAATTAAAGACGGTAAAGTAGTATATGCTAAAGGACATGGCGTGCGTGCATTATCTAATAAAAAAGCAATGGATAAAAGTACTTTGGTTGGTGTAGCTTCCAATAGTAAAGGGTTTACTTGTTTTGCATTAGCTATGATGGTGGATGAGGGTAAGCTTAATTGGGATGATAAAGTTAGACAACATATTCCAGAATTTAAACTACAAGATGCTTGGGTAACAGAACAGTTTACGATTAGAGATTTAGTTACGCATAGAAGTGGTATGGGACTTGGTGCAGGAGATTTAATGTTTTTTCCGGAAGCTAGTTTTAAAGTGGAAGATGTTATTAAAAATGTACAACATTTGGAGGCAGAAAGCTCTTTTAGAAGTTAATTTGCCTACAATAACAACATGTTTATTATTGCTGGAGAAGTTTTAAAACGTGTAAGTGGTTTGTCTTGGGAAGAGTTTATTGAAACCAAAATTATGAAACCTGTAGGGATGATTAATAGTAAAGCGTCCTATAATCGTGTGACTGATAAATCTAATATTATTGAAGCACATACATTAGCAGATGGTAAATTAGTACAAATTCCGCATGATTGGAGTCCCACTGCAAATCCAGCTGGAGGTATTGTTAGTAATGTGGATGATATGTTGACTTGGGCTCAGTTTTTAATGAATGATGCTGTAACTAAAAATGGGGAACGTTTGCTTAGCGAAAAACAGTTTGATGAACTTTGGCAATTGCAAACACCTTTAAAAGTAAGTGCTAATGATAGTTATGATTCTAATTTTAGAGGTTACGGTTTAGGTTGGTTTGTAACTGATGTAAAAGGTGGATATAAGCAAGTATATCATACTGGAGGATTATTGGGTACAGTGACGCAATTTACTATGATTCTGGATTTAGATTTGGCAATTGTAGTATTAACTAATCAGATGAATGGTTCGGCTTTTAATACCATTACTAATACCATTAAAGATAGTTATTTAGGTTATGAAGACCGTAAATGGTTAGAAAAATTAGGTCGAAATAACAAGGAATGGTACCAATATAACGATAGTCTTAAAACTGTAGTTTTTGATCAGGTAGCTAAAATGAAAAATAGTAGTAAAACTGTGGATGTATCTGCTATTACAGGTACTTATACTGATGCTTGGTTTGGAAATGTTAGTATTACACAAAGTGGAAATGATTTACGAATTACTTCAGAGAAATCTAAGACGCTAAACGGAAGCGTTTTGCCATACAATGCAACTACTTATATTGTTAAATGGGATAATAGAAGTTATGATGCAGATTGTTTTATGCAATTTAGTTTTAACGAAAAAGCTAAAGCGGTAAGCGCAACATTAAAACCAATTGCTCCTGTAACAGATTTTAGCTTTGATTTTGAAGATTTAAAATTAATTAAGCAAGACTAATTTTGAATAAAACTAAAGATCTTTTAATAACAAGCTTTGCATTATTTTCGCTTTTTTTTGGAGCAGGAAATTTATTGTTACCTCCACTTTTAGGTTATAATGCTGGTCAGAATTGGTTTTGGGTAACCTTAGGTTTTGTTATAACAGCAGTAGTAATACCTATTATTGGTATTTATGCGCATGCTAAATTACAAGGGACTTTATATGACTTTGGTAAAAAAGTGTCTACAATATTTAGTTTTATTTATTGTGTTTTAATTTATCTTATTGCAGTAGCTATTCCGTCACCACGTACAGCAGCAGCAACGCATGAGATTGCAATACATCCAAATTTTGGTACTTCACCTTTATTAACTAGCAGTATATACTTTATTTTAGTATTGGTTTTTGCTTTAAATCGTTCTAAAATATTAAACATAATAGGTAAGTATCTAACGCCTTTTATAGTAATTATGTTGCTGTTGGTTATTGGTATTGGGTTGTATTCCGCACAAATGGTTACTAACCCAACGCAAATGGATACTCCAATTGTTGCTGGTATTTTAGAAGGGTATCAAACTTTTGATGCTATTGCAGCAGTGGTCGTTGGAGCAGTTATTATTATCTCAATTAATATTAAAACTGACGCTACTTTTGAAGCTAAAAAGGACCTGATTAAAAAATCAGGTTTAATTGCTGGTTTTGGTTTGTTTATAATTTACGCAGGATTAATTGCAGTTGGTGCTTCATACGGAACCGAAATTGATATTAATAGTAGTTTAAACAACGACATGCAACGTGCTAACCTTTTAACAGGTATTAGTGTTAAGGCTTTAGGTGATTTTGGGTATGCAGTGCTAAGTGTTTTAATTGCGTTGGCTTGTTTTACAACAGCTGTTGGTATTGTGACAGGTACTGCAGATTATTTTAAAGGTTTAATAAATAACTCTCAGACGGTTTATGTGGTAACAGCAATAATTGCTAGTGTGTTTGGTGTTGTGGTTGGGCAATTAGATTTTAATACCATTATAGTTATTGCTTTGCCAATACTTTTATTTATTTACCCAATAACTATTGTATTGATTATTCTAAATGCAATACCAAATAAATATGCTACAGCTTTAGTTTTTAGAGTTGTTGTATTATTGACGTTTGTGTTTAGTATTCCTGATGTTGTAGGTGTTATAAGTCCTTCAAAAAATTTATCAAACGTGGTCAGCTTAATTCCTTTTGCTCAATATAGTTTAGGATGGGTTTTACCAGCACTTTTAGGATTTATTTTTACTAATTTACTAGTTAAAAAGACTTGACTTTTTAAGTAGAAGTTTTTAACTTTGTGTAACAACTAAAATGTAATGTTATGAAAAAAGCAGTATTAACTTTAGTATTTTTAATTGTATGTTTTATGTCTTTTGCTCAAAGCCAGCCTAAAGTAGGTGATGTTTTAGAGGTAAAAGCTCCTAAGGGAGAGCACTACAATCATATTGATTTTCCAAGATTAAACATTTTAGTCAAACGTGGTAAGCTAGCAAGTTATAAGCCTGTTATAAATACTGTCGTTTTGATTGATGATGTAGTTGCTAAAGAAAATAAAACCTACGTTGTTTTAAAAAAGAAAGATGGCACTAAGTTTTTTGGACTTCAAACTACTGTAGAAGCGGATTATCAAAAGGCTTTAGATTCTGGTGAGTTGACTAAAGTTAACCCTAGTTTTTTAGGTTTTTAATAACTGAAAAGGCTTTATCAACCACATGGTCTTCTACTAATACAGTAAATTCGTTTGTGGTCGAAACGACTTCGTAAATAGGAATGTTTTCCCAAGCTAATCGCTTAAATATTTGGTAATATAATCCAGATATTTTGGAGTTGTCTTTAGGTAAGCGCACGCTTATTGCAGACAGACCTTCTTGTAATCCAATTTGTTTTTCATTAGAAAAACATTTGATAACTTTTTTGTTTTCCGAACTTGATATAATAATATTACTTTCAAAGATACCTCGTGTAAACGCATAAAAAATATCTTTGTTAGCCTCTACTTGATCTAATATTTTTGTGTGACTTTGTATTAATGTTTCTGAGTTTTGAAACGTAAAGTCACTTAAATTGGAGCGTACTGTAATATCTCCTAAATTTTGTAAGGTGCTTTTTAATTTTAAAGAATGTCTAAGCGTATTTGGTGTATTGTAACGTCGCAAAGCCATCATAATTGCTCCAGATTTTACTGGTTTACGTAGCATGGCACTAATGGGAGCGTTTAACTCTTCTGCTAAAGCAGAATAATTAATAATACTTCTTGACAACGCTTCTTCTAAAAATGGTTGAGTAATTAGTATGTCTTCTACGCAAGAGGCTATGGTTTTCATTGTGTTAATTATTTAACAATTTGTGCAAAAATAGTACAATTTTTTCATTTTTATGGCTAGATAAAAGTCCCTAAGTAATTTAGCAGTATAAATGTAAATAATATGTTGGTATTAAAGTTTGGAGGCACATCTGTTGGGTCTATTGAAAATATAGTTAATGTTAAAAACATTATTAACAATGGACAACAAAAAGTTGTGGTTTTATCTGCTATGTCAGGTACCACAAATGTCTTAGTCAAAGTTGCAGATTACATTAAATATAATAAGCCAGAAGATGCTTTAATTGTTATTGATGCACTTAGAAACACCTATAACACGACCGTTAAAAATTTAATTACAACACCAGAAATTTATAAAACGGTTTTTGTGTATGTTAATAATACTTTTAATTCACTTGAGGTTTTGGTCAATAGATTGTATGACGATTTATTATACAATCAAATAGTGTCGCAAGGCGAGTTATTGTCAACATTTATCTTTAGCCATTATTTACAGCAAGAGAATATAAATGCTGTGTTATTGCCTGCTCTGGATTTTATGCGCATTGATAAAACAAATGAGCCTGATAATTATTACATACAACAAAATTTAAATCGTGTAATTAATGAGTCGCCAAAAGCAGAGATTTATATTACGCAAGGTTTTATTTGTCGTGATGTAAAAGGAAATGTTGCTAATTTACAACGAGGAGGAAGTGATTATACTGCTACCATAATTGGAGCTGTGTTAAAAGCAAAAGAAGTGCAGATTTGGACAGATATAGATGGTTTTCATAACAATGATCCACGATTTGTAGAGAATACAACAGCTATTTCTAATTTGTCTTTTGATGAGTCTGCAGAGTTGGCTTATTTTGGAGCCAAAATATTACATCCTCAAACCGTTATGCCTGTGCGTGAATTGGATATACCAGTTAGGTTAAAAAACACCATGTTACCAGAAGCGCATGGTACATTAATAACAAATCAAGTCCATGGTGAAGGGATTAAGGCAATTGCTGCAAAAGATGGTATTACTGCCATAAAGATAAAGTCTGCCAGAATGTTATTGGCACATGGTTTTTTAAAGAAAGTATTCGAAATTTTTGAGCGTTATGAAACGTCCATAGACATGATTACAACATCAGAAATTGCTGTGTCATTAACCATAGATGATACCACGCATCTAGAGGCTATTGTAGAAGAATTGGATCGATTTTCAGTAGTTGAGGTTGATAATTATATGAGTATTGTATGTTTAGTTGGTAATGCTATTATATTTCATCCAGACACGCCTAATTTGTTTCAAATTTTGCAAGACGTAAGCGTGCGTATGATATCTTATGGAGGAAGTAATAATAATATCTCTTTGCTTATTAATACAAGTGATAAAAAAGAAACCTTGAAAAAGCTACAACGCTATGTTTTTGAGAGTCATTCTGTTTTAGTTTAAAATGAGGAAAAGCAAGCTTTTAGGGCTTGCTTTTTTATTTTAATTACTTTTTTTTAAAGTCGGTTTTCAACAATACTTTTTAATTTAAAGTCTTTGCCCCAAGTCGCCTTTATTTTTAAGTGATAAATTTTATCTTTAAATTTTCCCTTTGATTTGATTTTATATAATAAATTGTAAGTACATAGGTAATCTTCACCTAGTTCTGAAAATTTAAAAGTGTCCCATTGCACATTCGTAGTGCTTTTTGGGAAATTTTTTAAATACTTTGAGGTTTCTATTATTATTTCATCTAAAGTTAAATCTGATTTGTCATACCAATTATTGACTTTCGGAGCTATATAGTTTTTTAAAGCATTTATGTTGCCATTTTCTAAATGTTGATAATATTCAGTTGTTTTCTTTCTGATTTTACTTTCAGTGTTTTCGTAAAAAATAAAAAAACTAGTTGTAGTTATAATCAAAAGAAGCATCCCTATTAAAATGTTTTTATGCTTAGCTTTAAATTGCTTTTTCTCTAGATTATTGTTGGTATACTCTACATCGTATGACTTTAAAATTTCATTGGTGACTGCTGATTTTTCAATTTTGAATTTGTTGATAAAAGAAGGGTATAGTTTAAGATATGCTAATTCATTTAAAGGAATTAAGCTTATATTTTTCGGGTTTTCGGGTGAGCCTTCTATTCCTAGAACTATAAAGACTGAAGTGTTTTCATCTGCTTGTATTTTTCTAAATCGTTCTAATTGGGTAAAGCTAATCACCTCCACCATATCGTCCGAGTTGAAGCTTGAACGATATTTTGCTTCTATATAAAATTCCTTTTTAGTTTTCTTGCATCTAAATTTGAAATCAGGTTTTAGAGTGTTCTCAGAATATCTTTTGCTGTTTTGACTAAAAGCATTAGTTCTATGTATTAAATCATATTCTGATTTTGGGAAAAGATTCTTTTCTACAAAACCTTCGAATTTTTCTCCTTTTTCGAAAGATGAATTATCCATTATTTAATTTCTTTTGAAGTAAAGTTTATTTTGAAAATTTTACTTATTCATTATATCTTCAATTTCCTCAATTTCAATTGGGATGTCTCTCATTAAATTAAAAGGTTCTCCAGATTTTTGGATCACAACATCATCTTCCAATCTAATACCAAAACCTTCTGCAGGAATGTAAATTCCAGGCTCAACAGTAAATACGTTGTTAGCTTGCATTGGTTCTGTTAAAATCCCGTAGTCATGCGTGTCTAATCCCATGTGGTGTGACGTACCATGCATAAAGTATTTTTTATAAGCAGGCCAATCTGGATTTTCGTTTTGTACATCTGTTTTATCAAGTAGGCCTAAACCTAAAAGTTCACTAGTCATTAATTTACCAACTTCCACATGGTAGTCAGCCCAAATTGTACCAGGAACTAGCATTTTTGTAGCCTCATTTTTAACTCTCAAAACAGCATTGTAAACCGCTTTTTGTCTGTCATTGTATTTACCGGAAACAGGTATAGTACGTGTCATGTCACTAGCGTAATTAGCGTATTCTGCTCCAGCATCAATTAATATTAAATCTCCAGCTTTACACTCTTGATTGTTTTCTATATAATGTAATACGTTAGCGTTGTTTCCAGAACCTACAATTGGTGTGTATGAAAAGCCTTTAGAACGATTATTTAAAAACTCATGCATAAACTCGGCTTCAATGTTGTATTCCATAACGCCAGGTTTAACAAAGTTTAAAACACGTCTAAAACCTTTATTTGTAATATCACAAGCGGTTTGGATTAAGTCTAATTCAATTTGATCTTTTACAGATCTTAAGCGTTGTAATATTGGATTGCTTTTAGCAACACTATGTGCAGGATATTTATCTTTTATCCATTTAGTAAAACGGTCTTCTCTTGTTTCGGTTTCTACATTAGCTCTGTAATGCTCATTGGTGTTTATGTAAACGGTTTCGGCTTGCGTCATCATTTCAAACACAACTTTTTCTAAGTCTTGTAACCAATAAACGGTTTTAATTCCGCTTGTAGCCAATGCAGCCTCTTTAGTTAGTTTTTCACCTTCCCAAACAGCAATGTGTGCATTGGTTTCTTTTAAAAATAAAACCTCTCTGTTTTTAGGATTTGGACAATCCGGAAATAAAACTAAAATACTTTCTTCTTGATCAACACCACTTAAATAAAAAATATCGCGTTGTTGTTGGAATGGTAATGTGCTATCCGCACTAATTGGATAAATATCATTAGAGTTAAAAAAGGCAATACTTTTTGGCTTCATTTGAGAAGCAAAATTTTTACGGTTTTTTATAAATAATGACGAGTCGATTTTGTGATATTTCATAAGAAAAATTTAATTTTTAATTTCCACAGAAGTGAAAAAATGTATTCATAAAATTTGAGTTATAATTTTTTCCGTCAAGCGGAAATTATAACTAGCTGTAAAAATAAGAACTTTAAGATAGATAAGTTATAAATCCATCTTAAAATCTGTTTGGTTTAAGGTTTTTACTTTGTTAATTTTACTTTTATCTGTATCTTCAAAACTTATAATATACAACCATGATTTATAGACTTTTTTTATTTTTATTTGTCGTTACTTCTGTAAGTGCACAACAAACTATGTTGGCAGATAAAGCCCAATTACAAGCAAACTCAATAGTTAAAAATGTAGCGTTTCAAAACATTGGACCAACCGTAATGAGTGGTCGTGTTGTAGATTTGGATGTAAACCCAGAAAACCCATCAGAATTTTATGTTGGATATGCTTCTGGAGGTGTGTGGCAAACCATAAATAATGGGACAACTTTTGAGCCTATTTTAGATAATTCTCAAACCCAAAATGTTGGTGATATTGCTGTGCATTGGCCAACCAGAACTATTTGGGTTGGAACAGGAGAGAATAACGCGTCTAGATCGTCTTATGCAGGAGTTGGTATGTTAAAGTCTACGGATAATGGTCAAACTTGGCAACATGTTGGGTTGCCCAATTCTCAACATATTGGACGTATATTGATTAATCCTAATAATGTTAATGAAGTGACTGTTGGTATTACAGGTGCTTTATATTCAAAATCTGAAGACAGAGGTGTTTATAAAACCACAGATGGTGGCCTTAATTGGACTAAAACATTATACGTGGATGATTTCAGCGGAATTATTGATATGCAACATGTACCTGGAGATTATAACACCATGTTTGCCACTGCATGGACAAAAGATAGAAAGGCTTGGAATTTTGATGGAAGCGGTAACAACTCGGCAATTTATAAAAGTATAGATGCTGGAGATACTTGGGATAAAATATCTACAAAAATCAGTGGTTTTCCAGTAGGTGATGGCGTTGGACGTATTGGATTGGCTATTTACGATAATAATATTATTTATGCTATACATGATAGTCAATTTAGACGACCGTCAAGCGGAAATAATGCAGTGAGACGAGGTTTACAAAAAGATGATTTTAAAACAATGAGCACGTCTGAATTTTTAAATTTAGACGATAAAAAACTGAATGGCTTTTTAAAAATGAATGGCTTTCAGGAAAAATACAGAGCAGAAAACGTGAAGCAAATGGTACGCAGCGGAAACGTAAAGCCAATTGATTTAGCTCATTATTTAGAAGATGCAAACTCAATGTTGTTTGATACACCTGTAATTGGAGCTGAAGTTTATAAAAGTACAGATGGTGGACAAACGTGGTCTAAGACACACAGCGATTATTTAGACGATTTATATTATAGCTATGGGTATTATTTTGGACATGTATATGTGTCTCCTGCAAATCAAAATGACATTTATGTTTACGGAGTGCCAATTTTAAAATCTAAAGATGGAGGTAAAACGTTTACATCTATAAGTGCAGAAAATGTGCATGCAGACCACCATGCGCTTTGGATTAATCCTAAAAACCCAAATCATTTAATTAATGGTAATGATGGAGGTGTTAATATTACATATGACGATGGTGTTAATTGGATAAAAAATAATTCGCCATCTGTAGGACAGTTTTACGCTATAAATGTAGATAATCAAAAACCATATCGTGTTTATGGTGGTTTACAAGATAATGGTGTTTGGGTTGGTGCAAATAATGCACCTGAAGATAAAAGTTGGCATCAAAATGGAGAATATCCATGGAAAAGTATAATGGGTGGAGATGGTATGCAAATCCAGATTGATAATCGTAATCCAGATATTGTTTATACAGGTTACCAATTTGGTAATTATTACAGACTAAACCGAGCGTCTGGCGAGCAGACTTACATCCAACCAAAGCATGAGCTTGGCGAAAAACCGTATCGTTTTAATTGGCAAACACCAATTCATTTGTCGGATCACAATCAAGATATTTTGTACTTAGGTGGTAATAAATTAATGCGATCTTTAGATCAAGGTAATACCTGGAAAGCTATTAGTGATGACTTAACACAAGGTGGAAAATCAGGGAATGTGGCTTACGGTACCTTAACTACGATTAGTGAGTCTCCTTTTGAATTTGGTTTATTATACGTTGGAAGTGATGATGGATTAATACATGTGTCAAAAAATCAAGGAGCAACTTGGAGTAATGTTTCAGGCAATTTACCTAATAATTTATGGGTAACACGCGTAGTGGCTTCAATGCATAAAAAGGAACGCGTTTATGCAACATTAAATGGTTATCGATTTGACGATTTTTCTACCTATGTTTACATGAGTGACGATTATGGTCAAACTTGGAAGTCTATAAACGCTAATATTCCAACAGCTCCAGTAAATGTAATTGTAGAAGATCCTGTAAAGGAAAATATTCTGTACTTAGGAACCGATAATGGAGCCTATGTAAGTTTTAATAATGGAGACCAATGGGAAGCGTTTTCTAAAAATTTACCAGCTGTAGCTGTGCATGATATAAAAACGCAAAAAGAAAGTAATGATTTGTTATTAGGTACCCATGGTCGTGGTATCTATAAAACTAATCTTTCTGCGTTGCAAAAGTATGATTCTAGCATGGCTTTAAGTAGTAAAATGACCATTTTTGATCTAGAGTCTATTAGATATTATTCACGTTGGGGAAATTCATGGAGCAAATGGATGCAACCCTATGAGCCTAGTACGACTATCCAATTGTATAGCACTATTTCTGGTAAGAAGGAGGTTGAAATCCTAACAGAAAGCGGTAAGCAAATACGAGCGTTTTACGTGAATTTAGATAAAGGATTTAATTTTATTGATTACGATTTAACGATTCATGAAAAAGGTAGAAAAGTAATCTTAAAAGAAAACACTACTATCGACATTAATAAAGCTAAAAATGACAAATATTATATTGTAAAAGGAAATTATAAAATTAAAATTGATGGTGTCGAAAAAGCTTTTGAAGTCGAATAATACCAAAAGTGTAACATTTTTTTAAATGAAGTCTCTTTTATAGTAAATCGTCCATATGAAACAGGTAGCATTAATTATAGTAATCATTTGTTTAAGTTTAAGTAGTTGCAAAAAAAGCATCGCAATAAAAAAAGAATCCTACACTGTTTTAATTGATAAGGCAATGCAATTGTCAAAGGACGAAGATTCTTTAAAATTAAAAGAAGCACTTGTTACTTATCAAAATGCGTTTAATAAATATCCAGATAGTATAGACGATTATTCTAAGTACAATGCAAGTGTAATTGCTAGTCGTTTAAAAATGAATGATGTTGCTTTTAAGTATTTGCAACCATTGGCAGAATTAATAGAGGATGACGAAGGTTATCCAGGTTGGGATTATGTCTTAGGAGACTATGCAACAGAGGACTATTCAAATTTATTTAATGATAAACGATGGTCTAGTTTAAAGCAAGCTGCGATATTAAATCAAACGCAGTTTTTTGATAATTTGGCATCAGATGAAGCTGAATTTTTTAGTACTAAAAAAGGCGCTTCAATTGATAGTCTAAGTGCAGAGCAACTTTATAATTATATTAAAAGTCAAAACAATTTTTTGCCCAAAAAAAAGCAAGATTATTCTATTTCATTTCAAATAAATGATACGTCTAGTACGTCTTATTTTGTGCATCTACCCAAAACGTATAATCCAAACAATCAATATCCAATGTTGGTTTTTTTACATGGAGCAATACGCTACACCACATTATCGGATTATGAGACAAAAAGTAATTTAAAATACGCTAATACAAAATATACCAAGCGTGCAGACGCTAATGATGTTGTTTTAGTGTTTCCAAAAGCTGATAAAAATTTTAATTGGATGATTGGAGATGAAGGCTTTTTTATGGTTCCAGAAATTATTAAGCAAATAAAGTCAGCAATTAACATTGATGATGATAAAGTATTTGTTTCTGGTCACTCTAATGGAGCAACTGGGTCGTTTTCATACTTAATGAAGCAACCAACACAATTTGCTGGTTTTTATGGTTTTAATACACATCCAAAAGTCTATACTGGCGGAACGTTTATAGAGAATGTAAAAGCTAGAAGTTTTGTTAATTTTTCTACAGATCAAGATTACTATTATCCGCCAAATGCAAATGATAGTTTAAATAGCATTATGTCTAAAATTAAGGCGGATTATAAAGATTATAGGTATAATGGCTTTCCGCATTGGTTCCCAGATTTTGATGAGGCAGAACCTGCTTATGATATATTGTTTGAAGATCTTATTAAGCGAAAAAGAAATCCTTTTTCAAAAATATTGCAATGGGAGTTTGACGACAATGCACATGGCACTATTGATTGGTTAAATACTATTAAATTAGATACTATCAAAACGACTAAAGTGTCGCAAAAACCAATTAATTTTAAAATTACAAAATGGCTAAAATTAGATGATAATGATAATGCTATAGCGTTTGATGTTAATCAAAATGCATTTGATTTTCCTAGGCAATCTGCAAAGATTAATGCTAAATTTACTGATAATGTATTTGATATAAATACAGAAAAGGTTGGGTCGTTTAATATTTATATTTCACCAGAAATGGTAGATTTATCTAAACCAGTAAAAGTAATCGTAAACCATGTTTTAGTTTTTGAAAAAATCATAGGTTATGATGACGTATTTATGATTGACCAGTGGAATGCCAATATGGACAGATCCCAATTATGGGTTAATAATATAAATATTACCTTACATTAAAGTTTTATTACTTAAACCCATTCTAAATAGTACAAAAAAGTTTTAAAATTTGTTAGTATATCGCTTGTGGCTTATCTTTGTATAACAAATAATTAACTTCAATTATAATGAGCGGAATTTTAAATTCTTCAATAGGGAGAAAGTTTGCTATGGCACTTTCAGCACTCTTTCTAATGATTTTTATTTTACAACATTTTGCAATTAATATTCTTTCTGTGTTTAGTCCAGATGCTTTTAATGAAGCGTCTCACTTTATGGGAACGTTTTGGGCAGTACAATATTTACTGCAACCAGTATTAATTCTTGGTGTAATATTCCATTTTGTAATGGGATTTGTTTTAGAAATCAGAAACAACAAAGCAAGAGCAATTAGCTATGCTAAAAACAATGGAGCTGCAAATTCTTCTTGGATGAGCAGAAACATGATTTGGAGTGGAGGTTTTATACTTGTATTCTTAATCATTCACTTCATCGATTTCTGGATTCCAGAAATTAACACCAAATATATTGTTGGTGACATGTCTGGTACACTTCCAAGTGGCGAGTTTAGATACCACGAAGAGTTAGTACACAAGTTTAAAGATTTATGGCGTGTAGCGCTATACTGTGTAGGGTTTGTATTTTTATCATTACACCTTTTACACGGTTTTAATTCTGCTTTCCAATCAATTGGAGCAAATAACAAATACACAAAGGGATTAAAAGGATTTAGTAAAATTTATGCAATTGGTGTGCCAGTAGGTTTCATCTTCATTGCTGTTTACCACTTTTTAAACCACTAAAAAATAAGAGATATTATGGCTTTAGATTCAAAAATACCTCAAGGTCCAATTGCAGACAAATGGACTAACTATAAAAATCATATCGACTTAGTAAATCCAGCTAACAAGCGTAACATAGATGTTATTGTTGTTGGTACAGGATTAGCTGGTGGATCTGCTGCTGCTACTTTAGCAGAACTAGGATATAACGTAAAAGCATTTTGCTTTCAGGATTCTCCAAGACGTGCGCACTCAATTGCAGCACAAGGAGGTATTAATGCAGCAAAAAATTATCAAGGAGATGGTGACTCAACTTACAGATTGTTTTACGATACTGTAAAAGGTGGAGATTACCGTTCTAGAGAAGCTAACGTTTATCGTTTAGCTGAGGTTTCAGCAAATATTATCGACCAATGTGTTGCTCAAGGTGTTCCTTTTGCACGTGAGTATGGTGGATTATTAGATAACCGTTCGTTTGGTGGTGTGTTAGTATCACGTACTTTTTACGCAGCTGGACAAACAGGACAACAATTATTATTAGGAGCGTATTCTGCCATGAACCGTCAAATTGGACGTGGTAAAATCAAAATGTACAACCGTCACGAAATGTTAGACGTTGTTAAGGTTGATGGAAAAGCTCGTGGAATTATAACACGTAACTTAATTACCGGAGAAATTGAAAGACATTCAGCGCATGCTGTAGTTCTTGGTACTGGTGGTTATGGTAACGTTTTCTTCTTATCAACTAATGCGATGGGAAGTAATGTAACAGCAGCATGGAAAGCACACAAACGTGGGGCTTACTTTGCAAACCCTTGTTACACACAAATTCACCCAACATGTATTCCGGTTTCTGGAGATCATCAGTCTAAATTAACATTGATGTCTGAGTCTTTACGTAATGATGGACGTATTTGGGTGCCAAAACATATGAAAGATGTTGAGGCTATAAAAGCAGGAACATTAAAACCTGTTCAATTAGCTGAAGAAGATAGAGATTACTACCTAGAGCGTCGTTATCCTGCATTCGGAAACTTAGTACCTCGTGATGTTGCCTCTCGTGCAGCAAAAGAGCGTTGTGATGCTGGTTTTGGAGTTAATGCAACAGGAGAAGCTGTATTCTTAGATTTTGCTTCGGCAATTCAACGTTATGGTAAAGAAGCTGCTCACGTTAAAGGTTTAAACGAAAATGATGCTGCGCTTGTTAAAAAATTAGGACAAGAAGTAATCAAAAATAAGTACGGAAACTTATTCCAAATGTATGAGAAGATCGTAGATCAAGACCCATACAATACACCAATGATGATTTATCCAGCAGTACACTACACAATGGGTGGTGTTTGGGTTGATTATAACTTAATGACAACTGTTCCTGGATTATATGCAATTGGAGAAGCAAACTTCTCTGACCATGGTGCTAACCGTTTAGGTGCATCTGCGTTAATGCAAGGTCTTGCAGATGGATATTTTGTATTACCTTATACTATTGGAGATTATTTATCGGATGATATTAGAACAGGTCCAATATCTACAGATACTAAAGAGTTTGCTGAAGCTGAAGCTGAAGTAAGAAAAAACATTGACCATTTAATAAACAATAATGGTACACATTCTGTTGATTATTTCCATAAGCGTTTAGGTAAAATCATGTGGAATAAATGTGGAATGGCAAGAAACGCAGAAGATTTAAAATCTGCAATTACTGAAATTTCTGAACTTAGAGCAGAATTTTGGAAGGACGTTCGTGTGCCAGGAACACAAAATGAATTTAACGAAGAACTTGCTAAAGCAGGTCGTGTAGCAGATTTCTTAGAATTAGGAGAACTGTTTGCTAAAGATGCTTTACAACGTGAAGAGTCTGCAGGTGGTCACTTTAGAGAAGAGTACCAAACAGCAGAAGGTGAAGCGATGCGTCGCAAAGAGTTTCAATACGTATCAGCTTGGGAATACAAAGGAGAACCAAAAGATGCTATACTTCATAAAGAAGAATTAGTATATGAGAATATTGAAGTAAAAGAAAGAAGTTATAAATAAAGAAAAGCTATGAATTTAACGTTAAAAATTTGGCGTCAAGCAAACGCTAACGATAAAGGGAAAATGGTTGATTATCCAATCAGTAATATATCTCCGGATATGTCTTTTCTAGAAATGTTAGACGTTTTAAATAACGAATTAATAGAAAAAGGAGAGGCTCCTGTATCTTTTGACCACGATTGTCGTGAAGGGATTTGCGGTTCATGCTCATTATATATTAATGGTGAAGCGCATGGTCCTGACCGTTTAATCACAACGTGTCAGTTACATATGCGTACGTTTAAAGATGGTGAGACTATTACTATTGAACCATGGAGAGCTAGTGCTTTTCCTGTAATTAAAGATTTAGTAGTAGACAGAACAGCATTTGACCGTATACAACATGCAGGTGGATTTATTTCGGTAAACACATCTGGAAACACGATCGATGCTAACGCTATACCAGTTAACAAACAAGATGCAGATGATGCTTTTTCAGCAGCAACTTGTATTGGTTGTGGTGCTTGTGTAGCGTCTTGTAAAAACTCTTCTGCAATGTTATTTGTTGGTGCTAAAGTATCACAATTTGCATTATTACCTCAAGGTAAAGTTGAGGCTACAGAGCGTGTTTTAAACATGGTTAAACAAATGGATGAAGAAGGTTTTGGTAACTGTACTAACACTGGAGCATGTGAGGTAGAATGTCCTAAAGGAATTTCTTTAGAGAATATTGCTCGTATGAATCGTGAGTACTTATCTGCTGCCTTAAAAGGATAATACATTTCTGCGAAAGCACAAATAATAATACACAAAAACCCAAGCCAAATGCTTGGGTTTTTTTTATTAGATTTACCTCTTACAATTAACTATAGATTTATGAAAAAAATAAATATATTATACATAGCAATTATTGGTTTAACAATAGTAGGATGCAAAACACAAAACACGTCTAAACAAAAAGAAGACGCTGTAAACACATCTGAAACTGTTACAAGTACTACGTCAGATATCGATTATTATTTTGATACCAACGCCTTAATTGAAAATATTAAAACGTTATCATCTGATGTATATGAAGGTAGACGCACAGGTACAAAAGGTGCAACTTTAGCCAAGGATTACATCATTCAAAAATTTGAAAAACTAGGTGTAGATCCTTTAGGAAGTAATTTCCAACAGCCTTTTACTTTTGAAGCAGGTAAAACATACAATGCTACAAATATTTTAGGAGTTATTAAAGGTTCCACACATACATCAAAGTATATTGTATTATCTGCACATTACGATCATGAAGGTGTAAAAAATGGTCAAATATATAATGGAGCAGATGATGATGCATCAGGAATTAGTGCGTTGTTCGCTTTCGCGGAATATTTTGCCAAATACCCACCAAAACATAATGTTATTTTAGCAGCTTTTGATGCTGAGGAGTTAGGTTTAAAAGGTGCTTACCACTTTGTTAATGACAATGTTATTCAGCAAAAAAATATTGTTTTAAATTTAAATATGGATATGATTAGCAGAAGTGATAACAATCAACTATTTGCTGTGGGATCAAGATATTATCCTCAATTAAAGCCAGTTTTAGAAAACTTTAATGATATTGGTAAAGTAGATCTTTTAATTGGTCACGAAGGTTTAGGTGATGGAGATAATTGGACTTATTCTAGTGATCACGCAGCGTTTCATAAAGCTAAAATCCCGTTTATTTATTTTGGTGTTGCAGATCATAAAGACTACCATAAACCGACTGACGATTTTGAAAATATTGATCAACAATTTTTTAAGGATGCAGTACAAACAATTATAACCGTATTTACCGCATTTGACAGTTTAGAATTTTAAAAAAAATGGCAAACCATTTAGAGTATTATAAAAGCAATATAGACAACTATACTAAGGATGTATCAAAGCTTTACAAGCAACTTACAACATTAAGTATAGCAAGACTTTTAGTGTTTATAGCAACAGGAGTTAGCGTTTACTTTGCTTTTGGAAACTGGCAAATTTTGATAGGGATTGTTGTTATAGGTGTTATTGGTTTTATTTATTTATTAAATAAGTACACCGATTTAAAACATACATACGAACTAAAAAAAGTTTTAGTCACTATTAATACTGAAGAATTACAGTTTACAAAAGGTGCTTTTTTTGATAAAAGTGAAGGTTTACAATTTCAGGATGCTAATCATAATTATGCTTTAGATATTGATTTATTTGGTAGAGGAAGCTTTTTTCAATTTATAAATAGAACAACCAATAGTGAAGGGTCTAAAACTTTAGCTAATTGCTTAAAAGCAAATAATACAAACGCTATTGTGTCAAGGCAGGAGGCTATTAAGGACTTAGCTAATAAGTCTGATTGGAGACAAGTATTTCAGGCTAATGCTAGCTTAATTAAAGTTGATACTAAAGCTAGTACTATTTTAAGTTTTTTAAAAATGCATAAGTCGTTTATACCTAAATATTTTAAGTTGGTTCCGTTAATTATTAGCGCACTTTCACTAATAATAATCGGTTTAGCTGTAGCACAAATTATTCCTGCTGCAATAATAGGATATTGGTTATTTGTTGGTTTATTTATTACTGGTCGCTACGTAAAAAAAACAAATACATTATCTGCTAATACAGACAGGATGCGAGATACGTTTAGACAATATGCATCACTATTAAGTGCTATTGAAAACGAATCGTTTACCTCTAATTTATTATTAGCAAAACAAGCTAAAATTAAATTAGAAGACAAAAAAGCATCCCAAATATTACATGAATTGTCTAAAGCAATGGATGCATTGGATAATCGTAATAATTTAATTTCGGCAATTTTTGGTAATGGTTATTTTTTAACAGATTTAAAAAACGCCTATCGTATTGAACAATGGTTGGAAAATTACAAAGACAAAGTTGAAGATTGGTTTGAGGTTGTTGCGTTTTTTGATGCTTATAACAGTTTAGGAAACTATGCTTTTAATCATCAACAGTACATCTATCCTCAAATTGTGGATAAACAAAGTGATACAAAAGTAACGCAACTAGGACATCCTTTATTAAAAACAGAAAAAAGAGTTGATAATGATTTTGAAATAAAAAATCAGCAGTTTTTTATTATTACAGGAGCAAATATGGCAGGTAAAAGTACATTTTTACGTACAGTATCTTTACATATTGTAATGGCTAATGTTGGTTTACCGGTTTGTGCAGTATCATCAGTTTACAGTCCTGTTAAATTAATTACAAGCATGCGTACAAGCGATAGTTTAACAGATGATAGTAGTTATTTCTTTTCAGAGTTAACACGTTTAAAGTATATTGTAGATGCTATTAAGCAGGATAATTACTTTATAATTTTAGACGAAATCCTAAAAGGAACAAATAGTACAGATAAAGCTATTGGGTCACGTAAATTTGTCGAAAAACTAGTAGCAAGTCATGCAACTGGCATTATTGCTACGCATGATTTAAGCTTATGCGAAATAGAAAAGCATTTAGAAGAAGTAAAAAACTACTACTTTGATGCGCAAATTATTAATGACGAATTGTATTTTGATTACACCTTTAAAAAAGGAATTTGTCAAAATATGAATGCTAGTTTTTTGCTTAAAAAAATGGAGATTGTTTAAAGCTTAATTAGTAAAATAAAGAAACTATGAAAATCAAATACTTACTTTATTTTGGAATATTAGTAATGCTAGGATGTGGTTCAAGCGATACAGTTACAAAAACATCTAAGCGCACAACCTATTATAAATGTTTAGATACTATTGAAGCTAAAGCTAAAATGAAATTTTACAGTATGACTATTCCTGATAGTTGGTGTACTTATGTAGGGTCTCATGATGTTGTATCTCATGCTCCTAATAACTTAAAAGACTTGAGAGAAAATGAATTTAAAAATGGGATATATGTTATGTCTTCAAATTCAGAGTCATTCAAAAGTAAAAACATAGAAGAGGCATTAGAGCGTCATTTTTTAAGTGTTAAAAATGCTTCGTTTTTAACGCCAAAGGTTAGGTCACAAGTGCATCCAATTTATGGAAAATATTATATTGTCACATCAAAAAGTATTACAGATGGTTTTAAAGTAATTAGATTGTCAACCTTATTTAATCACAACAACAAAGACTATTTAATCTATTATTCAGTTATTGAAAAAGATGTCGATACTTATATTGAAGACGCTATGTCAATTATTGAGACCTTTAAAATTTTAGAGCAATAAGACCATTAAGGATTTTACAAGCATAAAAAAAGCCTGTCAATGTATACGTTACACGACAGGCTTTTTTTGTAATTATTTAGCAGACTATTTTTTCTTAGGATGTACTAATTTCATTTCGTCAATTAAATGTGTTGCTCCAGCATATTTGTCTACAATAAAAAGGACGTAGCGTAAGTCAACCATAATGTTTCGGCAGATTTCAGGATCATAATTCATGTCACTCATTGTGCCTTCCCAAACGCGATCAAAATTAAGACCAACTAGGTTTCCGTATGCATCAATTGCTGGACTACCAGAGTTTCCTCCTGTAGTGTGGTTAGTTCCTAAAAAACAAACTGGTACTTTTCCGTTACTATCTGCATATTGACCGTAATCTTTGTTTTTATGTAACTCTAATAATTTTTCTGGTACATCAAACTCGTAATCTCCTGGCACATATTTTTCTACAACACCATCTAGGTAACTTACAGGATTGTAGTATACAGCATCTCTAGGAGAATACCCTCTAACCTGACCATAAGTAACACGTAAAGTACTATTAGCATCCGGAAAGTAGCGTGCATTTGGTAACGCTTCCATTAAACCTGTCATGTACTTAGTTTGTAAAGCAGTTATAGGTTGGTTTTTTTCTTGGTAAGCTTTGTCAATAGTATTGTAAAACTCAGTAATCATTGGTTTAGCGTATTGATAAGCAGCATCTTTATTCAATTTTTTTAATACCTCTTTAGCGTTACCTTCTAATAGCTTTAAAGCTTGATCTAAATTAGTAAAGGCTGTTTTGTCATAAATAGAAGCATCAACATTTTTATTATAAAAAGGCATTACATTTTTAAAGACACCTTTGTCTACATCTGTATCATAATTTTTATGAATACCTTGTAAAGTACCAACAAGACGCGCTTTTGCTTTTTCAAAATTCTCTGGGTCAGCTTTTATAGCTTCTTCCATTTGATAAACTCTGAAGGTCATTTGCATTAACTCGTTGGTAACCAAAAAGACTTCAACAAAATTTCTGCGTTTAATAATAATTGGACCAAAATCTTTGTAAAGGTTATCAAACTCAGGAAGGATGTTTCCATATTTATCTTCTAGATTTTTTTCTTTTAAAGCTTTGGTAAAAGTAGCTTCAAAAGCACGTCTTTTAGCAACAGCATCACTTTTATGGATTCCTAAATTTTCTCCAATCCATTTTTTCCAAGCATTAGCAATACGTGCTTGTTTAGAAGCATATTTAATTCTAACAGCATCGCTTTCTTTCATTTTAGCATCAATGACTTTTAAAGCAGCTTCACGAATAGCAATATTTGTAGGGTTAAATTCTTCTGTAATGTGTTGTATTGCTACAGCAGGAAGATACTCGCTAGTTGTACCAGGAAAACCAAATACCATTGTAAAGTCACCTTCTTCAACGCCATCTAAAGAGACTGGTAAAAAATGCTTTGGCTTGTATGGTTTGTTGTCTTTACTGTATTTTGCAGGTCTGTTGTTAGCGTCTGCATAAATCCTGAACATTGAGAAATCTCCTGTATGTCTAGGAAAAACCCAGTTGTCTGTATCGCTTCCAAATTTACCAATGCTTGTTGGAGGAGCACCAACTAATCTGATGTCTTCAAAACGCTCTGTAACAAACAGGAAGTATTGGTTTCCTTCGTAAAATGATTTTACTTTAGTGTCTTGCCAAGCTTCTTTAGCAACCGTTTTTTGGTAAGTATTACTATTTCTATCTATTAATGATTGTTTTTCTTTTTCAGTCATACTGTCTGTAATTCCAGCCAATACTTGTGATGTTACATCTTCAATTCTAACAATAAACTCGATGTATAAACCTTCGTTTGGCAATTCTTCGTCCAAAGACATTGCCCAAAAACCATCTTTTAAATAATCGTTTTCTAAAGACGAATGTGATTGTATTTGACCAAAACCACAGTGATGGTTGGTTAAAATTAAACCTTTATCGCTAATAACTTCGCTGGTACAACCACCATTAAAATGTCCTATGGCATCTTTTAAGCTAGAGTTGTTTACGTCGTAAATATCTTTAGCAGTAAGTTTACTACCAAGATTGGTCATTTCGGTCTCATTCATACCTTCTAATAACGAAGGAATCCACATACCACCTTGTTGTGCGGATACTTGGATGGTAATAAACAGTAAAAGGAATTTTAAAAATTTCATATTTTTTTGATTTTATATGCCATCAAAGATAAAAAACCAACAAATAATAAATTGTTAAAATAGATTAAATAGTAAGCATTTATTGCTTGTTTGCTTGATTGATTTTTTGAATCATTTCCAAAGCATTTTTATCCTCTGGCTGCAACGCTAATACTTTATTGTAATTAATTAAGGCTTCAGTATAATTGTTGGTCATAAAAAAAGCTTCGCCTAAACTATCATACACGTTTGATTTATACGGAAAAATTAAAGTGTTTAATTTAAAAGTATATAACGCTTTATCAAATGCTTTTGCACGCAAATACACGTAGCCTAAAGTATTTAACTCACGACTACCTTTAACAAAATCTGATAGTTGAGCTACTAATTTTGTTTCCTCTGTATTTAGTTGTTCTATTGTTTTAGTGGATAGTAAATATTGGATATAATCTGCAGCAATGTAATTAAAACTATAAGGTTGGTTGGTTACAATTTTTTCAATATCACGTTCTAGGGTTTCTATTGGATGCTCTACAATGCGGTTAATTTCTTTACCATCTTTATAAAAAATAAAAGTAGGCACACGATGGATGTCGTATCCTTTTTCTTCTCCATTTGGTCCTTGTTTGTAGTGCTCTTTTTGATTGTCTAAAGCGACAACTTCTAGATTATCTAGATTATAATTTGCTGTTTCTAACACTTTGTAAAAACGCGGAACTTCTTTTTTGCTATCACCACACCACGTACCTAAAAATACTTTGATAGTATAATCTTTTAACGATTCTGAGAAAGTTTCTACCAATTTATCATTAACAATATAATGGTCATGGTTTGTATCAAACCACGCTTTGTAAGTGTCTTTTTGGAGTCCTTCTTTATTAATTACACCCAATAATTTGGGTTTTCCGTCAGGATCAATAACCTCTTGGTTTATGGTTTGTGCAAATGCAGTTGCATAACTAATAATAAAAATAAAAAGGGTGACTAATGATTTCATAATGTATTGGTTTTTTGATTTACTCAAACCTATTTATTATATTTTTTAATAAATAAAAATGTTAACCAACTGCGTACTTAAGATTACAAACAACAATTATTTATGCAGTTTGCATTGCTTTTATTGGCTTTTGTACTTTGTTTTTTGATGGTTTTAGGTTTTTAGATTACTTTCAGACTTGTTATGACAGATTTAAAAAAACACACGTCACAAATTTTAGTGCACCTCTTGGGATGGATGCTATTTATATTTGTATCGCTATATATATTTTCTAGATATTATTGGGTCGAAAACCCTTTTTTGCAGTATTTATCTATACTTGCAGTAATTGTATATATTAATCATTTTATACTCTTGCCATTTTTTGTCAAACGAAAATGGTATATTTTTTATGGGTTGTTATTTATGACAATTTCATTTTTAGCCACACAAGTCTATTGTAATGTTTTTGCACAGTGTGGTTGCTCTATAATGAAATGCTTAAGTGATTATTTATGGCAAACCTTGGTGCCTTTAATATTTTTCTCGTTTATATGGATGTTGTTTCGTTTTTTGGACGAACAAAAACAAAAAGAAGACCTGATAAAACAACATACTGAAATGGAGTTAAAGTTTTTGAAATCGCAAATTAATCCACACGTATTGTTTAATAATTTAAATACGATTTATTCTTATTCTATTGAAAAACCTACCGAAACTCCAGAACTTATTTTGATGCTCTCAGATAATTTAAAACACGTGTTGTATGATAGTAATGCGCAGTATGTTGATTTAGATAAAGAACTACAGTTTTTAGATAATTATATTAAGTTTCAAAAAATTAGAACCGAAGGTGTAAAGCAAATTAACTATACGACAAGTATCACATCTAATTATTTAAAAATAGGTCCATTATTGTTAATTACCATTATTGAAAACGCTTTTAAACATAGTGTTTTAAATAGTGTTATTTCTATTGAAATTATTGAGGAAAACAACCTTTTAAAATGTACTTGTATCAACGATTTTGAAAGTAAAATTACGGATACTACACAATTTAAAATAGGGTTAATAAATTTAGAAAAACGGTTACAATTATTATATCCAGAAAAGCACCAATTAGTAATAGAAAACTCTGATAAGTTTAAAGTTGTTTTAACACTACATTTAGTATGACTTGCATAATTATAGAAGACGAATTGCCTGCACAAAATTTGCTTAAAAATTATTTAAGTAAAATTCCGGAGTTACAATTACTAGCTACTTTTCAGGCAGCAATGGATGCCAATAATTACTTTAAAACTAACATTGTAGATTTGGTGTTTTTAGATGTTAATTTACCTGATATTTCAGGATTAGATTTTATAAAAACGGTAAAAAATCCACCAGCAATTATTATGACTACTGCTTATCCAGAATATGCAGTTAGCAGTTTTGAGTTGGATACCATTGTAGATTATTTGGTTAAACCCTTTGGTTTTGATCGATTTTTAAAGGCTGTAAATAAGGCTGAAGACCGATTTGTAAAACAAGATGTTGTTAATCCAACTGCTGAAGATTCTATTTTTTTAAATGTGGATAAAACACTTCATAAAATAATTTTAAAAGATATTTTGTTTTTAGAATCTGATAGAAACTATATTACTATTACCACTAAAACACAAAAACTATCCTTTATAGATTCACTTAAAAACTGGATCGAAAAACTACCTAGTACTCAGTTTGTTCAAATCCATAAATCATTTATTATAAACACTAAAAGTGTGACTAAAATTTCAGGGAATGAAATCTTTATAACAACCCACAGATTGCCTATTGGAAGAACTTATAAAGGTGAGCTACTTAAAAAGTTAAGAATACTTTAAACTAGATTATTTTGTAGGAAATTCTCCTTACTTTTACTTTCTAATTTATAATTAAAATGAAGACAATAAAAATGCTTTTAATACTACTAATTACAGTAGTATCTCATACACTAACTGCTCAAGAAGTGACTTTTGATAATCAATCTTATGTGGTAAAAAACAAAGTTATTAGCTTAAATGGTAAAGATGTTTCTGAAACATTAACTGAATCTCAAAAAATAGAAATTTATAATTTGGCAGACACCAAGAAAGCCGAAATTAAAGCTGCAGAAGAAGCAGTTAAAGCAGTAGATAAGGAAAAACGCCAACAGGAAAAGCAAGCTAAAGCTGAAGCAAGAGAAGTTAAGGCACAAGAAAGAGAACGTAAAGCTGCTGAAAAGGAACGTAAAAGATCTGAGAAAGCTAGAAAAAAATCGGAGAAAGCGCGTCAAAAAATAGAAAAGGCTAATGCTAAAATAGAAAAAGCAGAAAGCAACTTGGAAAAAGCTAATGCTAAATTAGAAAAAGAAACTAAAAAATATCAAAAGCTTGAAGCTAAAGGAAAGCTGTCTCCAAATGACATTGATAAATGGGAAGGTAAACTTGAAAAGTTAAGATCAAATATTACTAAGGCAGAACAAAAACTGAATAAATTAAAGTAGTGGACACTGTATTACATATTGCAATTATTCAGTCTGATTTGGTTTGGGAAAATCCTGAACAAAACAGACTGAATTTTTCTGAAAAAATAAATGCAATATCTGATACTGTAGATTTAATTGTTTTACCAGAAATGTTTACTTCTGGATTTACTATGTTTCCGCAATTTGTTGCAGAAGCTATGGATGGTAAAACCATACAATGGATGCAGTCCTTAGCAAAAGCAAAAAATGCAGCAATAGTTGGTAGCTTGGTTATAAAAGAGCATGATAATTACTATAACAGACTAGTTTTTGTGCATCCTAATGGTCTCACTGATACATATAATAAGCGACATACGTTTACGTTAGCTGGAGAAGATAAAGTGTATAAAAAAGGCAATCAAAAACTTATTATTAACTATAAAGGTTTTAAAATTAGACCTTTAATTTGTTATGATTTGCGTTTTCCTGTTTGGTCTAGAATCTCTGAGGATTACGACGTGCTTTTATACGTGGCTAATTGGCCTAAAAAAAGGATTAAAGCTTGGGATACTTTATTGCAAGCTAGAGCAATAGAAAATATGTGTTATTGTATTGGTGTTAATAGGGTAGGATTGGATGCTAATAATTTTGAGTATCCAGGACATTCTGCTGTATATGATGCTTTAGGCGAAAAATTGGTAGATGTCAACCCAAATACCGAAGTTGTTAAGCTAGTGGCTTTAACTAAATTTCATGTAGATACTACCAGGAAAAAACTACGTTTCTTGGACGATAAAGATGGTTTTATTTTAGAATAAATTCTTCAATTAAATCCCAACCAACTCTAACCTCAATAGGTTTTTCAGAATAGCTTACACGCTCTGGGTTTTTAGAAGTTAAATAGACTCCTGTATCATATATTTTATTTTTGTTGGAGTCAAAAATGGCTCTTATATAATACTTGTTAGGTTTAACTAAAAAGAAATCTAAGGGTTCTGGTTTGGTAATATACTTTTCGTATTTAACCTCGTTTTTGTCATCTACTAATTGCACAATCAAAGGGTAAACACCATTTTTAATATTAACACGTACGTTTCCTAAACTAGATGCTTTAACGGTAGATAAGTTAAAGTTTAAAGTGTCATTGGTATTGTCAAAAAAGTCGGTTACAGTATTTGGTAACAATCGGACTTTGTATTTGTTGTCTTCTTTTTTATCAAATAAAACCTCTATTGTATTTTGTAATGTGTCTAACTTGGTTGTAAAAACAACATTAGTAGAGTCTTTATCCATGATACTAATTTGATTTTTGTCAAATTTGGTAATCGGGATATTTGCCGAAATTTTTAAAGTTTCAATAAAATCTATATTGCTATTAGGTGTCGCTTTAAGTAATAACGAATCCTTTTTATTGTCCTTAATTCTAACCGTAAAGGTGTCAATTTTAGTTTTGTAACTAACTTTAAAAACTAATGAGTCTACTTCTAGTTTAGGTTTGTAAAAGTAGTTTAAACTGTCGGTTTCTTGATCTTTATAGTAGCTTGACGTGTAGTCTGCAGGAACCTCTGACAGTAGATCAATACTCATGTTTTTGTAATCTTTACCTTCAAAGCCAAAAATAATTTTTTCGCCAGAAACTAGTTTGGGTTTTTCAGCTTTATAATTTATTTCTTCTTTAAATAATTTTAATTCATAAAAAGCAGAACTGTCTGTTGATACAGTAATAAATTCTTCTTTAAAACCAATTTTATCTGTTTTTTGGTTAAACTTATTATTGCTGTTATTGTCTTTTAAAGCAATTAGTTTGTAAGTTCCTGCTTTTAAGTTTTCCAACGTAAAATTTGTGGTACTATCTAAAGTGTTGGTCACGTATTTTGGATTTTTTTTATAGACAACAGAGTCTGTGTAAGTGGAATCCTTTTCATATAAATTAACAGATATAAAAGGGTCTGTGGTACGGTTTAATGCATCCATTACTTTACCTTTTACTTTTAATGAATCTATATAATCACCTGTAGAAAACACATATTTATAATACGTGTATGGGTTTTCTTCGTTGTTGTCTACTATACTATTACCAAAATTAAAAGCATAGGTGGTATTTGGTTTTAAAGTATCAAATATTTTAATTTTTATAAAGTCGCTAGAGCTTCCTAATGGTGTTATCTCTGGCGTGATATCCATTGGTGGCGAAATAATAAGCTGTTTAGATAGGTTTTTAATCTTAATATACTCGTCAAAATAGATTCTTATCTCTTTACTATTAAAGTTTGTAGAGTAATTTTCAGGAAAAGTTTTTGTAATTTTTGGAGGCGTAATATCTGGTTCTCCTCCACTAATATTTCCTCTATTAGCACAATTGATAAAAGAAAGCGCTATAGCGCACAAAAAACAAAAATTTAAAAAACGATTTTGCATACTAATTTAAATGAAGATACAAATTAACAACATATTATTCGTTTAACGAAAAATGCCTTAAGCTATTGCCATAGCAGCAATACTTATTTTTATGTTTTTAGCTTTATTTAATTCTATAATACACGCCTCTAAGGTGTTTCCTGTGGTAATAATGTCATCAACTAACAAGATATGCTTGTTTTGTAGTTTTTCTAGTTCTTTTACAGCAAAAGCTTCATTGTTTAATTCCCAACGTTCCAATCTAGTTTTTCGCGCTTGAGATTTTGATGGATTGGTAATTTTAACTAAAATATCTTCATGATAATCTGCATTAAGTAGCGTTGCAATGTTTTGACCAAATTTAGAGACTTGATTATAACCTCTTTTTTTTAATTTTTTTGGATGTAATGGTACAGGAATTACTACATCTATAGCTTGATATTCGTGATTAGTTTTTAGCTCTTCGCCTAACCAATCACCTAAAAATGATCCTATAGCTTCATTTTTACCATATTTTAATTGGTGTAGTAAATGTTGTACTATTCCTTTTTTTTCAAATCGTAGCAATGCTGTTGCAGATTCTATTTTTGCACGACCATAAAAGACGTTTTTAACAAAAGGGTCTTGAGTTAAATGGAAGTTTGTAGTAGGTAGATTGTGTCTACAGTTGGTACACAAAAAAGATTCGTTGTCTGTTAATGTATCCTTACAAGCATTACATACCAAAGGAAAAAACAAATTGGCTAAAGCTTTTAAACTCATGTTTACGATTAAGGATTTTGGATTAAAAAATAATGCTAAATAGATACAAAAAGCTATAATAGTCTAGTTTTTAGTGAAAAACATGTTCAAGTTATCGAAAAATTCTTACAATTCCATTAATTTATATTATTTTAGTGGTAATTATTAAAACTCATGATTATTAAACCCCAAACCTATAATCTTAAGTTAGTTATCATTGTGCTACTAACTATACTATGTGCGCTTGGTTTATATAGTTATTATAATTACAGCTCTTTAAATCAATATAAAAACTTTCTTGTAGATGAAAATGCTTTAATAGAAGCAGAGCTTAATCAATTATCAATCGATTTTAGTGCACTTAAAACGGATAACCAATTATTAAGTGATAGACTAGAGCAATCCAAGATTAAAATCATTCGTATTTTGGATTCTGTTAAGCATATAACACCAGATATTAAGCTGTTAAATCATTATAAAAAACAATTGCAAGCTATAAAACTTGAAAATTCTAAAATATTAGAATTAGTTAATCAATTAAATAAAGAAAATAAAGTACTACAAGAAGAGGCACGATTAGCTGATGAAGCAATGGATAAAACAATCTTACAATCTAAATCTTTAAAGCAACAAAATAGAGCTTTGTCAAAACTTAATACTGACTATTTAAATGAAATAGATAAAGCAAAAATGATAAGTATTAGTGATATCTATGTTGAAGGTGTCAAACGTATCACTAACAGTGGCAATATTAAAACAACCACAGCTGCAAAACGTGTTAAGATGCTAAATATTTGCTACACAGTGGCTGAAAATGACATAGCTACACAAGGTAAAAAAGAATTATATTTTCAGGTGTTAGATCCTAAAAATAACGTAATTGCTTATAAAGGAGATGTTACTATTAGTGATACTTCTTTGATGTACAGTCAACTGGATGTTATTAATTATAATAATAATAGTTTGCAGACATGTGTTTTTATTAACCTTTCTGAAAACGAAATTTTATTAAAAGGCGAATATTATATAACCATATATCATGATAATCAATTAATTGGAAGTGCTAAGACAACTTTTAATTAGTGTAAATTATAAATATTAATCCATTTATTAAAAAACGCTAAGTGCAGAAGTGCACGAGGCGTTTTTTTTGATTTTAAGAGACTTAAACAATTTTTTTACCTCTTTATCGATTTTAAATTGACACCTTAATAAATAACAATATTTTTATTTTTTAAAATAAAATTAAATCATGTTAATTTTTCCTCATACATATAACTATAGGATAATTATAGGCTCATTGATTGTTGTTTTTGTAATATTAGGATCTTACACGTTTTCTAACTATAATCAACTAGTAGATTATAAAACATACGTGTCTCAAGAAAAAAAACTATTAGAAAACGAATTGTCAGATATGGTAATACGTTATGATAATATAAAGGTGGATAATGATTTACTTCGTAATAAATTACAACAGTCAAAACTTAATGTAGCGCATATTCTAGATTCTATAAAAACGTTGCAGCCAAGCGCTTCGTTATTGTCATTATATCGTTCTAAGATTAATCTTTTACAAAAAGAAAATGCAGCATTTTTAAATGTTGTATCTACGCTTAAGACAGAAAACAACCGTCTAGCATCACAAACCGAAGCTGTTACACAAAACTTAAAAGTAGCAAAAAACAATACCTCAAGTTTATTTACTAAAAATAAAGGATTGGTTACCGCTAACGCTAAAATGTCGACTGCTTTAGACAAAGCTAGTCTTTTAAGTATAGCCTCTTTAGACGCAAAAGCAGTAAAACGAGTTACTAAAAAACGCATAGTAAGCACATCAAATGCTAGTAAAGCTAATAAGCTATATGTGTCATTTACGTTGGATAAAAATAAATTAGCAACAACAGGAGTAAAAGATTTATACATTCAAATTTTAAATCCTAATAATAATGTTGTAGCAGACCAAGGATCAATATCGTTTGGAGAGCAGTCATTAATTTTTAGTAAAAAAATTAAAGTTGACTATAAAAACGAAGCTATTGACGTTAATACATTAATAACTACAGATTTGGATGAGCCTTTAACTAAAGGTGTCTATTTTGTAAACGTGTTTTACGATAACACAAGACTAGGAAGCACCTCTATAATGCTTAAGTAATAGTTAAACAATAATTAAATAGCACCATTGTCATTTATAATGGTTTTAATTTAGCATTTTATATCAAATAATAAAAAAGCTTATATTCGTTTATATTATCTCTAAAAACCCCTTTTTTGAACAAAATAAATTTTTTTAAAGAATCCTTAAAAAGCTTAAAAACTTCAGGTACTTTGTTTCCAAGCTCTAGATTCTTAGCGTCAAAACTATTAAAAGGGATAGATTTTAGTACAGCTAAACTAATAGTGGAATTTGGTCCAGGTAATGGTGTCATTACTAAAGAGATTTTAAAACGATTGCAACCAGATGCCAAGCTGATTAGCTTTGAAATTAATGAAACCTTTTACAAAGATTTATTAAAAATAGAGGATCCAAGGTTTATTGTTTCAAAACAATCTGCCGACAAAGTACAAGAGGTAATTAAGCAACATGGTTTTATAACTACAGACTATATTGTTTCCAGTTTGCCTCTAACAAACATTCCTAAGCCAATTACTCAAATTATTATGGATAGTGCCTTTAAAAGTTTAAACTCAAAAGGCTACTTTTTTCAGTTTCAGTATAGCTTAACATACTACGCAGCATTAAAAGAAAAATTTAATGGCAATATTACATTAGGTTTTGAGCCATTAAACGCACCTCCAGCATTTATTTATACTTGTCAAAAAGACTAATCAATTTTTGGTTGTACACTTTTATTTATCGTTTATCTTTGTACTATTATGGCAAACAACGACGATCAATTTAAAAAAGTAATCTCTCACGCAAAGGAGTATGGTTACGTATTCCAAAGTAGTGAAATCTATGATGGACTTAGCGCAGTTTACGACTACGCTCAAAATGGAGCAGAATTAAAGAAAAACATACGTGACTATTGGTGGAAAGCAATGGTACAGATGAATGATAATATTGTTGGTATCGATGCAGCAATATTTATGCATCCAACAACATGGAAAGCCTCAGGACACGTAGATGCTTTTAGTGACCCATTAATAGACAATAAAGATTCTAAAAAAAGATATAGAGCAGACGTTTTAGTAGAAGACTATTGTGCTAAAATTGAAGCAAAAATCGATAAAGAAGTCGCTAAAGCGGAAAAACGTTTTGGCGAAGCTTTCAACAAACAAGAATTTATTTCTACTAACCCAAGAGTTGTTGGATATCAAGAAAAAATTGATACCATCTTAAAACGTTTAGGAAAATCTTTAGAAGCTGAAGACTTAGCAGATGTTAAAGCATTAATTGAAGAGTTAGACATTGCTTGTCCTTTATCAGGAAGTAGAAACTGGACAGACGTGAAGCAATTTAACCTAATGTTTGGTACTAAACTTGGTGCTACAGCAGAGACTGCAATGGATTTATATTTACGTCCAGAAACAGCTCAAGGTATTTTTGTAAACTTCTTGAATGTGCAAAAAACTGGAAGAATGAAAATTCCTTTTGGTATTGCTCAAACTGGTAAAGCCTTTAGAAATGAGATTGTTGCAAGACAATTTATTTTTAGAATGCGTGAGTTTGAACAAATGGAAATGCAATTTTTTATTAAACCAGGCACACAAAAAGAATGGTTTGATTACTGGAAAGAAACTAGATTGAAATGGCATAAATCTTTAGGTTTAGGCGAAGACAACTACCGTTTTCATGACCATGAAAAATTAGCACATTACGCAGATGCTGCAACAGATATTGAGTTTAAATTCCCATTTGGTTTTAAAGAATTAGAAGGCATCCACTCGCGTACAGATTTTGATTTAAAACAGCATGAAGAGTTTTCAGGAAAAAAACTTCAGTATTTTGACCATGAAGATAACGCAAGTTATACACCTTACGTTTTAGAAACATCTATTGGTTTAGACAGAATGTTTTTAGCTGTGTTTTCAAACTCTTTAATGGACGAGACTTTAGAGGATGGAAGTGTTAGAACAGTTTTAAAATTACCAGCAGTATTAGCACCTGTAAAAGCAGCTGTTTTCCCGCTAGTTAAAAAAGACGGTTTACCAGAAATAGCTAAGCAAATTATTGAAGATCTTAAATGGGATTTTAATGTGTTTTATGACGAAAAAGATGCGGTTGGTAAGCGTTACAGACGTCAAGATGCTAATGGTACACCATTTTGTATTACAGTAGATCATGAAACTATAGAAACTAATACAGTTACTATAAGACATAGAGATACTATGGAGCAAAAACGTGTTGCCATCTCAGAGCTTAAAGACATCATCAAAAAAGAAGTTGATGTGAAAGAGTGGTTAATGAAGATGTAAAGTATTATAACAGGAATTTATAAAAAAAGCCCAAACTAATCAGTTTGGGCTTTTTTATTTAATTATTTAAATTTTAGAATCTAATTCCAAAATTAATTCCAAATCTTGGCTCGACATTATCTAAGTAATCATCATCAATGCTACCAAGATTTCTTGCTATTTCTCCGTTAATTCCTAACGTAAAAGTGTCATTAAATACCCATTTATGACCAATACCAAAGCCTAAAGAAAAACCGTCTACATCATACGTATATTCTTCTTCTACATTAGTGTCACTAATATAGTCGTAATAGTAATAATCCTCTACAGTTACAGTTCCTATTCTAAGTTTGGCTTGAGGATAAAAGTAAAAACCAGCATGATCTTTTTTCTTTGAAAAATAGATAACATATGCTGCTTTAAGACTTATAGCATCAGAGTCTTTTATATATCCAGTATCATAGTAAGCATAAGTGTCAAAAAACGTTGCTCCAATATAAAGTGACTGATTTTTTTCTAAATAACGTTCGTAATTAACGTTAAATGATCCTGCGACTACTAAGTCAAATAAATTTGATGAAATTTCATTTTTTTTTGTAGTTGTTTCAATGTCTTCTTGAGAAAATCCATAAAAAGAAGTCAATAATAAAACGAATAATAAATGTGTTTTTTTCATAAATAAGATTGATTAATTAAAGCGTATAACTTATCAAAAGCCATACCATTAGTAGATGGTAAATGTAATAAAAGGTTGCGTAAATAAGAATAGTATTATTAATCTTCCTTATAAGCCAATAAGCGTAAAGCATTTAAAACAACGACTATGGTTGATCCTTCATGAAATAATACAGCTAATCCAATATTAGTTAATCCTAAAATTGTAACAGGAACAAGTATAGCCACAACACCTAAACTTATAAAAATGTTTTCTTTTATAATGCGTTTAGACGCTCTGCTTAATCCAATAACAAAAGGTAAGTTTTCTATTTTGTCAGACATTAAAGCGACGTCTGCGGTTTCTAAAGCCACATCGCTTCCTGCTGCTCCCATAGCAACACTTACAGTGCTTAAAGCCATTGCTGGAGCATCATTTACACCATCTCCAACCATAGCAATTTTTCCGTCTGTTGCTAATAAATCTTTAATAGCTTTTACTTTATCTTCTGGTAATAAATTTCCTTTTGCTTCAGTTAATCCTATTTGATTTGCAATGGCATCACCCACATTTTGATGGTCTCCAGTTAGCATAATCATGCGTTTTATGCCAATTGCTTTTAGCCTTTTTAATGTGCTTTCTGCTGTTTGTCTTGGCGTATCCATAACGCTAATTATACCTATTATTTCATTTTTTAAAGCAACTAACATAACGGTATGACCATGTTGTAAAAGACCATCCATTGTTGTGATTACAGTGTCTTTAACAATAATGCCTTCGTCTTTCATTAATTTTAGATTACCAATAAACACTTTGTCATGGTTGTAAGAGGCTGTAACTCCTTTTCCTTGTATGGCTTCAATATTTTTAGCAACGCCTTTAAAATGGATATTATGTAGCTTTTCAATATCCTTTGCTATTGCTTTTGCTAGTGGATGATTACTTAAACTTTCAACCTCTAAAACAATTTGTAGAAATTCATTTTTGTCAAAATTATTTAAAGCAATCACATTGGTTAATTTTGGTTTTCCTTCGGTTAAGGTTCCCGTTTTGTCAAATGCAATTGTGGTAATACTTCCTAAATCTTCTAATGCTTTTCCGCCTTTTATTAAAACGCCTTTTTGTGCTGCTCTTGCAATTCCGCTAAGGACTGCACTTGGTGTAGATATTGCCAAAGCACAAGGACTTGCTGCTACCAAAACAGTTATAGCTCTGTACAAACTTTCGCTAAACGTTTCGTTTATAATTAGGTAGGCAAAGCATAATAAAACAACCACAATAATTACTATTGGCACATACCATTTTTCAAACTTTTTGGTTAAACGTTGTGTTGGCGATTTTTGGGTTTCTACCTCACTCACCATTTTAATTAATCGCGCGACTGTAGAGTCGTAACTTAGTTTTAAAACGTGTACTTCAATGGTGCTATCTCCATTTATAGTACCTGTAAACGCAATGTGTTTTTTATCGATGTGCTTAAACTCAGGTAGCTTGTCTAAAGTTGGGATTGCTGTTTTGTCAACAGGCATACTTTCTCCAGTTATTGGTGCTTGATTAATGCTGCTGTTTCCCGATATAATTACACCATCTGCTGCAATTTTAGTGTTTGGTTTTACTACGATTATATCTCCAATTTTTAAATTTTCAATTGGTGTTTCAATAAGCTGATTTCCATTTTTTACCAACGCTATTTTAGGAGATAAATCACTTAACGCTTCAATGGATTTTTTAGCCTTATTCATCGCATAATGTTCTAGTGCATGCCCTAAACTAAATAAGAAAAGGAGCAAAGCGCCTTCTGCCCAACTGCCAATGTAAGCAGCTCCAATTGCAGCAGCAATCATTAAAAAATCGATATCAAATTGGCCTTTTGGTAGTTTTGCTCCAGCTTCAATTGTTATAAAATAACCACCAAAAAAGTAAGCAATTATATAACTTGAGAGCGATGTCCAATTTGGTAAATCCGTTAGTTTTGCTATGGTAAAACCAGTCACTAAAAAAACACCGCAAAGTATTGCAAAATACAGCTCTGTTTTTTTGCCAAAAATCAAATTATGGCTGTGGTTATGTGCGTCGTTAGTGTGTTTTTCCATGTAGTGTGCTGTAAGGTTTTTGTTAATGACTGTGTCCTCCTTCGCCATTATTTAGTAGCATATTTGTGCCTTTAATCACTATTTGTTTATCCTTTAAAACTTCAGAATTTAAAATTTCGATATAGTCTTCCGTTTGTTTTACAAGTTCTAATTTAAACTTTTTAAAATGAAATTTACCTGTTTGTTCTTCATCTAAAATTAAAACAAAAAAATCGTTATCTACTTCAATTATGGCTTCTTTTGGCAAGCCAAATCCTTTTGTGCTGTCAATAATAATATCCGCATCAACAAACATTCCAACAATAAAGTTTTCTTTGTCGTTGTCTACGTGTCCATGCACTTTTACACGTCTAGTTTGCTCGTCAATAGTGGTTCCTACCAAATGCACTTCCGCTTCAAAGGTTTTGTCCGAAGCTTCAGGGATTTTAAACAAGATTTTTTGATCTTTTTTAATTTGCATAATGTCTTTTTCAAAAACTGATAACTCTAAGTGAATATGATCAATATCTACAATTTCCATGATAACATCGCTAGGCGAAACATAGGTCCCATTACTGATGTTAACCTTTGTAACATGACCAGATATTGGAGCATATAAATTTATAGTGGAAGAAATACGTCCTTGTTCCACGCTACTCGGACTAATATTTAGCATTTGTAATTTTTTACGCAGTCCGTTATAATGTGCAAGGTTGCTTTTGTAAGCGCTTTCAGCTTTTAAGTAGTTTTTTTCTGAAGTAATTTTTTCTTCAAACAATGTTTTTTGTCTGTTGTATTCAGATTTTAAGTAATTTAATTGCTCTGAAACCTCTAAGTAGTTTTGCTGAATCTCAACAAATTCCGGATTTTCCAAGGTGACTAAAAGTTGTCCTTTTTTTACGCTATCTCCAATTAGTAAAGGTGTTTTGGTGATATAACCTCCACTAAAAGTAGAAACGCTTGATTTGTTGTGTGGTGGTAAATCAATCATTCCATTTACTTTTACGGTGTTGTTAAAATCGTATTCGTTTAATGTTCCAAAAACCATTTTTTCACCTTCAAACTGTGCTTTTGTAATGGTTATGTCGTCATTGTGTGTTTCCGTTTCAGGAACTAGTTCTGTTGTTTTTTCTGAATTTCCGCAGGCTGCTAAAACCAGTGAAAATAATAGGATATATATCTTGTTCATCTCTTTATAGTGTTAAGTGATTGATGGTAATTACGGTTTGATTGTACTGATTTAATTGCTCTAAATAACTAAGCTGAATGTCTTTTGCTGTTTCTAAACTTTGGATGTATTGAAAGAAATCGATTTCACCTTCTTTAAAAGTTCTGTTTGCTGTTTTTATAATTTCTTCGGAAAGGGTTTTTCCTTGCGTTTCATAATAATTAATAGCGTCTTCATACTGCTGAAGCTTTGCCAATAACGATTGGTATTCTGCATTTAATTTAACTTGATAATCTTGTTTTTGTTCTGCAATAATATCTTGTGCGATTTTTGAAGCTTTAATTTTTGAACGTTGACCACCAAATAAAATTGGGATTTTAAGACCTAATTGATAGCCTTTAATATTGTCGTTTAGAGAGCTGTTTGTACCTTGAAAATATTCCGCATTTAAATCAGGAAGTAAGCTTTGTTTTTCTAATTTAGTTTGTGCTTTTTGATAATTAATAGTGGCATCAAAAACCGATAAGCCAACATTTTGATTAGCAGATAATTGTTCTATTTCTAGTTTTTTTAGTAATCCGTCTTCAATAGTAAGAGAATCTACTTGCACTATCTTTTTAAGCTGTTGGTTGTATAAAGTCACCTCTTGCAGCGATTGTTTATAAAGTGTTTCCAATTGTTTCTGTTTGGATTGTGCGGTAATCATTTCTAGATAATTAGTTTCGCCTAACTCAAATCTACGTTTTGCTTTTTGTGCAAAATCTTTATATAAACTGTCTAAATATTTATAGTTTTTGGCTTTGTTTTTAGCATAACTTAACTGATAGTAATAGGCGTACACTTGTTTTTTTAATTGCTGTAATTGCAAACTGAAATTAGCTTCTTGCAAACTAGCTTTAGATTCGTTTACTTTCTTTTCAGCAAAATAAACCGTTGGGAATTTAAAGTCTTGTGAGATTCCAAAAACTTTAAGAGGTTGATTGTTTACAGCTAAATTACTTTCGTCATAGTTATAGTAAACACTCGTTTTATCAAACGTAAAAGCCGAACCAACTAAAGCATTGGATTGGTCAATTTTTAAGTTTTCAGCATTTAAATTCGCATTGTTTTCAATAGCTAAAGCTAAAGTCTGTTTAATAGTTAAAGGGTTGTTTTGTGCTTGAATACTAAAAGTTAAAAACAAAATAATGATTGTAACTATTGATTTTTTCTTCATTTTTAATGCATTTTTTTCTTCAAACCAAGCGTATAAAACTGGTAAAACAACTAAGGTTAGTAAAGTTGCAGTAAACAAACCGCCAATAACAACAGTTGCTAAAGGACGCTGTACTTCTGCTCCAGCATTTGTAGAAATAGCCATAGGTAAAAAACCTAATGCTGCAGCTGCTGCTGTAAGTAAAACTGGTCGTAAACGTTCTGATGTTCCTTTTTTGATACGATCGGTTATATTGCTAAAGCCTTCCGCTTTAAGCGCTTTAAAATGCTCGATTAATACAATTCCGTTTAGTACTGCAATTCCAAATAGGGCAATAAAACCAACACCTGCAGATATACTAAAAGGTAAATCTCTTAACCATAATAAAAGGATACCACCAACCGCAGATAATGGAATTGCAGAATACACAATTAGTGCTTCTTTAACCGAGTTGAATGCAAAATAAAGCAGAATAAATATTAATACTAAAGCTACAGGAACAGCCACTAATAAACGGTCTTTTGCGCTTTGAAGGTTCTCAAATTGTCCGCCATACGTAATAGTATAGCCAACAGGTAGTTTTAGTTTGCTATCAATTATTTGTTGCACGTCGTTTACTACAGATTGTAAATCTCGGTTTCTAACGTTAATACCAACCACAATGCGACGTTTGGTGTCGTCTCTAGATATTTGTGCTGGACCAGTTGTATAGTTGATTTCTGCTAATTCGCTAAGCGGAATTTTGTTTCCGTTTGGTGTGTCTACATATAAGTTTTGAAGACTTTCAATGTTTTTTCTGTTATTTTCTTGAAGCCTAAGGACTAAGTCAAAACGTTTTTCACCTTCAAAAACACTTCCTGCTGTTTTACCAGCAAATCCCATTGAGATCACATCGTTTAAGTCGGAAATATTAAGTCCGTAACGCGCTATTTTGCTTCGGTTAAATTTCACACTCATTTGTGGTAAGCCTTCTACTTTTTCTACTGAGATATCTGCAGCACCTTCTACATTTTCAATTAGTCTTTTAATTTCATCTGCTTTATTAGCCAAAACGGTTAAATTTTCTCCAAAAATTTTAATAGCTACATCAGCACGAACACCTGTAACCAGCTCGTTAAATCGCATTTCTATAGGCTGCGTAAATTCTACTTCCATTCCTGGAATTACAGTTAAGGCTTCTTTAAATTTATCAGCTAATTCATCTTTACTTTTTGCAGAGGTCCACTCTTTTTTAGGTTTTAGTTTAATAATCACGTCACTTTCTTCCATAGACATTGGGTCAGTTGGGACTTCTGCAGCTCCAATACGTGTGACTACTTGGTCTACTTCTGGGAAGTTTTTTAATAGAATCTGTTCAATTCTTGTTGTAATTTCTATCGTTTTTCCAAGCGAAGTTCCTGTTTTTAAAACAGGTTGAATAACAAAATCACCTTCGTCTAAAGTGGGTACAAATTCGCCACCCATTTTACTAAAAACCCAAACACTTGAGGCTAATAAAATAGTAGATAATACAACTACTATTCTTTTGTTAGACAAAGCCCAATTAATAATAGGTTGGTAGCCTTTATTTATTGATTTCATTAGTCTAACTGAAATGTTTTTTGCAGACTGTTTACTAGGTTTTAAAAATAAGGAAGACACGACGGGAACATACGTTAAACACAAAATCATAGCGCCAATTAATGCAAAGCTAAACGTCATTGCCATAGGTTTAAACATTTTGCCTTCAATACCACTTAAAGACAAGATTGGAATAAACACGATTAAGATTATTAGTTGACCAAAAATGGCGGAGTTCATCATTTTTGAGGCGCTTTTTAGTGTTATTTGGTCAATTTCGGTTTGTTTTTGGTTTTTATTTATTTCTGAGAGATGCGACGCTTTAGACATAATTTGAAACGCAATAAACTCGACAATAATAACTGCGCCATCAATGATAATTCCAAAATCTATTGCGCCTAAACTCATTAAGTTGGCATCGACACCAAATTGACGCATTAATATTATTGCAAACAATAAACTTAGCGGTATAACGGAAGCAACTACTAGGCCTGAACGCCAATTACCAAGTAGTAAAACCACCACAAAAATGACAATTAATGATCCTAGAATTAAGTTTTCTGCAACGGTAAATGTTGTTTTTCCAATCAGTTCGCTTCGTTCTAAAAAGCCATTTATATAAACGCCTTCTGGTAATGTACTTTGTATGGATGCGACACGATCCTTAACAGTGTCAATAACTTCTTTAGAGTTACCATCTTTAAGCATCATGATTTGTCCTAATACTTTTTCGCCTTCACCATTTCCTGTGATGGCTCCAAAGCGTGTTGCACTTCCAAAACCAACATTAGCAACATCTTTAATGTAAATTGGTGCGCCATCATTTTTAACGACTATGTTCTCGATATCTTGTAAAGAGCTTACTAAACCTTCGCCACGAATAAAAAAGGCTTGGTCATTTTTTTCGATATAACCACCACCAGACACACTGTTGTTTTTTTCTAAAGCCTGGTAAATTTCTGCAATAGAAATATTCATTGCTGTTAATTTGTTTGGGTTGATAGCAACTTCGTATTGCTTTAAAAATCCGCCCCAAGTATTCACTTCAACCACTCCCGGAATTCCTGATAATTGACGTTTGACAATCCAATCTTGAATGGTACGTAAATCTGTTGTTGTGTATTTGTTTTTGTAATCAGGTTTTACATCTAAAATGTATTGGTAAATTTCGCCCAAACCAGTCGTTATTGGTCCCATTTCTGGAGCGCCAAAACCTTCTGGTATTTTCTCGGAAGCCGATTTTATTTTTTCAGCAATAAGCTGTCTTGGTAAAAAGGTTCCCATGTCATCATTAAAAACGATGGTTACTACGGATAATCCAAATTTTGAAACAGAACGGATCTCTTCAACGCCTGGTAAATTAGCCATTTCTAGCTCCACAGGATAAGTTATAAATTGCTCCACATCTTGCGTAGATAAATTACGTGATGTGGTAATAACTTGTACTTGGTTATTGGTAATGTCTGGCACTGCGCCAATAGGTATTTTGGTTAATGAAAAAATACCAAAACCTATAATAAAGGCTGTAAATAGAAATATGATCAGCTTGTTTTTTAAGCTGAATCTTATGATGTTTTCTAACATAATTCATGAAAATTAAGAAATAATAAAATGCCTATTTTAAGTAAATAGGATTAAGATCTAAATTGAATTATGAAGCTCTGGGTGGCTGAAAAATAGAAGTTTTAACAGAGTCCGTTTCCGTTTCGTTGTAATGAAAGTTAAAAGGGATTTCAATAAACTCTTGGTAGTTAATCTCGAAGTTGTTTGCAATACCTATAAAAGAGGTGTTAATATGTGTACACATATGATGGCTATCCTTAAACGGAAGATCTTTATGTTCTTTATGCTCGTTATCATGCGTATCTCTAGCGTCTCCATAATGTTCTGCTAAAAACTCAAAAAACGTATCACCATACATTTCTTGATGGAATTCGGCATGCTCTAGCAACGCACTAAACTTGGAAATATCTTCCAAGTTTATGTTGAAACTCTGCACGAGAATCAAAAGTGAATAGGTGATGGCTAGAATTTTGCTCATAATAACAATCAAATTTACAAAATTAGATGTGTCTTATGGTAACAAAAGTTACAAATGGTTTAAAAATAAGCTTTTACTCGTTGTTAAGAGGAGTTCCCTAAATATCATTTTTTTAAATTAAATTGTTTTATAATCTTTGATAGACTGATTTAGTAATTATGCAATTAATTTTAAAATTTATCCTCTTATTTTTTGTTTCACTAGTGTTTGGCCAGCAAAACGTGGATACTATCTATGGAAGTCCAAAGTCGGTTAATGAGAGGTTTGTGTTTTTAAAAACCAAAATGCCAAAACATTATACCGAATATCAAGATTATAGTTTTATGGATATAGCAAGATATAAGAAGGGAAATCTGAAAAGTTTTTTTAAAGATATAGGCGTAGGTTATATTAATTGCAAAACAGATTTTAATAGAAAAGAACTTAAAGAAAATGAGGTTTGGTACGATTTCTCGGGAGAAGTAGAAAGAACTTTTTATTATTCTTATGATAAAAAAAATAATTTAATTGAGCAAAAAGAAGTGTCTTGGGATGATGAGTTTTGGTTGGTTAAATACCATTATAACCAGTTAAATAAACCAATTGCTATGAGTTATTATAATAGCTTAGAGCCTAATGAATTTGTTCATTGGTATTCGGTTAGGGATGAAAATAATAACGTAATTGAAAGTAGAAGAATAGATGAAGATGGAGAGGATTACACAACTTTATATGAACTTAATAACGAAGGAAAAGTAATTAGAACCTATATAAAATATATACTTAACAAGCTAAAATCTAAGAAGGCTCAATCAAAATTTCAAAATAAAGAAAGGAATATTAGTGTATTTAGATATGATGAGAGAGGAAATATGATACTGCAGCTAAACTATAACACATCCACTAATAACATTCGATCAAAACAGGTTTATAAATACGATGATAGAAATTATTTAATTGAGTATAAAAATTATTCGAATATTAGTGATACCACTAATTATATAAAAGTAGTCTATGACTATAACAATAAGGGCTTTAAAACTTACGAGAAAGAGACAACAACTAATGATTCTACTTTTAGTATAATTAAGACATTTTACAATAAAGAAGATTATGTAATTAGAACCATTATTATAGATAATGACGTAACAAAGACATTAGATTTTAAATATAAGTTTGATAAAAAAGGTAATTGGACAAAAATTACAAAAATTGTTAATGGAGAGCCTTTTTATGCTTTGGTTCGAAAAATAAAATATTACTAAAAATAAGCTTTTAGTTGCACATTTCCGGTGTGGATGGTTTTGCTGGTTTCGGTCTTACGTCCAAAATATGTTAGGTTTAAATCTAAAAATTTGGTTAGTTTTTTTTGTGCTAATAAAGTCCAAGTAAAGTTTTTTCCGGGTTGTAACCCTTCTAACATTTGGAAAGCAACTGGACTGTTAGCGTTGCCTTCAAAATTGTTATTAAAAACATTAAATTCGCCAGAAATGGCGCCAACTTGCGCATTTCCTTTAGGAGAAAAAGCAAAAGACAGACCGTATTTTTGCTGTTTCAAGGTTTCTAAATTATTAATAGTATTGTCTTTGTTTGTAAATTGATAAAACACATCAAACTGTACATTATCGTTTAATAAATAGGATAATTTAGGATTGAATTTATTGGTGTCAATATCAAAGTTTTTACTGCTGAAATTTTCACTATTGCTAAATTGTTGTTCCAATGCAGAAGTAACAGTTACTAACCAACTGTTTTTAATTTTGTGTATAAAATTTAACTGATGACTTTTAAGATTGTTCTCTATAAATCCGAAGCTTAATGTGTTTTCGCTACTATTCCATAAATAGGTGTAAGACGTGGTGTAACGTTGTTTTCCGCGATTAAAAAATAAGACATTTCTAAAATTAAGTGTTAGTCCTAGTTGGTTGTCTTCGCCTTGCTTAAATGGATTTAAATCAAAATCAGCATCGTCACGTATAATTTTTCGATCAATTAAATAACTACTTTGATTATAAAACTTAGAGAATATTTTTTTGGTTTTACTCTCTGCGTTTACCCAATCAATAGGGTTTAGGGTAAGGGTTTGACTTAACCTATTTTGATGTGTTTTAATAAAAACTTGATTAGGTAAAAGGACTCTAATATATTCGCCTTGATCTTGGAATTGTGCTATTTCAAACTCTTCAAGTTCTTGGATTCCGTTTTCATTATAATCTATCCATGTATACGCACCTTGACCAGGTTCGACTTGCACATAAGTAAAATCTTGTTGAGGTAAGGTTCCGGAATTAGTTTCAAAAGCAGTGTTCCAAATAATACCATTTTTTAAAAAACGCTGATTAAATAATAGGCGAGAGTTTAACGAGTTTTCGTTTGCTTGCTCTTGGTCTTCATTTTTTAAAGTTCTGTAATTAACATATAAGGACAGATTTGTTTTTTCGTTTTTAAGTAATCTAGTGTCTAAATAATATGTGTTTGAGCTGTTTACACGATCTAGTTTACCGATACGTAAACTGTCATTTACACGATATTTATAGCCAACTTCTGCGTAGACATTTGTACTATCACCAATACCAGTAAAAGCTTCATAGGCAGTAAAACGTTGTGTTAAGTTAGTAAATTGTTGTGTTTGGTTAATACGTTCTTTGTTTTCTTCTGCAGAAAATCCTGTTCCAATCCATTGTTTTTTTAAGTTGTAGATGGCTTTATTATAGGTTCTGAAAAACTTAGAGGAGTTTGTTGTTCCATTTGCTTTTAATATACTAGATGCTGTGTTTAATCGTATATTGCCAATGTTTAAATTGGCGTTAATATTATGTTTGTTTCCATTAAAATTTTCGGAATAATTTAAATGTTGAAAATTATAATTGATTTGACCTTTTTTATAGTGATAACTTTGTAATCCTGCAGTTATTAATGCTTGGTTGCCAAGGTTGACATTTAGTAGGTTTGAATTGTCTTGGCTTAAATTCCAATCACGATTAAACTCTGGAGCATACAGACGTTGTATAGTTTTAAAATCTTGTTGAATATAATCTGCATCAAAAACTGCATTTACATTCCATAAGCTATCATTTTTTATTACGTTTTGCTCTACTGTTAATTTGGTGGCTATGCCATTATTGTTGGCATCGTCTAGACTAGAAAATAGGTTTAGATCGTTTTTACTGGCAGCAACTTCAAAACCAACTTTTGTCTTTTTAGTAGGTTGATAAACTCCGTTTACGGTTGCTATTTGCAATAATGTTGGCGCTACTAATTGTACAATTGGTGCGTAATTACCTTGTTTTACGCCTGCAATAGGTGGCGTAAATTGATAAATGTTATTTATAGCATTGCTAGAAGATAAAATATAATCACCTTGATTGTCTCCAACTAATGTAAACGTAACACCAAATAAGGTGTCGTCTGGATTGTTGGAAAACACATAAATAGTGTCACCATTAAAATCTTCTTTTTTATATAAAATCCTATTCTCATTGTAGGTTTCTGGTACTTCAGACAAGGCAACCATTTGTTGTGAGTCGTCTCCTGCGCTACTTAAAATTGCCACTTGTTCTTGAGATAGGTTTTGTTGCAAAGGATTGTTTTTTGAGTCATTTTCAGAATACACTGAAACGCCTAATTTTAGTTTTTCGCTTTCATGATTTCCACCACCATAAGCTACAATTCTAGAGTAATTTCTTTCAGAGTATTGAAAATCTATGCTAATTCTCATCTCGGAAGTCATTGGGTAAGTGGCATTAAAAATAATTTCGCCTGCGTTATAATCTATAATATAATCTTCGTTTTCGCCACGCTTTAATGCTACACCATTTACATAAACGGTTTCGCTACCAGAGACAATTAGTACAAATAATTCTCCGTTTGGACCTTGCAGTTTGTAAGGACCTTGGTTACCTTCTTGAGCAGTAAATTGATAATTGGTAAATTGACCACGCACTAAAGCGCCAGATGCAAATACGTTAGTCTGTTGGTCGTCGTCTCCAAATTTAGCTTTGACTTGTAATCCTTGTACGCGCTTTGTAAAGGATGCAAAGTAGGATTGGTCATTAATTAAATCTATATCTCCAGCACGAATAGCCCAATCGTCAGAAAATAATTCTAAAAAGACTTGGTCAAATTCGTCTAAACGTTGCGAGTAACCAGTTTCTTGTAAAGGTATATTGGCGTCTTGTATGCTGGCACGAAGCGAGACGTTATCGTTTAGTTTTCCTGTTATTTGTAAATCAAGCTCACTGTTTAAAACCGAGTTTTGATTATTACCAATAGTTACACCACGACTAATGCTTCCAGAGGTTGTTAAACCATCAAACGGTTTGTAGCTGTTGTTAGTGTTAGGTTGTGTTAGTTGGACTAGTTTGTTTATGTTGTCTGTGTTTTCAACTATAACACTTTTGTCAAACTGTTTGTAGGTTTTGGTTAAAAATTCGGGATAACTTTGATAATTTATTATTACAGAATCTGTGGTAATAGGTTTTAAAAATGTAAGTGTTGATTTTCCAAAGTCTACTTTATAATAACTTGCGTCTATAACAGTACCTGCTTTTGTTTCAATTTTAAAACCAATGTTGTTAATACTCACACTGTCAATTTGGATGGTTTTACTAGTAGCAAAAATTTTTCGGTTTAACCCATTAGTTTGTTCTTGCGCAAACGCAAAAATTCCGAAGAAAATAAAAAAACAGGTAATGGTTAATTTCATCTATATTTATAACACCAATATAACTAGATTATTTTGTTAATATTTTTTCAGTAAAAATGGCGTAATTCATCTTGTAAAAGTAAAGCATTATTTAATTTAGCAGAAACAAATATTTTTAATGCAAAACTAGCTGAATAAAAAGTTAGGTAATAAACAAAAACAACAAACTAATACACATGAAAATTATCTCATATAACGTTAACGGAATTAGAGCAGCAATCAACAAAGGATTTATAGATTGGTTACAAAGCGCCAATCCTGATGTGATTTGTTTGCAAGAGATAAAAGCAATGGAAGAACAGTTGGATTTAGATTTGTTTAAAGACGCTGGTTACCATTATAACTACTGGTTTAGCGCTCAAAAAAAAGGCTATAGTGGTGTTGCTGTGTTGTGTAAAACAAAACCTAATCATATAGAGTATGGTACAGGAATAGAGTCTATGGATTTTGAAGGACGTAATCTTCGTGTCGATTATGACAATGTTTCAATTATGAGTATGTATTTACCTTCTGGTACCAATGCTGCAAGATTAGAGCATAAGTTTGATTACATGGATTTAATTCAAAAGTATTTAAATAAATTAACCGATACGTTACCCAATTTAGTAGTTTGTGGAGACTACAACATATGTCATGAAGAAATTGATATCCACAATCCTAAAATGAAAGGTGTTTCTGGTTTTTTACCGGAAGAGCGTGAGTGGATAGGCGATTTTATAGACTCAGGTTTTATAGACTCGTTTAGATACTTAAACCCTGAGCGTCAAGAGTATTCTTGGTGGAGTTATCGTGCAAATGCAAGAGCCAATAACAAAGGTTGGCGTTTAGATTATGCAATGGTTAGCCAACCATTACAACAAAAAATAAAAAGAGCAGTTATATTACCAGAAGCTAAACATAGTGACCATTGTCCTATTTTAGTCGAAATTGAATCATAATCCCAAATAATAACAATGAAAAACAGAATTTCAGTAATCCTATTAGTGCTTATAGCAACCAGTTGCGTATCTCCAAAAGTGTATAAGGAGTTAGAAGGTAAATATGCAACCTTAAAAAAAGAAAACAGAAACCTAAAAGATGAAAACAATGACTTGTTAAAAGCTAAAAATAAAGCTAGTAATGATTTAGCACAACTACAAGCAAAATATGACGAGGCAGTAAAACGTCGTGACCAACTAGAAACAGATTATGCAGTAGCACAAAATAAATATGATGCCCTAAAGGCTTCTTACGACGCGTTAGATGCTAATAGCAGTTCTGCAATTGCTGCAAACACACAAAAAAACAGAGAGTTATTAGCGCAACTAGAAACTAAAGAGCAGGCATTAGCTGCAGAAAACGCGAGACTAGCACAGCTTAAAAAAGAGTTGGAGGCACGCTCGCAACGTGTAGCAGATCTAGAAAGCATTATCGCATCCAAGGAAGCAGAGATGACAGCACTTAAAAATGCAATATCAAGTGCCTTAACAGACTTTGAAGGTAAAGGACTAACTGTAGAGCAACGCAACGGTAAAGTATACGTCTCAATGGAAAACAAATTGCTTTTTGAGTCAGGTAGTTGGGCAGTTGGTACACAAGGTCGTAAGGCAGTACAACAATTAGGAACCGTATTAGGTGACAACCCAGAAATCTCAGTACTGATAGAAGGACATACAGATAACGCACCATATCCACCAAAAGGAAACATAAGTAACAACTGGGACTTGTCAACAAAACGCGCCACAGCAATTGTAACCATTCTACAAGAAAATACAAATATTAAAGCGGATAACTTAACAGCTGCAGGTCGTGGCGAGTTTGCTCCAATTGCACCAAATACAACAGCAGAAGGTAAAGCTAAAAACCGTCGTATCGAGGTTATTTTAACACCAAAATTAGACAAGATTACCAACCTGTTAAATAATTAATTTAAGCGCATTACCACAAGGGTCAGGCTATCCGTTATATCTTTTTTTGCCATATATGGCAGCAAAAAAAGGATGCCACTTCTATCCTTAACGCAAACCTTAACAAACATTTGACCTTTAATTACTAACAATAATTAAAGGTCTTTTTATATTTGTTTAAAAGCTAAACAATCAAATCGATGAAATACACAACACTTCCAAATACAAACATAAAAGTCAGTAAAATATGTTTAGGCACAATGACTTTTGGAAATCAAAATACCGAAGCCGAAGGTCATGCACAATTAGATTATGCAGTGGAGCAAGGTGTTAATTTTATTGATACAGCAGAGCTGTATCCTGTTCCAGCAACAGCCGAAACATCAGGTAGAACAAGTAAGATTATTGGGACATGGCTTAAAAATAAAAAAAGAGAAGATATAGTTGTTGCCTCAAAAATAGCAGGAACAGGAGATTATACAGCACATATACGTACAACAGGTTTTACAGCAGAATCAATTAAAGAGGCTGTAGATTTAGAGTTAAAAAGATTACAAACAGACTATATAGATCTGTATCAATTACATTGGCCAGAACGTCAAACCAATACCTTTGGAGTTAGAGACTACAAGCATAACCCAAACGATCCTTGGATAGATAATTTTAAAGAAGTTCTTGAAGCTTTAAACCAAGTGAAAAAAGAAGGAAAAATTAGAGAGATTGGATTGTCCAACGAGAAAGCTTGGGGAACCATGCGTTATCTAGAAGAGGCTAAAAATAATAACTTGCCAAGACCAGTAACCATCCAAAATGCTTACTCGCTTTTAAACCGTGTTTTCGAAGGAGATATGGCTGAGGTATCTTTAAGAGAAAATATTGGTTTATTAGTGTATTCTCCTATGGCATTTGGAGTGTTGTCAGGAAAATATGTAAAAGCTATTGCTGGAGATAATTCTAGATTAAAATTGTTTCCAAGATTTGCAAGATATAGTAGTGAGCAATCTACGCTAGCAACAAAAAAATATTTAGAATTAGCCGAGCAAAACAATCTGTCATTAGCCCAAATGTCGTTAGCATTTGTAAATCGTCGACCATTTGTAACTAGTAATATTATAGGTGCTTCAAGCTTAATTCAGTTAAAAGAAAATATTAATTCTATAAATTTAACATTAAATGAAGAATTAATGGAACAGATAGAAAATATTCATGCCATAATTCCAAACCCTGCACCTTAGTTGTTGTAGGCATTTACTGCTTATTTTAACACGCTTTATCGATGAAATTAGTAGTTAGTCTATAATAGCATTTTTAACAGTTTTTCACGTTGTTTTTTTTTTAGTTTAGGTGATTAAATTAACTAACGATTTCTCAAACTAATGAAAAAAACTACGTTCATTTTAGCTTTGCTACTATTATTTATAGGATGGCAAGCTAATTCACAAATTACAACTTACCCTTATTCAGAAGATTTTGAAGCAGGTGATGGTGGTTGGGTAGCCGACAATACCAATAACGGTACTTGGGCACTTGGTCTACCAGCTGCAGTAGTAATAAATAGTGCAGCTTCAGGTGCAAACTCATGGGTTACTAACTTAACAGATGTTTATAGCGCAAATGACGATTCATTTGTAACGAGTCCAGTGTTTGACTTGTCTTCTTTAACTGCGCCAACAGTATCATTTAATATATGGTACGAGGCTGAATTTAGTTGGGATGGTGCTGTATTCCAAAGTTCAATAGATGGAGGAACATCTTGGCAGAATGTAGGCGCTTTAGGCGACCCAAACTGGTACAATGATGGAACTATTAACGGTAGTCCAGGAGGACAACAAGAAGGTTGGACTGGTCGTAATGGTACAGGGTCTAATGGTTGGATTAATGTTAATCATGCATTAGATGGATTAGTTGGTCAGACAAATGTAATCTTTAGATTTGCTTTTGCTTCTGATGGATCAGGTCAAGATGACGGTTTTGCTTTTGACGATGTTTCAATATTTAACACGGATTGTCCAAATCCTTCTGCTATTACAGCAGCAGGTATAACATCTACATCTGTAGATTTATCTTGGACCTTAGGAGGGACAGAAGCTGCTTGGGAAGTAGTTGTTCAACCAGCTGGAACAGGAGCTCCAACTGGAG